>Ga0335085_10000035_pt1 | contig 470887 bp, 478 predicted proteins | sample Lox_Sample_45_FD_206712 | JGI IMG/M metagenome (GOLD analysis project Ga0335085, IMG submission 206712) | Soil microbial communities from Loxahatchee National Wildlife Refuge, Florida, United States - Lox_Sample_4.5 | ecosystem: Environmental > Terrestrial > Soil > Wetlands | place: USA... | reverse complement strand
CCCCCCCCGGTTGCGATGCGCAAACCAACATATAACGTCAGGTCGGTCGTTTCATTGTTATCGCTGTTGGGATTCAAACTATTTTGTCCCGTGTAAGGCGACGTAAATGCTGGATGCCATTGGCTGACGTTCGTGAGTTGGCCATATACGTTCCACGCTGACGGACTGGCTGGCGCTGCTGCTGCAACGTGAGTGTTATCCGGTGAGGCCGGGTCTTGCCCCTCTGCCAATTCAGCTACCGCAACCCTAGAAAAACAGCAATAGAGTACGGACAACAACCCTATTATGACTTGCTCTGCGATAAAGATTTTGCAGTGCCAAAACTTCCGTAACATGGCACATTTTATTATTGAATCAAACATCTCTTGAAGATTATGAAAATAATCATCGCTGACAACGCGGACAATAAAAAGTCGAGCGCTGCCCCTGCCGCAACGCACGGATCGGCGCGCCGCAACTGAAGCAAGGCTGCTCCGCACGGTCATAAACTAGGAATTGATTCTGGAACCAGCCGGCCCGCCCGTCGCCGCCGACGTAGTCGCGCAGGCTCGAACCGCCGGCGTTGATCGCCAGATTCAATGTTTCCCTGATTTTTTCGGCGAGCAACTGATAGCGCGTCAGGCCGATGCGGCGTGCCGGGATTTTCGGATTGATGCCGGCGCGGAACAGCGCTTCGTTCGCGTAAATGTTGCCGATGCCGGCGACGAGGCGGCTGTCCATCAACGCGTTCTTAACCGCGCCGCTGCGGCCACGCGTTTCCCTATATAGCCACGCGCCGCCGAAATCGGAGGAGAACGGTTCGGGGCCGATGTCGCGCAGCAATGCGTGGGTCAGCGGATCGCCATTGTGCCACAGCACGAGCCCGAAACGGCGCGGATCGCGCAGCCGTACCGCGGAACCGCTGACGAGCACGAGATCGAAGTGATCGTGCGTTTGTGGCGGCGTGGCGGCGTCCACCAGCCACAACCGCCCCGACATGCCGAGATGCACGATCAGCGTGCCGTGCCCGCAACCGATCAGCAGATATTTGCCGCGGCGATTGACGCCGCGTACCGTCGCGCCCGCCACGCGCTGCGGCAAATTGCGCGTCACCGGCCGGCGCAGCGCGCGCCGGCGCACGATCGCGGTCGCGATGCGCGCGCCTTCGAGATGCGGCCGCAGGCCGCGGCAGGTGGTTTCGACTTCCGGCAGCTCAGGCATGGCAAAGCAACCACAGATGAACGCGGATAAACGCAGATGAGCAAAAAAAACTGGAAAATAATTTATCGGTGTTCTTCATCTGTGTTGATCCGTGGTTTCAGGGTAGTGCCGGGCGGCGTGAGCAGTTGTTGGGCCGCGTCAGCGGTGAACTGATATTCAAACGCCGGTTGATCGTCGCGCGCGAGCACCAGTTGCGGGGCGCGCTGCAGCACCGCGAGTTTCAGCATGCGGCCGTCCTGGAGTTTGACTTCGATGGTTGCTGTCGCCGGGCGTTTTTCTGCCGGCTGCACGCTGAGCGCGGAAGCGTAGCGCCAGTCGTCGATCCAGCGGTTGAAATCGTCCTGGCTCAGTTCGGTTTTGAGCGAAGGCGACAGCGTCCATTTGCCGTCGTGCTGCGCGAGCGTGAAGTCCGGGAATTGAAATGCGATGGGCGTTTCGTTTTCCGCGAACAATTGCCGGCCGATCAATTGCCAGACGTTTCTCGGCAGCGCCATGCCATAGCCGGGCTTGCTCAAATAAACATGGTACTGCGTCAATATATATTGCTCGCGGGTCAGCTCGTTGATCATGCCGAAATCGAAGGTCTGGCCGTCGATGGTCAGGCGCAACGGCGGTGGCGCGAGGTCGAAGCGCGCGAGATCGGTCGCCGGCAGCCGTTCCTTGGCGGCCGCGCCGAGCACCGCCAATATGCGCTGCACCTGAAATTTGTCCGCGCGCGCCGTAAGCGGCGCGGTGATTTTCCATTCCGCAGCGCCGCGCTCGAGGACGATCGGCGCGCCGCCGGATTCGATTTTGATGTTCTTCACATCGGCCGGTTTAAGCGTCGAAAGCCGGTACTCGGGTGCGGCCGTGGGCGGACGGAAATAGGCGAACAAGGCGAGCGCGACAACCAAGACCAGAAGCGCGGCGTTGATCCAGAATAATCGCCCCATGGATTAGAACGAGAGAGTCAATGAAAAACGTCGCGAGCAGTGCCGGCTGCGCGGCTCCGCGCAGCGAGCCGCGAGGCATATCGAAGATGGATAGACGAGCGGCGAGCGAGCATGCGACAAAGCAGACGGCGCGCGCAGCAGTTTTTCATTATTGCTAGGCTCGGCGGCGGCGCCACCAGATCGCCAGACCGGTGCCGGCGAACGTCAGCGGCAGAAAGATCAGGAAGCCGTACAGCAGAAAATACTGGGCGGCGCGCCCGAGCTGCAGGTCGCCGTCAATCGTCGGCCGCGGCTGCAGCGTGATCAGGTTTTCGTCGCTGGCGAGCCAGTTGATGATGTTGACGCCGAGATCGACGTTGCCGCCGTTGCCGAGGAAGGTGTTGGCCAGGAAGTTGCCGTTGCCGACCACCACCACGCGCTGCGCGCGGTCTTCGACGCTGCGTTCGAGCGCGACCGCGATGTTGACCGGACCCGGCACGTCGCGCGTCTTGTTGAAAGTGATTTTGTTGTCGAGCTTGCCGGTTTCGACCCAGCCATGCGGCGCAACCTCGATCAACTTAGTGACGTGCCAGTCGCCGCCTTCGGCGGCCTCGATCTGGCGCGCGAACGGGAACACGCTGTTCAAATGAAAGTCTGCGGTGATCGGATGTCGCCGGTCATAACTGGCCGCTATCGCCATCGCCGGAGAAACATTGAATTGCTGCGCGTCCGGATCCACCACCACGCCCGGCCCGAGGATCAGCCCGAGCATTTCGGCGACCGGCTGCAGGCCGTGCAGCGGTTCGGGATCGAGCAGCCACAGCAGGTTGCCGCCTTTCTGCAGATATTGCCTGATTTTCTCGACCTCGGCCGGCTGCAGGTCGACCTGTGGACTGGCAATGATCAGCAGCGCCGCGTTGGCCGGCACCTCCTGCGCGAGCTCGAGATTGAGTCCCGCGGTCTTGAAGCCCTTGGCCGCGAGCTGCTTGCCGAATTCGCCGAGGTCATGATTGGCGATGCCGTCGATGCGCCGCTCGCCGTGGCCGGTCAGCGCCATCACCAGCCGCTCGCTCGAGCGCGCGAGCCGCATCAGCGCATTGACGAAGGCCGGCTCGTTATAGTCGAGCAGATGTTCGGTTTTCTGGTTGTATTCGATCACCAGTTCGCCGTTGACGCGCACGCCGGCTGCCTGCGTCTGTTTCGGGTCTTCACGCGGATCGACGAAGCTGAAGCCGAGATCGGGCTTGATGCGCTGGTAGGGCGCGAGAAATTCCTGCGCGATCTTGCGAATGTCGCCGCGCGCGTCGCGGCTGGTCGCGAACACGGTGACATGGATCGGGCCCTTCAGCTTGCCGAGAAATTCGCGCGTTTGCTGCGACAAGGTGTTGCGCGCGCTTTGCGTCAGATCGTGCTCGAAGCGGTATTCATGCGCGAAGTAGGCGAGCAGCGCGACCAGCGCCGCGAGCAGCACGATGAACAGGCTGTTCTGCATTAATTGCCGCACGCGGAGTCTGGTCGCCGCCCGCATGTCAGTCCCCGAGCCGCGCCGCATCGAGGCGGCGGATCGCCAGCACCAGAAACGCGGCGATTAGCAGCAGCGAACACACTACGCTGTAGCTGTCGAAAACGCCGCGATCGAACGGCTCGAAATTCTTGAGCGGCGACAGCACCTGCGCCAGCGCCGCCGATACCAGCCAGCCGCGGCCGCGCAGCCCGGCGGCCGCGGTTTCACCGACCAAAAACATCACCAGCAGCAGTCCGTAGCCGATCAGCGCGGCGATGATCGGTTGCGCGGTCAGCGTCGACGCGTAGAGCCCGACCGCGGCGAAACTCGCGGCGAGCAGCACGATGCCCAGCAGCAGGCTCGCGAGCAGACCGAAGTCAAGATGTCCGCCGAGCAGCAGCGCGAACGGCATCAGCGTCACGACTCCGACGGTCGACAGCAGAAACAGCATCAGTCCGCAGAACTTGCCGAGTACGATGTCCGTCATCGAAAGCGGCGCCGACATCAACATCACCATGGTTTGATTGCGACGCTCTTCGGCGATCAGCCGCATGGTGAGCAACGGCACCGCGAACAATATGATGACCTCGAGCGTTTCATACACTGGCACTGCGACAAGAGCGGTGACACCCGGCGGATTCGGGATCTCAGCCAACTGCGGCTGCAACTCCACGAAATTGTCGATCCGCTGCAGAAAGCCGTAACTGACGATCAATTGCGTCAAGGTCAGCATGATCCAGGCGAGTGGCGAGGCGAACAGCGCGCGCAGTTCCTTGATGGCGATGGTGAATATCATGCGTCCTCGGTCTGGGTCAGGTGCACGAACACGTCTTCGATGCTGGTTTGCGCCGGCGTCAACTGCGTCAGCCCCCAGTCGTCATCCACCGCGCGCCGCACCAGTTGCTCGGTCGGGTCGTCGCCGTTGGCGAAGCTGATGCGGAAGACATTCGCGGATACTGATTCGGCGCGTGCGACGCCGGCGATGGCGGCCAGCACCGAAATGGCGGGCGGGCGGCGCAAACCGAGCAGCACCATGCGGCCGCCGTGGAATTGCTTGAGGCCGGCGATGGTATCGCTGAACACGGTATTTCCATAGTGCATGATTTGCACGCGGTCGCAGACGCTTTCGACCTCGGGCAGGATGTGCGTGGACAGCACGACGCTGTGATTTCGTCCGAGCTCGCGGATCAGGCTGCGGATTTCGCGGATCTGATTGGGATCGAGTCCGACCGTCGGTTCGTCGAGGATCACGACGTCCGGCGCATGCACGATGGCTTGCGCGATGCCGGCGCGCTGCTGATAGCCTTTCGACAGCGCACCGATCAGGCGCGACGCGACGCCCGCCAGCCCGCAGCGCTCGATGGCTTCCGCGACCGCCGCGCGCCGCCGCGGCGTGGCGACGCGATGCAGTTGCGCGGCCAGATCAAGATATTCGCGCACCGTCTGTTCGCGGTACAACGGCGGATGTTCGGGCAGATAACCGAGGCGGGCCTTGGCGGCGACCGGCTGCTCGATCAGGTCGATGCCGCAAATGCGGATGGCGCCGGCGCCCGGTGCCAGGTTGCCGGTCAGCATCTGCATGGTGGTGGTCTTGCCGGCGCCGTTCGGCCCCAGCAGGCCGAGAATTTCGCCGCGCTTCAATTCGAGACTGACGGCGTTGACCGCTTGCCGCGCGCCGAAATTGCGCGAAAGCCCTTGGGCGGAAACGGTTATGTCGGGTGAAGGGGCGGTCATGGTTGTTGCGTTGTCAGCGCGCTGGCGACGCTAATTTGATGCGCGCGCCCGCGATGAAGGCTAAAATATACCAGCTTGACCATGTTAATGAAGAACTTCGTGTTGCCCGGATGGTTCTAACCGCTCTTTAGAGCGTCCGGCGGCGCCCCCATTCAAATGAAAAATTTCAGATCAGCCATATTATTTGTATGCATGGTCGCGCTGGCCGGCTGCGCCGCGGAACCGCTGCAACCGCAAGCGGCAAGCGACGATACGCAGCCGCCGGTGCCGCATCCGCGCGTCGTGGTCCGCCCGCAGGAGCAGCCGCAGGCGTTGCCGCCGCAGGAGTTGACCCCTCCCGTGCTGTTCAAGTTTCTGCTCGCGGAAATCGCCCTGCAGCGCGGCCAGCAAACTGTCGCCGTGCAGGCCTATCTCGAGCTGGCGCGCGAAACCAGGGACCCGCGCATCGCGCAGCGCGCGGCGGTGGTCGCCTGGAACGCGCATGCCACCAGCCAGGCGCTCGAAGCGGCGACGCTCTGGCTGCAGGTTGATCCCGACTCCCCGCAGGCGCGGCAGGTGCTGGCGACGCTGCTGATCGGACAGGCCAAGCTGGCCGACGCGCGCCCGCTGATGGAAAAACTGCTGGCCGCGGATCAATCCAATGCCGGCGCCGTTTTCCTGTGGCTCAACACCTTGCTGGCGCGCTACCCGGACAAGGCCACCGCGCTGCAATTCGTGCAGCAACTGGCGGTCCCGTACGGCACTGTGCCGGAAGCGCATTATGCGGTCGCGCGCGCGGCGTGGGGCGCGGAGAAACCCGACGACGCGCTGACCGAAGTGCGCGCCGCGCTCAAACTGCGTCCCGAGTGGGAACAGGCGGCGCTGTTCCAGGGGCAGGTGCTGCAACGTTCGTCGGATGACGCGGCGCTTGCCTATTTCCGTGAGTATCTTGCTGTTTATCCGCGCGCGGTGGACGTGCGCCTGAGCTACGCGCGGCTGCTGGTCAACGCGCAGAAATTCGACGAAGCGCGCGGCGAATTTCAAAAGCTGCTGCAGGAATTTCCCGACAATGCGCAGGTCAGCATGGCGGTCGCGCTGCTGTCGCTGCAGTTGCGCGATTACGACGCGGCCGAGGCCCAGCTGAAACACGTGCTCGATACCGACTACAAGGATCCCGATACGGTGCGCTTTTACCTCGGCCAGCTTGCGGAAGAACGCAAGCGCTATGACGAAGCGCTGAAGTGGTACGCGAGCGTCACCGGCGGCGAGCAGTACGTGTCGGCGCAGTCGCGCTACGCGAGCGTGCTGGTCAAGCAGGGCAATTTGCCCGAGGCGCGCAAATTTTTGCGCAAATTGCAGACGCAGGCGGCAAGCGAGCAGCAGCGCGTGCAATTGGTGCAGGCAGAAGCGCAATTGTTGAGCGAGGTGAATCAGTACGGCGAGGCCTACGAAGTGCTCGACCGCGCGCTGCAAAAAACGCCGGACTCGACCGATTTGCTTTATGACCACGCGATGATGGCAGAAAAACTTGATCGCATGGACGTGCTCGAGGCCAATCTGCGCAAAGTGATTCAGATCAAGCCTGACTACGCGCACGCTTACAATGCGCTGGGCTATACATTTGCCGACCGCAATACGCGGTTGCCCGAAGCCTACGATTTGATCGATCGGGCGCTGAAACTGGCGCCCGACGACCCATTCATCATCGACAGCATGGGCTGGGTGTTGTACCGGATGGGCAAGAATGACGAGAGTTTGAGTTATTTGAAACGCGCGTTCGAGTTGCGGCCGGATCCCGAAATCGCGGCGCACCTCGGCGAGGTGTTGTGGAGCGCCGGCCGGCACGACGAAGCGCGCAAAGTGTGGACTGCGGCATTGAAGGACGATCCCGACAACACCGTGTTGCTCGCGACCGTCAAGAAGTTCACGCCCTGATCTCCTCGGCGGCGGGAATTCTTCTCCCTCACGATGAAGTCATGGTTGCGGGCAGGCGCGTGGCTGTCCATCGGGCTGATCGCGGGCTGCGCCGGCAATAACGTAAGGCCGCCGCCAGCCACGGCAGCGGCGCCGTTTGATCTGGGCGGCAGAATCGTGGTGCGCGACCGCGAACACGGATTTACCGGCGCGCTGCGCTGGGAATACCGCGCGCAAAACGACGAGATCTGGTTCAGCACGCCGCTCGGCCAGAGCTTCGCGCATTTGCAGGCCGATGCGGATGGTGCGGCGCTGACCACCGCCGACGGCAAACAATACCGTGCGGCTTCAGTCGAAAGCCTGATCCAGAGCGCGCTCGGCTGGCGCTTTCCGATCGCGCCGTTGCGTTATTGGGTAGGCGGCACGCCGGCGCCCGGCATGGCGGAGGACCAGATCGAGCGCGACCACGCCGGCCGCCTGACCCGGCTTGTTCAGGACAGGTGGCAGGTCGGGTTCAGTTACGCGCAGGATACTGCCACCACGCCGTCGCGGCTGGAGGCCGCCAGCGACGACGCCGTAATCCGGCTGGTCATCGACCGTTTTGAGCCGCCGTCGCCATGACGCTCGCCCAGACCTTTCCGGCGCCGGCGAAACTCAATCTGCTGCTGCGCGTGACCGGCCGGCGCGCCGACGGCTACCATCTGCTGCAGACGGTATTCCGTTTCATCGATTACGGCGACACGCTGCATTTTGCCGTGCGCGAAGACGGCGCCATCACGCGCGCCACGGCGATTGCCGGCGTGGCGGAAGAGGACGATCTGACGTTGCGCGCGGCGCGGCTGCTCCAGCGGGTGGGCGGAACCGCGCGCGGCGTCGAAATCGCGCTCGACAAACGCCTGCCGCTCGGTGGCGGCCTGGGCGGCGGCAGCTCGGACGCCGCGACGACCCTGATCGCGCTGAACCGGTTATGGGAACTGCATCTGCCGCGCGCGCGGTTGCAGGAGCTGGCGCTCGAGCTTGGCGCCGACGTGCCGGTGTTCGTGTTCGGCGAGAACGCGGTGGGCGAGGGTATCGGCGAGTTGCTACGGCCGCTCGCGTTGCCGCCGGCGTGGTATCTGGTGTTGCTGCCGCCGGTCGCGGTATCGACCGCGCGCATTTTCCAAGCTGCGGATTTGAAACGGGATTCGAATCCGATTAAAATACCGCCCTTTTCGCTTGCAGCCGGCGGCAATGATCTCGAACCGGTGGTCTGCCGCCTGTATCCGGAGATCGGCCGCTGCCTGAATTGGCTCGGCCGGTTTGGTCCGGCGGCAGTGACCGGTTCAGGCGCGTGCGTATTTGCGGAGTTCGGAGACGAACGTGCGGCGCGCGCGGCACTGCAACAACTGCCGGCCGATATGCGCGGCGTGGTGGCGCGGGGGCTGGACCGCCATCCGTTGCAGGAGATGTGTGAGTAGCGGCGTTCCACCGGCAACCGATTTTGATGAACGCTTGGGGAGTCGCCAAGCTGGTTAAGGCACCGGATTTTGATTCCGGCATACGAGGGTTCGAATCCTTCCTCCCCAGCCATTTTTTACGTGCACAGGAAACAGACCGTGGCCTACGACCGCTTGATGGTATTTACCGGCAGCGCGATTCCGAAGCTTGCGGCGGATGTCGTCAAGTACCTCGACATCCACCTCGGCAAGGCCAAGGTCGGCCGCTTCAGCGACGGCGAGGTGCTGATCGAGGTGCTCGACAACGTGCGCGGCAAGGACGTGTTCGTGCTGCAGTCGCTGTGCGCGCCGCCGAACGACAGCTTGATGGAAGTGCTGGTGATGGTGGACGCGCTGAAGCGCGCGTCGGCCGCGCGCGTGACCGCGGCGATCCCGTATCTCGGTTATTCGCGTCAGGACCGCCGGTCGGGTTCGGCGCGCGTGCCGATTACCGCGAAAGTGGTCGCCAACATGCTGGTCGCGGCCGGTGTCGACCGCGTGCTGACGATGGATCTGCACTCGGAGCAGATCCAGGGGTTTTTCGACATCCCGGTCGACAACATTTATGCGGCGCCGGTGCTGCTCGGCGATATCTGGAAGCGCGACTACCCGAACCTGGTCGTGGTGTCGCCGGACGTCGGCGGCGTGGTGCGTGCGCGCGCGCTGGCCAAGCGGCTCGAGTCGGATCTGGCGATCATCGACAAGCGCCGGCCGAAACCGAATGTCGCGACAGTGATGAACGTCATCGGCGACGTCAGGGACCGCACCTGCGTGCTGGTCGATGACATGGTCGATACCGCGAACACGCTGTGCGAGGGCGCCAACGCGCTGAAGGAACAGGGTGCCGCGCGTGTGGTCGCCTACTGCGCGCACCCGGTGCTGTCGGGCAACGCCGTCGAGCGCATCGAGAAGTCGGCGCTCGACGAATTGGTGGTGACGGACACGATCCCGTTATCCGCGAATGCGGCGCAATCCAAACGCATCCGCGTATTGACCATCGCCAACCTGCTGGCCGAGACCATGCTGCGCGTCAGCAACGAAGACTCGATCAGTTCGTTGTTCGTGGAGTAGTTGATCAGGAGGGCGGCGCGAGCCGCCCGTTTTTGCAACCCGGATCGTCTGGTCGCGGACGATCCGTAACAGTGGAGATAGCAATGAAAATTGAATTTACCGCGTTTCCGCGCGCAGTGCAGGGTACGGGTGCGAGCCGCCGCCTGCGTGGCGGCGGCAAGGTGCCGGGCATCGTCTACGGCGCCGACCAGGCCGCGCAACCGATCGAGCTCGATCACCAGGCGCTGTACCGTCATCTGAAGATCGAGGCGTTTCATGCGTCGATCCTCGAAATGACGCTCGACGGCGCCAAGCAGCAGGTGCTGCTGCGCGACGTGCAGATGCACCCGTTCAAGCAGCAGGTGCTGCACGTGGATTTCCAGCGCATCGACAAGAACAAGAAGATCCACATGAAAGTGCCGCTGCACTTCAGCAACGCCGAGATTTGTCCCGGCGTCAAGCTCGGCGGCGGCGTGGCCAATCACATCATGAACGAAGTCGACATTCAGTGTCTGCCCGGCGATCTGCCGGAGTTCATCGGGGTCGATCTCGGCAAGCTCGAATTGGGCCAGTCGGTGCACGTCAATGAAATCGCGCTGCCCCAGGGGGTCGAGCTGATCTCCAGGCTCAAGAAGGAAAATCCGGCGGTCGCGATCGTGCAGATGCCGAAGGTGATCGTGGTCGAGGAAGAAGCCGCAGCGCCGGTGACCGAGATCATCGGTCAAGCCCCGGCCGAAGGCGAGGAAGCCGCTGCCGCCGGCGAGAAAGGCGGCGAGAAAAAAGAAGACGCCGGCAAGAAGGAATAGGCCGGTATTTCCTGAAGCGACCCGCCATATTCATGCGATATGGCGGGTTTTTTTATCTTCCGCGGACAGCAAACCATGAAGCTCGTCGTCGGGCTCGGCAACCCGGGCAGAAAATTCGAACGCACGCGCCACAACGCCGGGTTCTGGTGGGTCGAGCGTTTGGCACAGGCGACCGGCGCGGCGTTGCGCGAAGACGCCAAGTTCCACGGGCACATCGCGAAGCTGGCGCATCCCGCAGAAGTCTGGCTGTTGCGGCCCGCCACTTATATGAACGAGTCGGGACGCGCGGTTGCCGCAATGGCGGCGTTCTACAGGATCGCGCCGCGCGAGATTCTGGTCGTGCACGACGAACTCGACTTGCCGCCCGGCGGCGTCAAACTCAAGTTTGGCGGCGGTGTCGCCGGCCATAACGGGCTCAAGGACGTTGCCGCGCAACTCGGCAGCAACGATTTCTGGCGGCTGCGCCTCGGCATCGGCCATCCGCGCGACCAGGCGGCTAGCGAGCAGGAGGCGGTCGATTACGTGCTGCACCCGCCGCGCGCGGAAGAGCAATCGTTGATTGACGACGCGATTACCCGCAGCCTGGAGATGTGGCCGTCGATGGTGGCCGGTGACATGGAAACCGCGATGCTGCGGCTGCATACGAAAGCGTGAGGCGAGAGGTGTCAGGCGTGAGGCGCGAAAAGCAACGGATGGTTTCGCCTCACACCTTACCCTTCACTCCTTACGGCGAATGAAATGAGCCTCAAATGCGGAATCGTCGGTTTGCCGAACGTCGGCAAGTCCACGCTGTTCAACGCGCTGACCAGGGCCGGCATCGCGGCCGAGAACTATCCGTTCTGCACCATCGAGCCCAATGTCGGCATCGTCGAAGTGCCCGATGCGCGCTTGCAGGCGCTGGTCAATATTGCGAAGCCACAGAAGACCATCCCGGCGGTCGTCGAGTTCGTGGACATCGCGGGCCTGGTCGCGGGCGCGTCGAAGGGCGAAGGACTTGGCAATCAGTTTCTCGCCAATATTCGCGAGACCGACGGCATCATCAATATGGTGCGCTGTTTCGCCGACGACAACGTCGTGCACGTCGCCGGCAAGGTCGATCCGGTGTCCGACATCGAAACCATCCAGACCGAACTCGCGCTGGCCGATCTTGCGACCGTCGAAAAAGCACAGCAACGCGCGGCCAAGACCGCCAAAGCAGGAGACAAGGAGTCGATCAAACTTGCTGCGTTGCTCGACCGGATACGCGCGCAACTTGACCAGGGCAAACCAGTACGCGCGCTTAAACTGGAGAAGGAAGAACAGGTGCTGCTCAAGCCGTTGTGCCTGCTGACTGCGAAGCCGGCGATTTATGTCGCGAATGTCAACGACCGGGGATTCGAAAACAATCCGCTGCTCGATCGCGTGCGCGAATACGCGGCGAAGGAGCACGCGCCGGTGGTCGCGATCTGTGCCGCGCTCGAAGCCGAGATCGCCGATCTGCCGGACGAGGACAAACAGGTGTTTCTCGCCGATCTCGGACTGAAAGAGCCGGGCCTCAACCGATTGGTCCGTGCCACCTATGAACTGCTCGGCCTGCAAACCTACTTTACCGCCGGTGAAAAGGAGGTGCGCGCGTGGACGATCCACAAGGGCGACACCGCGCCACAGGCGGCCGGCGCGATCCACACCGATTTCGAAAAGGGTTTCATCCGTGCCGAAGTCATCGCCTACGACGACTATGTCAAATACAAAGGCGAGCACGGCGCGAAAGAGGCCGGCAAGTTGCGGCTCGAAGGCAAGGATTACGTCGTGCACGATGGCGACGTCATGCATTTCCGCTTCAACGTCTGAATATTCCTGGGCTCGTCTTCCCAAGCCAAGTGGCTGCGCCAGTTGGCTTTTATCCGCTTTTTACGCGGCAGCGCGCAATCTTTACCACTTTTTTATGCCTATAAGCCTATGCTTCCGGCCGGCCACGAATCCATTGATCATTGATTTTTGTCAATGGAGGGGGGGTCAAGTGGATTAATTTTAAAGCCGGCGTCGTTTTCCAATTCTGTGGAGGTTCAACAATGGACTGGTTTTACATCGCTTTAGTCATTGTGTTCTTTGCGCTGAGCGCCGCTTTGGCTTACGGATACGAGCGCCTGAGGAGATCGCAATGAGCTGGATTTATATATTGAGCGGGGTATTGGCGCTCGCCATCATGATTTATCTCGTGGTTGCGCTGTTGTTCCCGGAGAAATTCTGATGAGCGCAAACGGCTATCTGCAATTGGCTTTTTACGTCGTGGTATTGATCGCGCTGGTGAAGCCGCTCGGCGCCTACATGGCGCGCGTGTATGAGGGCGAACCCGCATTCCTTAACCGCATCGGTGCCCCATTCGAGCGCCTGATTTACCGGCTGTGCGGTGTGGACTCATCGAAAGAGATGGGTTGGGTCCAGTACACGGTTGCGTTGCTGGTGTTCAACCTGCTCGGCGGGCTCGCTGTTTACGGCCTGCAGCGCCTGCAGGCCTATCTGCCGTTCAATCCGGCGGCGATGGGCGCGGTGTCGCCCGATTCGTCGTTCAACACGGCGGTGAGCTTCATGACCAACACCAACTGGCAGGGCTACGGCGGCGAGAGCACGATGAGCTATCTCACGCAGATGGCTGCGCTTGCGGTGCAAAACTTCCTGTCCGCGGCGACCGGTATGGTGGTGGTGATCGCGCTGATCCGCGGTTTTGCGCGCCAGACTGCCCAGACGATCGGCAATTTCTGGGTCGATATGACGCGCACGACGCTGTACATATTGCTGCCGCTTTCGTTCATCCTCTCGCTTATACTGGTGTCACAGGGCGTGGTGCAGACATTCTCGGCATACCCCACGGTGCCGCAAGTCGAGTCGGTTGAATATGACAATCCGAAGCTCGATGCCGCCGGTCAGCCGATCAAGGACGAGAAGGGCAATCCCGTAACGGAGAAGGCGACGCAGAAAGAGCAGGTGATTGCAGTCGGCCCCGCCGCCTCGCAGATCGCAATCAAGCAGCTCGGCACCAACGGCGGCGGCTTCTTCAATGTAAATTCGGCGCATCCGTTCGAGAACCCGACGCCGCTCTCCAATTTCTTCGAACTGCTGGCGATCCTGCTGATCCCGGCGGCGCTGTGTTATACCTTTGGCAAAATGGTCGGCGACACGCGGCAGGGCTGGGCGATTCTCGCCGCGATGACGATTGTCTTCGTGGGAATGCTCGCGGTATGCGTGGGGTCGGAGCAGCAAGGCAATCCGCTGCTCGCCAAGCTTGGCGTCGATCAGGCGACCACCACGATGCAGTCCGGCGCCAACATGGAAGGCAAGGAGGTCCGTTTCGGCATCGCCAATTCGGCGTTGTGGGCGACTGCGACGACCGTGGCTTCCAACGGTTCGGTGAACGCAATGCACGATTCGTTCACGCCGCTCGGCGGCCTCATTCCCATGTGGATGATCGAGCTCGGCGAAGTGATTTTCGGCGGCGTCGGCTCGGGCCTTTACGGGATGCTGATGTTTGTCGTCGTGGCGGTGTTCGTGGCGGGATTGATGATCGGACGTACGCCGGAATATCTCGGCAAGAAGATTGAGTCGTTTGAGATCAAGATGGCGTCGATCGCGGTGCTGGTGCCGCTGTTCACGGCGCTGTTCGGTACCGCGGCCGGCGTGATGTTCGACGCCGGCAAGGCGGGGGTAGCCAATCCCGGCGCCCACGGTTTTAGTGAAATTCTCTACGCTTTCTCATCGGCGAGCGGCAACAACGGCAGCGCATTCGCGGGTTTGTCGGCCAATACGCCTTTCTACAATACGGCGCTCGGCGTCGTGATGTTCTTCGCGCGCTACTGGGTCATCATCCCGGTTCTCGCGCTGGCCGGATCCGTGGTGACGAAAAAGAAAGTCCCGGCCAGCGCCGGCACGCTGCCGACGCACAACCTGTTGTTCGTCGCGTTGCTGATCGGTACCGTGATCATCATCGGCGCGCTATCGTTCTTCCCGGCGCTTGCGCTTGGACCCATCATCGAGCACCTGCAGCTTTATGCAAGCAACTGAGTTGTCTTCCCATGCAGAATCCGGAGTATAAGATATGACCACCCAAGCACTTCCCGCCGTTCACGGTCTGCCGCGGTCACTCGTGACCAAAAGCATTTTCAAGCAGGCGCTGAGCGACGCTTTCGTCAAATTGTTACCGCAGCAACAGTGGAAAAATCCGGTGATGTTCGTCGTCTACATCGGCAGCATCCTGACCACCGTCCTCTGGTTTCAGGCGCTGGCCGGACACGGCGAAGCGTCGGCGGGTTTCATACTGGCGGTCACGCTGTGGCTGTGGTTCACGGTATTGTTCGCGAATTTTGCCGAAGCGATCGCCGAAGGACGCAGCAAGGCGCAGGCCGATGCGCTGCGCTCGGCGAAACGCGACACGACAGCGAAGAAGCTGGCCGAACCGAAGCGCACTGCCGCGGTGACGAAAGTCAACGCCACTATGCTCCGCAAGGGCGATATATACATTGTCGAAGCAGGTGATTTCATTCCCGCCGACGGCGAGGTGATCGAGGGCGTAGCCTCGGTCGATGAGGCGGCGATCACCGGCGAATCGGCGCCGGTGATCCGCGAGTCCGGCGGGGATTTCTGCTCCGTGACCGGCGGCACGCGGATACTTTCCGATTGGCTGATTGTGCGTGTCACGACCAATCCCGGCGAATCGTTCCTCGACCGTATGATCTCGATGGTCGAGAGCGCGCGCCGTCAGAAAACGCCGAACGAGATCGCGCTCACCATCCTGCTGGTGAAGTTCACGCTGGTGTTCCTGTTTGCGACCGTGACGCTGCTGCCGTTTTCGATTTACGCCGTCGAGGTATCAAAGGGAGGCAACCCGATCACGATCACGGTGCTGGTCGCGCTGCTGGTATGCCTGATCCCGACCACGATCGGTGCGCTGCTCTCGGCAATCGGCCTGGCCGGCCTCGGCCGCATGTTGCGCGCGAACGTGATTGCCACTTCCGGCCGCGCCGTCGAGGCGGCGGGCGACGTGGACGTGCTGCTGCTCGACAAGACCGGCACCATCACGCTTGGCGACCGCCAGGCATCCGATTTTCTGCATGCGAGCGGCGTGACAGAACAAGAGCTTGCCGATGCGGCGCAGCTTGCCTCGCTTGCCGACGAAACGCCGGAAGGCCGCAGCATCGTGGTGCTGGCCAAGCAAAAATTCAACTTGCGCGAGCGCGACATCAAATCGCTCGGCGCGACTTTTGTGCCGTTCTCGGCACAGACCCGCATGAGCGGCGTCAACTTCCAGGGCCGCGAGATCCGCAAGGGTGCGGCCGATGCGATCCGTGCTTTTGTCGAGACCGCCGGCGGACGCTTTCCCGCCGACGTCCAGACTGCTGTCGATAATGTCGCGCGGCGCGGCAGCACGCCGCTGGTCGTCGCCGAAGGCGGCAAAGTGCTGGGCGTCGTCGAACTCAAGGATATCGTCAAGGGTGGTATCAAGGAGCGCTTCGCGCAACTGCGCCGCATGGGCATCAAGACCATCATGATCACCGGCGACAACCGGCTCACTGCGGCGGCGATCGCCGCCGAAGCCGGCGTTGACGATTTTCTTGCCGAGGCGACGCCGGAAGCCAAGCTCAAGTTGATTCGTGAGCACCAGGCTCAAGGGCGGCTGGTGGCAATGACCGGCGATGGCACCAACGATGCGCCGGCGCTTGCCCAGGCCGACGTCGCAGTCGCGATGAATACGGGCACTCAGGCGGCAAAGGAAGCGGGCAACATGGTCGATCTCGATTCCAATCCGACCAAGCTGCTCGAGATCGTCGAGACCGGCAAGCAGTTGCTGATCACGCGCGGTTCGCTGACCACGTTCTCGATCGCCAACGACGTCGCCAAGTATTTCGCCATCATTCCGGCGGCGTTCGCGACCACCTATCCGCAGCTGAACGCGCTCAACATCATGCATCTGGCGACCCCCGGCAGCGCGATATTGTCGGCGGTCATTTTCAACGCGCTGATCATCATTGCGCTGATCCCGCTCGCGCTGCGCGGCGTGAAATATCGCGCGATCGGCGCCGCTGCGGTATTGCGCGACAACCTGCTCATCTATGGCGTCGGCGGCGTTATTGCTCCGTTCATCGGCATCAAGCTGATCGACATGTTGCTCGTCGTCGTGGGAATGGCCTGATAACGGCCCCTTTCGGATCGACGGCATCGAACAATTTTTGGAAAGAGGATATTGATCATGTTTTCTCAATTCAGGCCCGCGTTGGTCATGTTGATAGTGATGACCGCGATTACCGGCGCCGTCTACCCTGCCGTCGTGACCGGCATTGCCCAGTTGATATTTCCGACCCAGGCGAACGGCAGTCTCATCGAGCAGGGTGGCAAGGCCGTCGGCTCGGCGCTGATCGGTCAGCCGTTCAGCGACCCCAGGCATTTCTGGTCGCGTCCGTCGGCGACGTCGCCGTACCCGAACAATGCGAGTTCGTCGAGCGGATCGAATTTGGGGCCGCTCAACTCGGCCTTGACCGATGCGGTTGCCGGGCGCATCAAGGCATTGCGTGACGCCGACCCCGATAACAAAGTGCCCGTTCCGGTCGATCTTGTCACGGCTTCGGGCAGCGGGCTCGATCCGCATATCAGTCCGGCCGCTGCCGAATATCAGGTCGCGCGCGTCGCGAAAGCGCGCGGCCTCGATCCCGCCAAAGTAAAGGCGCTGGTCACGGAGCACACCGAAGGCCGGCAGCTTGGATTCCTTGGCGAGCCGCGCGTCAACGTGCTGCGCCTGAACCTGGCGCTCGACGCCGCAGCGCCAAAATAATACGGATTTTTTACACCGGGGAAACCACTCCTTACGCCATTTTTATGTGTCGGGGCCTATATTGCCAAACATGGCGGAAGCAATTCCGCGACTGCAAAGGAGTCTGGCAATGAAGGCGATGAAATTGAGCAAGGAACCCAGTTCGTTCGAGCATCACTCCGCGGGAAAAGTGATGCCGCTCCATCGGTGCCCGGTCTGCAACACAGTGCATGAAGTATCAGCCGCGCGCGCCCGGTTCGCGTACGGCAGACAACTCGCCTGTAGTCCGGATTGTGAGGCCGAACGCCGGCGCAGGAGCCGGGCCTCGTGCCAGTCCGCACCCGCGCCAGCTTTTGGCAACGCATTTGCTGAACCTAATGCCGGACGTAATTCGGCAGCCGGAGGCGAAGCGATATCGCTCAAGCTGGTGACTGCTGGACATGAATCTTCCAGCGCATTGAAAACGGGGGGCGGAGGCCGCGATAACCCTGATTCCCGTCGTCACGGCACGCGTCGCTTCACGTCCTCGGGCGAACAGAAGGCCATAATTTCGGTTACCGTTGAATCAACAGATGTCCTGCACGTGCGCAGGGCGATCTTTCAGGCGGGTGGCGAATCGGTCGGTATTCTGAAGGCTGCACCCGTACCCCACAGCTCCAGGGTTCACGTGTTTATCGGTATAAAGCTCGGGGTGCTGGAGTCGATCATGACAGCGATCATGTGCTCAGTCACCGCCTGCGAATTCGGCCGCGTTGCCCGGACATGACAACAACCGTTACACGCGGCAACTGAGAGACCCGGAAGATGAACAACGATTACCTCAATATTCTGCTCGCCCTGGCGGCTATCGTGGCCCCGCTCGGATTGGCAGGCCTGCTCGTTGAATTGCGGTCACGGCAAAAATCTTCGCTCGGGAAAAGACGGGAATACTCTGCTCCGCAAAAAACCGCAAACCCATAATTCGACCGTACTTACGCTGTAAGCAGTCTTCCGCTGCTATAGTTGTAAGGTGTCGGGCCAATCTAATAACTGCTTCGGCGGGCGGGTTTGACCCCGACATCAACCCGGCGGGGGCCAAGTACAGGGCTACACCCAGGCGCGCCAATTCGAATTCCCCGGCGAGCCCCATGGTAATCTACTAAAGTACCAGATTTACCCGGCGCTCGATGCATTGAAATGACCGACGTTCGTCCTGATCCCGACCGCTTACTCGAGGTCGTGCAGCGTGAAGAAGCACGCAAACGGCGCGGCCGCTTGAAAATCTTCTTCGGCGCCTGCGCCGGCGTTGGCAAGACCTACACCATGTTATCTACGGCCCGCCAGCGCCGGGCTGAGGGTATCGCAGTGCTAATTGGCATCGTTGAAACCCATGGCCGGGCGGAAACTGCGGCGCTGCTCGAGGGTTTTCCGCTATTGCCTTCGCGCAAAGTCGAGTACCGCGGCCGTACATTCGCGGAGTTAGATCTCGACGCGGCGCTCGCACTCAAGCCGCAACTCATCTTGGTGGATGAACTCGCACATAATAATATTGAAGGCAGCCGCCACCGCAAACGCTGGCGGGATGTCGAGGAACTGCTTGCCGCGGGTAGCGATGTTTACACCACGCTCAACGTCCAACATCTCGAAAGCCTTAACGACGTTGTCGGCCGCATCACCGGTGTTCGCGTCGCTGAAACGGTGCCCGATCATGTGTTTGATGCCGCGGACGAAGTCACGCTGGTGGACTTGCCGCCCGATGATCTCCTGGAGCGGTTGAAGGAAGGCAAGGTTTATCTGCCAGAGCAGGCCCTGCGCGCCGCCACGAATTTTTTTCGCAAGGGCAATCTGATCGCGCTGCGCGAGCTCGCGTTGCGGCGCACCGCCGACCGCGTCGATGCTCAGATGCGCGCCTATCGTGCCGACCAGGCGATTCACCACGTGTGGCAGGCGAAGGAGCGGCTGATCGTTTGCGTCGGGCCGACTGCCGACAATGAAACGCTGGTGCGGGCCACGGCGCGGCTCGCCGCGAAGTTGCATGCCGACTGGATCGCGGTCTATGTCGAAACGCCGGCGCTGCAGCGCCAGCCGCGCGCAGAACGCTCGCGCATACTCGACGCGCTCAAACTGGCCGGGGAACTCGGCGCCGAAACCACGACGCTGGCCGGCGCCGATGCCGCGGCGACGCTAATTGCCTACGCGGCCACCCGCAATGCCGATAAACTTGTGCTCGGTCAACCGAGGCGGCCGCTATGGAAGCGGTTGCTGCGCCCGAGCCTCGCCGACCAACTGGTCGCGGCGACGCGTGAACTGGATGTGTTTCTGATCAGACTCGATGAGAAGCCGCGCACACCGGTGCCGACCACGGTACGCCTCGAACCGCTCGCCGCCGGATGGGGCTATGTCTGGGCCGTGGCCATTTGCGCCGTGACGACGGTACTGGCCGCCGCGCTGCTGTCAGTGTTCGATCTTGCCAATGTGGTGATGGTGTTTTTGCTGGCGGTGGTCGGCGTCGCGTTGCGTTTCGGTCGCGGGCCGGGCGCACTGGCGGCGTGCCTGTCGGTGGCCGCGTTCGATTTTTTCTTCGTGCCGCCGAAGTTCTCTTTTACGGTCCGCGATGCTCAGTACCTGTTTACCTTTGCGTTGATGCTGGTGGTCGCGCTGGTGATCGGGCAACTCGCTGCCCAGTTGAGGTACGAAGCCCGCATCGCGCAAAATCGTGAGCGTCGCACCGCCGAACTCGCGGCGCTGGCGCGCGAATTATCCGGCGCGCTGACCGCCGCGCAAATCATCGACATTGCCAACCGCAGACTGGATGCTATTTTTCAGGCTCGCAGCGCGGTATTGCTGCCCGACAGCCATGAGCAGGTGCGTGAGCCGCACGTTGAGCAAAAGGCAGTGCGCCTGGCCGATGCTGATCTGGCGGTCGCGCAGTGGGTCTACGATCATCAGCAGCCGGCGGGTCTTGGCACGACGACGCTGCCGGCTGCCGCCGCGCGCTATCTGCCGCTCAAGGCGCCGATGCGCACGCGCGGCGTGCTCGCGTTCCAGCCGGCGGACGCAGCGCTGCTTGATGAACCGGAAGAGATGCAGTTGCTCGATGCGTGCGTCGCGCAGATCGCGCTCGCGATCGAGCGCGTGCATTACGTCGAGGTCGCGCAGGACGCGCTGGTGACGATGGAATCGGAGCGGCTGCGCAACTCGCTGCTGTCGGCGATTTCGCACGACCTGCGTACACCGCTGACGGCGCTGGTCGGCCTCGCTGACGCGCTCGCCGCCGAGCGGCTGGCCGACGCCTCGCGGCGCGAACTGGCCGCCGCGATTCGCGATAAGGCGCAGCGGCTGACGGCGCTGGTCACCAATCTGCTCGATATGGCGCGGCTGCAAGCCGGCACGGTGCAGCTCAAGCGCGACTGGCATGCGATCGAGGAAGTCGTCGGCTCCGCGCTGCGCCAGATGACCGAACCGCTGGCGCGGTATCGCGTGATCACCGACATTCCGCCAGACACTCCGTTGTGCGAGTTCGATCCGGTGCTGATCGAACGCGTACTGGTCAATCTGTTCGACAATGCGGCCAAGTACACGCCGCCGGGCAGCACCCTCACGGTCAAGGCCACGTACGACGCGAAATGGCTGCAGGTGGCGGTCGAAGACGACGGCCCCGGACTGCCGGCGGGACAGGAAGAGAAATTGTTCGAAAAATTCGAGCGCGGCGCGGCGGAATCGGCCAAACCCGGTGTCGGGCTGGGGCTGGCGATCTGCCGCGCGATATTGAATGCGCACGGCGGCGAGATTCACGCCGAGAACCGCGTCGAAGGCGGCGCCCGCTTCGTGTTCCGGCTGCCGCTGGGAACGGCGCCGCAACATAACGTCGAGTAATCGTGAATCCACGACGCGTTTTGATCATCGAGGATGATCCGCACATCCGCCGCTTTGTACTCTCCGCGCTCGAGACCGAAGGCGGGTTCACCGTGTTCGAGGCCGACAGCGCGGCGCGCGGTTTGACTGAGGCCGGCACGCGCCAGCCGGATTTGATGATCGTCGATCTCGGGCTGCCGGACCGTGACGGCCGCGCACTGATCGCGGACATCCGGAAATGGTCGAGCGCGCCGATCATCGTGTTGTCCGCGCGCAACCAGGAAGATCAGAAAGTCGCCGCGCTCGACGCCGGCGCCGACGATTATCTGGTCAAGCCGTTCGGCGTTCCCGAATTGCTCGCGCGCATCCGCGCGCAGTTCAGGCGCACCGCGGTTGATACCGGCGGGCCGGCGTTCTGTTTTGGCGACGTCGTCGTCGATCTGGCGCGCCGCGTGGTGACGCGCGCCGGCGCCGTCATACATCTGACGCCGATCGAATACCGTTTGCTGGTAATACTGATCCGCGGCCATGGGCGCGTCCTGACCCATCGCCAGATGATGCAGGAAGCATGGGGGCCGAATTACGCCGAGCGGGCGCATTACCTGCGCATCTACATGCGGCAATTGCGGCGCAAGCTCGAGGACGACCCGACGCAGCCGAAGTATTTGTTGACCGAAACCGGCGTCGGCTACCGGCTGGCCGCGTGAAGTTTCGATGATTGCATTGGTTCGAAGGCGGGGACTGCGTCGTGCACGACGGCAGCGTCATGCATTTTCGCTTTAACGTTTGAAGGCGGTTATGCCATCATAGTGTCCTCGTAAGCCAAGGGAGGGCAACGAATGCGTTGGGTTGCGCCATCAGAATTTGGGAGGCCACGATGGATTCATAATGGGCAATGTTGTCTCCAAGCCCTGTGGCCGAACACGAACTCCTTCGCCATCAATTACCCATTAGCAAGGAACCTTAGATTCGCCATGGTTTGCCTATGAGCGAACAACCAAACATCCAATTTGCGCGTCAGCGATTGACTAAGCTCTTCGAATTTCTCAAGGCTTATACAGACCTACGCTATCCGCCAATCCGAGACATCGATCAGCAGCTTCATGTTTTTTGGTTGAAAGATTTACCTGCCCATCCGTTCGTTGAGCTATTTCGAAATACAGGCGAACCCGACAGCGGGGCTAACGAGGGTGATGTAATACTTCGTCTGACGCGACCAACAACTACGTCATGTCCACCGCCACCGACCACTCTCCGAGAGTGGCTTAAACCGGGCTGGCGTGACTTTCCAGGTAAAGTGGAAGTCGAAGTTACACGCAACGTTATTGACGAAAATCGAAAAACACGTGTCGAAAAATTTGAAGATGATGGCCAACGTCTATCACAGTTGCGCAATTGGCAGAAGCAACGTGAGCAATGGGTGAAAAGCGAGTATCCAGCTCGCCAAGTGCTCGTGCTATTCCAAACAGTTTATGAGTGGTATGGAATTCTGGATCGCGAAGGTGAAAAAGTTGAGCTGATTATTGGTGATGGCTTGCTTTGTTGTCCCGATACTATTGGTAAATTTTATCATCCAGTCCTACTGCAAAAATTGGAGTTGGAGTTTTACCCTGAAAAGATACAGCCACAATTTGTTTTTCGAAAACGTGAACAGCCACCAGAGCTTTACATGGAGTTTCTACGCGTTTTGCCAAATGTGAACAACCAACAACTTGCTCGATGTGTGGACGAATTGAAGAAAACGGAGTTCGCGCCGCTTGGCGAAGAGGATACGAATGGATTTTTACGTCGTTTAATTCAGGGTTTGTTCCCAAGCCGTGGTGCAGTGCATAAAAGCACGGGCCAACCTGATTCGGAAATTGAGCATGATGGGCCGACTATTGAACGTCAGCCGGTAATCTTCATACGCCAGCGGCGCACAGGATCAAGCAGTATTTTCGACGCGGTATTGAGCGACATTGCCAACCGTGTTGATTTTTCACCAGCGCTTTTACAAATTCTCGGCTTGGCAGAAAGCGAGTCCAGTCAGACAGATTCATTCGTTAGCGATTTTGGCCTTGGCAATGAAGATGATGACGTTTTATTGAGTAAGCCAGCCAACCGGGAGCAGCTCGAAATTGCAAAACAACTCACGCGCAGGGATTGTGTGCTGGTACAAGGACCGCCTGGCACCGGAAAAACTCACACCATAGCCAATCTGCTCGGCCATCTACTTGCGCAGGGCAAGCGCGTACTCGTGGCCGCACATACCCCAAAGGCTTTGCGCGTCCTGCGTCAAAAAGTTGTCGAGCCGCTTCAGCCGCTTTGTATCAGCGTTCTTCAAAATGATAAACAAAGTCAGGAAGAGCTTCAGTCATCCGTGCGGACGATTCATCTGCGACTAGCTGAGGATGATCGATTGCTGGAGCGAGAAACGCAGCGTTTGCAGGATGAGCGAAAACGGATTCTCAGAGCGTTGCGCGACACACGCGAAAAATTTCTTGATGCGCGACAGGATGAAATCCGTGATGTAGTTTTTGCCGGCAAGGCAACCCGCCCGATCGAGGCGGCAAAGCGCGTGAAAGCGGCCATTGGCAAGGATAATTGGATTCCGAGCCCAGTCATCCTTGGTGAGTCCATGCCTGCTTCCATTGCGGAAGTGGTTGCGCTTTACCAGACGAATGCGCGCGTCTCTGCCGCCGACGAGCGAGAGTTGAATGGCTTCAGACCAGAATTGAGCACACTACCGACGCCCAAGGAATTTCAAAGCGTCGTTGAAGAATTGAATTCACTCGCAAGCCGCGACCTTCGTTTTCGCGAGGAACTTTGGGGCGCAAACCTTGGACCAGATGATTTGAAAGAATTCGACCGGATGCTCGAAGTGGCGAACAAAACGATTGAGTTCTTGCGCGATAGTGCGCCGTGGCAACTTGAGGCAATTCAGGCTGGGCGTGATGGTAACGAAGCGCGATATGTATGGGTGTCTCTTTCGGAACTGATTGAAACGACTTGGCGCGAAGTTCAGAAGTGTTATGCACTTATCGTCGAACATGAACCGACAATCTCAGACTCAAGACCCCCACATGAACTCTTGCCGCTTGTCGAAGAAATCATTGAGCACAATGTGGCGGGAAACTCATTTGGTCTGTTGACCAAGCTAACCAAGCGACACTGGTTTGAATTCATCGAGAAGACGTATGTCAGCAATCGGGTTCTCAACCCGAAGAACATCTCTCATCTTCAAGCTGTGCGCGCGGATATCCGAATACGAGTTCTCCGTGAAGATCTTCTTCGGCGTTGGAATCGTCTTATAGCTTGCCAAGGTGGTCCAGTCTGTTCTGATTTGACCGATAAACCAGAACAAGTCTGCAAACAATTCGTCACCCGAATTAAAACCTGCCTGGAATGGCATGCTTCTACGTGGCAACCGCTGGAATCTGAATTTCAACGCTTGGGGTTTTTTTGGGCAGCATTTCTTGAATCCACTCCGCCAGAGACGGGCCCAAACGCTGAACTGAATCGGATTCGTCGGGCAGTACTTGGAGACCTTGGAGAAATTCTCCAATCGCGGAGCGGTTGGCTTCGGCACAAGCGGCTCGGTGCAATACTCGTCAGGTGGTCTAAATCAGTACCAACTTCGGAAACGCCGGATGCGCTTGTGACGCAACGATTACGACGAGCTATGCGCGAGGCTTCGCCTACAAATTATCTAGCGGCGTACGAAGAGTTGGCACGCCTGAAAAACTTGGAGATAGATTTGGCTCGCCGCCGCGAGTTGCTAAAGCAAATCAATCGTTCTGCGCCCGCTTGGGCATCTGCGATTGAGAACCGACATCCCAAGCACAACACACCGCAACCGCCAGGTGATCCAGAATCCGCCTGGGAGTGGCGACAGCTTTACGATGAATTGGAAAGACGGGCGAACGTATCACTCGATCAGTTGCAGCAGCAGATTGAAAATTTTGGATGCAAACTCCTTGAAATCACCGCTCAACTCGTCGAAAAGCAGACGTGGATGAATCAAATCCGAAAAACCGGTAGCGAGCAAAAGCAAGCTCTCGGCGCTTACGCGGCGATGCGAAACAAGCTGACTAAAACCGGTAAGGGGGTCAAAGACGCTGAACTTCGTGCGGCTGCCCGTCGTGAAATGACAACGGCTAAAGATGCTGTGCCAGTGTGGATTATGCCCCTGGCAGAAGTTGCTGACACCTTCGATCCACGGAAGACGAAATTTGATGTGGTGATTATTGATGAAGCCAGCCAATGTGATCCGACTTCATTGTTTGCGCTCTATCTTGGTCGGCAAACTATCGTCGTGGGAGATGATGAACAAGTTACACCAGTTGCCGTTGGCGTGCAGGCGGAGGAAGTAATGAAACTAATCCGCGTTTTTTTGGAGGGCGTACCTCACAAGGAGCTTTATGATGGGGAAACGTCTATTTATGAACTGTCACAGATTGCATTTGGTGGCGTGATTCGACTGACTGAACATTTTCGTTGCGCACCCAATATCATTGCTTTCAGTAATAATCTTTCTTATAAAGGAGAAATCAAACCGCTTCGCGAGGCCTCTTCAATCCCACTCACCCCTCATGTTGTTCACTTCCGAGTACAAGGCGGACGTAATCGCAGGGATAACGTTAACGAAATCGAAGCGGAGACGATTGCCGCACTCATTTGCGCTGCGATGGGGCAGCCGGAGTTTGCTAATAATGATGAAGATAAACCAACGACCTTCGGCGTAATATCTTTGGTTGGTGACAAGCAAGCATTGAAAATTGATAGCCTGCTCCGGCAACGACTTGAGCCAGCCGAGTATCAACGCAGGCAAATTCTTTGTGGAGATTCTGCCCAATTTCAGGGGGACGAACGCGATGTCATGTTTCTATCCGTTGTAGATTCTCCCCCTGACGACCCCCCCCTTACCATGCGACAAGAGGGTGGAAAAAAGATTTTCAAAAAGCGATTCAATGTTGCAGCGAGCCGTGCTCGTAATCAGATGTGGATTGTCCACAGTTTGAATCACGAAATTGATTTGCAGCCAGGGGATTATCGCCGCCGCCTCATCGAGCATGCTCTCGACCCGAACGCTTGGGAGCGCGAATTGCGAAAACGTATCGAGCGTACTGAGTCCGTCTTTGAAGAACGCGTGCTTCGGCGGCTCATGGAAGCGAATTACAATGTGCTTCCACAATATCAAGTCGGCGCATATCGTATTGACCTTGTTGTTACCGGAAACGGTCGCCGTCTCGCTGTCGAATGTGACGGTGAGCAATACCATGGACCAGAGAGGCTTCAAGAGGATGCTGGACGTCAATCGATACTCGAACGCCTCGGTTGGAGGTTTGTGCGGATTCGTGGCAGTCTTTTCTTTCGGGACGAAGACCGCGCCTTGGACCCTGTCTTTCGTCGTTTACAAGAATTGAATATAGCGCCGGCTCTCGATACAAGTGGGGTTTCACTCCATATTGAGAGATCGGATGTTATTGAGCGTGTGATTCGTGATGCTGAGAAATTGCGCGCTTCGTGGCATCCTGAGCAACCTAACAGTGAAGAACCTCAGCAGTCAGCTCAAGGAACCGGATAACAAATTATTCTGGCTCGACCAGCGGCATTTTCGGTTTCTTGCTGATGATCAGAATGCCGCCGAGGTAGAAGTATCTGTAAGTGGGTATGATAAAGTTTCGGCCACATTAATCGCGATATCAAGCATTCGGGAAACTCATGGCCGGGCACAGCAAGTGGGCCAACATCCAGCATCGCAAAGGCCGTCAGGACGCGCGGCGCGGCAAGATTTTCACGCGCCTGATCCGTGAAATCACGGTCGCGGCGCGCATGGGCGGCGGCGATCCGAATTTCAATCCGCGCCTGCGGCTGGCGGTGGACAAGGCGAAAGCCGAAAACATGCCGGGCGACAACATCAACAACGCGATCAAGCGCGGCACCGGCCAGCTCGAGGGCGTGCATTACGAGGAAATCCGTTACGAGGGCTACGGCATCGGCGGCGCGGCGGTGATCGTCGACTGCATGACCGACAACAAGATACGCACTGTCGCCGATGTGCGGCACGCTTTTTCCAAGTACGGCGGCAATCTCGGCGGCGAGGGTTCGGTTGATTTTCTGTTCAAGCATTGCGGGCAACTGGTGTTTGCGCCCGGCACCAGCGAAGAAAAATTGATGGAGATCGCGCTCGACGCCGGCGCCGAGGACATCGTGACCAACGACGACGGCAGCATCGAAGTGATCACGACGCCGCACGATTTCGCCAAAGTCAAGACGGCGCTCGAGCAGGCCGGACTCAAGCCGGAACTGGCCGAGATCACGCTGAAGCCGGCCAACGAGATCGAACTGAAAGGCGACGACGCGGCGCGCATGCAGAAACTGATCGATGCGCTGGAGGCGCTCGACGACGTGCAGGAGGTTTATACCAATGCGGTACTACAGGATTGAGGATTCAGGAACCAGGATTCAGGAGTCGGGAGTGAGGAGCTAGAGTGCGGCGTAAATCTCTGCGCTTACCTGAATCCGCTCTGACGAAGAGGGCGGCTGAAGATTTTTCTCGATCCCCGATCCTCGATCCTGAATCCCGAATCCAGAATCCTCGATCCTCCTGCACCCGTATTCTCGGCATTGATCCCGGTTTGCGCATTACCGGCTTTGGCATAATCGATAAAGCAGGCGGTAAATTGTCGTACGTGACCAGCGGCTGCATCAAAACTCCGAAAGGTGACCTCGCGCTGCGACTGAAAACGATACTCGATGGATTGAGCGAGGTTATTGGAAGCACCCACCCCGACCAGGCTGCGCTCGAAAAAGTGTTCGTCAACAAGAATCCGCAATCGACGCTCGCGCTCGGCCAGGCGCGCGGCACCGCGATCTGCGCCGCGGTCATGCACGCACTGCCGTTGTCCGAGTACACTGCGCTGCAAGTCAAGCAGGCGGTGGTCGGCAACGGCCATGCCGATAAACGCCAGGTGCAGGCGATGGTGCGGCGGCTGCTCAAACTCGCCGGCGATCCGAGCCCGGACGCGGCGGACGCGCTGGCGTGCGCGATCTGCCACGCGCACGGCGGGCAGGGACTCGGTAAACTGGCGACCGCGGGCTATCGCATGAAACGCGGGAGGCTGATTTGATCGGCAAGCTGAGCGGCAGATTGATCGAAAGACATCCGCCGCAGGTCATCGTGGACGTGCACGGCGTCGGCTACGAAATCGACGTGCCGATGAGCACGTTCTACCAACTGCCGGCGACGGGCGGCGAAGTCACGCTCTATACGCACCTGATAGTACGTGAGGATGCGCAGCAGCTGTACGGCTTCGCCAGCGAGCAGGAACGTTACACCTTCCGTCAACTGCTCAGGATTTCCGGCGTCGGCGCGCGCACCGCGCTCGCGGTGCTGTCCGGTCTGAGCGTCGGCGAGCTGTACGAGGCGGTCGCGGCGCAGGACGCCGGCCGGCTTACCAAAATCCCCGGTATCGGCAGGAAAACCGCCGAGCGCCTGCTGCTCGAACTCAAGGACAAGCTCGACCTGGCCGTTGCGCCGGCTGCGGCCGCGGTTGCCGGCGGCCAGAGCGGCGACATCGCCAATGCGCTGCGCGCGCTCGGCTACAATGACAAGGAGACGCAGTGGGCGGTCAAGCAGTTGCCCGCCGGCATCACGGTCGCTGAAGGCATAAGGCAGGCGCTGAAGTTTCTTTCGAAACAGTAAGAGGTGAAGAATGGGGAGCGAAGAGTGGAATCAGGCGCCGGAAATTGTTTTGCTCCTAACCCTTCACTCTTAACTCTTTACTTATCATGATAGAGACCGACCGTCTGATCGCCGCTGCACCGACTTCGCCGCAGGAGGAAGTCTTCGAACGCGCGCTGCGGCCGAAAGCCCTGGATGAATATATCGGCCAGCAGAAAATCCGCGAGCAGCTGAAAATTTTCATCGCTGCGGCGCGCGCGCGCAAGGAAGCACTCGACCACGTGCTGCTGTTCGGTCCGCCGGGGCTCGGCAAAACCACGCTCGCGCACATCATCGCGCGCGAGATGGGCGTCAATCTGCGCCATACCTCGGGCCCGGTGCTCGAGCGGCCCGGCGACCTCGCCGCGCTGCTGACCAACCTCGAACCCAACGACGTGCTGTTCATCGACGAGATCCACCGCCTGAGTCCGGTGGTCGAGGAAATTTTGTATCCCGCGCTCGAGGATTTCCAGCTCGACATCATGATCGGCGAAGGGCCGGCGGCGCGCTCGGTCAAGCTCGACCTGCCGCCGTTCACGCTGATCGGCGCAACGACGCGCGCCGGCATGCTGACCAATCCGCTGCGCGACCGCTTCGGCATCGCCGCGCGGCTCGAATTTTATTCGGCCGACGAACTGACGCACATCGTGCGGCGTTCGGCCGGGCTGCTTGATATCGACATCACCGCCGAAGGCGCGCGCGAGATCGCGACGCGCGCGCGCGCGACGCCGCGCGTTTCGAACCGGCTGCTGCGGCGGGTGCGCGATTACGCGCAGGTCAAGACGCAGGGCGGGATCAGCAGGGAAGTGGCCGACGCCGCGCTCAGGATGCTCGACGTCGATCCGCTCGGCTTCGACGTGATGGACCAGAAGCTGCTGCTCGCGGTGATCGAGAAATTCGGCGGCGGGCCGGTCGGCATCGATAATCTCGCCGCGGCGGTCGGCGAGGAACGCGACACCATCGAAGACGTAATCGAACCGTACCTGATCCAGCAGGGTTTCTTGCAGCGCACGCCGCGCGGCCGCGTCGCGACGGCCGTCGCCTACCGGCATTTCGGGCTGGCGCAGCCCTCGAACGCCACGGCGCCGGAATTGTGGGGCAACGACGACATACCGACCGGGCGATAGACCCCGGCCATGCTGTACCAGATCGAAGTCACGACGCATTGCAACTTTCAGTGCTTCTATTGCGCCGGACGCGACATGCCGCAGCGGCACATGGAATGGACGCTGTTCGAACGCATCGTCGCCGGCATCCCCGCCGGCGATCACATGGTTTCGCTGCAGGGGGAAGGCGAGCCGACCGCGCATCCGCGGTTCTGGGACATGGTTGATGCGGTGTGGGCGCGCGGACTGACGCCGTTCACGATCACCAACGGCAGCCTCGTGGATGTCGAACGTTTCGCCGCGAAGCTGCCGCGCGTCGGCATTTCCATCGACACGCTCGACGCCGCCGAGGCCGAGCGCATCGGGCGCTACAAGCTGCACCGCGTACTGGCCAATGTCGATGCATTGACGACGCGCATGGGGCCGCAGCGCATTCGTATCATGACGGTCGATTACGGCCAGCCGCTCGACGCCGTGCGCGACTTCGTGCGGACGCATGGTTTCCTGCACACGGTGCAGCCGCTGCAGCCCAAGGCCGATTATGCACGGCGCTATCCGGAACAGCTCGCGGCCCTCCCCGGGCCGGCGCCTCAACGCTATACTTACCGCTGCCGCTATCTCGAACGGCCGCTGCGCCGTTATTACGACATCGAGGGACGCGAATATCCGTGCTGTTACATCAAAGACGCGCGCAATCACGAGCCGATCGAAATCATGCGCGCCAAGATGGCGGAAGAGCATGTCCCGGCAGCATGCGTCGGATGTCGTGAGATATTGCGCCCGGAAAACGATGTCAGTCCGCAAACGGCCATGTCTGAGATCACTTTCATCACGACCTGCAAAAGCCGGCTCGATTTTCTCCGGCGGTCATTGCCCCTGATGGCAGCGCAGCCCGGCGCCGAAGTCGTCGTCGTCGATTACGACTGCCCCGAAGGCACCGCTAAATGGGTAAATGAGCATTTCCCCCAGGTGCGTCTGGTGTCGGTCAGAAATGCCCCCGTCTTCAACGTTTCCCGCGCGCGTAATCTCGGCGCACAGGCCGCCGCCGGCCGCTGGCTCTGTTTTATCGATGCCGACGTTTTGTTGGACGGGCAATTCGTGCAACGGGCGTTGCCTGCGCTGCGCAATGGGGGATTCTACGTGCTGACTAAAGAGCGTTCGCCGGCGCAGGGCAGCGTGCTGTGCCTGCGCGAGGATTGCATGATCATCGGCGGATATGACGAGACACTCGAGGGCTACGGCATGGAGGACTTCGATTTTTACGTGCGGCTGGAAGCGCTGGGACGCCAGCGGAGGGTGCTGCCGACGCACGGCGTGAAGGTGATCGACCACGGCAGCGATTTGCGCACGCGATGCTACGAGATCAAAGACCGCTGGCTTAACCGTCAGATCAACGCGCTGTACGTCCAGATCAAAAGCGATCTCGCGCGCCAGATCGGCGTTCTAAATTTGGCACCCACGCTAAAACAACATGTTTACGATGAGGTGCGCCGGACGTTTCTGCGCGTTTCCGTGGCCGGCAACGCGCCGGTGCGCGTTGAGGTGACGTTGCCGTCCAATCTCGTGGTTAGCTTCCGCGACTGGCGCCTGCAAAGAACGTGGGTCTATACGTTGTACCCCCCGGCGAGCGGGAGAGCGGCGGGGAAAATGGACATCGTGCTAAATGGAGGCGCCAGCTGAAATCCACGACATTTACCTGGCCGGTGCGCGTCTATTACGAGGATACCGACGCCGGCGGCGTCGTCTATTACGCGAACTATCTCAAGTTCATGGAGCGTGCGCGCACCGAGTGGCTGCGCGCGCTCGGCGTCGAGCAAACCGCGTTGTTGCGTGATTACGGCGTCAAGTTCGCGGTGCGCGCGGCCGCGGTCGAATATTTGAGGCCCGCGGTATTCGACGATCTTCTCGACGTCACGGCGGAACTGGTCGGCGCGCGCGGCGGTCTGATCGAAGTCGCACAGACGGTCATGCGCGGCGCGGAGACGCTGGCCACGGGCAAAATCGGGATCGCATGCCTCAACACGCGTTCGTTCAAGCCCGTTAGAATACCGCCACCCATCGTCGAACGGCTTTCCGGAGAATTCAAAACGAGGCGCGCATGAACGTTACTTACGACATGTCGGTCATCAGCCTGATAACCAATGCCAGTCTATTGGTGAAACTGGTGCTGGGCGGGCTGCTGCTGGCGTCGCTTTATTCCTGGTACTACATTTTCCTCAAGATTCTGGCTTTCAAGCGCGCCGCCGGCCAGGCCGACGAGTTCGAGCGGCAATTCTGGAGCGGCGGCGATTTGAACCAGCTGTTCCAGCGCGCCAACGCCGCCCACGACAGCGCCGGCACGATGGAACATATTTTCGAAGCCGGGTTCCGCGAGTTTTCCAAGCTGCGGCGCCAGCCGGGCATGGACATCAGCGCGGTGACGGACGGGGTGCGGCGCGCGATGCGCGCGACCTATCAACGCGAGATGGATCACCTCGAATCGCACCTCTCGTTCCTCGCTTCGGTCGGCTCGGTGAGCCCGTACGTCGGGTTGTTCGGCACCGTATGGGGCATCATGAATTCGTTCCGCGGGCTTGCCGCGCTGTCGCAGGCCACGCTCGGCGCGGTCGCGCCCGGCATCGCCGAAGCGTTGATCGCGACCGCGATGGGCCTGTTCGCGGCGATCCCGGCGGTGGTCGCCTATAACAGTTTTGCCGGCGACCTCAACAAGCTCGCGACGCGGTTCGATTCGTTCATGGAAGAGTTTTCCAACATCCTGCAGCGCCAGAGCTGAGGGAGAGAGCGGATGCTGATCGAACGGCGCGGCGGCCGGCGGCTGATGAACCAGATCAACGTCGTGCCGTATATCGACGTGATGCTGGTGTTGCTGGTGATTTTCATGGTCACCGCGCCGCTGATCAACCCCGGCCAGATCGAACTGCCGACCGTCGGCAAAACGTCGAGCCCGCCGGTCGCGCCGCTCGAAGTGTCGGTGCACACCGACCGGACGTTGTGGCTGATCGATCGTTCCGTCGGTGGCAGCGAACGCAAGGTTTCCCGCGACGACCTGATTGCGGCGATCCGGAAAAAACAGTCAAGAAACCCCGAGCAGGCAGTCGTCATCTCGGCTGACGAGAACGTGCAATATAAAGCGGTGCTCGAGGTGATGGACATGCTGCAACAGAACCAGGTGCGCAAGGTCGGGCTGCTTGCCAAACCGCGCGCTCAGTGAACGGAAGCGCTGATTCCACCGACCGCCGGCCCCGCTTTCCCGAAATGAGCGCTTACCCATATCCGACGGCGCGGGAAAAAATCGTTTCCAGCGCGTTCGCGGCGGGTGTCCACGCGCTGTTCGCGATGCTCCTGATTTTTGGTTTGACCTGGCAAAGGCAGTATCATCCGGAGACCAACAGTGTCGATCTCTGGGCAAGCCTGCCGTCGTCACCGCCGCCGATGCCGCTGCCCGCAGTGAAGCCGGAGCCGGTCGCGCCGCCGGTCGAGACCCAGCCCGCGCCGCCACCGGAAATCGCCAAGCCCGACATCGCGCTCAAGGATAAAGCGGAACAGAAACGCCGTGCGGCTGAAGAGCAGGAAAAAGAAATGGAAAAACGCGCGGAGGAAGCAAAGATCGCAGCGGCGCGGGAACAAGAACAAGCCCGGAAAAACGCGCTCGCACAGCAAACCGCGGCACGGCAGTCTGAAATAGACAAATACAAGAAAGCGATCAGCGACCGCATCAAGCGTTTTATTATCGCACCGCCGAACATGCAGGGTAATCCGGAGGCCGAGTTTGTCGTCAGGGTATTGCCGGGCGGCGAGGTGCTCGCGGCACCGCTCAAGAAATCGAGTGGCGTAGCGGCTTATGACAACGCGGTCGAACGCGCGATTCTCAAGGCGCAGCCGCTGCCGCTGCCGCCGCCGGACTCGCCGATCTTCAACGAATTCCGGGAACTAACCCTGGCATTCAGACCTCAAGAACAATGATCGCAAATCCCATCACAACCCATAACAACATGATCAAATTCATATATCCGATCCATCTTTATTTTTTATTTGTTTTTCTATGGCTGCCGTTCACGCTCGCGCACGCCCAACTCAGAATCGAAATCGTCGGCAGCGGCGCGACCCAGATACCGATCGCGATCGCACCGTTCAAGGACGAGAATGCCCTGCCGCAATCCGTGACCACCGTCGTTGCGGCCGATTTGCAGCGCAGCGGTTTGTTCAAGCTCGTCGACAGCGGCGGCCTGGCGACGATCCCGGTGGAACCGCCGCAGGTCGATTACGCAATGTGGCGCACGCGCGGCGCCGACGTGTTGGCGATCGGCGCAGTCTCGGCGCTGCCGAATGGCCAATTCGACGTGCGTTTCCGGTTGATGGATATCCTGAAGCAGCAACAGCTGACCGGGTTTGCTTATCAAGTGAATGCACAACAATTGCGCCGCACCGCGCACAAGATCGCCGACGCGATTTACGAGGCGCTGACCGGCGACGTCGGCATGTTCGGCACGCGCATCGCCTACATCGTCAAGAAAGGCAGCCGCTACGAATTGCAGGTCGCGGATGCCGACGGTTACGGCGCGCAAGTCGTACTGGCGTCGAACGAACCGATCATTTCGCCGGCGTGGTCGCCCGACGGGACCAGGCTCGCGTACGTATCGTTCGAACACAAGAAGGCGATGGTTTACATGCAGTCGCTCGAAACCGGGAGCCGCACGGTGATCGCCAACTACAAAGGCAGCAACAGCGCGCCGGCGTGGTCGCCCGACGGCAAACGACTGGCGATGGTGCTGTCGAAGGATGGCAACTCGCAGATTTATCTTGTCAACCCCGACGGCGGCGGGCTGACGCGGCTTTCCACCAGCGGCGCGATCGATACCGAGCCTAATTTCTCGCCCGACGGCCAGTCGATCCTGTTCACCTCCGATCGCGGCGGTAGCCCGCAGATATATCGCATGCCGGTCAGCGGCGGCAATGCCGAACGCCTTACCTTTGACGGCACTTACAACGTGACGCCGCGTTTCGCGCCCGACGGCAAATCATTCGTATTCGTGCAGCGGAACAACGGACATTTCAATATCGCGACACAGGATTTTGTCAGCGGGCAGTCGCAGCTGTTGACCGAGGGCAGTCTGGATGAATCGCCGAGTTTTTCACCGAACGGCAGAATTATTCTCTATGCCACCAGCGAGGGGGGGCGTGGTATATTAGCCACGGTGTCGAGTGATGGTCGCGTACGGCAGCGGCTCAGCGTCGAGGCCGGCGATGTGCTTGAACCGGCATGGGGCCCGCTGGTCAAACGTTAACGGAAGGAAAAAATATGAAGAAACTGACGCTGTTGGCTCTTTTGGCGGTAGCGGGCGTTGTTGCCAGTTGTGCCTGTCCACCACCCAAATCCGAACCCGTCGCTGCTGCCGAGCAGCCGAAAACCGAGCCGGCACCCGCACCCGCTCCTGTCGCTGCAGCGCCGGCTGCACCCGCCCCCAATCCGTTGTTGTCCAAGCGCAGCGTTTATTACGATTTCGACAAAGCAGTGTTGAAGGATGAGTACAAGGATATCATCAAGGCACACGGCGAAAATCTGGCGGCGAACCCATCGCTGAAAGTGGAGATCCAGGGCAATTGCGATGAACGCGGCAGCCGCGAGTACAATCTCGCGCTCGGCCAGCGCCGCGCGGACAGCGTGAAGAAAGCGCTGCTGCTGCTGGGCGTCAAGGACAGCCAGGTGGAAACCGTGAGCTTTGGCAAGGAGAAACCGCGCGCGGCGGGACATAACGAAGAAGCCTGGCAGGAAAACCGGCGCAGCGACATCGTTTATCAGGGTGAGTAGTCCGGGTCGCCGGTTGAACGGTAAAGGAGCAGGGCCATGAAAAAACTGTTGACGATGGCGTGTCTGGCAGCGCTGGTTTTTTTCGCGGGATGCGGCAGTCAGGAAACCAAACAGCCGCCGGCCGCCGTGGAAGAGATCAAGCCCGCTCCCGTCACGGCGCCGGTGACGACGACCAGTCCGGCCCCGGCGGAATCGATTGTCGCCAACCCGCTCAAGGACCCGAACAATATTCTGTACAAGCGCAGCGTCTATTACGATTTCGACAGTTCGCTGGTGAGCGACGAGTACAAGCCGCTGGTCACGGCGCATGCGCAGTATCTGGTCGCCAACCGTGAAGCCAAGATCACGATCCAGGGTAACTGCGACGAGCGCGGCAGCCGCGAGTACAACGTTGCGCTCGGCCAGCGCCGCGCCGACGGCGTGAAAAAAATGATGCTGTTGCTCGGCGTTGCCGAGAACCAGATCGACACCATCAGCTTCGGCGAGGAGAAGCCGCGCGCACTGGGTCACGACGAGGCGTCATGGTCGCAGAACCGGCGCAGCGATATCGTGTACGCCGGCGAATGAAGCAACGCGGCCCCGAATTCACTTATGCGCGCGGCCTGATGGCCGCGTTGCTTTTTGCGCTGGTGCCGGCGCACGCGGCGCTGTTCGACGACGATGAGGCACGCAAGCAGATCGCGGTCGAGCGCGCGCGCATCGATGATGTGCTGAAACAGCTGGGCGTCATCAACGATCGACTGGGCAAAGTCGAAGATCAGTTGAAGAGCGGAGGACTGCTCGATCTGCAAACCCAGATCGAGCAGTTGCGGCAGGACCTGGCGGCGTTGCGCGGCCAGATCGAGGTGCTCAACAACAATATCGAAGGCGCCGCCAAGCGCCAGCGCGACATGTACGTCGATCTCGACACCCGCCTGCACCGTCTCGAGCAGCCGGCGCCGGCTGCGGCCGCCGGCGGGAATTCCAGTGAAGATCAGGCCTATGATGCGGCGAAGAATCAATTCGACATCGGCAATTACCCGGCGGCGATTGCGGCCTTCCAGGATTTCCTCAAGCAATATCCGAACAGCGAACGCGCACCGCGCGCGCAGTACTGGACCGGCAATTCCTATTACAGCTCGCGCGATTTCAAGTCGGCGATCGAAAGCCAGCGGGCGCTGATCAAGACCTATCCCTACAGCGATTCGGTGCCCGATGCGATGCTCAACATCGCGAGCGCGCAGATCGAACTCGGCGACACCAAAGCCGCGAAGAAATCGCTGCATGATCTGATCGCCAAATATCCGCTCAGCGACGCCGCCGACAAGGCCAAGCGCCGGCTGGCCGCGCTCGGCGCGAAAAAATAGGCGGCGAGCCGGGCGCATTGCTGATGACGAGGGCAGTGGTATTGCTTTCCGGCGGGCTTGATTCCGCCACCGTGCTCGCCATCGCGTGCGGTGAGGGCTATCAGTGTTATTGCCTGTCGGTGGATTACGGCCAGCGGCATCGCGCCGAGCTCGCCGCCGCGGCGCGCGTTGCGCGCAGCTTGGGCGCGTGCGAGCACCGCGTCGTCAAGCTCGATCTCGCCGGCTTCGGCGGCTCGGCGCTGACCGATACCAGCATCGCGGTGCCGGTCGATGGCGTCAAAGACGGCATTCCGGTCACCTACGTGCCGGCGCGCAACACGGTCCTGCTGACACTCGCACTGGCGTGGGCGGAGACGTTGGGCGCGCAGCATATATTCTTCGGCGCCAATGCGGTGGATTATTCCGGTTACCCGGACTGCCGCCCCGAGTACATGCGTGCGTTCGAGGCGCTGGCCAATCTCGCGACCAAGGCCGCGGTCGAAGGCGCGCCGCTCACGCTGCATACGCCGATCATCCAGTTGAGCAAAGCCGACATCATCCGCCGCGGCGCGGCGCTCGGCGTGGACTATGCGCTGACCGTCTCGTGCTATCAGGCGGACGAAGAAGGACGCGCATGCGGCCGCTGCGACTCGTGCCGCTTGCGCCGGGCGGGATTCGAGGCGGCCGGCATTCCCGATCCGACGAAATACCGGAATTCGTGAATGAGAAGGCAGAGGGCGGACTGAAAATAAGGTAAAATCCGCCGCTTTTCGATGGGTCGTTAGCTCAGTTGGTAGAGCAGCGGACTTTTAATCCGTTGGTCGGCGGTTCGAGTCCGCCACGGCCTACCAAATATTCAGCAACTTGCGATATTAGGAACCACCGCGATGCCTAATACAAAGGTGTTTGCTAAATATATCGTATCAAGGTTAATTTCTATTACGCTCAAAAACTAGGAAAATAAATAATATAGGTAATAATAATGCCTAGAGGGCGTATGTCTTCGAATCTGGATCGTTACAAAAAAGATTTGGAAGCCTTAAGCACGAAAGGCGCAAAACTCTTATTTGCACTGTTAGCGGCAACGACAGACAAGGAACGATTAAAAAAAGTCTTAAAGATTGAGGATGAAGAAAGCTTCAAGAAATTCATTAAAGAGTTACCCAGCCTTGAGAGTGAATACCAAGTATGGTACTCGGAAGCCAAGGACCTAATTAAACAAATTCTGCCAGACAGACTCAATGATTTCGTCAGCCACTATGAAAAACCTAAATCCCGAAAGCGCATCACATATGAAAGTTACAGAATAGAAGATTGCCTCCAAAATTTGCGTATCACGAATGGTCTTGGGGAAACCATTGCCGACAAGTCGTCTGCGCTCCCGCACTTGGAGCAACAATTAGCAATTGTCAGCGCTGCCAAGGCTCGTTTTGAAAGTTCTTTGTACGATATTCGAAAGCTCGTTCAGGCTGACCTTTTTGATTCCGAACTTGATGCGGCAAAGGAACTAATAAAGAACGGTTTTATCCGAGCATCAGGAGCCATCGCTGGCGTGGTGCTAGAGAAGCACTTAGCGGAGATTTGTGATCAGCACAGCATAAAAATTACGAGAAGCTCTCATGGTATTTCTTCTCTAAACGACTCTTTAAAGAAGGGCAGCGTAATTGACGTGGCCCAATGGAGATTCATTCAACACCTCGCCGATATTCGAAATCTTTGTGATCATGACAAAGATAAAGAACCATCCGCCGAGCAAGTGACCGGTTTAATCGAAGGGGTAGAGAAAGTCATAAAAACCGTTTATTAGTACGGTTCCCACAGGAGTCATTTTCGCGATAACGGCAGAATTTTTTCAATCCGACGAGTTTTCACGTACTTATCAGTCATCGACCTTGATTTGTGGCCCAAGCGCTTCTGAGCATATTCCGGATCATCCGTAGCAGTCTTCGCTCTAATATCATGCTCCGTGAACCGCTCTTGAATTAACCCCGCCTCTAAGACTTTTCTCATCGTCCTTTGCCATATGGAGTCAAATCCGCTGGATGTATAGGGCTGGCCCCGTCGACTACAAAAGAGATACAGCCCTCGAATAGACCGTGGCATAGATTTGATTCTATCAACGACGGCTTTTAATCCAGCCTCCCAGATATAGACGAGTTTTGAACCGGTTTTAGATTGAATGACTGTAATACCTTCATCGGTGATTGAGTCCAACCGCAACTTCAAAATGTCGCCTTTCCGCATTCCTGTCAGATATTTAAAATCAATATAATTCCGCAAAAGTTCCCCGGCCATGCTTTTAAAGGCTTCGACTTCCCAATCTTCAACATATCGGGATCGTGGCTTTTCTACATTCCTTTTGACGTTTCTGCACGGGTTGTCCCGTACGGCTCCCCAACGAATTGCATAACTGAACACGTGAGATAGCAAAGCCTTTTCCCGATTGGCCCTCACCGGTGCTCCCCTGGCATCCATATAAGCATAAATGTCCGGCGCGGTAACTTCATCTGGCTGCATATGACCGAACACGGAGCGCAGACGGGCAATTTCCTTTATGTTGTCTTGATACGTGCGAGGGGATTTTCTAGGGGCAACTTCCAGCATGTAGCGATCCATGATCTCCCCCATTGTTGTCATCTTGGCCGGACGCCCAACGATTTCCGCCCACTTAGCCATGGCAACCCCGAATTCCCGCCCCAGATGAACCCAAGCACCAGCTGGAGGCGCAAAGAAATATGCCCCATGACTGAAATACACGCGCTGAGGCAGATCGAGACGGGATTTACGACGGCGACCCATCAGCCACCTTCGATTTTTTCAGTGCAGCGAGATTAGGAAGATTCCGAGATTTCGAGGCGGCTCCACAGAGTTGCAGCCGAACATGCTCTTCCAGCACGCGGGGATAACCATCAGCCCCGATCCGGAAGGCAAAGCCGTTAGTTTGAAGCCAGCGGATCATGCAACTACGCCGCTTGTAGCCGGTTAGACGTACGAGTTCAGAGAGGGGCAGAAACATAATCATCCCAACCCCCGGCGAATTTCGGAGATTTTCTGTAGATGGATGCCTTTTAGGCGGTACTCGGAGTTATCGCACACATCATCCAAGCTAATCCCTAAACCATTTTTGAGTACGCAGAGCGTCGGCGTTAGACGCGCTAGATAAGCTTGAGCTCTAAGGGCGACACTACCAATACTCTCATCCGGAATAAGCTTTAAAACGAGTTTGTCTGTATCTTTGACGAACATTTCCCACCACGGCAGCAGAGGAGCGCGAGAGATGCTGCCTCCTTTAGATGCGTCCACAAAGTCTAGGAATTGGCGCAGATAACCTATTGCGAAATTTTCGAAATCCTCAGCACCACGCGAAGCAAGAATAGAAGCTAAAGCACTTGCCCATCTACCTTTCGATTCAATTTCAACTCGAGTAAAGCCACGCCGATCATAGATACGAACAAGGCGAGGCGATGAACGAGATCCAAGATACAACGTATCTCCTTCATCATTGCTCCGCCAATCGTAGGATTTACGATTCGCGGCACAGCGCACATTCCCCCGCAAATACGCCGCATAGCAATCCCTTGGAGTGAATGGTACTCCGTCGAAAGCAATATCAAGGCGCCGAGCATCCCACCGAACGGGCGGCATCAAGGGCAGCTCTTGTCGCAGAGAAGCCGAGCCGAGTTCGTCCAGTTGATTCAGCGATTCTAAAAACTCGAAGAGGCGATCTTGACCAAGAAATTTAATGGCTTCGCCCTTGATTTCCAAATGACAATGGATTCCTGAGAGCGGATAAGCATAAAGAGTGATACCTAAGGGGCCGGAATAGATTCTCCCGTATCGACGACCTTGGCCAATATGAACAAAACAGTTTTTGTCCCAATCGTCAGGACTCGCAAGAGGTTCCCTTAATAACTGTTCCATGACGAACCCAGCAAACGACTTAGGCAGCATGAAAGCAGTAACGGCCAACCAATCCAGACCCACCCGAATGGGGGTCTCACTGGTACTTGCAATCATTACTCCCCTATTAGTAGCGGGGAGTAATGCGCCGGCGTGCCGCTGCGCGGCATCGCTCGGCGCATTCACTTCACTATGATCGTCAGAAGTATCCATACTGAGGTAACATTAAATAACCTCAGCAGAATAGCACTACGAAGGAGGGAACGTCAACTTACCTTAATACGCGGTGCCGATCAGGGATTTTTACCTCGCCCCCAATGGCCTTCCAGAAGTTGCTTAGGGTCTCAACAAGACGAAAGCCATTCGACCGATAACTACTAGGGCCGGTCTCATCAAAGATATCCCGGATTCTGATCTGCAGAATGTCCTCATATTTCCGAATAGTCTGTTTACTATGAATGACATAAAGCACTTTCCAACCAAAATGATGGCCTATTCGCAACATTCCGAGGGCAGACTCCAAATCAGCAAGATCCCCTTGATAGTCGGCTATTGCATTTGCTTCGATTTCATCGATCTGACGACGTTGGGCGGGCGTGAGCTTGAGGAGTTTTTCTTCTTTGGGTTTCTTAGGGATCTTAAACAGAGCCATATTGCCTCCAGAAAGCGGCAAGATAGCGCAGGAAGGTGATTTCAGCAACCCTTACAGTTATACCAGGATCAAATATCCGCTTTCGACCCAATGCGGACATTCATACTTCAACATATAAGCAAGCTCGCGGCGATATCCTAAAACTACTTACTCGGGCTACCTAAACACTGAAATTCAGCAGTTACTCGCCAAGCATCGCAGCCATACTGATTACTATCGATACATACTCGCGTGGCTCCGCCAAATGGCTCTGCGTTTGTGTAACCCCATGCCTGACATTTTTGTGAGGCGAGGTCAACACCTTGCTGATTATTTACTACCGGCTGTTGAAACGCTCCATATTGATATGACAACTTCACGGTGCCATCTGAGCGACTTCCGCCCGTAGCTGCCCAATTTACTGGAGTCGCACATCCGGTTATGCCAAGCGCAGTTATGGCAAAACATACTAAGTACTTTTTCATTGGGCTCCCCTTGAGATATATGTCTTTACGCGTAAGCACTCTATTGTGCCAGTCAACACTTATGATTTTTGTAATATGTTGCACGCGATTTATGGCATATGCAATCTGCATTTATAAGCGTCCGCTATCGACCCAAAGCGGACGGATTTGATATTAATAATTGATGCCCTTAAGTCATCTATTTAAGGCATCAATCCTTTCCTTTCAGTATAGAAAGTAAAGACCATTTCATGGTTGGAGAATCACTCTGAATGTCACTTATACGCCAACCTTTGTGCGTTCTCGTCATCAGATAGGTTAATTTGATCATTTCTTTGTTGCCAAAGTAACTAAAATATACTTCTACAATCGATGGGATGTTAGTTTGCTTAACCTTCAACTGACTTACACCCTCCGGGTCTTGTGATGACCACATTGGAGAAAAATCAAGTTTACAAATTTCATGGGTTTTGGCAGCACATTCGTTATCTTTGAGGAGCAACGAAGCAAGATTATGGTCAAAGTATTTTTCAAGTGAAACTCGTGGCAAATCTGTGAGGCTGTGACCCTTCCAATCGGGCTCTTCTATTACAGCTTCATGGGCAAAGTCTCTGTATAGCTGCGCAACCACATCGACAGGATTACTGTCAGGCGATGCAGCAAAGGTGACAGATGAAAATAAGATTACTGCAGAATATGAAGCTAATTTGAATTTATACATTTTGGAATCATATAAAAGCGTCCGCATTCGACCCAAAGCAGACGCATTTCCAATTCGAAATATCAATCTGTTGATTAACCCAAACTAATCGCTTCCCAAATACTCTCGACCGCTCTTGAGCTTTTATGCGCCGTTCGACTTTAACCGTGCTTCTGCAAGTGACGATACTGATTTGCTTTGGTCATGCGCCAGCCGGTTAAGAAGATCGGCATTCATAATTACCTTGGCCATCTGAATGCGTAGTCCTCTAGCTGAACGGTCAATGGCCGCGACCCCTGCTTCGAGCGGACAATTCGGGTGTCGTAGAATGTTCAAGGTCAAGAGTTCGTACCCTCCATTGTCACGCCGACTGCCGTCGAGAGCAGCGGAATCAAGATAACCGAGTAGACGCTCGAGAATCGTCGCCGGTGTGTTTGGGTTTAATGATAGGGCGCGAGCCAAGCGTAACTCAACCTCATTGTCCAGCCTCGCGGGCAAGAGCCGAGCCAAGATGGCAGCCCCAGAACGTGGATGTAAAGCAGCCTCTTCACGCAAGAACGGGAGCTCCGATGATGCAATTGCCTCCAATTGTACGTCTGATAAATCTGGGGAACGTGCCAATGCAACTGCTTCACTCGGATCTGTGGGAAGTTTGTAGGTCATCTTTATACATCTCTTTCCGTATATCTATAAGCCAGTCCGATTTTGGCGCTAGCAGCCATTCTAAAAGTGTCCGCTTTTGGCCGGAAGCGGACATTTTCAGACTTGGATATTATCGCTAAATACGGGATGGTAGGGCAGAACTAAATCAGGGCCTTACGCACGGACGCTATTCCAATGTATTTAGCAACGACTAAGGCGATTCCGGAAATAAATCAGAAACTTTGCAGAGATCGAATTTGGGACTTTTAATCCGTTGGTCGGCGGTTCGAGTCCGCCACGGCCTACCATTACATCAAAGGGTTAGCGAACTACCCAGCCTTTTGATTCGTAGAACGTGGGGAAATCGTGGAAAGATGGATAGCATTTCTACCGTGCCCACTTCCAATTCGTGCCGCCGCATCCCTTGCGCCAACGAAAGTAGCCTTGAATCGATATCCCAGATTCCTTGCACGCGCCAGGGCCACCGTCTTGCCTTGCGCCATTAACACCTCCACCTGCCGCAATTTCACTACAATTTGCTCTGGACTAAATGTCTTCCTTGCCATGACTCGCTCCTTTCCAAGTTGAAAAATATACCAATCAACTTGGCACTAAAAGAGCCAGTCAGGTCAGTTCGCTGAAACCGAATTTTATGTTCTGATCGTCTGTTCTCTTATTTTGCCAGTTGGCCTCTATGTTTACATGATGAGGAAGAGGGCCATCTCCCGAAATACAGTGATGATGTGGGGCGTCACCCTTCTGGCGATTGCCGGAGTAAATGTGGTTCTTTTGCGGCGACTGGCGGATTTGGCGAATGTTTCACCTACTTTGATTGGAGATACCGTCTTCAAATCAGAACTTTCTGTCACGCTCTACCTCCTGCCCATCCTGTTTGCAGGTATTGGCGTGAATATGCTGTCTCATATTTTGATCAGCCATCTCACTGATGCAGAAAAACGGTTCGATCAAGAGCGCAGGTAAGTCACACATCGGCCGCAGAAGAATTAGAATAAACACCCATGAATAATTGCTGCAACATCGATTGCAAACCGCCACTCGCAAGCATTACAGGTGCCGGATGAGTAATGTAAAAGTTGCATCTGTAAAAGTAAGTCCCCTGGCAGGCAAACTGGCCACGGCAGCAATGTTGGTCAACGTGCCAAGACTAATTACGGCCTACTACGCTAACGTGCCCGATGCTTCGGTGCAGGCGCAGCGGGTTGCGTTCGGCACTTCGGGGCATCGTGGTTCCGCATTCGAAAATAGCTTCAACGAATGGCATGTTCTATCCATCAGTCAGGCTATATGTGATTACCGCAAGCAGCACGGCATCGATGGCCCGCTGTTTCTGGGGATCGACACGCACGCGCTTTCCGAGCCGGCATATGCCAGTGCGCTCGAAGTACTGGCGGCCAACGGTGTGGAAGTCATGCTCGCCGATAAGGATGAATACACTCCCACTCCAGCGGTTTCCCACGCGATCCTCATTCACAATCGTGGCCGCGATAAGGGACTGGCGGACGGCATCGTCATCACCCCTTCGCATAATCCTCCCGATAGCGGGGGCTTCAAATACAACCCGCCCAACGGCGGACCGGCGGGCAATGACATCACAGGGTGGATCCAGGCCAAGGCCAATGAGCTTCTGGAAAGCGGTCTTCAGGGCGTAAAAAGAATCTCTTTCGAACAAGCCCGGCGCGCGGCCACCACGCACCGGCATGACTATCTCAATGCCTACGTCAGCGATCTTGGCAGCGTGCTCGACATGGATGCGATTCGTGGCGCAAACATCCGCATGGGTGTGGATCCGTTCGGCGGCGCCGGAGTCCACTATTGGGATCCCATTGCCGAGCGTTATGGTTTGAATCTCACGGTGGTGAACGAAGTCGTTGATCCGGCCTTCCGGTTCATGACGGTTGATTGGGACGGCCAGATTCGCATGGATCCGTCCTCGCCCTACGCGATGCAAAGCTTGATCGGACTCAAGGATCGCTTCGATATCGCCTTCGCCTGCGACACCGATCATGACCGGCACGGGATCGTCACCCGGAACTCGGGGTTGCTGCCGCCCAACCATTACCTTGCGGTCGCTGTTTTCTACCTCTTCCAGCACCGACCGAAATGGAGCAGGGATGCGGCGGTTGGCAAGACGGTCGTAAGCAGCCAGATGATCGATCGCGTCACGGCGAAGCTTGGCCGTAAGCTCTACGAGGTGCCGGTCGGTTTCAAGTGGTTCGTGGACGGCTTGCTCGACGGCTCGCTCGGCTTTGGCGGGGAAGAGAGCGCGGGCGCGGCTTTCATCCGTCTGGACGGTGGTGTCTGGACCACGGACAAGGATGGCATCATCCCGGCTTTACTGTCGGCGGAGATTACCGCGCGCATGGACCGCGATCCCGGCGAAATCTACCGTGAACTGACGCGTGAGTTCGGCGATCCTGTTTACGATCGTGTCGAGGCGCCAGCGACCCTGGAGCAAAAACAAGGGCTGGCAAAACTATCACCCCAGCAGATACTGTCTTCTGAAATGGCGGGCGAAAAAATCCAGAGTATCCTCACCGAAGCTCCCGGCAACGGCGCACCCATCGGCGGATTGAAGGTGACCACCCAAAGTGGCTGGTTCGCGGCGCGTCCGTCCGGCACCGAAGATATTTACAAGATCTACGCGGAAAGCTTCCATGGAGCGGATCATCTGCGCCGCATCTTGGCGGAAGCACAGACTATCGTTAGTGCAGCTCTGGCGGCGTCCTCATAACAGCCGGGATACGGCCAAGACAAATTTCAGGGATAAATTCATGGGTAAACAAAAGCAAATTAACAGTGTGACGAATAATATTTTATCTACAGACGTTGAAGGATTTGATTCCCTTGCCGAGTTGGCCCTGGATATGCGTTCGGCGTGGAATCATGCCACCGACCAGGTGTGGCGGCAGCTGGATCCCGTGTTGTGGGAGATCACCCATAACCCCTGGGTCGTCCTGCAGACGGTCTCGCGGGAGAAACTTCAGGGCGTTTTGGCCGACGCCGCATTCCGCAAAAACGTTGACGATCTGGTGCAAGCCAGGCAGAACGAGGCGGAGGCGCCCGCATGGTTTCAGCAAGCCTATCCGCAATCGCAGTTAAGCTGTGTTGCATATTTCAGCATGGAATTCATGTTGAGTGAAGCCTTGCCCATTTACTCGGGCGGGTTGGGCAATGTGGCCGGTGATCAACTCAAGGCCGCCAGCGATCTGGGCGTTCCGGTGATCGGCGTTGGGCTGCTTTACCAACAAGGCTATTTTCGCCAGGTGATCGACAAGAATGGCGTGCAACAGGCCCTCTTCCCATATAACGATCCGGGGCAATTGCCAATCACCCCGTTGCGCAAACCAAATGGCGAATGGTTGCGGTTGGAGATCGCATTGCCCGGCTACTCGGTCTGGTTGCGCGCCTGGCAGGTTCAGGTCGGTCGTGTGAAGCTGTACCTGCTGGACAGTAACGACGCATTGAATTACCCGGCGCATCGAGGCATTACCAGCGAGCTTTACGGCGGCGGGCCGGAATTGCGCCTCAAACAGGAACTGCTGCTCGGTATTGGCGGTTGGCGATTGCTCGCAGCGCTCGGCATCAAGCCGGAAGTCTGCCACTTGAATGAAGGGCATGCAGCCTTCGCGGTACTGGAACGAGCGCGCTCCTTTATGGAGGAGTCAGGGCAGCCCTTCGAGGTCGCGCTGGCCGTCACACGGGCAGGCAATCTCTTCACCACCCACACCGCGGTGGCGGCTGGCTTCGACCGTTTTGCTCCTGCGCTCGTCGAACAATACTCCGGCGGTTATGCCGAACAGAAGCTCGGCATAACACTCCACGATTTGCTGGCCTTGGGCCGCCGGAACCCGGATGACGCGTCGGAACCTTTCAACATGGCCTATCTGGCGATTCGCGGCAGCGGGACCGTGAATGGCGTAAGCCGTTTGCATGGGAAAGTCAGCCAGCATCTCTTTCAACCGCTCTTTCCACGCTGGCCGATGGAGGAAGTGCCGGTCGGACACGTGACCAATGGTGTCCATGTGCCGACTTGGGATTCGGCGGAGGCCGACAAGCTATGGACAGAGGCATGTGGCAAGGAACGCTGGTTGGGGACCATGGAAACTTTGGGGCAGGACATTCGCAGCGTTTCCGACGCCAGTCTCTGGAAATTTAGAACTTCAGCCCGCAAAAAGCTTGTTGAATATGCTCGACATCGATTGTCCAATCAACTCGCTGCGTCAGGCGCGTCATCCGAGGCGGTAGAAGCTGCTGAGCATCTCTTTGGCCCCGACACTTTGACGCTGGGTTTTGCTCGCCGTTTTGCAACATACAAAAGGCCGAATCTGCTGCTGCACGACCCGGGGCGCCTGCTGCGCCTGCTGACGAATCCGCAACGTCCCGTGCAGCTCATCATCGCCGGCAAGGCCCACCCTGCAGACCTGGCAGGGCAGGCTCTGATTCAGCAATGGATTCATTTCATCCGTCGGCCCGAGGCGCGCCCCCATGTGATCTTCCTCAGTGACTATGACATGCAGTTGACCGAGCAATTGGTGCAGGGAGTGGATGTCTGGCTCAACACGCCGCGCCGCCCCTGGGAAGCTTGTGGAACCAGCGGTATGAAAGTACTGGTCAATGGCGGCATCAATCTGTCTGAACTGGACGGCTGGTGGGCGGAAGCCTACACGCCGGAAGTCGGGTGGGCGTTGGGGGATGGTCAGGAACATGATGATGACCCCTCCTGGGACGCTATCGAAGCGGAGGCGCTCTATGATCTGCTCGAACGCAAGGTAGTCCCCGAGTTCTATAGTCGTGATGAACAAGGTATCCCCAGCGCGTGGGTGGCGCGGATGCGGGAAAGCATGGCGTGTTTGACGCCACGTTTTTCCACCAACCGCGCGGTGCGTGAATACACTGAGCAACACTATCTCCCGGCGGCCTCAGCCTACCTTGCACGGGCAGTCGACAAAGGCGCTATCGGCTTGGATATAGTCAATTGGCAGCATGCTCTAGAGCAAAAATGGAACGCGCTGCGTTTCGGCGAAGTGAAGGCGGAGACTGACGGCGAGCGGCACGTATTTGAGGTGCAGGCATATCTCGACGACCTCGATCCGGAGTCGGTGCGGATCGAGCTTTACGCCAATGGCATTAACGGTAATGCATCGGAGCACGTGGAGTTGAAGCGTGTGCGGCAACTGGTAGGTGCAACGAACGGCTATGCCTATCGCGCGGAGGTGCCCGCAACCCGCCCGGTGACGGACTATACGGCGCGCGCGATACCGCACCGCGACGGCGTGGCGGTTCCACTCGAAGATGCACGAATCATGTGGCAGCGGTGATGCGAGATGCGGAACAATTAACAATGACGATAATCCGTTGGTCGGCGGTTCGAGTCCGCCACGGTACCAAATGTCAGAGGATCGGTGATGCATGATCCTTTCCTCAATACAATTCATCACCGCGCTTTGTGGTTCTGCCGGGGGAAAAACTGTAAACAAATGCAACGCATCAGTGTCTTGTCGCACGGTGTTTGCTAATCTTGCAGCTGATTAGAGGCGGAGGCGACATGAAGGCGTTCCCTGCTGTTACGGTGTTTGTCCTGGCGGTTCTTGCCAGCACGCAGTCCCACGCACAATTCGGCGGCGGGCGTCGCGGCGAAGGGGGGCCGGGAGGTCCGGGCGGCGGATTTCCACAACAGGAGCGCGGCGATTCTTTCCAAAACGCGCTGGCGCAGGATTTCCAGACGCACCTTGATCACCTGAAAGAAGCGCTCAAGATTACGCCGGAGCAGGAGGCTGCGTGGCAGGCATACGAGGACCGGCTGAGGGCGTTGATGGCCGACATGAGTACGCGTCCCGCCGCGCCGCCGGAAAATCAGACCGCGCTGCAGAAGATCGACCGGACAGTGGATATCGCGCGTGACCGCCTGACCGCGATGGAGGATATCGCGGTTGCCGCCAAGGCGCTCTATGCGAAGCTGAGCAGTGAACAAAAAACTGTCGCCGATAAGCGTCTCGCCGGGACCTTGCCGCAGTTCTATTCCGAGGGTGGTCCGGTCAGGGGCGGCATGCCGGGAGCGGGAGGATTTCGCCCGCGGCCGTCCGTGCCCCCACAGCCGCAGTGAAAAGGCGTGTTAATTGAATCGGGGATGAAGGCAGCGCAACCCTGACTCCGCGGCAGAAAAGGGACCGGGCTAGTTTTTGCGGGTGATGCGGATAACCTGCGGGATGCGGCGCAACGCACGCATGATCTGCGCAAGGTGCATGCGGTTCGAGACCTGCAGCGTGAAATTCATTGTCGCATAGCGGTCGCCCTGGTCGGGATCAACCGCCACGTTGCCGATATTGGAGCCCGCTTCCGCGATTTCGGCGGCGACCTTGGCAAGCACGCCACGTTCGTTGATGGCCATCAGCCGGATGCTGACGTCGAACAGCTTTTTAGTGTCGGTTGCCCATTCGACGTCGAACAGTTTGTCGGGATCGGCGCGCAGTTTGGCGATCACCGGACAGTCGTGCGTATGCACCACCATGCCCCGGTCCTTGCTGATGACGCCGATGATCGGGTCACCGGGGATCGGTTTGCAGCATTGGGCGAATTGCACGGCCATGCCTTCCGAGCCGCGGATTACGATCGGCGCCCCGGCCTTGTATTCACCGCGCTGCGCTTCGCCGAGCGACAGCAGGCGGCGCGCGACCACGATGCCGAGCCGCTTGCCGAGTCCGATGTCGGCCAGAATCTCGGTGCGCGATTTGGCGCCGGTGTCCTTCAGCAACTTGTCCCATTGCTCGGGTTTGACTCGCGCGGTTTCCGATTGGAACGCCGCCAGCGCCTGATTGAGCAGGCGTTCGCCGAGCCGCGCCGATTCGCGGTATTGCGTGGTTTTCAGAAAATGCCGGATTTGCGACCGCGCCTTGGCGGTGGCGACGAAATTCAGCCACAACGGGTTCGGCTTGGCGTAAGTCGCGGTGATGATCTCGACGCGATCTCCATTCTTGAGCTCGGTCCGCAGCGGCACCAGTTCGTTGTTGATGCGGGCCGCGACGCAACAGTTGCCGACGTCGGTGTGCACCGCGTAGGCGAAATCGACCGCGGTCGCGCCGCGCGGCAGCGCCAGAATTTTTCCTTTCGGCGTGAATACGTAAACCTCGCTCGGAAACAGATCGACTTTCAAGTGCTCCAGAAACTCGGCCGAGTTGCCGCTCTCGGACTGGATTTCGAGCAGGCTTTGCAGCCACTGATGGGTTTTCTTCTGCAGTTCGCTGAACGAGGCGTCGGAGCTTTTGTACAGCCAGTGCGAGGCGACGCCGGCTTCGGCGATCTTGTGCATTTCGCGGGTGCGGATTTGCACTTCGACCGGCGCGCCGAACGGCCCGAATAAAGTGGTGTGCAGGGATTGATAGCCGTTGGCCTTGGGAATCGCGATGTAGTCCTTGAATTTTCCAGGAATTGGATTGTAGAGCGCGTGCAACGCGCCGAGCGCGAGATAGCATGACGGCACGTCCTTGACGACGATGCGAAAGCCGAACATGTCGAGCACATTGGCGAACGAAAGATGCTTGTCGCGCATCTTGCGGTAAATGCTGTAGAGATTCTTGGCGCGCCCGTGCACGACCGCGTCGATATGCTCTTGCCGCAGGCGTTTTTCGATCGCTTCCTGGATCTTGCCGACGACTTCGCGGCGATTGCCGCTCGCCGCCTTGACTGCTTTTGACAGCACCTGATAGCGCATCGGGTAGAGGTAGCGAAAGCTCAGTTCATCGAGTTCCTGGAAAATGTTGTTCAGGCCGAGCCGGTTCGCGATCGGCGCATAGATGTCGAGGGTCTCGCGGGCGATGCGCCGGCGCTTCGGCAGCGGCACCGCGTCGAGCGTGCGCATGTTGTGCAGGCGGTCGGCGAGCTTGATCAGGATGACGCGCACGTCGCGCGCCATCGCCAGCAGCATCTTGCGGAAGTTTTCGGCCTGCGCTTCCTCGTAAGTTTCGAATTCTATTTTGTCGAGCTTGGAGACGCCGTCCACCAGCTCGGCGACCGGCTTGCCGAATTTTCTGCCGATTTCCGCCTTGGTGACGGCGGTATCCTCCACCACATCGTGCAGCAGCGCGGCGGTCAGCGCCTGCGAATCGAGGTGCAGTTGGGCGAGTATGTTCGCGACCGCGAGCGGATGCGAGATATAGGGGTCGCCGGACGCGCGATACTGTCCGTTATGCGCGACTTCGCTGAAATGGTAGGCGGTTTCCAGCCGCTCCACGTCCTCCGGCTTGAGATAGCTGGACCATTCCTTGAACAGGGTTGTCGCCGTCTGCATGGTCGGTTGCGGGTGCATGGGGCTCAATATCCCATATATCGGGACGGCCCGCAAAACCGCAACCGGCGCAGCCGCGGTCAGCCCGGGTTTCTGGCGAGGATTTCAGCCCCGTACTTGCCGGCGGCCATCTCGCGCAGCGCGATGACGGTCGGCTTGTCGCGGTTGGCTTCGACCGCGGGCGTTGCGCCGTTGATCAACTGGCGCGCGCGGTAGGTCGCGGCGAGGGTGAGTTCGAAACGGTTGGGGACGACCTTCAGACAGTCGTCGACGGTGATGCGTGCCATGGCGGTCCTTATTTCATGCGGTTGAGCAGCTGGTGGTGGCGGGCGAGCTGGGCGTCGCCGCGCAGCCGCTGGGCGCGGACGATTGCGATCAAATCGCGCACCGCCTCTTCGAAATCGCTATTGATAATAACATAGTCGAATTCGCCGGCGTGGCTGATTTCCTCGCGCGCCGCGGCGAGCCGCCGCGCGATCACGTCCGGCGCGTCCTGGGCGCGTTTGTTGAGCCGCGCGACCAGCGTTTCGAACGAGGGCGGCAGGATGAAAATGCCGACCGCCTCCGGAATCAAGCGCCGTATCTGCGCCGCGCCCTGCCAGTCGATTTCGAGCAGGATGTCGTCGCCGGCGGCGCGATGCTCGGCGACCCAGCTCTGCGAGGTGCCGTAATGATGGCCGTGTACCCGCGCGCTTTCGAGCAGGTCGCCATGTTCGAGCAATTGCCAGAACCGCTGCTCGCTCACAAAGTGATAGTCGCGTCCGTCCGCCTCTCCCGGGCGCGGCGGGCGCGTCGTATACGACACGGACAGCTTGACCCCGGGGTCGGCCCTGAGCAGTTCGCTGACGAGGCTGGTCTTGCCGCCGCCCGACGGCGCGCACACGATGAACAGGTTGCCGCTCATGCTTTGCCGTGAGGGGTGACGCGAAAAGCACGGCCGCCCGGAAGTTGTTTTGATGCCCCTCTCTTCACGCCTCCCTCCTCACTCAACGTTCTGGATCTGTTCGCGCATCTGCTCGATCAGCAGCTTCAGTTCGAGCGCGATGTTGGTGACCTCGAGGTCGGCCGATTTGGAGGCCAGCGTGTTGGCCTCGCGGTTCAGTTCCTGCATCAGAAAGTCGAGCCGCTTGCCGGCCGCGCCGCCGGCCGCCAGCACGCGCTTCACCTCGCCGATATGCGCAGTCAATCGCGACAGTTCTTCGTCGACGTCGATGCGGCTGGCGAACAGCGTGATTTCCTGACGTATGCGCTCGTCGTCGTTGGTCGCCATCGCCTCGCGCAGGCGTGTCGCCAGCCTGTCGCGGAATGCGGCGATCACCTGCGGCATGCGCGGCACCACGGCCGCCACCAGTTTTTCCATGGCGGCGGCGCGTTCTAGCAGCAACTCCCTGAGCCGCTCGCCCTCGCGCGCGCGCGCGAGGGCAAACTCGTCGAGCGCCGTGCGCAGCGCGTCGAGGCACGCATCGCGCAGCTCGTCCGCGGACAGCGTGTCCGAGCCGAGCACTCCGGGCCAGTGCAGAATGTCGGCGGCGGTCAGCCCGGATACGCTTGGCCAGGCGAGACGCAGCTGCTCGCTCAGTGCGCGCAGTTGCCTCAGCGTTTCAAGGTTGAGATCGAAGTTTTTTTGCGCGCCGGATACCGGATTGAGTCCGATGCGGCATTCGACCTTGCCGCGCTGCACCCGCGCCACGACCATTTCACGCAGTCCGGCCTCGAATGGCCGCAATTCCTCGGGGATGCGGAACTGCACGTCGAGATAACGGTGATTGACCGAGCGCAATTCAATATTGAGCGCGGTTGCGCCCACCTCGCGCATTGCGCTTGCATATCCGGTCATGCTGTAAATCATGGGGTCGCGCGCAGAGTGGAAGGTGGGGAGTAAAGGTAAAATGTGCGGTTTGGAAGATAGCACAGGGAGACTCATGCGACCAAGTCAGCGTTCCTCCGATGAATTGCGCCCGATCCGCATCACGCGCCGTTATACGCGCCATGCCGAGGGTTCGGTGTTGATCGAATTCGGCGATACCCGGGTGATTTGCACCGCGAGCGTCATCGAGCAGGTGCCGCCGTTCCTGAAAGGCAAGGGGCAGGGCTGGCTGACCGCCGAATACGGCATGCTGCCGCGCTCGACCAACACCCGCACCGACCGCGAGGCGGCGCGCGGCAAGCAGAGCGGGCGTACCCAGGAAATCCAGCGCCTGATCGGGCGCGCGTTGCGCGCGGTCGTCGATCTCAAAGCAATCGGCGAGCGCACGCTGCACATGGATTGCGACGTGATCCAGGCCGACGGCGGCACCCGCACCGCCGCCATCACCGGCGCGTTCGTCGCGGCGCATGACGCGGTGAGCTTCATGCTTGAGAAAAAATTGATTGCCGTGTCGCCGATCCGCGATTTCGTTGCCGCGGTGTCGGTCGGCGTATACGAAGGCATACCGGTGCTCGATCTCGATTACGCCGAAGATTCGGCCTGCGACACCGATATGAATGTCGTGATGACCGGCAGCGGCGGCATCGTCGAAGTGCAGGGCACCGCCGAAGGCCACCCATTCTCACGTGACGAATTGAACGCAATGCTCGATCTGGCGCAACAGGGCATCCGGCAATTGATTTCCGCACAAAAGACGGCCCTGAAACAAACCTGAACCGCAGAGACGCGGAAGAACAGATATTCACCGCAGAGACGCTGAAAAAGACAAAAACAAACCACGCTTTTATGTATTTTTACTTTTTATAAGATTTTCGGTTTTCTCTGCGTCTCCGCGGTAAAAATAGTTTATGAAGAAAATCGTCATCGCATCGAACAATGTCGGCAAGCTCAATGAAATCGCCGCCATTCTGGCGCCGCTCGACATCGAGATCGTTCCCCAGTCGGCGCTCGGCGTGACCGAGACCGCCGAACCGCATCATACTTTCATCGAAAATGCGCTGGCCAAGGCGCGCCACGCAAGTCAGCAAACCGGGCTGCCTGCGCTCGCCGACGATTCGGGCATTTGCGTGGACGCTTTGAACGGCGCGCCGGGCGTGCGCTCGGCGCGCTTTGCCGAGGAGACAATAACTACCAATCGTGAAACTCAGGACGAGCGCAACAATCGGAAATTACTTGAACTGCTTGCGAACGAATCCAACCGCAAGGCGCATTACTATTGCGTGATCGTGCTGGTGCGCGCCGCCGACGATCCGCAGCCGCTGATCTGCGAAGGCGAATGGCACGGCGAAATCGCGCGGACGCCGCGCGGCAGCGGCGGCTTCGGCTACGATCCGCTGTTTCTGGTGCCGGAGCTGGGCAAGACCGGCGCCGAACTGACGCCGCAAGAAAAAAACCGCATCAGCCATCGCGGCAAGGCGCTGGCCGCGCTGGTCACGCGGCTACGGCCACCGCAGCTCGTGAGGCGTCAGGCGTGAGGCGTCAGGCGTCTGTCGGGGAAGTGAGCGGGGCCTCCTCCTCACCCCTCGCTCCTCACTCCTCACCGCAATTCACCGCGCTGCCGCCGCTCTCGCTGTACATCCATATTCCGTGGTGCGTGCGCAAATGCCCGTATTGCGATTTCAACTCGCATGAAATCCGCGGGCAAATTCCTGAAGCGGACTACGTCGATGCGTCGATCGTCGATCTCGAGGCCGCGCTGCCGCTGATCTGGGGGCGCAAAATATACACAGTATTTTTCGGCGGCGGCACGCCGAGCGTGTTCTCGGCGGCAGCTATCGAGCGCATCCTGGACGCCGTACGCGCGCGCGTGCCGCTCGCGGCGGATGCCGAAATCACGCTCGAAGCAAATCCCGGTACCGCCGAGGCGGAAAAATTCCGTGGCTTCCGCGACGCGGGGGTCAACCGGCTGTCGCTCGGCATTCAGAGCTTCAATCCGCGGCATCTCAAAGCGCTCGGCCGCATCCACGACGACCGCGAGGCGCGCGCCGCGATCGAAATCGCGTGCGCGAATTTCGATAACTTCAATCTCGATCTGATGTACGGTTTGCCGCGGCAGAGTCCGGAAGAAGCTCTCGCCGACATCGAAACCGCGTTGTCATTCGCGCCGCCGCATCTTTCCGTCTATCACCTGACCATCGAGCCGAACACTTATTTTTACCGCCATCCGCCGGCGTTGCCCGCTGACGACAGCACCGCGCAAATGCAGCAAGCCATCGAGCAAAAGCTTGCGAGCGCAGGCTACCGGCACTACGAAACATCGGCGTTTGTACAACCCGGCAAACAGTCGAGACACAATCTCAATTACTGGACGTTCGGCGATTATCTTGGCATCGGCGCCGGCGCGCACAGCAAGCTGTCGTTGCCCGGCCGTATCCTGCGCCAGGCGCGGCACAAGCAACCCAGGCAGTACATGGAACTTGCGATGGCGGGCAATGCAATCCAAGAACAGCACGATGTCGCCGCGAGCGACATCGGCTTCGAATTCATGATGAACGCGCTGCGGCTCGACAGTGGTTTTCCGGTCGCGCTGTTCGAAGAGCGCGCCGGCTTGCCGCTGACGGCGGTGCTGAAGCCATTGGAAGAAGCCGAGCAGCGCGGCTTTATCACGCGTGATCACCAACGCGTCGCGCCGACCGAACTCGGTCGGCGGTTTCTCAACGATTTATTGCAGGTATTCTTGCCGGAAGAGCAGCGAATTTAACGCAGAAGCAGAAGTTCGCCGGTTTATTGTTTCTGCACGACGACCCGGCCCTCGGCGTTGACGAATACCCGGTAGCGGTTGCCGTCCTGACAGGTCGCAAGATAGTCGTTGTCACCCTGCTTGGTCGCAGCGGTGACCTGCCCGCACGGTAATCCTTGCAGCGCGATTACCGCCGTCAGATCCTTGGTGGTGGATATTTCTTGCGCGGCGAGCGATCCGGTGAAGAACATTATTGTCACACCGATTAGAGTCCAAATTTTCACATGTTTATTCATGATGCCGCTCCTACGGTGGTTGCAAATTTAGCGGGGTCCGAAAGGATACCCCAGAGCGCTTCGCGCGACGCGGAAATCTCGTGCGCCAGCGGTGCATCGTCATCCTGCAGCAGCGACAGCACTTTCATCAGCAGCAGGTCGTACGGCTGCCGCAGTTCGGCAAGGGTAGGCGGGCGCTGGCCGTGATGAAAAGCGCGGAATCGGTCGAGCAGGTCATCGACCTGGTTCTTGAGCGACAGCTTGGTGAACACGCCGATCGCTTTGGTCTCCTTGAGTTTGTCTTCCAGCGATTTCACATCGAGCGTCGGCGCGGTTTCCTGCTTGCTCACGCTCGCCGTAGCGCTGTCTTTTTTCTGCCCCTGCCGGGCAGGCGCAGGGGGCGCAATTATTTTTGCGGGAGTTTTGGCACCCGGCGCGCTCTGATTGGCGGAAGAGGATGCGGCCGACGCGGATGGCGGAATCGCCGGCGTGGCGGCGACGACTGTGCTCTGCGGCGCATTGATCGGCAGCGGTGCGACGGGCGGCGTGCTGGTCTGGGCCGGTTCGTGCCGGCCACCGGCGCAACCTGCCAGCAACAGGAAGACGGAGAATATAAGAGTGCGCATTGCGGGCGTCAGCAAATAGTCATCAACGTCGCGTGTATTTGCGCAATGCCGGATTCAGCTTGTCGATGTCGGCTTGCACCAAATCGCGGCTGCGCTCGTAGACGATCTCGCGTCCCATCACGCTGCCGGCGTAAGCGAGGCCGTTGCGGGTCGGATTCAGTTGACACTTGACGCTGTGGACGCCTTCACCGATCACCACTTCTATGTGGTCAGACCGTTTGTTGAGCACCACAACATCCATGGTTTGCCCGCTTTCGGTCACACGCACTTTAATTTTATCGGTATTCATTAATTCATCATTTTGCAGATCAATGTGGCTCTCGGCCCCTAGAGTCTATCCAACCTTGAGTGTATATGCTTAGAGAAGCATCTGGATCTGTTTTCTCGTTGACTGTGAATTCCATGATAGTTGGTACTTTGTATCGATCTTCTTTAGGTAACCATAAATTACGAAGAGCCACAGGCACCTTATTGTTCACCGTTGTTGAAAACGAAGAAACATATTCTGAGTCCTTTATTCTTACTTTTCCGCTAATGCGCCCTTTGTCGGAAGAAAAGAGTAAAAGCAAATAATCCGTAACACCGGGCGGAACATTTTTCATTTCGACTTCTGTCCAAGTTTCTTTCTTGACATTCAATGCTTGAAAAATGAGTTCGGTTTTATCGTTAATTTGAGACGTGTTGGCCTGAAGTTCTCTAATCCGAGTTTTCAATTCATTTTGAGCGTTATCCGATTCCGCTTTATTTTTAGTCTCTTCAATTTTCCCGTAGTAGTACGAGCCGAGACCGCCAATCGCGCTAAGAATTACCCCGATAAATAACACAATTTGACTAATAGTTTGCAATGTCAAGCCTGAGCTTATTATCTGATGAGTGCAAGTTTTTAAAGTGATGTGTAGCTAAACACAATATCCCACACTCCGTGCCCGAGCTTCAACCCGCGACGCTCGAATTTGGTAAGCGGCCGATAGCCGGGGCGCGGCGCGTAACCCTCAGCGGTATTCATCAGCATCGGTTCTGAGGTTAGCACTCCGAGCGCTTGTTCGGCATATTCCTGCCAATCGGTCGCGATGTGCAAGTATGCGCCCGATTGCATGCGGCTTGCGAGCAGTGAAACAAAATTGGGTTGGAGGAGGCGCCGCTTGTGGTGGCGTTTCTTCGGCCACGGATCAGGGAAGAAAATATGGATGCCGGCCAGCGATGCAGGCGCGATTATGTGTCGCAGCACTTCGACCGCATCATGCTGAATCACGCGCACGTTAGTGAGATTGTTTTCCGCAACTGACTTGAGCAGGCTGCCGACCCCGGGCGTATGGACTTCGATGCCGAGGAAATCGTTTTCCGGATGCATGACAGCGATCGCCGCAGTCGTTTCGCCCATGCCGAAACCGATTTCGAGAATTTTCGGCGCGCTACGGCCGAATATCCGGTCGAGGTCGAGTGGTTGCGCCGAATAGGGGATGCCGAATGTCGGCAGCAGTTCGTCATAGGCGCGCTGTTGCGCGTTGGAGACGCGGCCCTGGCGCAGCACATAGCTGCGGATCGGGCGATGTTGAATGGCGGTCATGAATCAAGTGTAACGCAGATACGCCCTCACCCCCGACTCCTCTCCCGGAGGGCGAGGGGTGTGACAGCTTGCTGAATTACTTTCCTATCAGTCCGCCGGTCGGCGAGCTGGGCGAGGCAGTGTAGATTTTCTTCGGCATGCGGCCGGCGAGGAATGCGGCGCGGCCGGCTTCGACCGCTTTCTTCATCGCGCCCGCCATCATGACCGGGTTCTGCGCGGCGGCGATCGCGGTGTTCATCAGCACGCCGTCGCAACCGAGCTCCAGCGCAATCGTAGCGTCCGATGCGGTGCCGACGCCGGCATCCACCAGCACCGGCACTTTGGCATTGGCGATGATGATCTGCAAATTCCACGGATTCAGGATGCCCATGCCGGAACCGATCAGCGAGGCGAGCGGCATCACCGCGACGCAGCCGATTTCTTCGAGTTGCTTCGCCGCGATCGGATCGTCGCTGCAGTAGACCATGACCTGGAAACCGTCCTTGACCAGCGCCGCGGCGGCCTTCAGCGTTTCGCTCATATTGGGGAACAGGGTTTCCTGGTCCCCGAGCACTTCGAGCTTGACCAAGTCGTGCCGTCGAGCCTCAGTTGACAACAACTCGCGCGCGAGTTTCAGTGTGCGCACTGCGTCGTCGGCGGTATAGCAGCCGGCGGTATTGGGCAGGATCGTGAAATGCGATGGCGGCAGCGCGTCGAGCAGGCTCGGCTGGTTCGGCTCCTGGCCGATGTTGGTGCGGCGGATGGCGACCGTGACGATCTGGGCACCGCTCGCCTCGACCGCGGCGCGCGTCTCGGCGAAGTCCCTGTACTTGCCGGTGCCGACCAGCAGGCGCGACGAGTATGACTTGCCTGCTATTAATAGCGGATCGAGGTTTTCGTTGGGCTTCATGCCGCCATTCTAGCGCGGCTTCAGCCGCCGCCGACAGCGACGACGATTTCCAGCCGGTCGCCGTCCGCCAGCCGCGTCTCGGCGTGACGGCTGTGCGGCACGATCTCGCCGTTGCGCTCGACCGCGATGCGCTTGCCGGTCAATGCGAGTTCCTGCACCAGATCCGAGATATTGGCGCCGGCCGGCACGCGCCGCGTTTCACCATTAATGAGTAGCTGAATCATCTGAACGGGGATGTTCCTGACCACGGACAGCTGCGGCATGCGCGAGCGGCCGGATACATGGATAAAAGCAATTCTAAGACGGTTTTCCCGAAACTTTCAACCGGCCGCCACGGCCGGTTGCCAAGGAACGGGGCGGAGTGTTCTTCCACCATTCCACGAACTGGTCGGCCGGCATCGGCCTGGCGAAGAAGAAGCCCTGGATGTTATTGCAGCGGTGTTCGGCCAGGCACCGGACCTGTTCGCTGGTTTCCACGCCCTCCGCGACCACCTCGAATTTCATGCTGTGCGCCATCGAAATGATCGCGGCCGTGATCGCGGCATTGTCGGAGTTCATCGCGATGTCCTGAACGAACGAGGAATCTATTTTCAGCGTGCTGATCGGGAAGCGTCGCAGGTAATTGAGGCTGGAGTACCCCGTGCCGAAGTCGTCGATGGAAAACTGGACGCCAAGCGCCTTGAGGTCCTTGAGCACCGAAATGGTGGCTTCATCGTGCTGGATCAGGAGGCTCTCGGTGATTTCAAGTTCAAGCAGCCCCGGATCCATGGCGGTCTTGCGCAGGATTTCCGCCACCCTGCCGACGAAATCTTTCTGCCGGAACTGCTTGGCCGAGACGTTTACCGCCATGCGCAGGGGCGGCAGGCCGGCGCGCCGCCATTCGACGTTCTGGGCGCAGGCCGTTTGCAGCGCCCATTCGCCGATCGGAACGATCAGGCCGGTGTCCTCGGCGATCGGGATGAACTCGCCGGGCATGATCAGATTGCCGTGATCTCCGTTCCATCGCAGCAGCGCTTCGACGGCGGAGACGCGGCCGCTCGCGAGTTCGATCTGCGGCTGGAAGTGCAGGTGGAATTTCTGCTGCTGGAGCGCGCGCCGCAGGCGTTTCTCCATCTGCATCCGCAGCTGGACGTTCTCGTTCATGCTCGGCGCGAAAAACTGGAAGTTGTCCTTGCCCTGCGATTTGGCGTGATGCAGCGCGATGTCGGCTTCCTTGAGCAGATCGTTGATGGTGCCTATGTTGTTGGAGTAAACCGTGATGCCGATGCTCAGGCTGATGAAGAGCTCGTGATGGTCGATGGTAAACGGCCTGGATGCGATGTCCAGCATTTTCTGCGCGATCGACGTGATGTCCAGGGTGTCGTGGATGTCCGTCAGCAGCACCATGAATTCGTCGCCGCCGAAACGCGCGGCGGTATCGACCTCGCGGATGCAGCCCTTCAGCCGCGCGCCGACCTGCTTGAGCAGTTCATCCCCCACCACGTGTCCATGGGTGTCGTTGATGATCTTGAAGTTGTCCACGTCGACGAACAGCACGCCGACTTTCAGCCCGTTGCGGTGGGCGTGCGCCATCGCCTGTTGCAGGCGGTCGATGAACAGCGTGCGGTTGGGGAGCTCGGTGAGGCCGTCGAAATGGGCCATGCGGTGAAGCGATTCCTGCGCCCGCTTGATTTCCTGGAATTCGCGTGCGTTGTCGAGAATCAGGGAAAGCGAATGGGCGAAACTCAGTGCCAGCGATTCGTCGTTGGCGGAAAAACCCTTGCTGTCGTCCGTCTTGTCGCACAGGTAGATCCGGCCGTAGACGTGGCCCTGATGGGAGATCGGGACGGCGAGTAGCGATGTCATCGGCGGATGGTTTGCGGGGAACCCCACGCTTCTTGGATCCTTGGACATGTCGTCGATCCGCAACGCGATGTTTTCGCGGATCGTCGCGCCCAGCAAGCCGTCGCCGCGCGGCAGATGGGGGATGCGCGCCGCCTGCTCCGGCGTGATGCCGGTGTGGACGAATTGCGCGAGTTCGCCATTCGGACCCAGAACGCCGATCGCGCCGTAACGGGCTTCGAGCAGCTTGACGAGCGCCTTGATGCCGCCCTCCAGCAGGTCGGAGTCCAGCGTGTTGTGCGACAACAGGTTCAACAGCGTGCGGGACGCCGCATGCAGCTCTTCAAGCTTTTTCGACCATGAAACGAGCTGCTTGTGCTCGTCCTCGACGATATGGTGGAGGCGGCGGATTTCCTTGAGATGGGCGCGGTCGCGGTAGAGCAGCACCTCGAGCAGGCTGGTCGAGGTAACCAGGCCGATATATTTGCCGTCCGTGGTGACGACCGGCAGCGCCTCGACTTTTTCCTCCTGCATGCGCTTGCGTATCGCATCGAGGGGCGTATCGGAGACGACCGGTTGAACCGGCCGCGTCGACCTCAACAGGTCGGCGAAAATTCTCTGCGGGAAATTGGCGATGTCGCGTTCCGTGACCACGCCCAGGAAATCGGCCAGCTCCGCCGCCCCGGGTTGCCGGGAAAAGACGGCATACAGGATTTTTGCGGAGCGCTGCGGGCGCGGCCGTTCCTCGGCCGCAACGCACGCGACGTCGGGGTATAACGCATCGATGGCGTGCAGCCTGCCCAAGCTACGCCTCTTCGATCAGTACTTCAACCGCGAGGTCGAGGTGCAGAATCTCGTCGGCCTCCATCATGGGCTTGATGTGGGCGAGCACGAAAGCGATCAAAGCTTCCTTCGGCACGCGCTTCAGAATCGCCTTGCGCACGAGGATGTCGCCGACGACGTCGTCATCGGGTTCGATATGCTCGAACGGGGTGAGGGTCAGCAGATCGAGAGATTTACGAATCGCGACGCAGCCGATCGGCGAGTCGCGGCCCAGTACCAAAGCGTCGCGAACCGGCGGGACGGGTACTTCCCTGACCTTGGCTTTGATCGATAATTTGTGTTTCGCAAGGGGGGCGGATTCCATGAACTCTTCTCCATATAGACTCTGTCAAAACTGGTCTCGGCGCTGCGCACAAAACCACGCTTGTAACTTAGCGGAAACCATGATGTTCCGCCACATGCCGGACGGAGCATGCGGTTTCGCGCTTACGGTAAGTTGATGTAAATCAATAAAGAGGAACTGCCGGCCGGACGGAGCACGCGGTTTCGCGCTTACGGTAAGAAGGTTAGTCATGGTCATGGCCCGACGCGGCAAGATGGGGGGCATTGCAATTGAAATCAATCCCGCTAAAGAAAAAATTTCAAATATCTTCGCTCGCTCCATGGAAAAGAAAACCTCCCTCTGCATATTACGACATCGGAATCAAACGGCTTTAGGGGGGGGGTGAATTGTAAAAATTCGAAGGCACGGCGCCGGTGCCGGGAAACCCGGAACATCCGATTTCGGGCCGCGCGCGAACTGTCGTAAAATCCATGCTGCCCGCGGGTGTAGTTCAATGGTAGAACGAAAGCTTCCCAAGCTTTAGACGACGGTTCGATCCCGTTCACCCGCTCCATATGTTTTCAACGGCGGGATGCGCTTATGAGAAAAATCTTCAAAGTCGCCGCGTGGTCCCTGGCCGTCATCGTGGTTCTGGCCGGTGCGGCGATCGCCTATGTCGCGGCGACGTTCGACCCCAATAAATACAAGCCGCAGATCGTCCGGACGGTCAAGGACAAAACCGGCCGCACGCTGAAGCTCGACGGCGACATCAAGTTGTCGTTTTTCCCGCGCCTTGGAGCTTCGCTCGGCAGGGCGTCGCTGTCGGAGCACGACAGCGACCGGGAGTTCGCGGCGTTCGACGACCTGCACGTCGCGGTCGCGCTGCTGCCGCTGCTGTCGAAACAGGTCGTGGTGGACGGCGTCGAGGTCACGAACCTGCGCGTGCATCTGACGCGCTTCAAGAATGGCAAAACCAGCATCGACGACCTGACGACGCCCGGCCCTGCTCAACCTGCGCCGGCGGCAAAAGAAAGCGCGGAACCGGTCGCGATCGACATCGACCACATCGCTATCAGGAACGCCGACATCAGCTACACCGACGAAGCCACCGGCACCAAGTATAAATTGTCCAACTTTAACCTTGCCACTGGCCGCGTGATGCCCGGCGTGCCGACCAAAATCGAGCTGTCCAGCCACGCGCAAAGCGGCAATCCCAAATTCGATCTTGAAGTGTCGGTGGAAACAACGCTGACGTTCGACCTCGGCCAGCAGCGTTACAAGCTCGACGATCTCGATTTCCGCGCTGGCGGTCTTGCGGCGGGCATCCGCGATCTGGTGGCGACCGCCAAAGGCGATGTCGACGCCAGGCTCGCCAGCAAGGAGTTTCTGATTTCCGGGCTCGCCGTCACGGCGACCGGCAAGCAGGCCGGCGGCGATCTCGACGTCAAGCTCGATGTCCCGCAACTGACGATCACCGAACAAAAGGTCAGCGGCGAAAAAATCGCGCTCGATGCGAAGCTGAACGCGGACAAGAACCGGCTGGCAGTCAAGCTCGACGTTCCGGCGATCGCCGGCAATAAACAATCGTTCAAGGCCGATGCGCTGAATGCGGATATTCAAATGACGCGCGAAGGGATGACGGTCCAGGCCAAACTGGCGGGAGCAGTCGCAGGCAATCTCGACGCGCAGCGCTTCGAGTTGCCGAAGTTCCAGACCACGGTCCACGTCGAGGATCCGCAATTGCCGAAGAACCCGATCGATGCGACGGTTACCGGCGCCGCGCTGGCGGACGTCGGCAATCAGAACGCGAGCCTGACGTTTGCGACCAAATTCGACGACAGCGCCATCAGCGGCAAAGCGGGGCTCACCAGGTTCACGCCGCCGTATTACACCTTCGACATCGTTATCGACAGGCTCGACGCCGACCGCTATCTGACGAAATCCGCGCCGGCGCCGCAGGCCGCCGCGCCGGGTGCCACGCCGGCGCCTAGCGCAACCGCAGCCGAGCAGCCGCTCGACCTGTCGGCGTTGAAGGAACTCAACGCGAGCGGCAGCCTCAAGGTCGGCACCCTAAAGGTGAAGAACGTCAAGGTTGCCAACGCGCATATCGTCGTCAAGGCCGCCAACGGCAAACTCGACGTCAATCCGCTGACCGCGAATCTGTATCAGGGCGCGCTCAGCGGCGCGTTGTCGGTCAGCGCGGCGGATGCAACGCCGGCGGTCGCGGTCAAGCAGACTCTGAGCGGCATCAATATCGGGCCGCTGCTCAAGGACGCCGCCGATTTCGATACGCTGGAAGGCAAAGGTAACGTGTCGCTTGACGTCTCGGCGCGGGGCGCGACCGTGTCTGCGTTGAAAAAGGCACTCAACGGCAGCGCTTCGATCAAGCTCACCGACGGCGCGATCAAAGGCATCAACATCGCCGCCAAAATCCGCGACGTCAAAAACAGGATCGCGGAACTGAAGGGCGAGCAGGTGCAGGCCGCAAGCGCGACCGAGAAAACCGATTTCTCCGAACTGTCGGCGAGCTTCAGCATCAAGAACGGCGTCGCGCACGACAGCGATCTGTCCGGCAAGTCGCCGTTGCTGCGCCTGGGCGGCGAGGGTGACATCGACATCGGCAACGAGAACCTTGATTATCTGCTCAAGGCGACGGTGGTCGCGACCACCGCGGGACAGGGCGGCAAGGAACTCGCCGACCTCAAGGGCGTCACGGTGCCGGTGCGGCTGACCGGAGCGTTCACCGCGCCGCAGTACAAAATCGACTTCAACGGTATTCTGGAAAGTCTGGCCAGGGGGAAGGTCGAGGAGAAGAAAGAGGAAATCAAAAACAAGCTTGAGGAAAAACTGCAAGACAAGCTGAAAGGTTTATTCAACCGTTGAATGCGCGTTCGCCTGCTGTCGCGGGCCAAGTCGTTCGCTGGCAGAAACGGTATGGCCGTCACGACTTGCCGTGGCAACGCACGCGCAACGCCTATCGCATCTGGCTCGCGGAAATCATGTTGCAGCAGACGCAGGTCGCGACCGTGATTCCGTACTATCGGCGCTTTCTCAGACGTTTTCCCGATCTTAAAGCGCTGGCTGCGGCGCCGCTCGACGATGTGCTCGCGTTGTGGAGCGGCCTCGGCTATTACTCGCGCGCGCGCAATTTGCATCGCGCGGCGCAGCGGATCGTCGCGCAGCATCACGGGTGTTTCCCGCGCGAGTTCGAGGCGGTGCTGGCGCTGCCCGGCATCGGCCGCTCGACGGCGGCGGCGATTGGCGCGTTCGCGTTCGGCGAACGCCGCGCGATTCTCGACGGCAACGTGAAGCGCGTATTCGCGCGCTGTTTCGGCGTCGCCGGCTGGCCTGGCGCGCCAAAAGTCACGGCGAAATTGTGGACGCTCGCCGAATCGCTGCTGCCGCGTCACGATATCGAAGCTTATACGCAGGGGCTGATGGATCTGGGCGCGACGATCTGCACGCGCGGCAAGCCGCGCTGCGGCGATTGCCCGTTGCGGAGCGCATGCGTCGCGTATCGCACGCGGCGCATCGAAAAATTTCCCGCGCCGCGGCCGCGCCGCGCATTGCCGCGCAAACGCACCCGGATGCTGATTGTGTTGCGTAGCGGCGAAGTGCTGCTCGAAAAGCGCGCGCCGAACGGCATCTGGGGCGGGCTGTGGAGCCTGCCCGAAGCCGCGCCCGATGAAGACGCGATCGTCTTGTGTCGCCGCCGCTATGGCGCCGAAATCGCGCCACCTTTGCTGTTGCCGCCGGTCGCGCACGGCTTCACCCACTTCAAGCTCGACATCGAGCTGATACGTTGCATGGTGACGCGGCTCACACCTGCGGCCGCCGAACCGGGCATGATCTGGCTGCCGATCGAGGACGCGCTGGGTGCGGCGATTCCGGCGCCGGTGCGGCAGATTTTGAGCGCGCTATGAATTTCAAACGCTGGCTGGTCGTCGCGCTGCTGGCCTTCGGCGCGTGGCAATGGTGGAGCGGCCGCTCCATCGAGCACGCCCCCGGCGAGCTGGTTGCGGACGAGCCGCAACAGACGGACATCAGCGGTTCGCCGCCGCAATTCGAGAAAAACGGTTATACGATCACGGCACTCGCGAACTTCGAACTGAACGCGCGCGTGCTCGGCGTCGAGCATTACCGCTTCGACCGCGAAGCGCAGCTGTCACCGGTCGATCTGGCGCTGGGCTGGGGGCCGATGTCGGATTCCGCAGTACTGTCGAAAATCGACATCAGCCAGGGCGGGCGGTTTTATTACTGGCATGTCGACGAATTCCCGATTCCGCGCCGCGCGATCGAGACCCACAGCGCGAACATGCATTTGATTCCGGCGGATGCCGAGGTTGCGCGGGAGTTTGACGAGGTACACGTCGGCAGCATCGTCTCGCTCGCGGGCTATCTGGTCGAGGCGCATGCCGGCGACGGCTGGCGCTGGAGAAGTTCGCTGACGCGCGAGGACACCGGAGACGGCGCGTGTGAATTGATCTGGGTGCAGCGCTTCGAGGTGCGTTAGCGGAACACGTCAAGACAGCTCGCGGTGCCGCACCAGCACCGGGCGTGCGGTGCCGAAGTGCCGTGCCAGCGTTTCGGCGAAATATACCGAGCGATGTTCGCCCCCGGTGCAGCCGATTGCCACCGTCAAATAGCTGCGGTTGTCGGCGACAAAACAGGGCAGCCAGTTTTCGATGAACCCCCGGATGTCTGTGACCATGCGGCGTACGTTTTCGTTGCTCTCGAGAAATTCGATGACTGCGCGGTCGCGGCCGGTCAGCGGCTTCAATTGCGGGTCGTAAAACGGATTCGGCAAACAACGCACGTCGAACACAAGGTCGGCGTCAAGCGGAATACCGTGCTTGAAACCGAACGACTGGAACAACAGCGTCAGGCCCGCCTGGTCGAATTCGACGAACTGCTTGATCCACGCGCGCAGCGCAGTCGGACTGAGATCGCTGGTGTCGATGTGATGGGAAATCGCGCCGACGCCGGCGAGCAGCTCGCGCTCGCGCGCAATGCCTTCGGCGACGGTCAGGCCGTCGGCTGACAGCGGATGACGGCGGCGCGTTTCGGAGAATCGCTTGAGCAGCGTGTCGGTCTTGGCGTCGAGAAACAGCACGCGCGCATCGATGCCGCGGGCGCGCAATGCGGAGATCTGCTGCGGCAATTCGGCGAGCGTATCGCCGCTGCGCGCGTCGATACTGATCGCGATGCGCTGATGGCCGGCACGTTCGAGCAAAGCGATCATTTCCGGCAGCAGCTTGGCAGGCAGGTTGTCGGCCGCGTAATAGGCGCTGTCCTCGAGCGCCTTGAGCGCGACACTCTTGCCGGATCCGGACAGGCCGGTGATGACGATCAGCTGCATTACGGCGTCCGGGGGCCGTCACCATTGATCTGCCGTTCCTGGCGCTCGATGAATTCGCGCGTGCTGTCGATGCCGCGCAGCCGCAGCACATAGTCACGCACCGCGGCTTCGGTCAGCACTGCGAGATTGCGGCCGGCCGCGACCGGTATCGTGACCTTATGGATGCTGACGCCCATGATATCCTGGGCGCCGGGTTTGAGCGGCAGGCGCTCGAGATAAAGCTGATCCGTTCCCGCCGGCTTTTCGAGATGCACGATCAGCTTCAGGTTCTTGCGCGGCCGCAGCGCCGCCTCGCCGAAAATGGTGCGGACGTCGAGCACGCCGAGGCCACGCACTTCGAGATAGTTTTTGAGCAGCGGCGGACAGCGCCCCTCGATGGTCTCCGGCGAAATGCGATGGAGTTCGACTACGTCGTCCGCGACCAGCCCGCTGCCACGGCTGATCAGTTCCAGCGCCAGTTCGCTTTTACCGACGCCGCTGTCGCCGGTCAGCAACACGCCGAGGCCGAGCACGTCGAGCAGTACGCCGTGCATGGTGATGGATTCGGCGAGCGCGCGCAGCAGATAAGGCCGCAGCAGCGCCATCAACTCAACGCTCGGCACCGGCGATTTGAACAGCGCGGTCTGCGTCGCGTCCGCCAGCGCCTCGAGCGGTTGTGGTGCCAGGTGGCCGCCGGCAACGATCATGCAGGCGAGCCCGGACGTCGACAGCTGGTGCAGCATTTGCTGGCGCACGGCGGGATTGAGCGCCTCAAGGTGCGCGATCTCCGGCTGGTCGAAAACCTGCACCCAGTTGGCGTGGATGAAATTAAGATGGCCGATCAGCCCTTCGCGCGATTCGCGGAATTTTTCGCTGTCGATGATTTTGTCGCCGCCGCTGCGTCCCGCCGCCCACTCGAGATGCAGCTTGTCGCGGTTGTCTTCAAACAGTTGCGCTACGCTGATTTTCGGCATTGGTCCGCCATTCGGTGATAAGCCGGTGCGCGGCAGCGGCGTCGGTGCAGGCCAGCAGCTGGTCGCGGAACGCTTTGGCGCTGAACATTTGCGCCAGCTCGGAAAGAATTTGCAGGTGCAGGTCGGTTGCGCGCTCCGGCACCAGCAGCACAAAAATCAGATTGACCGGTGTGCCGTCCGGAGCGTCGAACGGGATCGGTTCACGGGTGCGAACGAAGGCGCCGACCGCTTCACGCAATCCCCTGATGCGGCCGTGCGGGATCGCGACACCCTGGCCGAGCGCCGTCGAACCGAGCTTCTCGCGCGCAAACAGGCTGTCGAACACCTGGCCGCGCGCAATGTGCTGGTGATTTTCGAACAACAGGCCCGCCTGCTCGAAGACCCGTTTTTTGCTGCCGACATCAAGGTCGAGCAGCACATTTTCCGCTACCAGCAATTTTGCGATCAGATTCATGCCGACCCGCGATCTCCGCAGACCGAAAGAATCCGCTCTCTAATGGTGAGGACGGTGGTCGGCATGTTTTTCCTTGTGCTTGATAATCTGGCGGTCGAGCCGGCCAACGAGATCATCGATTGCCGCGTACATGTCCGGACCCTGCGATTCAAGGTAGATATCCTTGCCGCTGACGTGCACGTTGGCCTCGGCCCGGTGCCGCGTTTTTTCCACCGACAGGATCACGTTGATGTCGATCACGTGATCGAAGTGACGTGTGATCCGGCTTATTTTTTGCGATACGTAATCGCGCATCGCCGGGGAAATTTCAACGTGGTGACCGCTTAGTTGTAGATTCATGAGACTTCCTCATCGGTAGCGAAGGTCGACATAAAGCCATGACAACGATAATTCGCTGCATCATATGGATTTGCGCAGGTTGACCGGAAGTATCTGCATCGACTCGCGGTATTTGGCGACGGTGCGGCGCGCGACTACGATGCCTTGCTGACCGAGAATCTCGGAAATCTGGCTGTCCGACAGAGGTTTGCGCGTATTTTCGGAGCTGACGAACTGTTTGATCAGCGCGCGGATCGCGGTACTCGAAGCGGCGCCGCCGGTTTCGGTCGTGACATGGCTGCCGAAAAAATACTTGAGTTCGAAAATGCCGCGCGGCGTGAGCATGAACTTCTGGGTGGTGACGCGCGACACTGTCGATTCATGCAGATTGAGCGTTTCCGCGATCTCGCGCAACACCAGCGGGCGCATCGCGACCTCGCCGTGTTCGAAGAAGTAACGTTGCCGGTCGATGATCGCCTGCGACACGCGCAGGATGGTATCGAAGCGCTGCTGCACGTTCTTGATCAGCCAGCGCGCTTCCTGCAGCTGATTCGCGAGTTGTTGATGCTTGGCGTCCCGGTTGCGCTGCAGGATGTCGGCGTAGAGGCGGTTGATGCGCAGGCGCGGCATCGCGTCCGGATTGAGCCCCGCGAGCCATACGCCCTTGGTTTTCTTGACGATCACGTCCGGCACGACATAGCGCGTGTCGCCGCTCGAGAAATTCGCGCCGGGGCGCGGGTTGAGTGCCGTGATCAGATTTTTGACCTCGCGCAGTACCGAATCATCACAATGCAGCAATTTCCTGAGCTTTGAAAAATCGCGTGCCGCGAGTGCATCGAGGTGATGGCGGACGATCTCGAGCGCCTGTTCGCGGTGACGGGTTGTTTCCGGCAGCGCTTCAAGTTGCAACGCCAGGCATTCGCCGAGACTACGGGCGCCGATGCCGGGGGGATCGAAGTTCTGCAGGTGCTTGAGAGCGATCTGCAGTTCTTCAACATCGATTTCGAGTTCCGGCGGCAGCAGCGCGGCGAGATCCTCAAGGCTTTGCTTGAGAAGGCCGTCGTCGTCAAGCGAGTCGATCAGCAGCGTGACGATTCTGCGGTCGCGCTCCGACAGTTTGGTCAGCGACAATTGCCAGATCAGATGTTCCCGCAACGTTTCCGATTCAGCGGCAAATTGTTGCGGGAGATCGTCCTCTTCGGCATCGGCGGCGCGGCCGCTGCCGAAACCGAAGTCTTCTTCGAAGGAGTTGTTGTCGCCGCCGTCATCGGACTTCCCATTTGCGGTTCCGGCATCAGCGGGCGCGGCGGCAGAAGTGAATTCATCGCCCGGCGGCGCGCCGACCGGTTGTTCGCGAAGGCCGTCCTCGCGCTCAAGCAGCGGGTTTTCCTGCAGCAGCCGTTCGATTTCCTGGTTGAGATCCAATGTCGACAGTTGCAGCAGCCGGATCGACTGCTGCAGTTGCGGCGTCAGCGTCAGATGCTGGGACAGCCTGAGTTGGAGCGAGTGCTTCATGATGGACAGGGTCGGCGGGGCGGGCTCCGATTGAAAGCTGTGTCACCCGGATGGGTTAGAGACGGAAATGCTCTCCGAGATAGACTTTTCTTACGTTTTCATTATAAACGATTTCGTCGGGCTTGCCGTAGGCAAGCACGCTGCCGTCGTTGATGATGTAGGCGCGGTCGCAAATCCCGAGCGTTTCCCGTACATTGTGGTCGGTGATCAGCACGCCGATGCCGCGCGCCTTCAGAAAACGGATGATTTTCTGGATATCGAGTACCGCGATCGGGTCGACGCCGGCGAACGGCTCGTCAAGCAGGATGAAGCGCGGGTCGGTCGCCAGTGCACGCGCGATTTCGACGCGCCGCCGCTCGCCGCCGGACAGGCTGATTGCGGGATTATCATGCAGATGGCCGATATGCAGATCGTCGAGCAGTTCGCCGAGTTTGGCGCGGATTTCGTCTTCTTCCGTGTAGTGCAATTCGAGCACCGCGCGTACATTTTCCGCGACCGTGAGCCGCCTGAAGATCGAAGCTTCCTGCGGCAGGTAACTCAGGCCGAGCAGCGAGCGGCGGTGGATCGGCATGTGGGTCAGGCGGCGGTCGTTGAAATAGATTTCACCGCCGTCGAGCGGCACCAGGCCGACTATCATGTAGAAACAGGTGGTCTTGCCGGCGCCGTTCGGGCCGAGCAGCCCGATTACTTCGCCGCTGTGCACTTCAAGTGAAACGTCTTTGACCACGACGCGCGACTTGTAGCGTTTTTTCAGCCGCTCGGCCCGTAATTCACTCATGAGATTGTTTTCGGCCGTGGCGGCGGGGACCCCCGCAACCGACCGTGCCGTGCAGTATCAGCATCAACGGACAGAGGACGCGGCGGAAGAATCGTCCGGCGGCGTAACTTGAGGCGTGGATTTGAGCGGCAATGGCGGCGCTTTTTCCGGCGCATTCCTGGATTTGGGCTGGATCACGGCGCGCACGCGGCCGTTCGGGCCGGTCGTCGTCTTTTGCCCGCCACCCCCCACCACGCGATACAGTTCCGTGGTCTGATCGTATGAGATGTGCTCTCCGCGCACTTCATCGCCGCCTTTTTTGAGCCGTGCGCGTTCAAACAACTGTACCCGGTTGGTTTTGTTGTCGTACTCGATGCGCGCACCGTAGCCCTCGATATACTCATCGCGCTTTTCGCGTTTCTGGCGGAAATTGGCCGGATTGCCGTAAGCGGTTCCATACTGGAATCCGGCGGCGTCCTGTTGCACCACCATGCGATCGCCGTGAATCACCAGTGTTCCCTGCGTCAGCACGACATTACCCTCGAACGTGGCAACGTGTTTGGCATCGTCCACGGTCATGTGATCGGCTTCGAGGTTGACCGGCTTGTTGCGGTCGGAGCGCTCGGCCGCGGCCGGCAGCGCGGTCAACAAACCCACTACTGCAAGCAGGGAAATGCGGCGTAGGCTGCGGCGCATGTGATCAGCCGCGAGTCCCCGCTTTCGGGCTCTGGTGAACGCCCTGAATCTTGGAAAGCAGTTTGAGAACATGGGTTTCATTGTCGAATTTTAAGCCAACCCCGGTAATAAGTGTATTTCCATCGTGGATTTTCACCGGCTGATCGGTCTCCGCGAGATTGCTGTCGGGGATGATGTCCAGCGCGCTGGTTTCCAGCACCAGTTCCCCCTTATCGCCTTCGGCCGCGCGCACCACTTTTACGTCGTCCTGCATGTGCGCTTTTTCGCCGTTGCTCGACACCCAGGCGGTGCGCGAGGTCGCGACAATCGGCGCGCGGCCCCGGCTGAAATGCACGAAGTGCGGCGCTTCAAGCTGGGTCGAGTCGTCGTCGGGATAATGCGTCATGCGCTGCGCGCTCAGCGTATAGCGCGGCGCGCCGTCCTCTCCGATGCGGGTCGCGGAAAAATTTTCGACGATATAATCGGGATCGTGACGCAGTTTGCCCTCGTGCGGGAGATCCGGCGGCTGCACCAGGTTGTTGAGCCAGAACGTCAGTCCGGTTATCACGGCGAGCAGCGCGACCGGAAACCACAAAGTCAGGCGATGCATCATTGCTTGAGGTAAGCGACGAGTTGACGTTCGAGCGTGCCCTGCGCGTGCATGATGATCTCGCAGACTTCCCGCACCGCGCCGCGCCCGCCGCCCATTTGCGTCACGTAATCCGCGTGGCGTTTGACGAGCGGCGGCGCATCCGGCACGGTAAGCGCGAGTCCGCAGCGCAGCAACGCCGGCAGATCTACCACGTCATCCCCCATGTAAGCGGCCGCCGCCGCTTCGATGTTGCGCGCCGCCAGCAGTTCCGTGAAAACGCGCCCTTTATCGGACGCGCCCTGAAATACCAGCTTGATGCCGAGGTTTTGCGCGCGCAATTCGACGCAGCGCGAAGTGCGGCCGGTCAGCAGCGCGATTTCGACGCCGCTGGCCTGCAGCATTTTCATGCCGTGGCCGTCGCGCGAATTGAAGGCCTTGATTTCCTCGCCGCCGTCGGTCAAATAAAGCGCGCCGTCGGTCATCACGCCGTCGACGTCGAATACCGCGAGACGGATGCGTTTGGCCTTGTCGTAAACTTGCTGCATGCGTTGGTTGTTTTTTTGATCAGATTCCGCGCGGATATCCAGATTAGATTACCTTGGCTTTGAACAGGTCATGCATGTTGAGCGCGCCGACCAGCCGCTGCTCCGCATCCGCCACCAGCAATTGATTCACTTTGTACTGTTCCATGATCTGCACCGCTTCGATCGCCAGCTTGTCGGGCCCGATGGTGTGGGGATTGCGTTTCATCACGGAACTGATGGCGGCGCTGTTAAAATCGGTGCCGGCGCTGAGCATGCGCCGCAGGTCGCCGTCGGTGAAAATCCCGATGATGCGCTGCCGGTCATCCAGAATCGCCGTCATGCCCAGTCCGCCGCGCGTCATTTCATGGATCGCCGCCGATAACGTCGCATTTGCAGCGACGCGCGGTGCGTCGGCGCCGGCGCGCATGACGTCGCGCACATGGGTCAGCAGGCGGCGGCCGAGCGTGCCGCCGGGATGCGAGCGCGCGAACTCATCGCGGCTGAAGCCCTTGGCCTGCATCAACGCGAGCGCCAGCGCATCGCCGAGCGCGAGCGTGGCGGTCGTACTTGCGGTCGGCGCCAGATTGAGCGGGCAGGCCTCCTTCTCGGCGCCGGCGTAGAGATGCACGTCGGCCTCGCGGGCAAGGCTCGACCGCGCGTTACCGGTCAGCGCGATCAATTTTGCACCCTGGCGCTTGAGCGGCGGCACGATGGCCAGCAATTCGGAGCTTTCCCCGGAATTCGAGAGCGCGATGAACACGTCGCCGCCGGTGATCATGCCGAGATCGCCGTGGCTGGCTTCGGCCGGGTGCACAAAATAGGCGGGCGTGCCGGTACTCGACATGGTCGATGCAATCTTGCGCGCGATATGGCCGGATTTCCCGATCCCGCTGACCGTGACCCGGCCGCGGCAGGCGAGAATCAAATCGACGGCCTGCTGGAAACTGCCATCAAGTTTGGCGATGAGCCCATGGATCGCCGCCGCCTCGATTTCAAGTACTTCGCGCGCGAGTCCGACGGCATCACCGATGACCGGACGCGGCGCTTTCTTTTCGGACGTCATGGCGCGAGCAGTATAACAAAGTCGGCGCGCAGGCCCGGCGCCGGTCTTGCAATTCGGCAGCGATAAGGCATTATTCAGGAACCATTTTATGGGAAATTCGCTGCAATCGTTGTTGATCCTGCTGTTCGCCGCGGTGCTGGTGGTGATCCTGTTTCGCACCCTCAAACTGCCGGCGATGATCGGCTATTTGCTGTTGGGGGTCGTGATCGGACCCCACGGCCTCGGGCTGATTCCGGACACCGAAAATACGCGCAACCTGGCCGAGTTCGGCGTGGTATTTCTGATGTTCAGCATCGGACTCGAGTTCAGTCTCGGCAAACTGGCGACGATGCGCCGTGTCGTGTTCGGACTCGGCGCTTCGCAGGTGGCGTTGACGCTGGTAATCGTCGTCGGCTTCACCCTGGTTGACGGCGGCGACTGGCGGGTCGGCATCATACTGGGCGGCACGGTCGCGATGTCTTCGACCGCCATCGTCAGTAAAATGCTGGCGGACAAGCTCGAACTCAGCACGCTGCACGGTCGGCAGGTCATCGGCGTGTTGTTGTTCCAGGATCTCGCGGTGGTGCCGCTGTTGATACTGATTCCCGCGCTGGCCCAGCCGCCGGCGGCACTCGCGGCGGAATTGACACGCGCGCTGATCAAGGCGGCCGTGGTGCTTGCGGTCTTGTTGTACCTTGGACAAAAACCGATGCGCCTGTGGTTCAACCTGATCGCGCGGCAGAAATCATCGGAGTTGTTCGTGCTGAATGTATTGCTGATCACGCTCGGCCTGGCCTTTGTCACCAAGACCGCGGGACTGTCGCTCGCTCTCGGCGCGTTCATCGCCGGCATGCTGATCTCGGAAACCGAGTACCGTTACCAGGTCGAGGACGACATCAAGCCGTTCCGCGACGTGCTGCTCGGTCTGTTTTTTGTGACCGTCGGCATGCAGTTGAATGCCGCATTGGTCGCCGCCAACTGGTTGTGGGTCGCCGCGGCGCTGTTGATTTTGATTGCGCTCAAGGTGGGGTTGATGACGGTGCTGGCGCGATTGTTCGGCAGCCATACCGCCGCCGCACTGCGTACCGCCCTGGACCTCGCGCAGGGCGGAGAGTTCGGTTTCGTGCTGCTGACGCTCGCCGCGCCGCTCAACCTGATGCCCGAATTGTTGTTGCAGGTGATGCTTGCCGCAATCGTGCTGTCAATGCTGATCTCGCCATTCCTGATTGAGCACAGCGAGCACATCGTGCGTCGCATGAGCGGAGCGGAATGGCTGGTGCGCGCGGCGGAGCTCACCCAGATCGCCACCCAATCAATGGCCGCCGACCGGCATGTCATCATCTGCGGTTATGGACGCAGTGGACAGAACCTCGCGCGGCTGCTTGGCCGGGAGCATATCGATTTCGTCGCGCTCGACATCGATCCGCAGCGGATCAAGGAAGCGGCGGCGGCGGGCGAACGCGTCGTCTATGGCGATGCCGGGCGGCGCGAAGTGTTGGCGGCGGCGGGGCTGCTGCGCGCGCGCGCGGTGGTCGTCAGCGTTGCCGACACCGAGTTTGCGTTACGCGTGCTGTCGGCGGTGCAGCAGGCGCGCCCGGAACTGCCGGTCATCGTGCGCACCATCGACGATGCCGATATCGAGCGGCTGCGACAGGCCGGCGCGGCCGAAGTGGTCGCCGACATTCTGGAGGGCAGTCTGATGCTGGCGTCGCACGCGCTGATGCTGCTGGGCGTGCCGTTGAATCGCGTGCTGGCGCACATCCGCCAGGTGCGCGAGAGCCGTTATGCGCTGTTCAAAGGATTTTTCCGCGGCATGACCGACGAGTCCGTGGGGCCGGCGCGCTCGGCATCGCGGCTGCATTCAGTAACGGTCGATCCCGGTGCGGTAACCATCGGTCGCTCGCTTGAACAAGTTGGGCTCGGCGAAATAGGCGTCGAGGTCAAATCATTGCGGCGGCACGGCGCGGCGCCGATGACGCCCGGACCGCACACTGTGGTTCAGGAAGGCGACGTGTTGGTGTTGCTGGGCATCGAGGAAAATCTTGCCGCGGCGGAAATCAAACTGCTGCAGGGATAGACGGTGCCCACAAAAAAGCCCGCGCACGGCGGGCTTTTTTGTTGAAAGACTTTTACGGCTACTGTAGCGCTGCTCCGCCGCAGTTCGGGTTGGTCACGGATGCATTGTATCTCATCGCCGATCCAGTTCCGGTTACGCAAGTGGCGAGGGCAGATTGATCCCAAGTACCACCACTTTCCCGAAACGCGCCGGTCGACGGGATGCCATCGTCAATCTTGTTGTCGAGTTCAAGCAGGATGCCTATAGGAACATTACCGCCAGTTTTGATATTGAGATGCGCTGACGGAAGAGTCGGACTAACTACATCTTCGTAATCCTGGTCCGTTACCAACTGAACCCAGCCGCTGAAGGCGTTGCTCGGGACCGTTGTTGGTGTCGGGGCGGGAGCAGTAGTGCCAGTATCCGATGCTAACGAGGCACACGGGTTGGCACAGTAAGTGCCGGTGATAAATCCTGCTGCGGAAAGCTGCGACCATACCAGCGAAGTCTCTGGAGCATCGATGACGCCATTTGCGCAAAGACCTGATCCTGCTGTGCCACACCCAGGAGCAGCCGCACCATTAACTTGTGGAAGAGAAGTGCTGGCAGTAGTTGTGTCCATATCTCCCGGCAAGATCCGGTAACGGTCCTGGAAAGCCAAATAGGCAACCTTGATCCCATCGATCTGAGCGGCAATGTTCCGAACCCGCGCCGAGTTAATCAGTTCCTGGCCTTTCAATATGCCGCCCAACAGCAACCCGATGATGACCAGCACGATTGCGATTTCGATCAGGGTAAAGCCCTGTTGTCTTTTTTTCATGATTACTTTCCCCGTAAAGCGGATCCATGATCCGAATGTGTTGTGTGCTGCAATTCCCGTGCCATTACTTGATACGTGAACCGCCACATCGAGTTTTGCCTGATTTCCATTCGTGAAATAGTTGGCATTTGATATCGCGGTCGGGCGGTATTGTATAACATGCTGATAATTTTACAATATCTTAATAAGCATTATTGCGGCGCAACATAATAATTTATTTGCTAGTAATTGAATTCACTGGGCTTTGCTTGAATATAACCGTCCATAAAAGTCAATTTTTTGACGCCGGCGATGAACTTTCAGCATTTTCCATGGCTTTCAGTCTTTCCATCAGGAAGTGAATTTCGTGCTCGTCCTGGATTTGTCCACCTGCCAGCAACCCGCCGAGCAGGATTTTCGCGCTTTGCGTTTCGCCCATATCTTCCAGGATAAAAATGTGCATTTGCCTGGCCCAGCCCGGCGCGGCCGGCGCGAACTGGGCGATATTGCGCGCATACTTGAGCGCAAGCGGATTGTCATGCAACCGGTGTTTGGCCACGAGGCAGGCATGGGCCAGCCAGCGCCAGCGCAGATTGGGGTCGCGCAGAAACTCCGCATGAATAAAATCGAGCATCATGCGTTCGCGCGCCGGGTCGGGTACCTGCGCATAGAGCTGCGCCGCGTTGAACAGCGGGTACTGCGTGCGCGGATCGAGCTCGAGTATCGCCGTCAGCCACTGTATGACGCGTCGGTAATCGAGATTGCGGAACGGGATGCTGATGCCCGGCTGATTGTCGAATGCCTGCAAGTACAGCGTCAGCAACCCGGCCAGCGCGGCGGGTTCTCCGCCCGCCATCACGCGCAGGGAAGCGGCCGATGGCGGGGCATTCAACGCTGTTGCATTCGCGGCTGGCTTCGGTTGCAGCACCTGCGCCGCGATCTGGATGCCGAGCGCGGCGAACAGCACCAACCATACACCACGCGGTATGGCGGTCAGCGGGCGCTCGTCGCGTGCAGTCACAGGTTCCGGCGGTGGAAATCGAACATCGTCGCGGCTCCCAACAGGATGGTGTAAAGCGCCGCCTGCGCCGCCAATATCGCGGAAGCTGACCACGACGCGGCGTTATCACCAATCAGCCATGCGCTTTGCGTATAACGATCAAACGCGGGCAGCACCAATGCGAGCCCTTCAACCAGCCAGGACATCATTCGATGCGACAGCATGTCGCCATTGGTCGATGGCGCAGCGCCAATCAGGCGGATCGCCGTCAGCGTGCGCGCGAGCAGGTAAAACCCGAGCACGAAATTCGCCGCCGGCATCAGTTGCGTGAAAGTCATGATGCAGAACAGACTGAGTGCGGCCATGATCGCAAGCTCGCAGGCGAGCGATAATCCCCATTGCAGTGCCGGGAGCGGCGGAGCGAGCGCGAATTGCGGCAGGGTTGCCAGCAGCGCGATCAATAGCGCGACCAGAAAAAAGCCGAGCAGCCGGCCGAGCACATAATCGCCGCGCTGCAAGTCGAATGACAACGTCAATTCAAGCCCTTTGTCGTTGAACTCGCGCACGATGCTGGTCAGTACATGAAGGCTCAGCACGAACACCGCGGCCAGCCGGACGGTGGCGGCCAAAAAGGCAGTCTGGATACGCGCGCTCTCGGTGATGGCAACCTGCTGCACGAACCACGCGGCGCCACAGGCGATCGCCAAGATCAGGGCAAACAGCCACCATAGGCGTATGCGCGTCGCCTCGAGCAGGGTAAAGCGGGCGATCGTCACAATTTGGCGGCCGCGCATGGAATAATCGTTGCTTATAAGATATCGAAACCGGGACAGTATAACCAAACCCGAATCGGCAAATGATAACGCAGATAAATGAATCGGTAATCGGTTTGCAACGACGGATCATCGGGTCCCATCCGCAATGGTGGCTGGGCGCAATGCTGCTGGCGCTGCATGGTGCGCTGGCATGGGATATCAACGAATGGTGGGCGCGTGGATTGCTGCTCGCGCATTTCGGGCTGTTTCTGATGTGGCAGCCGGTATGGCGCGGCGAACGCAGCCTTGAACCACGCCACGCGTTGTTGGTGATCATCGTCGGCGCATTGCTCGCGGGGTGGAACAACTGGTGGCTGATGGCAGTATGGATCGCGGTGCTGTTTGCGCTGATCGGCGGCAATCTGCTCGGCAGCAGGCAGCCACGCCAGCGTTTCGCGGCACTGCTCGCCGCGTTTTATCTGCTGTCGATGCTGTTGATGTGGGTGATACCGCATACTTTTGAAGGCCAGCAATTCGAGACCGCGCTGGTCATGCTGGTGCGCTACGGTTTGCTGTTATTGCCGTTCGTCGTCATCGTGATTCCGGTGCCGGCGGGCAGCAAATCTTCGCCGCTCGCGGTTGACCTGGTTTACAGCCTGCTGTTGTTTTTGCTCGTCGCCGGACTGGTGCTGGGCAGTTTCGTCGTCAAGCAGGTCAGCCACGGCGATTATGCGCTGGCGCTGGCACAGAGCCTGATCGTAATGGCGTTGTTGTTGATGACGCTGGGCTGGCTGTGGAACCCGCACAGCGGCTTCGCCGGCGTCGGCTATCAACTTTCGCGCCACCTGATGAGCCTGGGACTGCCATTCGAGCGCTGGGTCAAGGGCATCGCCGATCTTGCCGAACGCGAGCGCGAGGCCGGGCGTTTTCTGGTGTTGGCGTTGCAGGACATATGCGAACTGCCGTGGATCGCCGGTGTCGCATGGCAGTCGCCGCACGGTGGCGGTGAAATCGGCGCGCGCTCGCGTTTTCGGGCCGAATGTTCGTTCCGGCAATTGACGCTGATGTTTTACACCCGCTGGGCGCTGAGCCCGGCGCTGTTGCTGCATCTCAATCTGCTGACGCAAATGCTCTGGCATTTTTACGAAGCCAAGCGACGCGAGGAGATTCAGCGCCGGAACGCTTATACGCAGGCGATCTACGAAACCGGCGCGCGGCTGACCCACGACGTCAAGAATCTGCTGCAATCGCTGACATCATTGTGTGCGGCTGCCGAGAGCAGCGGCAGCGGCCAGGCCGCCGAGCTGCAACAATTGGTGAAACGGCAATTGCCGCAAATCGCACAGCGGCTGTCGGTCACCCTCGAGAAACTGAAAGTCCCGCAGCAGAAAGACACCATCACCCAGATAGGCGCGGCAACCTGGTGGAACGCATTGCAGCAACGCTATGCGCGCAATGGAATCATTTTTTCTCTGGAAGAACCGATTGCCGAGGGTTCAACCGTGCCCGGCGAGCTGTTCGACGGTGCCGTCGAGAATCTGCTGCAGAACGCGATTGCAAAAGCACGCCGGCATCCCGACGTGCGCATCAGTGCGTCATTTAGCGCGGGCGGCGGCGGTCGGCTCACGGTTTGCGATACCGGCCCGGCTTTGCCACGCAACATTGCCGAGAGTTTGTTTGCCGCGCCGGTGCCGTCGCAGAACGGGCTTGGCATCGGACTTTATCAGGCTGCGAAACAGGCGGAACAGTTGGGATACGAGCTTGTTTTGGCCAGCAATAGCAATGGTGCAGTATGTTTTAAGTTATGCAGGTCCGCCGGATCTTGAGAGTTACGGCAATTGCCCGGCACTGATCATCTTGCTGTACAGCACGTTAGGCGACATCCATACCATGATGTCATCGAATTCCCCGTTTGGTGCACTGCTCGCGGTTTGCGCGTGCCAAACGAAAAAGCGGTTGTTGCTCAAATTTTCCGCTTCATCGGCGCCGGCATTGCCAGTCGGTGTGCCGCTGGCATTAACTTCGGTCGGCGCGTTTTTGCCGAGCGAGAAAATGACCACCGGCGCCGTGCTCGTAAGCGTGGGACCGGGAGAGCAGGCCCCGGCAACTACGCCAGCAGTTGCGCAAACGTTCAAGCTCGGCGATAGCCCGGCTATCCCCGTGGTTCGCATGCCGTTCGCCGTGACAAACGCGCTGCCACTCGCCGCGGTTACCGAGTAACGGATTCGATTTTGCGGTTGCGCCCACGCATCCAGAAGATATCCCTGCGTGTCCACGGGACTAATGCCGAGCGCTGCTGCAGGATAGTAGCCCGTGTATACGTTATTGACGCCGTTCAGCGTTCCCGCGCAATCTTCGCTGCCATTTGAAGCAAGCGAAGCCGGGCACGGCAGTCGTCCGTTGGCTGCGGCGAAGCCCAGCAGCGCCTCCATCGCTTGATCGAGAATTTTTTGCGTTTCTGTAATTTTGCGCTGTTCCACTTGCGCTTGCAGTGGCATTAGCAGGGAGGCCAGCAATAGCGCAATCACCACCAACGCGACCGCCATTTCGATCAAGGTGAATCCGGGCGCCGGTTGCCGGCGGTATAACGCAATCGCGCGCGAAACAGCCATCGGGGAGTTACTGGGCGACCAGAACGGCGGTAAGCGGTGGACTCGCGTCGAACACGAGGGTGACTTTGGTCGGGCTGGCCGTTCCCATCATGAGCTTGAACGGGATAGCGCCAGTCGCGCATGCCGGCGTAGTAGTGCATTCAGACGCGACCGAATAACTGACGTTGCTGCGCCAATTGTTATCGAACCAGGGGTTGGAGGGGTTAGGGCCGAGTATGGAGGAAGCGCCCGACCATCCCGGATCAGGGGTCGGATTGCGCGGTATTAACCCGGACAACCCGCCCGAGGACTGACATTGATTGGCGTAGCCAGAGCCATTACCGCAAGTAGGATCGGTGGATAGTGCAGCAGTCGGTAGTAGCGAATGCGCTATGAAATAACTGTTGAGCGCTGCGGAGATTTCGCTGGCGACCCGTTTTTGGACCACCGTCATTAAATCGGCCACCGTGATTATGGCCAAGCGGTCATTGAAGTTGGCGCTTGCCGCTTGAGATATATAGCCGGGCCCCCCCGCGGCGTTGACGCCGTCGAGATAATTGCTGACGATGTTTTGATTGGCGGCAGAGTCGCGCGCTTGTCCCGGCAGTGCCGTGCCTGGCGAGAAGATGATCGCCGCGACATTGTTCGCGGGGGTCAAACCGGACACCGTGATCAAACTAGTCGTCGTATTGTTGATCGATACGGTAGCCGCATAGTCGCGGAAATTGGGGGAAAGCACGTACCACAAACGATCGCCATTGGCATCCCGCAGGTCCGGCAGGCCGAGTGTGCGCCACGGCAAGCGTCCAATATAGCTCGGGCAGTTGGGGCCAGCGAACAAATCCGCAATGCCGTCATTAGGAACATTCGTGCCTGGTATATTTGTTATCAGATCCGGGCACGGCAAACTTCCAGGCAATGATTGATCGGTCGCCGCGCGTGCAATCAATGCCTGTTTGGCGAGCGCGAGCGCGACCGTGGTTTTGCGATTCTGTTCATTGCTGATCGCGGTCGAGTTGAGCGATGTCACAAACAGCGTAATTGCAGCGAGTCCAAGGATTGCGACGAGAACAAGCGCTGCATATCCGGCTTGCCGGCGCGGCACCCGAGGTCTGTTAGTGGTCTGCATGATCAAATTGATCATTTTGAAACTGAATTGTTATCGCCCGGCTGTCCGTTGTTCGGCTCATCCTGCTCCGCAGCGGCAGATGACTTGCTTTGCGGCGCGCGGTTCGATTCTTTCGGGCCGGGCGGAGCAGGTGGGGCGGCTTGCTGTGCAGCCTGTGGGCTATTCGTACCGCTAACCGGCGCGGTGTTCTGGCCGGAAGCGGCCGTGGACGGCGCGGATCCCTCTTGAACCGTGCCGCTATTGAGTTCGAGTGTTTGACCGACCTTGAGATCAACGCTGTGGCCGCTATCCGGCGTAGTAAGTTTCACGCGGTTGTCGTTTTTATAGGGAACGACATTGACGCCATTCGGCTGTTGTTCGGTAACGGCCCGGTTGTTGACCCAGACCGTGGTCTTGCCGTCGCTGCGCCGGATCAGGCCGTTGATGGTGATGTTTTGCGGCAGCGGCGCGGTTTCCTGCGGGTTGTCGTTGCCGAGTTCAGTGCGGACGTTCTGCTTGCGCGCGCTGTCCAGCGCCGCGCGCTGGGCCGGCGTGAAAAACAATCGCCCTAGTTCGGCGCCCGCGGCGGCAGTGCCATAGCCCGCCGCCAGCAGCAACAGTAGAAGCCCGCGCTTCATGATTTGGTTTCCGCACTGGGTTTTACCGTGATCCACGACAATTCGCACTCCGCATTCAGGTTGGGCTGGTAGCGGATGCTGCCGCCGGTATCGGCACGCGTTACCATGCATTGATTCACGGAGAATAGCCCGGCGTTCTGTCTGGCGAGGGTGCTCAGGAATCCCATCAAATCTCCTTCGTGCAGCAGCCCAAGGTGGACTTTCATCACCGACTGATGCAGCGCGAGTTGACCGGGATCGAGTTCACTCGCATACGGATAGGACTGCTGGGCGCCGATTTGATAATCGATTCCGAACAATTGCATCTGCTGGTTGGTGAGCCGCAGGGCGTCGATCCAATCGATACGCTGCTCATCGCCGACGAAACCAAGTTGCTGCAAATAACGGTAGCTGTCGATGTAACGGGCGATCGTTGCCTTTTCTTCCCCCGACTTCTGCAGGCGCGTGCGCGCTTCATTCAGTTGCTGCTGTTGTTGGACGAGTTCGCGCTCGGCCGCTTGCAGCAAGTCCCGCGTGTAATAAACAGATCCAACACCGGCTGCGATTACGGCAAACAATGCCAGCAACGGTTTTTTCAGGGCTTCTAAATCGAGGGCATTCATACGGTCTGTTTCAATACCACCAATAGCTTGAACTCTGCCTTGCCGGCTTGCTCGCGAGTGCCGCTGTTCGCGGTATTTCCTGACAGAGCCAGGTCGGGACTGATGTTGAGTGGCAGGTGAACGATTTTGACTGTCGCGACTTCAGGCTGTTGCGACAGCGACTCTACGAAGCGGTTGATGGTTTCAATCGCCGTCCGGTAATCACCGCGAAACGGGCGGACTTCCCCTTCAATCAACCCGCTTTGATGGCGCAGCCCGGCCGTGGTCGGTGATGATGGTGTATTGGCTGATGATGGGTTCGCCCCCTCGGCGCCGGCGGTGATGTCGGTGGTGCCGTATTTCCAGCCGAAGGTTTTCAGGACGATGGCCGGATTGAGCTCAAGTGCCTGACTCACGACGGTCGTCATGGTTTCCGGGGTACGCATGGTGCCACCGATTTTTTGCGCGATTTCGACCGCCCGCTTGAGGTTCTCCGCGGAAGTCGGTGCCGCCGGGAACTGGCGGGTGACCTCCTGGTACTGCGTTTGTTGCCGCACAGTTTCGCGCGCGGCATCCTCGGTCTTACCGTGGGTATAAATGATTTGCAGGGTATTGATGGCGCACCACGCGATCGCAGTCAGCGCGCTGGCGCCGGCCAGTGCGTAAACCGCGCGCTGCGCCCGCTGTTGGCGATAGCCGGTTATTACGCTGGCCGGCGCCAGGTTATTGGCCGGCGCGCGCAAACCGAGCAAATGCAGATAAAGCGCGTCGATCGAGGAGGTGAGCGCGGTCGCCGAAATGCCGAGTTTCTCGATGATTTCCACACGGCCGAGCCGGCGGCATTCGACGTTCGGATTGTCGCGCGCGATGGTCTGCACCAGTTCAGGCAGCGTGTCTTCCGAGTCGATGACCAGCACTGTCAAATGTTCATCGAGGGTCAGCACGCGTGATCCATGCAGATACAGCCGGGTGTTTGAAATTTCTTCGGCAAGATTTTTGATCGCTTGCTGCCCGCTGCTGTCCAGTTGCGCGAGACGGCTGATGCGCAATTTCTGATTGCGAAAATACGTGAGCCGCATCCCGGAACTGTGGAGTGATACCACCAGCAAATTGGGCTGTTTCAGTTGCAGCTTTTCGATCAGGGTCTGGCCGGCGGTCGGCAACAGATAAATGCCGGCAATCGGCAGCTCGCGTCCGAGAATGGCCTGTACCCACGGCTCGATCAAATCGGGAGTGGTCAACGCGCAGAACAGATAACGGCCGTCGCGCCGCTTGCCGCTGTCGCGTTCTTGCAGCCATGCGCCGCAATAGGGATTGTTGCGATAGTGCTGCTTCAGTTTGCGGCCGATCATTTCGGCACGATCGCTGCCGAAACTGCTGGGTAACAGTTCGAGGCGATAGTCTTCCCCTGTTGCGTCGACCATCACGTAAACCGTATGGTTGGAAATCGATGCGAGATAGTCCTTGAACGCGATTAGTCCATTGTCATCGTTGGCAAAGACCGTACAGGCAGCAAAGCCGTTGCCCCGCCAGCGCGCCGCGCTGACCTGTTTTGCCGATATCGAGAGGAGCAACTTGTTCGCCATGATGCGCTTGAATTGCTTTTGCGATTGAATGCCTGATTAAAACTTCAGCTTGCCCAGAATATCATATACGGGGCCCAGCACCGACCACATGATAAATATCAGCATGCCGCCGAGCACGATAGTCAGTACCGGTCCGAGCATGGCCAGTCCCTTGTCGACCGATTCCTTGACATCCCGGTTGTAGAAATAGGTGACATTGAGCAGCGCGGTGTCGAGCGCGCCGGTGCTTTCGCCGACGCGCAACATGCGGATGATCAGCGGCGGGAAAATGCCGAGACTCTGGAACGCCTCGCTCAAACCGTCGCCGGCGTTGATTTGCTGACCGGCGCGCGCCAGGCCATCGGCGATCACCCGGTTATCAGCAATATCTTCGCCGGCCCGGATCGCTTCGAGGACGGTGATGCCGGAACGGTACATCAGCGCGAAAAAATTGGCGAAACGCGACAAAATGATTTTCTGCAGCACCGGGCCGATGACCGGCAAATGCAGTTTCGTGTAGTCCCACAGATATTGCGCCCTCCGGTTGCGCTTGATCGCGACTACGGCGACGATAACTGCCACGATCGGCAGACTGAATACGATCGGCCAGTAATTAATTACGAAATTGGAAGCAAAAATCAATATGCGGGTCTGCAACGGCAGCGCCAAGCCCATCGTCTTGAGCAATTGCACCACTTGGGGCACCAGGTACATCAACATAAATAACATCACGCCGGTTACCACTATCAGCACCAGCGCCGGGTACATCAACAGGCGTTTGGTCTGGGACGCCAGTTCGTCCTGCCATTTGAGGGTGCTACCGAGATTCTCGAATACCTCGGTCAGGCGCCCGGCCTGTTCTCCGGCGCGGACCAGGCTGATAAACACATTGTCGAATACATCAGGGTGCTGCGCCATCGCCTGCGACAATATGCGGCCGCCTTCCATGTCTTCGATCATCGTCGCCAGCACCTCGCGGAAGCGCGGGTTCTCGATCGAATCGCGCAGGTCGCGGATGCCGTCGAGCAACGGAATGCCGGAACGCGTGAGCTGTTCCATGTCGAAGCAAAACGTGATCAGGTCGCGTCGGGTAATGCTGCCGCCGGCTCCGAAACCGACGGCGCTTCTGGTGAATTCCCGGCAGGTGACGAGGTCGAGTCCCATGCGGCGCAGCCGCAGCTCGAGGTCGACTTCATTTACCGCATCGAGCGCGCCGCGTACCGTCTGCCCAGTTTTATCAACGGCTTTATAACGAAAGGCGGCCATGTCGGTGAGCGCGATACTAGATAGACTAGAGGAAACGGCCGGTCAGATCGATCATGCGCGATACTTCGGCGAGACTGGTGGTGCCGTCGAGTATGCGCGCGATGCCCTCTTCCGCCAGCGGGTGGAAATTCTTGGCCAGCGCCGCGGCGCGCAGTTCTTTGGCAGTCGCGCGCCGCGCGACCAGCTCGTCGAGATCGCTGTCCATAACCAGCAATTCCATTACCGACCGGCGTCCCCGGTATCCCTTGTTATCGCACCTCGCGCAGCCGACCGGCCGATAAATGTGTTCGGCCTTGGCCGCCGCGGCCCCGAGAATTTGCCGTTCTTCAACGGTCGGCACGTAGGCTTCCTTGCAGTGCGTGCATAGTGTGCGCACCAGGCGCTGTGCAATCACACCGATGATGTTGCCGGCCATGATGTCGGGCTGGATGCCGATGTCGAGCAGGCGCGGGAAAGCGCCGAGCGCGGAGTTGGTGTGCAATGTCGAAAACACCTGGTGACCGGTCATCGCGGCGCGAAATGCCATTTCCGCGGTGTCATGGTCGCGAATTTCGCCGACCAGGATGATATCGGGATCCTGGCGCATCATTGAGCGGATGCCGTTGGCGAAATCCATCCGCACCGCGTCGTTGACGGAGGTCTGACGCATCAAAGTGACCGGATATTCGACCGGGTCTTCCAGCGTCATGATATTGACGGTTTCATCGTTGATCTGTGCGAGCAGAGAATAAAGCATCGTGGTTTTACCGCTGCCGGTCGGGCCGGTCACGATCAGAATGCCTTCCGGCCGCGCCAGCATCAGGTTCAGCTTGGTGAGGGATGCCGGCGGCAGGTTCATCCGGTCGAGGCTGATGATCGATTTCTCGCGGTCAAGAATCCGCAGCACGATGTTCTCGCCGTGGACGGTCGGGTGGGTCGAGACGCGGAAATCGATCGGACGGCCGTTGAGCGTCAATGACAACCGCCCATCTTGCGGTGCGCGCATCTCCGCGATGTTCATGTCGCTGATGACCTTGATGCGCACCGTGATCCCCGGCATGTAGGTCTTGTGCAGGCTGCGCACCGTTTCGAGCACGCCGTCAATACGGTAACGGATGCGCAGGAATGCGTATTCCGGCTCGAAGTGGATGTCGGACGCGCCGCGCTTGACCGCGTCCACCAACAGCGCATTGACCAGCCGCACCACCGGCTGCGTGTATTCATTGCCGCCGGCCTGCAGGCTTTGATAATCGATTTCACCGGTCTCGATTTCCTGCAGGATGCCGTCGACCGACAGTTCGTGACCATAGAATTGATCGATATAGTCTTCAAGCTGAGCTTCGCCGGCGAGCAATGTTTTGATTTCGACGTTCGGCCCGAGCATGGCGCGCAATTGGTCGAGCGCGACGACATTGAAAATTTCGGTGATTGCAACCGTCAACACACGTTCGTCGGCGTCATGGGCGATCGGCAACAGGCGGTGATGGCGCGCGAAATCCTGGGGCACGAGTTTCAGCGCCTCGGGGTCGGCGACGACCTGGGCCAGGTCGATCGCTTCCTGGCCGACGGTGCGCGCCATGATGTCGCGGATCGCGGCCTCGGTAATGAAGCCGAGCCGCACCAGTTGACGACCGATCGGAAGGTTGTTCTGTTTCTGCTCAGCCAGCGCGATGCCGAGTTGGTCGAGGGTAATCAACCCCTGCTGTACCAGCAATTCGCCGAGCCGCAGTTTTTTGCGCTGTTCAGCCATGTGGGCTCATTAATGATGCCGCGTTCATGTCAGTTGATTCGCTCTCCTTCTCACCGATGGGCATCGCTGCCGCGGTTTGCCGTCGAGACGGAGATTTATTGCACCGCTTTTTGAAGTTTTCCGATACGCTCTTCAGCGGCGGTGGTATTGAAATTCGCATGGCCGTTGGTCTCCGCAAGCTGCACGGCACGACGGTAAAAGTCGAGCGCCAGCCTGGGCTGACCGATGTGATCGAGACCGACGGCAAGGTTGTAGGCATAATCAGGATTGTCGGGCTGCAAATGATGCGCCTCGAAATATGCTTGTTGGGCATCCGGCCAGCGGCGTTGATCCGCGTAGATGTTGCCGAGGGTGAAGTAAAGAAACGGCGACGGGTCGCGGGCAATCAATTGCTTGAGCCGGCTTTCGGCGGCCAGCGGGTCGGCGCCCCCGAACATGCCGAGCAAGCCGGCCTGCGCCGCCGCATTGCGCGGATCGAGTTCGAGTACTTTCATGTAGCGTTTGGACGCCGTCTCTCTGTCGCCTTGTTTGGTCGCAATGGCCGCCAGGCCGAGCAGCGCGTCGAGGTTGGCGGGATCGCTTTTCAGCAATTGGTCGTAGCGTTGCTGCGCCGTCCCCAGCTCTCCGGATTCCAATGCCTGATAAGCGTCCACCGTCAGCGGGTTCAAAGTCGGCACGGCGCCGCCGACGGTGACCTTGATGGTATCGCGCGGTGCCGGCGGCGCGGCAGGCACTTCGGGCACCGGTGGTTGCGGCGCGGCGGATGTGGACGTTTTATCATTCTTTGCTGCCATTGACGCTGCGGGCGCGCCGCTATTTTGTAATGGCAGCAGCGGCAGCAAGGGGGTAGGCGACGGCTGCGTTGCTGCGGCTACTACTCCACCGCTGACAGGGGGTGTTGCCACGGCCGCTGCTGGCGGGTGGGCCGGTGGCGATGATTGTTTGGTGAATATGCCGGGATTGCTGATCTGCAGATAAATGTAGGCCCCGTACCCGAGCGCGAATATCACCGCCAGCGTCGCGATGATCATCACCGGATTCTCGCGCACGACAGCGCCGATACCCCCGCTGTCGCGTTGGCCGGCTCGGATTACGGTCGCAGCCTGTTGCGCCTCGCGGGTCGATGCAGGGGGGGGCGCCGATTTGCGCTGCGGCGTGATGGCCGGCTCGATCGTCAGTTCAGGTTTCGATGCGCCGCCATTGTTCTCCGCTCCTGCAGCGGTTGATGTTGATGGCGGCGTGGGTTCGGCATCGCTTCCCTTGCGATCCTGGGCGGCCTTTTCCAAGGCCTTCATCAACAAGCTCATGGTTTGCTGCCGGTAGTTTCGCCTGGAATTGTTTCAGTTGCTGTTTCCTGTTGCTGCGGCAGAAAGCGTTGGTAGAATTTGAGTTCATCGCTGTCCAATGACGGGTTGGTGACCACCGTCGGACGCAGGAAAATCACCAGTTCAGATTTTGTCACGCTGTCATTACGGGAACTGAAAAGCTCTCTTATGCCAGGAATATTGCCGATGCCAGGCACCGCGTTGTGGGCGTACTGAACATTGTCCTGCATCAAGCCGCCTAGTATCGCGGTTTGACCACTGATCAATTGCAACACCGATTCCATCTCACGCGTCTGAATCTGCGGAATGGGGCTGCTGACGCCTGCGGCGGCCAGCGCCGGATTGGGGTCGTTGACGAAGCTCAGTATGCGTGAAATCGTTGGCCGTACCGTTAACGTGACTTGTCCATTTTCATTGATCTGCGGCGTCAGGCTCATAACGACGCCGACCGGAACCGTCTGGGCAGTGGTGGTAAACGTAGATTGTTGGGCACCTGCAGTGTTGGCCAAGAGGATGGCCGGCTGCGCGGTAATGCTGAAATAAACGATATTGTCGACCACCTTGAGCAGCGCGGTCTGGTTATTGAGCGCCATCAATTTTGGACTCGACAACACACGCGTATTGCCAAATTGATTGAGCAGTTTAATGGTTTCGCTGATGTTACCGAACTTTGAAGTCGGGTTCGTATAACCGACGGTCAAGCTGCCGGTGGTAAATCCATTGGTGATGCCGCCGATCAACGATTGCGTAACATTAAGGCCGTGGCCGGCGCTAATTGCGAGCCGGCTCCAGTCGATGCCGCCTTGGTAGGCATCCGACAGAGTAACTTCGGCGATCGTGGCCTCGATCAGCACTTGACGCTGTGATGATTGCGTCACATTGTCGAGATATTGCTGGATCAGCGCATGCTGCTTCTCGGTGGCAATCACGCTGATAGTGCCGGCAGCCGGATTAACAATGATGTTGTCCCGCATGTCACCAAGCGCCGAGGGTAATGATTGCTGATTGCCGAAGGCGGTAGTAAACAATTGCTGTGCGCCTTGTCCAGCGCGCGCGGCGGCCTCCGCTTGTTGCAGCCGCTCTTCGCGCTCCGTCCGCAGCGCTTCAGAGCGCGCCGCTTTTTGTTCGGCGGACAGGCTTTGATTGTGCGTCGAAGTCAGGATGGAACGAATATTCTCACGTAGCGTGTCCCAAAAATCATTGGTCGATTTGGAGGTAACAACGGTACTCGAACTATTTTGGCTGCTGCCACCGGCACTGCCGGCACTACCACTACTGCCGGTACTGGTTCCTTGGATTTGGCCCGATACACCAATGGTCGAAGTGGTTTCGCGCGACATGTTGACGTAGTTGACCCTGTAGGTTTTCATGTACGGCGTGTCGGGGGTGACGATAATCGTGCCGCCCTCGATGCGGTAGCGCAAATCGACCTGTCTGGCGATGCGATCGAGAATCGCCGGCAGGGGTTCGTTGATGGCGTTCAGACTGACCAAGCCTTGCAGGTCAGGATGAATGTCAATGTTCTGCTTGGTGTCGCGCGCCAGCGCGAATAACAGCTCCTTGACCGGCATGTCGATCACCGTCACGCTGTACGTCACCGGCTTGATGGTGGGTTTGGGTGGCGGCACGAAGTCGCTGGTGCGGGCGGGTGGCGGAGCTTCGCCGGCGGTTGCTTGTGCGCTCGGTGTTGAAATATGTCCATCGGACTGCGGCAGCACCGATGGGCGGTAGCAGCCAACGAGCAGCATGCAGGCCAGCACCGCCATCGCAGGCGATGGCCCATGCCGCGTAACAACGTGGTAATTGCTCAGCGGGGCGGGTCTCCGCCGGGAGTTGAGTGCCGGTAATGTAACCATTTTATTGATCTCCCTGGGTACCTGCCGCGCCGTCCCTGTTTTTCAGGGCGCCTTTAAAAGAGCGGTCTCGGTACGTATTCCCTGCACCGTGCGCAGATAAGGTCGGTACGTCTTCAATGGGGCCGGAAGCGCGGCAAGTGCGGCAAGTGCGGCGCGGCGATCACTGAAGGAACCGTACAAAACCGTCAACCACGGTTTTTGATTCACGAGAGTACGGTACACAAAAATGTCATTGATTTCAACATATTTTCTGATGATATTCAGATGTTGCTTGAGCTGCTGCGATTGGCCGGTTCCGAGTAATTGGATGGTGTAGGTATTTTTATCCTGTTGCGACAGCCAGGATACCGTTGCTGCACTACGCGTTTCAAGCAAGTCATTTCCACCCAGGGACTCTGGAAATGAACGGGCGCTGATATGGTTTTCTTTAGATTGATTAGTGGCTTGTACTGGCAGCGCTGCTGGTTTTGCGGCCGCTGTCGGGATTCTTGCCGCCGGGATGGCGGGACTCTTGCCGGCAGCAGGCGCGGCTTGCTGAGGGGGCGCAAGACTACCGGCCGTTGCAGGGGAAGGTTCAATCGTGGTGGGTGGTGGCTTGGCCACCTCTAAAGCGAAAGAAGGTTGGGAGGTTGGTGGCGGCTGCAGCTTGCCGCCGCCGTGATACGCCTGGGTCAGCGCATAGATCGCAATGCCGGCGCCGGCACCGATCGCAAGCAGTGACAAAATCAGGGCTGGTTGTGGCCTGGAATGCGGCGATGGCGGCTCATAATGACTGAATTCGCTGTCGCGCACCGCGGCCCTGATGTGTTTGTGCTTGAGAGTGTGGGTGTTTTCGGAAAACGCTGCCAGTAGCGCCTTGTCTGCAATCAGGTTGATCCGCCGCGTGATCCCGCTGGAGGCTTTGGCGATGGCGTTAATCAGTTGCCGCGCGAACAGGTCGGGGCCGCCGTAACCGGCGGCACGCAGCCTGAAATTCAGGTAATCGCGGATTTCGTCGGCTTTGAGCGGACTCAGGCGGAAGCTGTGGGTGATGCGCTCGCGCAACTGGCGCAGTTGCGGCTGGCGCAGGCTGTCATCGAGTTCGGGTTGACCGAACAGCACGATCTGCAAAAGCTTGTGATTCTGCGTTTCGAGGTTCGACAACAAGCGAATCTCTTCGAGCGTTGCCAGCGGCATGCTTTGCGATTCCTCGACGAACATCACCACCTGTTTGCCCGATGCATGGCGTTCGAGCAGATAATTCTGCAACGCCTGCATTGCCTCGAGCCGGCCGGCGTCACGCGGCAACTTGAGCTGCAATTCGAATGCAATGGCGTGCAGGATTTCTTCGGGCGAAACGCTGGGGTTGGCGAGATAAATGGTTTCGACGTGCGCCGGCAATCGTGATGGCAGCATGTTGCACAGCATGGTTTTGCCGCTGCCGACTTCGCCGGTTACCTTGACGATGCCTTCGCCGTGGCCGATGGCGTAAATCAATGCTTCGAGTATCGGGCCGCGATTGCCGCCGCCAAAGAAGAATTCGGTATTAGGCGTGATGCGGAATGGCGGCTGCGCGAGCCCGAAATAGGAATAGTACATGGGGTGGTCTGTTATTGCGGCGGCGGATTTTGCAGTTCGCCCGGTGCGGTGTAGTTCTGCATGCGACTATAGAGCGTGGTGCGGTGAATGCCGAGCAGCTTTGCCGCCTGCGACAGATTGCCTTGAGTGATTATCAGTGCGGCTTCGACGTAGCCTTTTTCCCATTGTTGCAGCGTTTGGTCGAGGTTGAAATTTATCTGCAGTTGCAGGTGTTTTTTCGCCGCTTCCAGGACGGCCTTGAAATCCTGACCCGCCGGCAATCCGGGCAGTTCGGTTTCCATGCTTTCCATATCGAGTTCGGCCTGCAGTTGCTCCGCGTTGATTTTTTGTCCCGCGTGTTTGGTGATCAGCCGGATCACGATATTGCGCAATTCGCGCACGTTGCCGGGGAATCCATATTCAAGCCATAACCGCATTGCGTCGTCGTCGAGTTCGAACGGCTTGACCGCGGCCTGGCGCGCATAAAAATCGCGGAAATGCTCAAGCAACAGCCGCTTATCGTCGCCAAGATCGCGCAGCGGCGGCATATTGATCGTGAACACCGACAGGCGATGATAAAGATCGGCGCGAAACCGGCCGTTACGGATCTCCTGGCGCAGGTCGCGATTGGTCGCAGCGATTACGCGCGCGTTGCTGACACGGTTCTGGGTTTCCCCAACGCGCTGGTATTCGCCGTTCTCAAGCACGCGCAATAATTTTGCCTGCAGTTCGAGCGGCAGTTCGCCGATTTCATCGAGGAACAGCGTACCGTCTTGCGCCTCTTCGAAATAGCCCGCACGCGAAGTCGTCGCGCCGGTGAACGATCCCTTGCTGTAGCCGAACAACGTGGGTTCCACCAGGGTCGGCGAAATTGCCGCGCAATTCAAGGCAAGCAACGGTTTCGACGCACGCGGGCTCTGACGGTGCAATGCCGCAGCGACCAATTCCTTGCCGCTGCCGGAACCGCCTTCGACCAGTACCGGGAACGGCGCATTGGCGTACTGACTGATCTGTTGCCGTAATTTCTCGAGGGGCGGGCTTTTGCCGACGACGCCGATGTCGCCCGACTGGGCGCTGATTTCGGCGTCGCGGATCTGCAGCGCATTGAGCAGCAGCTCCTTGATTTTTTCCGGCTCACACGGCTTGGCAATGAATTCGATCGCCCCCAGCGTACGCGCGTGCCGGGCGTTGGTTTTGTCGTTCTGTCCTGACAGCACCAGAATCTTGATGCTCGGCGAACAGGCGATCAATTCGTTGATCAGCTTGAAACCCTCGTCCGGGCGATGCGGCGTCGGCGGCAGGCCGAGGTCGACCAGCGCAAGCTGCGGCGGGGTGTCGAGCTGGCGCAACAGACTTTTCACCTGGGTACGCGATTCGGCGACGTAAACACTGAAATCACGACCGAGCACGAAATTCAGCGTGTCGCTGATCAGCGGATCGTCATCGACGATCAACAGCTCCGGCTTGTCGGATTTGTCCATGGCTTGGCCAAGAAGCTAAGTGACTATTCTGCCAGATAATTTTTGTATCTGATAGTTTGCACGATGGATTGGCCTAGGCGGCTTGGCGTGCTTCTTCGATGCAGCATAAAAACGCCTGTTCGAGATCGGTGCTTGTATACCGCTGGCAGAGTTCGGTTGGGGTGCCGACAAAGCGCATGCGCCCGGCGTGCAGCACGGCCATGCGGTCGCAGATTTCGGCGACATCGGCGAGCGCGTGCGAGGTCATGAACAGGGTGCGCTGCCGGCGCTTGAGTTCCCGCAATTGGGTTTTGAGCGCGGCGCGCGCGCGCGGGTCAAGCCCGCTGGTTGGCTCGTCAAGCACGTATAACTCCTTGTGTGCGAGAAAGCTCGCGGCCAGTCCGAGCTTTTGCGTCATGCCCTTGGAATAGGCGCGGACCGGCATCCGCAACGCCGTGCGGTCAAGGTCGAGCGATTGCAGTAATTGTTCGGCCGCGGCGCGGTCGTAGGCGACTGCTTGCAGCGCGAGCACGTAGCGGATGAAGTCCTCGCCGGTCAAATAGTAAGGCGGCATGAAACGTTCGGGCAGAAACGCCATCCGGCTGCGCGCCGTGCTCAACCGGTGCGGGACGCCGAAAATTTCTATCTTGCCGTCGTCGGGCGTGCAAAGGTCGAGCAGGCATTTGAGCAACGTGGTCTTGCCGGCGCCATTGACCCCGACCAACCCGAAAAACTCGCCCATAGCGACGTCGAACGTGACCTCGCGCAGCACCGGGGCCTGGTTATATTTTTTGGCGACTTTCGAAAAGTGCAGCGCAGGGTGTGACATAAAAGCCATTAAAGTATCCGAAAGTATACTTGTGAACAAGTCGCGGCGCGCATGGGTTTGGCCGTAGTTCCCCATTGGTTTACAATGCACCGCTTTGATTTGGGATTAAATTTCCGTGGTAACCGACAATCTTGTGGAAATCGGCGACGTCAGCTATTCCTACGGCAACGGGCGCCCGGTCCTGACCGAGATTAACATGACGATTCCGCGCGGCAAGGTGGTGGCGATCATGGGCATCAGCGGTTCGGGCAAAACCACGCTGCTGCGGCTGATCGGGGGCGTGTTGAAACCCTCGCGGGGATACGTGAAAGTGATTGGTCAGGTTACCCATGAACTCGACGAGGCGGGGTTGTACCGGATGCGCCGGCGCATGGGGATGCTGTTTCAGTTCGGCGCGCTGTTTACTGATTTGTCGGTATTCGACAATGTCGCGTTCCAGATGCGGGAGCATACCGATTTGCCGGAAACCATGATTCACGATCTGGTGCTGATGAAGCTGCATGCGGTCGGCTTGCGCGGCGCACACCGGCTGATGCCATCCGAATTGTCCGGTGGCATGGCGCGGCGCGCGGCGCTGGCGCGCGCCATTGCGCTCGACCCGATGCTGATCATGTACGACGAGCCGTTTACCGGCCTTGATCCGATTTCGCTCGGCATGATCGCCAATCTGGTGCGGCGGTTGAATGATGCCCTTGGCGCAACCTCGATTGTGGTCACACACGACGTGCAGGAAGCACTCGATATCGTCGATTATGTCTACTATCTCTCGGAGGGCGTCATGGTTGCTCATGGTACGCCCGATCAAATGCGCGCTTCGCAGGACCCGCTGGTGCACCAGTTTGTGTGGGGCGAGATGGACGGCCCGGTTGCGTTCCGCTATCCGAGCAGGGATTTCCGCACAGAGGTCGGCCTTGTTTGATCGCGGCGCCGTCGTCAACATCCGTGGCATCGGTCACCATACGATCGACAGCGTGCTGCGGCTGGGCTACGCCACGCGTTTTGTTGCGTTGACGTTGCTGCATTCGGGAACCAGCTTTCGCCGCCCGCATCTGATTATTCGGGAACTTTATTTTACCGGCGTCCTGTCGCTGATCATCATTCTGGTGTCGGGATTGTTCGTGGGCATGGTGCTGGGGTTCCAGGGCTACCACACGCTGCAGACTTATGGGTCGGAATCAGCGCTCGGCGTACTGGTCGCCCTGTCGCTGGTGCGCGAACTCGGACCGGTGCTCGCGGCGCTGCTGTTCGCCAGCCGCGCGGGTTCGGCGATGACCGCCGAGATCGGTTTGATGAAAGCGACCGAGCAGTTGTCGGCGATGGAAATGATGGCGGTGGACCCGATTGCGCGGGTGGTGGCGCCGCGCTTCTGGGCCGGCGTCATCTCGATGCCGTTGCTGGCGGCGATGTTCAGCGCGATGGGCGTGTTCGGCGGCTACCTGATCGGCGTGGTGCTGATCGGTGTCGATGAGGGGACGTTCTGGTCGCAGATGCAGAATGCGGTGGATTTTCGCGAGGACATAATGAACGGCGTGATCAAAAGCTTCGTGTTCGGCATCGCCGTGACCTGGATCGCGCTGTTCGAAGGTTACGACGCGCCGCCGACGGCGGAGGGAGTCTCGGGCGCGACCACGCGTACCGTGGTTACTTCGTCGCTCGTGACCCTGGGACTTGATTTCATCCTGACTTCATTTATGTTTCGGGGGGTGTGATGGAACGCTCGACGCTTGACTTGTGGGTAGGACTGTTCGTCTGCGCCGGTATCGGCGCCTTGCTGGTGCTGGCGCTCAAGGTCGGCAACATGAGCGGCTTCAACGTGACGGACACCTACCAGTTGCGGGCCCAATTCGACAATATCGGGGGGCTCAAGATCCGCGCGCCGGTCAAAAGCGCCGGCGTGGTGATCGGCCGCGTCGCCGACATCCAATTTGACAACAATCGATTCAGGGCCACGGTGGCGATGAATATCGATAAGCGCTTCCAATTTCCCAAGGATACCTCGGCGTCGATCCTGACTTCGGGGCTGCTTGGCGAACAGTATATCGGGCTCGAAGCCGGCGGCGATGAAACGATGCTTAAGAATGGCGACAGCATTACGCTCACCCAGTCGGCGGTGGTGCTGGAAAAGATGATCAGCCAGTTTCTGTATAACAAGGCGGCGGAAGGCAGCACTTCCAAGTGACCGCGTTATTCGATAAAAAGGAGATTGTTTCGATGATGCGTTGGCTGTTCGGTTTGTTGGTCGGCGTGGCGCTTGCCGCGCCGCTGTTCGCGCAATCGCCCGACATGGCACCGGACGCGCTGGTCAGGAAAGTGACCGAGGATACGCTGGCGATCGTGCGCTCCGATAAGGATATCCGCGCCGGCAATCGCAAAAAAATAATTGACCTTGTTGAAGCCAAGGTGCTGCCGTATTTTGATTTTACCCGGATGACGCGGCTGGCGATGGGCAAAAACTGGCGGCAGGCGGACTCTCAGCAGCAGCAGGTTCTTATCAGCGAATTTCGCGAGCTGCTCGTCAACACGTACGCGTCGGCGTTCACGAGTTACAAGGACCAGACCGTCGATATCAAACCGTTGCGAATGGAGCCCGGCGATACCGATGTCGTGGTCAGGACGGTGATCAATCAGCAGAACGGGCAGCCGCCGGTCACGATCGATTACAACATGGAAAAAACCGACAATAGCTGGAAAGTTTACGACTTTACGGTTGAAGGAGTGCGCTGGGTGCAGAATTATCGCAACACCTTCAATAATGAAGTACAGAACGGCGGCGTCGACAGCCTGATCAAGACACTGCAGGACAAGAACCGGTCATTGGCGCAAGCTTCCGGCAAATGATCGAGCACGACGGCAACACGGTTCGTATCAGCGGAGCGCTGACGCTGGGAACGATTATATCCCTGCGCGCCGCAGCCACGGGATTCTTTGACGCGGGTGACGTGGTAGTGGATCTGCAGGCGGTGACCGAGGTGGACTCATCGGCGTTAAGCCTGCTGCTCGAATGGCGGCGCGAAGCGCAACGCCACAACGTACACGTCCACTATCGCAATTTCCCTCCCAACCTGACCAGTTTGGCGACGCTCTACGGCGTCAACGAGATTGTCGCCGGGAATTAGGCGGCGCAACACATCGGCGTGATACTGCCCGAACAAATCAAGTCTTACATCGAGCAGGGGCTCGAGTGCACGTTGGTGCGGGTCACGGGCGACGGCCGTCATTTCGAGGCGGCAATCGTGAGTCCGGCGTTCTGCGGCGTACGCAAAGTGCAGCAACACCAACTGGTCTATCGTGTCCTTGGCGACCGCATGCGTGAGGAAATCCACGCGTTGTCGATGCAGACTTATACGCCGGAAGAGTGGGCCGCGAAACAAAGCTGAGTTTGCGTCATGGACAAACTGGTAATCGAAGGCGGCGTGCCGCTCAGCGGACAGGTGCGCATTTCCGGTGCCAAAAACGCTGCGTTGCCGATTTTGTGTGCGGCGTTGCTCTCCGGGGAACCGTTGCGTGTGACCAACGTGCCGCATCTGCGCGACGTAACGACAATGCTGAATCTGCTCGCGCAGATGGGAGTCGCGGTGTCGCTCGATGAAAAACTCGGCGTCGAACTCAATGCCGCGGCCATCCACAACCCGGTCGCGCCGTATGACCTTGTCAAAACGATGCGCGCCTCGATTCTGGTGCTCGGTCCGCTGCTCGCGCGCCACGGCGAAGCGCGCGTCTCGCTGCCCGGCGGCTGCGCGATCGGCCTGCGGCCGGTGGACCAGCACATCAAGGCGCTGCGGGCAATGGGCGCGGTCATCGATATCGAGCACGGCTACATACACGCCCGCGCGCGGCGGCTCCGTGGCGCGCGCGTCGTGATGGACATGATCACGGTGACCGGCACCGAAAACGCGATGATGGCGGCGGTGCTCGCGGACGGCGAAACGGTCATCGAAAACGCCGCGCGCGAGCCCGAGGTGGTGGATCTCGCCGACTGCCTGAACGCGATGGGCGCGCGCGTCGCCGGCGCGGGCGGCGACGTGATACGCGTTGATGGCGTTGCGCAGCTGCACGCGGCGGCACATCGCGCGCTGCCGGACCGCATCGAAACCGGGACTTTTCTCGTCGCGGCCGCCGCCACCGGCGGAAACATCGAACTCACGCAGGCGCGCGCCGATACTCTTGACACTGTCATCGAAAAGTTACGCGAAGCCGGCGCGCACATCGAGGTTGCCGGCGGCCGCATTGCGTTGCGCATGGACAGCGCGCCGCGCGCGGTCCATGTACGCACCGCGCCCTATCCGGCCTTCCCGACCGACATGCAGGCGCAATTCATGGCGTTGAGCAGTATCGCGCGCGGCACCGCGTTGATTACGGAAACCATTTTCGAGAACCGCTTCATGCACGTGCAGGAACTGCGGCGGCTCGGCGCACACATCGAAGTCGAGGGCAATACCGCGGTGGTATCGGGCGTCGAGCGACTTGACGGCGCGACCGTGATGGCAACCGATTTGCGCGCGTCGGCGAGCCTCGTATTGGCGGGGTTGATCGCGCGCGGCGAGACCACGATTGATCGGGTCTATCATCTTGATCGCGGCTACGAGGCGATTGAAGAAAAGCTGTCCAGGCTCGGCGCCCGGATCCGGCGCGTGCGTTGAAAGCACGGGCGGCTGCCGATCGATGTACGCGGAAGCCGCGGGCTTTTGCTGCCCCGATGTTAAACTACCCAAAAACCTTTAGGGTGCGCTGTGCAGCCGGGAAACATCGTTGAAGTCGTCAAATTGCGCTTCGGATATGCAAATCGTCCGCTGCTGAAGGGCATTGATCTCGCGATCGCGCGCGGCAAGGTGGTCGGCATCATGGGCGCGAGCGGTTGCGGCAAATCGACCTTGCTGCGGTTGATCGGCGGCCAGTTGGTTCCCGCCGATGGATACGTCAAGGTTGACGGCCAGGTTGTGCACGAACTGAGCCGTGATGCCCTGTACCGGCTGCGCCGTAAAATGGGAATGCAGTTCCAGATGGGCGGACTGCTCACCGATCTGTCGGTGTTTGAAAATATCGCGTTCCAGATGCGCGAGCATACCGAGCTGCCCGAAAGCATGATTCGTGACCTGGTGTTGATGAAGCTGGCTGCCGTCGGGTTGCGCGGCGCCGAGCAATTGATGCCGGCCGAGTTATCAGGCGGTATGGCGCGCCGCGTCGGGCTGGCGCGTGCGATCGCGCTCGATCCGATGCTGATCATCTATGACGAACCGTTTTCCGGGCTTGATCCGATTTCATGCAGCGTGATCGGCAATCTGATCCGCCGTCTGAACGATGCGCTCGGCGTGACTTCGATCGTCGTTTCGTACGACGCGGCCGAGACCATGAAAGTCGTCGACGAAGTCTGTCTGATCTCGGACGGCGTGATCGCCGCCACCGGCACTTCCGCCGAGATGCGCGACTCAAAGGATCCTTTCGTGCGCCAGTTCCTCGACGGCGCACCCGACGGGCCGGTGCCTTTTCACTATCCGCACGATCCCTACGCAGTCGATCTTGGCCTCACCGTGGCGGCGTAGCAGGCATTGTCCCGTAGCGCGCGGTTCCATCAGCGCGATATGACGAAGTCCCTTGTTTTTCATTTGTTTTCCTGCATGTTCACGGCACCCTTTGCGGTAAAATGCCGTTTTTGTTTTTGAAGGCATGTTATCCATGCTGGGCATCGCGTTGTCGAAAGGGCGCATTCTGGATGAGACGCTGCCGCTGTTCGCGGCGGCGGGGATTCGCGCGTCCGAAGATCCGGCGGCTTCGCGCAAGCTGATCATCGGCACTTCGCGCCGCAATCTGCGGCTTATCATCGTGCGCGCGACCGACGTGCCGACCTACGTGCGTTACGGCGCCGCCGATCTCGGCGTCGTCGGCGGCGACATCCTGATGGAACAGGGCGGCGACGGTCTGTATCAACCGCTCGATCTGGGAATCGCGCGCTGCCGCATGATGGTCGCGGTGCGCAACGGTTTCGACTATCGGCGCGCCGTGCGCCAGGGCGCGCGGCTCAGGGTCGCGACCAAATATCTGTCCATCGCGCGCGAGCATTTCGCGGCCAAGGGCGTGCATGTCGACCTGATCAAGCTCTACGGTTCGATGGAACTCGCGCCGCTGACCGGGCTGGCCGACGCGATCGTCGACCTGGTCAGCACCGGTAACACGCTCAAGGCCAATGGTCTGGTCGCGGTCGAGGAGATCGCGCAAATCAGCGCGCGGCTCGCCGTCAATCAGGCCGCATTCAAGTTGAAGCACGCCGCAATCGAGCCGTTGCTCGATGCCCTCAAGCGGGCGGTCGGATGATTGCGATCAAACGGCTCAAGTCCAGCGCGCCGGGCTTTGATGCCGAGCTCGCGGCGTTGCTCGCGTTCGATGATGCGCAGGCTCCGCAAATCGATGCCGTGGTCGCAACCATCCTCGATGATGTCAAGCGGCGCGGGGACGCCGCGGTGCTCGAATACACCCGTCGCTTTGACCACGTCGAAGCCGCTTCCGTTGCGCAACTCGAAATCACCGCCGCCGAAATGCAACGCGCGCTTGGGGATCTGCCGGCGGCGCAGCGCTCCGCGCTCGAGCAGGCGGCCGCGCGCGTGCGCGGTTACCATGAAAAACAAGTGGTGCAGTCGTGGAGCTATACCGACGACGATGGTACGCGGCTCGGCCAGCAGGTGACTGCGCTCGATCGCGTCGGCCTCTATGTGCCGGGCGGCAAGGCCGCTTATCCGTCGTCGGTGCTGATGAACGCGCTGCCCGCCAGGGTTGCCGGCGTGCGCGAAATCGTCATGACGGTGCCGACGCCAAACGGTGAAAAAAACCCGCTGGTGCTTGCCGCGGCAGCGCTCTGCGGCGTGGATCTTGTATTCGCGATCGGCGGCGCGCAGGCGGTCGGCGCGCTGGCTTACGGCACGCCAACCGTTCCGGCGGTCGACAAGATCGTCGGCCCCGGCAACGCCTATGTCGCGGCGGCCAAACGCCGCGTGTTCGGCGTGGTCGGTATCGACCTGATCGCCGGCCCATCCGAGATTCTGGTGGTGTCCGACGGTACTGCCGATCCGGACTGGATCGCGATGGATCTGTTCGCGCAGGCCGAGCACGATGAGATGGCGCAGGCGATCCTGTTATGTCCCGATGCTGCTTTCATCGAACGGGTCGACGCGAGCATCGAACGACAGCTTGCCGGCATGCCGCGGCACGCCGTGATCCGTGCGGCGCTTGAGACACGTGGCGCGCTGATCGAGGTGCGCGATCTCGATGAAGCATGCATGCTCGCCAACCGCATCGCGCCCGAGCACCTTGAATTATCGGTCGCCGACCCGGAACCGTTGCTGAAGAAGATCCGCCACGCCGGCGCGATCTTCCTCGGCAGGTATACGTCGGAAGCGCTCGGCGATTACTGCGCGGGCCCCAACCACGTGCTGCCGACGGCGCGCAGCGCGCGGTTTGCTTCGCCGCTCGGCGTTTACGATTTTCAGAAACGCTCGAATGTGATCGCGGTGTCGCAACGGGGCGCGCGCAAACTCGGTGCAATCGCGGCCGAACTCGCGCGCGGCGAAGGGCTGCCCGCGCACGCACTGGCGGCGGAATACCGAATGAAGTGATTATTGTTGAGAGGCGGAAGAACGCGGCTTTGAACAGGGTTATCCGTATTCGTCCGCGGTTAATGGTTTCCAGAACGGCTCAATCCATGCCACCAACGCCCGATGACATTATCCGTGACGAGATCCGTGCGCTGAGCGCATATCATGTGCCGGATGCCGCAGGCATGGTCAAGCTCGACGCGATGGAAAATCCGTACGCGCTGCCGCCCGCAGTACGCGACGAAATCGCCGCCTGCGTCAGGGACGCGGCATTGAACCGTTATCCCGATCCCGGCGCGCGTGAATTGAAAATGCGGTTGCGCGAAACGATGCAGGTGCCGGCCGGCATGGAACTGGTGCTAGGCAATGGGTCTGATGAATTGATCCAGATGCTGGCGCTGGCGGTCGCCAGGCCGGGGGCCGTGATGCTGGGCTGCGAGCCGTCGTTCACGATGTTCCGGATGATTGCGGCGTTTGCCGGGCTGCGCTATATCGGCGTGCCGCTGACCGCACAATTCGCGCTCGATATGCCTAAAACAGTGGCGGCGATCGAGGCGCATCGTCCCGCGCTGCTGTTCATCGCCTATCCCAACAATCCGACCGGCAATCTGTTTGATGTCACGGCATTGGAGCGCGTCATCGCCGCCGTCCCGGGACTGGTCGTGATCGACGAGGCATATCATGCGTTCGCGGGCAAGAGCTTCATGCCGCGTCTCGCCGAGTTTCCGAACCTGTTGGTAATGCGCACGGTTTCCAAACTCGGCCTTGCCGGGCTGCGGTTGGGGCTGCTCGCCGGCCGCGAGGAATGGCTGCGTCACATTGATAAACTGCGCTTGCCGTATAATGTCAACGTGTTGACACAGCTTGTCGCGGCAACGGTATTGCGGCATCGCGCGGTACTCGACGAACAGGCGGCGGCAATCAGGGCGGCGCGTGCGCATCTGCTGCGCGAGCTGCGGCGGATGGCGGGAACGGAGGCTTATGACAGCGATGCCAATTTCATTTTGTTCAGGGTGGCTGACGCGAACCAGGTTTTCAACGGACTTAAAGCGCGCGGGGTGCTGATCAAGAACCTCGACGGCGCGCATCCGCTGCTCGCGGGATGTCTGCGCGTGACGGTCGGCACCCCGGACGAGAACGTACGTTTTCTCGATGCGCTCGCGGCAATTCAAAATCCCTGACACCGACCGATCCGTCATCATGCGTACTGCTGACATCAAGCGCGACACCAAGGAAACGCAAATCCGTGTCACGCTCAATCTCGACGGCAAAGGCGAGGCAAAGCTTGCGACAGGCGTGCCGTTTCTCGACCATATGCTCGATCAGGTCGCGCGCCACGGCGTGTTCGATCTCGATATCGCCGCCCGGGGCGACCTGCACATCGACGCCCATCATACGGTGGAGGACATCGGGATTGCGCTCGGGCAGGCAGTGGCCAAGGCACTGGGCGACAAGCGGGGCGTGCGTCGTTACGGTCACGCCTATGTGCCGCTCGACGAAGCGTTGTCGCGCGTGGTGATTGATCTGTCGGGGCGGCCGGGGCTGGAACTCAATATCGACTTCACGCGCGCGCGGATCGGTGAGTTCGACGTCGATCTCGTGCGGGAGTTTTTTCAGGGCTTCGTCAATCATGCGCAGGCTACGTTGCATATCGATAATCTGCGCGGCGTTAATGCGCACCACCAGGCGGAGACCGCGTTCAAGGCATTCGGACGTGCGCTGCGCATGGCGGCCGAATTCGATCCGCGCATCCAGGGCGTATTACCTTCGACCAAGGAAAGTTTGTAGGCCGCATCGATTTATTTGACCGATGGATATCGCTGTCGTCGATTACGGCATGGGCAACCTGCGCTCGGTCGCCAAGGCGCTCGAGCACGTCGCGCCGCAATTGAAAATTGTGATCACCGACGATCCCGCTGCGGTGCGGCGCGCCACGCGCGTGGTTTTTCCGGGACAGGGTGCGATGCCCGATTGCATGCGCGAGATGGACGCGCGCGGCCTGCGTCCGGCGGTGCTCGCCGCCGCCCGCCACAAACCGTTTCTCGGCATCTGCATCGGATTGCAGATGCTGTTCGAGCGCAGCGAGGAAGGCGACGTTGCCGGCCTGGGCGTGCTGCGTGGGCGGGTCCGGCGCTTTGCCGATGCGATGGTCGACGCCAGCGGCACGCGGCTCAAGGTGCCGCACATGGGCTGGAACCGGGTGCGGCAGACCATCACCCATCCGCTGTGGAGCGCGATTGTGGATGGCAGCCGGTTCTATTTCGTGCACAGCTATTATGTCGAACCCGCAGACTCCGCATTGGTCGCGGGCACCAGCGACTATCCGCATCAGTTTGCCTGTGCGATCGCACGCGATAACGTGTTTGCGGTGCAATTCCACCCTGAAAAAAGCGACAGCGCGGGATTGCAGTTGCTGGCCAATTTCACCAGCTGGCGACCGGCGACAACGCTCGGCGACGGCCGGCAACAGGGGGCGGTTGAGCGACTCGCGTAACGTGTAGTATGATGGTTTCCGTCAGCTTAAACTCCTTCGCTTCTTTCCGGCCATTCACTTTTTCTATCGCATCTTTCCGCGCGCTCGGCGCGGTGAATCCCGTTTAATTCCCCGTGAATTGCCATCGCGCAGCATGCTGATTATTCCCGCGATCGACCTGAAGGACGGCAAGTGCGTGCGCCTGAAACAGGGCGCCATGAAAGATGCCACCATTTTTTCCGAAGACCCGGGCGCGACGGCCGCGCATTGGGTCGCGCAGGGCGCGCGGCGTTTGCACGTGGTCGATCTCAACGGCGCGGCGGCCGGCCGGCCGAAGAACGAAGCGGCGATCCGCGCGATTGTGGCTGCGGTAGGCGACCGCATTCCGGTGCAGCTGGGCGGCGGCATCCGCGATCTCGACACCATCGAACATTATCTCGACAACGGCATCAGCTACGTGATCATCGGCACCGCGGCGGTCAAGACCCCGGGGTTTTTGCACGATGCGTGCACGGCGTTTACCGGGCACGTGCTGGTGGCGCTCGACGCCAAGGACGGCAAGGTCGCGGTCGACGGCTGGTCCAAGATGACTGGCCACGACGTGATCGATCTCGCCAGAAAATTCGAGGGATACGGCGTCGAGGCGATCATCTACACCGACATCGGGCGCGACGGCATGTTGACCGGCGTCAATATCGAGGCGACGGTCGAGCTCGCGCGCCATATTACGGCGCCGATCATCGCCAGCGGCGGACTGACCGACCTCGATGACATCAAGGCGTTGTGCAAGGTTGAATCCGAAGGCATCATCGGCGCGATCACCGGCCGCGCGGTTTATGAGGGCACCGTCGATTTCGCCACGGCACAGAAGTTGGCTGACAAGCTGTCCAAGAAGAAGGAATGAGGATCGAGCGCGAGGATTGATCGGAGCCGACGGTCAACCCAATCTTCGATCCTGAACAGTCAATCCCCGCATGCTCGCCAAACGCATCATTCCATGCCTCGATGTGACCGCCGGCCGGGTCGTCAAGGGCGTCAACTTCGTCGGTCTGCGTGACGCCGGCGATCCAGTCGAGGTCGCGCGTCGTTATGGAGAGCAGGGCGCGGATGAGCTCGCGTTTCTCGATATCACGGCAAGCAGCGACGGGCGTGACCTGATTCTGCCGGTGGTTGAAACGGTCGCCGCGCAGGTATTCATCCCGCTGACCGTCGGTGGCGGCGTGCGCTCAGTGAGTGATGTGCGGCGGTTGCTTAATGCCGGTGCCGACAAGGTCGGCATCAATACCGCGGCGGTGCAGAATCCGCAACTCATCACTGAAGCCACCTCCCGCTTCGGTGCCCAGTGCATCGTCGTTGCCATCGACGCCAAACGCGTTGCCGGTTCCGATCCTCTGCGTTGGGAGGTGTACACCCACGGCGGACGCACCGCGACCGGCCTCGACGCCATGGAATGGGGCCGCCGCATGCAGCGCTCCGGCGCGGGCGAAATCCTGCTGACCAGCATGGATCGCGACGGCACCCGCCAGGGTTTTGATCTCGAATTGACGCGTGCGTTTTGCGATGAGCTTGATATTCCGGTGATTGCGAGCGGCGGCGTCGGCAATCTACAGCACCTCGTCGACGGTATTCTGCTCGGACACGCCGACGCGGTGCTGGCCGCCAGCATCTTCCATTATGGTGAATACACCGTGCAGCAGGCCAAGCAATTGATGGCGCAGCGCGGTATCGAAGTCAGATAGTGAAGCGGCGGGCGGGACAGGCGTAGAATTACAGGCATGTCGGACAATTGGCTGAACAAGGTAAACTGGTCACAGGATGGTTTGGTGCCGGCAATCGCGCAGGAAACCGGCAGCGGACGGATCCTGACGCTGGCGTGGATGAACCGGGACGCGCTTACGCGCACCGCGCAGACCGGCGAAGCGCATTACTGGTCGCGCTCGCGCCGGAAAATCTGGCGCAAGGGGGAGGAATCTGGCCACGTGCAGAAGGTGAAAAGCATCCGTCTGGACTGCGACGATGATGCGATTTTGCTCGAGGTCGAACAAGTCGGCGGCATTGCCTGTCACACCGGCCGGCACAGTTGTTTTTTTCAGCAATTGAAAAACGGCGAATGGATCGTGACGGATGCCGTATTGAAAAACCCTCTGGAGATTTACCGATCGTAAATGAGTGATTCGACGATATTGCAACGATTGTCGGAGACCATCGCCGCCCGCAAGCACGCTGACCCGGCGGATTCTTACGTTGCGGGATTGTTCGGCAAAGGGCATGAGGCGATACTCAAAAAGGTCGCCGAGGAATCCGCCGAAACACTGTTGGCGGCGAAGGACGGTGATAAACTGCATCTCGTGCGCGAGACCGCCGACTTGTGGTTTCACTGCCTGGTATTGCTCGCGTGGCATGGAGCGGCGGTCGATGACGTGCTGGCGGAACTGCAGCGGCGTGAGGGCGTTTCCGGTCTTAAAGAAAAAGCCGCACGCGGGTAGAACGTACAGGCGGGCATATTGAAGGAGCGATTATGGGATCCCTTAGCATTTGGCACTGGCTGATTGTGCTGCTTGTCGTCGTGCTGATCTTCGGCACCAAAAAACTGCGCAATATCGGCTCCGATCTTGGCGGCGCGGTACGCGGGTTCCGGGATGGCATGCGCAGTGAAGACGACAAACCGCAAAGCAACGCAGAAGCCTCGTCAACTGGCCGCACCATCGAAGGTGAGGTCAAGAAAGAAAACCCCAAAGTGTGAAGCTGGGGTGTGCGATGAGCGGAGGATAAAGATCAGAAACTTTGTTGCGATTCATTTCCCGCGTTTCCCCACATCTTTTTATGTTCGAAATCACCTTCTCGGAACTTGTTGTCATCGCAGTGGTGGCGCTGATTGTTATCGGCCCCGAGCGCCTGCCGACGGTCGCACGTACGACCGGCCGTCTGTTCGCGCGCATGCGGCGTTATATCATCGAGATCAAGACCGATATCGCGCGCGAAATCGAGCTTGACGAACTGAAGCGCGCACGCGGCGATCTCGAAGCCAGCGCACGCTCCATGGAACAAACTGTGGCGCGAGAAACCGATGGAGTGCGCGAGCAGCTCGATGAAATCGCTGCTGTGTCCGGTCCCTCCAGATCGGCACCGGCGGCCGAGCCGGCGAAACAGGCGCACAAGCAGGTCTAACCTCGCGCCGCCCGACGGGCATGCAGCAGGACACATTCATTTCTCATTTGATCGAGCTGCGCAGACGGCTGCTGCGTTCGATTCTCGCGGTATTGCTCGTATTTCTGTGCCTGCTGCCGTGGGCAAAGGAATTGTACACGCTGCTTGCCCACCCGCTGCTGGCAGTTTTGCCGCAAGGCGGCCATATGATCGCAACCGACGTCGTCGGCGTGTTTCTGGTGCCGCTCAAGGTGGCGCTGCTAACCGCACTCCTGATCACGCTGCCCTATGTGCTGTACCAGACGTGGGCATTTGTCACCCCCGGGCTGTATGCGCACGAAAAGCGCTTGGTATTGCCGCTGGTAACCGCGAGTTTCCTGCTGTTTCTGGCAGGCATGGCATTCGCGTACTTTCTGGTGTTTCCACTGGTGTTCCGCTTCATGTCGTCAATTGCTCCCGAGGGCGTTGCCTGGATGACCGACATTGATAAATATTTGAGTTTCACGCTGACCATGTTTGTCGCGTTCGGCGTGACGTTCGAAGTGCCGATCGTGATCGTGCTATTGGTCCACATGGGCGCCATCAGCGTTGAAAAATTGCGCGAGATTCGGCCGTACATGATAGTCGGGGCATTTGTGGCTGGCGCGGTTTTCACGCCGCCCGATGTGATCTCGCAACTGATGCTCGCCGTTCCGTTATGGCTGCTCTATGAAGCCGGTATTGTTGCCGCGTGTTTTACCGGTGTGCGGCGGGAAGCCGCTTCCGCAACCGGCCATGCCGATGCCGATTAACTAACCGTCCTGTTCGGGATTGATCTGCTGTTTTGGCCGTTTGCTGATGCCGATCCTGAGATCCAGCTCCTTGCCGTCGCGTACCACCTTGAGTGTCGTTGTGGTGCCCGGCTTCAGGGCGGCGATCAGGTTGAGCGTGCTTGAATAGTCCGCAACCGGATGGTCGCCAACTGCGACCAGGATATCGCCGGGTTTTATGTTGGCACGGTCAGCGGGGCCGCCGTTGACCACTTCGGTGATCAGCGCGCCGGTTATTTTCGGCAGTTTTAGGGATTCGATGAGTTCCGGCGTCAGGTCTTCGACGCCGATGCCGACCCAACCGCGCGTGACCATGCCGTGTTCGATGATTTCGTGCATTACCTGCGCGGCGAGGCTGGAGGGGATCGCGAAGCCGATACCTTGAGAACCGCCGCTTCTGGTGTAAATCGCGGAGTTGATGCCCAGCAAATTGCCGTTGCTGTCGACCAGTGCTCCGCCGGAATTGCCCGGATTGATGGCGGCGTCGGTCTGAATGAAATTTTCAAAAGCATTCATGCCGACATGACGCCCGAGCGCGCTGACGATGCCGGAAGTTACGGTCTGACCGACCCCGAACGGATTGCCGATTGCAAGCACGATGTCGCCGACCCGCGCCTGCTCGGATTGCGCAAAAGTAATGGTCGGCAGATTTTTAAGACCGACTTTGAGCACGGCAAGATCGGTGTCGGAGTCGGTGCCGACGACGCGGGCCGGCGAACGCCGCCCGTCCGCGAGCGCGACTTCAATCTCATCCGCCGCTTCGACCACGTGTTGATTGGTCAAAACATAACCTTCGGCATTGACGATAACGCCCGATCCAAGCCCGGTAATGCGTTGGGGTTGTGATCCAAGTTGATTGCCGAAAAAAAAACGGAACATCGGGTCGTCCGCGAATGGATGCCACTGCTGTTTGACTTTCTTGCTGGTGAAAATGCTTACCACCGCCGGCATGGCTTTTCCGACCGCCTCATTGAACGACACAAGCCGGCCATCCACGCTGCGCGTTGTTGTGACCGGCAGCATGCGCTGCATCGCGGGAACTTGTCCGCCATAACGGAATTTTTCCGGCAACAAATCCGGGCGCAGTGCCGACACCACGAACAAAATGCCGAGGCAGACCGTCGCGGTCTGGGCAAAAATCAACCAGAGTCTGTACATATGCGGGCGGACGTTGAAAATAGTGGCCCAAGCGGGCCGGAATAATGGATACGCCTACAGAACGACTGCGCGGACTACGAATCCGAAGTCCCGTTTTTACATCTCTAATTATTGCCCAAACCGGCTGCTGACGGAAGGGACAAGCATGTTGAACTTGATATCCGAGCAGGAATGCTTCTGGCGGGTTCATCCAGCCATGCCATAAATATTCCTCGCTATTTATGCTACGGCAAACCCTGTTTCATTACAAATTCCGGGTCGTTTACATAATTCCATGGCGTATCATAATATACTGAATCATATGACTTTTTATGAAAATTGCTTAAGTTTTTTTGCGCGATTGGGTAAAATCACTTCTTTTAATTGATTGGCGGGAACCGCGGGGCGCTTGATCGCAAAGAAAGCCCACCCCTTCCCGCTCGCTGGCAACAGGACATTTTTACAATGATGACACTTTATTCCGGCACTACCGATCCGTTCAGTCAACGCTGCCGCAACGTGCTCTATGAAAAAGGCATGGATTTTCAGATCATCGACGTCGACCTGCACAATAAACCGGAAGATCTCGCGGTGATGAATCCGTACAATGAAGTACCAGTACTGGTCGAACGTGATTTGATTTTGTACGAGGCAAACATTATCAACGAGTACATTGACGACCGTTTCCCGCACCCGCAATTGATGCCGGCGGATCCGGTCATGCGCGCGCGTGCGCGGCTATTTTTGTTTCGTTTTGAACAGGAACTGTTCAATCACGTCGAGATCCTCGAAAAAGGCAATCAACGCGGCGCCGATAAGGCGCGTGTTGCTATCCGCGATAATCTGGCCCAGGTTGCGCCGGTGTTCATCAAACAGAAGCACATGCTGGGGGATGAGTTTTCCATGCTCGATGTCGCGATCGCGCCACTGCTGTGGCGGCTTGATTATTACGATATTCAATTGCCGAAGCAGGCGGCGCCGTTGATGAAATACGCCGAACGGCTGTTCAGCCGGCCGGCGTTTATCGATTCGCTGACCGCGTCAGAGAAAGTGATGCGAAAGTAAAGTCGTATGGCCAGGGAGCGTTCGAGCAGACCGTATTTGATCCGCGCCATTTGCGAATGGTGCGGCGATAACGGATTTACGCCGTATCTGTCGGTGAAAGTCGATGCTCAGACCCGCGTGCCGGCGGAATACGTGAAAAACGGGGAAATCGTACTCAACATCAGCAGCGCCGCGACCCATCGCCTGACAATCGATGACGACTTTGTACAATTTTCTGCGCGGTTCAACGGGATATCGCGCGAATGTTCGATTCCGACCATGGCCGTGACCGGCATTTTTGCGCGCGAAAACGGACACGGCATATTTTTCTCTTCCGGTGACGGAATGCCGCAGCCTGATGCGACCCAACCTGTGCCGGATTCTGATCCGGCAACGCCAAGCGGCACCCGGCCCCGGCTGCAAGTCATCAAATAAAACAAGATGGGACGGCGGAGATATAATTTCCGTGGCCATTTCTCAACAGGCACCATCCGCGCCGGGTTAGCTCAGTTGGTAGAGCAGCGCATTTGTAATGCGACGGTCGAGGGTTCGAATCCTTTACCCGGCACCAAATACCGAGGCGATCGTTCGCTTTGGATCAATGCGGATGGATTGCTTCGCACCGTAGATTGTTTGGTTGCCGCAATGGATGCCATATTGGCTAGCATAGAGGTTTAAACATGAAATTCAAGGAAATACTAAAATCCCCAGTGTTCCCGCTCGGATACCGCTGGAAGTTCGAGCGCCGCAAGGACTGCTACGAATCCGATATTACTGCGCTGGTGCGTGGCATGCGGCAAGATGAGCGCATCCGGCAGGATCAACGTTTTGCCTGGGAGCGCTGGCGCGCCGATAATTGAAATAATGGCCATTCCACTGGATGATCTCGCTATCCGTGAATTTTCAATTTATATCAAACGGATTTTTGTTCCCTACGCCGCATTCAAGACCAAGGATTTGATAGCAGCAGCTATAATGACGCTGCGCCTTGGAAAAATTAAATAACTCATTGACTGTAAAGGCATTCCATCTAGGATTGGATTTCCTGGCGGAACCTCAATGCCCGCGCGCAATCATTATTGCCATGCATCAAGATAGATGATCTAAGTATTTATTAATTTGACAAGCCCATGAAAATCCATATAATGCCGCAGCTTTGTGCGCTGCACAACCTTGATTTTTAATGGGATAGGTTGTAAATCAAAATGCCAGAAACTTATTGCATATAAACAAGTAAATCACTAGAATTGCCCGAATTTTTTTGGTGACCACTATATATAGTGGTTTAATCGAAATCGGTTTCTTAGGAGATACGTTACCCCAGCAAGGTAACTGCCCGCCAGTCAGCAATTACTGGCGTTTTACGCAAGGAGGTTTTGCGCATGGCAAAATCACACCCCGAACAATTCATCGCCCGCTACACCCAGCGGGCGCGCAATATCGTGGCCGGCTTTACTTTGCTGGCTTCTCTCGCATCTTTCAGCCTGATCTTGGACAACCAGCACGACGGCAGTCGCTTGCTTGCCCTCGTGAAAGACGGCGTCGACGGATTGAGCTTTACGCCCCAGGCGGTGGCATCCCAGGCCGGGGGCGCCCTGCAAGCCGGCCCTGAGTTAGCCAAGTACCGCGCGATTGGCGAATATCTGGCTCATCGCTACCGCGTATCGCCTGAGATGGCCACCGATATCGTTGCGAGGGCCCATGCGGCGGGTCGCTCATTCGGCCTGGATCCGCTGCTGATTCTGGCGGTGATTTCGGTCGAGTCGGGCTTTAACCCGATCGCCGAAAGCGGCATGGGAGCGAAAGGACTGATGCAGGTAATTCCCCGCTTTCACAGCGACAAGTTTGACTCGCTCGGTGGTGAGGACACCGCGTTCCAGCCGGAAACCAACATCCTGGTAGGGAGCCAGGTGCTCAAGGAATACCTGGTGCGCACTCGTGGTGACATTAACGATGCACTCCAGATGTATGTCGGCGCCTCATCTGCGGAGACCGAAAACGGTTATTCAGAGAAGGTGCTTGCTGAGCGCGAGCGGTTGCATCAGGTGCTGCGCCAATACCAAAACCGCAGCCGTCAGCAGCTCGTCCAGTCGTAATTCGAGAGCTCGCCCGGCGGCAGGCCGTGGTAAAGTTGCACCGTCTTATTGACGGAGTTGGCCGTGACCGAGCAGAATTTCCCCAAAGATTTCTTCGAATTCATGCAAAAGACATGGAACCCACTGTCGTTCCCGCTGCCCGGCATGATTACGCCGACCGTGAATGTCGAGGAGATCGAGAAAAAAATCGGCGAACTCAAAACAGTCGAGACCTGGCTGACGATGAATACTGGCTTTGTGCAGATGACGATTAAAACCCTGGAAATGCAGAAAGCGGCGCTTGAGAGCCTGCGCACCGCTGGCGCAACCGCATCGTCCCAGCCGTCACAGCCCGGCAACCCCAAGCCCCAGACTTGATTCGCCGACGTTCAGCCGGCGATATTTTTGAATTTCTCTGCTGCCCTGACGAGTTCAGCGCGGATTCCGGGTTCCCATGCCGAATGTCCGGCGTCGGCGACGACGATGTAATCGGTTTCCGGCCACGCGCTATGCAGATCGTCGGCGCTGACAATCGGGCATACCGCGTCATAACGCCCCTGGACGATGATCGCGGGGATTTTGCGCAGCCGGCCGATATTGTCGAGCAGCGAATTTTCGGGCAGGAAAATATCGTGCTTGAAATAATGCGCTTCCAGTCGCGCGAGGCCAAGTGCGACCGCATCGCTTGCAAAGTAGGAAATGGTTTCCGAGCTTGGCAGTAGCGTTGAGCACGAGCCTTCGTAAGTGCTCCAGGCGCGCGCCGCCGGCACATGCACCGCCGGGTCGGGATCGACGAGACGGCGGTAATAGGCGTCCAGCAAATCGTGCCGCTCCAAGGCCGGAATTGCTTCAGTAAATGCACGCCACGCCTCCGGAAAAAAATTCTTCAAGCCGTACAAAAACCATTCGATCTCGCTGTTGCGGCACAGAAAAATTCCGCGCAGGATGAAACCGAGACAGCGTTCCGGATGCGCTTCGCCATAGACAAGCGCAAGCGTGCTGCCCCATGAACCGCCGAATATGATCCAGCGTTGAATGCCGAGGTGTGTACGCAGCCGCTCGATATCGGCAATCAGGTGCGGCGTCGTGTTGTTGCGCCACTCGCCGAGCGGTGTCGAGCGTCCGGCGCCGCGCTGGTCGTAGATGACGATACGGTAGTGCGCGGGATTGAAGAAGCGGCGGTGGTTCGGCGTGCTGCCGGCGCCCGGTCCGCCATGCAGAAATAACACCGGCACGCCGACCGGGTTGCCCGACTGTTCCCAGTACATGGCATGAATCGCGTCGAGCGCGAGCATGCCCGAGCTGAATGGCTCAAGCGGCGGATAAAGTTCGGAGCGCATGGCGGCGTGAACATAACACAGACGCACGGCCGCATGGCAACAGTGGTTTACAATAAGTCATGGGAGATACTCCATGACAACGATCAGGCAGGAAGACTTCATCCAGAGCATCGCCGATGCGTTGCAGTTCATCTCCTATTACCATCCGGTCGATTTCATCAAGGCGATGAACGAAGCGTATCAGCATGAACAGTCGCCGGCGGCGCAGAACGCGATCGCGCAAATTCTGATCAATTCGCGCATGGCGGCGGAAGGGCATCGGCCGATCTGCCAGGATACCGGCATTGTCGTCGTATTTCTCAAGATCGGCATGCAAGTGCGCTGGGATGCACAGCTGTCGGTCACCGAAATGGTGAATGAGGGCGTGCGCCGCGCCTACCTTGATGCGGATAATCCGTTGCGCGCGTCGCTGGTTGCCGATCCCGACGGCAAGCGCACCAACACCGGCGACAACACGCCTGCCGTCGTCCACATGGAAGTCGTACCCGGCGACCGGGTGGAAGTGAAACTCGCGGCCAAGGGCAGCGGCTCGGACAGCAAATCCCGTCTCGGCATACTGAATCCGAGCGACAGCGTAGTGGATTGGATCATCGAACAAGTGCCGACGCTCGGCGGCGACTGGTGCCCGCCCGGCATCCTCGGCGTCGGCATCGGCGGCACGCCGGAAAAAGCGATGCTACTTGCCAAGGAGTCGCTGCTTGATCACGTCGATATCCATGAGCTCAAGGCGCGCGGCGCGCGGAATCGCGCCGAAGAACTGCGGCTGGAGCTATACGAAAAAATAAATGCGCTCGGCATCGGCGCACAGGGGCTCGGCGGCATGACGACGGTACTCGACGTCAAGGTGCTCGATTACCCGACGCACGTGATCATGAAACCGGTCGCGATCAATCCGAACTGCGCGGCAACGCGGCATATCGAATTCGTCCTCGATGGTTCCGGTCCTGCGCAGTTCACGCCGCCGAGCCTGGCTGATTGGCCCAAGCTCACCGTCGATCTCGCGGCCGGCGCGCGGCGCGTCAATCTCGACACGTTGACCAGGAAGGAAACTGCGACCTGGAAAGCAGGCGAGCGCCTGCTGTTGAGCGGGAAACTTTTAACTGGACGCGACGCCGCGCACAAACGGCTCGCCGACTTGATTGCCAAGGGCGAAAAACTGCCGGTCGATTTCACCAACCGCCTGATTTATTACGTGGGGCCGGTGCGGGCGGTGCGCGACGAGGTCGTCGGGCCCGCCGGCCCGACGACGTCGCGCCGCATGGACAAGTTCATGGTAACCATGCTGTCCCAAACCGGACTGCTCGGCTCGATCGGCAAGTCGGAGCGCGGCGAACAGGGGATTGCTGCGATCAAACAGCATCAGGGCGTGCACCTGATCGCGGTCGGCGGCGCGGCCTACCTTGTGGCGAAGGCGATCCGCGCCGCGCGCATCTTGGCCTTTTCCGATCTCGGCATGGAGGCGATTCACGAATTCGAGGTAGCGGACATGCCGGTCACCGTTGCCGTGGATAGCGCCGGCAATTCGATTCACGACAGCGGGCCGCGCGAGTGGCGCGCCAGAATCGGAAAAATACCGGTCAAAATCGCCTGAAGCGCAGACGATAAATATCGTTCGTCGCGCACGGTCTGCTATAGTTTTATTTTCAGGTTCTTCCAGGTACGCAAATGAGCCGGGCTTTTATCAAGGGAAGCGATGGACAGTTGTCCGCCGATGAGTTGCCCGAGCGGCCGCTGAGCGCGCATCCGAATTACGTGACGCCGCACGGCCTTGAGCAATTGCATGCCCGCCAGCAGGAATTGCAGCGTGAGCACGCGCGGCTTGCGGCGCAGGATGACTCACTCGTGCGGCAGAGAAAACTCGAGGTCGAGCGCGACCTGCGCTACTACAATGCGCAAATCGAACGCGCGGCCATCGTTGATCCCGCCGGCCAGCCGCACGACGAAGTGCGTTTTGGTGCGACGGTTATGATCCGGGATAAGGGCGGTGCTCAACATACTTTTCATATCGTCGGTGATGACGAGGCCGATATCGCGACCGGTCATATCAGTTGGGCGTCGCCGCTCGGCAAAGCGCTGCTCGGCGCAACGGTCGGAGACCGTGTTGGCTGGCAGCGTCCGGCCGGGCCGACGGAAGTCGAGGTCGTCGAAATCCGCTATCCATAGCCGGATAGTACACGGCACCGGGCATGACTTTCCTTTCTCTCGCGTTTGCGCTGCTGCTCGAACAATTGCGGCCGCTGCGCAGCGGCAACCGGATTTATGGCGGCTTCGCGCGCTATGTGACCCGGCTGGCGCGCAACTTCAATGCCGGACGCTATGGCGATGGCGTGGTGTCATGGCTGCTTGCGGTATTGCCGTTGATGCTGGCCACGGTGATGATTTCATTGTTGCTGCAGCGCGCCGGCGGGGTGTTTGCGCTGGCATGGAACGTCGGCGTGCTGTATCTCGCGCTGGGTTTTCGCCATTTCAGTTATTTCTATACCGACATCCTGCAGGCGCTGCAGCGCGGCGACTTGGCGCGCGCGCGCGATCTGGTCGGTGAATGGCGCGGCCGGTCGGCGGCTGAACTGGATGAAAGTGAAATTGCGCGCGTCGCCATCGAGCTCGGACTGGTGTATTCCCATCGCCATGTGTTCGGCGTGATCGCATGGTTCATCGTGCTGGGACCGGCCGGCGCGATCGGTTACCGGTTGGCCGCGTTGCTGGCCACCCGCTGGGGCGGCGCGCGCGACGGCGATGCGCGTACCTTCGGACGGTTTGCGCTGCGCGCACAGGAGATCATCGATTGGGTTCCGGCGCGGCTGACCGCACTCGGTTTCGCGGCGGCCGGCGATTTCATGGGCGCCATCGAATGCTGGCGTGAACGCGCGGCTGCCTGGCCAGAGTCCAACCGCGGCGTGGTGCTCGCCGCCGGCGCGGGTGCGCTCGGCGTCAGGCTCGGCGGGGTATTGCGGCGCGAAGGCGGCATCGAAGACCGGCCGCTGCTCGGCGACGGCGACGAGGCCGGGGTTGATTACATGCAGGCGGCGGTCGGGCTGATCTGGCGCGCGCTCGTATTGTGGATGTTTCTGATCCTGCTGGCGACGGTAGCCAGCTGGTTCTGACCGCTATCGCGATATCTTTAAAGCTCGAACAGCCGGTCGAGTTTGGCGGCGCAGATAAAATCATTTTTGGACAGGCCGCCGATCGCGTGTGTCGAGTAGGCGACGCGGCATTGGTTGTAGCCGACCGTGATGTCGGGATGATGATCTTCACGGTGCGAGATCCACGCTGCCGCGTTGACGAACGCCAGCGTCTGATAGTAATTCTTGAACGCATAACTCTTGGCGATCACGCCATTCGTGTACTCCCATCCGGTAAGCTGCTTGAGCAAAGCATCGATTTCCTGCGTTGTGAGCGGTTCAACACCGCCTTCGCAGGGCTTGCACTTCTGGCGGGCGAGATCGGGCACGGTCATCGGAGGCCTCACGGAAAATGATAATAGGTCTGGTTCAGGAACGCCGCGACGTGGGTTTCCTCGGCAGCGGTCCAGCGGGTGCCGGTTTGCGTTTCGCAGAAACGGATGCGATTCAGCAGCGCAGTCGCGTCGGGAATGATGCTGTTGGGGCGGGTGAAAATGGCGCTGCCGTCGCCGCCGACGATCTTCACGTGACACGAATTGCAATGCGCGCCATCGAATAATTGTTTGCCGGTTTTCGGGTCACCCTGCGCAAATGGGTCCGCCAACACGGGCATTGCAAAGATCATCAGGAATAACAAAAGCAGGCGCATATATTTTCCCGGCTGATTAACCCGCGTAGGATTGCAGCCGCGCGATGCGCAGCGGCGCCGGTGGGTGCGAGTCGTAGAACGCCGAATGCAATGGATCGGGGGTCAGCGTCGCGGCGTTGTCCTTGTAGAGCTTGATCAATGCCGAAATCATTGCCGGCGCGGACGCATGTTGTGCGGCGTAGCGGTCGGCCTCGAACTCATGCTTGCGCGCGTAGAGGCTAGTCAACGGGTGCAGCAGGAATGCGAACTGCGGGCTGACCAGAAAAAACAGGATCAGCGCCATCGCAGTTGACGGTGTCTGCACATTGAGCCCGGCATAAAACCAGCTTGCGTTCATCAGTTTCGACAACAGCCACAACAGGCCGAGGCTGGCGAGAAAAATCCATGCCATGCGCTTGACGACATGCCGCAGCTTGAAATGGCCGAGTTCGTGCGCGAGCACCGCCTCGACTTCGGGGCCGTCAAGCCGCTCGAGCAGGGTGTCGAAGAACACGATGCGCTTGGATTTGCCGAAACCGGTGAAGTAGGCGTTGCCGTGGCTGCTGCGGCGCGAGCCGTCCATCACCATCAATCCCTGCGCCCTGAATCCGCAGCGCGCGAGCAGTTGCTCGATGCGTTGTCGCAACTGTGGATTTTCCAGCGGTGAAAATTTGTTGAACAGCGGCGCGATCCAGATCGGATAGGCCACCAGCAACAACAGATTAAATGCGACCCACACCAGCCAGGCATAGATCCACCACGCATTACCCATGCGGCCCATCAGCCACAATACTATGGCCACGAGCGGGATGCCGAGCACGGCTGCAACCAGAGTGTGTTTCAGCGTGTCCGCGAAGAACATGCGCGGCGTCATTTTATTGAAGCCGAAACGCTGCTCGATGCTGAACGTGCGGTACCATGAGAGCGGCAGGTCAAGCAGCATCAGCACTGCTGCGACCAGTGCAATCAGCACGATGCCGCGCACGATGCCGGGCTCAAAACGTGCGGCGGCCAATTCGTGCAGGAGCTGCAGCCCGCCGCCGAACGTGAGCGCGAGCAGCACGGCACACTCGATCAGCGTATGGATAATCTCCAGCCGGGTTTTGGCGATGCTGTAATCGGCGGCTTTCTGGTGCGCGTCGAGCGCGACTTGTCCCGTGAATCCGGCCGGCACCGTGTCGCGGTGCTGCCGGATGTGGGCGATATGGCGCGCGGCCAGCCAGATCTTGACGCTGGCCGTCGTCAGCAGTGCGGCAAGGAATGCAAGCGAGAAAGGGATCATGAAATGCGATTATCTTACCACCGCAAACTATGACAAAATACGCCCATTTTTCTCCCGCCTGATTATGCTCCAGGACGCCAACAACCTGATTTGGGTCGACATGGAAATGAGCGGCCTCAATCCCGACACGGACAGAGTCATCGAGATTGCGATCGTGGTCACCAATCCCAATCTTGATACGGTGGCTGAAGCGCCGGTGCTGGTCGTGCATCAAAGCGACGCGGTGCTCGACGCAATGGATGCCTGGAACAAATCGACGCACGCCAAATCGGGGTTGATCGAACGCGTCAAGGCATCCACGCTGACCGAGGCCGAGGCCGAGCAGCGTTTGGTCGAATTTCTACAGCCGTTGGTGCCCCCGGGAGCGTCGCCGATGTGCGGCAACTCGGTGCATCAGGATCGCCGCTTCATGTCACGCTATCTGCCGAAACTTGAGGCGTATTTCCATTACCGCAATCTCGACGTCAGCACTTTGAAGGAACTGATGAAGCGCTGGCGGCCGGAACTCGCGGCGGGACTGACCAAGCACGGCAAGCACGAAGCGCTGGCCGACATCTATGAATCCATCGACGAGCTCAAGTACTACCGCGAGCATTTCCTGAAACTAAACTAGCGACCATCCTTGTAAAATTCAATCAGGCCGCGGGTTGAACTGTCCAAGTCTGCGATGGGCGTGTTGGTGGCGAGATTGGGCAAAATGCGCACGGCCAGTTTTTTGCCGAGTTCGACGCCGGGCTGGTCGAACGCGTTGATGTCCCAGATCGCGTTCTGCACGAATACCTTGTGCTCGTAGAGCGCGAGCAGCATGCCAAATGTACGCGGCGTAAGTTTTTTGAGCAGAATCGAATTGCTAGGCCGGTTGCCGGGAAACGCCGCGCCGTCACCCTGCATCAGCGCGGCGGTCTGCGCCAGAAAATTGGCGATCAGCATGTCGTGGTGCCGCCGCGGTTCGTAATGCGATGCGCACGCGGCGATGAAGTCGGCCGGGATCAGCCGCGTGCCCTGATGCAGCAATTGGAAAAACGCATGCTGGCCGTCGGTGCCGGTCGCGCCCCAGATCACCATGCCGGTGTCGTAATCCACCGGTTTGCCATCGCGCGTCGTGCGCTTGCCGCTCGATTCCATGTCGAGCTGCTGCAGGTAGGCCGGCAGCAGCGCGAGCGACTCGTCGTACGGCAGTATCGCCTGCGTCGCGGCGCCCAGAAAATTGTTGTACCAGATGCCGAGCAGTGCGAGGATCGCCGGCAGGTTGCGCGCCAGCGGCGCAGTCCTGAAATGTTCATCCACCGCGTGCGCGCCGGCGAGTATTTCCTCGAAGTGCCTGCTGCCGATCGCGAGCACCACCGGCAGGCCGACCGCCGACCACAGCGAGTAGCGGCCGCCGACCCAGTCCCACATTGGAAAGATGTGTTCCTGCGGAACGCCGAAGGCAACGGCTTTTTCCGGACTCGCAGTGACCGCAGCGAAACGTCCTTGAGTGCCGGCCCAGGCGCGGGCAGTCTCGGCGTTGGCCAGCGTTTCGAGTGTGGTGAAAGTTTTCGAGGCGACGATGAACAACGTGGTGGCCGGATTCAGTGTGGCGAGCGTGCGCGCCAGCGCCGCCGGATCGATGTTCGATACGAAATGCACGTGTGGCCCGTCCGCGTACGACGCGAGCGCTCCGATTGCCAGCGCCGGGCCGAGATGCGAGCCGCCGATGCCGAGATTGACGACATCGGTGATTTTTTGCCCGCCGCGGCCGGCAGCTTTCCCCGACCGCACATCTTCGCTGAAAGCGCGCATCTGTTCGCGCGTCGCGCGAATCGCCGGCAGCACGTCCTTGCCGTCCACCGTCACCGGCGTATTGCCGCGCAGCGCGGTATGCAGCGCAGCGCGCTTTTCGCCGGTATTGATTTTGTCGCCGCGGAACATGCGTTCCGCCTGGCCCGCCACGTCGCGCTCCTGCGCGAGCGCGGTCAGCAGCCGCATCGTTTCAGCAGTGACGAGATTCTTCGAATAGTCGAGCAGCAGACCCTCGAATTCAAGCGAAAAATTCCTGAAACGCTGCGGATCGGCCGCAAACAGTTGCGTGATGGCCGTGCCGGCCATTGTCCTTTGATGCGCCTTGAGCGCCTGCCAGACGGGCGAAAGAGTGAGCGGCGACATGTTATCCGGCCCGGGTGGTGCGGCGGCTTATTGCATACGCTCGAATATTGCGGCGATTCCCTGGCCGCCGCCGATGCACATCGTGACCAAGGCGTATTTTCCGTTGATGCGCTGCAATTCGTAGAGTGCCTTGACGGTCAGGATCGCGCCGGTCGCGCCGACCGGATGGCCGAGCGCGACCGCGCCGCCGTTCGGATTGGTTTTCTTCGGGTCGAACTTGAGGTCGCAGGCGACCGCCAGCGCCTGCACCGCAAATGCTTCGTTCGATTCGATCACATCCATGTCTTCGACTTTGAGGCCGGCCTTGGCGAGCGCACGGGTGCTGGCCGGTACCGGACCGATGCCCATGATTTTGGGATCGACGCCGGCCATTCCGTAAGAAACCAGCCGTGCCATGGGTTGCAACCCCTGTTTTGCGGCGGCCGATTTTTCCATCAGCACCACCGCTGCCGCACCGTCGTTGATGCCCGAGGCGTTGCCGGCGGTCACCGAGCCGTCCTTTTTGAATACCGCGCGCAGCTTGGCCATGCCTTCGAGACTGGAGTCGGCGCGTGGATGTTCGTCGGTGTCGAACACCGTCGTGCCTTTGCGCGTCTTCAGTTCGATCGGCAGGATTTGTTCCCTGAAATGACCCTGCTTGATCGCATGCAGCGCGCGGCGGTGGCTTTCGACTGCGAACGCGTCCTGTTCCTCGCGGGCGATTTTCCATTGCGCGGCAATGTTCTCGGCGGTGATGCCCATGTGCGTCGCATCGAACGGATCGGTCAGCGCGCCGACCATCATGTCGATCGCGGTCGCTTCATTCATGCGCTGGCCCCAGCGCAGGCTCGGCAGCAGGTAACCGCCGCGGCTCATCGATTCGGCGCCGCCGCCGACCGCGGCGTCGGTGTCGCCCAACGCGATGGATTGCGCCGCGCTGATGATCGCCTGCAGGCCGCTGCCGCACAGCCGGTTGACGATGAGCGCGGGAGTTTCCTGCGGCAGTCCGCCGTTGACGCCGGCGACGCGCGCGATGTACATGTCCTTCGCCTCGCTGTGGATCACGTTGCCGAGCACCAGCGCGCCGACTTGCCTAGGATCGATCCGCGCGCGTTTGACCGCCTCGCGCACGACTTGCGCCGCCAATTCCGAGGGCGGCACGTCTTTCAAGGCGCCGCCGTAACCGCCGATCGCGGTGCGCACGCCGCTCACCACGACCACTTCGCGTAATTCACTCATGTTTTTTCCTTACCGATGAGACTCAATTTCAGAAAACCGAGTTTAACATTACGGACGGCCGGAATTGCGCCCGCATCGCAGCGGCTATTCGATGCGGCGGTAGAGCCGGTAACGCTCATAGTCATCGCCCGGCCGCGCGCTTTCCCAGATTTTGCGCCACGCGCCGGACGGCGGGCGCTCGACGCGCGCGTTGCCCTGTATCAGCAGCAGTCCGCAGTCGCGGCGGCGTGCGGGCACCTCCTGACGATAGGTAATGATGTCGGCGAAATATTCGAGCATCGCGCGTTGCGGCTCGCCGAGATCGCGGCTTTCAATGCAGCGGTATTTCGCCGGCAGTGCCTGCTGCATGCCGGCGATCATCGAGCGGTAGCTTTTGCCGGCGTCGACCCAGCCGACGAACAGCGATGCAGCCAAGCCCCACAATACGGTGACCGTCGCCGCCCACGCGATGATCGGCCGGCGTTGACTGCGCTGGAGCCGCACCAGCAGCACGATCCATGCGATCGTATAGAGCGCGCCGATCGTGAACGGCAGCCATTTGAAACCGGGCGCGTAGCCGGGCTGCAACGTATGCAGGTGTTTATGCAGATCCGCCGGAATGCCGAATTCGAGCGCGGTCCAGTAGAACCACGCGACAAGCACGAAAAAACAGCCGCTCATCACGCTGAACCAGTAGATCAGGTTGGACGCGCCGCGCCGCAACGTGTCGGTCGCCGGCGTCGCCAGCAGCGTCAGCGGCAGCAGCAGCGGCAGCGCGTAAAGCTCGCGCGCGTCGGCGGACGCCGACAGCACCGCGAAGATCACCATGAAGGCGGTCAGCGGCAGCGCGATCTTGGGTTCGAGCCAACCGCGGCCGCGCATGCGCCAGACGACCCACGCCGCGAGCGGCAGCGCGGGCAATGCATACCACGGCAGGATGCTCAGATAGAACGTATGTTCGGCGCGCGGCCCGAGGTTGTTGGTGCCGAGAAAGCGGCCGAAATTGTTGACCCAGAACCATTCATCGAACAGTGCGGGCGATTTGAGATAAAGCGCAACCGGCCAGATCGTCAGCCACGGCGCGCAGGCGACTGCGGCAACGGCCAGGCACGCCGCGTAGCGGCGCGTGCGCCACGCCGGAAACAGCGGCAGCAGCAGCGCGATGACGCCGAACACGCCGGGCGCGAGCAGGCCCTTCGACATGAAGCCGATGCCGACGCCGGTGCCGAGCCAGAACCCGCCGGACAGCGGCCGCCGCAGCGCGAGCGCCAGGCCGTAAAAACCGATCGCGAAGCCGGTCAGCAGGGAAATGTCGGTGATCAGTTGATGGCAGCGTACCACGAGGCCGATGCAGCCGAGCAGCGTCAACACCGCGATGCGTCCGTAGCCGCGGCCATAGAATTCGCGCGCGGCAAGGCCGATGAACAGGAACGTGAACGCCATGTAAACGCCGGTGGTCAGGCGTGCGGCATCGTGCAGCGGCAACAGCGGGGACAGCAGGGAAGCGGTCGCCGCCGCGCTCAGATAATAGAGCGGCGGTTTTTCCATGAACGGTTCCTGGGCCAGCGTCGGCACCACCCAGTCGCCGCCCTGTACGCTGTGATAGACGATGCCGAACGTGTAGGCTTCGTCGGGCTTCCACGGATCGTGGCCGACCAGGCCGGGCAGGATCCACGCCGCCGCGAGCAGGCACACCCACCACAGCGGAAACGGCGCGCGCGCCGCCGCGGTATTCGGATACGGTGTCATCCGTTATCGTTGGCGGGCTTCATGCCAGTTGGCGCTGCCACAGCCGTTCGAGCACGCGCAACGGCGCGTAACGCTCGTCCTGCATCGCCGTGACCGGCAGATAAAATGTTTGTTCGAGCATGAACTGACCGCCGAGCGCCGCGTGCATCGCGCGGTCGGTATAGACGACCCAGGTCGAACCCGCCGGAAACTCAACGCGCTGTTGGGGGGAGCCGAGCTGGTATTCGGCGTCGAGCTTGGCGCGGTCATGCAGGTTGAGCATCACATGGTCGTAGGCGCTGCGGCGGCCTTTGGTGATGCCGAGCGCGGCGAGCAGCCACGCGCTGCCCGGCCATTGCGGCGGAATGCGCTCGCGGAATCGGCGTGCAACGTCCTCGAACGGTTCGCCGATGTTCCATACGCGCGGTTTGCCGTGCGGATTGACATTGCAGAACACGCGCAGGATGCGCCGTCCCTGGTTCGGACGCGACGCGAACGCATCGATATGCAAACGCGAGTCGTCCTTCTTGGCCGAGCTCGGCCGGCCTTCAACCGCGGCCGGCCGGAAACTGGTGAGTCCGTATTCGAGCGCCGCTGCATAATGCGGACACAATGCCAGCACCAGCGTGCGCGCCTGCCGCGCGAAGCGCGCCATCAGCGCGGTAAGCGCCGCGCGCTCGTCACCGGCGGCGGAGGTGTGGCGGATTGCGGCGGTCCGCGGATCGTAGCTGATGTTCTTGGCTTTGCCGTCCAGCCATTGCGGCGCAAGAAAGTGGTATTCGTCCGGCGTCAATTCAAACGTGAGCCGCGGTAGAAACAGGATGCTGCCGTGTTCGAGCGCCGCTGTTGCCTGCGCCGCCGGTTCCGGTCCGAGTTCCGGCTCCCAGCGGGTGAATGGCAGTGTTAAGAGGGCGTCAGTCATTTCAACGATCTTGAATCCGTCGGGCGGGCGCGCGTAACGGTAACCCTGCGCCCCGCGTGGTGATTTTAACGCAAGCCGGAAAGAATCTCCCTCAATTCGGCGTCCGGCGCCAGTGCTGTGGGCGGCGCGCGCCGCGCGCGCCGGTACCAGTGTTGCGCGTTACCGAGGTCGCCTTCGATCCGGTGCAGCACCGCGTGGATCCAGCACGCGGTCGGATCGTCCTCGTCCTGCTGCGCGATTTCGTGCGCGCGATCCCATTCCCCGGCCAACGCGAGCGTGACTGCTTCGCGTAGATTTTGCACGTTCATTTCAATAGGCAGGGTGGGTGGCGCCGGCGGGAAAGTCAAGCTTGGGCTGAGCCAGCAAAAAAGGCAGCCGCAGCTGCCTTTTCGTTTTTGCGCCGGCCGGGTTCGAGTTATACCGCGGCGCTCTTGCCTTTGGAAGTCGGCTGGCGTTTGAACTTCTGCTTGAATTTCTCGACACGGCCGGCGGTATCGACGATTTTCTGCTTGCCGGTGTAGAACGGGTGGCATTCGGAGCACACTTCGATGTGCAGGTCGCGGCCGAGCGTCGAGCGCGTCTTGAACGTGTTGCCGCAACTGCAGACGACGTTGATTTCCTGGTATGCGGGATGAATTTTGTCTTTCATGGTGGTTCCTGGTGCGGGTGCCGTTTTGCGAAAAGGCGCGATTATCCTCTAGTGGGGAAAGGCTGGCAAGTCGATTGCTATGGTATCGAGTCGAAGAAGTAGCGCGGCGGAGGGCAGAACAGGGGCCCCGCATAGCGGGGATGTGACCCTGACGCCGCGCAGGCGGCCGACACGATGTCGTGTTTTTTGGCGATGCGAGCAAAGAGGCCGCGCGTTGGAGGGAGGAGCGGGCGCCCGGCTGTGCCGGGTGCGACCCCGGAAACGGGCAGGGACTTTTTCGTTCCAGAGCGGTTCAAAGAACAACGGCCCGGGAAGTGCCTTAGCCCCTTCTCATGGAATCGAAAAAGTCCGCGTTGTTCTTGGTCGCGCGCAGCTTGTCGATCAGAAATTCGGTCGCTTCGAGCTCGTCCATCGGGTAGAGCAGCTTGCGCAACACCCAGATCTTCTGCAGGAGTTCGGGTTTGATCAGCAATTCCTCGCGGCGCGTGCCGGAGCGGTTGACGTTGATCGCCGGGAACAGGCGTTTCTCGTACATGCGCCGGTCGAGATGGATTTCCATGTTGCCGGTGCCCTTGAACTCTTCGTAGATCACGTCGTCCATGCGGCTGCCGGTGTCGATCAGCGCGGTCGCCAGGATCGTCAGGCTGCCGCCTTCTTCCATGTTGCGCGCGGCGCCGAAGAAACGCTTCGGCCGCTGCAGCGCGTTGGCATCGACGCCGCCGGTCAGCACCTTGCCGGAAGCCGGCACCACCGTGTTGTAGGCGCGCGCCAGCCGCGTGATCGAATCGAGCAGGATCACCACGTCCTTCTTGTGTTCGACCAGGCGCTTGGCTTTTTCAATCACCATCTCGGCGACCTGCACGTGGCGCTGCGCCGGTTCGTCGAAGGTCGAGGACACGACTTCGCCCTTGACCGAACGCTGCATTTCGGTCACTTCTTCGGGGCGTTCGTCGATCAGCAGCACGATCAGCACCACGTCCGGATAATTGGTGGTGATCGCGTGCGCGATGTGCTGCATCAGTACGGTCTTGCCGGCCTTCGGCGGCGACACGATCAGCCCGCGCTGGCCCTTGCCGATCGGCGCGATGATATCGATGATGCGGCCGGTCAGGTTTTCCTCGGCCTTGATGTCGCGTTCGAGCTTGAGGCTCTCGGTCGGATGGTACGGCGTCAGATTTTCGAACAGAATCTTGTTCTTCGCGTTTTCCGGCGGCTCGTCGTTGACTCTGTCCACCTTGACCAGCGCGAAGTAGCGCTCGCCGTCCTTCGGCGTGCGGATTTCGCCCTGGATCGAATCGCCGGTATGCAGATTGAAGCGGCGGATCTGCGACGGGCTGACGTAGATGTCGTCGGTGCCCGCGAGGTACGAGGTGTCGGGCGAGCGCAGGAAGCCGAAACCGTCGGGCAGCACTTCGAGCGTGCCTTCGCCGAAAATGGCTTCGCCCTTCTTGGCGCGGTTTCTGAGCAGCGCGAAGATCAGTTCCTGCTTGCGCAGGCGGTTGGCGCCTTCGATTTCGTTCTTGGCGGCCATCTCCACCAGTTCGGTGACGTGGAGATTTTTAAGTTCGGATAAATGCATAGAGTCGCGGGTTAGGGGTTAATCACGTTGCGCGGGAAAACCGGAAACGGCCGGAAAAAACGGAAAGGTATTGTGTGGTGCCCGCGCCCGGCCTGCTGATTTGTTCAAAACGTGGCCGGGTAGCCGGGAGGGAGATTAATGGGTTCGATAGTGACTGTCAAATATGGCTGTCGATAAACGCGGTCAGTTGTGATTTGGACAGGGCGCCGATCTTGGCGGCCTCGACGTTGCCGTTTCTGAACAGCATCAGCGTCGGGATGCCGCGCACGCCGTACTTGGCCGGCGTGTCCTGATTGTCGTCGATGTTGAGCTTGGCGATTTTAAGGCGGCCGTGGTATTCCCTGGCGATCTGGTCAAGCACCGGTGCGATCGCCTTGCACGGTCCGCACCACTCGGCCCAGTAATCGACCAGTACCGGATCGCTGGACTGCAGCACCTCGGATTCGAACGTATCGTCGGTCACGTGATGGATATGCTCGCTCATGAAAACTTCTCTCCAGCTGCCGTAAATTTCGGGGAATGACGCCGGGAACCGGCGACCGCAGAACTTGCGAGCGCATATCCTAACCCAAAACCCCGCGTTTTGGAAAGCAAGCGGCCGGGCGTGTGATTCGGCACGGAGGTTTCTGCTAAAATGTGCGGCTTTCGCCTCCGCCAAAAGACGAGGTTGACCAAGGAATTACCATGACTTACGTTGTCACCGAAACCTGCATCAAGTGCAAATATACCGACTGCGTGGATGTCTGTCCCGTGGACTGTTTCCGCGAAGGTCCGAACATGCTGGTCATCGATCCCGACGAGTGCATTGATTGCACCTTGTGCGTCGCCGAGTGCCCGGTCGAGGCGATCATGGCCGAAGACGACGTGCCGCAGGGACAACTTGATTTCATCAAGCTCAACGCCGAGCTGGCCAAGGCCTGGCAGCCGATCATCGAGAAGAAAGCCGCCCCGCCCGACGCTGACGAGTGGGCGAAGACGAAAGAAAAGAAACACCTGCTCGAGAAATAACGCGGGCATTCCACTTCCGGCCGCGGCGTAAGCCTTCATGGGCGACCAACAGACCGGAATTGTTCGCTATTCGTTTCCGGCAGCCGAGTTGCCGGCGCGCACCGCGCGCCATATCGTCGCCGACCACCGCGCCGCGCTGCCCGATCTCACGCGCTGCGTGATCCTGATTCCAGACACCCACGCCGTCGCCGCGGTCGCGCAGGCGCTGCACGCGGCGGCGGAACTGCCGGTCGTGCTGCTGCCGCGCATCACCACGCTCGCGGCGTGGGCCGCGCAGACCGCGCTCGAATCCGAAGTCATCGCACCCGCCGCGCGCGAAGCGTTGCTGTATGACGCGCTCGAACAGCGGCGCTGGTTCGCGCACGGCGACCGCTGGGCGGTCGCGGCCGAGCTGGCGGCATTGTTCGACGAACTCACGCGCTGGCGCGTCGCGCTGCCGGCAACACTCGACGACTTCACGCGCCGGCTCGAAACCGCCTACCATGCGCGCGGCGGCAGCGCGCTGTCGTTCGAGGCGCGCATCGTGCATGAGCTGTGGCACGCGTTCGCGGGCGGCGGCACGCCCGGCCCCGAAGCCGCCTATGCGTTGCGGCTCGCCGCGCTGGCGCGGCAGGCGACATTGCCGCTGTACGCGGTCGGCCTGGAGCGGCTGGCGCCCGCCGAACGCGAATTTCTCGACCGCTATGCCGCACGCGCGCCGGTCGCGGTGTTTGAATGCGACCGCACCGCCGGCGATCCGGTTGCACAGACGCTGCACGCGGCGTGGCCGGCGCAAATCACAATGGCGTTGCGCGCGCGCGCTCACGCGCTGCACGAAATCGTTCCCGACAGTCCGCTCGCCGGACGGCTGCGCATCGCCGGCTGCGCGCATGCCGAAGCCGAAGCGCAGGCCGTCGACGTCGCGGTACGCGAATGGCTGCTGGCGGGCAAGCGCTCGATCGCGGTCGTCGTGCAGGACCGCATTGTCGCGCGTCGCGCGCGCGCATTGCTCGAACGTGCGCAGGTGCTGGTGCAGGACGAGGCGGGCTGGGCGTTCTCGACCACCAGCGCCGCGACCGTCGTCAGCCGCCTGCTCGACGTCGTCGCCGGCGACGGCTATCACCGCGACCTGCTCGATCTGATGAAATCGCCGTTCATGTTCCACGACCTGCCGCGCGATCCGCGGCGCGCGGCGGTCGCGCGCTTCGAGCAACTGGTGCGTAAACACGGCGTGATTTCCGGATTCGGCGCTTTCTTCGATCTGGCTGACCGCGCCGGCGACGCCGAAGTGCGCGCGCTGCTCGAGCGCGTCGTCACCGCCAGCCGCGCGTTCGGCCGCGGACGCGCGACGCTGGTGCGCTGGCTCGCCGCGCTGCGCGAAGCGCTCGCCGCGCTCGGCGTCGTCGCCGGTTTCGAGGCCGACGCCGCGGGCGGCCAGCTGCTCGAACTGCTCGACGCGCTCGAGTGCGAGCTTGCCGGCGACGCGCTGGCGGTGCCGTTCGCGGACTGGCGGCGCTGGCTCGCGCGCAAGCTCGAAAACGCGACCTTCCGCGACCGCGCGATCGACAGCCCGGTCGTGTTCACCAATCTTGCCGCGACCCGGCTGCGCCGGTTCGACGCGGTGCTGATCGTCGGCGCCGACGCTGCGCATCTGCCCGGCCCCGACCCGGTCGCGCTGTTTTTCAACCAGGGCGTGCGCGCGGAACTGGAACTGCCGGTCCACGCCGACGCGCTGCGCGAGATCGAAGAACAGCTCGCCGCATTGATCGCGGCGGGCGGCGAGCTGATGATGACATGGCAGCGCACGGTGGACGGCGAAGCCAATTTACTATCGCCGTTTCTGCAGCGGCTCGACACACTGCACCGGCTGGCGTGGGGGCATGGACTCGACGACGCGGCGCCGGCCGCGCGCGCGCCGCGCGCACAATTACCGGCGCCGCAGCCCGCCGCGCCGCCGGCGCCGACCACGCAGCCCGCGCCGGGCGCGCCCGCGGCGCTGCTGCCGGCGCGGATTTCGGCGAGCGGCTACAACGCGCTGGTGGCCTGTCCGTACCAGTTTTACGCGCGCCATCTGCTCGGCCTCGGCGAGCTCGACGAAGTGCAGGAGGAAATCGAGAAATCCGATTACGGCCAGCGCGTGCACGGCGTGCTCGCGCGTTTCCACAAAAAATATCCGCGCGTCGCCGCGCTAGCGCCGGAGGAAGCGGTGCGCGCGCTGGGCAAATTCTCCGAGGACGCGTTCCGCGAGGTGATCGCCGCCAATTATCTCGACCGCGCGTGGCTGGCACGCTGGCAGGCATTGATTCCCGACTATCTCGACTGGCAGCGCGTGCGCGAAGCCGAAGGCTGGCGTTTCATCGCGGGCGAGGAACAAAAGGAAATCACCATCACGACGCCGGCCGGCCGCGCGCTGGTATTGCGCGGGCGCATCGACCGCGTCGATGAAAACGAAAACAGCGCGGTCACGGTGATCGACTACAAGACGCGGCGCGCGCAGCCGCTCAGGGACGCGCTCGCCGCGCCCGGCGAGGACGTGCAGTTGCCGGTCTATGCGCTGCTGTGGGGCGGGCCGGTCGCCGCCGCGCTGTTTCTGTCGATCGACCGCGACGGCGTCAGGGAAGTGCCGCTCGAACAGGAGGTCGCGGCGCTCGCACAGGCGACGCGCGCGCGGCTGGCCGCGCTGTTCGATGCATTGCACGCCGGCGCGCCGCTGCGCGCGCAAGGTACCGAAGAAACGTGCGAATACTGCGAAGCGCGCGGCCTGTGCCGCCTCGATTATTGGAAATGAGTTGGAAATGAGCTGGAAATGAGCCGGCGATGAACGAATTCGAACTCCAGGACTTCAACCGCGCCGCGCTCGACCCGGCGCGCTCGGTGGTGGTCGAAGCGTGCGCGGGCAGCGGCAAGACCTGGCTCTTGGTGTCGCGCATCGTGCGGCTGCTGCTCGCCGGCGTGCCGCCGTCGCAGATCCTCGCGATCACCTTCACGCGCAAGGCCGCGCAGGAAATGGCGGCGCGGCTGCGCGACTGGCTCGAGCTGCTCGCGACGGCCGGCGACGAGCAGGTGCGCGAATTCCTGCGCACACGGGCGGTGCCCGAGGACGAACTCGACGAGTTGCAGGTGCGCGCACGCGGACTCTACGAAACTTTCCTGACCGCGCAGCCGCCGCTGACGGTCGCGACCTTCCATTCATGGTTTCTGCAATTGCTGAAGCGCGCGCCGCTCGACGCCGGTGCGCTCGGCGACGTCGCGCTCGCCGAGCGCACTTCGCCGCTGATCGACGAGGCGTGGCAGCGCTTCGCGCAGCAATTGCAGCGCCGCAATGAAGACAGCGCCGCCGCGCGCGGCCTCGAATTGCTGTTCCGCGACTACGGCCTCGACAATACGCGCAGGCTGCTGGTCAGTTTTCTGCGCCGGCGCGGCGAATGGCGCGCGTTCACCGGCACACGCGACGGCGGCGATGCGGTCGCGTTCGCACTCGCCGAATTCGCGCGCGGGATGGAAGTCGCGCCGGACTTCGACGTCATCGGCGGATTTCTCGGCGACCGCGCGATCATGGCGGCGGTCGCCGAATTCTCCGGCCTGCTCGCGCGCAATACGCCGGGCGACCGCGAGGACGCCGCGACGCTGCTCGCGGCGCTCGACCTGCCGGATCCCGCCGCGCAGTTCGATGCGGTCGCCGCGCATTTTCTGAAGGCGAATGACGAACCCTACGTGCGCAAGGCGAGCGCGGCACAGCGCGGCCGCCTCGGCGACGATGAACAGCGCTTCATCGAACTGCACCACCTCGTCGCGCAACGGCTGATCGCCGACCGGCGCAAGCTCGCCGACCAGCGCGCCTGGCGTTTCAACGCAGCGGCGCTGCATTGCGGCGCCGCGCTGCTCGCCGCCTACGACGAGGTCAAGCGCGAACGGGGGGTGATCGACTATGCCGACATCGAATCGCGCGCGTTCGAACTGCTGTCCGCCGGCGACCATGCCGCGTACCTGCAGTACAAGCTCGACAGCCGCTACCGGCACATCCTGATCGACGAATTCCAGGACACCAACCCGCTGCAGTGGCTGACGCTGAAGGCGTGGTTCGACGCCGCCGCCGACGCCGACACGCGGCCGGTGGTGTTTCTGGTCGGCGATCCCAAGCAGTCCATTTACCGTTTCCGCCGCGCCGAACCGCGGCTGTTCAGCGAAGCGGGCGAATATCTGTGCCGCCGTTTCAACGCGGAAGTCCTGTTCCAGAACGACTCGCGCCGCTGCGCGCCCGCGATCGTCGTCGCGGTCAACCGCGTGTTTGAATCCGAACCCGTGTTCAAGGGATTCAGCGAACACACTGCGCATTACGCCGGCAAGCCCGGCCGCGTCGAAGTGCTGCCGCTCGCGGCGGCTCCGGCGTCGGCAGCCGCGCCGGCCGCGGGCGACGGGCGCGCGCTGCGCAATCCCCTGACGACGCCGCGGAGCATCGAGGAAGACCAGCGCCGCGAGCGCGAAGCCGCACAGCTCGTCGCCGGACTGCGTGCCATCGTCGGCCATTGGGAAATCTGGGACGACTCGCGCGGCGGGCGCCGGCGCCCCGCGCGCTACAGCGATGTGATGGTGCTGGTACGCCGCCGCACCCATCTCGCGACCTATGAGCGCGCGCTGCGCCACGCCGGCATCCCGTTCCTGACTTCGCGCCAGGGCGGGCTGCTCGACACGCTCGAAGCGCTCGACCTCGCCGCGCTGCTCGAATTTCTGGTGTCGCCGTTCGCCGATCTCAAGCTCGCGCACGCGCTGCGCTCGCCGCTGTTCGGCTGCGGCGACGCCGACCTGATCGCGCTCGCGCAGACCCCCGGCGCGACCTGGTGGCAACGGCTGCAGCAGTTCGCGCGCGGCGCATCGTGTTCGCCGGCGCTGGCCCGCGCGCACCGCCTGCTCGACGACTGGCTCGCGCACGCCGACATGCGGCCGGTGCACGATCAGCTCGACCGCATTTATTTCGAAGGCGACGTGCTGCGCCGCTACGAGGCCGCGGTGCCGGCGGCGATGCGCGCGACGGTGGCCGCCAACCTGCGCGCGTTCATGCAGCACGCGCTCGACGCCGATTCCGGACGCTATCCGAGCCTGCCGCGTTTTCTCGACGAACTGCGCGACATGCGCGGCGCGCCCGACGAGGAAGCGCCCGACGAGGGCGCGGTCGGCGACGCGGGCAACGCGGTGCGCATTTATACGATCCACGGCGCGAAAGGGCTCGAAGCGCCGATCGTCTGGCTGCTCGACTGCGCGGCGGGCGGCGGCCGCACGGACGTTTATACGGCGCTCGTCGACTGGCCGGTCGCCGCGAATGCGCCGCGGCAGATTTCGCTGCGCGCGAAACAGCAAGACCTGTCGGCGGCGCAGCGCCGCCAGGTGCAGGACGAAGCCGAGCCCGCCGAGCGCGAGGACTGGAATCTGCTCTATGTCGCGATGACGCGCGCGCAGCAGGCGTTGCTGGTCAGCGGTTGCGACGGGCGCGGCGCCGACGATTCCTGGCACGCCAAAATCAGCGCCGCGCTGCAGCGGGAAGGCGTGATGGATGCCGCGGGAACACGCGTGCTCGGCGCAGCGCTGGAAATTCCCCGGCCCGCCGCCGCGGACCAGCGCGGAACAACGGCGGCCACCATCGCTGAGCTTGCCGCCGAACCGCCGCCCGGACTGCTGCGCCCGCTGCCGACCGGCACGCGCGAAACCGCGTCCGCCGGCCGCGGCCGGCGCTACGGCACGCTGTTCCACGCGCTGATGGAGCGGCTCGCCGCGAATCCCGCGCTCGACCGCGCGGCCGTGCAGCGCGAACTCGGCCAGATCGGTTTCGGCGAGCGCGAAATGACGGCAGCCTGGGGTCAGGTGCGCAATCTGCTCGCGCGTCCCGAACTGGCGCGCTTTTTCGATGCCCGACATTACGTGCGTGCGTTGAACGAAGCGCCGGTGATCGACGCGGCGGGGCGCGTGCAGCGCATCGACCGTCTGGTCGAATTCGCGGACGAATGGTGGGTGCTCGATTACAAGACCGACGCGCTGCCCGCGGCGGCGGGGGCGGAAGCGGTCGCCGCGGCCGCCGCGCCGTACCGCGGGCAGCTCGCCGCCTACCGCGACGCGGTGCGCCGTCTGCAGGCGGGCAAACGCGTGCAGGCGGCTGTTTTATTTTCCGGCGGGCAACTATACTCGTTCGACTTCAAGGACTGAATCGATGCTGCCGACCGTCACCCGCATCCTGATCATCATCAACGTCGTGGTGTTCCTCGCCGAATCCCAGCTCGGCGATTCGTTTATCATGAATTTTGCGCTGTGGCCGATCGGCACGCCGCAGTCGCTTGAATCCCCACTTGGTTTTCAGCCGTGGCAGATCGTCACTTACAGTTTCCTGCACGGCGGTTTCCAGCACATCTTCTTCAACATGTTTGCGTTGTTCATGTTCGGTGGGCAGGTCGAACTGCTGATCGGCGCCAAGCGCTACTTCAACCTCTATTTCGCGTCGGTGATCAGCGCCGCGCTCGCGCAGCTGATCATCGCCGCGCTTACCGGTGGAAACTATCCGACGCTCGGTGCGTCGGGCGGCGTGTTCGGCCTGTTGCTCGCCTACGGCTATTATTTTCCGAACCGCATGGTGATGCTGGTCATTCCGCCGATCCCGATGCGGGCGCGGACGCTGGTGATCGTCTACGGCGCGCTCGAACTTTTTCTCGGCGTCACCGGCACGCAGGCCGGCGTCGCGCACTTCGCGCACCTCGGCGGCATGCTCGGCGCGTGGCTGGTCATCAAGCATTGGGGCGGCCGCGGGCCGTTCCGGCGGGTTTGATGTATTTAGAAAGTGAAGGCCTCAGTGCTATTTTCTTTGTGCGATCATGGAGATCATGATCTTATCGCCGCTTTTAAAAAAACATACTCTCTGTGAAACTCAAGAAACCTTTTTTGTCCTTGTGAAAAGGTGCCTACGTTTACTCGTTCTCCTGTCGGAACATTCATTCGATTCAAAGACGTCTGATGCGCTACTGGTGAGATCAAGAGGTCACCATCATTTTCAAATGATATAAAGCCTCGATCAAACAAATGATCAATACTCGGGGTGAGGAGAAGGCCATTTTCGCCATCTAATCTCTCTTCATTGGTTATACAGTCGCGCCAAGGTTTGCAGTGGCTTGCGCGCAGATGTTCAGGACGGTCTACTTTGGTTACCCGGCAAAATTTCTCAATAGATTGTACGTTTTGTCTGAAAATACCCTGACCTCGACGAGCTGTGATGATTTGTTCTTTCTCGGTCTGCGAAAGTTGATTATCAGAAGCAATTTTTTCTTGGAGATGCTCTTCCCAATCCATGATACTTGCTCCATAGTTACCAATAGACTCGGTAGCGATGTGCATTCGTATAATATCTTTTACTTCAGATCCAATTAATTCAGCCAATACCTGCATTAGAGTTTCTGGGATACTCGTCAAATATACCCCCTGCATTCCACGGCCGTTTGGAAGGAGAGGAGCGTACTTTTCCGGTAGTCGAGGGCCAATGGCCATCATTTCGTTAGCAGGACGTAGCTGCCGTATCAAATCACGGTAATAAACGTCGACTTTCCAGCCAATTTTTTCCCAGTTAGGCCCTGCAGTACCGAATTCTGCTGGCTTCGGGCTTTCATAGCAGAAAGATTGGGCAATTCCCGCAGCCCTGATAAAAGTGCCCTCAAACGAGAGCACTAGATCACCGGGCGCAACCTCTCGCATAAATTCGTAGAAAGGGTTTTTCTTGCCATCAGCATTGCGTTTCGGCGACCATAAATAGCCTCCGGCTCTTTCTTGCCGAAAGGTCTGATTCTGGTTTGCCCACCAGTAGCGCATTGCTTACCCAAGCCTTTTTGATTTGGCTATGTTTTATGTTTAATTGTATGAATGTTAGCCAAGGATGTATGTAAAAAAGATCAACGACTGGTATCCGCTCGGACTTGCTTGAAAGTTTCGTCGAATTTTTCGCACTAGTTGATAAACTTGCAATTCCGCTTTCGTTCCCGATGCAAGAATTCGCCCCATAAGGGCGCTTCTCTGACTTGGAGTAAGCGTATCCATGGAACGGCTAAAAGAAAATCAAGCTCTGCATACGGGCGCCATCATACGCCTGCCAATTCTTTTTCCTGTTATCAGGGATTCCTAAGTGACGAAAAGCAACATTTCCGATAGTTAAGATTTCGATATTGACAAGAATTGCTGCTTTCAAAGGCCAGATTTATTAAAGTGGCGGCTTAAGCGTTAAAGACGTAACATAAAAATATGAGTATTTCCGCTGCCATCCCAAAGTCTTCCGTCGAGACGGTTGAGCCTAAGACTTTCGATCCGACCGAATGGCTGCCCCCGGAAGTCGGCGAGATCACCGACCACCAGACCGACCTGCCGCGCATCGCGAAGGATCCCAAGGCGATAGCCGCAATCGAGGCACGACTGCCGCAGATTCCGACAACGCACGGCATCTACAACCGCGATTCCCGGCGCATCGATTTTCTCGCGCCGAACAGCGTCCACCTTATCATCACTTCTCCGCCGTATTGGACGCTCAAGGAATACCGCGAACATCCCAATCAGATGGGCGACATCGAGGATTACGAGGAGTTTTTAGGCGAACTCGATCGGGTCTGGCAATCCTGTTACGAGGCGCTTGTTCCGGGTGGGCGCTTAGTCTGCGTGGTCGGCGATGTCTGTCTGTCCCGCCGCAAGAACGCGGGCGAGCACACGGTTGTGCCGCTGCATGCGTCGATTCAGGAGCATTGCCGGCGAATCGGATTCAGCAACCTCGCGCCGATCATCTGGCACAAGATCGCCAACGCCGTTTATGAAGCGAGCGGCAACGGCGGCGGATTTCTCGGCAAGCCGTACGAGCCGAACTCGGTGATCAAGAACGACATCGAATTCATTTTGATGGAGCGCAAACCGGGCGGATATCGCAGCCCGAGTCTCGCGACGCGCATCCTCAGCGTGATTCCCGCCGACAAGCACAAGATATGGTTCCAGCAGATTTGGTCCGGCGTGACGGGCGCTTCTACTCGCGAGCATCCCGCGCCGTATCCGCTCGAACTGGCCGAGCGCTTGGTCAGGATGTTTTCATTCGTCGGCGACACCGTGCTCGACCCGTTCCTCGGAACGGGCACGACCAGCGTCGCCGCGGCGAAATGGGGTCGCAACAGCATCGGCGTCGAAGTCGATCCGCATTATTTCGAAATGGCGGCGAGGCGCATCGAAAGCGAGACGCACAAGCTTTTTTCTTCCTCTACGGTTCATTTGCACAGATAACACCGGGAGTGGATTTTGCTCGACGTCGAACAAGAACTGTCGAAGGCCGTAAAATATTTCTGGCGCATCCGCGCGCAGCAGCATAAACGGCAGGGCGGAAAGACCGGCGTCAAGGATGCCGGCAGCCGTGCCGCCGTGACGGGCGGCAGGCACGCCGGTGGATTCGTGAAGCTGATCGCAGGCATCGTCCGCGACGCAGGGTTGCCGGATGCCGCGATACACGCGGCGGAGAAAGTGCCGCGGACGCTCCCCGGATTTTTCCGGCCGACCAAGGAGTGGGATTTGGTCGTGACCGCGGGCAGCGATCTGGTGGCGGTCGTCGAGGTGAAATCGCAGGTCGGCAGCTTCGGCAACAATTTCAACAACCGCGTCGAGGAAGCGCTCGGCAATGCGGCCGACTTCTGGACGGCTTACAAAAAGGGAATTTTCGAGCCGTCGCAACGCCCCTGGTTGGGATATTTGTTCATGCTCGAAGAATGCCCCGATTCGCTCAGACCTAAACGCCGCAGCACGCTTTCTCCGTTCGCCGTGGACGAGGCGTTTCAGGAACGCTCCTACGCGCAAAGTTATGAGGAAGTGTGCCGCCGCTTGGTGCGCGAGCTTCTCTACGACGCAGCGTGCTTTTTCACATCGAATGCCAAGAGCGGAAAACAGGGAAATTTCTCTCAACCCAGCGAGGAACTGAGCATCACGAAATTCGCAATTTCATTGCATGCGCGTGCTGCCGCGTTTGCGAAGACACGCAGAGCCTAGCCGCGAGGACAAATAAAAAAGCCCGGTTGCCCGGGCTTTTTTGTTGCATCGAACCGCCGATTAAAGCGGCTTGATGTTGGTTGCTTGCGGGCCTTTCGGGCCGCTCGCGGTGTCGAACGATACTTTCTGGCCTTCTTTCAGGCTCTTGAAACCGCTGTCCTGAATCGCCGAGAAGTGGGCAAAGAGATCCTTGCCGCCGTCGTCGGGGGTAATGAAGCCGAAGCCTTTAGCGTCGTTGAACCATTTAACGGTACCTGTACTCATGTCTGCTATTTCCTAACTAAAAAAATTTAAAAATGGCTTGCGCCGGGTGTGCGGGAATTTCGAGGAAGGAGAAGAGCGACAATCTGAGGGGTAGCGTAAAACGCGGCCACGACCGACTAACCAATCACTTACCTTAAAAGTCCTGCGCCGCCGTTATACAGCAACCACGGCCGGTTGGCAAAAACCCCTGTGGTGCGCGCGCAACAGCGGCTACCGGGCAAAAACAGCAAGGAAGCGCCCATTTTGCGCGGCGCTTGCCGCGCGCGCGCCGCCGCGCTACCGTCGCAATATGAGTGGGGTTGCAGGGGATGCAGAACGTCCGGGCATCGGCACGGTGACCTGGCGCGCCAAGTACCGGCGCCGTGGCGCCGACGGCGCGCCCGAGCGCGCGGTCGCGGATACTTGGCGCCGCGTCGCGCACGCGCTGGCGCAGGCCGAGGCGCCGGCGCAGCGCGCGGCGTGGGAGCAGCGCTTCCACGCCATTCTCGAAAATTTCCGTTTTCTGCCGGGCGGGCGTATTTTGGCCGGCGCCGGCACCACGCAGCGCGTGACGCTGTTCAACTGCTTCGTGATGGGCATCGTCGAGGATTCGCTCGACGGCATTTTCAACGCGCTGAAAGAGGGCGCGCTGACGATGCAGCAGGGCGGCGGCGTCGGCTACGATTTTTCGACGCTGCGGCCGGGCGGCGTGCTGGCGCGCAACTCGGGCGTGGTCGCGTCGGGGCCGGTGTCGTTCATGCGCATCTGGGACGCGATGTGCGCGACGATCCTGTCGACCGGCGCGCGGCGCGGCGCGATGATGGCGACGCTGCGCTGCGACCATCCCGACATCGAGACCTTCATCGCGGCCAAGCACGTGCGCGGCGAGCTGCGGCATTTCAACCTGTCGGTGCTGGTGACCGACGATTTCATGGCCGCGGTCAAGCGCGACGCCGAGTGGCCGCTGGTGTTTCCGCTCGCCGAGCCCGGCGCGGAAACGGTCATGCGCGAATGGCCGGGCGCGGCCGGGCCGCGCGCGTGCACGGTGGTGCGCCGGGTGCGCGCCCGCGCGCTGTGGGACGCGATCATGCGCGCGAATTACGAGTACGCGGAGCCGGGCGTGATTTTCATCGACCGCGTACAGCGGCTCAACAATCTGCATTACTGCGAGCGCATCAGCGCGACCAATCCGTGCGGCGAGATTCCGCTGCCGCCGTACGGCGCGTGCGATCTCGGCTCGGTCAATCTCGCGCGTTTCGTGACGGCGCCGTTCACGCCGCAGGCGCGTCTCGATGCCGAGGCGATTGCGGACACCGCGGCGACCGCGGCGCGGCTGCTCGACAACGTTTACGAGGTTTCGAATTTCCCGCTGCCGGCGCAGAAGGAAACGGCGCGCTCGTCGCGCCGGCTCGGCCTCGGCATCACCGGACTTGCCGACGCGCTGCTGATGCTCGGCGTGCGTTACGACAGCGAACCGGCGCGCGCGCTGGCCGCGCAGGCGATGCGCACGATCTGCCACAGCGCATACCGCGCGTCGGCCGCGACCGCGCGCGAGAAGGGCGCGTTCCCGCTGTTCCGGGCCGACGCTTACCTGCGCGGCGAATTCGTGCGCGCGCTGCCGCCGGACATCCGCGACGCCATCGCCGCGCACGGCATCCGCAACAGCCATCTGACGGCGATCGCACCGGCGGGCACCATCAGCCTGCTCGCCGACAACGTGTCGAGCGGCATCGAGCCGGTGTTCGCGGCGCACTTCCAGCGCAACGCGCGGCTCGAGAGCGGCGAGGTGCAGACGATCGAAGTCGCGGATTACGCGTGCCGCCTCTACCAGGAGTTGCGGCACGACGAGCGCGCGCTGCCGCCGGCGCTGGTCACCGCGACCGCGGTCGCGCCGGACGCGCAGGTCGCGTTGCAGGCGGCGCTGCAGCCGTATGTGGATAACGCGATTTCCAAGACCGTCAACGTCGCCGAAGACATCGGCTTCGACGCGTTCAAGTCGGTTTACGAGGACGCGTACGCGCTCGGCCTCAAGGGCTGCACGACATTCCGCCCGAATCCGGTGACCGGCGCGGTGCTGGTCGCCGAGCCCGCGCCGCCGGCGCACTGCTGCTCGGTCGAGCGCGAGGCCGACTAAGTAGAGACTAAAGGCAGGCGGCGCCGCGCACGCCGCCCGAATCGCCGTGCACGTTGCGCACGAGTCTGGTCCGCACCCAGTCGGTAAACGCCCAGCGTCCCCACAATTGCGGTACGTTGTCGTACAGGCGCGCGATGTTGGACAGCCCGCCGCCGAGCACGATGACGTCCGGGTCGAGCACGTTGATGATCGAAGACAGCGCCCGCGCGAGCCGGTTTTCGTAGCGCCGCAATGAGGCGTCGGCGGCGGCATCGCCGTCCGCCGCGCGCTGCGCAATTTCATCCGCGGCGAGGCGCGCATCGGTGTATTTTTCGTGGTCGCGCGCGAGGCCTGGCCCCGACAGGAAAGTTTCGATGCAACCGTGTTTGCCGCAGTAGCAGAGCGGGCCGGGACGCTCGCGGTCTTCCGCCCACGGCAGCGGGTTGTGTCCCCATTCGCCGGCCGCCACATTGGGGCCGGTCAGCACGCGGCCGTTGACGACGATGCCGCCGCCGACGCCGGTGCCGAGGATTACGCCAAACACGACCGCCGCCCCCTGCGCCGCGCCGTCCACCGCCTCCGCCAGCGCGAAGCAATTGGCGTCGTTGCCGAGCCGTACCTCGCGCCCGAGCACGCGCTCGACATCCGGCTGGAACAGCTTGCCGTTCAGGCAGCGCGAATTGGAGTTGCGCATGCGGCCGGTGGTCGGCGACGGCGCGCCCGGCGTGCCGATGCCGATGGTCGCGGCGGTGCCGGTTTCCGCTTCCGTTGCGCGCACCATGCGCGCGATCAGCGCCAGCGTCGCCGCGTAGTCGTCGACCGGCGTGGCTTCGCGCCGCCGCAGCAGTGTCGCGCCGCGCTCGTCGAGCGCGATGATTTCGGTCTTGGTGCCGCCGAGATCGATACCGATGCGAACCGTCATCGCGCGGGTGTCACGGCATCTGGATTTTGCCGCCGCCCGGCGGCAGGCCGCCGGCGCCGCCCTGCGGGATCACGATCGAGGATGCCGCCTGCCGGCGCATTTCCTGCAACTCCTTGACCGCATGCTCGACGCCCTCCTTGGCGGCGGCGCCGTAGTTTCTGATTGCCTCGTCCAGCGTGACTGCCTGGATTTCGAAGGTGACCGGCAGTGCGCCGACCGGCGTCAGGATTTGCGCTTCACCGACGTACAGCGTGGCGCGCGAGATGTCGTCCGTGCCGTCGCTCTTGACCGGCCTCATGACGCGGATGGTGCCGACCTTGCGGTCGGTGTAAATATCCTCGCGATAGACGCCGCCGGCGTCCATTTTGAAGTCCGGATTTTTTGCCTCTGGTTGGGCCATGGCTTCCTCACTCGTTTTTTATGGTGCGAAACCGTAAGCGTAGCAGACCGGCGGCCAAAAATTCAGCGGGCGCTTGACGCGGCAAATCAACTCGCGCAGGCTTGCCGTGCGGTGCCAGCGGATAGGGAGTCGCGCAACCGGGGGAGATAAATCATGAAACCCAATGTCGGAAAAATAGATCGTGCCATTCGTCTCGTCGCGGGGCTTGCTTTGCTGAGCCTGCTGTTCGTCCTGCCGGGCAATGCCCGCTGGTGGGGACTCATCGGCTTGGTGCCATTGGCCACCGTATTCTTGCGCTGGTGCCCGGGCTACGCGCTGCTTGGCGTCACTACGGACGGCGCGCAGGAAACGAAATGAACGTGCGGCCTTGGTGGCTGGTCGTCGCCGGCGCGTGCGCGGGCCTTGCGTACGCGCAGGCGCCGGTCGAAGAGGGACGCCGGCCGCCGGACACGGTACTCGACGCGCAGCAGAAGGCGGGCGCAGCCTATCGTGACTGGCAGGATGCGCAAGCCGCCCGTGCGCGGGCGGAAGAAGAACTCAAACAGGCGACCGCCGCCTATCAGTCGGCGCAACAGCAATTGAGCGACACCAAGCGCCGCGCCGAAACTGCAAAGAAAGCACTTGAAGCAGCGCAAACGCAGGAAGTCACGGCGCGCAGCACCTATGACAAAGCGACTGCCACAGTGGATCGGGTATGGGGCAAGAAGGCGCCGTCCAAGCCATGATGTAAGCACACGCTCAATTTTTAACTACTTGACTATTAAATAAAAGTTGGTTTTTTGTAAGAATTTATTGCAGAGCAGCAGAAATGCTTGCATCGAGCTTTTCGTTTGTTCATAATGGCAATGCGTTGGGCATCTTTACAGGTGTCGGCGTATCTCCTCCAAAACCTCCTCCTTTGGTGGAATCTTAGCGCAACCCCTCGGGGTTGCGCTTTTTTTTGACGATATTATACTTCCCGTACCAAGGATTAGATTATCTATACTTCACTAGCCAATTTTCTTTTGGCTGGTGCCCGGCTTCTACCGCTTCTTTGTAGTACGACGTTAAACAACGTATAGCCATAAATAGTGCGCCCTCCCAGTCATTATCTTCAGTTCGACTTGGGTAATAAGGTCCTACTTGAGTAGGGGTATGAATCACGTGGCTATTAATAAATTTGGTGGTATTTCCTGTTCTATACCTGCCAAGATCAATGTAAACCGTAGTTCTCAAGGTCCCTATTCGAATAGCAAAGTGGCCCATTTCGTCATGGCGATCTATTACTGTTAAAAGTGGATCAGAGAGAATCTCATCAATACTCATCTTTATTCTTCCTTTTCGAGGACAGAAGGGTATCCATAGCCCGCTCAAATGCTTTGCCTTCTACTCCAAGCAATTTCGCAGCCTTAATGAACCGTTCCGATTGAGCCTTGTTGTCAGGCTTCACCGCCGGTTTTCGTTTTCTTCGTTTTCCTTTTACGCCACGCACACTCATTCAGCAGTAGCCTGATAAGTTAGCCGTTTGCCCTTGACGCCAACGAGCAGTTTCTCTGCCCGTTCGCTATCCTCCACCCCTAACGCCTTGCGATTGTTATACCGAAAGTCAAATTCCGCAAGGTAGCGATGTAAATGGTTATGGGCGCAATGCTGGTAGACGCCTTTCATCCCGCGCTTGAAGATTGAAAAGAAGCCTTCAATCGTGTTGGTGTGCAGGGATTTATCGTGCTTATTCACGTATTCGCCATGCATGTGACGCACGATGTCGTGACTGGAAAATTCTCTACCTACTACCGTATAGCAGCTACTTTCGTCCGTCATTAGCTTGGCTTCTCTGGAAAGATTCTGAAGGACAATCGGAGCCAACGTGGACGCCTTTACATCGTCCACCACAAAGCTACGGGCTTGCCCGCTCTCGCGGTCAACGAGTGAAAGCACTTTGTTCTTGTGATGGAACCCACGCCCCTTTTTCTCACCCTTCGATTTGATGGTCTTGTCATGCCCAATGAAGGTTTCGTCAACTTCTACAACTCCACCATCCGCACCAAAGGGAACAAATGCGCCGGAACGCATGGCTTCCCGAATCCTGTGCGACATAAACCATGCTGATTTGAGCGTAATACCAAGCATCCGATGAAGCTGGTTCGACGAAACGCCTTTCTTGCTGCTTGCTACAAGAGCAATGGCCTGAAGCCAAACATTCAGCTTGATATGACTGGCTTCAAAAATTGTGCCGATCTTGACCGTGAACGGCTTAAAGCAGTCATAGCACTTGTAAACACCGATGCGGGTGCTTTTACCTTGCAACTTGCGATTGCGTTCTATGCCACCGCAATGCGGGCAGACTGGGCCGCGAGGCCAGAGACGTTCTTCCACGTATTTGTAAGCGGCTTCTTCGTTGTGGAAGTATGGGGCGGAAAGGATGGATTCGCACATGATTCACCTATGCAAGCATTTTTTAAAAAGTGCTTGCATTATGCCGAATCTATGACTAGAATGCAAGCAGTTTTGTGAAAAAAGGTGCAAGCATGGAAAATCACGAAAACATAGTTCCAAAGGGCAAGGCTGCGGGCGGATATGCTAGGGCAAAGGCATTAAGCCATGCGCGCAGAACGGAAATAGCGAAGGCAGGGGCTGCGGCCCGTTATAACAGACATGCAACCCATGAGGCACCGCTACCAATTAGTAACGCTACGCTATCTGCGGCGGTTTTGGACGATGGGACGCGAGTTCTGTTAAGCAGTACATTTATGACTGCTTTGGGACGCCCTTGGAAGGGAACTTACAAGCGTACCAATCTACCCAATTTTCTCGATGCAAATAACCTAATCCCTTTTATAAACAAAGATATTACAGACGTACTACAACCAATAGAATATAGAGATAAACGCGGAATAAAAGTATCTGGCTACAAGGCTGAATTATTGCCATTAGTTTGCGATGTTTGGTTAAAAGCTAGAGAAGCTGGCGCATTAAAGGGAAAGCAATCACACATTGCAAAACAAGCAGAAATGCTAGTTAGAAGCCTATCTAAGGTTGGTATTGTTGCGCTCATTGATGAAGTAACCGGCTATCAATCGGTGCGCCCCCAGGATGCGTTACGGGCATATCTTGATAAGTTGATTCGTAGTGAACTTGCCGCGTGGGTTAAGAAGTTTCCAGATGAATTCTACGAAAACATCTACAAGATAAAAGGCTGGCCGTGGCCCGGGATGAGCAAAAATCGCTTTAGCGTAGTAGCTCATTACACTAGGGATTTAGTCTATGAGCGGCTTGCCAAAGGCGTTCTAGATGAATTGGAACGCAAAACACCTAAAGATGAAAAAGGCAATCGCCCAAATAAATTTCATCAATGGCTAACCGAGGATGTAGGCAATCCCATGCTTGCCCAACATATGCACTCGCTGGTTATGTTTCAACGATTAGCAATAGCGAATGGATATGGCTGGAACAGATTTGTGAAAATGGTCGATCAAGTGCTCCCAAGAAAGGGAAGCACGTTAGAGTTGCCTCTATCCGAAGAAAATGATTCTTGATCTGCGCAGTCGTGGAGAAACGGGTAACGCTGGTTGTATAGGCTGATCACCGGCCAGCGTTACCCGCCACGTTATATTTTGGAAGGATACTATGAAAAAGACACAAGCGTATTTACAAGCCGAAGCTAAACTGCCACAGGAGTTACGGATGGCATTCAGTCAATTAGTAGAAGATTGGGCTTCGGGTTGCGAAAAGCACGTCAAAGGTGGCAAACAATACTTTAACTACAATATTTTCTCCGACCTCATTTTGTTAGGATGGCGCAAAGGCGATAACTAAATTAGGTACGCGAAGTATAATATCGTCTTTTTTTTGCCCAACCCGCGTGCATCGGATTGCTCTTCCAAGTTTATTTTTATTGAGTCCAAGTCTTCCCATCCTCAGACTATTGCAATGCAACAAAATAGATTTTTCCCGCACTCACCAGAGATTGGCCAGTTGACCCAGCGCGCGGCGCGCGGTCAAGAGGTAAATGGAGTTGTTATACTGCTCGGCTTGCCACGAACGCCGCGTTGCGCGATACACCATAACAATGAAAATCCACGAGTATCAGGCGAAAGAAATTCTGCGCCAATATGGCGTTGCCACACCGCGCGGTGTGGTGTGTGTCACCAGCGATGAGGCAGCCGCAGCGGCGCAACGATTGGGCGGCACCACGTGGGTGGTCAAGGCGCAAATCCATGCCGGCGGCCGCGGCAAGGGCGGCGGCGTCAAACTGGCGAGGTCGGCGGACGAAGTCAGGCGCTACGCGGATCAATTGCTCGGCGCGCGGCTGAAGACGCCGCAGACCGGCCCGCAAGGCCAGCCGGTGCGGCGGTTACTGGTGGAAGAAGGCATCGCCATCCAGCAGGAAATCTACGTCGGGCTCGCGGTGGACCGCAGCCGGCAGCGCGTGTGCCTGATGGCGAGCAGCGAAGGCGGCGTCGAAATCGAGGAGGTCGCGGCGCGCGCGCCCGGCAAAATCCACAAGGTATTTATCAATCCGATGGCCGGCCTGCGCGACGGCGAAGTCGACGAAGTATCGCGCGCGGCCGGCGTTCCCGCGTCATCGCTGCCGCAGGCGCGCACCGCGCTGCTGGGGTTATGGCGCGCGTTCGATGCGACCGACGCGGCGCTGGTGGAAACCAATCCGCTGGTCGTGACCGCCACTGGCGCCGTGGTTGCGCTCGACGCCAAAATGAGCTTCGACCCGAATGCCCTGTTCCGCCATCCCGACCTCGTGGCGCTGCGCGACCTCGACGAGGAAGACTCGGCCGAGGTCGAAGCGTCGCAATACGGCCTTGCTTATATCCAGCTCGACGGCGACATCGGCTGTCTGGTCAACGGCGCGGGACTGGCGATGGCGACGATGGACATCATCAAGGTTTACGGCGGCAGCCCGGCCAACTTTCTCGACGTCGGCGGCGGCGCCTCGACCGAGAAGGTGACGGAAGCGTTCAAAATCATGCTGCGCAATCCGCACTTGAAGGCGATTCTGGTCAATATTTTCGGCGGCATCGTGAAGTGCGATCTGATCGCGACCGCGCTGGTCGAGGCATCGCGCGCGGTCAGCCTCAAGGTGCCGCTGGTGGTGCGGCTCGAGGGTACCCACGTCGAGATCGGCAAGAAAATTCTCGCCGATTCCGGCCTGCCGATCATCTCCGCCAACAACATGGCTGACGCTGCGCAGAAAGTGGTGGCTGCCGCCGGAAAGCGGCATTGACGTGGCGATCCTGATCGACAAAGACACGCGCGTGATGACGCAGGGCATCACCGGCAAGACTGGCCAGTTCCACACCCGGATGTGCCGGCAGTACGCGAACGGAAAAAACTGCTTCGTCGCCGGCGTCAATCCGAAAAAGGCGGGCGAAAGCTTCGAGGGCATCCCGGTGTTCGCGACGGTGCGCGACGCCAGGGAACAAACCGGCGCGACGGTATCGGTGATTTACGTGCCGGCGCCGTTTGCCGCGGTCGCCATCGACGAGGCGGTCGAGGCCGGCCTTGATCTCGTGGTGTGCATCACCGAGGGCATTCCGGTGCGCGATATGATTCATACGCGCTACCGCATGCAGGGCAAGCATACGCTGCTGATCGGGCCGAACTGTCCGGGCGTGATCACGCCGGACGAAATCAAGATCGGCATCATGCCCGGCCATATCCACAAGAAAGGGCCGATCGGCGTGGTGTCGCGCTCCGGCACGCTGACTTATGAAGCGGTCGGGCAGCTGATGGAGCAGGGGCTCGGTCAATCGACCTGCGTCGGCACCGGCGGCGATCCGGTCAACGGCATGAAACATCTCGACGTGATGAAAATGTTTAACGATGACCCGCAAACCGAAGCGGTCATCATGGTCGGCGAGATCGGCGGCTCGGACGAGGAGGAGTGTGCGTACTGGGTCAAGGCGCACATGAAGAAACCGGTGGTCGGCTTCATCGCCGGGCTGACCGCGCCGCCGGGCAAACGCATGGGACATGCCGGCGCGATCATTTCCGGCGGCAAGGGCACGGCCGCTGAAAAACTCGCGGTGATGGAAGAATGCGGAATCAAAATTACCCGCAACCCGGCCGAAATGGGCAAGCTGATGAAAACGGTGCTGCGATGACATTGCCGACACCGCTGAGCGTGGAGATGTTTGCAACTTCCGAATTCTGGGGCGGATTGTTCGCGATCGTCTGGATCAACATTCTGCTCAGCGGCGACAACGCCGTGGTGATCGCGCTGGCGGCGCGTTCATTACCGCCGCAGCAGAAGAAATGGGCAGTGGTATGGGGCAGCGCCGCCGCGATCGTAATGCGCGTAGTACTGATGGTCGCCGCGGTCGAATTGCTCAAGCTGCCGTTCCTAAAAATCATCGGCGGCCTGTTGTTGCTGTGGATCGCGATTCAGTTGCTGACGCCCGGCGCGGGGAACGGCAGCGCCAGGATCAGGGACAGCGGCAATCTGGGCACCGCGATCCGCACCATCGTGTTCGCCGACCTCGTGATGAGCCTCGATAACGTGATCGGCGTCGTCGCCGCGGCCAACGGCAATCTGGTGCTGCTGGTGCTGGGGGTCGCGGTCGGCATCCCACTCATCGTGTTCGGCAGCACGCTGATACTCAAAGTGATGGACCGCTTTCCGCTGATCATCACGCTTGGCGCCGGATTGCTCGGCTACATTGCCGGCGAAATGCTGATCACCGATCCGGCCGTCGCGGACCGGGTCGAAAACCATGCGCATTGGTTGAGGGACATCATGCCGGGGCCGCTCGAATTGTCCATGGCCGGCATCGTCGGTGCGGTCATGGTCGTCGTGGGGGGCAAACTGCTGGCGGCGCGTGCCGGACCGGAGAAAATCATCGACCTGGCGGAACAGCAGGGCAATGATTGAGGGGAGAAAACCGTGTCGGCAATACTGATACCCGTGGATGGTTCGGACAATGCATTGCGCGCAGTGAATTTTGCGATAGGACAGGCGCCGCAATACAAGGATGGGCCCGAAATTCATCTGTTGAACGTGCAATTACCGGTGGCGTCGGGCACCGTCAGGCGATTCATCGGACGCAGCGAGCTCGACCATTACTATCAGGATGAAGGCGTGGCAGCGCTGGCATCGGCGCGCAAACTGCTCGATGACGCCGGATTGCGCTATCACCATCACATCTGCGCCGGCGCCTATGCCGAAACCATCGTTGCATGCGCGAAGGAAAAGGGCTGCGACATGATTGTGATGGGCGCGCGCGGACTCGGTTCGGTTGCCGGGATGCTGCTCGGTTCGGTTACCACCAAAGTCATCCATCTTTCCCCATTGCCGGTGCTGATTATCAAATAGATAGACGCGGGACGGCACAAGGCTGCGGATTTGCGGCAGGTCGGCCGATGATATGGATGGGAACGTCGTGGCCGCCGCGTGGCGGCCATCTCATGCGCCGAGGGGCTGGTCGGCACGACAATTGCTCTTTTTAAATCCGCACGGGGGCGATGCATGGGTTATTTTCACCTTCGAAGTTCAACCTCTTGTAACGAAGGGGGTTTCTCGTTAAATTGTGAAAAAAAACATATATTTTCGCGGTACATGTCGTAAAATTAAAAGGTTAGTATTGATAACCTGCCAGAACATATAGAAAAAAGCGGGAAAGGGATGAAAAACACGGCGTTTTGGAAGTCCGACTGGTTTCTCGGAGTGGTGGTCGCGCTGGTGTTGCTGGTCGCGTCCGGCGGCGACTTGATCCGGAGCCTGGAACGCAAAGCCTATGATTTGGGCGTGCGTGCCGCCGCGCGTACCCCCTCGGACCGCATCGCGGTGATCGCGATCGACGATGAAAGCATCGCCAATATCGGACGCTGGCCGTGGCCGCGCGACGTGCACGCGAAGATGATCGATTTGCTGGCCGGCGCCAAGGCCAAGACCATCGGGTACTCGGTATTTTTCACCGAACCGCAGATCGATCCCGGATTTGCTTACATCAAACAATTGAGGGAAGCATTCGGCGCGTCGCAGCTCAAATCCAGTGTCCAAGGCGAGCAGTTTGATGCAATGCTCGGCGAGGCGGAAGACGCGCTCAATACGGATCAGAAACTGGCGGCCAGCATCAAGAACGCCGGCAATGTCCTGCTGCCTCTGGTGTTCCAGCAGTTTCCGCTCGAACCGCAGGGCAATCCCGACCAGCCGCTGCCGGATTACGTTATTGCCAATACCCTGACGGTCAAGAACCCGAACGCGGATGTGCTGCCGCCGTCGGGTGTCAACCCCGCTTATCCGATCGCAGAGCTTGCCGCCGGCGCCGCGGGCCTCGGACATCTGAACGCGCAACCGGACGTGGATGGTGCGGTGCGCGCCGAACCGCTGGTGGTGCGCTACTACGACAAATTTTTCCCGTCGTTTTCACTGATGCTTGCCGCCAAGAGCCTCAATTTGCCGGTGGCGGACATTCAGGCCGACCTCGGACGGGCGGTACAGCTCGGCAGGCTGCGCATCCGCACCGATCCCGAAATGCATATGTACACGTTCTTCTACCGTGACCACGACAACAAGCCGGCCTTCAGCATCGATTCATTTTTCGACGTTTATAGCGGCAAGATCCCCGCTTCCAAATATGAAGACAAGATCGTGCTGATCGGCGCCACCGCCTCCGGTATCGGTATCGCACAGGTGACGCCGATCTCGTCCTCGACGCCGCCGGTGCTGGCGCTGGCGCACAACGTATCGTCGATCCTCAAGGAAGACTTTTTCGTGGTGCCGTCGTGGGGCGTCTGGGTCGAGAAACTGGTGTTTCTGCTGGTCGCCGCGTACCTGATCGCCCTGCTGCCACGGCTCAAAGCCGGCATGGCCGCGATCTGCACTGCGGCGATTTTTGCGGTGCTGGTGACCGCACATTTCGTGCTGATGATGACCCAGTTGATGTGGATCCAGTTGATGGCGGCGGCGACGCTGCTGCTGGCCGGCCATCTGGCGCTGACCACCAAGCGCTTCCTCGTCACCGAGCGCGGCAAGGAGGTCGCGGACGCCGACCTGATAGTGACCAACCGCAACCTCGGGCTCGCCGAGCAGGGACGCGGCAACCTCGATGCGGCCTACGATTATTTCCGGCGCCTGCCGAAGGAAGAGCGCGGTGCCGAACTGCTCTATAACCTTGCGCTCGACTTCGAGCGCAAGCGCCAGTTCAACAAGGCCGAGTCGGTGCTGCTCTATATCGCGGAGTGGGCGCCGAAGTTCCGCGACGTTCAGGAACGCGCGCAGCGCTCCAAGGTGATGTCGGAGACGGTGATTCTCGGCGGCGCGTCGAGTCATCCCGGTGGCACCATGATGCTGAACGCCGGCGAGAAACCGATGCTCGGACGCTACCAAGTCGAAAAGGAACTCGGCAAGGGCGCGATGGGCGTGGTTTATCAGGGCAAGGACCCGAAGATCGGGCGCGTCGTCGCGATCAAGACCATAGCGCTGTCGCAGGAATTCGAAGCCGACGAACTGGAAGACGTCAAGGAGCGTTTTTTTCGCGAGGCGCAAACCGCGGGCCGGCTCGCCCATCCCCATATCGTCACCATTTACGACACCGGCGAGGAACACGATCTCGCCTACATCGCGATGGAGTTTCTGAAGGGCAAGGACCTGACGCCGTACATCAAGCCCGACAACCTGCTGCCGTTGCCGAAGGTACTGTCGATCATCGCGCGTGTCGCGGACGCGCTTTCCTATGCGCATGCCAACAACGTCGTGCACCGCGACATCAAACCGGCGAACATCATGTATGAACCGGAGGCGGATTCCGTCAAGGTCACCGACTTCGGCATCGCGCGCATCACCGATTCGTCGAAGACCAAGACCGGCATGGTGCTCGGCACGCCGAGCTATATGTCGCCCGAGCAGCTGGCCGGCAAGAAAATCGAGGGCCGCTCCGATTTGTTTTCGCTCGGCGTCACGCTGTATCAGCTCGCGAGCGGACATCTGCCGTTCGAAGGAGATTCGATGGCGCAATTGATGTTCAAGATCGCCAACGAGCCGCCGGTCGACATTCTGAGCTACAACCCGAATCTCCCGCCATGCCTGGTGGCGATCATTGACAAGGCGCTGGCCAAGGATTCCGAACAGCGTTATCAGACCGGCGCCGAAATGGCGCAGGCGATCCGCGAGTGTGCGGGCGGCGGTGCTGTCGCTGCCAAGCAGGACGTGGTTGACATCGGACTGTAGCCATGACGATGAAACTGGGCTCCGCATTGGAAGTCGTGACCGCGACCGATCCCGGGATGGTGCGTTCGCACAACGAGGACAGCATCGCGACGGACCAGGAAATCGGGCTCGCGGTACTGGCCGATGGAATGGGCGGCTACAACGCGGGCGAGGTCGCGAGCGGGATCGCGGTCGCGATGCTGACCAGCGAGATGCGCGAAGCGCTCGCCGGCCGCCAGGCGCATGCAACGGACGACTCCGGTGCGCCGCTCGCGGTCGCGTTGATCAGGGACAGCGCGGCCAAGGCCAATGCCGCGATTTATCAGACCGCCAAAAGCCAGCCGCAATACGCGGGCATGGGCACGACGCTGGTGACCGCGCTGTTTTACGATAATCACGTGGCAATCGGCCACGTCGGCGACTCGCGGCTCTACCGGTTGCGCGGCGACAACTTCGAACAGATCACGCGCGACCATTCGTTGTTGCAGGAACAGATTGACAGCGGCATGATAAGCAAGGAACAGGCGCGTTATTCCCAAAACAAGAATCTGGTCACGCGCGCGGTCGGCATTGACCCCGAGACCGAGACCGAGATTCATACTTATGAAGTCGAGCCCGGGGATATTTATTTGTTGTGTTCGGACGGCTTGAGCGACATGGTCGAAGACGAGGACATTCATGCGACGTTGTCGATGCTGCGGTCGAATCTGCCGCTGGCGGCAAAGCAACTGGTGCAACTCGCCAACGACAATGGCGGGCGCGACAACATTTCGGTGATTTTGGTACGGGTGCTGGGAGATTACGCGGTGCCCAGCGGGTGGTTTGCCAAGTTCAAGGCTTGGTTTGGATAATACGGTTACGGGAAGATTGCCATGGCGAAGTTAATCATGAGTCTCGACAACGCGGTGATTCGGGAAGTGCCGCTCGACAAGGAGCGCGTCACCATCGGCCGCAAAGCGCACAATGACATCCAGGTCGACAACCTGGCGGTCAGCGGCGAACACGCGGCGATTATGACGATACTTAACGATTCATTTCTTGAAGACCTCGGCAGCACGAACGGTACGCTGGTCAACGGCAACCCGGTCAAAAAACACATTCTGCAAAACAACGATGTGATCGAGGTCGGCAAGTACAGGTTCAAATACGTCGCCGAGCAGGCGGCCGGCAAGACGTCGGTGGCCGATTTCGAGAAAACCATGGTACTGCGCGGCCCGGTGCCGCGGCCGGGCGCGGAAGCCGCGGCCGGCGCGGGATTCGGCGATACCCAGATCGGCGCGACAACCACCGTTTCTTCTCCCAGCCATCCTCCGGCCAGCCTTGGCAAGCAGCCGGAAAAGATGGCAGCGGTCCAGATTCTGACCGGGCCGAATGCAGGCAAGGAGCTCGAGTTGACCAAGAGCCTGACCACGCTGGGCAAGCCCGGCGTACAGGTCGCGGTGATTACACGCCGTCCGCACGGTCATTTCATCACCCATGTCGAGGGCACCAATTTTCCGGTCGTCAACGGCAAGGTGCTCGACGCCCAGGCGCATCAATTGAACGATCATGATGTGATCGAACTCGCGGGCGTCAAGATGGAATTTTTTCTCAAGAACGGTTAGGGTATACCCCGAGAAATTTCTCCCGACCGTGTCCCGTGATGATCTTGCAGTGGGCGACATCGCAATGGCGCGGTACCACGGTGACGCCTTTCTGTTTTCGAGGCGGTGCTGACGCATGCTTGCCGGGACAGCTTAAGTGGACAGCCTGAAAAAACATATCATTCGCATCGGCCTCAGCTTATTGCTGGTCGTGGTATTCCTGCTGCACGCGGGGAAATGGATCGAGTTGCCGCTGATCGGCCGGCTGGAGGCAATTATTTACGATACGCGCCTCGCACTGACCATGCCGCGGACGGTCGACGATCGTATCGTGATCCTCGATATCGATGAAAAAAGCCTGGCTGAAAAGGAAAAGGGCGGCGAAGGACACTGGCCGTGGCCGCGCGACCGGCTGGGCGCGTTGCTCGACGAGCTGTTCGACCATTACCAGATCACGATCGTCGGTTTCGACGCGGTGTTTTCCGAACGCGATCAGAGTTCCGGCTGGGAGGTGCTCCAGCAACTCGCGCGGAAAGAGTTGCGCGATGTCGGCGGGTTTCAATCGAAGCTTCACGAATTGCAGCCGCAACTCGACTACGACGGGATTTTCGCCGCCAGGATGCGCGGCCGCGCGGTCGTGCTGGGATATACTTTTTCGGACAACGCCGGCGATACCAAAGGCGCATTGCCCGCACCGACACTCGCCGCCGGCACGTTCGCGGGCAAGAACATCGAATTCCGCAAGTACGCTTCCTTTACCGCCAACCTTCCGGAGTTGCAGCAGGCGGCCGCCAGCGCAGGCCATTTCAACTTCGACCCCGATGCGGACGGCATTCTGCGCCGCGTACCGATGCTCGCCGAATTCAACGGCGCTTATTATGAGCCCCTGTCGCTCGCGATCGTGCGCATGCTGGCGGGGTCGCCGTCGGTGATGCCGGAATTCGCGCCGGGCAAGATATGGTCGAAAAATTATTCGGGGCTGGAGTGGCTTGACGTCGGTTCGCGGCGGATACCAGTCGACGAAAAAGTTACCGCGCTGATTCCCTATCGTGGCGGAGAGCACAGCTTCAAGTACATTTCCGTCGTCGACGTTCTCCATGAGCGGGTACCGATCGCCGATCTCAAGGACAAGATCGTGCTGGTCGGGACCACCGCCCCCGGTCTGCTCGACTTGCGCGCGACACCGGTCGGCTCGGTTTATCCCGGAGTGGAGGTGCATGCCAACATGATTTCCGGCATGCTCGACAATGCAATCAAGCAGAAACCGCCTTATGTGGTCGGCGCCGAATTCATGCTGGTGTTGCTCGCCGGTCTCACGCTCGCGTTATTGTTGCCGTTGCTGAGCCCGCTCAAATCGCTGGTCATCACGCTGCTCACGGCATTGCTGTTGATTTCGACCAATATCGTCGTATTTCACTACGGCAACCTGGTGCTGCCGCTGGCTTCGGCGCTGATGATGGTGGCGCTGTTGTTCGCGCTCAATATGTCGTACGGCTTCTTCGTGGAAGACGCGCGTAAACGCCAGATCACGGGGCTGTTCGGCCAGTACGTGCCGCCGGAACTGGTGGACGAAATGGCGAAGAATCCGGAGCAGTTCAACATGATGCCGCGCGCGCAGGAACTTTCGGTGCTGTTTTCCGATGTGCGCGGGTTCACGACCATTTCGGAAACCCTGTCGCCGGAAGAGCTGGCGATTTACATCAATGAATATCTGACCACCATGAGCCTGGTGATCCGCGAGCGCCACCGCGGTACGCTCGACAAGTACATCGGCGACGCGATCATGGCGTTCTGGGGCGCGCCCATTGTCAACCCCGAACACGCAAAATACGCGGTGCTGGCGGCGCTGGATATGCAAAAAGAGGCGGTGGCGCTCAATGAAAAGTTCAAAGCGCGCGGCTGGCCGACGTTCAAAATCGGGATCGGCATCAACTCCGGCGTCGTGCGCGTCGGCGACATGGGGTCGCAGATCCGCCGGGCCTATACCGTGATGGGCGACGCGGTCAATCTCGCGTCGCGTCTCGAAGGCATTACAAAGGAATACCACGCTGATATCATAGTCGGGGAAGCGACCAAAAATGCGGTTTCCGACATCGTGTTCCGCGAACTCGACCGGGTGCGCGTCAAGGGCAGGGACGAAGCAGTCGCGATTTACGAGCCGGTAGGATTGCAAGGGCAGGTCGACAAGGCCAAGCTTGATGAAATCAAATTGTACGGACAGTTTCTCCGCCTGTACCGAGCCCAGGACTGGGACCAGGCCGAGCTGCATCTGTTTAATCTGCAGAAAATGGCGCCGGCCAACGCGCTCTACAGCCAGACTTTCGTCGAACGCATCGCCCATTTGCGCGCGAATCCTCCGGGCGCGGGGTGGGATGGCGCGTTTACCTTCAAGACCAAATAGATGAAACTCAGAATACTCGGTTGCAGCGGCGGCATCAGCCGCGATTTGCGCACGACGTCGATGCTGCTCGATGACGACGTGCTGATCGACGCCGGCACCGGCGTCGGCGATCTCGATATCGAGCAGTTGAAACGCATTGACCATGTGTTCCTGACCCATTCGCATCTCGACCACGTGGCTTCGATCCCGTTTTTGGTCGATACCGTCGGCTGGTTGCGCGACCGGCCGATTACCGTTCATGCGATCGAGCCGACGATCAAGGTCCTGCGCGACCATCTGTTCAACTGGAAGTTGTGGCCGGATTTCGCCGAGATCCCCGACGCCCACCAGCCGTTTTTGCGCTACCAGGCCATCGCGCTCGGCAAGACGATCGAGCTGGATGGCCGCCGGCTGACGCCGCTGCCGGCCAACCACGTGGTGCCGGCGATCGGCTACCAGATCGACAGCGGGCGGGCGAGCCTGGTGTTCACCGGCGACACCACGACCCACGATCCGCTGTGGCGGGAAGTCAACAAGATCGAAAATCTGAAGTATCTGATCATCGAGACCGCATTTTGCAACCGCGAAAAAGCGCTTGCGATCGAATCCAAGCATTTGTGCCCGAGCATGTTGTGCGACGAGCTCGCCAAACTGAGGCGGCCAGCCGAGGTTTATATTACACACTTGAAGCCGAATGAGATCGAGGTCACGATGCGCGAAGTCCGCGAATGCGCGGTGGCATGGAACCCGCACATGCTCGAGAACAATCAGGTGTTTGAATTGTGATTACATCATTGAAGGAGCGGGCATCATGAGTACCGTGCTCGAGAGCAAAACGACGACGCAGGACAACCTGCTGGCCGAGAAGCTGAATTTCTCGAAAGGGCTGCAGGCCGTCACCAACAAGATTCACGCGACCAGCAACATCGATGAAATCATGCTTGAACTGAGCCAGGACATTTGCGGCCTGTTCAACGCGGACCGGCTTACGCTTTATCTCGTCAGCGAGGACAAAACTTCGATCGTGTCGAAGGTCAAAACCGGGCTGCATTCGTTCAAGGACCTCAAGCTGCCGATTGCCGAGCAAAGCGTCGCCGGGTTCGTCGCCGTTCACAAGAAGACCATCAACATCAAGGACGTTTATGATGACAATGAACTCAAGTCGTACAGCCCGCAACTTAATTTCCTGAAGCAGGTCGACAGCAAGACCGGTTATCGCACCAAGCAGATGCTGGTCGCGCCGGTTGTCGATGCTCAAAACAAGGAATTGATCGGCGTGGTGCAGATCATCAACTCCAAAACCGGCCACCCGTTCCCATCGGTGATGGAAGAGGGGATCGCCCATCTGGGGGAAACGCTCGCCATCGCGTTCCGGCAGCGCCAGAAGTCGGGGCTGCAGGTACGCGGCAAGTACGACCACCTGGTGACCAACGCAGTGCTGTCGGCCGAGGAACTCGAATTGGCGACGCGCTCGGCGCGGCGCAAGAACCTCGATATCGAGACCGTGCTGTCCGACGAATTCCAGGTCAAGGCGGGCGCGATCGGCGAGGCGCTTGCCGCGTACTTCCAGGTCCCGTACGAACCGTTCAAGGCGGACCGCGTCAAGCCGATCGACCTGCTCAAGAACCTGAGCCGCGAATTCGCCGAGAGCAACGGCTGGGTGCCGATCGACGACACCAAGGACGGTATCGTTGTGCTGACGCCCGATCCGGAAAAGGTCAAGGGTTCGCGCGTCGTCAATAACGTTTATCCCAAGAGCAAGGTCATCTATAAAGTCTGCGGCAGCCGTGAATTCGCGATGACGCTCGACCAGACCTTCGGCGGCGGCGCTGGCGGAGTAACCGGCATGGTCGACGACACCACCGACATCGGCGATTTGCTGTCGGGGATGGATGAAGAAGCTGCGGCCGAGGAGAACGAAGACGTCGCATCAGCCGCCGCGGACAACGAAGTGGTCAAGCTGGTGAATAAAGTCATCGTGGACGCCTACAAGCAGGGCGCCTCCGATATTCACATCGAACCCTATCCGGGCAAGGGCAAGACCGAAATCCGCTTCCGCAAGGACGGCTCGCTGGCGCCCTATATTTCGGTGCCTGCCGCGTACCGCAGCGCAATCGCGGCGCGGCTGAAGATCATGTGCGACCTTGACATTTCCGAGCGCCGCAAGCCACAGGACGGCAAGATCAAGTTCAAGCGCTTCGGACCGCTCGATATCGAGCTGCGCGTCGCGACCATTCCGTCGCAGGGCGGCGTCGAAGACATCGTGATGCGGATACTTGCCGCCGGAGAACCGATTCCGCTCGACAAGCTCGGACTGTCCAAATACAACTTGCAACAATGCAAGGCGGCGATCGAAAAGCCGTACGGCCTGTTTTTCGTCTGCGGCCCGACCGGTTCCGGCAAGACGACGACGCTGCATTCGGTGCTCGGCTATCTGAACACACCGGACATGAAAATCTGGACCGCCGAGGACCCGGTTGAAATTACCCAGCGCGGGCTGCGCCAGGTGCAGATGAACCCGAAGGCGGGATTGACGTTTGCGGTTGCGATGAAAGCGTTCCTGCGTGCCGACCCGGACGTGATCATGGTCGGTGAAATGCGCGACAAGGAAACGGTCAGCACCGGCATCGAAGCATCGCTGACGGGTCACCTGGTATTTGCAACGCTGCACACCAACTCGGCGCCGGAGTCGATCATCCGGCTGCTCGACATGGGGATGGATCCGTTCAACTTCGCAGACGCGCTGCTCGGCATCCTCGCGCAGCGCCTTGCCAAGCGGCTGTGCGGCAAATGCAAGAGGCCACATGCGGCGACGCAGGATGAATTGAAGGCGTTATTGGAGGAATACGCGACCGAGATGTTGAACACTGAAACCTGGAAGAAAGACGTCAAGGCCGCGAAAGAAAAACTGCTCCAGGAGTGGATCAAGGAATTCGGCAACGAGAAAGGCGAGATCACGTTATATGAAAAAGGCGGTTGTGAGGTGTGTAACGACACCGGTTACAAAGGACGGGTGGGGTTGCATGAACTGTTGATCGGTACCGATGCGATCAAGAAGAACATTCAGGAGCACGCGCGGGTCGCGGAAATGTTCGCGACCGCGCTCGAAACCGGCATGCGCACCCTGAAGCAGGACGGCATCGAGAAAGTGCTGATGGGCATCACCGATATCCAGCAAGTACGCGCGGTCTGCATCAAGTAGGAGCTATTCGCCGTGAACCAGATGCAGCGTCTGCCCGACTCCTCCAATCCGCTCGAGCGGCTGGAGCAGCTCAATCAGATCGGCGTCGCGCTGTCCAAGGAAACCGACATCAACCGGCTGCTCGAGGAAATTCTGCTGGCGGCCAAGAAAATCACCAACGCCGATGGCGGTACGCTCTACCGCGTGACCGAGGAGCGCACGCTCAAATTCGAAATCATGCGCAACGACACGCTCAAGGTGGCGATGGGCGGCACCACCGGCGTCGAGATCCCGTTTTACCCGATCTATCTTTACGACAAGGACAACAACCCGATCAATTCGATGGTGGTGGCTTACGCCTATCACCACGACCAGTCGGTGAATATCGCCGATGCCTACATTGAGGAGGGTTTCGACTTTTCGGGCACCAAGAATTTCGACAAGAAAACCGGCTATCGCTCGCAATCGTTCCTGACGGTGCCGATGAAGAACCACGAGAACGAGATCATCGGCGTGCTCCAGCTGCTCAACGCGAAGGACCGCGCGACCGGCGAGGTCGTGCCGTTCTCGGCCGAAGACCAGCAGCTCGCGGAATCGCTGGCATCGCAGGCGGCGATCGCGCTCACCAACCGGCTGCTGATCAACCACCTCGAAAACCTGTTCGAATCGTTCATCAACCTGATCAACGCGGCGATCGACGACAAGTCACCGTATACCGGCGGCCACTGCGAACGCGTGCCGGTGCTGACGATGCTGCTGGCGGAGGCGGTCAACAACGTGACAGTCGGGCCGCTCAGGGACTTTCACATGACCGACAAGGACCGCTACGAACTGAAGATCGCGGGGCTGCTGCACGATTGCGGCAAGGTCACGACGCCGGTGCACGTCGTCGACAAGGCGACCAAGCTGCAGACCATTTTCGACCGCATCCATCTGATCGACACCCGCTTCGAAGTCGTCAGGCGCGACGCCGAGATCGAGATGCTGAAGGCGAAAGCGGCGGCGCTCGAAAAAGGCGACGCGGCGGCGGCCAGAAAAAGCGAGCGCGATTTCGAACTCAGGCTGCGCGAGATCAATCAGGACCGCGAATTCCTGCGCTTCACCAATATCGGCGGCGAGGCGATGAAGGAAGAGGACCAGGCGCGCGTGCGCGCAATTGCCGCCGGGTACCGCTGGCGCGACGTGCAGGGCAACCTGGTCGATTTTCTGACCGGCGACGAGCTTGAAAACCTGACCATCAAGGCCGGCACGCTGACCGCGCAGGAGCGCCAGATCATCAATCACCACATCGACGTGACGATCCAGATGCTCGAAGCGTTGCCGTGGCCGCGCCATCTGAAAAACGTTCCCGAGTACGCGGGCGGGCACCACGAGCGCATGGACGGCAAGGGCTATCCGCGCGGGCTGACGCGCGACCAGATGTCGGTACAGGCGCGCTGCATGGGCATCGCCGACATTTTCGAGGCGCTGACCGCGAAAGACCGCCCCTACAAGAAAGGCAAGACCTTGTCGGAGTCGCTCGCGATCCTCGGCAGGTTCAAGCTCAACGGGCACATCGATCCCGACCTGTTCGACGTGTTCGTGTGGGAAAAAGTCTATCTCAAATACGCCGAACAATGCCTCGATCCGCAGCAGATCGACGACGTGGACGTGTCGAAAATCCCCGGCTACGCACCACCTCCCGCAGTGCATTGAGCCCGTTTGACCCCGCGTTTCCACTGACGCGAAGCGTCACTTTCTGCCGCTTCATGTGCTGTTTGTTTGGGGAAGGGTTACAAAAAGCGTGAAACAGGCGCGCCGTCGCACGGGCGGGCGTTAAAATATCACGGAAGAAGATGGATATCGCCGGTGGCATGAAGCTTGCGGAGGATAAGCCCGAGCGAGCGTGCAAATTGCTGGCTTTTTGAATAACCGAACAACTTACAGGAAGGAGATTCATCATGGTTCGTCAAATGCAGAAAGGCTTTACCCTGATCGAACTGATGATCGTGGTCGCGATCATCGGCATTCTGGCTGCGGTCGCGCTGCCTGCGTATCAGGACTATACGATCCGCGCGAAGGTGTCCGAAGGCCCGACGCTGGCTGACGGGATCAAGCTGGCCGAAACGGAGACATTCCAGTCGAAAGGGCCGACGGATATGACCTGTTCCGATGCCACCAGTTGCGGCAATATTGGTTCAAGTCCGGTTATTGGTACCACTAACATCGCCTCCATCGTAAGTGGTGCCGATGGTACTATCACCATTACTTATAACACTTCGGTAGCGCCAAGCGGCACAAACGTGCTCACTATCGTGCCGAGCGTTGCATTGAATGACGTCAACAGCGCTGGCCAGCAGGTCAATTGGCTGTGCGGTGGTGCAGCTACAACGATTGCCCAGAAGTATCTGCCGACAACCTGTCGCGGCAATACCGGCAGTGCCGCCGGCTATGGCTCGACCAGCACTTCGAGCAGCAGCTCCAGCTCCTCGAGCAGCAGCTCCAGCTCTTCGGGCAGCTAACCGCTTCTTCTTTGCTGTGCAGAAAGCCCCTCGTGAGAGGGGCTTTTTGTTTCAGCAGACGCCAGGAATGAAGCGGTAACGGATTTGTGCTCTGTAGCGGACATAGCTGTCGTCGAGCATCGACAGGTGGCGCTCTTCGGTCCAGGCGCGCGCGATATAGATGACTGTAACCGCCGCCATACAGCCGATGGCCCACAATCCCGTGCCAAGGGAATGCGAAAAAGCCGCTGTAAACGTCGGTATCGCCCCAATCCACCATGCGAAATTTTTGGAAGTGTAGGCCGGATGGCGAACCCACCGGTAAGGTCCGTGGCTGATGACGCCGCGGTTGGTCAGGTTGCTGGCTTTCCAGCCGAGCGCGACAGAAGCCCAGACATAGATCGTTATGAGGCCGAGAATCACGCAATCTGCGGCGATCTGCGAAGCCGGGTTGGTAAAGTGCGGGGAATCGGACGATTGCCAGGGTAATACTGTGGACACCATGCCATTGAACGGCGGGTAGCAGGCCAGGCAAACTGCCCAGCCGAGAAATGTCGGCTCCACGCTTCTGATGATATTTTTGAGCCCTGGAATTTCGATCATGTAGCCGAACGTAAAGATGATGACGTCGACGAAGAACAGCAGATTCAGAAGCAGCAAATACAAATGCGGGTGAAATTCGGCCGCCACGGTTGTCAACGCATGATATTCCCGGGCTACGATCCCGAGATTATTGAGCACGAAGTTGAGCATCAGCGGCAGGAAGAAGAATTTGAGCGCGATGGCCAGCATCGCCTGCTTTTCCGCGAATCCGAAGCGCGGCTGCTGCCGGCGCGCCCACCGGAGCAGCCAGGAAAGTGCGATGCGCGCCTTGCTGACTGTGGCCGGGAACAGGCGGTAGTACGCTATCAGCGCGACGGTATAGACAACTCCCACCGCGGCCAATAGCCTGTCGGCTGTCAGCGGAAACCAAATAGTGCCGCTATCATTATGTATCAGGAAATATCCGCTGAAAGTTCTGATTCGGAAGTCGCCCGCGGACAGCGCAATGCCTGCCCACATGATAATCAGCGTCGAAAAGTAATTGGCAAGGAGGCTTTTCCAGTCCCGGTTTTTTAGCATAAGGGATCGGCTGCAGAAAGAGCGGAGCTTATCAGTTACGTGTTCATTGCGGGATATTTGGCAGCGATGTTTCGAGAAGTATCCGCGTTTGGGAACTTGAGGGGAGCTGGCTTATCATAGCAACGTGAGAACACGTAATTTGATGCTCGTGCTGGCGCTGTTTGCCGTTCCCGCCGCCTTTTCCCAGAATCTCCCCGACCTCGGCGACGAGTCGCAGGGCCTGCTGTCGCCGCTGCAGGAGCGGCAACTCGGCGCAAACATCATGCGTGAGATCCGTGCCGACCCCAGCTATTCCGATGACCCGGAAATCGTCGACTATCTGAACGCGCTCGGCCGCCGGCTTGCGGCAGCCAGCCCCGATCCGCACCAGGAATTCGACTTCAACCTGCTGATGGATCCGCAGATCAACGCCTTTTCGCTGCCGGGCGGTTTTGTCTGTGTCAATTCGGGATTGATATTGACCGCGCAGAACGAATCCGAATTGGCCGGCGTGCTGGGCCACGAAATGGGGCACGTCGAACAGCGCCACTTCGCGCGGCAGATGGCGGAACAGCAGCGCGGGCAGATCCTGTCGCTGGTAGGGATGGCGGCCGCATTGCTGGCGTCGCGCGCCAACCCTCAGATGGCGCAGGCGGGGATCATGGGATCGCAGGCCGGTTTGGTGCAGGCTCAATTGAGCTTTTCGCGCGACAAGGAACGCGAAGCCGACCGCGTCGGCTTTCAGACCATGGTCGGCGCCGGGTTCGACCCGCAGGGAATGGTGAGTTTCTTCCAGCGGTTGCAGCAGGCGACGCGTCTTGAAAACGACGCGCCGGCGTATTTGCGCACCCACCCGCTGACCTACGAGCGGATCGCCGATATGCAGAACCGCGCGCAGAACGCTCCCTACCGCCAGGTGCCCGACAGCATCGATTTCCAGCTGGTGCGCGCCAAGCTCAAGGCCGAAATCGGCGACGCGAAAGACAACGTCGCTTTTTTCGAGCAGAGCCTGAGCGAGAAAAGGTATTTGAATGAAACGGCAAGCCGCTACGGCCTGGCGGCGGCGCTGCTGATTTTCAAAAAATACGATCGCGCCAAGCAGGAAATACAGGTCCTGCGCAGGATGTTGCCCAACAATCCGATGGTGGCTGATCTTGCCGCCCAGATCTATGACGAGTCGGGAGACACCGCGACGGCGCAGCAAATCTACCGCGACACGCTGCAGGCGTACCCCAATTACCGTGCGCTGACTTACGATTACGCCGACGTCCTGCTGCATCACCAGCAACCCGCGGCGGCGCTCAAGCTGATCGAGACACGCCTGCAACTGGCTCCTTCCGACTACCATCTTTATCAATTGCAGGCCAGAAGTTATGCCGCGCTCGACAAGCACCTGCTCGAGCACCGCGCCCAGGCCGAAGCGTATTATCGCCTCGGCGATATCAAGGCCGCGGTTGAGCAGTTGAAGCTCGCACAGAGAAGCGGCGACGGAGATTTCTATCAGCTGGCGGGGGTGGAGGCGCGGCTCAAGGATCTGCAGGCGCTGCTGCCGCCGGAAGATGACCGCGAGGGCCGCAAAAACCGGCAGTAGGATATTTTGCGAGTTTTCCCCGGCCTGTCGGACCGGGGTTTTTCTGACCCGTTGCCGCGGCATTCGCCCGAAAAACGGAGGCAAAGGCGATGCTTTATAATCCCGCACTTTGTCCGGAGTTGATGACTGCAAGGCGGCCCGCGTGAAGAAGATCGGCAAATACGAAATCATCCGCGAACTCGGCAAGGGCGCGACCAGCGCCGTCTACGAGGCGCTCGATCCGTTCGTGAACCGGCACGTCGCGGTCAAGGTGGTGTTTGCCGACGCGCTCAGCAACAAGGAGCACGGACGGCGTTATCGCAAACTGTTCCTGACCGAGGCATCGCTGGCCGGCAAATTGTCGCATCCACACATCGTCAGCATCTACGACGCGGCGGCCGACGACGAGGCCAGTTATATCGTGATGGAGTATGTTGACGGCACCACGCTTGAACAGCACAGCCGCCCGGAAAACCTGCTGCCGATCGGCAAGGTGATCGAAATCATCTTCAAATGCACCAAGGCGCTCGATTACGCGGCGAAGCACGGCGTGATCCACCGCGACATCAAGCCCGCCAACATTCTGCTGTCGGGAGAGAACGACATAAAAATCTCCGACTTCGGCGCGGCGCTGACCAGCGCGACTGAAACCACCCAGGTCACCGGCATCGGTTCCCCGGCCTACATGTCGCCGGAACAGGTCAAGGAACAGCCGCTGACGCATCAGACCGATATTTTCTCGCTCGGCGTCGTGTTGTATCAGATGCTGACCGGCAAGCTGCCGTTTCACGCCACCAACAATTACAGCATGGTGTATCAGATCATCAACGCGGAACCGACGCCCCCGAGCAGCGTTCGTCACGAAATCCCGCCGCAGCTCGACGCGATCGTGATGCGGGCATTGCAGAAAGACACCGCCAGCCGCTATCAAACTTGGGAAGAGGTTGCCCACGAGCTGGTCGCGGTGTTCGGCAACCTGCAGCAGCCGGAGAAAAACATACCCGACAGTGAAAAATTCGACGCGTTGCGCAAGCTCAAGTTCTTCAAAAACTTCAGCGACACCGAGCTGTGGGAGGTGTTGCGCATTACCGCCTGGAACAAATATCCGCCGGGTACGGTGTTGGTCAGGGAAGGCGATGTCGGCCAATCGTTCTTCATCATGGTCGAGGGCGAAGTCAAGGTAACGATGCAGGACAAGCTGCTCAATTTGCTGAAGGCCGGGGATTGCTTCGGTGAAATGGCCTACCTCGGGAAAAAACAGTTTCACCGCACCGCGAGCGTGGCGGCCTCGACCGACATTACCGTGATCGAGATCAAGGCGGAATCGTTGAGCCATGCCAGCGAGACGTGCCGTCACCATTTCAACGGCGCTTTTCTCGAGATACTGGTGGACCGGCTTTCGATGGCCAATACGCGCCTGTCGCAACTGCTCGCCGACCGCAATATCAGCGTATTCTGAGTTTGCGGGCGAATGCCATGGACATGCGGTTCGACAGGGAGCTCGACGTGCGCGGCCTCAACTGCCCGCTGCCGGTGCTGCGCGCCAAGAAGTCGCTGGCCGACATGGCCTCGGGGCAGGTGTTGAAAATTCTCGCGACCGACCCGGCCGCCGAACTGGATTTCAAGGTGTTTTCGATGCAGACCGGCAACGAACTGCTGTCGTCGCAGACGGTCGACGCCGAGTTCGTATTTTTTATGAAGAAGCGGTAGTTTTACCGCAGGCGCTCGATCTGGGCGCGCAATTTGTCGAGCGTCGAAGTGTAGTCGGTAAGCCGTTTACGTTCCTGTTCAACCACCGTCGCCGGGGCGCGGTCAACGAAGCTTGAATTTGCGAGCTTGGCTTGCGCTTTGCCGATTTCGGATTGCAAACGTTCGATTTCTTTGCCCAGCCGTGTCCGTTCCGCGGGAATGTCCACTTCGATGTCCAGCATCAGGTGTGCGTTGTCGATGATGGCAATCGGAGAGCTTGACTGCGGCAGGGAATCGACTTTTTGAAACGAGCTCAAGCGCGCAAACGAGCTTAATGCGGCGGTAGTCGTCGCAACGTCGGATACTGCGGGATAAGCGGTCACGTAAAATGGGACGGATTTCGAGGGTGGCACGTTCGATTCGCCCCGAAGATTTCTTACCTCATTTGTCCAAAGTTTCAACACCTTCATGTCCTGTTCTGCCGCCGCGTCGATTTTTTCGGCTTGCGTCCTGGGGTAAGGGGCCAGCATGATTGTTTCGCCGGATTTCCCGGCAAGCGGTGCCACTGTTTGCCAAAGCTCTTCGGTGATGAACGGGATGATTGGATGCGCAAGCCGCAGTATTGTCTCGAGTACATGTACCAGCGTGTGGCGTGTCGCACGTTGCCGTGCTTCATTGCCGTTCTGCAATTGCATTTTCGCAAGCTCGACGTACCAGTCGCAATATTCATCCCATACAAATTCATAAATTGCGCGCGCGGCGTTGTCGAAGCGGTATTCGGCGAAGCTTTGCTCGACCTCAGCCTCGGCGCGCTGCAGCCGGCTGATGATCCAGCGGTCAATAAACGAATAATCGAGCGGCAGGGATTGGTCGAGCCCGACGTCCTTGCCCTCGCAGTTCATCAGCACGAAGCGCGTTGCGTTCCACAGTTTGTTGCAGAAATTGCGGTAGCCTTCGCAGCGGCTGAGATCGAAATTCAGCGTGCGCGCGAAAGTCGCGAGTGACGCAAACGTGAAGCGCAGCGCGTCGGCGCCGAACGAGGGAATGCCGTTCGGATAATGCGCGCGGATGTATTTCTCGATTTTCTGCTTGTGGTTTGCCAGCAGCAGGCCCTGCGTGGATTTTGCAAGGAGCGCATCGAGCGTGATGCCGTCGATCAGGTCAATCGGGTCGAGCGTGTTGCCCCTGGACTTCGACATCTTGTGGCCTTCGGCATCGCGTACCAGCGCGTTGATATAGACATCGCGGAACGGCACCCTGTCGGTGAAGTGCAGCGCCATCATGATCATGCGCGCGACCCAGAAAAAAATAATGTCGAAACCGGTCACCAGCACGGAAGAGGGAAGAAACGTTTTCAGATCAGGCGTGCCTTCGGGCCAGCCGAGCGCGGTGAAGGGGATCAAGGCTGATGAAAACCAGGTATCCAGCACATCGTCGTCGCGTCGCAGTGAGGCGTGGGGCGCGAGGCGTGAGGCGTATTTTTGGCGCACTTCGGACTCGCTACGTCCTACGTAAATATCGCCTTTCTCGTCGTACCATGCCGGAATCTGATGACCCCACCAGAGTTGGCGCGAAATGCACCAGTCCTGAATGTTTTCGAGCCACTGGTTGTAAGTCGTCGTCCAGTGTTCAGGGTGGAATTTCACATCACCGTTGGCGACGGCTGCCAACCCGCGCCGGGCGAGCCCATCCATTTTGATAAACCATTGATCGGTCAGCATCGGCTCGACGATGGCGCCGGTGCGACCCGAGCGCGGTACACGCAGCTTGTAAGGCTTTTCCGAGACCAGCAGACCCTGTGTCTGCAGGTCAGCAACTATGCGCTTGCGCGCTTCAAAACGATCAAGGCCGCGATAGGCTTGGGGAATAAAATCGTAGAGGGAAGGACCTGAACCCGCCTTAATGGGAACCCCGAATTTATTGGGAGCAACGTCTTTAAAATTGATATCGTCCTGGAGGGTGGCTTTGACTCTGGCATTAAGTGTGAAGACACTGATAGGTTCAATTAGCACTTTGCGGTGTCTTTCCCATACCTTGTAATCGTTGAAATCATGCGCCGGCGTGATCTTGACGCAGCCGGTGCCAAATTCTCGGTCCACGTAATCATCGGCGATGATGGGGATGGTGCGACCGGTCAACGGCAGTTGGACTTGTTTGCCGACGAGGTGCTTGTAGCGTTCGTCCTTGGGATGCACCGCAACTGCGACATCACCCAGCATGGTCTCAGGACGCGTCGTCGCAACGACCAGCGAGATATTCGGATCGTCGGCAATCGGGTATTGGATTTCCCAAATCTTGCCGTCCTCTTCCTCGCTCTCAACCTCGAGATCGGACACTGCGGTCATCAGCACCGGATCCCAGTTGACGAGGCGCTTGCCGCGGTAGATCAGGCCTTCTTCATAGAGGCGTACGAATACTTCGGTGACCGCGCGCGACATGCGTTGGTCCATCGTGAAATAGCCGGCGTGCTGGCCGTCGCTGCTCGCATAATCCCAATTGGCCGAGACGCCGAGGCGGCGCATCTGGCGCGTGATGGTCGAACCCGATTGTTGCTTCCACTCCCAGACGCGTTTGATAAAGCCGTCGCGGCCAAGATCATGCCGCGTCTTGCCTTCGGCCTCCAATTGGCGTTCGACGACGATCTGGGTCGCGATGCCGGCGTGGTCGGTGCCGACGATCCAGTTCACGTTGTAACCGCGCATGCGGTGATAGCGGACCAGCGCGTCCATCAGCGTCTGCTGGAACGCGTGGCCCATGTGCAGCGTACCGGTCACGTTCGGCGGCGGCAGCTGGATGCAGTAGGGCTTGTCGGAATTGCCGCCGGGCTTGAAATAGCCGCGCCGTTCCCATTCGGGGTACCAGCGCGCTTCAATCGCGTGGGGCTCGAAGCTTTTGGTGAGACTCATCACTCGGATGGCGGCGAATCCGGGGTGGCGTTTGCCGTGAGCTGCGCATCCCGCGGCTCCCCGGTGCGCGCGCGCAGCGCTTCTTCAACCGCGGCGCGCACCATCGCGTCGATGTCCGTCTTCAACTCGCCGCTGAGTTTTCGCAGCGCCTGATCGAATGCAGCGGCGAGCTCGGGCGCTGGCGGATGTTGCGACATTCCCACGAGTTCCTGGTCAAATTGCGATCTGAGTTTCCGGTAAACGGTCTGTTCGAGGTTTGATCCGGACGGTTGCGGGGTCGAAGCTCCGTTTGCCGGCGGCGCGGATGGCCGGGATGCCACGATATCCGTCAATGTCGGAATGGCCGCCGTGGCGGCGGAGGCGGCCGTCGCGCCGACCGCTTCAGTCAACACCGGGATCATCGGCGTGGCGTTGACGGCGGTCCTGCGCCGCGCGAGCAGGGTGTCGGCGCGGTTCAGCAGCGCGGTGCTCTCCTGGTCGATGTCGTCGGACACGGCTATTGCACCTGCCGGCTCATGTCGTGGCTGCGGATGTCGTAGCCGCGGTCGCGGTAGAACTTGTAACGTCCGCGCGCGGCACGCCGGTCGTCCTCGTCGATGGACACGATTTCGATCAGCCGCTGGAAACGGCTGAAAAACTCCGGCAAGTCCGGCTTCAGATTAAGCAGCACCTGATCGTGCACCAGGTTTACTCCGCTGTGATCCACGATCACCGGCGTGACCGGAGCCAGACCGTGCTCCGGGCCGCAATGCGGCACGAAGCCGATCGCCGGCGTCGTCCACAACATGCGGTCGAGTTTGCGGCCGGTTTCCTCGTCCGGACAAAACGCGAATACGCGCAGGCCGCCCGCGACCGCTTTCGCGCTCAATTTACACGCGGTCTGCAGCTTGTCCTCGACGTGAAAATAGAAATCGATCTGCGTCATCGCGATTTGCTCAGCGGCTTACAGTATGATCGATCAGAAACTGCGTAAGCAGCGGCACCGGGCGCCCGGTGGCCCCCTTTTCCTTGCCCGACTTCCACGCCGTGCCCGCGATATCGAGGTGCGCCCATTGGAATTTCTTGGTGAAGCGCGCGAGAAAACACGCGGCGGTCACGCTGCCGGCGGCGCGGCCGCCGATATTCGCGAAATCGGCGAAGTTGCTGCGCAGTTGTTCCTGGTAGTCATCCCACAGCGGCAGACGCCAGGCGCGGTCATAGCTGGTGTTGCCCGCAGCGAGCAGCTCATCGGCCAGCGCGTCGTCGCTGGTGAACAGACCGCTTGCGACGTGGCCGAGCGCGATCACGCAGGCGCCGGTCAGCGTCGCGATATCGATCACCAGCTGCGGGTCAAAACGCTCGGCATAGGTCAACGCGTCGCACAGAATCAGCCGGCCTTCGGCATCGGTGTTGAGCACCTCGATCGTCTGTCCCGACATGCTTTTTACGATATCGCCGGGTTTGGTGGCGCTCCCGCTCGGCATGTTTTCGGTGGCCGGGATAATGCCGACGATGTTCAGCGGCAGTTTCATTTCGGCCGCCGCCTTGAGCGTGCCGAGCACGCTGGCTGCGCCGCACATGTCGAATTTCATTTCGTCCATCTCGGCCGCGGGCTTGATCGAAATGCCGCCGGTATCGAAGGTAACGCCCTTGCCGACCAATACCACCGGCTTGCGTTTGCGGTCGGCGCCGTGGTACTGCAGCACGATCAATTTGGGCGGTTCGACGCTGCCGCGCGCGACTGACAGCAGCGCGCCCATTCCCAGCCGCTCCATGTCGCGTTTTTCCAGCACCTGCGCCTTGAGTTTGTGTGATTTGGCCAGCGCCCTGGCTTGGGATGCGAGATAGGATGGCGTACAGATGTTGCCGGGCAGGTTGCCGAGATCCTTGGTCAGGTCCATGCCGTGTGCGACCGCGATTCCGCGCTTGAGCGCCGCCGCCGCGCGCGCGGACTCGGTGCGTTCGACCAGCAGGGAAAATTCGCGCAGGCCGTGTCGCCGTTCCGGCTTGCTTTTCATGCGCTCGAAACGGTAGGCCGTATCGGCCGCGACCAGCACTGCCTGGGTTACGCGCCAGCCGACGTCGCGCCCTTTGCTCGCGGCGCTCAGACACAATACGGCGTCCGCGATGCCGGCCTGGTCGAGCGTACGCACTGTGCTGCGTACCGCGTCGCAGAAGGCGCGATCGCCGAAATCCTGCTCGCGCCCGAGCCCGACCAGCAATACGCGCTGGGCGGCGAGTTGCGGCACGTGCGGCAGCAGCAGGGTGACGCCGGATTTCCCTTCGAGATCGCCGCGTTTGATCAGCGCCGACAGGTAACCGCGCGATGCGCGGTCAAGCATCACGCCAGCCGGAGTTAATTTACGCGACTCGAATACGCCGACCACGATGCAGGCGGTCCGCACACGCGCCGGACTGCCGCTTTTTATGTTAAATTGCATGAGGTTTTCCAAAGGTGCCGGATGTTGTCAGAAGCCCCTGATTATCTTCGCAGTCCGTTCAAAAATCAAAACCTGTTCCGGCCATGATTTTCCGCACGTCATTGCTGCGTGAATTCACGGCGTCGGCGGTCGCGACTTTCATCGTGCTGCTCGCGATCGCGATCGCGACCCAATTCGTGCGCTTCCTCGGATTGGCCGCGAATGGATCGATTCCGCTGGAGGGCGTATTTGCGCTGCTGGCGTTTACCCTGTTCAATTACCTGCCGGTCCTGCTGTCCCTCACGTTGTTCATCTCCGTGCTGATGACGTTGACGCGCAGCTACCGCGATTCGGAAATGGTCGTGTGGTTCTGCTCGGGCGTCAGTCTGACGGCCTGGATGCGGCCGGTGCTGCTGTTTGCCCTGCCGCTGGTGGCGCTGATCGCGTTGATAAGCCTGTTGTTCTCGCCGTGGGCAATGATGAAGAGCGAGGAGTTCCGGCAGCACCTGGATTCCCGCAACGACGTGTCGCGCATGGCGCCCGGCGCCTTTCGCGAATCGAAACAGGCGGACCGCGTGTTTTTCGTCGAGGACATCAACGAGCACGATGGCGTGGTCACCAATGTTTTCGTCAGCTCGGTAGAGCACCAGAAGATCGGCGTCATGGTCGCCCGGCGTGGTTTGCTGCAGACCGCCCGGAACGGCGACCGTTTTCTGGTACTGCTCGACGGCCGGCGTTATGAGGGCGTGCCCGGGACGACCGAATACAAGATCGGTGAATTCAGCCGCTACGCAATGCGCATCGAGCCCTACGAGGCCAAGTTGACCGCGCCTTCGGCCAAGGCGCTGACGACCCTGGAGTTGCTGGGCGATCCGACCCCTGTGAATCTCGCTGAATTATCGTGGCGCATCGGCTTGCCGTTGTCGGCGCTGATTCTGGCGATGCTGGCGATACCCTTGTCCTTCGTCAATCCGCGCGCCGGCCGTTCGCTCAATCTGGTACTCGCGATCCTGATCTACATGATCTACAGCAACTGCGTGAGCATTGCCCAGGCGTGGATCGCGCAGGAGAAAATCGGTTTTACGGCCGGCCTGTGGGCGGTGCACACGGCAATGCTGGGGTTGCTCGCAATCATGGTTTTCCGGCGGCTGACGTTGTTTTCGGTTGCCCGTTATTTCAAATGAGAACGCTCAAGCGCTATCTGTCGGCCGAGATCACCATGGCGGTGTTGCTGGTGTTCGCGGGCCTGCTGATGCTGTTCGCGCTGCTCGACCTGATCCACGAACTCGAGGACCTCGGCAAGGGCGGCTATCGCCTGGTGAGGGTGCTGACTTTCGTGCTGCTCAGCATGCCCGGACACGTCTATGAATTGTTTCCGATCGCGGTGCTGATCGGCACGCTGTTTGCCCTGGCGCAACTGGTTGCAAACTCCGAATACAACGTGATGCGCGTGTCGGGCGTTTCGCTGTGGCGCATGGCGGGCACGCTGATCCAGATCGGATTGCTGTTCGCCCTGCTGACTTTCATCTTCGGTGAGTTCATCGCGCCGCCGGCCGAGCGCACCGCGCAGCAGTTGCGCGTGCAGGCGCTTACCGGCGTGATCGCGCAGGAATTCCGCTCCGGCCTGTGGGTCAAGGACGAGGGCAGCTTCGTCAACGTGGCACAGGTGTTGCCGGATTCGGTGCTGGTCGGGATCAAAATCTACGAGTTCGACGCTGAACATCGCTTGCGCACGATCAGCCTGGCCCGGCGCGGCGAATATAAAGGCGACCACCAATGGTCGCTGCACGATGTGGAACAAACCAGCTTCGAGGACCTGAAAACCACGGTCAACCATATTCCGGAAGCGCAGTGGCACTCCGTCATCGATCCCGGTTTGCTCAATGTGCTGCTGGTGTCGCCGGAGCAGATGTCGGCGTGGTCACTTTATTCATATGTGCGGCATTTGCGGGAAAACAACCAACAGACGGAACGCCATGAAATCGCGTTGTGGAACAAGATGGTTTATCCATTTGCGGTGCTGATGATGATGGTGCTGGCACTGCCGTTCGCGCACTTCCGGCAGCGGGTCGGCAACATCGGCGCGAAGGTTTTTTCCGGCATCATGCTCGGCATCGGCTTCCACATGCTGGGGCGCCTGTTCACCTATTTCGGGCTGCTGCGCGACTGGCCGCCGTTCTGGAGCGCATTGTTCCCGACCGTGGCCTTTCTCGGGCTCGCCCTTGGCATGATCTGGTGGGAAGAGAAAAGGTAGCGACGTTAGGCGGCACTTGCCGTCTTTGATCTAGAGAGATTACTGGGTGGCGGGCTGCGACGTGCTGTTCTGAGGTTTGTTGACTAGGGATTGCTGGTATTGTGCTTTGATCCGCGCGCGCTTTTCCGCAGATAGTTTGTTGAATTCCTTATATTCTGAGCGAGCCGCTTGACGCTGTTCGGGCGTCAGTTTGACCCATTCCTGCATGCGTGCCTTGAGTCGCTGCTGTTCTACCGGTTTCATCTTTGGGTAGCGATCCGCACGTTTGATCCATGCCTTACGGCGAGTTGAATCGAGACTGCTCCAGTCCTCTTTGAGTGGGGCGAGAACCTGCTGCTGCGCTGATGTCAACTCCGACCACTCAGGCTTGACTGATTGTGATTGGGGCGGAGCGGCGAGCGCCGAAAAGGAAAAACAAAGGCATAAAACTATTCCGAAGAGCGTTTTAGCCATGTTTGAAATTCGTTATCGAGATAGGCATTGATCGGGAGTTCATCGGTGAGCAGACTCAGTTCGATATCCGTATCATCGTCACTGGTCATTTGCCAATAAGTAACACTGGCCGCACATGCTATCAGTAATGCAGCCGCCGCCAGATAATGCGTAATGGTAATGCGACCATGGCCGAAGAACGAGCCGGCATCGCCGGCCCACGCCATGCCGAACGCCCACCGCCGTTCGCGATGGCGCGCAAGCGCGGCCCGCCGCCCCGTCTGCAAACGATAGCGCGTGGCGGACTGGATTTCGTCCACCCCCCGATCGAGTTGCTTGACGATTCTGCGCGCCAACTCCTGTTCGCTCATAACGTAATGCCTTTTTTCCTCAGTATTGCGGCCAGCGCATGCACGGCTCGGGAGCAGTGGGTCTTGACACTGCCCTCCGAACATTCCATTGCCATCGCCGTTTCCGCAACATTCATCTCTTCCCAATAACGCAGCAGGAAAGCCTGGCGTTGACGCAACGGTAATTGTTGGAGAGCCTGTTCAATGATTTCAAGAATTTGCGACTGCTGTAACGAATTGTAAGGGGTGGTTTCCGTCTGCGCATCGGTATCCGGCTCGAGCGTTTCCAGGGGATCGTATTCGGCATCTTCGTCGGACGTCAGCGACGAAATCTGGGTGGTCCAAAGGGCGCGCACTTTCTGGCGCCGGAAATAGTCGCGGATGGTGTTTTGCAGAATACGCTGAAACAACAGCGGCAATTCGGCACTTGGCCGCGCCGGATATTTTTCAACCAGCCTGGTCATCGCCTCTTGAACCAGTTCGAGCGCGGCCTGCTCCTCGCGTACGGCAAACAGCGCCTGCTTATAGGCGCGCCGCTCGGTCGCGATGAAAAACTCCGAAAGTTCCTTGTGGGTAGCCAGAGAATTTGCTGTGTAATGAGTTGTGTGTTTGTCCGGGACATCGTTGATCGACGTCGTAGCATTACGCAGGACGTATCTTACACGCGCGCCGTATTGGTACTCCGTCCGCCGTTACGCATCAACGGTATCATGTTGTTTAATCGAAGATTTGGCTTGACCAAACCCGATGTGAAATGTATTGTTGATGGTTCCCCGTTTCACCTGAAAACCGATAAGCATTGACATGGAATTAAGCGGCGCTGAAATCGTGGTGCGATGTTTGCAAGAAGAAGGGGTCGAATACTTATTCGGCTATCCCGGCGGCGCGGTGCTGTACCTGTACGATGAATTGTTCAAACAGGATAAGGTCAAGCACATTCTGGTACGCCATGAGCAGGGCGCGATCCACGCCGCCGACGGCTATGCGCGCTCAACCGACAAGGTCGGCGTTGCGCTGGTGACCTCGGGGCCCGGCGTGACCAACGCGGTGACCGGCATCGCGACCGCCTACATGGATTCGATCCCGCTGGTGGTGATCGCCGGCCAGGTGCCGACCTACGCGATCGGCGAGGACGCGTTTCAGGAATGCGACACGGTTGGCATCACGCGACCGTGCGTCAAGCACAATTTTCTGGTCAAGGACGTGAAGGACATCGCGCTGACGATCAAGAAGGCGTTCTATATCGCCGCGACCGGACGTCCGGGGCCGGTGGTGGTTGACATCCCGAAGGACATTACCGCGCCCGCGCACAAGGCCGAATTCGAGTATCCGCAGTCGATCACGATGCGTTCCTACAATCCGGTCGTGAAGGGGCACAGCGGACAAATCAAGAAAGCGGCGCAACTGCTGCTCAAGGCCAAGCGCCCGATGATCTACGCCGGCGGCGGCGTGATCCAGGGACGCGCGTCGGTCGAACTGACCGAACTCGTGCGGTTGCTCGGTTTTCCGTGCACCAACACGCTGATGGGGTTGGGGGGCTATCCGGCGACCGACCGGCAGTTCGTCGGCATGCTCGGCATGCACGGCACCTACGAAGCCAACATGGCGATGCAGCACTGCGATGTATTGCTGGCGGTCGGCGCGCGCTTCGACGACCGCGTGATCGGTAATCCCAAGCATTTTTTCCAGGAGCCGCGTACCATCATCCACATCGACATCGATCCGTCGTCGATCGCCAAGCGCGTCAAGGCTGACGTGCCGATCGTCGGCGACGTGCGCGAGGTACTGCGTGACCTGATCGGGCAATTGAAGATGTCCAGGGAAGAACCCGACGCCAAGGCGCTCAACCAGTGGTGGGCGCAGATCGAGCAGTGGCGCGGCCGCGATTGTCTCAAGTACGACCGCGCGAGCAAGCTGATCAAGCCGCAGCACGTAGTGGAAGCGCTTTACAAAGTCACTGGCGGCGATGCGTTCGTGACTTCCGATGTCGGCCAGCACCAGATGTGGGCCGCGCAGTATTACAAATTCGACAAGCCGCGGCGCTGGATCAATTCCGGCGGGCTCGGCACGATGGGCTTCGGCCTGCCGGCGGCGATGGGGGTGCGGCTCGCCAATCCGACCGCCGACGTCGCCTGCGTCACCGGCGAGGGCAGCATCCAGATGTGCATTCAGGAGTTGTCGACCTGCAAGCAGTACCATTTGCCGCTCAAGATCGTGAACCTCAACAACCGCTATCTCGGCATGGTGCGGCAATGGCAGCAGATCGATTATTCGAGCCGCTACTCGGAGTCGTACATGGACGCGCTGCCGGATTTCATCCGGCTCGCCGAGGCCTACGGCCATGTCGGCATGCGCATTGAAAAACCGGCCGATGTCGAGCCGGCGCTGAAGGAGGCGTTCCGGCTCAAGGACCGGCTGGTGTTCATGGACTTCATCACCGATCAGACCGAGAACGTGTGGCCGATGGTGAAGGCCGGCAAAGGGTTGAGCGAGATGTTGCTCGGCTCGGAAGATTTGTAGAGAGAGTTGCGATGCGCCATATCATTTCGATCCTGCTCGAAAACGAGGCCGGCGCGCTGTCGCGCGTCGCCGGGTTGTTTTCGGCGCGCGGTTACAATATCGAGTCGCTGACGGTGGCGCCGACCGAGGATGCCTCGATGTCACGCATGACCATCGTGACCTCGGGCTCCGACGACGTCATTGAACAGATCAACAAGCAGCTGAACAAACTGATCGACGTGGTCAAGGTGATCGATTTGTCGGAAGGCGAGCACATCGAACGCGAATTGATGCTGGTCAAGGTGCGCGCTGTCGGCAAGGACCGCGAGGAAATGAAGCGGGTCGCCGATATTTTTCGCGGTCGCATCATCGACGTGACCGACAAGGATTACACGATCGAGCTGACCGGCACCGGTGCCAAGCTCGACGCGTTTCTGAATGCGATCGATCGCAGTGCGATCCTGGAGACGGTGCGCACCGGTGCTTCCGGCATCGGCCGCGGCGACCGGGTACTGAAAATTTAGTGAGGAGTGAGGAGTGAGGAGTGAGGAGCAAACCGCCAGCGGTTTTCGCCTCCCGCCTCCCGCCTTCCGCCTCTCGCCACTCAAGAGGAGATCATGAAAGTTTATTACGACAAAGATGCCGATCTGTCGCTGATCAAGGGCAAGCAGGTGACCATCGTCGGCTATGGTTCGCAAGGGCACGCCCACGCGCTCAATCTCAACGATTCCGGCGTCAAGGTCACCGTCGGTCTGCGCAGGGGCGGCGCGTCGTGGGACAAGGCGAAGAACGCCGGCCTCACAGTGAAGGAAGTCAGCGCGGCGGTCGAAGGTGCCGATATCGTGATGCTGCTGATGCCCGACGAGCATATTGCCAGGGTCTATCGCGACGAAGTCGAGCCGCGCATCAAGAAGGGGGCGGTGCTGGCATTTGCGCACGGTTTCAACATCCATTACGGGCAGGTGGTGCCGCGCGCCGATCTCGACGTCATCATGATCGCGCCCAAGGCGCCGGGACATACCGTGCGCGGAACTTACACGCAAGGCGGCGGCGTGCCGATGCTGATCGCGGTGCATCAGGACGCTTCGCAAAAGGCGCGCGACATCGCGCTGTCGTACGCGGCCGCGATCGGCGGCGGCAAGGCCGGCGTGATCGAAACCAATTTCCAGGAAGAAACCGAAACCGACCTGTTCGGCGAGCAGGCGGTGCTGTGCGGCGGCTGCACGGCGCTGGTGCAGGCCGGGTTTGAGACGCTGATCGAAGCCGGTTATGCGCCGGAGATGGCGTACTTCGAGTGCCTGCACGAACTGAAGCTGATCGTCGACCTCATGTACGAAGGCGGCATCGCCAACATGCGCTATTCGATTTCGAACAACGCCGAGTACGGCGATGTTACACGCGGACCGCGCATCATCACCGAGCAGACCAAGAACGAAATGCGCAAGATCCTCAAGGAAATCCAGACCGGCGCTTATGCGCAGGAATTCCTGCTCGAAAACCAGACCGGTGCGACCAAGCTCAATGCGCTGCGCCGCATCGGCCGCCAGCATCCGATCGAAATCGTCGGCGCCAAATTGCGCGACATGATGCCGTGGATCAAGAAAAACAAGCTGGTCGATCAGAGCAAAAATTAGGAGATCGTGATGCCCCGGTTCAAACAGGCGGCCGCCGCGGCGCTGATCGCGCTGGGCATCGCCGGATGCGGTGACAAGGTGCCGGAATCGGAAGCGGCCAAGCAGGTCGGCAATATTCCGAAGCAAACGCTTGACAAGGTGCAAGGCGACCTCGACAAGGCTGCGCAAAAGGACGCTGAGCGTACGCGCGACGCCGACGACAAGGCGCAATGAGCGGCGCCAACCGCAAATACGCGCATCCGATCATCGCGCGCGAAGGCTGGTTGTTTCTGGCGATCGCGGCGGGGGTCGCGCTGGCGGTAACGGTTTTCACAGGCTGGGGCTGGGCGCTGGTTTTCTGGCTGATCGCACTGTTCGTGCTGCAATTTTTTCGCGACCCACCGCGCGTTATCCCTGCCGACCCGCAGGCCGTGCTGTCGCCTGCAGATGGACGTATCATCGTTGTCGAACGGACTGAAGACCCTTACCTCAAGCGGGAGGCGCTCAAACTGAGCGTGTTCATGAACGTGTTCAACGTCCACTCCAACCGCAGCCCGGTCGACGGCGAAATATGCAAAACGTGGTATCACCCGGGACGCTTCTTCAACGCCGCGCTTGCCAAGGCATCGCTCGAAAACGAGCGCAGCGCGCTGTGGATCAGGACCCCGTCCGGATCCGACGTGACGTGCGTGCAGATCGCGGGACTGATCGCGCGCCGCATCCTGTGCTACGTCAAAACCGGCGATCATCTGACGCGCGGGCAGCGCTACGGTTTCATCCGCTTCGGCTCGCGCGTGGACGTTTATCTGCCGCCAGCGGCGACGCCGCATGTCAGCGTCGGCGACAAGGTCTACGCCACTTCGAGCGTGTTGGCGGTATTGAAGGATTGACCATGTACCAACCACATGACAAGTGGGTAAGCAAGGGCCGGTTCCGCCGGCGCGGCATTTACTGGCTGCCCAACCTGTTTACGACGGCCGCGCTGTTCGCCGGTTTTTATGCGATCGTACAGGCGATGAACGGCCGCTTCGAGCAGTCGGCGCTGGCGATTTTTGTGGCGTTGGTATGCGACGGGATCGACGGGCGCGTCGCGCGTTTTACGCGCACGCAAAGCGCGTTCGGCGCCGAATACGACAGCCTGTCGGACATGGTGTCGTTCGGTGTGGCGCCGGCGCTGGTGATCTACGTGTGGGCGCTCAAGGATTTCGCGACCGCGAAAAACATCCCGCTGCTCGGGCCGTGGCTGACCACCAAGCTCGGCTGGATCGCGGCGTTCATTTATTGCGCGTGCGCGGCATTGCGGCTGGCGCGCTTCAACACCACCGAAATCATCGACCGGCGCTTTTTCCAGGGGCTGCCGAGTCCGGCGGCGGCGTGTCTGGTGGCCGGCATGGTTTGGGCGTTCAACGAATATCAGATCCACGGCGCAGACGTGAAATGGCTGGCGTGGGGGCTGACCGTGTTCGCCGGGCTCACCATGGTCAGCAATTTCAAATACTACAGCGGCAAGGACATCAACTTGCGCAAGAGCGTGCCGTTCAGCTACGTGGTGCTGATCGCGCTGGCGGTAGTGGGGCTGGTCACCGTTTCGAGCACTTTGCCGGAAATGCTGTTCTCGTTGTTCGTCTGCTATGCGCTGTCGGGGTACATTCTCGCGGTGTGGGAGAAGCTGCGCCGCAAGCCGCCGGGCCACGTTCCGCCACCGGTATTGTGACCGCCCTCTTGCCAGTATGCGGAAAAGCCCTTATAGTTTTGCCATGATTATGCAGCAGGCCAATTTGTCGTTCTCCTTCGCCAGCTTTCTGCTGGACGGCCTGCTGCTGCGCCTCGGGCGCTAAATACTCTTTTCCCCCATTTACGTTTTGCATGCCGGACTTCCGGGTCCGGGTTGATCTTTTATCGTGGCCCGTATTGCGGTCGCGATCAGGCAAATTGGAGACTGCCATGGACAAAGAGAAATTGATCATATTCGACACCACGATGCGCGACGGCGAACAGAGCCCCGGCGCGGCGATGACCAGGGAAGAAAAGATGCGCATCGCACGCCAGCTCGAGCGCCTGCGCGTGGACGTGATCGAGGCCGGGTTCGCCGCGGCCAGCCCCGGCGATGCGCAGGCGATCCGCGCGATCGCCGGCGTGATCCGCGATTCGACTGTGTGTTCTCTGGCGCGCGCCATGGAGCGCGACGTGCGCGCGGCCGGCGAGGCGATCAAGCCCGCGCGTTCGGGCCGTATTCATACCTTCATCGCGACCAGCCCGATCCACATGGAAAAGAAACTGCGCATGACGCCGGAGCAGGTGTTGGAAGCGGCGGTCGCGGCGGTCAAGCTCGCGCGCCAGTACACCGACGACGTCGAGTTTTCCGCCGAGGACGCGGTGCGCTCCGACATGGACTTTCTGGTGCGCATCTTCGATGCGGTGATCAAGGCCGGAGCCAGGACGCTCAACGTGCCGGACACCGTCGGCTACAGTATTCCGGCGCTGTGGGGCGAACGTATCCGGCAATTGATCGAACGCGTGCCGAATTCGGATAAAGTCGTATGGTCCACGCATTGCCACAACGATCTCGGCCTCGCGGTCGCCAACTCGCTGGCCGCGGTGATGGCCGGGGCGCGCCAGGTTGAATGCACGATCAACGGTCTCGGCGAGCGCGCGGGCAACGCCGCATTGGAGGAAATCGTGATGGCGGTGCGTACGCGCCCGGACGTATTCAAGTGCGACACCCGCGTTGACGCGACGCAGATCGTGCCGACCTCAAAATTGGTCTCGACGATCACCGGCTATCCGGTGCAGCCGAACAAGGCGATCGTCGGCGCCAACGCGTTCGCGCACGAGTCCGGCATCCATCAGGACGGCGTGCTCAAGCATCGCGAGACCTACGAAATCATGAGCGCGCAGGAGGTCGGCTGGAACACCAACCGGCTGACGCTCGGCAAGCTGTCGGGACGCAACGCGTTCAAGACGCGGTTGCAGGAACTCGGCATCAAGCTCGAATCGGAAGACGCGCTGAATACTGCGTTCAAGCGCTTCAAGGATCTGGCCGACAAGAAGCGCGAAATCTTCGACGAGGACCTGCAGGCATTGATCACCGAAGAGAACCTCGAGCACGTCGAAAACGAACACTTCAATCTGGTATCGCTGACCGCACATTCGGAAACCGGCGAGGCGCCGTACGCGAAGATCGTGCTGGCTGAAGACGGCACGGAGAAACCGGCGCAGGCCAAGGGCAGCGGGCCGGTGGATGCGTCGTTCAAGGCGATTGAGAGCGTGGTCAACAGCGGCGCGGAACTGCTGCTTTATTCGGTCAACAACATCACCAGCGGCACCGATTCCCAGGGCGAGGTCACGGTGCGGCTGGCGAAGAACGGACGCATCGTCAACGGCCAGGGCGCGGATACCGATATCGTCGTCGCTTCGGCCAAGGCCTACATCAACGCGCTCAACAAGCTGCACTCGAAGTTTGAAAAACTGAATCCGCAACTTTAAGAAATGCGGAACAACCATGGCCAAGTGGCTCATCACGATCGGCGTCATTCTGATTGCGGTGGGCGTACTCTGGCCATGGATTGCCAGGCTTGGCCTCGGCAATCTTCCCGGCGATATCCGGATCGAACACCGGGGATTTACCTTTTATTTTCCGTTGACGAGTTGCATTATCGTGTCGCTGGTGATTACATTGTTGCTATGGATATTCCGGCGTTAAAATCGGCACCGTTTTTCAGTATAAAAATCAGGGAGCGGAAATGAAATTTCTCGAACAGCTGTTCGAAGGCACGCTGTGGAACAGCCGCTTCGTGGTGGTGGTCGCCGTCATCGCGAGCATCGCGACCGCGTTCACCATGTTCTTTGTCGCGACAGTCGATGCATATTATCTGGTTGCGCACATCTTCCACTATGCGGCGCCCGACCTGACTGTCGAGGCGCGCAAGGCGCTGCATGACGACACCATCACCCACGTCGTCGAAGTGGTGGACGGCTATCTGCTCGCGCTGGTAATGCTGATTTTCAGTCTCGGCATGTACGAACTGTTCGTCAGCGATATCGACCAGGCGCGCGCGAACCGGGCATCGAGCAAGATTCTCGTCATCGAGAATCTGGACGATCTCAAGAACCGCCTCGCGAAAGTCATCCTGATGATCCTGATCGTGCTGCTGTTCGAGCGCGCGATCAAGATGCGCATCGAGACCATGCTCGATCTGGTATACCTCGGCGCCAGCATATCGCTGATCGGCGCGGCATTGTATTTAAGTCATGCCGCCGACAAGCAGGAGGAAAAACCGGCGGCACAAAAAGAACACTGATTGCGCCTAGCTGCAGCTTTTCCCTGCCGGCGGATATTTCCAGTGCCGGATGCAGGCGCGCAGCACCCGATTCGGGTAGTCGGCTTCTCCAAGGCTGCCGTTGTAGCGGCCGAGCACGCGGAACAGATCGCCGTTTTCCATGTCCATGTAGTGTCGGAGTACCCAGCAGCCGTAGCGCAGGTTGGTGCGCAGATGGAACAGATTGTCCTGCGCCCGGTTGGCCAACTGGGTCCAGAACGGCATCACCTGCATATAACCGCGCGCGCCGGCAGCGGACACTGCGTATTTGCGGAAGTTGCTTTCGACTTCGATCAATCCCAGCACCATTTGCGGGCTCAGTCCCGCGCGCGTTGCCTCGTAGTGCACGGTGACCAGAAATTCCTCGCGTAAGCGTTGGTCCGGCAGGCGCTCCCGGAGCTTCGGCGACATCGCGTCGAGCCATGCACGTTCTTGTTCCGGACTCTTGAATGAAATATGCGGTGAAGGGTAGTCGCTGACCGCCTGATTGAATCCGTTTCTCAGGGCGATGCTGAGTTCCTCGTACTTTTGCGCGCCGCCCCACGCGAACGCGGGAAATATCGCGCAGCACGCCGCAAAAATCAGCCTTCGCATATGCGCGATTTAAGAGCGGCGATCGCGTCCGCCAGCGGAATTTGCCGGGCCGCCGTGTCGCGCCGGCCCTGATATTCGAGTTGACCCTGTTTCAGTCCGCGCTCGCTGACGACGATGCGGTGCGGGATGCCGATCAGCTCCATATCGGCGAACATCACGCCCGGCCGCTCGTCGCGGTCGTCGAGCAGCACTTCGACGCTGGCGGCTTCAAGTTCATCGTGCAGCTTCGCCGCGGCTGCGCGCACTTCCGCGTTGCGACCGGCGCCGATCGGCACGATCGCGGCCTGAAACGGCGCCATCGGCGCGGGCCAGATGATGCCGCGCTCGTCGTTGTTCTGTTCGATCGCGGCGGCGACGATGCGCGATACGCCGATGCCGTAGCAGCCCATTTCCATGATGCGCGATTGCCCCGATTCGTCGAGGAACGTCGCATTCATCGCCTGCGAGTACTTGGTGCCAAGCTGAAATACGTGGCCGACCTCGATGCCGCGGCAGATTTCGAGCGTGCCTTTGCCGTCCGGACTCGGATCGCCGGCAACCACATTGCGCAGATCGCAGACCGCACCGCCGTCGTATTTGATATCCCGATCAAAATTAGCGCCGGCAAGGTGATAACCGTCTTTGTTCGCGCCACAGACAAAATCGCTCATGACCGCGACGCTGCGGTCCAGCAATACGGGCATGTGGGTGTCCGCCGGCCCGATATAGCCTGGACGACAATGCATGGTTTTTTGTATCTCCTCTTCGGAGGCGAAGCGAAATCCTTGTGCCAAGACCGGCACCTTGGAGGCTTTTACTTCGTTCAAAGTGTGATCACCACGAAGTAGCAGCAAATAAGGATTTTCGACTTCCGAAAATTTTGCCATCACCAAAATAGCTTTCACGATTTTGGTTGGTGGTATTTTCAAAAATTCCGAAACTTCCGGGATGGTTCGTTTTCCATGCGTTGCGACTTCCCGTTTGGTCTCGGCCGGCGCTTCGCGCTTGACGGCAGGCGCGATTGCTTCGGCAAGATCGATGTTCGCGGCGTAACCCGAGGTCGGGCAAAATGCAATCGCATCCTCGCCGGAATCGGCAAGCACATGAAATTCGTGCGAACCGGTGCCGCCGATCGCGCCGGTGTCGGCGGCGACCGCGCGGAATATGAGGCCGAGCCGCGTGAAAATGCGAGTGTAGCAATCGTACATTTCTCGATACGTTTGTTCGAGGCTCGCCTTGTCGGCGTGGAACGAGTAGGCGTCCTTCATCATGAACTCGCGGCCCCGCATCACGCCGAAACGCGGCCGGCGTTCATCGCGGAACTTGGTCTGGATCTGGTAGAAATTGACCGGCAACTGACGATAGCTGCGCAATTCATTGCGCGCAATATCGGTGATGACTTCCTCCGAGGTCGGCTGGATCACGAAGTTGCGCTCGTGCCGGTCTTTGAGGCGCAGCAGTTCCGGCCCGTAGGCCTGCCAGCGCCCCGTCTCCTGCCACAGTTCGGCGGGCTGTACCACCGGCATGCTGAGTTCGATCGCGCCGGCGCGGTTCATCTCTTCGCGCACGATGTTTTCGACCTTGCGCGAAACGCGCAACCCCAGCGGCATCCACGTATAGATGCCGCCGGCCAGGCGCCGGATCAGACCGGCGCGCAGCATCAGCCGATGGCTGACCAGTTCGGCTTCGGCCGGCGCTTCCTTGAGGGTCGACAAAAAAAACCGGGAGACTCGCATGACTGGCAATATTTTTGAAAGTCGCTATTCTACCGAACCTGAGCACATTCCCGAACCGACAATAACATGGGTTTATTCAAAAACTGGCGCATTCGCAAGCCCGAGGAAGACAACGCATCGGTTTACATCAGCGAGAAATTCGGCGTGCGCACGCTGTATATCGGCAGCGACACGGTGCAAAGCTCGATGCGGCTGGCGCGTCCGAACGATCTCGAACTCGCCTACACGCGCAGCATGATGGCGTTCCTGCTGTTCCATCCCGATCCGCGGCAGGTGCTGATGGTCGGGCTGGGCGGCGGTTCGCTCGCGAAATTCGTTTATCACCGGTTCCCGGCGACGCACATCGTCGCGGTTGAAGTCAATCCGCAGGTGGTGGCGGTTGCGCGCCAGTTTTTCCATCTGCCGCCGGACGACGCCCGGTTCGGTGTCGTGATCGGCGATGGCGCTGAATATCTGCGTAGCGAAAAACGCGCGGCGGACGTCATTCTGGTGGACGGTTATGACGCCGAATCCCAGGTCGAGGCGTTGTCCACTTCGGAGTTTTACCGCGACTGCACGCGCCGGCTCGGCGAATCCGGTACGTTGGTCGTCAACCTGTGGGGCGGTGACCGTGACTTCAGGGCCTGCGTCGACCGTATCACGAAGGCTTTCGACGGGCTGGTCGCATGCCTGCCGGCGGGGCGGCCGGGCAATGTCGTCGTGCTCGCGTTCAAATCCAGTCCCGGCCGGCCGCGCTGGAGCGATCTCGTGAAACGGGCGCAGGTGCTTGAAACGCGTTACGGTCTGGAGTTTCCGCGGTTTGTGCGGGATCTTGCGGTGATGAACCCGCATGATGCGGAACGATTGTTAATATAAATAATCATAACTTTTAATCTTTGTTCATTTGTGAAAAAATCCGGGTAATTGCAAGGTTTAGGGGGAAAATTCACATGGTCGATCGTGATGGATATCGCCCCAATGTCGGCATCGTTATTTGCAACGGTAAGAACGAGGTTTTTTGGGGAAAGCGCGTCAACGAACATGCGTGGCAGTTTCCGCAGGGCGGTATCAAGCCCGGCGAAACCCCTGAGTGCGCGATGTACCGTGAGCTGCAGGAAGAAGTCGGACTCGCTTCGCACCACGTAAAAATCCTCGGCCGTACGCGTGACTGGTTGCGTTACGATGTTCCCGTGCAGTGGGTGCGCCGCGATAATCGCGGCAATTACAGGGGCCAAAAACAGATTTGGTATCTGTTGCGCCTGATCGGTCACGATTGGGACGTCAAGCTGCGGGCAAGCGGTCATCCCGAATTCGATGCGTGGCGCTGGAATGATTACTGGGTGCCGCTCGACGCGGTGATCGAGTTCAAACGCGGGGTTTACCAATTAGCCCTGAGCGAACTTGCGCGCTATCTCCATCTCGACCCACGTCAGCAGCGCACCCCTCGTGCTGCCGGCGCTTGCTAGCGACCTCGATGTTGTTGACCTTTCTTAATTGTTGAATTATATTTCGTTCATATATTAGAATTAGTCTAAATTGAAGTGTGCCGTTTTAATGGGCTGATAGCTAAGGCTAAGGATATATTAGCTAATTGAAAAAGGAGACTATTATGAAACTGAAGGGATCAAGAACTGAAGAGAACTTGAAGGCGGCATTTGCCGGCGAAGCACAGGCTAACCGCCGTTATCTATATTTCGCAAACAAAGCTGATATCGAGGGCCAAAATGACGTTGCCGCATTGTTCCGTTCGACGGCTGAAGGCGAGACCGGGCACGCACACGGACACCTTGAATATCTCGAGGCCGTCGGTGATCCCGCGACCGGCCTGCCGATCGGCGCCAGCCGCGAGAACCTGAAGGCTGCAGTCGCTGGCGAGACGCATGAATATACCGACATGTATCCGGGCATGGCCAAGGCCGCACGCGAAGAAGGGTTCGAGGAAATCGCCGATTGGTTCGAGACGCTGGCGAAAGCCGAACGTTCGCACGCGAACCGTTTCCAAAAAGCGCTCGACTCACTGACCGACTGACCGACCGGAAAAAGATGGGGGCACGGTCTTGCCCTCTTCTTTTTGCGGGCAGGCTGTTCATCGTCATATTTTCCCATGACCGCTGAAGGAAATCTCAAAGCGCCGACACGCCACGCGCTTGCCTGGAAGTCCGGGGATTTCTACGACGAGGAAAAATTGATGGCGGAAATGCACCGGACATTCGAAATTTGTCACGGCTGCCGTCGCTGCGTGAACCTGTGCACCTCGTTTCCGACATTGTTTGATTTGATCGACGGCGGCGAGAGTGGCGAACTCGATGGGGTCGAGCGGCGCGACTACTGGAAGGTCGTCGATCAATGTTATTTGTGCGATATCTGTTACATGACCAAATGCCCGTACGTGCCGCCGCATCCATGGAATATCGACTTCCCGCATTTGATGCTGCGCGGCAAGGCGGTGAAATACCGCCGCGGCGAAGTCAAGCTTCGCGACAGGCTGCTGTCGAGCACCGATGCGATCGGCAAGCTGGCTGCGATACCGGTCGTCGCGCAGACCGTCAACGCGGTCAATCGGAACAGTCCGGCGCGCGCGGTGCTGGAAAAAACACTGGGGGTGGCAAAGGAACGCTGGCTGCCGGAGTACAGTTCTTCCAAGTTTCGCGCGACCGCGGCCGTTGCTAAAGCTCAGCCGGTCAGGAACGGCGAACGGACTCCGGGCAAGGTCGCGGTCTTTTCAACCTGTTATGTCAATTACAACGAACCCGGCATCGGCCACGATCTGCTCAAGATACTTGATCACAATGAAATCCCGTACGTGATCGTCGAGAAAGAAGCGTGCTGCGGCATGCCCAAGCTCGAGCTCGGCGATCTGGAGTCCGTCGAACGGATCAAAAACATCAACATTCCGCCGCTTGCGAAGCTGGCGCGCGACGGTTATGCGATCCTGACCGGCGTGCCGTCGTGTACGTTGATGTTCAAACAGGAATTGCCGTTGATGTTCCCGGATGACGCCGAGGTGCAGGCAGTCAAGGCGGCGATGTTCGAACCGTTCGAATATTTCGTGCTGCGCAACCGCGACGGTTTGCTCAAAACCGATTTCAGGCAGCCGCTCGGCAGGGTTTCCTATCATATTCCATGCCATTCGCGGGTCCAGAACATCGGGCAGAAAACGCGCGAGCTGCTGCAGATGCTCCCCGATACCCGGGTCACGACGGTCGAGCGCTGCTCGGGACACGACGGCACGTGGGGCATCAAGACCGAATATTTCGAGAATTCGATGAAGATCGGGCGGCCGGTGTTCAGACAAATGGCGGAAGGCGATCCCGACTACATCAGTTCCGATTGCGCAATGGCGGCCCGCCATATCGAGCAGGGTATGGGGAAAACCCGGGCGCAGCGCAAGCATCCCCTGACACTGTTGCGCATCGCCTACGGCATTTAAAACATCAAAGGAGAAAATTATGGCAAACGAAGGATATCATGAGCCGGTTGAGATGCTGTCTGGATCGACCATGGATATGCATCGCGCCCTCACTTCGCTGATGGAGGAACTGGAGGCGGTGGATTGGTACAATCAGCGCGTCGACGCCTGCAGCGATCCCGAGTTGAAGGCGATCCTGGCCCACAATCGCGATGAAGAAAAGGAACATGCGGCGATGGTGCTCGAATGGATCCGCCGCCGCGATCCCGCGTTTGATCACGAGTTGAAGGACGCATTGTTCAAGCAAGGCCCGATTACCGGGCAGCATTGATATTTGCAAATCAGCCCTGCGCATTACCGATGCCGCAAATTGCCCGCGACAGCTTGATGACCCTTGAGGCTTATGCGCGCGGCCGCGCCGAGTTTCGCGCCAGAGTCATCGCGCATAAAAAAAACCGCGCCGTGCAACTCGGCGCGCATATCACGCTCCTGTTCGAGGACGAATTGACGATCCGCTATCAAGTCCAGGAAATGTTGCGTATCGAGCGCATTTTCGAGGCGGCGGGCATCGACGACGAACTTGCCGCCTACAATCCGCTGGTGCCGGACGGCGGCAATTGGAAGGCAACGATGATGATTGAGTATTCCGATGTCGACGAGCGCAAGCGCATGCTCGCCGCGCTCAAGGACATCGAGCGGCGTGTCTGGGTGCAAGTTGCCGGTTGCGAACGCGTCTACGCGATTGCCGACGAAGATCTCGAACGTACAACCGAAGAAAAAACCTCGGCGGTGCATTTTTTACGCTTCGAACTGACGGCCGCGATGAAGCGTGTGCTGGCCGCGGGCGCAGCACTTGCCGCCGGTGTCGATCATCCGCAATACAGCGCGACTATTGACAAGGTGAGCCCGGCGGTAAGAACATCCCTGTTGCAAGACCTGCGGATGTAGTCCGCCTTCTGTGGTTTTGAACGACACATCCACGGTGGTGTTGTCATAATTCCTCACGGGGAACGCGATGTTGCAAGGTCAGGTGCTCCATCTGTTCGAGCAGCGCATGCATGCCGTCGGCGCGCCAGTCATGGTTGATCTTTGGAACGGCAAGACCCTGCAGTTCGGCGACAACCCCAAAGTCAGGATCGCACTGCGCCGGCCGGCTGCGCTCAAGGCGCTGATGCCGCCCAGTCTGGGCAGATTCGCGATCGCCTATGTCGAGGGCGATATCGATCTTGACGCCGATATTCACGACATCGCGGATTTTGCCGTAACCATCTGCGGCGCGGATCAGGTCAGCCTCGAGCAGCGCGACAGCGATCGCTGGAAATGGTGGTGGCATACACGGTTGTTTGACCGGCGTGCGATCGGCAGCCACTACGACGTGTCGAACGAATTTTTTGCGCTGTGGCTGGACCGGCAGCGGGTTTATTCCTGCGCCTACTTTCGTAAAGCTGATGACAGCCTTGATCTGGCGCAGGAGCAGAAAATCGACCATATCTGCCGCAAGCTCCAATTACAGGCGGGGGAGCGCCTGCTTGATATCGGTTGCGGCTGGGGCGCGCTGATTTTCCGTGCTGTCGAGCACTATGGCGCATACGCGACCGGCATCACGCTGAGCCAGAACCAGTTCGATTATGTGCAGCGGCAAATCAGCGAACGCGGGCTTGCCGGTCGCTGCGAAGTGCGCCTGCTCGACTACCGCGATGTGCCGGAGCACGAACCGTTCGACAAGATCGTGAGCGTCGGCATGTTCGAGCACGTCGGCAAAAAGATGTTGCAGACTTATTTCGACAAAATCTGCCGTCTGCTCAAGCCCGGCGGGCTGGTCATGAATCACGGGCTTACTTCGACCGGCCTTCATTCGGGCGGCATGAGCCGGGATATCAGCGACTTCGTCGATCGCTATGTGTTTCCCGGGGGCGAGATTCCCCACCTGTCGAAGGAAATTGAAACGATGGCGCGCAGCCGTCTCGAATGCGCCGATATCGAATGTCTGCGCCCGCATTATGCCAAGACGCTGTGGCACTGGGTCGACCGGCTCGAGGCGCACAGGGACGAGGCGCGCGCGCTGGTCGGCGAAAAGAAATACCGCATCTGGCGTATCTACATGGCCGGCTATGCGCTCGCGTTCCAGCGCGGCTGGGTCTCGGTCTATCAGGTATTGGCGGGCAAACCGTTGGCGAACGGTGCGCTTGTGCTGCCACTGACGCGCGAATACATCTATCGCAGCTCATTGTAAGGATTACCGGCCGCCACCGACTGAATCCGCATGACGCTCTGGATTCTCGTCTATCTGGCCGGTGCGCTGACCATCCTCAGCCCGTGCATTCTGCCGGTGCTGCCGTTCGTTTTCGCGAAGTCGGATCAGCCGTTCCGCCGCAGCGGATTGCCGTTGTTGATCGGCATGGCCGGCACGTTTGCCGGTGTCGCGACGATTGCGGCGGTCGGCGGCGCATGGGCGGTGCAGGCCAACCAGTATGGGCGCATCGCGGCCATGGTGTTGCTCGCATTGTTTGCGCTGACGCTGTTGTCGTCCAAGCTCGCGGAAAAGCTGATGCATCCGTTCGTATCGCTGGGCGGGCGGCTGACTCAAACGCCCAGCGCCGAAAGCGGGCCGGGGCGCTCGTTTTTGGTCGGTATCGCGACCGGACTGTTGTGGGCGCCGTGCGCCGGCCCGATTCTCGGATTGGTGCTGACCGGCGCGGCGCTGAGCGGCGCCAGCGCCCAGACCTCGGTCTTGCTGCTGGTGTATGCGGCGGGCGCCGCGACTTCGCTGGCACTGGCGCTGGCCGCGGGCGGGCGGCTGCTGCGCGTGCTCAAACGCTACCTGGTGGCGGATGTATGGGTGCGGCGCGGCCTCGGTGTGGCCGTGCTGCTGGGCGTCGCCGTCATTGCATTCGGCTGGGACCGCAGCATACTGACCCGCGTGTCCACCGCCAGCACGGCGGCAATCGAGCAGCGTCTGATCAACATGTTGCAGGCGTCGGCGCCGATGACGACCATGTCCGATGGCACGGCGCTCGGCGACGAGGGTGCGCTGCCCGAACTCAACGGCGCCGTGGCCTGGCTCAATTCGCCGCCGCTGACGCGCGCAGCGCTGCGCGGCAAGGTCGTGCTGGTCGATTTCTGGACCTATTCATGCATCAACTGCCTGCGCTCGCTGCCTTATGTGAAAGCGTGGGCCGATAAATACAAAGACGCCGGGCTGGTCGTGATCGGCGTGCACGCGCCGGAGTTCGCGTTCGAAAAAGATCCGGGAAACGTCGGGAAAGCAGTGCGCGATCTGAACGTTGATTATCCTGTCGCGATCGACAACAACTACGCGATCTGGAACGCATTCGGCAATCACTACTGGCCCGCACATTATTTCATCGACGCGCGCGGACGTATCCGTTATCACCACTTTGGTGAAGGCGAATACGACCATTCGGAGAGTGTGATCCAGCAGTTGCTGCGCGAACGCAGCGGCAATATTGTGCCCACCCGCCTTGTCCAATTGGATGTTGGCGGTACCCAGGCGGCGCCAGACCCGCAGGATCAAGCTTCGCCGGAAACCTACATCGGTTACGCGCGTGCGCGCGGGTTGGTGTCCCCAGCGGTGATTGAAGACAAGGTTGGTCATTACCGCGTGCCGGCGCGACTGAAACTTAATCAATGGGGGTTGGCCGGTGCGTGGAACATCGGCGCGGAGAACGCGGCGCTGGCGAGCGCGCCGGGGAAAATCGTATTCCGCTTCCACGCGCGCGATTTGCATCTGGTGCTGGGCCCGGCGGCGGACGGCAAGCCGGTGCGATTCAACGTGAAAATCGATGGCGCAGCGCCGGCACGCGACCACGGCATGGATACCGATGCGCAGGGGCGCGGGACCGTTACCGAGCACCGCCTCTATCAATTGATCCGCCAGCAAGGCGACATCAGGGATCGCACGTTCGAAATCGAGTTTCTCGATCCCGGCGCGCAGGCTTTTGCGTTTACGTTCGGTTAGGGATCAGAGCAGCACCAGATTGTCGCGATGGATCAACTCGGGCTCGTCGATGTAGCCGAGCCGGGCTTCGATTTCTCCGCTCGGGGTGCGCAGAATGCGGCGCGTTTCGGCCGCGCTGTAGTTGATCAGTCCGCGCGCGACCACCCTGCCGCGTTCGTCGCAGCAGCCGACCACTTCGCCGCGCTCGAATTCACCGATCACGTCATGCACGCCGATCGGCAACAGGCTTTTGCCCTCTTCGCGCAATGCCCTGACTGCGCCGGCATCGAGCACCAGCCTGCCGCGCATCTGCAGTTGATCGGCCAGCCATTGTTTGCGCGCGGCGAGCGTCTGGGTCGCCGCCGCGAGCAGCGTACCGATGCTCTCGCCGTGCGCCAATCGCACCAGCACGTCGGGCTCAAGGCCGGATGCGATCACGGTATGCGCACCGCTGCGCGCCGCGCGCTGCGCCGCGCGCACCTTGGTCAGCATGCCGCCGGTGCCGACCGCACCGCCGGTATCGCCGGCGATTTTCTCAAGGCCGGGATCATTTGCCGGCGCCTGCGCAATCAATGTCGCCGCGCGGTCCTTGCGGGGATCCGTCGAATACAGCCCGCCTTGATCGGTCAAAATCACGAGTACGTCGGCCTCGATCAGGTTGGTGACGAGCGCGGCGAGCGTGTCGTTGTCGCCGAAGCGGATTTCGTCGGTCGCCACCGTGTCGTTCTCGTTGATGATCGGGATCACATTGAAACCGAGCAACGCGCGCAAGGTCGAGCGCGCGTTCAAATAGCGCTTGCGGTCGGTCAAGTCTTCGTGAGTGAGCAGGATTTGCGAGGTCAGCAGCCCGTGCTTGCGAAAACACGATTCATAAGCTTCGATCAACCCCATCTGGCCGACTGCGGCAGCGGCCTGCAGATCGTGCAGTGCGTGCGGCCGTTTTTCCCAACCCAGGCGCTGCATGCCTTCGGCGACCGCGCCGCTCGATACCAGCACGACTTCGCGCCCGAGCTTGCGCAGCTCGGCGATCTGCTGCGCCCAGCGCGCGAGCGCGACGGCATCGAGGCCACGGCCGTGGTTGGTGACCAGGCTGCTGCCGACCTTGATGACGAAGCGCCTGGCGTTGGCAAGTTCAGATGTCATGTTCCGGGCCGTTATTGTGTCCGGTCGCGCTGAATGGTGCCGGCGGAGGCCGGCGCCTGTTGCTCCAAATAATCCATGATCGCGTAGGTCAGCTCCCGGCAGCCGTCGCCGGTCAGCGCCGAGATGATAAAGCTTTTACCCTGCCAGCCGAAATTCCTGATGAACTGTTCAACGGTCGTGGCGCGCGTTTCAGGCGCGAGCAGGTCGGCCTTGTTCAGCACCAGCCAGCGCGGCTTTTCATAGAGCTCCCGATCGTATTTCCTGAGCTCGTTGACGATGGCGCGCGCTTCGGCGACCGGATCGGTATCGGGATCGAACGGCGCGATGTCCACGAAATGCAGCAGCAGCCGCGTGCGTACGAGGTGGCGCAAAAACTGGTGGCCGAGGCCGGCCCCTTCGGCCGCGCCTTCGATCAGACCGGGAATATCGGCGACCACGAAGCTGCGGTTGTGGTCGACGCGCACCACGCCGAGATTCGGGTGCAGCGTGGTGAATGGATAGTCGGCGACTTTCGGCCGCGCCGAGGAGATGGCGCGGATGAAGGTCGATTTGCCGGCATTCGGCATGCCGAGCAGGCCGACATCGGCCAGCACCCTGAGCTCAAGTTTCAGCTTGCGTGATTCGCCCGGCGTGCCGCGCGTGAACTGGCGCGGCGCGCGGTTGGTGCTCGATTTGAAATTGAGGTTGCCGAGCCCGCCGTCGCCGCCCTTGGCGAGCAGCGCGCGCTGCTCGTGCGCGGCGAGGTCGGCGACGGTCTCGCCGCTGTCGGCATCGCTGATCACGGTGCCGACCGGTACGCGCAATACGATATCTTCGGCGCCGTGACCGTTGCAGTCCGCGCCGCGGCCGGATTCGCCGTTGCCGGCGCGGTGGATGCGCGCATAGCGGTAGTCAACCAGCGTATTGATGTTGCGGTCGGCGACTGCGTAAATGCTGCCGCCGCGGCCGCCGTCGCCGCCGTCGGGCCCGCCGCGCGGCACGAACTTCTCGCGGCGGAACGAACAGGCGCCGTCGCCGCCGTTACCGGCGTGGACTTCGATGATCGCTTCGTCGATGAATTTCATGCCGTGCACCGCAAATAAAAAAGCCCTGTCTTGCTGCGACAGGGCCTTTCACTGATCCGACGAAAAGAGTTACGCAGGAACGACGTTGACGGTTTTTTTATGGCGCGGACCCTTGGCGGTGAACTCGATCCTGCCGGCGGTCAGCGCAAACAGCGTATGATCCTTGCCGATGCCGACGTTGACGCCGGGGCGCACCTGGGTGCCGCGCTGGCGCACGATGATGCTGCCGGCCGCGACCGTTTCTCCGCCAAATGCCTTGACGCCGAGCCGTTTGGACTGGGAATCGCGGCCATTGCGTGAACTGCCGCCCGCTTTTTTATGTGCCATCGCGCCGCTCCTTAATGTTTGATGCCGAGAATCTCGATCTCGGTAAAATTCTGCCGATGCCCCTGCGACTTGCGGTAATGCTTGCGGCGGCGCATCTTGAAAATATGCACCTTGTCGCCGCGGCCGTGCGCGACGACTTTGGCCGTGACCGCGGCGCCCGCGAGCAGCGGCGTGCCGAACGCGATCTGGTCGCCGTCGGCGACCATCAGCACCTGGTCGAGCACGATCTCGCTGCCGACCGCGGCGGCCAATTGTTCAATCCTGAGTTTCTCGCCGGCAGCGACGCGGTACTGCTTGCCGCCGGTGGTGACGACTGCATACATATGAGGCCCGTGGAAAGCGGATTTCGAAAGGCGCGCATTATACCGAAGCTTTCGGTGCGAGGCAAAGTAGTACAATGCCGCCCTGCCTCAAACGCCACCCGATGCCGATTCCCGCCATTCACGATTTCATCGCCGCCGATATGCATGCCGTGGATGCGGTGATCCGCCGCCGGCTGGTTTCCGAGGTCGCGCTGGTGAGCCAGGTCGCCGAATACATCGTCGGCAGCGGCGGCAAGCGGCTGCGGCCGATGCTGGTGATACTGGCAGCCGGCGCGTTTGATTATCGCGGCACCCACCATCATCAGCTCGCGGCGGTGGTCGAGTTCATCCATACCGCGACCTTGCTGCATGACGACGTGGTCGATGAATCCAACCTGCGGCGCGGCGGGCCGACCGCGAACGCATTGTTCGGCAATGCGGCGAGCGTACTGGTCGGCGACTTCGTCTATTCGCGCGCATTCCAGATGATGGTCGAAGTCGACGACATGCGCGTGATGCAGGTGCTGGCCGACGCGACCAACGTAATCGCCGAGGGTGAAGTGCTGCAATTGATGAACTGCCACAATCCCGACATCAACGAGCATGATTACCTGCAGGTGATCCGCTACAAAACGGCCAAGCTGTTCGAGGCGGCAAGCCGGCTCGGTGCGATCATCGGTGGCGCGTCGCGCGCGCAGGAGGAAGCGATGGCCGCATACGGCATGCATCTCGGCACCGCGTTCCAGCTGATCGACGACGTGCTCGATTATTCGGGCGATCTGGCTTCGACCGGCAAGAACGTCGGCGATGACCTCGCCGAAGGCAAGCCGACGCTGCCGCTGATTTACGCGATCAAACACGGCACTCAGGAAGAAGCGGCGCTGGTGCGCAAGGCGATCCAGGACGGGGGGTTGCAGGAATTGCAGCAGGTAGTCGCGACCATCCGGCGCACCGGTGCGCTCGATTACACGCGGCGTCAGGCCGAGGCCGAAGCCGGTGTCGCGCGCGACGCGCTGACCGCGCTGGCAAATTCAAAGCAACGGGATTGTTTGCTACAATTAACCGCTTTTGCGGTAACGCGGGATCATTGAAGCCGCGAGCTTTTAGCCCGTAGATGTGCGGTTCGTCCGCGCGGTTTTTCTGGCCGTCAATCGCTGAAAACTTGAATTTCGGGGTGTAGCTTAGCCTGGTAGAGCGCTACGTTCGGGACGTAGAGGCCGGAGGTTCGAATCCTCTCACCCCGACCAGTCGAATCAATAATTCCATTTGCCTGTCGCCCCGACGGGGGTGGGCCAGCTGCAGCGTGGCGCCGCTTGTTCCAAACGAAGAAGTAGTGCGCGTTTCTCCGCGAGTTCGAAGCTTGGGAAGACATCAAATCAGTGTCTCATGGCGGGCGAGGCACTTACCATGTCGAGAAAGGTTTTCATCGCGGTTTTCGCGTTAGCGGGCTGTGCGTCCGGCACCAGCCACGTCGAGGCGCTGACCCGGGAGTTTTACCCTCTTGATGTCGCCGCTGCCGCTGCCACCGGCCTTTTTCTTTACACCAATGACGTTATTCGCCCATGGAGCGTCGACGTCTCCCGCTTAACTGACACGACCTATCGCCTGACGTTGAAGCGCTCGCTGTTTGCGGACGGCGATGACGGCAGTTCGGGACTGGCGTTTCGCCAGCAGGCGGAGAAAATCGCATCCACGCAGTCATGCACGAGTTACCGCGTCCTCAGCTATGAGGAGCGCCTGGAAAACATCACGGTCGGCGCCCGCCGTATTGCCGAGGGCGTGATCGAATGTGTCAAGAGCTGAAAGATGATGCCGACCAAAAGCGTGGAAAGCGCGGGAAAGCGGGTTCTTTTCGACTTTATTTCGCGCCGGAGCAGGGCGCGATAATCGGTTCCCATGGAATCCACGGCTCCTGAGTTGCCATGACCAAAGCTGCGCCGAAGCGGTCCGATATGTCGCTTGCTTTCGACACCGGAAGGCGTGGGACGCACGACGACGGCAGGCCGGTCGACCTGCGTGTCATCAAGGAAGCGGTGCGCCGCGCCGAGGCGGAGGCCAAGGCCGAACTCGCGGTCAGCGCGCGCGCCGATCGTGAGGCGCGCGCGCGCAGCGTCGCGGAAGAACGTGCCCGCCTCGAGCGCGAGGCTGCGAATGCGGTCGCGGAAAAAATCCGCATCGACGAAGAAGTTTGCCGCCTTGCTCAGGCGCGCGCCGCCGCGGAAGGTCTGGCGGCGGGCGAAGCGGAAAAACGCCGTGCCGCCGAATGCGCCGCGCTGGAACAGGCACAGCGCCGGCTGGCCGCGGAACAGGAAGCGACCCGACTGGCGCAGGAGCATGAGGCGATCGACCTGCGCGCCGCGGATGAAGCCGGCGAACGCGCCGCGCGCCTGAAAGCAGCGACCGAAGCGTGTACGGCGGCGGCGGCGCAGCGCACTCATGAGGAATCCCGTGCCGAAGCGCTGGCGCGGGCGCGCCGCATCGCGGAACAGCGTGCGGTTGAAGAGGCCAGGGCGCGCGCGGTGGCGGAAGCTGAAGCGGAAGCGGCCACGCGCGAACGTCTGGAAGCGGAAACCCGCGGTCGCCGTGCCGCTGAGCAACGTCAGGTCGCCGAGGCGCAACTGAAGCTGCTGGTCGAGGCCCAGCGCGCGGCGGACGCGGCGGTGGCGGCCGAAGCCGAGGCACGGGTGCGTGCCGAGCAGGGCGCTGTCGCGGAAATCCAGGCGCGTGTCGCGCATGAAGCGCAGGCGCGCGCCGCCGCCGAAGCGCGCTGGAAAATCGAGCAGGAACTGACCGCCCTCGAGCGCACCAAGGCCGAGCACGAAGCGCATTTGCTCGAAGAGAGCGAGGCGCGCCGCGTTGCTGAAGCCGAGGCCATTATTCAATTGGAAGCGCGTCGCCGCGCCGAGGCAATGCAACGCGACATGGCGGAAGTACGCGCGCGCGCCGAGGCCGAATTCGCGCAGACCGCTAAAGAGCGCGAGGAAGCGGAATTGCAGGCGCGGGAAGAAATGGAAGCGCGCGTGCAAGCCGAAACGCGACTGCTGCAGGAAACGCGTGCGCGCACACAGGCTGACGCCAAGGCACGCGCCGCCGCCGCGGCGCGCGCGCAGGAAGAACAGGAAGCCATCGCGCTGGCCGAGGCGAAAGCCGAGCTCGAGCGCGTTACCGCTGAAGTAACGCGGGCGCGCAACAGTGCCGAGCGTGAAGCACAGGAACTCGCGCAACAGCGCGTGGCCGCCGAGGCGCAGGCGCGCGGTGATGCCGAGGCGCGTGTGGCCGCCGAGACCGAAAGCGCGCGGCTGGCTCAACTCGGCGCCATCGCCGAACGCGCGGCGCGCGAACAGGCCGAGCATCGTCAATGCGCCGAAACCGAGGCTTGTGAAAGCTCCCGCGCGCGGCTTGCTGCTGAGGAGCAGGCAACCCAGGCTGCATTGGCGCGCGCCGCGGCGGAGGCTGAATGCGCGCGCGAAGCCGCAACACGCGCGGCGGCAGAAGCGGAGGCGCATGCGCGTCAGCAGGCGCAGCTCGAAGCCGAGCGCGCGTTGGCTGCTGCCGCGGTGAAAAAACTCGAGATTGAACGCGCGGCTGCCGCCACCGCCGCCGCGCGGCTGGCGGCGGAACAAGAAGCATTGCAACAGGCTCAATTGCTGGCCGATGGCGAACGGCGGGCGGAAGCGGTGCTCCAGGATCGCCTGGAAAGGGACCGGCACGCGGCGCGCGCGATGGCGGTGCGCGAACGGGTCGAACGCGAGGCGGCGGTCACGGCGATGCAACGCTCGAACATGGAACTAAGGCTGATCAAGGAAACGCGTACCCGGCAGCGGGCTGAACGCGAGGCTGGGACTGCCGCGGCGGCGCGCATGGAAGCGGAAACCGCATTGCGCGCGGGAATTGAAGAGCGCATTGCGGCCGAGCGCGCCGCAGAAGAAGCCGCGCTTGAACAAGCGCGCGGCGAAGCCGCACGCATCGCTGCGCTGACGGCGGCACGCGACGCCGGGCACCGCTCCGCCAAGATGCAGCAAAAACGAATCCACGCCGCGCAGGAGCGCCAGCGCACCCAGGAGCAACGACTTGCGCTGGCGGCGGCGCGTGCCGAAGCCGAACAGCAACAACTTGCCGCCGAACAGGAAATGCTCGCGGCGGAAGCCGCGGCGCTGGCGGCAATCGAACATGCGCGTGCGGCGCACGAGGCTGCGGCACAGGAAGCGCATGCACGCTGCATCGCCGCGGAGCGGGAAGCCGCCGTCTGCGTGCTGTCCGTTGTCGATAATGCCGATCAAGCCGCGGGTGCGGAAACGGAGCCCGCTGTGCGAACTGCGGTTGCAGTGATTACAACGGGTGCCGCCGGTGATGGCGTGTTGGAAGTAACCGCGCCATCGGAACCACAGGCATCGCCGCCTGAAACATCCGATGACGCAATGATCGAACACCAACCTCAATCCAAGGTCGCAGCCGGCGCGGGTTCACGCCGCCGGGCGGGTTTTCTGGTGCCGATGATTGTAGCGTTTGCCGGTGGCGCGACGGCGGCGCTGATGATTGCCGGCCGGTCGCCGGTTGCAGCAGTAGATCCGGCAGCGCCGGTTGCGGACAGGCGTGCCGCAACTCAGTCAACGGCACCGGTGTCCGCGCAAAAAGAACCCGGCTGTTTATGCCTCAAGGCAGCAACCATGCTGGAAAATCCTCCGCCTCGGTAGTATCTCGGTAATCGGCCGTGATTTCGTCACGTCTCCGCCGGTAGGTTAAACAGATAACCGGCACGTATTTTTTTGCGGCGCAGTATCTGATGCGGTTTCCTGACAGTTATGTTAAGAGCCGCAATTTTTCATTGCTTCGAGCGCGGCGGCGATTCGAGGAATCGCGGTAGCCGCCAGTTTTTCCACGGCGAATAGGGCGGTTCATCGCATTGTAGGAAAAATTCCGACACGCCGCAGGGTATTCCGACGTACTGAAAAATCAGAACGCCGCCGGCTTAATCACCTTGCAATTTTCAGAACAATACAGTCTCGTGTCGAGAAGACACTCAATGTTTTCAGATGAGAGGGAGATTAGAAATGAAATCAGCCCAGTTGCTGGAAGAAATTCTCGAGACCAATCTGACCTATTTGATGCTCGCGCAACGCATGCTGCGCGAGGATCGTCCGGCGGCGATGTATCGCCTCGGCATCAGTAAAGACGTCGCCGACATAATCGAGCAGCTGACGCCGGCCCAGGTTTCCCGCATGGCCGCGACCAACACCCTGCTGTGCCGCTTTCGTTGCGACGACCGTACGATACTCGGTTTGCTTTCCGGCTACCGCGCCGAAAAGCCGATGCCGGCGGCACATGGCTCGATTTTGCTGGCGGGCCAGCCAGCCGCTGTAATGGTCTGAATATTTAATTTAATGCGGACAGACCGGACTCATCATGGGACTGAAAAGCGTAGTTTCGGAAGGCCGGCAGATCGATCTCGCGATTGAGCTTATCAGGCTGGGCGCCCGGTTGCAGGTACTGGAGTCGGAGACGTCGTTGAGCCGGGAGCGGCTGTTGCGGCTCTACAAGGAAGTCAAGGGAGCGTCCCCCCCCAAGGGGATGCTGCCGTTTTCCACCGACTGGTTCATCACCTGGCAGCCCAACATTCACGCGTCACTGTTCATGGAGATTCATCGTTATGTCGTCACCCACGGCGGTCTGTGCGGGATCGGGGCAACGGTCTCCGCTTACCGGCTTTATCTCGAACACACCCGCCTCCAGCAGCTCGAGCCGTTGATGAGTTTCACCCGCGCCTGGACCTTGGTGCGGTTTTTCGATTCGAGGCTGCTCGCGAGCACGCCGTGCACGAGCTGCGGCGGCAATTTTGTAGTCCACACGCTCGATCTCAACAAGGATTATGTGTGCGGGTTGTGCGCGCCTCCATCGCGCGCCGGAAAAAGCCTCAGGTGGCCGCACGCCGTCGCGGCGTAGATTAACAAGAAGCAAACGCGCGTGGGACGGATCGATGGTCGTCACGCGCGTTGGTTTGTCCTCCACGCGGGCCGCCTAGTCGGCCGATTCAAGCTTTCCCGCCTTTTGCCGATGTATTGAGCGTCGGTTCCGGTAGCTGAGGGCGTTAACCCGTGCGCGGAACCGGGCCCGGAAGGAATCGCGCATGCTGGTTTTCATCGGCTATATCATCGTTCTTGCTTCGGTATTCGGCGGCTTCGCACTTGCCGGCGGCCATCTGGGCGCGCTGTTCCAGCCCGTTGAATTGCTGATGATCGGCGGCGCGGCGGCCGGCGCTTTTATCGTCGGCAATTCGGCGAAGGGAATCAAGGCCACGCTCAGGGTACTGCCTTCGGTGTTGAAGGGATCCAAGTATACGAAGGCGGAATATATGGAGCTGATGGCCCTGCTTTACGAATTGCTCTCAAAAGTCCGCAAGGAGGGGCTGATGTCGGTCGAGAACGATGTCGAACGCCCCCATGAAAGCGCGCTGTTCGCGAAATACCCGCGGATACTCGCCGATCATCATGTGGTCGAATTTCTCACCGACTACCTGCGTTTGATGGTCAGCGGGAGCCTGAACTCGTTCGAAATCGAATCCTTGATGGACGGTGAACTGGAAACCCACCATCGTGAAGGCGAGGAGCCGGTGCACACCATTCAGAGGGCGGGGGATGCCATGCCGGCATTCGGTATCGTTGCCGCAGTGATGGGAGTGGTGCATACCATGGAGTCCATCGGCGTGCCCCCCAAAGAGCTGGGGGCGCTGGTCGCCCATGCCTTGGTCGGAACGTTTCTGGGGATTCTGCTGGCCTACGGCTTCGTCGGCCCGCTGGCCGGCGTGCTGGAGCAAAAACTCAATGAGTCGTCCAAGATGCTGGAGTGCATCAAGGTTACGTTATTGGCGAGTCTGAACGGCTATGCTCCGGCGCTGGCCGTCGAATTCGGGCGCAAGGTGCTGTTTTCGACCGAGCGTCCCAAGTTCAGCGAACTTGAAGAGCATGTAAAGCAAACCAGACATCGCTAGGTCCCCGCGTTGTCCGTCTGATCCGATATGGCCGAAGAATCCAAGCAGCCGATCATCGTCCGCCGCAGGAAACGTGGCGGTGGCGGCCATCACGGCGGCTCCTGGAAGATCGCTTATGCGGACTTCGTCACCGCGATGATGGCGTTTTTCCTGCTGCTGTGGCTGCTGGGCTCGACCAGCAAGGCTGAACTGCGGGGCATACAGGAATATTTCCAGACCCCGTTGATGACGGCGCTGGCCGGCGGTTCCGGGGCCGGGGAGAGTCAGAACATCATCAAGATCGGCGGTGGTACCGATCTGACCAAGGTGGAAGGACAGATCCGGCGGGTCGAAGAAGTCGAGAAGATAAAACCGCTGAACCTCAAGGAAGCACAGCAGGAACTCGAACGCCAGGAGCAGATGCGATTGCAGGAACTCAAGGATCGGCTCGAATCGCTGATCGAGGCGACGCCGGCATTGCGGTCGTTCAAAAACCAGCTGCTGATCGACATTACCACCGAGGGCCTGCGCATACAGATCGTCGACGAGCAAAACCGGCCGATGTTCGAAATGGGCAAAGCCGAATTGAAACCCTATACCCGCGAGATTCTGCATGAACTCGGCAAGGTGCTGAATGAAGTGCCCAACCGGATCAGCCTGGCCGGGCATACCGATGCGACGCCGTACGCCGGCGGCGAACGCGGCTACAGCAACTGGGAATTGTCGGCCGACCGGGCCAACGCGTCGCGCCGGGAGCTGATCATCGGCAGTCTGGCCGAAGGCAAGGTACTACGTACGGTGGGGTTGAGCTCGGCGGTGCCGTTCGACAAAGCCGACCCGTTCGACCCGGTCAACCGCCGCATCAGCATCATCGTGCTCAATAAAAAGACCGAAGCAGCCATCCTCAGCGAAGGGCGCACGATGGATATCGGCACCACCGAAGCGGTGACCGCGCCGCAAATTGAGAACAACGCCCCCGCGCGATGAGGAGACAGCCCATTTACCGGTTTATCCGTAATTTCCGTGGCTCAATAATTGCCGCCGTTTGCCGTAATAACCAACAATGATGATAAACGGTGGCACCGCTACTGGAGTATCCGCATGTCCGACAAAAACCTGAAATTCCTGGTGGTGGATGATTTTTCCACGATGCGTCGCATCGTGCGCAATCTTCTCAAGGAGCTGGGGTACACCAATGTCGAGGAGGCCGAGGACGGCGCAATTGCGCTGCAAAAACTGAAGCACGGCGGAGACTTCGGGTTTGTGATTTCGGACTGGAACATGCCCAACATGGATGGGCTCACGCTGCTGAAGTCGATCCGCGCGGACGACGGCCTGAAATCACTGCCGGTGTTGATGGTGACCGCCGAAGCCAAGAAGGAAAACATCATTGCGGCGGCCCAGGCCGGCGCCAGCGGTTATGTGGTCAAGCCGTTCACTGCCACCACCCTCGACGAAAAGATCGGCAAAGTCTTCCAGAATCTCGCCTGCAAGGCATGATACCCGCCGCCTTCATTGCCTGCCGGAGGCAACCGTGACGTCTCGCACCGCAGCATCATTGCCCGGGGAAGATCCGGGGGCATTAGCCGGTGCCATTGCGGGCACGAGCCCTGGACCGTTCCCGGCCGCAGCCCCGGCCACGCCGCCCGCGGCGGTAACGGCGGCAGAAACGCATCCGGAGCAGATGCTGGCACGCATCGGGCAGTTGACACGGCTGTTGCATGACAATCTGCGCGAGCTTGGGTATGACCGCCAGATCGAGACCGCCGCCTCGTCGATCCCCGATGCGCGCGATCGTCTGGCCTATATCGCGGCGTTGACCGAACAGGCGGCGCAGCGCACGCTGAACGCGACCGAAGTGGCCAAACCGATTCAGCAGGCGCTTGCCGCGGAAGCATCACAACTGAATGCACAATGGGAAAGCGTGCTGCGACGCGAGGCCGGCGTCGATGACTTCAAGGCGCTGCTGGCCGCGACGCGTGATTTTCTGAGTTCCGTTCCGGCGCGGACGGAGGCCACCAACGCGCAACTGCTCGAGATTCTGATGGCGCAGGATTTTCAGGATCTGACCGGACAGGTGATAAAAAAAATTGCCGATATCATCCAGATGGTGGAAAACCAATTGCTGGCGTTGCTCGTCGAAAGTCTGCCTCCCGCGCGCCGCAGCGAGGAGGCCAACTCACTGTTGAACGGCCCGGTGATCCAGGCCGGGGGGCGCAGCGATATTGTCGCCAATCAGGCGCAAGTCGATGACCTGCTCGAAAGCCTCGGGTTTTAGGGGCCAGGCCCAAGCATCAAGCCGCCCGCGCATTGCAACATAGCATAGCCTTCAAATAAGCGCCCAAAGCCCGTCTTTTTACCGGATGCGGGCGCGGTAGCCGCCACCATAATGCCGCCATGGTCTGAGGACCGCCATGGCAGACAACAGCGAACTCGAACGTACACAACCCGCATCGTCCCGGCGTCTCGAGCAGGCGCGCGAAGAGGGGCAAGTTGCGCGCTCGCAGGATCTGGGCACCTTCGGCGTGATTGCCGCGGGGGCCTGCGGTCTGTGGCTGACCGGCGGCACGGTCGTGGACGGGCTGGCCGATGTCGTCCGTGCCGGCTTGGCCATTCCACCGGCGGTGGCGGTGGATCCGGCGCTGTTGATGCCGCGGCTCGGCGCGCTCGGTTTTTCCGCATTGGTCGTGACGGCGCCGCTGGTCGGATGCATTTTTCTGGTGGCACTGGCGGCGCCGCTGGCGTTGAGCGGCTGGGTCTTCAGCCCCCGCCTGCCGGTACCGGATTTCGGACGCCTTGACCCGTTCGAGGGAGTGGCCCGGATATTTTCAGCGCGCGGCGTGGCTGAACTCGGCAAAGCGCTGGCCAAGGCACTGCTCGTCGGCGGCATCGGCGGCTGGGTGGTGTGGCGGCACAAGGGCAGCCTGCTCGGGCTCGCGACCATGCCGTTCGCAGGCGCGGTCTCGACACTTGAACACATCGCGGGCCTGAGTCTGCTTGCGCTGAGCGGCGCATTGCTGGTGATCGTCGCGATCGATGTGCCGTATCAGCTTTGGCAGCACGCGCAACGCCTGCGCATGACGCGCGACGAAGTACGGCGCGAGGCCAAGGAAACCGAAGGCGACCCGCAGATCCGGGCGCGCGTGCGCAGTCTGCAGCGCGAAGCCGCGCGCAAGCGCATGATGAGCGAAGTGCCGAAGGCGACCGTGGTGGTCACCAATCCGACGCATTACGCGGTTGCGCTGGTTTATCGGGAAAATGCTCCGGGCGCGCCGCGCGTGGTCGCGAAAGGCAGCCATCTGCTCGCTCAGCGGATACGTGAACTGGCGATCGAGCATCGGGTACCGATCCTCGAAGCGCCGCCGCTGGCGCGCGCGCTTTATCGGCATGTCGAACTCGGTGCCGAGATCCCGGAACTGCTCTACAACGCGGTCGCCGAAGTGCTGGTCTACGTATTCCAGCTGCGCCGCTATATGAACTACGGCGGGCCGGCGCCGCGGACGCCGCAGGCACTGCCGATTCCGCCAAACCTCGATCCGGAAACGGGCCGCTGATGAACCTTGCCGGCGTATTGGCGTCACCCGTCGTCAGCCGCGCGCAATTGCTGCGCGTGCTGGCCGGCCCGATCCTCATCATCCTGATCATGGCGATGATGATCCTGCCGTTACCGCCTTTCGTACTCGATGTGCTGTTCACCTTCAACATCGCGCTGGCGATGATCGTGATGCTGGTCGCGCTGTATACGTTGCGGCCGCTCGACTTCGCGGTGTTTCCGACGGTGCTGCTGGTAACCACGCTGTTGCGGTTGTCGCTGAACGTGGCTTCGACGCGCGTGGTGCTCCTCGAAGGACATACCGGCCCGGCGGCGGCCGGCAAGGTGATCGAATCCTTTGGCCACTTCTTGGTCGGCGGCAATTACACCGTCGGCCTGGTCGTATTCATGATTCTGGTCGTCATCAATTTCGTGGTCATCACCAAGGGCGCCGGGCGCATCGCGGAAGTCAGCGCCCGCTTCACCCTCGATGCGATGCCGGGCAAGCAGATGGCGATCGACGCCGACCTGAACGCCGGATTGATCGGGGAAGACGAGGCGCGCAAACGCCGGCAGACCATTGCGCAGGAGGCCGATTTTTACGGTTCGATGGACGGCGCCAGCAAGTTCGTGCGCGGCGACGCGGTTGCCGGCATCCTGATCATGGTGATCAACGTGGTCGGCGGATTGATTGTCGGCGTGATGCAGCACGATCTCGACCTCGCCACGGCCGCGCATAATTACACGCTGCTGACGATCGGTGACGGCCTGGTGGCGCAGATTCCCGCGCTGATCATTTCAACCGCCGCCGGCATCGTGGTGAGCCGCGTCGGCAGCGAAGAGCATGTTGGCGAACAATTCGTGCGGCAGCTTTTTACCAAGCCACAGGTGCTGGCGTTGACCGCCGGCATCCTGGGGCTGCTCGGCATGATACCCGGCATGCCGCATTTCGCGTTTCTGACGCTGGCCGCGGCACTCGGCGCCGGCGCGCGCGCGCTGCATCGCAATGCCCAGATGACGCCCGCGCCGCCGGTGCCGCAGGCCGCCGCTACCCCCGTCGTCGAACCGGCGGAGGCGACCTGGAGCGACGTCGTGCCGGTCGATGTCATCGGTCTCGAAGTCGGCTACCGGTTGATCCCGCTCGTCGACAACCTGCAGGGCGGGGAACTGCTGCGCCGTATTAAAGGTATCCGCAAAAAGTTCGCGCAGGAGATCGGTTTCCTGCCGCCGGCGGTACATATTCGCGATAACCTCGAGTTGCGGCCCAATGCTTACCGGATTACCTTGAAAGGCGTCGAAGTCGGACGCGGCGAAGCATTCAGCGGGATGTATCTGGCGATCAATCCCGGCCGCGTGCTCGGCGAGATCCCCGGTACGCCGACTACCGATCCGGCGTTCGGACTTCCCGCATTGTGGATTGAAACGCGCCTCAAGGAACAGGCGCAGGCGCTGGGCTACACCGCCGCCGACGCCAGCACGGTAATCGCGACCCACCTGAACCATCTGGTCTATACCCATGCGGCCGAATTGCTCGGCCGCCAGGAAGTGCAGGCGCTGCTTGATCATATCGCCAAGGAAATGCCGAAGCTGGCCGACGATCTGGTGCCCAAACTACTGCCGCTGGCGACGTTGCAGAAGGTGCTTGCGAATCTGCTGGAAGAGGGCGTCTATATCCGCGACATCCGTTCGATCATGGAGACGCTCGCCGAGTACGCGCCGCGCGTGCAGGATGTCGGCGAACTGACCGCGCTGGTGCGGGTCGCGCTTGGCCGCAGTATCGTGCAACAGCTGTTCCCGGGTGCCGGTGAAGTGCGGGTCATGGCGCTGGCGCCTGAACTCGAACGTCTGCTGATGCAGGCGTCGGCGGCGGGCGGTGAGCCGACCGGCATCGAACCCGGGCTTACCCAGTTGCTGGTGCGTGAGACTACGACCGCCGCGCAGCAGCTCGAAAGCATGGGGTTGCCGCCGGTATTGCTGACGCCGCACGCCTTGCGCGCCGGACTGTCGCGCATGCTGCGCCGTTCAGTGCCGCAATTGAAAGTCATCTCGCACGCCGAGGTACCCGATTCCAAGCGCATCAAAGTCACTTTCGTCGTCGGAGGTAAAACATGAACGCACGCAAATTTTTCGGAACCAACTCGAGCGAGGCGTTGCGCGAAGTCAAGCGCGCGCTGGGCGCCGACGCCGTGGTACTCGCCAACCACAAGGTCGCAGGTGGCGTCGAGATCACTGCACTGGCACCGGAAGCCCTGGCGCAACTCACGGGCGGCGCGTTTTCAGGGGGAACGCAACGCGCGATGCCCAAACCCAGCGCGGCCCGCAAGAACTCGTCCGATAACGGCGCGTCCGTGAAAAATCACGCGGCAGCACCGGCGTCCCGCGGCGAGCCGTGGGTATCGCACCTGATGTCTGAAATCAAATCTCTGCGCGGAACGATGGAAAGCCAGCTGGCCGGCATCGCGTGGGGCGATTTGCAGCGCCGCGAACCGATGCGGGCGCGTCTGCTGCGGGAACTGCTGGGAAGCGGTTTTACACCTGCGCTGGCGCGTCTGCTGGCCGAGGGGCTGCCGGGCGGCCGCGATTACGACGAAACGGTGCAATGGGCGCAAACGGTGCTGGCGCGCAATCTGATCGCCGCGGGCGATGACGAAATCATCGCCCGCGGCGGAGTCTATGCGCTGGTCGGACCGACCGGTGTCGGCAAGACCACGACCACCGCCAAACTCGCGGCGCGCTGCGTGGTACGCCACGGCGCGGAGCGGCTCGCATTGCTGACGACCGACAGTTACCGCGTCGGTGCCCACGAACAATTGCGCATCTACGGCAAGATTCTCGGCGTCGCCGTGCATGCGGTGCGCGATACCGATGACTTGCGCGTGCGGCTTGCCGAACTGGGGGACAAGCACATGGTTTTGATCGACACGATGGGCATGGGCCAGCGCGACCAGCTGGTGGCCGAACAGATCGGCATGCTGACAAGTTGCAACGTGCAGCGCCTGTTATTGCTGGCGGCGACCGCCGGTGCCGAGCAGTTGGAGGATGTAGTCCGTGCTTACCGCGGTGACGGAATTTACGGCGCGATGCTGACCAAGACCGACGAGGCGGTCAGCATCGCCGGCGCGCTCGACGTCGTGCTCAGATACAAGCTGGCCCTGCATTACGCGGCGAATGGCCAGCGCGTTCCGGAGGATCTGCATCCGGCGCGCCGCGAATATCTGGCGCATCGCGCGTTGCGGCCGCGGCCGGCCGATTTTGCCGGCGGCCTGACCGACGCCGAGGTGCCGTTCGTGCTCGGTCGCCCGGCCGACATGCCGGCGCTGCACACGATGGAGATGACCGTTGTATAACGCGCGGATCGATCAGGCGGCAGGCCTGCGGCGCTTGTGCGGCGGCGTTCCCCGCCAGGTGGTCAGCGTGACCGCCGCGAGCCGCGGTGCGGGACGCACCGCGTTCATCATCGGCGTCGCGCTGGCGCTGGCCGCGTTGGGGCGGCGCGTTTTGGTGATTGACGAAAACAGCGGCATTGGCAACGTCAACGACACGTTGCGCCTCGGCTTGCGCTATGACTTGTGGCACGCGCTGTGCGATGGACGGCAATGGAGGGAAGTCGTCCAGGCGGCACATCCGCGCATAAACGTGCTGCCGGCGGCCCGCGCGGCACGGATGGCGGACGGCGTACCGCACCAGACTTGCGCGGCGGTGATGGCGCAGATTGCCGCCACCGCCGATGTCGTGCTGGTTGACGCGTTGCCTGAAAGCGCGGGTCGCGGATGGGAGGTTGAAGGCGAAACGCGGCACTGGGTACTGCTGCCGGCGGGCGCGGTTGCGGTTACCGCCGCCTATGCGCTGATCAAACGCATTACGCAGTCGGTGACGTCGAGCAATCGTATCGAGGTCGTGGTGTCGCGGGTCCGCAACGCGGCTGAAGGAGCGGCCATCCACGCCAATCTCGCGGGGGTGGCGCGGCGCTATCTGCAGCTGACGCCGGCGCTGTCCGGCACATGGATCGCGGATCGCGCCATCGCCGCGCTGTTGCGCGGCGGCCGTGCCCTCGAGGCCATCGACTCCGATCACCGGTTGCTGCGGCACGGTGCGAGCTTTGCCAGCCGCCTGGCCGGCGCCGCCACGGAGGGTGCGGTGGCGGACGCCGAACCCCCGTTTGCCGGGAGCATGCAACCGAAGATGGCCGCCGCATGGGAAGCACCGTGAGCGCTGACGCCGGTGCTGCGACGGAGCGCCGCGTCGCCGCCGAAGCCCAGGCCTCGTACGACAACGGCCGGGCCCGCCATCGCGACGGCTGGGTGCGCGACTATGCGCCGCTGGTCAAACGTATCGCGCACCACATGATGGCGCGTCTGCCGGCAAGCGTGGAACTCGACGACATCATTCAGGCCGGCATGATGGGACTGCTCGATGCGATCGGCCGGTTTGAAGAAAACCGTGGCGCACGTTTCGATACCTACGCCGCGCAACGTATCCGCGGGGCGATTCTGGATGAGCTGCGCGAACACGACTGGTTGCCGCGGGGAGCGCGCAGGGACATGCGGCGCATCGAAAAGGCCATCCGCGCGCTGGAGCAGCGCCACGGCCGCGCCCCGACTGAGCCGGAGGTTGCGCGCGAACTCGCAATGCCCCTCGACCAGTACCAGGAAATGCTGCAAAACGCGCGGGGCTGCCAGATTTTCCATTTCGAGGATTTGCTCGACACCGACGACGGGCAGTTTTTGGAACGGCAGACCATCGAGCAGCCCGAGCCGGGCCCGCTGGAGCACCTGCTCAACGAGGACCTGCGCGAACAACTCAGCGCCGCCATTGAGAAACTGCCCGAGCGCGAAAAACTGGTGATGAGCATGTACTACGAGCGCGAATTGAATTTGCGCGAGATCGGCGCCGTGCTCGGCGTATCGGAATCACGAGTATGCCAATTGCATACTCAGGCGATCGCACGGCTGCGCTCGCAAATAAGGGAACAGTGAGCCTGGTGTGGCGCGCGCCGACCCCAGCACGTTTGCCGGCCTCGGGCTCGCGCTTGCCGGCATCATCGGCGGGCAACTGCTCGAAGGCGGCGATCCTGCTTCCCTGGTACAAGGCGCCGGATTCTGCATCGTTTTTCTGGGCACCGTGGGCGCGGTTCTTACGCAGACGCGCCTGCCGACGTTTCTCGAGGGCGTGAAGCTCGGCTGGTGGGCTATGTTCGCACCGGCGTTCGAGCCGCGGCGCGCGATGCTCGACGTCGCGCGCTGGGCGGAAATCGTACGCAAACAGGGGCTGCTCAAATTGGAAGGTGAACTGCGGCCGGCCACCGAACCGTTTACCCGGCACGGCCTCGAGTTGCTGATCGACGGCGGCAGCCCCGAAGAATTGCGCGACATCATGGCGGTCGAGGTCGCCGCTTATGAGGAGCGCCTGCGGCAGGCCGCGCGGATCTGGGATGCCGCCGGCGGCTATGCGCCGACGATCGGCATTCTCGGCGCGGTGCTGGGGCTGATCCAGGTCATGCAGAATTTATCCGACCCTTCGCGGCTCGGCGCCGGGATCGCCGTCGCGTTTGTTTCCACGATTTACGGCGTCGCCCTGGCCAACCTTCTGTTCCTGCCGGTCGCCAACAAGGTACGCGCGCTGATCGCCGAACGCGTGCGGCTGCACGAGATGGTGGTCGAAGGCTTGGCGGCCATCGCCAACGGCGATCATCCGCGTCTGATCGCGCGCCGCCTGCAGGGATTCTTCGCCTGATCCCGATATGGCGCGCCGGCGCAAAACCTACGTTGACCGCCGCCAGTCGGACGGACATGAGCGATGGCTCATCTCGTACGCGGACTTCATCACTTTGATGTTCGCGGTTTTTGTCGTGCTCTACGCGGTTTCCAGTCTGAGCGAAACGAAATATCGGCGGTTATCGGAAGCGATCGGCCAGGCGTTCGGCGCGGCCGCACCCGCCGCGGTTCCCCGCGCGCAACCGCCGGACGTGCGGAAAACGACCGCGGGTGGCGACCGTTCTCCGGCGAACGGAGGCGGGAACGACGGCGCGCTGCGCGAACTCACACAGCAGCTGGCCGAGACAATGGCGCCGCTGGTCGCGAGCGGTGACGCGCGCGTGATCGCCAGCCCGAGCGGCGTCAGGGTTGAATTGAACGCCGGAATGTTGTTCAAGTCTGGCGAAGCGCAACTGCAGGAAAATTCGCGGCATTTGATGCAGACCATCGCGGCGGTGCTGGTGCGCGACGGCCGCCTGCCGGTTCAGGTCGAAGGGCACACCGATGATGTGCCGATTGTCAGCGCGCAATTTCCCTCGAATTGGGAACTGTCAGCAGCGCGTGCCAGCAGCGTGGTGCGGGCCCTGGCTGATGGCGGTGTTGACCCCCGGCGGCTGGTCGCGAAAGGATATGCGGAATATCAGCCGCTCGAATCGAACGCGACGGCCACCGGCCGCGCGCGCAATCGGCGCGTGGTACTGAGCATATTGGCGGCGCCGGAACCCCTGGCGCCGATGCAACTCCAGCCGGCGGCGGCTTTGCCGGCGCATTGACGCTGGGTTGTTAAGCGGTTGCCAGGCGGCGCGCGCCGTACGGCGCGGCGGGTTGTCCGTTGGCAGAATAAAGCGGAGCGTGCAGCCCCTGACGCAGTACCGTCAGCGCCTGTTCCGTGGCGGCAAGTCGCCAGTTGATCAACTGGCCCACCGTGTGATTGAGGCCCTGCGTGCGGGCGGCGGCATGCTGCAGCCGCTGCCAGGTGATGGTGTCTTGTGGATGGTCGGCCAGAAAAGACTCGATGCCCTTGCGCCCGGCGTCAAATCCGGCCGCAGTCAGCGCCCGGTTACGCGCGTCGACCAGCGCGGCGATTTGGTGGGTAGCTTCCGCCTTGCGCATCGTGATGCCCTGCAATGCGGTGACATTCTGCGCCAGCAATGCGGCACGCTCTTCGGCAAGCAGCGATGCAAACGATTCAACGGCTGCGCATTCGCATGCCAGGTTGTGTGCGATGGCAACCGGGGCCGCCACAACGGTGCCGGCGCGATCACCGCTGCTGGAGGTAATGCTCATGCCGTGGGCTGCAACAACTCGCGCGCGGTTTCGATCAGCTTGTCCGCGATGGCGCCGGGATCGATTTTAAGCCGGCCTTCAGTGATCGCCTGTTTGATCTCCGCAATGCGCGCCGGGTCGAATGCTTCGGGGCTGCTTTGCACCTCCTGGGACAGCGTTTGCAGTTGCGCCGCGAGCGGGCTTAACTGAACGTCCGTGCTGCCGGTGCCGGCGGATTGGGCGTTGCCGCCCGCCTTTTTCGACGGCCCGGGCTCGGTCTTTATTGCACCGGTCAAGGGCGAAGTCAACGACGGATCAATTTTCATGAAAGAGTTACCTGACAGTACCAGTTGAATGTTTTACGGCACGCGCCGGGAAAAACTTTAGCCCCATGCGCCATTTTGGCAGAAGGCGTGTTTTATAAATCAATATCAGAAACTTACTTCAACGACGCTGTTGGCGTGCGCGATCCCGCTCACCGTTTGGCCGGAAGCAGTCTGGACTTTTGCCAATTGACCATCGGCCGCGTTATTGACGGCGCGTCCCTCGGCCGTGACTTGAAAACCATGCCCGGTGGTCATCAGTCGCACGGTTTGTCCCTGTTGTACGGCGAGCGGCATGCGCAGCATGTCCTGGCGTAACGGCTGGCCGGCGGTGACACTGATGGCCAGCATCCTGCCGGTGGCCTGCCTGGGGTCGGTCACGATGCCGGCGGGCAATTGCGTCAAATCGCCGTTGAGCATCGCGAGGTCAATGGCCGCGATCGTCTGACCCTGTCCCAGCGGTCGCGCGGTAACCAGATAGCTGGCGATGACGCGTACCGTTACCGGGACGTAAACCGTCCAGGTAGTACCGCCAACACAACGCACGCCGACGGTAGAGTTTCCCCAAAGACGCGCGCCTACGGGCAGAAATGCCTCCAGCGTGGGGCAAGCGGCGAGCGTGGTTCGTGCATCGAGCGCGCCGACCGAATAGTTGACCGTGCCGGGCAGGCCGATGGTTTCACGTTGCAAAAACCGCTCGACCGCGGCGGCGACCGTGGCGGAATCCTGATGCGCGAACGGCGGAGCAGTGGTCTGGGCGACGGCATTCACGACAACACCGCAGATCACGGCGGCGATCGGGGCCAGCAAAATCTTCCGGATTGACATGCGTGTCTCCCGAGAATTATCGGAGGGTGCCATTAGACCACGCGCGAGAGGAGCACGATGCGTCGAATTGGGGGCAGGATTGGCCGCTTATCGGCGCTTGGCGGACGATGGCGGAGGCTTAAGCTTCGATCGACTTCATCCAGGTAAATTGCCGCGGGAAGGGGTGGCACGGTGCAGAAACTCGACAGCATTTTCGGTTTTCAACAACAGGCGCTGGCGTTGCGTGCGCAGCGCCAGCAGCTGCTGGCCTCCAACATCGCCAACGCCGATACGCCGAATTACAAGGCGCGCGACATTGATTTTACAAAGGCGCTGAAACAGGCGGCGGCCGCCAGCAGCGCGGCAGGCGAACCGGTCATGCTGACGCGCAGCGACCCCGCGCATCTCGCGGGCGCAACCGGCGAAACCGTCGATGGCGTGCCGGTCCAGTATCGTGTGCCGACCCAACCCAGCGTCGACGGCAACACGGTTGAGATGGACTATGAGCGCGCGCAATTCGCGGATAACGCGCTTCATTATGAAGCCGACCTCACCGCGGTCAACGCGCAGATCCACAGCATGCTTGCTGCGATCCAGGACTAAGCCGCCATGTCGCTTGATGCCATCCTCAATATCGCAAGTTCCGCGCTGACGGCGGAATCGCAGCGTCTTAATGTAGTTGCCAGCAACTTGGCCAATGCGGACAGCGCGACCGGACCGGATGGGCAGCCATATCATGCCAAGCAGGTGGTATTCAGTTCGGCGTTGGTGTCGGAACAAGGCGCCACCGGCGTGAGTGTGACCGGCGTAATTCAGGACCCATCGCCGATGAGAGAGGTTTACGACCCGAAGAACCCGCTCGCCAACGAAAAAGGTTACGTGACGATGCCGAATGTTGACGTAGTTCAGGAGATGGTCAACATGATTTCGGCGTCGCGCGCTTACGAAAACAATATTGAAATGATGAACACCGCCAAAGCATTAATTTCGAAAACCCTTACCATCGGCCAATAAGGAGCGATTTCCATGACTGCCATCCAGAATATCACCGCGGCTTCGACTAACTCGAGTGCAACAAGCACTGCCTTGACGGCGATAAGTTCACCACAGGATCTGCAAAACGAGTTTCTTACTTTGCTGGTGACGCAGATGCAAAATCAGGACCCACTGAATCCGATGGACAGCTCGGAAGTTACCTCCCAGTTGGCGCAAATCAGTACCGTTAGCGGTATTGGCCAGCTAAATAGTACGATGCAGTCGCTACTCTCCAGCATGAGTGCCCAGCAATCCGTGCAGGCGGCGTCCCTCGTCGGCCAGGGTGTCATGGTGAGTGGTAATCAGCTTAACTTGTCCAATAGTAACGCCGTGTTCGGCGTCAGTTTACCTCAAGCGGTAACCAGTATGACGGTAACGGTAACGGATGCCGCGGGCAATATCGTCGATCAAATGGATGTGGGTCCTCAGGCAGCCGGTACGGCGCTCATGCAGTGGGATGGTTCGACGCTTAGCGGTGGCACGGCGGCGGATGGCAGTTACACCGTCAGCGTAACTGCCAGTGCCAACGGCCAGAGCGTCACTGCTTCGACGATGAGCTATGGCGTAGTCAATGCTGTCACACCCGGCACCGGCACCAGCGCTACCAGTCTGAATATCTCGGGTATCGGTACGGTGCCGTTGTCAGCCGTCCAACAAATTTTATGAGGGGGGGCGAACATGAGCTTTCAACAAGGATTGAGCGGTCTTGATGCGACAAGTCAGGCGCTGGATGTCGCCGGCGATAACATTGCCAATGCGAGTACGGTGGGATTCAAGTCTTCCGACGCGCTTTTTTCGGACGTCTATGCCAATTCCCTGAACGGCTCGGGTGCCAATCAGGTTGGCTTGGGCACGACATTGCAGGCCATCGAGCAGAATTTCTCACAGGGTAGCATTACCACCACCACCAATCCGCTTGACTTGGCGATCAACGGCCAGGGCTTTTTCCGGGTGAGCGACAATGGCTCCATTACGTATACCCGGAACGGTCAATTCCAGCTCGATGCATCCGGTTTCATCGTAGACGCTAACGGCAACAATTTAACTGGCTATCCGGTAAGCGCCAGCGGCAATATCGTCACCTCGGCGCCGGTCAATCTTCAGGTCAGTTCCAGCACACAGCCACCCCAAACGACATCTGAAGCGACCGCCAACCTTAATCTTGATGCCAGCGCTACGGCGATCGCAGTGCCGTTTAACCCAACGGATCCGACCACTTATACGAATTCGACCTCGCTGTCGGTGTATGACAGCCAGGGTTTTGCGCACACGGTGTCGCTGTATTTTGTGAAAACCGCAGCGACCAATGACTGGAACGCCTATGCCACCGTGGATGGCACGGCAGACACCTATGTGAATCTCGGTTCTGGCGCGGGAACTCCGGCGGCGCTCGACTTCAACGGATCCGGACAGCTGACTTCTGCCATGCCGCTCAATGTTTCCGTCGATCTGGCCGGCATTGCCGCCGCGAACGGTAGTGCCAGTACCGCCAACTCCCCCCTCAACTTCACACTTGATTTCACTGGTACCACACAATTTGGATCATCGTTTAGCGTTAATTCGCTGACGCAGAACGGCTATGCTTCCGGCCGACTGACCGGCTTATCCGTGAGCGGCAGCGGAGTAATTCAGGGGAATTATTCGAATGGCCAGTCGACGGCACTGGGCCAGGTAGCATTGGCCAATTTCACTGATCCGAACGGCTTGACGCCGCTCGGCGCTGGCCAGTGGGCCGAAACCGCGGCTTCCGGCTTGCCGCAAGTCGCCGCTCCGGGCACCGGCAACTTGGGGGTCTTGCAATCCGCTGCAATCGAGCAATCGAACGTCGATTTGACCACCCAACTCGTCAACATGATTACGTTGCAACGCAATTATCAAGCCAACGCAGAGTCCATCAAAACCCAGGACACAGTGTTGCAGACATTGGTGAATCTGCAATAGGGCGACGCGCAAGAAGTAAGTATGGGCCACTGATTTAAATCGCGGAGATGCCATGGACAGGATGATTTACGTTGCGATGACCGGTGCCGAGCACATGGCCGAGCGGCAGGCGACGATCGCGCATAATCTCGCCAACTTGAGCACGACGGGCTATCGTGCGGATGTCAGTGTCTTTCGTGCGGCTTACATCAACGGCCCGGGGCTGGCGACGCGCGCTTTTGTCGTGGATTCGACAGCGGGCGTTGACCTGACACCCGGTCCGATCCAGGAAACCGGCCGCAATCTGGATGTGGCAGTGCAGGGATCGGGCTGGATTGCGGTGCAATTACAAGATGGATCGGAAGCGTATACGCGAAACGGCAGTCTGCAGATGGATGCCAACGGTGTACTGCAAACACACGACGGACAAAACATCCTCGGTGATGGTGGTCCGATCACGATTCCTCAGAATACGCAGGTGGTCATCGGTCGCGATGGCACGATTTCAGCGGTGCCGTTTGGAAACCAGCCGAACACGGTCAGTACCGTGGGGCGGATCAAACTAGTGAACCCGGATCCCTCGCAATTGGTGAAGGGGGACGACGGGTTATTCCGCCTGACCAGCGGCGCGGCAGCAGAAGCTGATGCCAATGTCTCGCTGGCAGGTGGCGCGCTTGAAAGCAGTAATGTCAACGCGATTTCTGCGATGGTGGACATGATTACAACGGCACGCGAATACGAAATGAACATGACCCTCTTGCAGAATGCCAGTCAGAATGAACATGCCGCCGCACAGACTTTGTCAGTTACCAGCTGACGTGCTCATGATCCATCGCTTAGAGGAGATACCATTATGATGCGATCGTTATGGATAGCCAAGACTGGAATGGATGCTCAGCAGACCCAGCTGGACATCATTTCAAACAACCTTGCGAACGTCAGCACCAACGGTTTCAAAGGGTCGCGCGCGGTGTTCGAGGATCTGTTGTATCAAACGTTGCGCCAACCCGGTGCGCAATCCTCACAACAGACGCAGATTCCCTCCGGTCTGCAGGTTGGTACCGGTGTGCAGCTGATAGCGACGGAACGCCTCTTCACGCAGGGCAATCTGCAGCAGACCGGCAATTCGCTTGACCTCGCGATCAATGGCCAGGGGTTTTTCCAGGTATTGTTGCCGGACGGCACTACGGCCTATACGCGCGACGGCTCGCTGCAGTTAAACAGCCAGGGACAGGTGGTGACGGCAAGCGGGTACCCGGTGCAGCCGCAGATCACCATCCCCAATAATGCGCAAACGATCACGATCGGTTCGGACGGCACGGTAAGCGTGTTGCAAGCCGGGCAGACCAAGCCGGCCCAAGTCGGCACGATCCAGCTGGCCAATTTCATCAATCCCGCCGGGCTGCAAGGCATGGGTGAAAACCTCTACCTGGAGACCGCGACTTCAGGTACCGCCACTGTCGGCCAGCCCGCAAGCAATGGTATGGGTTCGTTAAGTCAGGGTTATGTCGAAACTTCGAACGTCAACGTGGTGGAGGAATTGGTGAACATGATTCAGACGCAACGTGCCTATGATATTAACTCAAAGGCGGTGCAGACCGCCGACCAGATGCTGCAATCCTTGAGCCAGCTTTGAGGGTGGGCGACCGTGGCGCTGCGCACGACTTTCCATATAGTTGCAGTCACTGCAATGATCCTTGAAGCAGCCGGCTGCGCGCTGTCGCCGCCAACGATCGTGCATCAGCCGGTGACGGCTCGTCCGGCGCCACTGCCGGCAGTGGCGCCGGCAAATGGCTCCATCTTTCAGGCGAACAACACGTACCGTCCGCTGTTCGAGGATCCTCGTGCGCGCAATGTCGGTGATATTCTGACTATCAAGATCATCGAGAAGACCCAGGCCGACAAAAGTTCCGAGACCGATTATCAGAAAACAGGTTCCACCCAATACGGCGTAACGTCGCTGACCGGATTGCCCGGCACCAGTCTTTTGAATTCGTCGGTTAACGCGAGTTCCGCGCACGCCTTCGATGGCAAAGGAGCGGCAACCGCGAATAATGATTTCACAGGCAGCATCACGGTGACGGTTACCGATGTTTATCCGAACGGAAATCTGGTCGTTTCCGGAGAGAAACAGGTCGCGATGGCTCAAGGCACTGAGTTCATCCGGTTTTCGGGCGTGGTCGATCCGCGCTTTGTAGATAACACAAATACAATCACCTCTACGCAGGTTGCCGACGCGCGTATCGAATACAAAGCCAATGGTGTGCTTAACGAAGCACAAGTCACCGGCTGGCTCGCCCGCTTCTTCATGAGCTTCCTGCCGTTCTGAGCATCCATGCCAGCCACCGAAAATCATCGCGGAAGGTACCTGGTAAAAATCGTTGCGACCGCGATTTGCGGATGTTTCCTGCTGTGGCCGGGCTGGTCGGCAAACCTGGCATGGGCCGAGCGCATCAAGGATCTGGTGTCGGTCCAGGGGCTGCGCGACAACCAATTGATCGGTTACGGGCTGGTGGTCGGATTGGACAACAGCGGCGACCAGACTACGCAGACACCGTTTACGGTGCAGACCGTGATCAACATGCTGTCGCAGCTTGGCGTCAACGTGCCGGCGAGCGCCGCTACCACAATGCAGCTGAAAAACGTCGCCGCCGTAATGGTGACCGCCACCCTGCCGGTGTTTGCCGGGCCCGGGCAGACCATCGATGTCACGGTATCGTCGTTAGGCAACGCCAAAAGCCTGCGCAGCGGCACATTATTGATGACGCCGCTCAAGGGTGCTGACGGGCAGATTTACGCGATGGCGCAGGGCAATGTGGCGGTGGGTGGCGCCGGTGCTTCTGCCAACGGCAGTTCAGTGCAGATTAACTCGCTGAGCACCGGACGCATCCCGTCCGGGGCGACCGTTGAACGTACCGTCAATACACCGCTGGGGCAGGGCCAGTACCTTCAGCTCGAAGCCAACACCACCGATTTCATGACCGTGGCCAAGATCGTGACAGCGATCAACACCAAAGTCGGCAAAGGCACTGCTGCAGCGATTGATGGCCGCGTGATTCGCGTGACGGCGCCGGGGGATACGGATACACGTGTTGCGTTTCTTGCAACTATCGAAAATATCGAGGTCACGCCTGATTCCGGCGTTGCCAAAATCATCGTAAATGCTCGTACCGGTTCGATCGTGATGAATCAGAATGTGACGATCGACACCTGTGCGGTTGCACACGGCAATCTGTCAGTAGTGGTATCCACTGCACCGGTCATCAGCCAACCGGGACCGTATTCCAACGGCACCACAGTGCAGGCTGAAGTTTCACAGATCGAAGTGCAGCAGGAAAAGGGTAGCGTAATGATGGTGCCGGCTGGGGCGGCACTGGCGGATGTCGTCAAGGCGCTGAACGCGCTCGGTGCGACGCCACAGGATTTGCTGGCGATTTTGCAGGCCATGAAAGCGGCTGGTGCACTGCACGCCGAATTGGAGATCATCTGAGATGGCGAGTGAAGGCGCGGCCGCTATCCAGGCCACAATGCCGATCGACACGCACGCGCTTGATGGCCTTAAGCTACAGGCACAAAACGACCCGCAAGCTGCGGTCAAGGGGGCCGCCCAGCAATTTGAAGCATTATTCCTGCAGATGATGTTGAAAACCATGCGTGAAGGGGGCAACGTCCAGGACGGTCCGTTCGACAGCGAACAGACCCGTTATTACACTTCGATGCTTGACCAGCAGATCGCACAGGTGATGTCTAAGCGCGGCACCGGCCTTGCCGACGTGATCGCGCGCCAACTGTCGCGGACTGCTCCGAAACCGCCGACCTCTAATCCCATGTCGTCCACGGCTGACAACGTGCCTGCTGCTTCAATCAGCGTACGCGCCAAGCAATTCGTAAATCAATTATGGCCGTACGCGGCAGACGCAGCGCAAAACACCGGGATTCCAGCGCACTTTATGTTGGCGCAGGCGGCGCTCGAAAGCGGTTGGGGGAAAAACGAAATCAAGTCTGCGAATGGCTCCAGCACCTACAATTTGTTCGGCATCAAGGCCGACGCATCCTGGAAGGGGCCGGTGGCTGAGGTGACGACGACCGAATACGTCAACGGCGTCGCGCAAAAAACCACCCAGCGCTTTCGCGCCTATGGTTCCTACGCCGAAGCGTTCCACGATTATGCACAGCTACTGAAATCCCAGCCACGTTACAACGCGGTACTCACGCAGGGCGGCGATGCACAAGGTTTTGCGCGCGGGCTGCAGCAGGCCGGTTATGCGACCGATCCAATGTACGCCGATAAGCTGGTGCGCATCATCAGTGGCGATACCCTGCGTCAGGGCATGGCTGGATAACGTCATCCTGTAATCCGTGCGCATTGCGGCATTGGACATACAGCAAAGGAAATTTTTGTGACTTCGAATATTCTGGGGATCGGATTATCGGCGCTCAACGCGGCCCAGCTTGGGCTTGCCACAACCGGTAACAATATCGCCAATTCAAACACGCCGGGCTACAGTCGCCAGCAAATAGATCAAGTACCCGCACTGTCGCTGTTCACGGGTGGGGGCTATGTCGGTCAGGGCACTGATGTCGATTCGATCAAGCGCATCTATCAGCAGCTTACTGCCAATCAAGTCAATGCAGCACAATCGCAAAGTTCCGCGCTCGATACCTATCAGACCTGGATATCGCAAATCGATAATATGCTCGCCGACCCCAGCGTGGGGCTGACGCCGTCATTGCAAAATTTTTTTTCAAGTGTGCAGAGTGTTGCGAATAATCCGACCGACAGCACGGCACGTGCTGCGATGCTCGCCTCGGGGCAGGCGCTGACTCAGACTTATCAATCGCTCAATCAGCAGTTGGCACAAATCAATAGCGGTGTGAACTCACAAATTACTTCGACTGTTGCACAAATCAATTCATATGCCGCCGACATTGCCAATTTGAACCAGTCGATTCTCTCCGCCCAAGGCTCAGGCACTGGCCAACCGCCCAACAGTTTACTGGATCAACGCGATCTGCTGGTCAATCAATTGAATCAGCTGGTGAGTACCACGGTGGTACAAGGATCCAACGGCAGTTACAATCTATTCATCGGCAATGGACAGGCACTCGTCATCGGTGATCAAAATTACAATTTGTCTGCTGTCAATGATCCGAGCGATCCGGGCCAGTTAACGGTTGCGCTTGTGACTGCCGGTAACAACGTGTTATTGCCGGAGAGCAGTTTGACGGGCGGCGCCTTGGGCGGGTTACTTGCGTTCCGCGATCAGACGTTGGCACCGGTACAAAATCAACTCGGCCAAGGCGCCATTGCCTTGGCGACCAGTTTCAACAGCCAGCAGGAGCTCGGACAGGATTTGAACGGCAACTTGGGCAATGCTTTTTTCGTAGTGCCGTCGCCGCAAGTAATCCCGAACTCGACCAATACCGGCAACGGCCAGATCGTGAGTACGATCGCCGACGGCAGCGCGGTGACGACCAGCGACTATAAAATGTCTTTCGATGGCACCAATTACACCTTGACGCGGCTGTCGGACAATACCCAGCAAACCATCACGCCCGCCAACCTGGCGGCGGGAGTGACAGTGAACGGCTTTACGCTGACGCTGGCGAGCGGGACGCCGGTGGCCGGCGATAGTTTCCTGATTCAGCCGACGGTCAATGGCGCCGGGCAAATCGCCGTTGCGCTTACGAATGGGGCGCAAATCGCTGCCGCGGTTCCGGTGACTGCGACGGCCAGCTCGGCCAATATCGGCAATGCGACGATCAGCGCGCCAACCGTCAATCAACCAGCCCCGCCCGATATCAATTTGCAGCAACCGGTTACGCTGACGTTTACCAGCGGGACCCAGTTCAATGTCTCTGGCGTCGGGACTGGCAATCCGACCGGCGTTGCCTATACTTCAGTCGGTACTATTACTTATAACGGCTGGACCGTAGCTATCAGCGGTACGCCGCAAGCCGGCGATACTTTTACCATCGTGCCGAATACCGGCGGCGACGGCGATAACGGCAATGCATTGCAGTTGGCCGCATTGCAGAACCAGAATACCGTCGCTAACAGCACGGCATCGTATCAATCAGCGTACGCCACTTTGGTCGGCAACGTCGGAATTCAGGCCAGCAACGTGCAGACCAATCAGGCCGCGCAGGCGGCGGCATTGTCCCAAGCGACACAATTACAGCAGTCGATATCCGGGGTCAACCTCGACGAGGAGGCGGCCAATTTGTTGAACTACCAGCAGGCGTACCAGGCCGCGGCCGAGATGATGCAGATTGCGAATCAGGCATTTCAATCGCTGCTCAATATCGGCAGCTAGGAGAATAATCATGCGCATCAGCACCAACACGATTTATGACCTGGGCGTAACCCAAATCGAGAACCAGGAGTCGCTGCTGCTGAAAACACAGCAGCAGCTATCGAGCGGCAAAAGCGTATTGACGCCGGCCGACAACCCGATTGCCGCATCTCAGGCGCTCAATGTGCAGCAATCCATCGACGTTAACAATCAGTACCAAACCAATCAGCAAGCCGCGACCAATCAACTCTCGTTGGTAAGCAATGCATTGTCCAGCGCAACCAATTTGCTTCAAAGTGTGAATTCAACGGTAGTCTCCGCGGGTAACGGCGCTTTATCCAATGCGGATAAAGCGACGCTTGCCCAGCAGTTACAACAGGACTACCAGCAACTGCTGTCGATCGCCAATAGTGACGATGGGCAGGGGCACTATTTGTTTTCAGGTTTTCAGTCGGGAGTACAGCCATTTGTGCAAACCGCGAACGGCGTTTCCTATCTCGGCGACAGCGGCCAGCAATTGATTCAGACCAATGCCGCGAGCCGCATCGCAGTCAATCTGCCGGGAAATGTTGTTTTCCAAAACATTCGCAATGGCAATGGTGCTTTTGTCGCGCAACCGGCGGCCACCAATACCGGCAGCGGCGTCATCGGTCAAGGCACGGTCGTCGATCCGACCGCGCTGACCGGCGACAATTACCAGATCAACTTCACCGTGACCACCACCGCGGGCGTTACCACCACCACTTACGACGTGGTGGACACCACGACCAGCACCACACTGCTGACCGCCCAACCGTATACCAGCGGCAACGCAATCACGTTCGACGGCATGCAGACGTCAATCACCGGCGCACCGGCCGATGGCGATCAATTCACTGTGACGCCGAGCGCCAATCAGAGCATTTTCCAAACAATCTCGAACTTTATTTCGGCGCTGCAGAATCCCGGTTCCGGTACCACGGCAAACACGCAATTTGCAAATGAACTGGGTCTCACATTGTCCAACCTGGGGCAGGCAATGAATAGCTTCGACGGGCAGGCAGGTGTAGTTGGCGCGCGCATTAACCAAATCAGCGACTCAACCAGTGCCAGCAATTCCCTGAATATCCAGTATCAACAAGTGTTGTCGCAGCTGCAGGATGTTGATGAAGCGAAGGCGGCGACCGATCTGGCGAATTACCAAACTACGCTGCAGGCCGCGGAGCAATCATTTCAATACGTCGCCGGTAAATCGTTGTTCGATTATCTGTCATGACCGCCGTGATGTGGTTTAAGCGTTGTTCCTTCACCCGCCTTGTGCGCGGAACAGGGCATCTGCGAGATCGAGCATGTGCCCGAACAATCCGGCCAGCGCGTTGCCCAGATACGGCATGACCAGTGCCATCGTGGCGATACCCGCCAGCAGGGTCAGGGGGAATCCCACCGAAAACAGGTTAAGTTGCGGCGCGGTGCGCGTCAGCACGCCCAGCGCCAGGTTGATTATGAGCAGCGCGCCGATGATCGGCAGCGCGAGCATGAAACCACTCAGAAAAATCTGCTCGCCGGATTCGACCAGACTCAATAAGATTCCGGCATGCAAATGCGGTGCCGTAATCGGTATCGTCTCGAAACTGCTGGCAAGCGCCGAAAGCAATAATAAATGCCCGTTCAGGCTCAGGAACAGCAGCGTCGCGACCATTCCCAGGAATTGCGCGACGACCGGCACGTCGCTTGCGCTCAGGGGGTCGAAAAAACTCGCGAAACCGAGGCCCATTTGCAGACCCGCGATCTCGCCGGCGAAGTCGACGACCGCAAAAGCGATCTGAATCGCGAACCCCATCAGCGAACCGATCAGGAACTGGGTCACCAGCACCCCGACTCCCTGTCCTGACCACGGTGCGATGTCCGGCACCTTGACCTGCGGCATCAGCAGCAGCGTGATCCCGACCGCCAGGCCGATTCTGACGCGGGCCGGAATCGATGCGCTGCCCAGCAGCGGTGCCGCCGCAATCAATCCCAGAATGCGCGTCAATGGCCACAGAAACGTGGCCAGCAAGGCTCCCCACTGTGCATCGCTGAAGGAGATCATGCTTCACTGAGCCGGTCAGCCGATCATGCCGGGCAGCCCTTCGAACAGGCGGCGCATGTAATCGAGCATGACATTCAGCATCCACGGGCCGGCTATGATCAGGGTCACGAACAGGGCGATCAATTTGGGGATGAAGGAAAGCGTCATTTCGTTGATCTGGGTTGCCGCCTGAAAAATGCTGACCAGCAGACCGACCGCGAGCGCGGCCAGCAATAAGGGAGCTGAAAGCAGCAGCGTAACCTGCAGCGCTTCTTGGCCGATGGTCATTACGGATTCGGGTGTCATGGGGCTCCTGCCGGGCGGAAAGGGCAATGTTTCAATCAAGTATTGAAGCTCTGAATCAGGGAACCGACCAGCAGGTGCCAGCCGTCGACCAGCACGAACAGCATCAGCTTGAACGGCAACGAAATCATGACCGGCGACAGCATCATCATGCCCATCGACATCAACACGCTCGCCACCACGATATCGATGATCATGAACGGAATAAAAACCAGGAAAGCGATCTGAAAAGCGGTTTTGAGTTCACTCGTCACATACGCCGGGATCAGTACGCGCAGCGGCACATCCTGCGGCCCCTTGATTTCGGGGCTTTTGGATACCTTGAGAAACAGCGCGAGATCGGCTTCGCGCGTTTGTTTCAACATGAAGCTCCTGAGCGGCGCAGCAGCGCGCTGCAGCGCTTCATCACCGCTGATCCTGCTTTCGGAATACGGGATATATGCGTCGCTGTAAACGCGGTCGATCACGGGAGACATCACGAAGAACGTCAGAAACAGCGCGAGCCCGACCAGCACCTGGTTCGGCGGCGACGTCGTCGTGCCGAGCGCATGGCGCAGCATCGACAACACGATGATGATGCGCGTGAACCCCGTCATCATCAGCACCATTGCCGGCAGCAGCGTCAGACTCGTGAGCAGGATCAGGGTCTGCAGGGACAGGCTGTAGGTCTGGCCGCCGCCCGGCGCTGGCGTGCTGGTGATCGCCGGCAGCAGCGGTGCGGACGCTGCGGCGACGGCCGGCGCGGCGGCGCCGGCAACCGCCAGCACGATCCAGATTACACGGGGCTTAACCATGCTGGCGGCGCTCCAGCACTTGTTTTAACCTGGCCTTGAATCCGGCGGCTGCCGGCGCCGCTTCCTCACGTGGCGCACGCGGCAGCAGGTGCAGCGTGGAGACGTGCCCCGGCGCGACGCCGACGACCAGCCAGGTGTCTTTTATTTCGATCACGACGACCCGTTCCCGCGCGCCGATCGCGACCCCGCTGATTACCCGCAACACATGGTTGTTGGCGCGGGGCAGCGCGTTGAGCCGCTTCATCAGCCATACCGCGCAACCGAAAATGGCGAGCACGCATGCCAGGCCAAGCACGACTTGCAGAACGTTGGCGGCCGACAGCGGGTTCGGAGCGGCGTTTTCCGCCGCATGCGCCGGATGCGATATCGCCCACAGCCATAACGCCGGGTACGAAAACGATTTCACCATCGGTTGAGCTTCCGGATCCGTTCGGAGGGCGTGATGATGTCGGTGAGGCGGATGCCGAATTTATCGTTGACGACGACCACCTCGCCTTGCGCGATCAGGCAGCCGTTGACCAGCACGTCCATCGGCTCGCCGGCCATGCCGTCGAGCTCGACCACCGAGCCCTGCGCGAGCTGCAGCAGATTCCTGATCGCGACCTTGGTGCGTCCGAGTTCGACCGTCAGTTGCACCGGGATATCGAGAATCATGTCGATATCGTGTTGTGCTTCCTTTTGAGCGTCGCCCGGCGCGAATTGCTGAAATACCGGCGCGGCGGGAGGTGACGCCCCGGCCTTGACTTGTTCACTCATTGCCGCCGACCAATCATCGGCATTTTCCTGTTCCTGGGATGTCGTGGTATCGGACATGGCATAGGTCTCCGGGAGTGGGCGATCAGAGGGTGGATAAGGCGGTGGAAGCGGAACCATTTTCCGCCGAGGAATGATTCAGCAGACGCTCGACTTTCAGCGCGTATTGGCCGTTGGACACGCCGTAGCGGCACTCCATGACCGGAATGCCGTCCACTTCGGCGGTCACTGTCCGCGGCAGCTCCAGCGGCAGAATGTCACCGGCTTTCATCTGCAACAACTTGCCAAACGTCGATTCCATTTGCGCCAGATTGATCACCAGCTCGATCTCGGCCGACTGTACCTGTTTGGCGAGCCGCGCCACCCAGCGCTTGTCGCTTTCCATTTGTTCGCCCTGGAGACTGCTGCATAAAGCGTCGCGGATCGGCTCGAGCATGCCGTAGGGCATGCAGATGTGCATGTCTGCGCTGACGTCGGTCGCAAGCTCGATGGTGAAGGTGGTGGTGACGACGATCTCGCTCGGTGTCGCTATGTTGGCGAACTGGGTGTTCATTTCCGATCGCAGATACTCGAATTTCACCGGATGCACCGGTTGCCAGGATTTCTCGTAATTTTCCAACACGGTCTGCAGCATGTGGTGGACGATGCGCATCTCGGTTTGCGTGAATTCACGGCCCTCGACCCGTACGTGGAAACGGCCGTCGCCGCCGAACAGGTTGTCGACGATGAGGAACACCAGGTTGGGATCGAAGACAAAAAGCGCGGTGCCGCGCAGGGGCTTCATCTGCACCATGTTGAGATTGGTCGGTACCACGAGGCCGCGGATGAATTCGCCGTACTTGATGACTTTGACCGGGCCGACCGAAATATTGCAGGTGCGGCGCATCAGATTGAACAGCCCGATGCGCAGCAGGCGCACGAAGCGCTCGTTGATGATTTCGAGCGTCGGCATCCGCCCGCGTACGATGCGCTCCTGTTTGGCGATGTTGTAGGGGCGGATGCCGTGGAGATCTTCCTCGGCCTTCTTTTCCTCCGGTTCGCCGGTCTCGCCGCGCAGCAGCGCGTCGACCTCGTCCTGGCTCAGGAACTCCTTGCCCATTTTTCAATCGATGATGAAAGCGGTGAACAGCACGCTGCGTACCGGCCCCGGCGGATTTGCGCCCCCCGGTTTGGCCGCGCCGGCGCCCTGGTTGGCGGCGGCCGGATTGGCAACCGGCGGCGACAGTGTGGCGTTCACCGTAGCCAGCACTTCATCCGCGAGTTTTTTCTTGCCTTCGGTGGTAAGGAGCTCCGTATTGGTCTTGCTGGAAAGCAACATCAATATCGCGTTGCGTACCGCCGGATCGTGCTGCTTCAATTCTTCTTCGACCGCCGGGTTATTGATGTCGAGCGTGATATTGGTCTGCAGGTGATGGCTTTGACCGTCGTCGGACAGCAGATTTACCGTGAAGGTTTCCAGCGCCGCATATGTCGGCTTGACGGGCTCCGCTTTAACTTCGGGCTTCGTTTCATGCGCGGTCCCGGCCTTGAGCAGATACCAGGCCGCCCCTCCGCTTCCTGCGACAATGGCCAGCGCGAGTGCAAGCAGGAACCATTTTCCGCTGCGTTTTTTCCGGGACGGGGGCGCGGTGGTATCCGTATCCGATGGCGTTGTTGCCTTTTCCATAGTGCGTTTCGACGGACTGGTTGGTTAGCCGATTATCAACGCGCGTGCGCGCGAGCCAAGCCGGGAATAGCGCCGGTTTCCCGTTTTTCTTTGCCGGTTCAGGCAAAAGTGTCGACGAGGGCTGAATTGCCGGTGCCCGCTGCCAGCGACGTCACCGCGACTGGCCTGGCATGGCGCGGGACATCGTCATCAGGCACGGTGGCCGGTTGTTGTGTCCCGGGAGAGTCCTGCTGCTGATGGCTGCCGACGCTGGCGTCGCTCAAAACAACGCCGGCATCGGCCAGCATGTCGCGCAGCCGCGGCAACGCGGCTTCCAGCGCATCGCGTGTCGCCGCGTGCGGCGCGACGAATTGCACGGCGGCCTGATTGTGCTGATCGCCGGTCAGAGAAACGCGGATTTCGATCGGGCCGAGATCGGGCGGGCTGACCCGCACTTCGGCGCTGCGCACATGCTCATTCACCATCCAGGCGACGGTTGCGCCGACTTGCTCGCGCCATGGCGGCGAGCCGACAGGCGTGCTGATTTCCGTGGCGCGGGTGGCCGATAGAAGATTATCCACCCCCGTTGAAATCGGAGTGCTTGCCGAAGCAGTGGTTGCCGTGTTGTCCGTATCCGCGCCGGTAATCGTCGCGGCGACCGGCGCGGCATCATGTACCGTCGCTGCGGTTAATGCTGTGGTATTGAAAGACGAGGTTGGTGCTCGGCCGATATTCGATGCGGGTTCGTTGGTTGCGGCAGGAGTTGTTGATACGTCATGCATTGCCGCTGCGGTTGGTGCCGTTGTATTGAAAGACGATGCGGGTTTGTTGGTTGCGGCAGGAGTTGTTGATGCGTCATGAATTGCCGCCGTGACCGGCGCTGCCGTATTACCAGCAGTAATTGGTGCCGCACTATTTTTGGAGGATCCCGAATCACGTTGGATGGTGGGTGTTGTGGCTGCGCTCGGGCCGCTGCTGTTGGTTGCAGGCAGGAGTAATGGCGTCGCCGACAGAGTGTTCTTTGTCATAACGGCCGTGGTGGCAGAAGGCGGTGCGGGTGGCGGCGGTTGAGTCACCACGGTTGAGGCGAGTGGCAGATTCGCCAGCCCCAGTGCTGTAAGTGCCGCGTCAGGGTCCGTGGGAGTCGCTGCTGGCGTGTTATCCATCGTTACGGCATCGTCTGTCGGTGACGTGCCGCTGGTCTTGTTGGGGGCGTCTTTGCCACTTGCCGCTTTGGCCACGGCAATCCCGGCCGCCAGTGTTTGCTGGAAGCTGTTGTTATCCGCGCTGATGCCGCCGGTATTGCTTGCCGTGGTCGTCTCCACATTGGTGGCAGGCGACGGCACAATCGGCAGGGTTGATGCGCTCATGATCTCTCCTCAGGTGGTGCGTGATGGGTTGCGCGGTTTGGCGGCCTGTTCGTCCTGTTCGCGCTGTTCACGTCGCGCCTGGGTGCGTCGCTCGCGGTTTGTTTCGCGCTCGCTCAATGTATCGAACGATTTGAGTTTGCGGTGGGCGCCCTGCCACTCGGTGCGGGAGCTTGCAACCCATTGCTGACAGGCCATCAATTGCCTGCGCTGCTGTTCGATTGCGGCATCGAGTTTGTTCAAAAACTCATGATAATTGCGCAGCACGTCGGAAGTCATGCTGCCGCGGGAATCCCTGCTGAGCTGGGCCTGATAGTCGCGCCGGTAACGTTCCAGCAACGCGAGTTTGTCTTCTTCCGTGCGCGCGCGCGAATGGGAGTGACCCAGATTCCGCGCTGCGGCATCGGTATGCCGCCGGCTGAGTTTGATCAACTGGGACAGTTGATTTTTATTCATCATTCCTCTTTTTAATGATAACTCATTGTGGCCGCCGCTTCCTGCGCACCGGACAGGGCGGCGAGAGCGGCGATGCTGTCGGCATAGGAAACCCGTTCGAACATGTTTTGTCTCAGGAACGCTTCCAGTCTGGGATAGCATTCGATTGCGCGGTCGAGTTCCGGATCCGCGCCGCTGCTGTAGGCGCCTACCGTGATCAGGTCGCGGCTGCGCTGGTAGCGCGTATAGAGGGCTTTAAAATTGCGCACCCGTTCCAACTGGTCGGCCCCGACCAGCGCCGTGATCGCGCGGCTGACCGATGCCTCGATGTCGATGGCGGGATAATGGCCCTGATCGGCAAGCTGGCGCGACAGAACGATATGACCGTCGAGGATCGCGCGCGCCGCGTCGGCGATCGGATCCTGTGGATCATCGCCTTCGGTCAGCACGGTATAGAACGCTGTTATCGAACCGCCGCCCGCCGGGCCGTTGCCGGTGCGTTCGACGAGCTGAGGCAGGCGCGCGAACACGGACGGCGGATAACCCTTGGTCGCTGGCGGTTCGCCGATCGCGAGGGCGATTTCGCGGCTCGCCATGGCGTAGCGCGTCAGCGAATCCATGATCAGCAGCACGTGCCGGCCCTGGTCGCGGAAATATTCGGCGATCGCGGTTGCATAGGCGGCGCCCTGCAGCCGCATCAGCGGCGAAGTGTCGGAAGGCGCAGCGACCACCACCGCGCGCGCCATGCCTTCCGTGCCGAGGATGTTTTCGATGAATTCTTTGACCTCGCGGCCGCGTTCCCCGATCAGGCCGACCACCGTGATGTCGGCGCCGGTATAGCGCGCCATCATGCCGAGCAGCACGCTTTTGCCGACGCCGGAGCCGGCAAACACGCCCATGCGCTGGCCGCGGCCGACGGTAAGCAGCGCGTTGATCGCGCGCACCCCGGTATCGAGCACTTCATTGATCGGCACCCGCTCGAGCGGATTGTAGGGGCGGCTGTACAAAGGTACCGCCGATTCCGCGAACACCGGACCGAGGCGGTCGAGGGGGCGGCCGGCGGCGTCGAGCACGCGGCCGAGCAGCGCCGGGCCGACCGGTATCCGTTTGGCGCGGTCGGCCGCGCGCCGGCGCGGCGCCGGCGACGCGCCCGGACGCGGCGCCAGCGCGGCCGGTTCATGGGGAATGACGCGCGCGCCGGGAGCGAGTCCGTAGGCGTCGCCGGTCGGCATCAAAAACAGGCGTTGGCCGGAGAAACCGACCACCTCGGCTTCAACCTGATTGCCGTCGGCGAGCAGGATCAGACACGAGCTGCCGACCGGCAGCTGCAGGCCGACCGCTTCCATGACCAGCCCGGCGACCCGGGTCAGATAGCCGCTGACCAGAAAGGGCGAGGTCGCGGCGACGGTTTGCGTGCAGTCCGCGAGCAGGGCGCACAGCCGTTGTGGAGCGGTGGCGGCGATGTTCATCGGTGGGCCGCCTTGGGTGCGAGGTCGATGATGTCGGCGTCGGACGGCGCATCATCGAGTGCGAGCCAGGAAAGATCACTGCCGAGCGCGGCGGCGATATGACGCCAGCGCTGCCGCAATGTCGCGTCGATTTCGGCGGCACCCTGCGACAGGCGGCAATCGCCGCGCGTCAAAACATGGTCTTCGACGATTTGCCACCCCTGGGTGTCGAGCGTTTCGCCGAGGTGCCGGCGTATGAGCGCCGCGTCTTCCGGATGCAGTGTCAACCGTGCCGGCCGCGTGAATGCAGGGAGCTCCCTGATGGCATCACGGACCACCGCAACGATCGTTTCCGGACGGGCGACCAGCTGCTGGCGCATGACGGCCTGGGCGACGGCCAGCGCCAGCGTCACCACCTGCTCGGCCAGGCGCTCCTCGCAACTGCTCCATTCCCGTGTCACGGCGGCCGTCAAGGCGTGCAGCTGTTCGACTTCTTTCCGGATTTCGTCATGGCCCTGTTGGCAGCCGGCGGCGTAGCCCTCGCGTTGCGCTGCCTGCTGCAGCTGTTCAATTTCTGCGGCCGTCGGCAGCTTTATTCCCTTTATTCCGGTCGGCAGACCGGTGGGACCCGCTTCAAATTTGTCGGGTTTCCAGCGCTGATACTTGGCGCTCGAAGGCTTGGGGGAAGCCGGGTTAGACATAGGCTTCCTCGCCCTTGCCGCCGAGCGCCAGCTGGCCTTCGTCGGAGAGCCGGCGTACCAGCTTGAGAATTTCTTTCTGCTGCGCTTCGACTTCGGCCACCTTGGTCGGTCCTCTGGATTCAAGGTCATCGCGCAGCATTTCGGCGGCGCGCTGCGACATGTTCTTGAGGACTTTTTCACGCAACTCCGGCGTCGCGCCCTTGAGCGCGACTACCAATGTGTCCGACTGCACTTCCCGCAGTACCAGCTGGATGCCACGGTCGTCGATGTCAAGCAGATCTTCGAACACGAACATTTCGTCGAGGATTTTCTGCGCGAGGTCGCCGTCGTACTCGCGCACCGCATCGATGACCGAGGTTTCATTCGCCGATCCCAGCATGTTGAGGATTTCGGCCGCCGTCCGTACGCCGCCCATCTGGCTTTTTTTGAGCACGCCGTTGCCGGCGAGCAGTTTGGTCAGCACATCGTTCAATTCTTTAAGTGCCGTCGGTTGTACGCCGTCAAGTGTTGCGACCCGCAACACCACGTCGTTGCGCAGCCGTTCCTGAAAGCAGGTCAGGATTTCCGCTGCTTGATCGCGGTCGAGGTGTACCAGAATGGTGGCGATGATTTGCGGATGTTCGTTCTTGATCAATTCGGCGACTTCGCGCGACGCCATCCATTTGAGGCTCTCGATGCCGCTGGAATCTCCGCCGCCCTGAAGAATGCGGTTCAACAGCGGCGCCGCCTTGTCGTTGCCGAGTGCCTTGACCAGCACGTTGCGCACGTATTCGTCGGTCGCAATACCCACGGACGTCCGCTGGCCCGCCGCTTCGTTGAAGTTTTTCACGACCTCGGTGATGCGGTCGCGCGTGACGTTGCTGAGACTGGCCATCGAGTGGCCGAGTTTCTGCACTTCGCGCGGGCTCAGATATTTGAACACCTCGGCGGCGATTTCTTCGCCGAGGGACATCAGCAGGACCGCGCTTTTTTGCAGTCCTTCGTCGTTCATGATCCGACCCACTGTTTGACGACGTTGGCGACCGCCCGCGGCTCGTCGCGCGCGAGCTGGCGCGTGCGATCCAGGGCCTGCTCGTAGGAGCTGTCGACCGCAACTGCCGCGGGCAGGGCGGACGGCGCCTGTGCGGCTGCCGCGCGTTCCGCGGCGATCCGGCGCATCATGGGTTTCAAGACGCCGAAGATCAGGTAGAACGCGACGCCGGCGGCCAGCAGATAACGCCCGATTTCCTTGGCAAGTTCGATGGTTTCCGGCTGTTTCCAGAGCGGCAACTCGGCGGCGACCTCTTTTTCCGGAACGGTAAACGATGCGTTGGCGACATTGACCGTATCGCCGCGTTCGTTGTTGAAGCCCATCGCTTCCTTGACCAGATTGGTGATCTGGGCCATTTCTTCCTGGGCAAGAGGCTTGAAGACAACCTTGCCGTCGGCGCCGGTTTCCTTGCGGTAATTGATGACGACAGCGACCGACAGGCGCCGGACATTGCCGGCCAGCTGGCGCACGTGCTGTATGGTCCGGTCGACTTCATAGTTGGTCGTCGCATCCTTGTGTGAATTCACCACCGGCGGGTCTGGCTGCGCCGGTCCAGCGGGTTTGGAAGCTGCCGGCCCGGCGGGTTTGGTGATGGGTGCGGTTGCGGAACCCGGCGGTTGATTCGACAGCGCGCCGGGTACGCCGACCGCGCCATTGTTCGCGGTGGTGATTGATTCACTGGTTTGCTGACTGCGTATCACCGGGTCCTGGTTGGGTTTGGGATTGAAAATTTCCTCCGCGTGCTCGGTCTGTGAGAAGTCGACATCGGCGGCGACCTGGGCTCGCAGGTTTTCGGTGCCGACGATGGGGGTCAGTATCGTTTCGATGCGCTTGACATAACTGCTCTCCAGTTCAGACACGTACTTGAGCTGGTTCGGGTCGAGTTCGCCGTTGCCCTGGTTGTCGGCGCTCAACAGATTTCCGTTCTGATCGACCAGGGTGACGTTTTGCGTGGAAAGATCAGGCACGCTCGCCGATACCAGGTGCATGATGGCGCTGACTTGGGAGGGTTGCAGCGTGCGCCCGGGGTAGAGATTGACGAGAACCGAGGCGCTCGGTTTTTGTTGCTCGCTCACGAAAACCGACGGCTTGGTCAGCGCCAGATGTACGCGCGCCGCCTGCACTTCGGACAGCGATTGTATTGAGCGCGCCAGCTCGCCTTCGAGCGCGCGTTGATAATTGACCTGTTCGAGGAACTGACTGGACCCCAGTTTCTGATTTTCCATCAACTCAAAACCGACCAAACTCCCTTTGGGCAGACCCTGGCTCGCGAGTTTCAGCCGGACTTCGGGCACCTGCTCGGCGGGAACCATGATCGTGCCGCCTTCCGCGGAAACCTGGTACGACACATTCATCTGTTGCAGTGCCGCGATGATCGCGCCGCCGTCCCGGTCCGAAACGTTGGCATACAGGACGTGATAATCAGGCATTCGCGCCCACAGCCAGGCGCCCGCCACGACCGCGACCATTGCCGCCGCCGTCAGCGTCATGCCCAAGCGCTGTGGCGAGAGCAATTGCGTCAGCATGGCCATTGGCGCGCCGTGCCGGGCGGCGGGCGCTTCTTCATATCGGGCCGGTGCCGGTGGTTTGCTGGCAAGTGATGAAACCTCGGTCGACATGTCCGACAAAATTGTTGGTGATGTTCACGGTTGATCTGCGGATGTGCGCCCATTATCGGTAAACCGAACCGGGTGAATAGACGGAAAAAGAGGGCTTTCACCAAGTTATTCGTCGTTCGCTGCCCCGGCTGATCGGGATAGATTGACACCCGGTGAAGCCGCGGCCGCTTGCAGACGGACCGGCGCACTCAACATGTATTTGTATTCCGCGGGGGCTCGACATGGAAATCAAGGCGCTTGACGATGTGCTGGCTCAATTGCGTGCCGCTTCCGCACTCGCCGGCGGCGCGTCCCCAACGGCGTCCAACGGCAATGCAGCCGCGGGCGGCATCGATTTCGCGGCGGTCTTGCGCGGCGCGCTGGACGGAGTCAGCCAAACCCAGAATCAGGCGCTGACGCTGGCGCAGAACTTCGAGCTGGGGGCGCCGAACATCGAACTGCACGATGTCGTCATCGGACTGCAGAAGGCCAACATCGAGTTCCAGGCCACCGTACAGGTTCGCAACAAGCTGGTTGCCGCCTACAACGACATCATGAACATGCAGATCTGATTCCATGATGATCGCCGCCGTATTTGTCATTCTCAGCGGCTGCCAAAACGGGGATTGCGGTCGCGCTCAAGCCGCATGATGTAGCGCTGGATCATCCCCGTCATGGCTGGAGTCGCGTTCAGGAAGCGGCACCCCGATCGTTTGCAGACGGTATTATTTTTCAGTGTGATTTCAAAGGAATCGCACACCACGAGATCGCTGACTACGGTCCCGACGCCGGGCAGATCGATCTCGCAGCCGCGGAATTCCGTTTCCTTCTCGAAGTTGACCATGGGATGATTGTCGATTACTGCGATGCCGCCGCAGCTGATGTCCAGCACCACGACTTCCGCAGGCGACGGTTTTCCATCGACGATCACCGGCACGCGGCACTTGATCGGCTGTCCCAGCGGGCAGGCGGCGCGATAAAACTCGCGCCGCTGCATGCGCAGCATGCTGTCCGGAATCGGTGCCGCCAGCGCCGATGAGCCGTCGTGCGCGTGCGGTCTCAGGCCGGCGACTGGAAACTTGATCTTGACGCCGTCTTCGCTGGTAATGCATATCACGCGCCGGCTCGAAAGTATCTTTTCCAGCGCCTCTTTTTGCTGGGGAACATCAAACACCACTTCGTTGTTGTCGGGGTCCACCGCGAGCACTGAAGTCAGCGCAAAGTCATTACTGCCGTTGAAGTAGGCGGTGACCAGCGCGTTCTTGCGCATCGCGGTGCGCAAAATGAGGACGATTTCACTCGGGTTGTTGGTGACATAGCGCGCCTCTTCGTCGCTGAAGGCGCGCTCGTGCGGGAGCTGGGGATCGAACGTCATTTTGGCGTATCGGCCAAGGCGGGGGCCGGCGCGGATGCGGCGGCCGGACGCCAGCCGTGTTCCAGCCGGTAAATCCATGCCAGCAGTTCGGCGACCGCGATGTAAAGCGCAGGGGGAATGTGCTGATCGAGATCGACCTGCATCAGCAGGGATACCAGTTCGCGGGATTCGTGCACATACACGCCATGTTCGCGGGCAGCGGCGATGATCCGGTCGGCGAGCTCGCCGCGCCCCTTGGCGACAACGCGCGGTGCGACATCCTGGTTGCGGTATTGCAGCGCGACCGCCGCCCGCCGTGCGTCATTGGACATCATGATCCTGCACTTTGAGCGTGCTTGCCGGAATACCGGCGTTCTGCAGTGCGGCCTGCAGTGCCGGCAGCGCCTGGGTGAGTGTTTGCTGTTGTGCGGCGTCGGCGGCGAGATGGAGGTCAAGCCGATGACGGCCCCAGGCAAGACGCGCCTCGATTACTCCGAGATGTGGCAATTCGAGATAAAGTTTCGTATGCCACGCATAATGAGCGTCGGCATCCGCTTCGTGCGCCGGTTCCCCGCCGATTTCCCACTCCATCATTTGTCCCGGCCAGACCGGACCGGACCAGATCAGTTGTTGTGATTCGAGCAGGCTCAATTGCTCGCGCACCAGCTCACGCGCGGCTGGCGGCAGCACGGCGGAATCTTCCTGATGCAACACTTCATGGGCGGTGGCGGATGGTTGCTGGGCTGAATCGTTTTCGATGCCGGCGGTGGACAAGGAGCCCACTCCGGCCGTCGCGGCATCGACACCGTCGGGTTTTACAGCAGGGGCGGCGGTTATCAATTGTGCTTGCGGCTCAAGCTGCACCGTCGGCAGCGCCCGCTCGCCGGCGACCCATTCGACGAGATGGGATTCGTAAAACAAGCCGCTCGTCGCAATGGCCTCGCGCAGCGCCTGTACTATGCGCGCGGGTTCAGTGCTGCTGTCGCCATCCATCAGCGGCATGGCGCCGCCGGCGATCAGCGCGGGCTTGGCAGCGTCGGAGGTTGAGCTCGCCAGTTCCGCGACCAGGCGGCCGGCCGCACTCAATTGAGACTGTGAACTTTCCGCTTCGGGCGGGGATTGCGGCATGACAATGCGTGCTTCAAGACCATTGCGCGTCGGGGTAAGTTCAATGGTGTCGCCCTGCCGCACGTTGGGCGGCAGGCGCAGTACGAATGTGCGGTCGCCGACTTGTAGCTGCTGACGGCCGTCGGGAAGTGGTTCGCCGATCGCGGCGCGTACCGATTCGCCCTGACCGATCGGCAGCACCTCGCGCAATGCTGACAGTGCTTCGATCAGCGCCGAATCGGGCGCGAGGCGGGCCTGCAAACGGCCCAGCGGCTCGAGTGGCAGCATGTTATCGTGCCGCCGGCTTTAGCGAGGTGGTGAGCGTGCCCATTTGCCGCTCATGATTTCTGCGCCATCGCGCCGTACGCTTTCTTGAGCAGACGCTGGTTGCTGGTGACTTCAAGCATCGCCTCAAGACCGGCGAGCCGCGGCTCGGCCAGCCTCCGGATTTCCGCGTCGTAACTTAATATCTGCTGAATCAGGCCGGCCTTGCGGCGGCTGGCGGCTACGTCACCGGCGGGTGGCGGCTCATTGGCTATCAAGCGGTCGATATGTCGCCGGCATTCATGTTCCAGTGTGATTACGGTATCCCATTCATCTTGACGCGCGGCCACTGCCATGCGCTCGACGATGCCATGGATTTTTTCGTAGGTCTCGAGGACCTGGTTTTCCGTCATGGCGCCATCTTTTCCGGACGCCGGATTTGTGCCCAGACGTCACGTAACCCTGTCAGCAGGACGCTGACTTCATCGAGCAACTCGGGGCGATTGTGCAGATTCGCCTGCAGCAGCCGGTAGCACATATAGTCATAGAGCTCGGCCAGCCGCTCGCCGAGCTTGCCGCCTGCCTTGATGTCAAGGCTCGCCAGCAGCCCGCCTTCGATAATCGCGATTGCCTTGGAGATCGCCTTGCCCTTGGCCGCGATCTCCCGTTGCGCCATGTGACGCTTGGCATTGATCAGCGCGTACAATGCGCCGTCGTACAGCATCAGCACGAGCTGGTGCGGATCGGCTGTTTCCACGCCGGCTTCAAGACCGACTCTTGAGTACGCATTGATTCCCCGCCGTGCGGTTGCAAACATGATCGTCAGCCTGTCGTGCTGCTGCTGCTGGTGGTTGACTGCGTCAGTGGCAGGCTGGCGAGCTGCTGCGTCAGGAACTGGCTGGTCTGGTTCATGCTGGAGATCAGCGTGTCGAGCGCGGTGAATTGCGCCTGGTAATTCGCCTGCACTTGGGCAAGTTGAGCGTTGAGGGCGGTAATCTGGTTACCGATGTTCGTAATCGTATTGTTGATGCCATTCGTTTCGTTCGCGATCGCCCCGGTCGAGCTCAGCGCATTGGTCGTATAGTTGTAGAGCTGAGTGGCGAAGCCCTGCGAGAAATTGAGCGTCGCGCTGGTGCCGCTCGCCACTTGCGCAGGTCCGCCGAGGTACTGGACTTCAAGTCCGTCTGCGGCCGTGCCCGTGGCGCCCGTCAAAAATCGCCCCGAACCCGTGGCGGCAATCACTTGTCCATTCAGCACGAAATTACCTGCGACATTGGTCCCGGCACCGCTTTCGCTGCCGTCAAAACCGAGCGCCGCCGCAGCGCTGCCGGACGCAGTTGCCACCGTCGATTGTGAACCGTAGTCCTGCGCCGTGATGACAAGATTGCCGCCGCTGCCGACGGTTACATTTGCGGACACGCCCGAACCAGTAAACGGCGCAGATCCGTTAAGCGCCGATTGCAGGGCGCTTGCCAGTTGGGTCGGGGTGTAAGTGCCGTGGGCAAGCGTTACCGTGCCGCTGGAGACACCGTCAATGGTCACCGCAAAACCATCGTTGGTCGAATCAATTGTGGTGGACGACGCAGGCGCGTTGTCGGCGGTCGCGCTGCCTTGAGTCGCGGCCGTGGTGATATTGACCGAGTAGGAACCCGGTTGGCTGCCGCTCCCCGCAGTGACGAAATTCAACAGCGAATTGCTGCTGGTGCCTTGCACGCCGAACAATCCGGCCAGACTCGAGAAATTGTTGGTGATGGTGGTGCCGAGTTGCGTGGTATCGAGCGCGAGCGAGCCGTCTGGTTGGAAAGACACACCAATTTGTTCGAGCGTATTCAATCCGCTGCCGGTGCCGCTCAGTGGCTGCGACAATATCGAGCGTACTTGGGCCAGCAATGTTTGCGTGGCGAAATCGCCGGTCAACGGGCTGGCCGTATTGGTCGAGGAATTATAGGACGTCAGCCTGGCGACGGTGCTGTTCAGTGCATTGTAGGCGTTGACGAAATTGCCAACATCAGTCTGGATAGTCGAGCTGTCCGGCGCGACGGTAAGCGTGCTGCTGCCGGTCCCTTGCAAATTAAGGGTTACGCCCGGGATCGCGCCGGTGACGTTGTTCGATGCACTGGTAATGGCGACGCCGTTGACCGTCAACGTGGCGTTCTGCGGCGGCACTGCCTCGGAGAGACCCGCAATCGCGTCGTGCAATTCGCCCGCCGACAGATTGTTGGTCACGTTGATCGTATTGGCGCTGCCGCTGTTGTTTGCGGTTAGCACCAATCGGTAGGGTGTTGAACTGCCGTCATTGACGATGGTCGCGGTAACACCGGCATCGGCCGCATTGATCGCGCTGGCGACGCCGGCCAGCGTGTTATTCGAGGAATCGACGGTCACCGTGGTTGCGGCGCCAGTGCCGACCTGAATCGTCAGAGTGCCGGTCGAGCTGGGATTGTTTTCGCTGGCCAGGCCGGCAGCGACCTCGGTTTGAGCCTGCGCGAGTTGGCCGACGCTGATTGCATAGTTGCCGGGTGCAGCCGCGGACCCCGCGGTTGCGGTAAACACTGCCGAGTTGCCTGAAGTCGCGCTCAGTGCCTGAAATGTTGTCGGATCGGCCAGTGTTTGCATCGCGCTTTGCAGCGTCGCGACCGCGCTTTGTAACGTGCCGAGGGCGGAGACCTGGGTCTGGTAGCTCGACTGTTGTTGCTGCAGCAGGGTGACCGGTTGCTGCTCGACCGCCATCAACTGGCTGACAATGGTGTTGACGTCAAGGCCGGAACCGATGCCGGCGGCGGTCAGCAAAGAGGACGTATTAACGCTGGAGGCGGGTGTGGCTGTTACCGATGAAGTAGTCATGGCGGCGGCTTCATAGTCCTGCAGCAGGAAAATAATTAGCGGGGTGTTTCAGCTACGGCAAATGCCCATGGCATTATGAAATCTGCACTAGCCTCATCCCGTTAAATCCCCCGGAGGTTGCGGCGGGCTCGCGCCAGCCGGAACCTCCGGGGGAGGTGCGACAAAACGACGATTACTGCAATAGCTTAAGCACGGTATTGGGCAAGGCGTTGGCTTGCGCCAGCATTGCGATACCGGCTTGCTGCAACACTTCGTTTTTCGACAAGTTCGCAGTTTCGGCGGCGAAGTTAGTATCCTGTATGCCGCTGCGCGCCGCTGTCAGGTTCTGCGTCGTCGTCTGCAGCGAAGCCACGACCGAGGTAAACCGGTTCTGCACCGCGCCCAAAGTAGCCTGGGTGGTGTTGACTTGCGTCAACGCGGCATCGATCGAGGTGATCGCGGTATTGGCGCCGGCTACTGTTGAAATGTCAAGATTGGCGACCGCGGTTCCGGTCAGTGCCGCGGCAGTCGTGCCGGCGGTAAGGCCGGCGTAGGCGGGGTGCGTACCGCCGACGGTGATGCCCGCGGTCGAGGTGCTGGACAGCGTGATGGTGCCGTTGGTTGTCGCGGCGGTAAGACCGGTGTTGGTGACGGTGCCGCCCACCGTGATATCGCGACCATCCGCAGCCGTCAGCGTTACAGCTCCACCGGCAGCGGCCGTTGCAGTGACCCCGGTTGCCGCTGAAATCAGGTTGATCGCAGCCGCGACGGTGGCGCCCTGTCCTGCCACCGAGCCGCCGTCGGCGACGGCGCCGACATTGACGCCGTTGATGGTGAACGTGTTGGCCGCAATCGCACCGTTGGCGGCCGGGTTCGAGCCGGTGACGCTGGTGGCGTTGGCAACTGCCGTGACGCCGGCGCCCGATGACGCATTGATGGCTTGCGCAATGGCATAGGCGCTGTCGGCGGACTGGCCGTTGCCCGAACCGGCGACGGAGGCGCCGATTGATACGCCATTCAACGTCAGGTTGCCGCTCGCCAGCGCTGTAGTGGTAGCGCCGCCGGTCACCGTCGCCGAATAGCTGGCGCCGAGAGCAGAAGTACGGGCGCTGTTGATGGCACTGACCGTGATGGTCTGGCCTGCGTTGGCGCCGACCTGGAATTGCTGGTTGGTGAAGGTGCCGTCGAGCAGGTTGACGCCATTGAAGGACGAGGTCTGCGCGACACGATCGATTTCAGCGATCAATTGCGAGGCTTGCGTTTGCAGGGCTTGGCGATCCGTTGAGCTGTTGGTGGCATTCGCCGACTGTACCGCGAGCGAACGAATGGTCTGCAGATCATTGGTGATCTGCGCGAGGTCGCCGCCGGCGGTCTGCGCCAGGTTGATCGCATCGCTCGCATTTTGCGATGCCCGGCTGTCGCCATTGATCTGGGCGGTGAAGCGGTTGCTGATCGCGAGTCCTGCGGCATCATCCGCCGCGCTGTTGATGCGCAAGCCGGAAGATAGGCGCTGGATCGAGGTTGCAAGCGATGTTTGAGAGTTCGAAACATTATTTTGCGCTATTAACGAAGCGATATTGGTGTTAATGCTCAGTCCCATGATGTACTCCTTAAGAGGTTGTCAAAGCGGCTCATCGCCGTGACTTCGGACCTGCGCGCCTTAAGGCGTGAGCCGCTGTCTCCATCAATTACGGCCGTACCACGGGGGACTTTAGGCGGATACCGCTTTCGCAAGGACGAGAGGGTGCCGGGTGTACGGCAGTGGGTGGCGGCGCCGGTCGATCCATGCGTCGCAACATACCCATCGAGGGGGTAATACCTAGCGTCCGGTCAGTCCGCGGCAACGGCGCGATTCTTGCCCGCGTGCTTGGCGGAATAGAGCGCGCTGTCGGCGCGCGCGAGCAGATTGTCGAGTGTCTCGTCACCGGCACAGGCGGCGACGCCGGCGCTGAAGGCGAGATGTGATCTGTGGCCGTCGAACTCCATGGGGGTGGCGGCCAGCGTTTCCCGCGCGCGGTTGATCGCCGCGAGCGCGGCTTCAGACGACGTTTCCGGCAACAGCACGACAAACTCTTCGCCGCCGTAGCGCGCGATCGTGTCCTGCGGCCGCAGGGTGGCCCGCAATACGTTGGCGACGTGTACCAATGCGTGGTCGCCGGCCGCATGTCCGAGACGATCGTTGAGTTGCTTGAAATCGTCGAGATCGAGCATGCCCAGGGCCAGCGGCCGGCCGCCGCGGTCGGCACGGGCCGCCTCGCGCAGATAGGCATCGTTGAGCCCGCGCCGGTTCAACGCGCCGGTCAGATGGTCCATATAAAGCAGGCTGCTGGTGGCCTCGACTTCCCGCTTCAGTTCATTGATGCGCGCTTCCGCCGCCGCCACCTGGCGGTGGGCGGCGGCGAGCGCAGCGACATGGTGCAGCGCGCGCGTTTCGCTGAGGGCGCGATCGAGGAGACGGACGATCTCGTCCAATTCAGCGGTGCCGCGTATGCGTTGCGCATAATCGAGAATCCGCCCGTAATAAGCGGCGGTTGCCTCGTTGTCTCCTGCGGAAAAAGCATGCGGCGCGACGGCCCCTGTACCGTCAGTGGCGACTATTTGCAGCGGTTGCCGGCGTGCGGCGCGGGGCTTGGCCATGTCATATGCCTTGGAGTAACGAGACATGCGTGACAGTAGACCGCCATGCAAAAATGGTATCTGCGAAATAAACGGGCTATTTGCCCGCAATTCCGGAGTTCCCGTCTCTCCTCCCTCCGCGCCCTTCAATCGGCGAGACAGACGCGGTTCTTGCCCAGATTTTTGGCTTTATAAAGCGCCAGATCGGTGCGCTCGGCGACGGCTTCATAGGGTTCGTCAGGTCGCCATAGGGTAATGCCGGCACTGAACGTGATCAGGATGCGTTCGTTGTCGTGCAGAAAAAAGCATCGCGTGAGTTCGCGCTGCAGGCGCGTCAGAATCTGCAGAGCGTCGTCCGCCGAGGTTTCCGGCAATATCAGCGCGAACTCCTCGCCGCCATACCGGCACACGACGTCGCTCGGACGCAAGGTATCGCGAATTACCCGCACCAGATGCTGAAGCGCGTGATCGCCGGCCAGATGGCCGAAACTGTCGTTGAGCTGCTTGAAATTGTCGATGTCAAGCATCGCAATTGCGAGCGGATAATCGTGTCGCTGCGCACGCGCAGTCTCACGCGCGTAAGCCTCCTCGAAGCCGCGGCGGTTGAGCGTGCCGGTCAGCTGATCCTCGCGCACCTTCGCGCTGACGCTGGCGAGCTCGGTTTCCAGCGCGCGCACGCGCTGATCCGCGGTCGCGGCGCGCGCCCGCGCCGCGATCAATTCGGAGCGCGAGGATTCGGTCAGGTCCTTCATGCGCCGGGTATCGGCGAGTACGTCGTCGAGCAGGGCGCCGAGCTCGGCGTCGTCGTTGATATGTTCGAGGCGCTGCGAATAGTTTTCGATTCGCGATTGATATTCGCCGGTATCGTCGGCTAGGGTACCGAGGCGGTCGATCAGCGTTTCGACCATCGATTTGAGGGAGCTTCTCGCTTCCAGCAGACTGGTGCGCAGGCTGCCCTGGCGACCGAGCATTTCGCGTATGCATGACTCCGCTTCCTGCAGCGCCTGCAGGTTATCGGGCGTTGCCAGCAGGGCGCGGATCGCGGCGAGTTGGCCTTTGACCCAACTGTCGTCGATCACGAGATCGGCGATGTTGTCCACCAGCAGACGCAGCAGGCGCAGCAGCCCGGCATGCGTCTCGTTGGCGCACTCGCCCCGGATCTCGAGCCGCTTCATGAACTGCTGCAGCGATTCGGCCAGTGCCGGATTTGCCGTGCCGGTAACGGTGCGGACGCGACCGGCGAGCACGCGCGCTTCGTCCCGCAACTCGTCGTAGAAGCCGAGCTTGCTCACGGCTTCGAGCAATTGCGCCAGCAAACCGTGCAGGGGAACCGCGACGGGAGCGACTTGCGGCGCGGGCGCGGCAGGCGCGGCGCGCGGTGGCGGAACATGTTGCAGCGTACATTCGGCGAGTTCGATCAGGGCCCGGCAACTGGCGTCCCAGGTCCTGTCTTCCGCCGCCGTGGCGAGCGTGGCGGCCGTTTGCCGCAGGTCGGCGCGGTGCGCGCGCAGGCGTTCGATCAGGCCGGCCAGTAAAAAATGAGCGCGCTCGTCATCCGGCGGCTGGCCGCGGACATTGGCAATTTCGAGATACAACGAACGATAGTTGTCCGGCGTCGGCGCGACCCGGCGGGCAGCGAGTTGACGCAAGGTTTCACGCGCGATATCGATCGGATTTGTCGATGTCATATCAGGGCAAAGCAATTGCGACGGCCATCCCAGATGATGGCCATCGTTCATTCACTCGGATATGTCGGCCCGCCCCTGGTCGTTCTTTCAATGCCTGATTATCGGCACGGAACCGAGCGGGTTTAGCCGGGGACCGCTTCAGGAGGTGGGAACGCGGTCGTTGTGCCAGCCGACGAGACGGTTCTGCATTGCGTACCGCATCAGTTCGGCGTTGTTGCGCAGTTTAAGCTTTTCGAGCAGGCGCGCCCGGTAAACGCTCACGGTTTTGGGACTCAGGGACAGCGCCGCCGCGATTTCCGTCAGGCTCTTGCCGGCAGCGATCAGCCGCAGCGTCTGGAATTCACGGTCGGACAGCGTTTCGTGTGGCGGGGTTTCGACGTCGTCGCCGATGCGCTGGGCGATTTCTTCGGCCAGCGTGGCGGTCAGGTATTTGCGGCCGCCGGCCACCTGCCGGATCGCCTTGACCAGCTGGCCGTGCGCGCTGTCCTTGGTCAGATAACCCGAGGCGCCGGCCTTGAGCGCGCGCACGCCGAACTCGTCCTCGGCGTGCATCGTCAGCATCAGCACCGGCAGCTTGCCGTATTCGCGGCGGATCTGCTTCAGCACGTCGATCCCGTTGCGGTCCGGCATCGTGATGTCGAGCAGCACGACATCGACGGCGTGCGCGCGCAACAGGCGCATCGCTTCCGCGCCGTTGGCGGCCTCGGCGACCACCTCGATATCGCCGGTATTGGCCAGAATCTGGCGCAGTCCGTGACGGATCAGCGGGTGGTCGTCTATGATCAGCAGTCGCAACATGGTTGTTCCTAATGGAATAAGTCGGCCTGCACGGCATGCAGGGCGGTGTTTTGCTGGAACGATCCCTTGACCCAGACCTGCACCTGCGTGCCGCCTTCCGGTCGTGTGGAGATTTCAACGTCGCCGCCGAAGTATTGCGCGCGTTCCCGCATGCTCTGCAGGCCGAACGAACCCGGCTTATGAAGAGCGCTGGCTGAAATGCCGTGGCCGTCATCGGTCACGTTGAGCGCGATGCGATCGCTTTCTTCGGAGAGGAGGATCCAGACATTTTCGGCTTGCGCGTGCCTGGCCACGTTGGTCAGCGTCTCCTGCAGAATGCGAAACAGCGCGGTGGAAAGCTCGGATGGCAGCTGCAGGTCCTCATCGCTGCACGAGAAATGGCAGTGGATGCCGGCCCGCTGGCTGAAGTCCCGCGCCTGCCATTCGATCGCCGCCGCGATGCCGTGGTCGAGCACGCTGGGCCGCAACCGCCGCGCGATGCGCCGGGTGATGTCGGTGGCCTGATCGAGCAGGACTTCGATCGAGCCCGCCTTCGACAACAGGTCGAGCGCGCCTTCCGGCAGCTGCTGCACGAGATTGAGCAGATCGATCTTGGCCGCGGTCAGCGTGCTTCCCAGTTCGTCGTGGATCTCGCGCGCGATGTGCTTGCGCTCATCTTCCTTGACGCGATGGATGTGGGATGACAGTTCGCGCATGGTCTCGCGTGACCGCACCATGTCGTGCTCGAGCTGCTTGCTGCGGGTGATGTTGCTGATGATGCCCTCGGACATGATTTCTCCGGATGGCAGCCTGCGCGTGCTCGCGCGCAAATTGACCCACTTGAGCTGCCCCGATTCGGGGAGCTGGATCCGTCCCTCCCAGTTCTGGGCCCGGCAATTTTTATGGGAGCGCATTCGCGACCGGTGGTAACGCCACCGGTCTTCGGGAATGATCATGTTTACGAACAGCACCGGATATTCCATGATCTGTTCCGCCGGCAGGCCGCATAACGATTTGCATCCCTCGCTGACGTAGATTTTTTTTATCTGGTCGTCGGCCGTGCAGACTATCTGGAACACGACGCCGGGCAGGTTGGCGGTGATGGCCCTGAAGCGCGCTTCGCTTTCCCACAACGCCTCGACGGCGGATGAGTGCTGACGCTCGATTTCGATTTCGTGCAGTGCGCGTTCGATGACCGGGCCCAGACGCCGCAGATTGTTTTTTGCGACAAAGTCGGTTGCCCCGGCCTTGATCAGTTCCACCGCGGTTTCATCCCCGACCGAGCCGGACACCACGATGAAGGGGGTGCCGGAGCTGTTCTTGCGCAGCATGGCGAGCGCTTCGTTCGCGTTAAAACCGGGAAGACGGTAGTCGGACAACACCACATCCCACCGCTCGCCGAGGAGGGCATCGCCCATTTGCTCCGCGGTTTCGACACGCTTCGTCTGCGGGCTGAAACCTTCGGCGTGCAACGCCTCGAGCACGAGTTTTGCATCGTCTTCTGACTCCTCGATCAGCAGCAGGCGCAAAGGGGGACGCGGCACTTTCAGATCCCGGACGGTGGTGACATCACGACACTGGCGGGGCCGGGTTTGGGGGAAATTCCGTTGCCCGGTGAAAAATACACAGCAAACCCCTCTTCTCGCACACCTGCCGCGCACAATACGGCGGCCAGGCCATTATGTTCCGATTCATAATAAAAATGGTATCGGCCACGGGCGCATCGGTCGATGCGTTGCCCTGTTGACACCGCTGAACCTTTCCCGCGCCCGCCCGGTTTCGCCTTTCTTTGTTTTTGTTCGCCTGACTGCCGACATTATCTCGGATGACCGTCGGTTTGTCACCTCCGGATCGGTTCGCCCGGTGACTTTTGATACAGTGGCTTCGCGCATCGCCTCCCGCAGTTGTTGTGCGGCGCGCGCGGTTACTCTCAAGAAAAAGCCGCCGCCGCCGTTATCGAAGGGTGATGATGCCCGGGAAGGGCGGATCGTAATGGGTCGAACAAACAATGGATAATATTTATTTGGGGCGTCAGCCCATTCTGGATCGCCGGAGTGCCGTAGTTGCGTACGAATTGCTGTTTCGCAGCAGTCAGCACCAGGACGCCGCCGACATCGCCGATCATACTGCTGCGACCGCGGAGGTTATCGTCAACAGTTTCTGCGAACTGGGCCTGCAGGCGGTGCTCGGGGAGCAACGCGGCTATATCAACGTCAATCCGGCGATCCTCGCCTGTGACGTTATCAACCTGCTGCCGAAAAACCAGGTGGTGCTCGAACTGGACCAGAGCGCGGCCCAGGATGAAGCGGTCGTCAGGCGATGCAATGAATTGAAGCAGCAGGGGTTCCGGATCGCGCTGGAAGGCGTGTATGAATTGTCCGCAACGGTGGCGAATGCGCTGGCGGTCGCCGACGTCGTCAAAGTTGACCTGACCAGGATTGAACCTGCGGCGCTCGACAAGCTGGCGGGCGCGCTGCGGTCGCTGCCGTGCCTGAAGCTTGCCAGCAAGGTCGAAACCCTCGAAAAGGCCGAGCAATGCATGAAGCTCGGCTTCGATTTGTTTCAGGGATATTACTTCGCGCGGCCGGAAATCCTTGCCGGCAAGCGCGCCGACACCTCAAAGCTCGCGCTGTTGAAATTATTGTCGCTGGTCACCAGCGATGCGGAAATGCATGCGCTCGAAGAAGAATTCAAGCACCACCCGAAGCTTTCCTACAACCTGATGCGGATGGTCAACTCCGCCGCGACGGGGCTGACCCGCAAAATCGCTTCGCTGCGGCAGGGGATCGTAATCCTCGGCCAGCAAGCCATTGCGCGCTGGATTCAGCTGCTGCTCTATACCACCGCGGCGCGGGACAGCGCGGAAGCCAATCCGCTGCTGCTGCTGGTGGCAACGCGGGCCAAGACCATGGAGGCCATCGCGCTGCACATCCATCCGAATTACCGCGACTATGCGGACCGCGCGTTCATGGTCGGACTGATGTCCCTGCTCGATACGTTGTTGCATATGGAGATGCCGGAAATCATCGCGCAACTGAACGTTCCGGATGATGTCAAGAGCGCCTTGCTGACGCGCAGCGGGCCGCTGGGATTGTTGCTGCGGCTGATGGAAGAGAAGGAAAAGAACAGCGTGGACGAGGTGGCGCGGCTGCTGGCCCAGATGCCGGCGCTGTCGCTGACCGATCTGATCAATTACGAACTAAAGGCGGTCAGCTGGGCGAACAGCATCAATACTCCGGCCGCCGCTTGAGCATCATGCGACCGCACCTCCATGTGGCAGTCCGTAATCATGCATCAACCGGCTGCACCAAATCCGGCGTACGGACCGGCACCTGACAGGAGGCGTTCCATGACGGAAGCGAAGCCCCCGGCGCCGGCCGCGCCGGAAACCGCGATTGAACAGCTGACGGCGGCGCGCGAGGATCTGGAGCAGATGCGCGCGCTCCTTGCCAGTGCGATCGAGGGCCTAGTGGCGAGCTTCACCAACATTGCGTTGCTCTCGAACGGCCCCGATGCGGGAGCGGGGAGCAACGGGCCGTCTGCCGACTGGTCGGCGAATCTGCTGAACGAGACGCGGCGCGCGATGACCTGTCTGCAGTTCCAGGACATGCTCGACCAATTGCTGACGCAAGCACGCAACCGGCTCGACCTCGTGGAAGACATGCTGGGCCCTGACGGCGGCAGCGCGCCCGCCGGCGAACGCGCCGCAGGGGAGGGCGCCGGCCGGCAACGGTTGCCGAAACCGCAGCACCGGATCGTCCAGCGGGCGATGGATCCGGGCGACGTCGATTTGTTTTGAGAATTTCGCGGGTGGAAGGAGTTGACTCATGAGCAAGAAAATTTTGGCCGTCGATGATTCACGCTCGCTGCGGCAGATGGTGTGTTTCACGCTGCGCGGCGCCGGCTACGAAGTGGTCGAGGCTGAGAACGGCGCGGACGCGCTGGAAAAAGCCAGAACCGAGACCTTCAACTTGGTGCTGACCGACCAGAATATGCCGAATATGGACGGTCTGGCCCTGGTGCGTTCGCTGCGCGCGCTGCCGAACTACCGCACGTCGCCGATCCTGATGCTGACCACCGAATCGAGCGAGGAAATGAAACAACAGGGGCGGGCGGCGGGTGCGACTGGCTGGCTGGTCAAGCCTTTCAATCCCGCGCGTCTGGTCGAAATCGTCGGCAAGGTCACCGGATAGGAGCGTTGCATGTCATGCGCATGGAATACGGGCGAACCCTGCCGCTTTTCGAGCGTTGATCACGGCTACCGTTACGGTAGCTTCACCGACTGCTGATTCGACGGAGGTGCAAGATGGGCGTCGACATGACCGAGTTTTACCAGGTATTTTTCGAAGAAGCCGGGGAACTGCTCGCCGAGATGGAGACGTTGCTGCTCGATCTGGATCTCGCGGCACCCGACGCCGAGCATCTGAATGCCATTTTTCGCGCCGCGCATTCGATCAAGGGCGGCGCCAGCACTTTCGGTTTCGGCGACATGACCGAAGTTACGCACATACTCGAATCCCTGCTCGACCAGGTGCGCAAGGGCGAAAAAGCGCTGCGCCCGGAGATGGTGGACACATTTCTTGCCGCCGGCGACGTACTCAAGAGGCAGCTCGCCGGGCACCGCGGAGACGGCGAAGCCGATCCCGCGGAAACCGCCAGGATCTGCTCCCAACTCAAGCAGTTCGCACAGGAGCAGGCGGCAACAACCCCGCACCCGTCGCCGCCGGCGTCCGTGCCGGGCACTCCTGCGCCCGCCGCCAGCACGCCGGCGGCGGCAGCGGATGCGGTCGCGCACCGGCATTACCGCTTGGAGTTTGTGGCCGACGGCCAGAATATTTCCCTGCTTGACCGGCTTTTCAAAAGTCTCGAGCAACTGGGCCGGATCGAATTGCTCGCCGGCCGGCGCGAGGGCGGCGCGCCGGCGGAGCAGTTTGCCGTGCGGCTGGCGACGGCCGTGCCGGAAGAAGACGTTTGGGAGTTGCTGGCGTTTCTGGTTGACCCGTCGCAGGTCAAGATTGCGCCGACCACCGCGCCCGCCATTCCACTGCCGCTGGCGACCCCGGCCGAGGACCACGGTTTTTTCGATACGCTGTATCAGGCGGTTGCGCCGGCCCCGGCTGTAACCGCCTCGCCGCCGCTACCTCCTGCTGCGTCCGGCGCCACGGCATCACTGGCGGCCGTCCCGGCGCCGGCGCCGGCGCCGGTCAAGCGGGAAGTCGTTGCAGTGCGGGACGCGACCGAAACCGGCAAACCGGCATCACGCGCCGGCGACAAGGCTCATGGGACGCACGGGGCGGCCGGGACGGACGCCGCCTCGATTCGCGTCAACATTGAAAAAGTCGATCGCCTGATCAATCTGGCCAGCGAACTGGTAATCGCGCAGGCGATGCTCGCGCAATCCGCTTCCAAGTTCGACCCCGTCGCCGGCGAGGCGCTGACGCGGGGCATGGGGCAGCTCGAACGCAACGTGCGCGATTTGCAGGAGGCGGTGATGTCGATTCGCATGATGCCAATCGGTTTCGTGTTCAGCCGCTTCCCGCGCGTCGTGCACGATCTTGCCGCCAAGCTCAACAAGCAGGTCGAACTCAAGACGTTCGGCGAAACGACCGAACTCGACAAGGGATTGATCGAGAAGATCGCGGATCCCCTGACGCACTTGGTGCGCAACAGCCTTGATCACGGCATCGAGTCCCCGGAAAAACGCGTTGCCGCCGGCAAGCCGCCGAAGGGTACGGTTACGCTGCGCGCTTTTCATCAGGGCGGCAGCATCGTAATCGAGGTCGGCGACGACGGCGCGGGTTTGAACCGCGACCGGATTCTCGCCAAGGCCAGGGAGCGCGGCCTGCCGCTGCCCGCTGCGATGTCCGATCAGGAAATCTGGCAGTTGATTTTCGAGCCGGGTTTTTCGACCGCGGAAGTCATCACCGACGTCTCGGGGCGGGGCGTCGGCATGGATGTCGTCAAGCGCAACATTCTGGCGCTCGGCGGTTCCGTCGAAATCGATTCCGCGCCCGGTATCGGCACCCGCATGTCGATTCGCCTGCCGCTGACGCTGGCTATTCTCGACGGCATGTCGGTCGCCGTCGGCGCCGAGGTATTCATCGTGCCGCTGACCGCGATCGTCGAATCACTGCAGATTGCCTCCGCGGACATCAAGACGGTGCAGGGCTGCGGCCGGGTGGTACAAGTGCGCGGCGAATATCTGCCGGTGATCGCGCTCTATGAAGTGTTTCAAGTTACGCCGCGCGCCACCGATATGGACAAGGGGATCATGATGATTCTCGAAGCCGATGGCACGAAAAAAGCGGTTTTCGTCGACGAACTGCTCGGCCAGCACCAGGTCGTCATCAAGAGCCTCGAGAGCAACTACCGCAAACAGCCAGGCATTTCCGGCGCGACCATCATGGGTGACGGGCGCGTGGCGCTGATTCTCGATGTGGCGGCCATCGTGCGCGTGAACGGTTCGCGCATGCTGCGGGCGGCTTAAGCCGGCGTGAAATATTGCCGTAAATCCTCCCAAGAACCCTTTGCCAAGGACCCAACAATGATGCAATCGGCATCGATACCGGCCACCGGCTCCGCTGCGGCGGCAGTGAAAGGCGGCCAGCTGCTGCCTGCCAACGAGTTCCTGACTTTCACGCTCGGGCAGGAAGAATACGGCGTCGAAATCCTCAAGGTTCAGGAAATTCGCGGCTGGGAGCCGCCGACCACGATCGCCAATGCCCCGGCCTTCATCAAGGGAGTCATCAATCTGCGCGGCGTCATCGTGCCGATCGTCGACATGCGCATCAAATTCAGGCTGGGCAAGGCTGATTACGATCAGTTTACGGTGGTGATCATTCTCAACATCGCGGGCCGCGTGGTGGGGATGGTGGTTGACAGCGTTTCCGATGTGATCAACCTGACCGCGGAACAGATCCGGCCGACGCCGGAGTTCGGCGCCGGACTGGACACCAAGTACATCATTGGGCTCGGCGCAATGGCCGATCGCATGCTGATTTTGATGGACATCGAGAAACTCATGACCAGCAAGGACATGGCGCTGGTCGAGCATGACTTTCATTGATCCGGGGCGGATGAGTTGGGTGGCGGCGGACAAACGTAGCGTGACATATTGAGATAGGGGGAAGTATGAAGTTCAAAATCAATTTCGGCTGGGACTCCAGAAGCGTGAATTTCAAACTGCAGTGCATTATCTGGATGGCGCTGGGCGTCGTCCTGGCCATGGCGCTGGGCGGACTGGCAATGTTGTGGGGCACGATGAAAGACCTCAACGCGATCGGCGAACGCGGCGACGAGCACATCCAGGCGGTCGTCAACATAGAGCTGGCGTTCAAGGAGCAGGTCCAGAGCTGGTCGTACCTGCTGCTGCGCGGCAAGGTGGACGAGGACCACGACGCCAGCTGGAAGGCGTTTCTGGACCGGGAGGCCGAAGTTCAGGCGGCGGGGGACAAACTCATGCAGGACAAAACCCTGAGCGACGAGTCGAAGCATTTGTTGAAGCAGTTTCTCGATGCGCACGCGGACATGAGCAATACCTACCGCCAGGGCATCGCCTCGTTCGAGGGCGCCGAGCGCGATCCGCGCTCGGGAGACGCCGTGACGCGCGGCGTGGACAAGGATGCGAGGGACATGTTGGAGCGCGTTGTTGCACAAATCAAAAAAGAAACAGACGCGGAGCAGAAAACGGGATTCCAGCATGCGACGAACGTGATTCTGTCCTCGGTCGTGAGCATGCTGGTTGCTTTTGCCTGTTCGATCGGACTGATGTGGCGCTTTACCCGCACCAGCATCAGCATGCCGCTGAAGCGGGCGGTGGACGTGGCAGGGCTGGTGGCCAATGGCGATTTGTCAAGCAACATCGAGATCGGCTCCAGGGACGAAACCGGACAATTGCTTTCGGCGCTGGCTGTGATGCAGAAGAACCTGCGTGAGCGCGATGAGCGTGACCATAAATTGATCGCCGAGAACCTGCGCGTCAAGAGTGCGCTCGACAAGTGCGCGACCAACGTCATGATCGCGAACGCGGACTGCGAGATTGTTTACATGAACGAATCGGTAGCCAAGATGCTGCAGCACAATGAAAACGATTTGCGCAAGGTGCTGCCGCAGTTCGACGCGCGCAAGCTGATCGGTGCCAGCATCGACGTGTTCCACAAGAATCCGTCGCATCAGCGCAACATGCTTGCCAACCTGCGCGGCACCTATAAGACCGAAATCAAGGTCGGCAGTCTCACCTTCGGGCTGGTCGCTAATCCGATTGTCGACGACAAAGGCGCACGCGTGGGCACGGTGGTGGAATGGAGGGACCGCACTGCCGAAGTCGCCGTGGAGAATGAGGTTGCGGGTTTAGTGAAGGCGGCGGTAGACGGCGATTTCACCAAGCGCATCGAGATCGGCGGCAAGGATGGCTTTTTCAAAGCGCTTGGCGAGGGCATCAATCAACTCATGGAGACCAGTTCGGTGGGTCTCAACGAAGTGGTGCGGGTGCTGGGCGCGCTGGCGAAGGGCGATCTCACCGAGAAGATCACTAATGAGTACAAGGGTACTTTTGGGCAGTTGAAAGACGACTCGAACCAGACGGTGGCGCAGTTGACCGAGATCGTATCGCAGATCAAGGAAGCGACCGAGGCGATCAACGTGGCGTCGCGTGAGATTGCGTCGGGGAACACGGACCTGTCGAGCCGGACGGAAGAACAGGCGTCGAGCCTCGAAGAGACGGCGGCGTCGATGGAAGAGCTGACGGGGACGGTCAAGCAGAACGCGGAGAACGCGAAGCAGGCCAACCAGCTGGCGGCGGGGGCTTCCGGAGTAGCGGTCAAGGGCGGCGACGTCGTCAAGCGGGTGGTGGTGACGATGAACGGCATCTCCGAATCGTCGAAGAAGATCGCCGACATCATCGGCGTGATCGACGGCATTGCATTTCAGACCAACATTCTGGCGCTGAACGCGGCGGTGGAAGCGGCGCGCGCCGGCGAACAGGGACGCGGCTTTGCGGTGGTGGCGAGCGAAGTACGCAACCTGGCCCAGAGGAGCGCGACCGCGGCCAAGGAAATCAAGGCGCTGATCGAAGACTCGGTGGGCAAGGTGGATACGGGGGCCAAGCTGGTCGACGAAGCGGGCAAGACCATGGAAGAGATCGTGACCTCGATCAAGCGGGTGACCGACATCATGGCCGAGATCACGGCGGCGAGCCAGGAACAAAGCACGGGTATCGACCAGATCAATCAAGCCGTGACGCAAATGGACGAAGTGACGCAGCAGAACGCGGCGCTGGTCGAGGAAGCGGCGGCGGCGGCGGAGAGCCTTGAGGAACAGGCGAAGAATCTCGCGCAGGCGGTCAGTGCGTTCAAGCTTGCCCAGGCGGTGGCCGGGGTGCGGACGACGGCGGCGCTGGCGGACAAGAGCGAGAAGGTCAAGCCGATGGCGGTCGCGGCGCGGGCGAAGGTCAAGCGCGAGACCGCGGCGGGAGGAGGTGCCGCGGCGGCGCGCAAACCGGCAGCGCTGGCGGTGGCCGGCGGCGCCGAGGACGAATGGACCGAGTTCTGACGTTTGCAGTAGTTTTGTTTTCGATCGATGAACGGTTGTCCGGGAAAAACAGCGTCCAATGGCAAACGCGACCGCTTTTGTTGCCGAGACCGGATTCGAGTTTACCGAAGCCGATTTTGAGCGCATCCGCCAGCTGATTTACCGTCACGCGGGGATCGCGCTCTCCGACAGCAAACGCCAGCTCGCCTACAGCCGGGTCGGGCGGCGTCTGCGCGCCCGCGGGCTCGCGCGGTTTTCCGACTACCTCGACATCATCGAGGCCGGCGACGCCGCGGAAATGGAGGCATTCACCAACGCGCTGACGACGAACCTGACTTCGTTTTTCCGGGAACCCCATCATTTCCCGATCCTTGCCGAACACGTTGGCCGCATCGGCGCGCAGCGCGAGGTGACGTTGTGGTGCGCGGCGTGCTCGACCGGCGAGGAACCCTACTCGATGGCGATGACGATGATGGAAACGCTGGGAGCGGAACCGCCGGTGCGCATGCTCGCATCCGATGTCGATACCAACGTGCTGGCCAAGGCCCAGCGCGGCGTGTACCCGCTGACGGCGCTGGAAAAAGTGCCCGAGCAGCAGGTCAGAAGATTTTTCCTCAAGGGAACCGGCGCCAGGGCCGGCGCGGTCCGCGTGCGTCCCGAACTGCAGGCGATGATCACTTATCGCCAGATCAATCTGCTGCACGATCAATGGCCGGTGCGCGGGCCGTTCGACGCGATTTTCTGCCGGAATGTCATGATCTATTTCGACAAGGCGACCCAATACCGGATTCTCAGGAAATTCGCGCCGCTGCTGGCGCCGGACGGATTGTTGTTCGCCGGGCATTCCGAAAACTTTCATCATGCGGCCGATTTGTTCCGCCCGCGCGGCAAGACCGTTTATCAACTGGCGGGCGCCCGGAAGCCAGCTCATGCCTGAATCCCATGTCGGTGAATTCGCTCACAATGAATATTTCGATCGCGGACTCGACATGCCGGCGGTCAAGCTGCTGCCCGGCGAGTATCACGTTTCAAAAGAAGATGTCGTCGAAGTCACCGTACTTGGTTCGTGCGTATCGGCGTGCATACGCGACAAGTCGCAGGGGATCGGCGGCATGAATCATTTCATGCTGCCGGACGGCGGCGCGGACGGCCGCGGACGTTTCGGCGTTTCATCGCGCTACGGCATTTACGCGATGGAGGTGCTGATCAACAGTCTGCTCAAGCTGGGCGCGCGGCGCGAGAATTTCGAGGCCAAGGTGTTCGGCGGCGGCAACGTGCTGCGCAGCCTGAACGTCGCCAACATCGGGCAGCGCAACGCCGACTTCGTGCTGGATTTTCTGAAGACCGAGCGGATCAGGGTGATCGCTCAGGATCTGGTCGGCGTATATCCGCGCAAGATTTATCACTTCGTCCGCAACGGCGTGGTGCGGGTCAAGACGCTGAAAGTGCTGCACAACAAATGCATTTTCGAGCGCGAAAACGATTACCGCAGCAGCCTGCGGGTGGTGGATCAGGGAGGAGAAATTGAGCTCTTCAGTTGAACGCGTGGCCGGCGCCGTACCCGGTGCGGCGCCGGCGCCGATCAAGGTCGTGGTGATCGACGATTCGGCGTTGATCCGGAAATTGCTGACGGAAGTCATCAATCGCGCGCCGGACATGACGGTCGTCGGGGCCGCGCCGAATCCGTTGATCGCGCGCGAGATGATCCGCAGCCTCGACCCCGACGTGCTGACGCTCGACGTCGAGATGCCGCAGATGGACGGCCTCGATTTTCTCGAACGCTTGATGCGGCTGCATCCGATGCCGGTGGTGATGGTTTCGACGCTGACCGAGCGCGGTTCCGAAGTCACGATGCGCGCGCTCGAGCTCGGCGCGGTCGATTTCGTGACCAAGCCCAAACTCGACATCGCCAAGGGCATCGAGGAATACGCGTCGGTCATCACCGACAAAATCCGCACCGCCGCGCGCGCGCGCGTCAGGTCGCAGCGGACCGCGCCGCCGGCGGGACTGCCGGCGCTGAGCAACCGGCTGCTGTCGACCGAGAAGCTGATCATCATCGGCGCGTCGACCGGCGGCACCGAGGCGATCAAGGAAGTCCTGCTCCGGTTTCCGGCGGACGCGCCGGCGGTCATGATCGCGCAGCACATGCCGGAAGGTTTTACCCGTTCGTTCGCGACGCGGCTCGACCAGTTGTGCCGCATCACCGTGAAGGAAGCGGCGCATGCCGAGCGCGTATTGCCGGGCCACGCCTATATCGCACCGGGGCATTCGCATCTGCTGCTCAGGCGCAGCGGCGCCAGTTACCTGACGGAACTCAGCCAGAGTCCGCCGGTGAACCGGCATCGCCCGTCGGTCGACGTGCTGTTCCGTTCCGCCGCCGAAAGCGCGGGACCGAATGCCGTCGGCATTCTGTTGACCGGCATGGGCAAGGACGGCGCCCAGGGACTGCTCGAAATGCGCCGCACCGGCGCGCACACCATCGCGCAGGATGAGGCGAGCTGCGTCGTGTTCGGCATGCCGCGCGAAGCCATCGCGCTTGACGCAGCCGTGACAGTGGCGCCGCTCGACCAGATCGCCGCCACGATTTTTTCCTGTTTGCGAAGCGTCGCGCCAGCCGCCGCCGGCGATTGATGGCGGCAGCCGCGCGTCAATGCGCGCCGGCGTTCTCGACGGCGGATGCGGATTGCGGCACACTACCGCACATTCCATTAACGGGACACTCGCTTGGGAAAACTGCTGTTGTTCGCGCTGGTGATCGCCGTCCTCTGGTGGATCATCCGGGGGTCCGGTCGGCCGGCCGCCGGCCCGCGCTCATCGCAGCCCGCGGTGGAGGACATGGTGCGCTGCGCGTATTGCGGCGTCCACCTGCCGCGCAGCGAGAGCTACGCGGGCGGCGGCGAGTTTTTCTGCAGCGAGGAACACCTGCGGCTGCATCGCTGACCATCCTGCCGACACCGTCCATGTCCTCCGCGCTGCCATCGGAATCGCAGCCCTCGGTGCTCGATCTGCTGGCGCCGCCGGTCGAGCAGCCGGATCTGTACTGGCGCTCGCTCAGGATATTCAGCTACGCGCGTATCGTGGTCGCGCTGTTGCTGGCCGTCAGCGGCTTTTTTTTCAGGGGAAAGCTCGCATTCGGCGCGATGAATTTCGCGCTGTTCGGTTATGCCAGTGTCGGCTACATCCTGTTCAGCATCGCATGCCTGCCACCGATCGCGTCGCGCCGCTATTTCTATCTGCAGCTGGGGCTGCAAGTCGGCGCCGACATCCTGTTCATCATGGTGATGATGTTCGCCAGCGGCGGTATTTCGAGCGGACTCGGGCTGCTGCTGTTGTCGGGACTGGCCGCGACCGGATTGGTCAGCCGCGGACGGCTGTCGTTTTTTTATGCAGCAATTGCAAGCCTCGCAGTGCTGGTCGAGCACACGCTGCAAGTGTTGTATCACGACGGCCAGACCGCGCAGTACGTGCAGGCGGGATTTTATTGCATCGCTTATTTCGCAACCGCCGGCGTTGCGCACACGCTGGCCAAATACCTGGTGCAGACCCAGCGGCTCGCCGCACAGCGCGAGATCGACCTCGCCAACATGGCTGAAGTCAACCAGCTCGTGATCCGCGACATGGAGGACGGCGTGCTGGTCGTCGACGAAGAAGGGGTGATCCGCCAGCACAATGCGCGCGCCGAGCAGATGCTGGGTGCGCTGCACCGCAGCCGCCGCCAGCCGAACCTCAGGGACTACGCGCCGGAACTGGCGCGGCGCTTCAGGGAGTGGCGCGGAAATCCGGCTCCCGGTTTCGATCCGCTGGCCACCGTGGCACTCGACAGCAAAGTCGGTGCGCGCTTCGTGCCGGTCGGTCGCAGCCGCAACGTCGGCGCGGTGATTTTTCTGGAAGACCTGACGAACGTGCAGGCGCAGGCGCGGCAGATGAAACTCGCGTCGCTCGGCCGCCTTACCGCAAACATTGCACACGAGATCCGCAATCCGCTATCGGCGATCAGCCACGCCGCCGAACTGCTGCAGGAAGAGCCGGCGGCTGACCCGACCGCCGCGCGGCTGCTCACCATCATGCGCGACAACGTCGACCGGCTCAATCGCATCGTCAACGACGTGCTGAGGCTCAACCGCGAAGCGCGCGCGCACCGCGAGCGGTTCAGGCTCGCCGAATTCCTGCACACCTTCATCGAACAGTTCGCCCAAATCGAGAAAATCGATCCGCAGATTTTCGCGCTCGAGCTCACGACCGACCCGCGGGTCGAGTTCGACCGCAGCCACCTGAATCAGGTGATGTGGAACCTGTGCCGCAACGCGCTGCGCTATTGCCGGCGGCAGCGCGCGAGCATCCGCATCGCGGCCCGGACGCTCGACGATCGCGGTATTGTAAAATTGGACGTGATGGACGACGGGCCGGGCGTGCCGCCGCAATCGCGCAATCAGTTGTTCGAGCCGTTCTTCACAACCGACAATAACGGCACCGGGCTCGGCCTCTATATCGCGCGCGAAGTGTGCGAGGCCAATGCCGCCAGGCTCGAATATGTGGAAACGCCGCAGGGCGCGCAATTCACCGTGTGGTGCAAGGGGACAGGGAGCGTTTGATGCAGAAAAGTCGGGTCTTGGTGGTTGACGACGAAGCCGATATCCGCGAACTGCTGAGCATGACGCTCGGCAAGATGGGACTCGAGGTCGATTGCGCGGCCAATGAATTCGAGGCCGTGCAAGCAATGCAGAAGCACAGTTACGACCTATGTCTGACCGACATGCGGCTGCCCGACGGCGACGGTCTCAAACTGCTCGAGCACGTCACCGACCATTATCCTGCCACGCCGGTTGCGGTGATCACCGCGCATGGCAGTACTGAAAACGCGGTCGCCGCGCTCAAGGCTGGCGCCTTCGACTACCTGTCGAAGCCTGTTCAACTCCAGCATTTGCGAACGTTAGTGCAACAAGCATTAAAACTCGGCATTGTTGAGAAACCCAAAAAAACTTCCAAACCACAGATTGATCATCAACGAGAATTGCTTGGTACAGGCCCCGCTATAGAGCAAGCCAAGCAGATGATCACCAAACTCGCGCGTAGTCAGGCGCCGATCTATATCTATGGTGAATCGGGTAGTGGAAAAGAGCTCGCGGCCCGTTTGATTCATCAGCAGAGCGCGCGATATGACAACCCATTTGTTCCAGTTAATTGCGGTGCGATTCCAGAAAATTTGATGGAAAGCGAGTTTTTCGGTTACAAGAAAGGTGCCTTTAGCGGCGCTGATCAGGACAAAGACGGATTTTTCCAAGCGGCGAACGGGGGCACTTTATTTTTGGATGAAATCGCCGAAATTCCGCTTGGCATGCAGGTTAAATTATTGCGCGCAATTCAAGAGAAGAAAGTACGCCGTATCGGATCTACGGATGAAATAGCTGTAGATGTGCGCATTATCAGCGCCACACATCAGGATTTGCATCAATTGGTCATCGCTGGTGATTTTCGCCAAGACTTATTTTATCGCTTGGCAGTAATTGAGCTCAAAATGCCCGCGTTAAGAGAAATGCGTGAAGATATACCGTTAATTGCCTCTGAAATTTTAGTTCGACTAACGGCTCCTCTGCATGTGGCGCCACCGAAGCTAAGCTTCGGGGCCCTCAAAGCACTTCGAACCTATTCTTTCCCGGGTAATGTTCGTGAGCTTGAGAATATACTTGAGCGAGCATTAACCTTGGCTCCTGGAGATGAAATCCGTGTCGAGGATTTGCAGTTAGGTGAGCGGGAAGCTGCACAAACGATTACGGAGCAAGATTTAGCTGGCCTTCGAAATTCAACGCCATTGCCAGAGTACCTCGAACGCATCGAGAAAAAAGCGATTATTGAAGCGTTGGAAAAAACACGCCACAACCGCACGAAGGCAGCCAAGTTGCTCGGTATTACGTTCCGCGCGTTACGCTACCGTATGGAAAAGCTCAGCATCGATGACGAATTGGACGCTAAAACCTAAAAGGAACTAGCGCCATGCGCATTTCCGACGACGGCAGGCTTGAAGGCGCGCGCTGGGTCGCATCGGAAAATTGCGACGCGCGGCCGGAAGGTACCGCAGTCGAACTGATCGTGATCCACAACATCAGCCTGCCGCCGGGAGAATTCGGCGGGCCGGGCATCATCGAACTGTTCACCAACCAGCTCGATCCCAATGCGCATCCGTACTACCGCGGAATCGCAGAACAAAAAGTGTCGGCGCACTTCCTGATCCGGCGCGACGGTGAGATTATTCAATTCGTACCTTGCGAAAAGCGCGCCTGGCACGCCGGCGAATCGAGTTGGCGCGGCCGCGGCCGCTGCAATGATTTCTCGGTCGGCATCGAACTTGAAGGAGCGGATGATCTGCCGTTCGAGGAAATTCAGTACGAAAAATTAAACGGGCTCATGCGCGCGCTCAAAACGAAATATCCGATTGCGGATATTGTCGGTCATTCCGATATTGCGCCCAGTCGCAAGACTGATCCTGGGCCACACTTCGATTGGATGCGCTTGCAAGAAGCGAAATCATGAGGGCAGACAGGGTGCTTCCGCTGCAGGGCATTAAAGTCATCGAACTCGGCACGCTGATCGCCGGGCCGTCGTGCGGACGGTTGCTTGCCGAGTTCGGCGCCGAGGTGATCAAGATCGAAGCGCCGGACGGCGGCGACCAGTTGCGGCAGTGGCGCAAGATGGTCGGCGACACTTCGCTGTGGTGGTACGCGCAGGCGCGCAACAAGAAATCGGTGACGGTCAATCTGCGCGTGCCGGAAGGGCAGGACATCGTGCGCAAGCTCGTGGCGCAGGCCGACATCGTGGTCGAAAATTTCCGCCCCGGCGCGCTCGAAAAATGGAATCTCGGCTGGGATCAACTCTCGGCGCTCAACCCGCAACTGATCATGGTGCGGCTGTCGGGCTACGGCCAGAGCGGGCCGTACCGCGACCGTCCCGGTTTCGGTTCGATCGCCGAAGCGATGGGCGGCATGCGCTACGTGACTGGTTATCCCGACCGGCCGCCGGTGCGGCTCGGCATTTCGATCGGCGATTCGATTGCCGCGCTCTACGGCGCGTTCGGCGCGCTGACCGCGCTGCATCACCGCGACAGCAACGGCGGCAAAGGGCAAGTGGTGGACGTCGCTTTGTATGAAGCGGTGTTCGGCATGATGGAAAGTCTGGTGCCGGAATTCGACGTGCTCGGCTTCATCCGCGAGCGCGCCGGCAACGCGCTGCCCGGCATCGTGCCGTCGAACACTTATCCGACCAAGGACAACAAGTTCGTCATCATCGGCGCCAACAACGACGCGATCTTCAAGCGCATGATGACCGCGATCGGCCGCAACGACCTCGCCGATGATCCGGCGCTCGCGACCAACGCCGGTCGCGTGCCGCGCACCACAGAGCTCGACCGCGCGATCGAAGACTGGACGCGCGCGCACGACCTCGAAGCAGTGCTCACGACGCTGGAACAGGCGGAAGTGCCGGCGTGCCGGATTTATGATGCTGCCGATATCGTCAACGACGCGCATTACCGCGCGCGCGGCATGATCGAGCAGCACCAGTTGCCCGACGGCAAACCGGTCAAGCTGCCGGGCATCGTGCCGAAACTTTCGGCGACCCCCGGTGCGACGCGCTGGCTGGGGCCGCGCCTGGGCGAGCACACTGCCGAAGTGCTGGCATCGCTTGGTTATGATGCGTCAGCGCAAGCCGACCTCAAGCTGCGCGGCGTGATTTAGATTAAGGACTCTTAATGCCTGCGCGGCCGGTGCCGGCTTTGTTATGATAGCCGTCGCCGACAGGGAGAAAACAAACACGGTCAGCCGGCGGCCGACAATATAAAACAGGGACGGACAGCAATATGGCATTGTTCGCGAGCAAGCCCGACCATCCGATGGCGGACATCAAGCAGGCAAAAACCTATATTGCCGAACTGCCGGCGGACGCCTACAAGGCGATCGAGGAGATTGCCTACTGGCTCGACTCGATCACCCGCACCGGGGAATTCAAGGCCGATTACCGCTACGCGCTGATCGACATGCTCGACCAGGCCGCGAAGAACCACCAGCACAAGCTGAGCCAGGACTACCTGGCGACGGAACGCAAGCAGAAATTTCTCGAAACCCGCCTGTGGAAGGTGATGTTCGAGTTCTGGAAGGCGCTCGGCGACGCTTATCTGCGCTGCATCGAACAGTACCAAGCGGGTTCCACTGCGATCAAGAAGGATCTGCCGGTGATCGTCGCGCGCGCGCTGCGCGCGCTCACCCTCCAGCTCAAATGGCAGTTGCTGCGCTACGGCCCGATCGAGGACCGCATCTGGGCGGATATCGGGCGGCTCTATCAATTCGCCGAGACCCGTTATTTTGTCGCCGACCAGATCGCGATTTACCCGGGAGCGCATGGCACTTCCTCGGTGCAGCGGGAATTCCTGAAGGCGGTGATCCTCGGCGTGTCCTCGACCGACGGACTGGCGCCGCTGCGGCAGGAGGTCGCCGAGCGTGTGGTCGCGCATTTCGGCGGCCTGTTCACACTGGAGGAGCAGCCCGCCGACGGCTGCAATTATTTTCTCGATCTGGCGATGCGCGAGCCGCCGGCGCGCGTGCGGAAAGGCGCGGCGGACACGCCGACCGTCCGTTTCTTCGGCGCCGGCCGCGCGCTGCCCGCGCTCTACAAACTGATGCAGGACATCAAGCAGAAAGACGGCGTGCCGAGCGACGTCTATCTGGGCGGCAATTTCGAGGCCGACCTCGTGCAGTCGGTATTGCAGCATCTGGCGATGTACTGGTCGGACCACGCGCCGGCGCGCGACTCCGAGCGCCGCAAGATCGCGACGCGCCTGACCGTGGTGCACGGCTATCAGGAAATACTGGCCGGCCTGGCGGCGCCCGACGACGTGCCGGACGGCAGCGAAAGCTGGATCGTCGAAAACATCAGCGAGGGTGGTTACGGCGCGATCATTCCGCAGGTCAAGGGCGACTGGGTGCGCGTCGGCAGCCTGGTCGGTCTCAAGACCGAGACCGCGAAATTCTGGGGCGCCGGCGTGATCCGCCGCCTGACGCGCGACAAGTTCCAGCAGCGCTGCGTCGGCATTCAATTGTTGTCGAAGTCAGTGACCGCGGTGCGGCTGGCGCCGGCCGGCCACGTGTCTTCATTCAACGCGACGCGCGAGGGCGATCGGGCCATTTTACTGTCGGTGGCCCCGGACCAGAACGGTGAAATCGAATTGCTGCTGCGCGTCGGCAGCTTCACCAGAGATCAAAGCCTGGAAATGAGCGTCGGCGGCAAATCGTACCTGCTGAAGCCGTCGAAGCTGGTCGAAGGCACCGAGGATTTCGACTGGGCGAAATTCGGTCTCCTCGAAAGGCAGTAAAACGCGGGATGCCTATTTCCCCCCGGCGCCGGCGTTCGCCATCGGCGCCGTCGACGCCCGCGTCAGCCATTCCCCGATATCGGTGATTTCCCGCGCGCACACCGCGTGCGCCATCGGGTATTCGCGCCAGTCGACGCGATAGCCGAGCGCGGTGAGCGCGGCGCGCGACGCCGTCGCCAGCGGCAACGGCACCACGGGGTCGAACATGCCGTGCGCGAGGAAGATCGGGGTGGTTTTGTTCGCCGCGGATGCCTCCGCCGGCAGGCTGGCGGCCAGCGGCAAATAGGTGGAAAGGGCGAGGATGCCCGCCAACGGCTCCGGATGGCGCAGCCCGGTGTGCAGCGCGACCGCACCGCCCTGCGAAAATCCGGCCAGCACGATATTGCGCGCCGCGACGCCGCGCGCACGCTCGCGCGCGATCAGTGCTTCGATCTGCGCCTGCGATTCACGTATGCCTGATTCATCGCCGCCGCGCGAGGTGCCGGCGAGGTCCTCGAACGTGATGTCGTACCAGGCGCGCATCACGTAGCCGTGGTTGATGGTGACGGCACGGCGCGGCGCGTGCGGAAACACGAAGCGCAGCGGCGGCGCTCCGCCAAGGTCAAGCTCGTTCACAACCGGCACGAAATCGTTGCCGTCGGCGCCGAGTCCGTGCAGCCAGATCACGCCGGCTTTGGGGTCAGGCGCAGTTTCGATTTCGACGGTTTCGAGTAGGGAAGGCATATTTTTACCGCGGAGACGCAGAGAAATACAAAACCAACAAGATTTATGGTTTTCTCTGCGCCTCTGCGTCTCTGCGGTTAAGGGTTTTCAGTCATTTCAACGATGACGCGGATCGCGCGGAACAGTTCGCGGTAATTCTTCGGCGCACGGCCCGCCGCCAGATCGCGCTTGACGCTCGCAATCAGCGAACGCAGCTGCTGCAAATCGATGCGTGGATATTCGGCCGCGAACAGCGTGAACGCGTCTTCTTCGTCCAGCAGCCGTTCGCGCCAGCGTTCGGCCAGGTGCTGCAGCGCCGTGTGTGCACGGGCGTTGCCGCCCCAGCGTTCGAGGTGGGCCTGGATCGGGGCCGGATCCACCTCGCGCATCAGCTTGCCGATGTATTGCAGCTGGCGGCGGCGGCCTTCGAAGTCGCGGATGCGCTGGGCTTCGGTGACGGCCGCATGCAGCGCCTCCGGCAACCCGACTTCCGCCAACTGTCCGGCATTGAGTTCGACCAGTTGCGCGCCGAGATCCTGCAGCATGAGCATCGCGCGCTTGCGCTGGCTTTTGCTGGGTCTGGGTGTTTCATCCATGCTGCTATGATATCGGCTTTTGACGCGCGACTTTTGCAATACTCCCATGAGCACTGAACTTCAAAATCGGCCGGCCGCCGCCGGCGTTTTCGCGCATGACGACGTGCAATTGCGGAAAATCGCGTCCGACGTGCTGCAGTATGCGCGCGCGCAGGGCGCGAGCGCCTGCGAGGCCGAAGTGTCCGAAGGGTCCGGCCAGACCGTGACGGTGCGGCGCGGTGAAGTCGAAACCATCGAGTACAACCGCGACAAGAGCATCGGCATCACGGTCTACCTCGGTCGCCGCCGCGGCCACGCCAGCACCTCCGACTTTTCGCCGCAGGCGGTGCGCGCGACCACCGAAGCCGCGCTGTCGATCGCGAAGTTCACCGCCGAAGATCCCTACGCCGGGCTCGCCGACGAAAGTCTGCTGGCGCGCGAGATTCCCGATCTGGATCTGTTTCATCCGTGGACGCTGCCGGTCGAGCGCGCGATCGAGTTGGCGAAAAGCTGCGAAGACGCGGCGTTCGCGGTGGACCGGCAGATCGCCAATTCCGAGGGTGCCACGGTGTCGACCCAGCAATCGCATTTCATTTACGCGAATTCGCTCGGCTTCATGGCCGGTTATCCGGGCTCGCGCCACTGGATCAGCTGCGCGGTGATCGCGGGCGAGGACGAGCGGATGCAGCGCGACGATTGGTATTCGGCCGCGCGCGATGCGCGCGATCTCGAAGCCGCCGCACAAGTCGGCACGATCGCGGGCACGCGCGCGGTGCGCCGCCTCGGCGCGCGCAAGATCGCGACCACCCAAGTGCCGGTGGTGTTCGAGGCGCCGGTCGCGGCGTCGCTGCTCGGACATTTCGTATCGGCGGTCAGCGGCGGCGCGCTCTATCGCCAGGCGTCGTTTCTGCTCGATAGTCTCGATACCCAGGTGTTCGCGCCGTCGGTGCAGATCGTCGAGGATCCGCTGATTCCGAAGGGGCTGGCGAGCGGCGCATTCGACGATGAGGGCGTCGCCACGCGCCGCCGCAACGTCGTTGAGAACGGCGTCGTGCACGGCTATTTTCTCGGCAGCTATTCGGCGCGCAAGCTCGGCATGCAGTCCACCGGCAACGCCGGCGGCAACCACAATCTGCTGCTCCAGCCGACTCACGGGGATCTGCCGGATTTGCTCAAGCAGGCGGGGCGCGGCCTGCTGGTGACCGAGCTGCTTGGCCACGGCATCAATCCGGTCACCGGCGATTACTCGCGCGGCGCGGCCGGATTCTGGATCGAGAACGGCGCGATCGCCTATCCGGTGCAGGAAATCACGATCGCCGGCAGCCTGAAAGCAATGTTCCGCGACATCGCGGCCGTCGGCAGCGACGTCGTCAGGCGCGGCTCCAAGCAATGCGGCTCGATATTGATTGCGAAGATGACCGTCGCGGGCGATTGAAAAAAAGATGAATCGAAAGTCGCGTAAACGGCTGTGGTACTGGCTGCTGCTGGTGCCCTGCCTCGCGGTGGTGTGTGTGCCGTCGTTCAACAAGATCGAGCCCGCGTGGCTCGGCATCCCATTTTTTTACTGGTATCAACTGCTGTGGATTCCGTTGAGCGCAGTGGTGATCTGGATCGTTTACATCATGACACGCGATCGTGATCGCGGCGCCGGGAAAACCCGATGAGCGCTGTCGCCGTCGCAGTCTTCATTTTCTTCTTCGGGCTGGTCACGGTGCTCGGCTTCGTCGCTGCGCACTGGCGCAAGGCTGATCTTGATTCCCTGCACGAATGGGGGCTCGCCGGCCGGCGCTTCGGCACCGTGATCACCTGGTTTCTGATCGGTGGTGATTTGTACACCGCTTACACGTTCATCGCGGTACCGGCGCTCGTCTTCGGCGCCGGCGCGATGGGGTTTTTCGCGGTGCCGTACACGATCCTTGTCTATCCGTTCGCGTTCATGGTGATGCCGCGCCTGTGGGCGGTCGCGCACCGGCGCGGCTACGTGACGGCGGCGGACTTCGTGCGCGGGCGCCACGGCAGTCCGTTGCTGGCGCTGGCGGTCGCCGTCACCGGCATCCTCGCGACCATGCCGTATATCGCGCTGCAACTGGTCGGCATCCAGGTGGTGGTCGCCGCGCTCGGTTTTCCGACCGCGGGCCTGTGGGGCGAGCTGCCGCTGATCATCAGCTTCGCGATCCTCGCCGCCTATACCTACACCAGCGGCCTGCGCGCGCCGGCGATGATCGCGATCGTAAAAGACATTCTGATCTACGTGACCATCATTGCCGCGATCATCGTGATCCCGGAAAAACTCGGCGGCTACGGCGCGATCTTCGGCCACGTTCCCGTCGGGAAACTGCTGCTGAAGGCGCCGGACGGCGGCAGCCTGAACGGCTTCAGCGCCTACCTCACGCTCGCGGTCGGTTCCGCGCTCGCGCTGCTGCTGTATCCGCATTCGCTGACGGCGATCCTGAGTTCAAGCGGCGGCAATACGCTCCGGCGCAACATGGCGCTGTTGCCCGCGTATTCATTCGTGCTCGGCCTGATCGCGCTGCTCGGCTACATGGCGCTTGCCGCCGGCGTCGACAAGCTGCCGCAATTCGCGGGCTATTTCGGCGAATACAAGCAGAACTTCGCGGTACCCGCGCTGTTTCTCAGCGTGTTTCCCGACTGGTTCGTCGGCGTCGCGTTCGCGGCGATCGCGATCGGCGCGCTGGTGCCGGCGGCGATCATGTCGATCGCGGCCGCCAATCTGTTCACGCGCAATATCTACCGTGAATTCGTAAAGCCCGGCTGCACGCCGGCCGAGGAAACGCAGATGGCGAAATGGGTTTCGCTGATCGTGAAAGTCGGGGCGGTGGCTTTTGCGATCGGACTGCCGCAGCAGTTCGCGATCAACCTGCAGTTGCTCGGCGGCGTTTTGATCATTCAAACGCTGCCGGCGGTCGTCATCGGCCTGTATACGACCTGGTTCGACCATCGCGGCCTGCTCGCGGGCTGGCTGGCGGGCATCGTCGGCGGCACATGGATGATGGCTGCGCAGCAGTTCAAGTCCCCGACTTACCTGCTGCACGTCGGCGGTCTCACGATCCCCGGCTATGCCGCGCTCTACGCGCTGTTGCTCAATCTCGTTGTGGCGGCCGCCGTCACGCCGCTTTGTCGCGCCGCCGGCCTGCGCCGCGCGAATGACGAAACGACGGCCGGCGACTATGCCGACGCCATGCGCAGCTGATGGCGCGCAGAATCCGGTATCCGGAATTCAGCAGGGGAAGGTGGAGCCACCTACTGCCCGCGATGAACAGTCATTCAATGCGGGCCGGAGAAGATGGTGTAAAGCGTGAGCAGGATCTCCGCGACAATCAGTATCACAACGTACCATTCCAGTCTCAGTGAATGTCTGCTATGCAACAGCTCCAGCAGCGTCTGTACCGTCCGTGCAATGAGGTTGAGCTTGCGCTCCAGGGCGGCATGCCTTTCGCGAATTTCAAACTCCCCCTCCATCCGCAGAAATAAACCCTCCAATTCCGGGTGATCCCAAAGCGCTTCGGGTTTTTCGGTCATTTCCACCCGTCCAACCATCATCTGCTCGGAGAGAAGCATGGTTCCAATATGCTTCAGCAATTGCGTGGCATCACCGGCAATGCGGCCGTTCTTCTCGAGGTTCCGTGCGAGTGGTTCAATCTTGTCAAAGTTTGCGGCGACGCGCGATTCGTACATTGCAAGCACTACGCTTTTGCTCAATACGTCCGCGATGACCTGTAATCGCTCGACCGTGACAGAGTGCAAATGGACAATGCTGCCCTGCACCCCTTCGTGATTCTCCAGGCCAACCTTGATTTCGACTTCCTCCATCTCGGGCCGCTCATGCTTTCCACCGACCAGCTTTCCCAGGGTCTCGATGAATCGGGATTGACCGGATTCACCTACGCCAAACATGACGACCGCACCATGTCTATACAGGACTGCCAATTGATGTTCCCCCAACGACACCGTCAGCGGGTTCATTGCGAGAATATTTCCTGCCGAATAGCCGCGTAAATCTATCCGCTCGCCGAGGAGTACTGCCTTGGCGTGAAATCGTTGTTGGGGAAGTAAGCTATGCGTACTCATCGGACGGGGAACTACAGGTGTTGTTCAAACGCCATTCGACTCGCCTTTTTGCATTGCATAAATGCCCGCTTGGCCGTTAGCGGACAATTGCTCCTGTGAGAATTCCACGGCATTTTCCGGGGGCAAGGCGATGTCAGGCGCAGGACAAATTTCAACACTCGATTCCGGCTGCCCGGAACTTCAAGCCTGCTGCCTCTCGTCGATGGCTTGGGAGGTGGCGGAATCGACCTTTTGTTTGGCGCGATCAGCCCTGCTTTTATCGATAAGCAGTATCAGCTTCAGCGTGTAATAACCACATACCGCGCCCATGATGGCCATGAATATCAAGCCGACGATAAAAGCCGTCATTATCGTTGTCGTCGTCATCGCCGCCTCCCCCGCGCAAGCTGCTACATTACCATAGCTTCAAACCGGCCTACGCCGGATTTTCACGCAGGCTCGGGTCGTGGAGACGGGGAAAGCAGCAGAGGCCCCATTTGCTGCCGCGATCGGCGGCATCGGCCGCCTCCAACCGCGTGATAAAATTCCCGCCTTTCGAATAAGCGGCCTTTTCCATGTACGACGACAAGCGAACCCTTCAGCAATGCGACCCCGAGGTCTGGTCGGCGATCGAATCCGAGGCGCGCCGCCAGGAAGAACACATCGAACTGATCGCGTCCGAAAATTACGCCAGCCCGCGCGTGCTGGCCGCGCAGGGCTCGGTGTTGACCAACAAGTACGCGGAAGGTTATCCGGGCAAGCGCTATTACGGTGGTTGCGAGTATGTGGACATCGTCGAGCAGCTGGCGATCGACCGCGTCAAGCAATTGTTCGGGGCCGAGGCGGCGAACGTGCAGCCGAATTCCGGCTCGCAGGCGAACCAGGCGGTGTTCATGGCGCTGCTCAAGCCAGGCGATACTTTCCTCGGCATGTCGCTGGCGATGGGCGGACATCTGACGCATGGTTCGCCGGTCAACATGAGCGGCAAGTGGTTCAACGTCGTCAGCTACGGGCTCGACGCGAACGAAGCGATCGATTACGGCCAGGTCAAACAGCTTGCCGCCGAGCATAAACCGAAACTGATACTCGCCGGCGCATCGGCGTATTCGCTGCGCATCGATTTCGAACGCTTCGCCAAAATCGCCAAATCGGTCGGCGCGTACTTCATGGTGGACATGGCGCATTACGCGGGATTGATCGCGGCCGGCGTTTACCCGAATCCGGTGCCGCACGCCGATGTCGTGACTTCAACCACGCATAAAACATTGCGCGGTCCGCGCGGCGGCATGATCCTGATGAAGGCCGTGCACGAAAAGGCGATCAACAGTGCGATCTTTCCGGGACTGCAGGGCGGGCCGCTGATGCACGTGATCGCCGGCAAGGCGGTCGCGTTCAGGGAAGCGCTGGCACCCGAGTTCAGGACCTATCAGCAGCAGGTGATCAGGAACGCCGACACCATGGCGAAAACGCTGGTCAAGCGCGGGCTACGCATCGTTTCGGGCCGCACCGAAAGCCACGTGTTTCTGGTGGACCTGCGCGCGAAGCAGATCACCGGCAAGGACGCCGAAAAGGCGCTCGGCGATGCGCATTTGACGGTCAACAAGAACGCGATCCCGCACGACCCCGAAAAACCGTTCGTGACTTCCGGCATCCGCCTCGGCTCGCCGGCGCTGACCACGCGCGGCTTCAGGGAAGCCGAAGCCGAACAGACCGCGCACCTGATCGCCGATGTGCTCGATGCGCCGCACGACGCCGCCAACATCGAGCGCGTGCGGGACAAGGTCACGGCGTTGTGCGCGAAATTTCCCGTTTATGGCAAGTGAAACGCAAGGCGTGAGGCGCGAGGAGAGCGGGCCGATTTATGGCGTTGCCGCCTCACTCCTCACCCCTCACTCCTCACGCGCTTAAAGCCATGCACTGTCCGTTCTGCAAAGCCGAGGACACGCAGGTGATCGACTCGCGCGTCAGCGAAGACGGCGACAGCATCCGCCGCCGCCGCCGCTGCGCGGCTTGCCACAAGCGGTTCACCACTTATGAAACGGTCGAGCTGCGCCTGCCGCAGGTCGTCAAGCAGGACGGCAGCCGGACCGAATTCGCTCTCGACAAGCTGCGCACCGGTTTCATGCGCGCGCTGCACAAACGGCCGGTACCGACGCAGCTGGTGGACGAGGCGATCGCGGCGATCACGCAGAACGTGCTGTCGCTGGGCGAGCGTGAAATCCCGGCGCGCCGCATCGGCGAAATGGTGATGAAAGAGCTTTACAAGCTCGACCACGTCGCCTACATCCGCTTTGCGTCGGTCTACAAAAGCTTCGAAGACGTCGGCGATTTCGAAGACATGATCAAGGAAGTCCGGCAGCCGGCCAGCGGGAAAAAATAATGGTGAAACCGCAGATACGCGCAGATTAACGCTGATAGAGTTCTGTTTTTTTAATCTGTATTCATCCGCGTTTATCCGCGGTTCCTGATGAATTTCTATGTCGTTTTCCGCTGCTGATCATGAATACATGGCGCGCGCGCTGCGGCTCGCCGCGCGCGGCTTGTACACGACGACCCCCAATCCGCGCGTCGGCTGCGTGATCGTCAAGGATGGCGCCGTCGTCGGCGAAGGGTGGCACGAGCGCGCCGGTGGACCGCACGCGGAAATTGTCGCGCTGCAAGCCGCCGGCGCATCTTCAAAAAGCGGCGCGCGCGGCGCCACGCTCTACGTGACGCTCGAGCCGTGCCACCATCACGGCCGCACGCCGCCGTGCGACGAAGCGTTGATCGCGGCCGGCGTGAAGCGCGTGGTGGTCGCGTTGCGGGATCCCGATCCACGTACCGCGGAGCAGGGCATCGAGCATCTGCGGCGGGCCGGCATCGAAGTCGAAACCGGCGTGCTCGAAAACGAAGCGCGCGAGCTCAATAGCGGATTCATGTCGCGCCTGACGCGCGGTCGGCCGTGGGTGCGCGTGAAGCTCGCCGCAAGCCTCGACGGCAAGACCGCATTAAGCAATGGCAACAGCCGCTGGATCACCGGCGAGGCGGCGCGCCGCGACGGCCATCGCTGGCGCGCGCGTGCCTGTGCGATTTTGACCGGCAGCGGCACAGTCAATGCCGACGATCCACAGCTTACCGTGCGCGAAGTCGAAACGCCGCGCCAGCCGCTGCGCGTCGTGGTGGACAGCCATCTTGGGATATTGCCCGCCGCGCGTATACTCGAAGGCGGCGGCGTGTTGGTGGTTTGTGCGAACGATGACCGGTCGAAGAGCGATCGATTGCGCGGCCAAGGCGCGGAGGTGATTGCACTACCCAATTCGCAGGGTAAGGTAGACTTGCCGGAATTACTCAACGAGTTGGCCAGGCGCGAAATCAACGAGCTGCATGTCGAAGCCGGCGCGACGCTCAACGGCGCGTTGTTGGAGGCGGGACTGGCGGATGAACTGTTACTCTATTTTGCGCCGTGCGTACTCGGTGCCGGAGCGCGCGGCATGTTTGACTTGCCGCCGTTGAATGATCTCGGCGCGCGGCATAATCTCAGGATTCAGGATATGCGGATGGTGGGAAGCGATTTGCGCATGTTGGCGAGACTGGAGCGGAAATAAATGTTCACCGGCATCGTCATGGCGGTCGGCACGGTGCGCGAAACGCGGCCGGCGCCGGGCGGCGGCGTCTATCTGGTGCTCGACGCCGGTATGCTGGATCTCGACGACGTCGCGCCGGGGCACAGCATCGCGGTGGACGGTATCTGTCTGACGGTGGTCGCGGTTGCCGCGCCACGCCTCGAATTCGACCTGTCGCGCGCAACGTTGGACTGCACCGCCGGCTTTACGCCGGACGCAAAAGTGAACCTCGAAAAATCATTGCGCCTCGCCGACCGGCTCGGCGGTCATCTGATGGGCGGGCATGTGGACGGCGTCGGCCGCGTGACGCGCTTCGAAGCGGCCGGCGACAACCGCGTGCTGGCGGTCACGGCGCCGCGCGAACTGATCAAATACATCGCGCGCAAGGGTTCGATCGCGATCAACGGCGTGAGTCTGACCGTGAACGCGGTCAGAGACCATGAATTCGAAGTCAATCTGATCCCGCACACGCTGGCGGCGACCAGCCTCGGCGCGCTTGCACCGGGCGCCAGCGTGAATCTCGAAATCGATATGCTCGCGCGTTACGTCGAGCAATTGATGGCGACGCCCGATTAGATCCGGCAACAAGACAAACGCCTTGAAGCTTACGGCGGTATTACTAAGAGTCCCTAACATAATGTTAGGGACTCTTAATATTTTCCCGCAGATCTACTTCGATCTCGGCAGCCAGCCAGTCATCAAGTTCATGGCCGGCTTCAAAACCCCGGCGCTCGGCAATGAGGTAGGCGGCTTCGGCGATTTGCCTGTAACGCTCCTCGGCCTTGACGGCGGATTTCCGCGGCGGACTTTTTTTAGCCGATGCGGTTTTCCTGGAAGCCGTTTTGGATGGTGACGGCGACGCCGCGACGCTTTTACGCTTCCCCCTGGGTTTTCCTGAAATCCGGTTGTTCATGGATGCCCTCTCATGTAGATGATCCAGTTGTCTGTTACCAAAGGAATGTTAATTTTTCATGTAACTCCGCGGGGGGGGGCTCGCCGGAGCGGCTGTTCGGGCGATACCCGCCGGTGTCCGGCTCGATAATCGCGCCACGGCGTCACCAATGCAACTTGCGCAACAGCGAACTTTTTTTCTTCTGATGGCCCTGCATGCGCCGCAGGATATTGTCGAGCACTTCGATCGCTTCGATGATGTGCGGCCCCTTGTTCAACATCACGCACTCCGCCCGCTCGCTCATCGCGGCATCGGTGATTTCGGCGCGCGTGGGCAGCCCCTTCTTGGCAAGTTGCTCGAGCACCTGCGTTGCCCAGATCACCGGCAGGTGGGCCGCTTCGCACAGCCACAGTATTTCTTCCTGCAGCTCCGCCAGCCGTTCATAACCGCATTCCACGGCGAGATCACCGCGTGCAATCATGACGCCCACGGCGGGGGAGCGCAGCGCGGCGAGCAGCAAGTGCGGCAGGTTCTCGAAAGCCGTGCGAGTTTCGATCTTGAGCACGATACCGAGTTTGTCCCCGCCCAGGCGCGACAGCTGGGATTGCAGCAACTCGACGTCCGCGACTTCGCGCACGAAAGACAACCCGATCATGTCGGCGACGCCGACGGCGAAGCCGAGATCGGCGATATCTTTCGCGGCCAGCGCGGGCAGCTGCAATCGGCTGTCCGGCAGGTTGATGCCCTTGTCGGCCAGCAGTTTGCCGCCGGTGTCCTTGGCCTGGATGATTTCGATCTCGAGCTGATCCGGGTCGGCGTTACGCACCAGACCCACGATCTTGCCGTCATCCAGGAAAATCCGCTGGCCGGCGCGGATGTCGGCGAAGATCTGTGGCAACGTGCAGGAAATATGCGCCGGGGTCAGCGCTTTGCCCCGGTCGTCGTAACGGGCGGGTTCCCCAAGGGTTGGAGCGGCCGTCAGCAGCAAGGTGTCCCCGCGCCATAACCGGATCACTTGCTCGATGGGCGGCACGTGGCCGACGCGGCCGCGCTGCGGGAGATGAGTAAAAGCTCCGGCACCGGCAGAACGCGACAGCGTGAGCTCCGTACCGGGCGTCAGGTAGGCGGTCTGCCGGCATTCGGCCCGGCAGTACGTTGCCGCGCGTTCCGTCACCACCATGACCCGCTTTGATCCGCGGGCGTCGGTGAATTCAATCCGGTCATTCGGTTCCAGCTGGCTTAACCACTCCGCAGCAACCGGAAGATCGGCATCGGCCTGGCCGGTGCCCGGCAGCGGCGTTCCTTCCGGCTGGAGCCGGATTTTTACCGGCTCGGTGACGCGACCCAGCGGGTCGCGCTTCGGGTGCCATGCCAGCACCCGCGGTCCCGGGGCCATGCTTCCGGTGCGTAATTTCGGGCCGCCCAGATCCATGATGATCCGGCATGGCAGGCCGGTTTCCTGCTGCGCCCAGCGCAGATTTTTCACCATGCGGTCCCACGAGGCTTCGTCATCGTGAGCGCAGTTGATCCGCGCGCAATCCATTCCCGTCAGCAGCATCGCCTTGACCAGTTCGAAATCGGCGGCGGCCTCGCTCGGCAGCGTGACCATGATGTGCGTGCGCCGGCCGCGCGACGTTCCCAGCAGATTTTCGGTGTTCGAGTAGAGCAGGGTGCGGCCGGCGCTGCGCGAGGCTATGGGCGGCACGGGTTCGGCATCGGCCGCCGCGCCGGCGGCCAGGCGCAACACGCGTATGATGACGTTGAGGCTGGCCAGTACGAAAGATTCGACCCGGCCGAGCGACGATACCCCGATATCGGCCAGACGTCCCTGCAGATGGCGGATATCGTGCCGGCGCAGCCCGAGATAGTGCAGCAGGTTCAGCGCGCTGGCGCGATGCGCCGGATGGACGCGTTCGAGCGCACCTGAAAACTCATGCGTCAGTTTTTCAAGATCGTTCCGCAGCGACTTCAGTTCATCGGCAACGCGAGCGTACTGCTCGCGACCGGCGGCGGGGGAGCGGGACGACAGGGGAGCTGTTTTTGTATTCAAAAGCTTTCCATAAAAGGCCGCTTACAATGTTCCCCCGCGCCTGTTAAAAATACATGACATCGTTGATGGGTGATGCCGGGCCGGGCCGGGCAAAGCCCCCTTACGAAAACCAGCGCAGGAAAGCGGCCGCGGTCAGCGCGGTAATGGCCAGCGCGGCTGAAACCGGCCACATCCATGCGGTGCTTTTTTCGGGCGGCGCGGTCAGCGCGGCGCCGACGACAAAAAATCCTGCCACGACGCAGAAGATTTTGACATAAAGCGCGAGCAATGCCGATCCCCCGATGTCGGGCAGGTGGCCGTAAAAATAAAAACTCGTCGCGCCGAACGCGATACCACTGATGACCTGGATCGTCCATCCGGCGAGCAGCAGCCGGACCAGCGAGCTTCTGATAGCGTTGTTTCCGGTCAGGACGCCGGCCAGCGAACTGCCCACCGTTGTTACCGCACCGAGGTTATGCGCGACCTGGATCGCGGCGTAAGCGAAATTCTGCGCGGCGCTCATGCCGGCGATAAGTTACTTCGAGGTGACGTTGACGCAGCCCTGCACGCCGGTCGGCACATGCGACTTGGTGTTGACCGCAAGACAGACCTGGTGCTTGCCGGGCGACAATGGGCCGAATTCCGTTGTACCCTTGAGTTCGCGGATTACGTCCACGCGCTTGCCATCGACGTTGAGATGCAGATGATCGCCGTCGGGGCCGGGAATCGCTTCATAGCTCAACTTGATTTTGGCCGTCGAACTTACCGTCGCGCCATCGGCGGGCGAAGAGATGGTGACTTTTCCTTCCGCCGCCAGTGCGGCGCCGGCGGCGAGCAGTGCGGTAAAAACGAGGGTTTGTGGAATCTTGTTCATGGCGGTCTCCTTTGCATAACAGGCGGATCACCTGTCGTTTTCATTATAGTATTACCCAGACCCGGCCGGAGTAATTACCAACAGCGGCCGTGCGGCGTTGCGGGATGCCGCCGTCAGAAACATGGTGGATCAATAGCTTATGACCGGAATCGCGTATCATGCCGAACGCTTTGTCGAATTCAAAAACGATCATGACCATCAGTCCGATTAAAGACATCCTTGCCGACATCAAGGTCGGCAAGATGGTGATTCTGGTTGACGAGGAGGAGCGCGAGAACGAAGGCGACCTCGTGCTCGCGGCGGACTTCGTGACGCCCGACGCGATCAACTTCATGGCGCGCTACGGCCGCGGACTGATCTGCCTGACGTTGACCGAGGAAAAATGCCGCAGCCTCAACCTGCCGCCGATGGTGGCGAACAACAGCTCGCGGCTCGGCACCAACTTCACGGTGTCGATTGAGGCCGCGAGCGGCGTGACGACCGGTATCTCGGCCGCCGACCGCGCACGCACGGTGCAGGCGGCGGTCGCGAAAAATGCGCGGCCTTCCGACATCGTGCAGCCGGGCCATGTTTTTCCGTTGCTGGCGCAGCAGGGCGGCGTACTGGTGCGCGCCGGCCATACCGAAGCCGGCTGCGACCTCGCGCAACTGGCCGGCCTGACGCCGGCCGCGGTGATCTGCGAGATACTCAAGGACGACGGCGAAATGGCGCGGCTGCCGGACCTGCTCAAATTCGCGCAACAGCACGGACTCAGGATCGGCACCATCGCCGACCTGATCCATCATCGCAGCCGTACCGAGTGCCTGGTCGAGCGCACGTTCGAGCGCGATATCGAGACCACACACGGCAGGTTCCGCCTTGTCGTTTACAGCGACACCGTGGCGCGCGAAACCCATCTGGCATTGGTCAAGGGCGATATCCAGGCCGATAAAGAAGTGCTGGTGCGCGTGCACGAGCCGGTCTCGGTGATCGATCTGCTCGACACGCGCAATGCGAGCCATTCGTGGAATTTCAACCAGGCGCTGGCGGCGATCAGCCGCGCCGGATGCGGCGTGATCGTGCTGCTGCATCGTCCCGAAACCGCCGGTGACCTGCTGGCGCGCGCGCAATCCGGCGCCGCCGCGGGGGTGCCGGATACGTTGCGCAATTACGGCATCGGCGCGCAGATTCTGCGCGACCTCGGCGTCGCCAAAATGCGGTTGCTCACGAAGCCGCGTAAAATGCCGAGCATGGCCGGTTTCGATCTGCAGGTGACCGGCTATCTCCAACCCGGTGAATGACGGCCCATGGCGACTTACGATTCGATCGAGGAAATTACGGCGCGTCCCGGCGGCGCGGGCTTGCGCATCGGCATCGCGGTCGCGCGCTTCAACGCCGACGCCGCCGATGGATTGCTGTCGAGTTGCACCGCGGCGCTCGCCAAGCTCGGCGTCAGGAGCGGTGACATCAAGGTCGTGAATGTGCCGGGGGCGCTCGAACTGCCGCTGGCGCTGCAAAAGATGGCGCAGAGCGGGCAGTTCGATGCGCTGGTCGCGCTCGGCGCGGTGATTCGCGGCGAAACCTATCATTTTCAGATCGTCGCCGACGGGTCGGCGGGCGGCATCATGCAGGTCACGCTCGATACCGGCGTGCCGGTCGCCAACGGCGTGTTGACGACCGACGACGACGATCAGGCCGAGGCGCGGATGGCGCAGAAAGGCGCGGATTGCGCGGCGGTCGCCGTCGAGATGGCGAACCTGCTGAAACACCTCGAATTGCTGAAGCGATGAAAAGCAGCCGGCGCCGCGCGCGCGAGTTCGCGCTGCAGGGGCTGTACCAGTGGCAGCTGTCGGGCACCGACGTGGCCGACATCGAACGGCAGATCGCGGAAGCGAAGGGTTTCGAGCGCAGCGACAGCGCGTATTTCGCCGCGCTGCTCGAAGGCGCGGTGCGCGAGGCGCGGCAGATCGAGCAACATGTGCAGCCGTATCTCGACCGCCGGTTCTCGCTGCTGAGCCCGGTCGAACGCGCGATCCTGCTGATCGCCGGCTACGAGTTCACAAACCAGCCCGACGTTCCGTACAAGGTCGTCATCAACGAAGCGGTCGAACTCGCCAAGAGTTACGGCGGCACCGACGGTTTCAAGTACGTGAACGGCGTGCTCGACAAGTTCGCCGCGCATCTGCGGTCACGTGAAACTGCGAAAAATAGCGGAACCGCAGATGGACGCGGATAAACACAGATCAAATATTTTTGAAGTTCATCCACGTTAATCTGCGTTCATCCGTGGTTGCTTTCGGTCTTTATGTCCTCAGAGTTTGAAATCATCAGGCGCTATTTCACGCGCCGCACGCATCACACGCTGCTCGGCGTCGGCGACGACGCGGCATTGGTGCGGCCGCGCGCCGGACAGGAACTGGTGCTTTCAACCGATATGCTGGTCGAGCGCGTGCATTTTTTCCACAACGCCGACCCGCGTTCGCTTGGTCACAAGGCGCTTGCGGTCAATCTGTCCGACCTCGCGGCGATGGGCGCGACGCCGCGCTGGGCGCTGCTCGCGCTGGCGTTGCCGCGCGCCGATGCGCGCTGGCTGGCGGAATTTTCGCGCGGCTTCATGGCGCTCGCGCGCCGGTTTGATGTTGATCTGATCGGCGGCGATACCACGCGCGGGCCGCTCGCGATCTGCGTGCAGATCGTCGGCGAAGTGCCGCGCGGGAAAGCGCTGCGCCGCGACGGCGCGCGCATCGGCGAAGACGTCTGGGTGTCGGGTACGCTCGGCGACGCCGCGCTGGCGCTCGCCGCCATCCAGCGGCGCGTCAAACTGGGCCGAGCCGAGTTTGCACGCTGCGCACAACGCTTGAATCGGCCACAGCCGCGACTGGCGCTCGGCATTGCGCTGCGCGGCATCGCAAGCAGCGCGATCGATATCTCCGACGGCCTGCTCGCCGATCTCGGCCATATCCTCGAACGCTCGAACGTCGCCGCGCATCTCGAGTCGACCGCTGTTCCGTGTTCGCCGGCGGTTCGGCGCCGGCGCGCTACCGCGCTCGGGAGAGATGCGCTGTTCGCGGGCGGCGACGATTACGAATTGTGCTTCACCGCGCCGCGCCGCAAGCGCGCACGCGTGACGGCAGCCGCGCGGCGTGCCCGCGTCAAGGTCACCCGCATCGGCAGCATCGAGCCGCGCGCGCACGGTTGGCCCGACCTCGTGGTGTTCGATGCGAATGGCGTGCCGCTGAAAATCACCCATGCAGGATACGACCATTTCCGCTGACGCTGCCCCGCGGCCGTCGTTGCGTTTCATGCTGCGCGATCCGGCGCATGTGATTGCGTTCGCCGGCGGCGCCGGACTTGCGCCGTTCGCGCCCGGCACCTTCGGTACGCTGCTTGCATTGCCGCTGCAGTGGTGGCTGGCACCGCGTTTTGCCGAATCAGTGTGGCTCGGCGTACTCGCGGTTGCGTTCATCATCGGTGTCTGGGCATGCGGCCGCACCGGCCGTGCGCTCGGCGTGCCCGATCACGGCGCGATCGTGTGGGACGAAACCGTGGCGTTTTTGCTGGTGTTGGTTTTCACGCCCGACGATAAAATATGGCAGGCGTTCGCGTTCCTGCTGTTCCGCGCGTTCGACATCGTCAAGCCGCCGCCGATCCGCTATTTCGACACGCGCTGGAAAAACGGCTTCGGCGTGATGTTCGACGATTTGCTTGCGGCGTTCTTCACGCTGTTCACGCTGGCCGTGATAAAAGCATTGGCGACGGGATAAGCGGCAATGGATCACGAGCTCTATCAATTGGCAGAGCAGGCCGGGCTGGCGCTCAAGGCGCGCGGCTGGATGCTGGCGACTGCCGAATCGTGCACCGGCGGCTGGGCCGGGCAGGCAGTCACGATGGTGCCGGGCAGTTTGCAGTGGTTCGAACGCGGCTTCATCGTTTATACCAACGATGCCAAACAGGAAATGCTCGGCGTAAAAAAAGCGACGCTTGATCAATATGGCGCAGTGTCGGAGCAGACGGCGGCAGAAATGGCGCTGGGCGCGCTCACCCACAGCCACGCGCAGATTGCGCTGGCGGTGACCGGCATCGCCGGGCCGGACGGCGGCAGCGCGGACAAGCCGGTCGGCACCGTCTGTTTTGCCTGGTGCGTGCGGGACGGCACGCCGGCCACGGCAACGCACCGCTTCTTGGGCGACCGCGATGCGGTGCGCCGGCAGTCGGTGGCACGCGCACTCTCCGGCGTGCTCGACTTGTCAACAACCCGGCATGCTTGATGACCTCGTCGTATATAATTTGAAAAAATCAGAGGACGTGTAATGGACGAACATAAAACCAAGGCCCTGCAGGCCGCGCTTTCCCAGATCGAAAAACAGTTCGGCAAGGGGTCGATCATGCGGCTCGGCGAAGCCGACGTCGCGAAGGACATCCAGGTCGTCTCGACCGGCTCGCTGGGGCTCGACCTCGCGCTCGGCATCGGCGGCCTGCCGCGCGGCCGCGTGATCGAAATTTACGGGCCGGAATCATCGGGCAAGACCACGCTGACGCTGTCGGTGATCGCGCAAATGCAGAAGCTGGGCGGCACCGCCGCGTTCATCGACGCCGAGCACGCGCTCGATCCGCAGTACGCGCAGAAGCTCGGCGTCAACGTTCAGGAGCTGCTGATTTCGCAGCCGGACAACGGCGAGCAGGCGCTCGAGATCGCCGACATGCTGGTGCGCTCGGGGTCGGTCGACGTGGTCGTGATCGACTCGGTCGCGGCATTGACACCGAAAGCGGAAATCGAGGGCGAGATGGGCGAGCCGCAGATGGGCTTGCAGGCGCGGCTGATGTCGCAGGCGCTGCGGAAACTCACCGCCAACATCAAGCGCTCCAATACGATGGTGATCTTCATCAACCAGATCCGCATGAAAATCGGCGTCATGTTCGGCAACCCCGAAACCACCACCGGCGGCAACGCGCTCAAGTTCTATGCCTCGGTGCGCATCGATATCCGCCGCACCGGCGCGATCAAGAAGGGTGAGGAAGTGATCGGCTCCGAAACCCGCGCCAAGGTCGTCAAGAACAAGGTCGCGCCGCCGTTCCGCGTCGCGGATTTCGACATTCTCTACGGCGAGGGCATTTCGCGCGAAGGCGAGATCGTCGAGCTCGGCGTGCTGCACAAGATCGTCGACAAGTCCGGCGCCTGGTACAACTACGGCAAGGAACGCATCGGCCAGGGCAAGGACAATGCGCGCGACTATCTGAAGGAACACCCCGACGTCGCGCAGGAGATCGAAGGAAAAATCCGCGCGGCGGTCGCGGCAGCCGGTGTCCCCGCCGCCAAAGACTAAAACCGAACTCTCGTTGCATGCGCAAGCATTGCGAATGCTGGCGCGGCGCGAGCATTCCCGCCTCGAACTCGCGCGCAAGCTCGCGCGCTATACCGAAGACCCAGCCGAAATCGAACAGGTGCTCGGCGATCTCGAGCGCCGCGGCTGGCTGTCGGAGCGACGCGTCGTCGAGCAGGTCGCGGCATCCCGGCGGCGGCGTTTCGGTGCGCGGCGCATCGTCCACGAATTGCGTGAGAAGGGGATCTCCGAAGATGCTATCGGTGCAGCGCTGCCGCAGCTCAAGGACAGCGAGCTGGCCGCCGCGCGCGCAGTGTGGCGCAGGAAATTCGGCGCACTGCCCGCCAACGCGCGCGACAAGGCGCGCCAGATTAGGTTTTTGCAAGGGCGCGGTTTCGATCCCGACGTGATCCGGCAACTGCTGAAGTCGGATGAAACCGCGGATGAACGCTGATGGACGCAGTGAACTCTTGGGCGGGGCAATATTATCCGCGTTTATCTGCGTGCATCTGCGGTTAATGATTTAAAATTAATAATATGAAAAGCAGCGATATCCGTCAGAAGTTTCTCGACTACTTCAAAAGCAAAGGCCACACCGTCGTGCCGTCGAGTCCGCTGGTGCCGGGCAACGACCCGACGCTGCTGTTCACCAACGCCGGCATGGTGCAGTTCAAGGACGTATTCCTCGGCCATGAACAACGCCCGTACAAGCGGGCGGCGAGCAGCCAGCGCTGCGTGCGCGCCGGCGGCAAGCACAACGATCTCGAAAACGTCGGCTATACCGCGCGCCACCACACGTTTTTCGAGATGCTCGGCAACTTCAGCTTCGGCGATTACTTCAAGCGCGACGCGATCCATTTCGCGTGGGAGCTGCTGACGCAGGTTTACAAGCTGCCGCCGGAGAAATTGTGGATCACGGTCTATCAGACCGACGACGAAGCTTACGAGGTGTGGACCAAGGAAATCAAAATTCCGGCCGACCGCATCGCGCGCATCGGTGACAAGCCGGGCGGCCCCAAGTACGCGAGCGACAACTTCTGGCAGATGGGCGAGACCGGCCCGTGCGGCCCGTGTAGCGAAATTTTCTACGACCACGGCCCGCAGATCGCGGGCAGCCCGCCGGGCAGCAAAAACGAACACGGCGACCGCTACATCGAAATCTGGAACCTCGTGTTCATGCAGTTCAACCGCGACGACAAGGGCACACTGCATCCGCTGCCCAAGCCGTCGGTCGATACCGGCATGGGACTCGAACGCATCGCCGCGGTGTTGCAAGGCGTGCATTCGAATTACGACATCGATCTGTTCAGGGACCTGATCAAGGCCGCCGCGCGCGAGACCGGGACGAAAGACCTGTCAAGCAACTCGCTCAAGGTGATCGCCGACCACATCCGCGCGTGCAGCTTCCTGATCGTGGACGGCGTGATCCCGGGCAACGAAGGCCGCGGCTACGTGCTGCGCCGGATCATCCGCCGCGCGATCCGCCATGGCTACAAGCTCGGCCAGAAACAGCCGTTCTTCTATAAGCTGGTGCCCGATCTCGTCAAAGTGATGGGCGACGCCTATCCCGAACTGTCGAAGAACGCCGATCGCATTGCGCAGGTGTTGCAGCAGGAGGAAGAACGTTTCGCCGAAACGCTCGAGAACGGCATGGCGGTGCTCGAAGGCGCATTGCAGTCGGAAGACCGCATGCTCGACGGCGACACCGTGTTCCGTCTTTACGATACCTTCGGCTTCCCGCTCGACCTGACCGCCGACATCGCGCGCGAGCGCGGCGTGACGGTGGATTTCGCCGGCTTCGAAGCTGCGATGGGGCAGCAGCGCGAACGCGCGCGCGCCGCGTCCAAATTTGGTACCCAAGGGACGACGGTCGAGTACAGCGGCAGAAAAACCGAATTCCACGGCTATGACACCTTGGCGCTCGAGGCGCGGGTAATCGCGCTTTATAAAGAAGGCACGCAGGTGCCAAGCTTGAAAGCGGGCGACAGCGCGGTTGTGGTGCTCGACAAGACGCCGTTCTATGCGGAATCCGGCGGCCAGGTCGGCGACGCCGGCGAGCTGGTCGCGAACGGCGGCACGTTCACCGTGACCGACACGCAGAAAATCCAAGCCGACGTGTTCGGCCATCACGGCACGCTTGCGACCGGCACACTCGCGGTCGGCGACAAGGTCGCCGCGAAAGTGGACACGGCGCGCCGCGCGCGCACGATGCGCAACCATTCGGCGACGCATTTGATGCACAAGGCACTGCGCGAAGTGCTCGGCGCGCACGTCCAGCAGAAGGGTTCGCTGGTGGATGCCGACAAGACGCGCTTCGATTTTTCTCATGACAAGCCGTTGGCTGCCGATGAAATCCGCCGCGTCGAAGCAATTGTCAACGCCGAAATCCTGAAGAACGAGGCGACCACCGCGCGCATCATGAAATACGACGACGCGGTCAAGGGCGGCGCGATGGCGCTGTTCGGCGAGAAATACGGCGACGAAGTGCGCGTGCTCGACATCGGCTCGTCGCGCGAGCTGTGCGGCGGCACCCACGTCAAGCGTACCGGCGACATCGGCTTCTTCAAGGTGATCGGCGAAGGCGGCGTCGCGGCCGGCATCCGCCGCATCGAAGCGACCACCGGCGACACGGCGCTCACGTGGGTGCAGCGGCAGGAAGAAAATCTGCAACAGGCGGCGGCGGCGTTGAAAGCGCCGGCGCAGGAAGTCACGCAGAAGATCGCGCAGATCGTGGACAACGTGAAGAACCTCGAAAAGGAACTGTCGCGCCTGAAATCGAAGCTCGCTTCAAGTCAGGGAGACGATCTCGCAACGCAGGCGGTGGATGTGAAGGGCGTCAAAGTCGTCGCGGCGGCGCTCGACGGCGCCGATAAAAAGGCGCTGCGCGAAGCGGCGGACAAACTGAAGGACAAGCTCAAGTCGGCGGCGCTGGTGCTCGCTGCCAGCGATGGAAGCAAGGTCACGCTGATCGCGGCGGTCACCAATGATCTGACCGCGAAACTGAAGGCCGGTGAGCTCGTCAACTTCGTCGCGCAGCAGGTCGGCGGCAAGGGCGGCGGGCGGCCCGACATGGCACAAGCTGGAGGTAACGATCCATCAAAACTTTCCGCAGCATTGGCTGCCGTGCCAGCATGGGTGGCGGAGCGGTTATGAGGTCAGCATGTCGGGCCGCGGCGTCCGTTCCCGCAAACGGGGCTGCGCCTAACGAGTCCCGGCCGCCTACCCTCATGGCGCAAGCGGGCGGTACCGACGCATCCAAACTTCCGCAAGCGCTCGCGTCGGTGAAACAATGGATCGAGGAACGGCTATGAAGAAAATTTATCCGGCGATTTTTCTGTTCGTCGCGCTGCCGGCATTCGCGCAACAAAAGCTCGACGTTGAAGCAACCACGGCGGGCGGCCAGAAAGTCATCCTCCATCCCGGCGGCCGCTGGGATTTTGCCGGCGGCCCGCAGCCGGCGGCTACGGCGACCGAATCCAAGCCGGCGCAGCCTGCAACGGCTACGCAATCGGCATCACAGGGTTGTCCGCCGGGCTGGCAGGGCGGTTTGTTCGGCATTGGCCACTGCATTCCGCCGGGGGATAAGGACTACAATCGCGGGACGATGAATCCGTCGAAGCGATGATCTTTAGAAAACCTGAAATTCTATTTTCTTATCGGAAATGACGAGATTCATATTTTCTTTATTTATTGCCGCGGCAGCACACATGGCTTCATTGCCAGAGGCGATGGCAGCTGAATCACTGGTTGAGAAAGTGACGGCTGAATGGGCAAATGGCAATCTGGTGATTGCAGGAAAGATGCTGGAAGTTCCGGCTGGAACCAAGATACGAGTCGATGTTATTAGCGTATCGGGGCAGCCTCTCAAAAAGACTTTTTCCGATACGGTTTTGAAGAGATCAAAGGAGGCTCCGCCAGGAACGAGAATTTGGGCAGCGGACCTTCTTCCACATGCCAGCACAATTATCGAAGGGGATGGCTCGTTTCGTGCAAGTATTTCGAGTAATGAAAATCTCCTCGCAAAAGCAGGTAACTACGTTGTTCAAATAAATGTATATTTCAACGGCTTCTGGCAATCGATGGAAGTGTTACAAAGGGCGGGTGTGGAATGGGATAGTAAGGGGATGAATGATTCCTGTACTAACCCTCAGGCGATTTCAAAAACTCTAGATTTCAAATCGTGCAACACAACCGGCGGACGTTATATTGAAACGCAGCGGGAAATAATAGTGGCAGCGCCTGACGAAAAAAGAGGTTTAGAAAGGTAACATCGCATCTGGCTTTGCTTTCAGAATCACCCTCCGAAAATCTTCCTGAATCCGCTTTAACGCTTTTTCATTGTCGGCCTCGAAGCGCAGCACGATGACCGGCGTGGTGTTCGATGAGCGCGCGAGACCGAAGCCGTCCGCGTATTCGACACATTCCCCTTTAAGCATGATGACTATAATAACGCCATGCAAGCACCGACACCATTGATAGTCTCGGCGTTCTGGGATGGTGAAGCCCATGTCTGGGTGGCGACGAGCGATGACGTTCCCGGTCTGGCGACCGAGGTCGACAGCGTTGAGGCTTTGGTCAACAAGCTGAAAGTGATGATCCCGGATCTACTTGACGCCAACAGTCGTCCGCCTATTCAATATGTGGGCCAGCACCCCGCTTGACATACCATAAATAGTATAGACATAATACAGCATGTGGCGCATCGAGGAACACCGCCGTGTGGACAAGCAACTGGCGGCGGTTCCCCGGGAAATTCTGAAGCGGTATGAAAAATGGAAAGATATCGCCGCGCTTTCCGGGCCGCCCGGTCTGCGTTTGATCAGAGGGTTCCACGATGAGGCCCTGTCGGGCGAGTGGAAAGGCCATCGGTCTTGCCGCCTCGGATTGCAGTACCGGCTAATTTATTGCACCGCGCCCGAACAGCAGTTGTTTCAGGTGATTTCAATCACCGTTCACGACTATCGGAGGCCGTAATGAGCCAGTTTCGTGCCGCAAAGAAGCGTATCAAAGTGTCGGTCGGCGAGTCCGTCCGCATCATTCGCGAACTGCAAGGCCTGAGCCAGAACCAGCTCGCCGAGCGCACGCGGATTCCGCAGGCGACTATCTCGGCCATTGAGAACGACCGCGTTCGCCTCGGCGTCGAGCGCGCCAAAGTGATCGCGCGCGCGCTCAAATGCCATCCCGCCGCCCTCGTTTTCCCCGGCTGGGAGGGGCAGTTTGAATCCGCAGCGTAATTGTCGGTTGCTGGTGGGAGACGCCTAGAACGGAAGCTGCACGTCTGGCTTGGCATTGAACAGCACCCGCCGAAAATCTTCCTGTATCCGCTTCAGGGCTTTTTCGTTGTCGGCGCTCGGAGCGCAGCACGATGACCGGCGTCGTGTTCGACGAACGCGTGAGGCCAAAACCGTCCGCGAATGCGATCAGAGCCGGATATTGTTGGCCCAGGCCAGCGCCTGCATCTGCAGGCGGTTGAGAGTGTCGGCGTTGAGCGCCGGCAGCTTGCCCAGGGATTGCGCCAGCGGCGCTGCGTCCGGTGCGTTTTCCACCGATTCGGCGATGGCAAGCAACGTGCCGAGCACGCCCGCGCGCTGTTCGAGCGCGGCGCGGACTTCCGCCGAGACCGGCAGCGGTTTCAGAACCTCCGCCAGCGGAATGCCGAGAATCGCCGGCACCAGCGATAGGATGCCGGTCATGAATGCGCTGTCGTGCAGATCGTTGTTGCCGGGAGCCACTTCACCTGCTAGCAATTCGATCAAACGTCCGCGCGTCGCGGCGGTTTGCAGCAGCGGGCCGGCGGTGCCGTTGGAGGGGTTGGTGAACATCAGCAATTGCAGCCAGCGCTGCAGCTGGGTGCGCCCGAGGCGCACGATGGCATCCCGCAGCGAGGTGATTTTCCACGCCGCGCCGCTGCCGACTGAATTGGTCAGCCGCATCAGGTTCAGCGAGAGGCCGGGTTCCTGTTTGAACACGTCCTCGATGTCGGCGGTTTCCGCGTCCTGCACGATCAGGCCGAGCAGACGCAGCAGCGAGGCTTCAGAGTGGCTCAGGCGTTTGCCGGCGATGACGACCGGCCGCGCGAAAAAATAGCCCTGAAAATAATCGAAGCCCAGTTTCCGGCACAGCTCGAACTGCTGTTCGCTGTCGACCTTTTCGGCGAGCAGTCGAATGCCGGATTTCTTCAGGCTCAGCGCGTGCAGCGTCAGCGCATTCTCGCCGAGGCCGGTGAGGTCCACTTTGACGATGTTGATCAACGGCAGAACAGCGGCGTAGCGTTTTTCTTCGCCGGTGTAATCGTCGAGCGCGATGGTGAATCCCGCGCCGCGCAAATATTTGATCCGCTCGACGATCTGCGGCGTGATGTCGACCGTTTCCAGGATTTCCAGCACGATTTTCTGCTTCGGCAGGAGCAGCAGCATGTCGGACAGCAGCAGCTCGGCGCTGCAGTTGATGAAACCGGGGTAGGGGCCGAGCGCCGCTTCGATGCCCAGTTCCGAAAACGCGCGGGAAATGACGGTGGCGCTCGCCATCAGGTCGTTCCAGATCACCGCGCGGTTGTCGCTGCCGTCGCGGAACAGCAGTTCGTAGGCGGCCAGCCGGCGGTTCGTGTCGACGATCGACTGGCGGCCGATGAAGACCTGTTCCGGGCCAGGTGTGGTTTTGAGGGCGGATTGTTGCACCTCACCTATAACGGCAAAACTGAGGGACAGCTTGAACCTGCCGCGTTAGTACGGCAGCGTGACGTCGGGTTTGGCCGCGGTGATGATGCGGCGGAAATCTTCCTGTATCCGCTTCAGGGCTTTTTCGTTGTCGGCCTCGAAGCGCAGCACGATGACCGGCGTCGTGTTCGACGAGCGCGCGAGGCCGAAGCCGTCCGCGTATTCGACTCGCAGTCCGTCGGTCGTAATGACCTGCTTGGGGTGGTCGAACTGCGCGGTCTTTTGCAGTTGCGCGATCAGCGCGTAGTTTTCGCCTTCCTTGAGCTTGATTTGCAGTTCCGGCGTATTGAGCGCGTTCGGCAGCGCGGCGAGCTTGGCGTTGATGTCTTTTTCCTTGCTCAGAATTTCGAGCAGCCGCGCGCCGGCATAGAGTCCATCGTCAAAACCGTACCAGCGCTCCTTGAAGAAAATGTGGCCGCTCATCTCGCCGCCGAGCGGCGCGTTGATTTCCTTCATCTTTCCCTTGATCCACGAGTGGCCGGTCTTCCACATCACCGGCGTGCCGCCGTGCTGTGTGATCCATGGCGCGAGGTTGCGCGTGCATTTGACGTCGAACACCACCGGGCCGGGCTGGCGCGACAGCACGTCTTCCGCGAACAGCATCAACTGGCGGTCGGCGTAGATGATTGAACCGTTTTTGGTGACGACGCCGAGCCGGTCGCCGTCGCCGTCGAACGCGAGCCCGATTTCGGCGTTGCCGGTTTTCAGTGCATGCATCAGGTCTTCGAGGTTTTCCGGCACCGATGGATCGGGATGGTGGTTCGGGAAATGACCGTCGACTTCGCAGAACAGCTCAGTAACTTCGCAACCGAGCTTTCGATAGAGTTCCGGCGCAATCGAACCGGCGACGCCGTTGCCGCAGTCGATCGCGATCTTCATCGGCCGCGCGAGCTTGACATCGCCGACGATGCGTTCGAGATAACGTTCGGCAATATCTTCCTGCCGGTAGCCGCCATTGCCGCTGACGAGGTTCCCGTTTTCGATGCGTACGTGCAATGCCTGGATCGCATCGCCGGCGAGCGTTTCGCCGGCAAGCATGATCTTGAGACCGTTGTAGTCGGGCGGATTGTGCGAGCCGGTCAGCATCACGCCCGACAGCGTGTTGAAGTGATAGGTGGCGAAGTAGAGCATCGGCGTCGCGACTTGGCCGATGTCGATCACGTCGACGCCCGCCGCGCGCAGCCCGCGCGCCAGCGCTGCCGACAATTCAGGCCCCGACAGCCGGCCGTCGCGGCCGATCGCGACTTCATGCCGGCCGCGAGCGATGGCTTCGCTGCCGATCGCCTGTCCGATTTTCTCGACAATTGCCGGCGTCAGCGTTTTGCCGACGATGCCGCGGATGTCGTAGGCCTTGAAAATCTCCTTCGGAATCGAAGTCATTTTTATAGTGTATGCCTATCTTAAAAAGTTGCGCCCAAGAACGTGAAAGATTTCAGTGGAGGCTAATGCGCGCAGCGCGTTATGCCGTAACTAAAATTTCCTGCGGGAGGGGATTCATGCGCGGATTATCTCATGCGACCTTGGCGGTTTTGTGAAAGAACGCGAGCACGCGCCGCGGCAGCCAGTCGAGACGGCCGGGAAAAGCGCCGGTCGTGAAGCCGGCATGTCCCCCGCTGTCGGGAAATTCCAGAGTGACGGCGGCGCTTACCTCCCCGGGGTTCGGCAACGCGGATGCCGGCAGAAACGGGTCATTTTTTGCATTGATCATCAGCGTCGGCACCGCGATATTCTCGAGCAGCGGCTTGCTGCTGGCGCGCGTCCAGTAATCGTCGGTATCGCGAAAGCCGTGCAGCGGCGCGGTCACGGCATCGTCGAATTCGCGCAGCGTGCGCGCGGCAAGCATGCGCTTGCGGTAGCACAGGTCGGGAAAGCGTTCGAGCTTGGCGAGCGTCTTGCGTTTCAGCGTGGCCAGAAAATCGCGCGTGTAAACCAAATTGAATCCTTTGCCGAGCGCATCGCCCGCCGCCATCAAATCCACCGGCGCCGAAATCGCGGCGGCGGCGGTGACGATCCCGGCCGCAGCCATGCGTTGCTCGCCAAGCCATTTGAGCAGCGCATTGCCGCCGAGCGATACGCCGGCGGCGAACAGCGGGCCACCGGATGCATGGTCGCGCCGGAAGCGCTGCACTATCCAGTCGATCTCGGCGCTGTCGCCCGAATGGTAGGCGCGCGGCAGCCGGTTCGGTTCACCGCCGCAGCCGCGGAAATGCGCGACCGCGCCGCGCCAGCCGGCGGCCTGCAATGTGGCCATCAGCGCGAGCGCGTAGTGGCTGCGCGAACCGCCTTCAAGTCCGTGGAACAGCACGACCAGTGGCCGTGATTTTTCGTTCTCACCGGCCCTCAGCCAGTCGATGTCGATGAAGTCGCCGTCGGGCGTGTCCCAGCGCTCGCGCCGGTAATCCACGCGCGGCCGCGGCGCGGCGAGCACCGGGTAAATCGTCTGCAGGTGCGCACCGGGCAGCCAGCGCGGCGGGCGGTAGGGGGCGGCCGGATTCAGTGGAGTATCTTGGGCGTGCGCCGGGGTTCACTCTCGACCGCGCCCGGCGCTGCCGACGCGTGGTGCACGACCATGCGCCAGCCGTGCTCGGTACGCTGATAGATGTTGGTCGAGATGACGGGTGGCAGCGTGCGTTTTTCGCCGATGATGGTGATTTCCTCGTAAATGCTGTGCACCGCGAGCGTCGCGCTGGTGATCGCCTGCTGGTGCTGCAACTGGAACCGCAGCTGCTGGCCGCCGGCGAAAATCTTGCGCCACGTTTCGCGCACCTGCGCGACGCCGGAACAGCGCGCGCCGCCCGGATGCACGCAGACGATGTCGTCGTCATCGGCCCACACCGACATCATGGCGTCGAGGTCCGATTTCTCGATGGCTTCATAGAACGCGGCCTCGGTGTCCTGGGCGGTGGCGTAAATCATGCGTTTCATGGCGCCGGAATTCTAGCAAAATCGATCTGCCGCCAGACGTGCTCGGGCGTCAGCTGCATCATGCAATTGAAATGGCCGAGCGGGCAGACGCGCTGGAAGCACGGGCTGCACGGCAGGTCGAGCCGGATGATGCGCGCCGTATCCGACAGTGGGGGCGTGAACGCCGGGCTGCTCGATCCGTAGAGCGCGAGCAGCGGCTTGCCGAGCGCGGCGGCGACGTGCATCAGGCCGGAGTCGTTGCTGACGGCGAGCGCCGCGCACGACAGCAAATCGATCGCTTCGTCGAGGCTGGTGTTGCCGCACAGGTTGCGGCAGGCACCGTCCGCGAGCTGCGCGATTGCGGCGCCAAGCGCGGTGTCTTTCTTTGATCCGACCAGCCAGACTGCGTAGCCCCGTGCGGAAAATTTTTTTGCGAGCTCGGCGAAATATTGCGGCGGCCAGCGCTTGGCGGGCCCGTATTCCGCGCCGGGGCACAATGCCACCACCGGCCGCGCGGCATCGAGCCCGAGCTTCGCCAGTACCGCGGCACGGTGTGTTTCATCAACGGCCAGGCGCGGCAGCGCGAGCGGGCGGTGCAGCGGCGTCCCCGGTTCTTCGGCGAGCAGCGCAAAGCGTTCGGCCATTTGCGGCAACGCATTTTTGTCGAGCCGGCGCGCATCGTTCAGCAGCAACCAGCGTGCTTCGCCGATGAATCCGGTGCGCAGCGGAATGCCGGCGAACCACGGCGCGAGCGCCGACTTGAACGAATTGGGCAGCACGATCGCCTGGTCGTAACGCCGCGCTGCGAGTTCGCGGCCGATTGCATGGCGCTGGCCGAGCGCGAGCTCGCCGTGCCGGAACGGGGCGGCGATGGTTGCGCTGACTTCCGGCATGCGCGCGAATACCGGCAATGTCCACTCCGGCGCCAGCACGTCGAGCGTGAGGTTGGAGTGGAGCTGATGCAGCCGCCGGAACAGCGGCTGCGCGAGTACCGCGTCGCCGACCCAGGCCGGCGTGACAATCAGGATTTTTCGTGTATCCGCCATTTGAGTTCAGTCAAAACCGGATTGAACCGCAAAGGCGCGGAGAACAGCGAAAAGCGCGCAAAGAAAAAACAGGAAGCCTGTTCAGTTTCTTTGTTTTGGTTCTTCTCTGCGTCTCCGCGTCTCTGCGGTGAAAGGCTTTGTCTTTTAATGACTGCCGGGAACCGGCCCGCCTTTAAGCGTGTAGTGGGTGCCGCAGTACGGACAGAGCGCCCGGCCGGTCGCTTCGATCGGCAGAAACACGCGCGGATGCGCGTTCCACAACAGCATCGACGGCATCGGACAATGCAGCGGCAGGTCGGCCGCGGTTATTTCGATCTCGCGCCGTGTGTTGTCGGTTGGTGCGGCGGCCATCGTGCGCTCCGGACTCATTTGCCGACCGGCGTCAGCCAGTCGCGGTATTTTTTGTTCTTGCCCTGCACGAGATCGAAGAACGCCTGCTGCAACCTGGTGGTGACCGGGCCGCGCGCGCCGCCACCGATCACGCGATTGTCGAGTTCACGGATCGGCGTCACTTCGGCCGCGGTGCCGGTGAAGAACGCCTCGTCGGCGATGTAAACGTCGTCGCGCGTCAGCCGGCGCACGCGCACTTCGAGCCCCATGTCGCGTGCGAGATGGATCACCGCGTCGCGCGTGATGCCGACCAGCGCCGAAGCGGCCTCCGGTTCGTAGAGCACGCCGTCCCTGACGATGAACAGATTTTCGCCCGGGCCCTCGGCGACGAAGCCGTCGACGTCGAGCAGCAGCGCCTCGTCGTAGCCGTCCTGCGCCGCCTCGAGACTGGCGAGGATCGAGTTCGCGTAGGTGGCCGAGAATTTCGCGCGCGGCATCGTGACGTTGACGTGATGGCGCGCGTACGACGAGGTCTTGACGCGGATACCGCGTTCCATGCCTTCCTTGCCGAGATAGGCGCCCCACGGCCACGCCGCGATCGCGACGTGCACCGCCGCGCCGCGCGGCGACACGCCCATTTTTTCCGCGCCGTAGAACGCGATCGGCCGGATATAGCATTCGTCGAGTTTATTGGCGCGCACCACTTCCTGCTGCGCCTCCATCAGCTGTTCCGCGCTGTACGGGATTTGCATCATATAAATGTGCGCCGAGTTGAGCAGACGCGCGGTGTGTTCGCGCAGACGGAAGATGCAGGTGGTGCCGTCCGCCGTTTTGTACGCGCGCAGGCCTTCGAACACCGCAAGCCCGTAGTGCAGCGAGTGGGTCAGCACGTGCGTCGTCGCATCGCGCCACGCTACCAGCTTGCCGTCGTACCAGATCTGACCGTCGCGGTCGGCCATGGATGACATTGCGGTTTATTTAATCTGCGCTGGGAAAGTCCGGATTCTAGCGTATTTCCCGCCGCCTTGACCTGCCATTTGATTGATGTAAATATCCGTCTTCCCTGCGGCAGGCGATGATGAGGATTCGCCGCCGCTTCTCAACAAAAAAGCACCGATCAGGGACGAGTCAATGGCTGCTCCCACTAACAGAATGCTCGGCAGGCTGAGCAATCGCGTCTTTAGTCCGACCGATAGCGCCGAGCAGAGGCTGCACAAAACGCTGCTGATTTTCGCGTGCGGCCTGATGGGCTTCGCGGCGATGCTGTGGCTCGTGATCTACCACGCGATGGGGATCAAGTACTCGGCGACCGTGCCGCTGACCTACCTCGCGGTGTCCGCCGCCACGCTCGGCATTTACCTGTGGAAGCTCAACTTCGAGTTTTTCCGCCTCGCGCAGACCAGTCTCAACCTGTTCGTGCCGTTCATCATGCAATGGGCGATCGGCAGCTACGTCACGTCGTCGGGCGTCATGCTGTGGGCGCTGCTGGCACCGATCGGCGTGATGATCTTCCAGGGGCCGAAGCAGTCGATCCCGTGGTTCTTCGCCTACATCGTGCTGACCGCGGTGTCGGGCTTCTTCGACTTCTACCTCGGCTTCGGCGAAAAAAGCATGGGGGTTTCACTGCAGACGATCGCGGTTTTTTTTGCGCTCAATTTCACCGCGATGTCGACCATCGTTTATCTGCTCGTGGTCTATTCGGTGCGCGAGAAGGACCGGCTCAAGACCGAGCTCGACGATCAGCACCGGCTGGTCAAGGTCGAGCAGGAGCGCTCGGAGCGGCTGCTGCTCAACGTGCTGCCGGGACACGTCGCCGAGCGCCTGAAGCGCGAACCCGGCGTCATCGCAGACGGCATCAGCGACTGCACCATCATGTTCGCCGACCTCACCGATTTCACGCGGCTGTCGGAAGAGATGCCGCCGCGCGAGATGGTGGCGCTGCTCAACGAAGTGTTTTCATGGTTCGATCTGCTGGCCGAAAATTACGGCCTGGAAAAGATCAAGACCGTCGGCGATGCCTATATGGTCGCGGGCGGGCTGCTCGCCCAGCCCGAGAAATATACCGAGGCGGTGGCCAATATGGCGCTCGAGATACGCGACAAGATATCGATGCACCGGACCCGCCATGGCGAGTCGCTCGACATTCACATCGGAATCGGCACTGGTCCGGTGGTCGGCGGCGTCATCGGCGTCAAAAAATTCATCTACGACTTGTGGGGCAACTCGGTCAATATGGCCAGCCGGCTGTGCACCGAAGGAGCGACCGGCGGTATTCTGGTCGATATCACCACCTATCAACGGCTGCACGGGCTGTACCGTTTCGAGGGGCCTGAATCCCTCGTGGTAAAAAGGCAGCGGCAGATCACCTCGTACCGTCTGATCACCAGGCTGCACGAGGCGACGGCGCAGCATCCCGCCGCCGTTTAAATTCCAAACACTTCCCGCCAGAGTTTTTTGACGGCGGCAATCTCGGCCGCGACGGTTCCTGTCCCGACCCGCGCCTGTTTTTCTTCCTGGAGGCGCGAGGCATGCTGCAGTTGCCGGAACCTGCGATAGGCATCGTGCGCGGCGTGTGCCGATGCTTTCCGGATCAAGCCCAACCGTGCGGCGAGCTTGAGCAGCGCGAGATTGCCGATATTGGCCGCCAGTTCGGGATGTCGGTGCGCGTGGCCGAGCACCAGGTACTGGACGATGAATTCGACGTCGATCAGGCCGCCGCGACCGTGTTTGAGGTCGAACAGTCCGTTCGCGTCACGGTGTGCTTCGAGCATGCGCTGGCGCATCGCGACCACCTCGGCGCACAGCGCCGCGAGTTCGCGCGTCCGGCACAGTACTTCGCGGCGGATTTGCTCGAAGCGCGCACCGACCGCGGCGTCGCCGCAGACGAAACGCGCGCGCGTCAGCGCCTGGTGTTCCCAGGTCCAGGCGTGGTTTTTCTGATAGTCGTCGAAACCGTCGAGCGCGCTGACCAGCAGGCCGCTGGCGCCTTCGGGACGCAGCCGAAGATCGACCGCGTACAGCACACCGGCCGGCGTCAAACTGGTCAGCCAATGACTGAGGCGCTGCGCCAGCCGCGCGTAGCTTTCCGCGGCGTCGGGCGCCACGTCATCGTAAAGAAAAATCAGGTCGAGGTCTGATGCATAATCGAGTTCCTTGCCGCCGAGCTTGCCGTAGGCGATGACCGCGAATTGCGGTACCTCGCGGTGCCGGGCGCGCAGCCCGGCCCACGCCACGCGCAGGGTTTCGGCGAGAATCGCGTCGGCGAGATCACTCAGCCGATCGGACAGTGTTTCGAGCGGCAACCCGCCGTCAAGGTCGCGCGCGATCAGGCGCATGATGTGGCTGTGCTTGAAGTGGCGCAGCGCATCCATCTGGCGGTCGGTATCGCCGGCGTACGGCTCGAGCAGTTCGTGCAGTTGCGCGCGCAATTGTTGCGGCTCCGGAATGGCGGTTGACGCGCGTTCGTCGAGCAGCTCGTCGAGCAGGATCGGCTGACGCGCGAGATAAGCCGCCGCCCACGGGCTGGCGCCGGCCAGCCGCGCGCAACGCCCGATAATGCGCGGATATTGCACCAGCAGCGCCAGATAGGCTTCGCGCCGGCCGATGCTTTCGATGAGGTCGAGCAGGCGCCCGAAAGTCGCTTCGGGATGGGGCTCGCGCGCCGCCGCTTCGATGATCAGCGGCACGATTTGCTGGAGGTGCGCGTGGACCGCTTCCGGCATCTGCTGCACGCGCTGGCTCGCGCGCAATGTCGCAAGCCGCCGCAGGATCTGTTGCGGTTCGCGATAGCCGAGTGCGCGCAGCGTCGCCGCGTGGCGGGCGTCGTCCGCTGCCGCGAACCATAAATCGGCGAGGGGATGCCGTTCCGCATGTGCGTTGGCGAAGACGATGTTGAAGTGGCGCGTGACATCGGCACGGTGCTGATCGAGCCGCGCGCGCAGCTCGCGATAATCGGCGCAATTCATCGCCGCCGCGATCAGCGCTTGGTCCGCGTCGTTGTCCGGCAGTTCCTGCGTCTGCCGGTCGTCGAGATACTGCAGGCGGTGCTCGAGATTGCGCAGAAACACGTAGGCGGCGGCGAGTTCCTCCGCCGCGGCGGGCGGCAGCAGGCCGCGCGCGGCGAGCAGCGGCAATACTTTCAGCGTCGCCGGCTCGCGCAGCGCCGCGTCGCGCCCACCGCGCACCAGCTGGAACATCTGCGCGATGAACTCGATCTCGCGGATGCCGCCGGGGCCGAGCTTGATGTTGTCGGCGATGTCGCGCCGCTCCACTTCAGCGCGAACTTCGCGGTGCAATGCGCGCAGCGATTCGAATGCGCTGTAATCGAGATGGCGCCGGAACACGAACGGCTGCACCAGGGCGGATAATTCCCGTGCGCGGTCGCCACGCAACAGGCGCGCCTTGATCCAGGCGTAGCGTTCCCATTCGCGGCCGTGCGCGATGAAATAGTTTTCGAGCATTTCAAAGCTGCACGCAAGCGGGCCCGCGGCACCCCACGGCCGCAGTCGCATGTCGACCCGGAACACATAGCCGTCGGCGGTGATTTCGTTGAGCGCCGCAATCAGCCGGCGCGCGAGCCTGGTGAAAAACTCGTGATTGCTGAGCGGATGCGCGCCGCCGGTCTTACCGTCTTCGGGATAAACCAGCACGAGATCGATGTCCGACGAAACGTTGAGTTCGCGGCCGCCGAGTTTGCCCATGCCGATGACATGCAACTTCTGCGGCGTTCCGCTGTCGTTATTCAGAGGCGTACCGTATTGCGCCGCGAGCTGGCATTCAAGATAGTCCGCCGCGAACGTGATGGTGACTTCGGCCAGCGCGGTCATGGTCGCGATTACTTCTTCGAGCCCGGCCTGACCGCTCAGGTCGCGCGCAATCACGCGCAGCATCACCCGTTCGCGCAGCACGCGCAGCACGCGCCACAGCGTCGGTTCGTCGGCAGGCGTGATCGCCGACAACGCCGCGCGCATTGCTTCGGCTGTGAATGGCATACCGATGTCCGCGGACGACAGCAATCCCGGATCGCGCTCGAGCGCGCGGCGCGCATAACGCGAGAACTGCGCCGCGCGGCGCGACGGATCGGCGGAAAGCGTGGCTGCGATATGGTCTGAAAATGACATGTGTGCTGTCGGTTAAGAGTTCCTAACATAATGAAACACGCGTGCGTTGCCCGTCCCAACGCGGCAGATGCCAGGCGCGCGACGCAGGCCGTAGCGGCCTACGAAGCCAAGGAGCGCAACGCCGCAGCCGCCCGTTGGGACGGCAACCCGCAGGGCTGGCCGCGATTTTGGCCGATCGCTTTGTCGCAAACCGCTGGCTTAGAATGGACTAAGCGGCGCGTTTTGCTTCGCGTGCCCGCCCAAAATCGTGCCAGCGCATCGCGCGTTTCATTATGTTAGGGACTCTAAGCTACAATCCATTGTATCTTATTGTTTTTAGGGCATCGGGTGCCGGAATCTCTGATTAAATGGCTGCGTTTTCATGCGTCGTGGATGTATCGCCTTGCGACGTGGCTGGTGCTGTTCGGCGGCCTGGTGTTTGCGGTCATCGTGTTCAGCGTGCAGTACTGGCTGCTGCCCCATATCGGCGAGTACCGCGAAACCATCGCGCAGGATCTGAGCGCCGCCGCACACCAGCGCATTACCATCGGGCGGCTTGATGGATACTGGGACGGCCTGCGCCTGACGCTGGTGCTCGGCGACGTCACGGTTTACGACAAGACAGACCGCCCGGCGCTGATGCTCAAGCGCATCGAGAGTTCCCTGTCGTGGTGGTCATTCGTTTATCTCGAGCCGCGGCTGCATTCGATCGAGATCGAGCAGCCGAGCCTGAGCATCGCGCGCGATCGCGACGGCGTGATTTCGGTCGCCGGCATCGAGGTCAACGCGGCCGGCGGCGGCGGGTTTTCCGACTGGCTGCTGCGCCAGGACCGGATCGTGATTCGCGACGCCGGGATCAGCTGGCGGGACGATGCCCGCGGCGCGCCGCCGCTGGAACTCAAAAATGTCTACTTTCGTCTCGATAACAGCGGCCGGCGGCACCGTTTCGGGTTGCGCGCGGTGCCGCCGGGACAGCTGGCGGCGCCGCTCGACGTGCGCGGCGACCTGCGCGGCGACACGGTCACCGACCTTGCGCAGTGGAGCGGCCGGTTGTTCGCGCGGCTCGATTACGTGGATATCGCGGCGTGGCGGACCTGGGTGCCGTTTCCGGTGTCGTTCCCGCGCGGCGTCGGCGCGGCGCGCGTGTGGGCAAATCTCGACGCTGGCCGGCTCACCGGCATTACCACCGACGTCGAATTGTCGCAGGTCAGGACGCGGCTCGGGCAGGACGTGAAGGAACTCGACCTGCAATCGCTGAAAGGGCGGATTGCCTGGGAATCGCTGCCCGACGGTTTCGAGTTTTCCACCACCCGCCTCGCGCTCGCCACGCGGAGCGGCGTGGTGTTGCCGGCGACGGATTTCATGCTGCGTTACCAAGGCGCTTCCGCTTCCAGGCTCGAGCGCGGCGAATTGCGCGCCAATGAAATTCACGTCGAACCGTTGCTGGCGCTCGCCGATTATTTACCGCTCAGTGACGACTTGCGCAGGGAAATCGCCGGCTACGCACCGCGCGGCGAGCTGTACGAAGTCGCGATCAAGTGGAACGGCAGCTGGCCGCAGCCGCGGCAATACAGCATTAAAAGCAAATTCACGGGAGTCGGAATGCAGCCGGTCGGCCGGTTGCCGGGATTCGCCGGCCTCAGCGGCCAGATCGACGGCAACGAGAATGGCGGCACGCTTTATCTCGACGCCGAGAACGTGGCGGCCGAACTGCCGCTGGTTTTCAGCGACAAGCTCAACCTGGAATCCCTGACGGCGCGCGTGGTATGGGATCGCAGCGGCGATCAGTACACTATTAAACTCAACAATGTTTCATTTTCCAATGCCGATGTCGCGGGCAGCGTCTACGGCACCTATCGCACCGCCGCCACGGGCCGGGGCATCATCGATCTGTCGGGAAATCTGACGCGCGCCGATGCCCACCGTGTCGCGCACTACATCCCGCTGCAGGTCGCGGAGTCGGCGCGGCACTGGATCAATGGCGCGTTTCTCACCGGCGAAGCCAAGGATGTCCAGTTGCGGCTCAAGGGCGATCTCGACCAATTTCCGTTCGCGGACAGCAAGAGCGGTCTGTTCCGGGTCGCGGTCAAGGTCGCGGGGCTGACGCTTGATTACGCGAATGGCTGGCCCAGAATCGAAAACATCGCCGGCGATGTGATTTTCAGCGGCCGCCGCATGGAGGTCGCAGCGCGCGAGGGTTACATCTTCGGCGTCAAGCTGGCACCGGTGCGCGCCGAAATTCCCGATCTCGACGCCCATCCCAGAACGTTGAGCATCGACGGCACGGCGGAGGGGTCGACCAGAGATTTTCTTACGTTCGTCGCGCGGAGTCCTGTTCTTGACACCGCCAGGTATTTCACCGAAAAAATCAGGGCGGAGGGCAACGGCCGCCTGCTGCTGAAACTGGTGATGCCGCTCGATCACGCGGCGGAGGTGCGGGTCGCCGGCGGTTATCAGTTCATCAACAATCGCCTGGCCGGCGACGATGGAATGCCGCCGCTGGAGCAGGTCAACGGCCGCCTTGAATTCACCGAAGCCAGCGTGCGCGCATCCAATATCACGATGAATTTTCTCGGCGGGCCGGCGACGCTTTCGGTGGCAACCGATCGCGATGGCGTCACGCACGTCACAACGCACGGACGCGTCGATATGGACAACTTCCGTCGCGAGCCGCGCACGCCGCCGTGGGCGCAATTGCTGCATGGTTCGACCGACTGGAAGGGCGAACTCATATTGAACAACAACCGACAGGTCGATCTGGTATTTGAATCGACTTTATCGGGCATTACCTCCGGGCTGCCTGCCCCACTGACCAAGACCAGCCTTGGAAGCATGCCGCTGAAAATCGAGCGGCATATCGTGAAAATGCCGCGCGAGCGTTTCATATTCCTGCTGGGCAATATCGTATCGGCACAATTGATCGGACACGATGACGGCGGTCATTTCGCGGTGGAGCGCGGCAACATTACTTTCGGCGAAGTCGCCACAATGCCAGCGAGCCGCAAAGGCGTGGTGGTGAACGGCGTCATCCCCCGTCTCGATTTCGATGGCTGGCTTGCGCTGCTGGGCGGCGGCAATGTCAATAACATGACGCTACCGAATATTGTGGGGATTGATCTCAAGATCACCGATCTCGATTTTTATGACCGGCCGTTTCATACGCTGGCGATCGTTGGCAACCGCACGCCGAGCGGCGCGCTGCACGCGACCATCAACGGCCAGGAAATGACGGGTGAAATAAATTGGCGGCCGCAACAGGGGGGTAGACAGTTGCAGGCGCGCTTCAGGCAGTTGACGGTTCCTGCCCGCGTGGCCGGCAACACATCTTCTGCATATGAGAACGAGGCTGCAAAGAACACCACGGAAATCACCGATCTGCCGACGCTCGACCTGACCGCGGAAAACTTTGTCTTAAGGGATAAGGTCCTCGGCAAGCTTGAATTGCTGGCGGTGCCGGAAAATGGCGACTGGCGCATCGAAAAACTGCGCGTTTCCAATCCCGATGCGACGGCGGAAATCGATGGTTGGTGGAAAAACTGGCTCACGCATGCGCACACCGAAGCCAACGTTCACCTTGAAGTCAACGACATCGGCAAACTGCTGGTGCGTCTTGGGCAGCCGCAGGGCATCAAGCGCGGCACCGCACAACTCGATGGCACGCTGTCGTGGGACGGCGCGCCGTACAATATCGACTACAAGACGATGTCGGGCAATCTCTTGGTGGAGGCCAAGAAGGGCCAATTCACCAAGCTCGATCCCGGTGTCGGGCGGCTGCTCGGTATCCTGAGCCTGCAATCGCTGCCGCGGCGCATGTCGCTCGATTTCCGAGATATTTTCAGCGCCGGGCTCGCATTCGACGAAATCATCGGTGCGGTGAAGGTCAGCCGGGGGCTTGCGACTACCGATAGTTTTCGCATCCAGAGCCCCTCCGCGCGGATCGTGATGAGCGGCGATGTCGATCTCGCCGCGGAGACGCAGAATCTGCACGTCAAGGTGACCCCGAGCGTTTCGGATTCGATCTCGGTCGCCGGCGCGCTGATTGGCGGCCCGGTCGCCGGTGTCGCCGCCTGGGTCGCGCAAAAACTGCTCAAGGATCCATTCGAAAGGATGACTTCGTATGAGTACAGCGTCACCGGCACCTGGAACGAACCGCGGGTGGCGAAGCTCGAACCGTACGCGCAAGGACTGGAAAAAACGCCGTGAGACACATGTTGTGGCTGTGGTTGTGGTGTGCCGCCGGCATCGCGTACGCGGGGGACATGCTGAGCATCGAGCCGGAGTTATGGGAGCGGCCGCGCACCGCGCGCGCGATATACGAGCAGCCGGCGGTCAGGCAGACGCTCGAACTCTACCTGGCACAGCCGGACGTGCAGCTGGTGATCCATCACGCGGTGGCGCCGGAATCGGTATTGCAGGCCGAAGAACTGCGCACCTGGCTGATGGCGCTGGCGGTGGACGCGACGCGCGTGCGGCTGATCAACGATCTGCCGCCGGGCCGGCCGCTGGCGCTCGAGGCGGCGCGATGAATGCCCCGGTCCGCATCGCGGCGGTGCAGATGGCGTCGGGACCGAACGTCGGCGCCAATCTCAACGAGGCGCGGCGCCTGATCGCGATGGCCGCCGAGCGCGGCGCGAAACTCGTCGCATTGCCCGAATATTTTGCAATCATGGGCATGAAGGATACGGACAAGGTCGCGGCGCGCGAAGAGGAGGGGCGCGGCCCGATCCAGCAGTTCATGGCCGACACCGCGCGGCAGTTCGGCCTCTGGCTCGCCGGCGGCGGCGTGCCGCTGACGTCGTCGGATCCCGATAAAGTGCGCAACAGCTGCCTCGTGTACGACGAAACGGGCCGGCTCGCGGCGCGTTACGACAAGATCCACCTGTTCCGCTTCGAGATGGGCAACGAAAGCTATTCCGAGCAGCGCACCATCGAGCCGGGCGGCGAAGTAAAGACGGTGGACACGCCGTTCGGCCGCCTCGGGCTGTCCATCTGCTACGACCTGCGTTTTCCCGAGTTGTACCGCGCGATGCGCGATGTGGACATCATCGTCGTGCCGTCGGCGTTCACCGCAACCACCGGCAAGGCGCATTGGGAGACGCTGATCCGCGCGCGCGCGATCGAAAACCTTGCCTATGTGCTGGCGCCGGCGCAGGGCGGCTATCACGTCAGCGGTCGCGAAACGCACGGCGATACCATGATCGTCGATCCGTGGGGCGTCGTGCTCGACCGCCTGCCGCGCGGTTCGGGGGTGGCGACGGCAAGCGTCAATCCGGAGTATATTCAGCGCCTGCGCCAGAGCTTGCCGGCGCTCGGGCACCGCACGATCTATCAATGCTAGCCGGTTGAAATCACGCTATCCGGCGTCATCTGTCACTCATCTACCACTTAATCGCCCATGACATCCGATCCCAAAATTTCCGCTCCCCCGCAGGTAGAAACGGCGTTCTCGGCCGCGCATGAAATCCTGCTGGCGCCGTACGCGCTCGACAATAACGCGCTCGAGCGCGTATTCGGCCAGCTGCTCGCGCACCGCGTGGACTACGCAGACCTCTATTTCCAGTACAGCCGCAGTGAAGGCTGGAGCCTCGAGGAAGGCATCGTCAAATCGGGCAGCTTCAACATCGACCAGGGCGTCGGCGTACGCGCAGTCAGCGGCGAGAAGACCGCGTTCGCGTACTCGGACGACATCGGCTTCGACGCGTTGAGTGCCGCCGCGCAGGCGACGCGCGCGATCGCGCAGCAGGGTGCCGCCGGCAAGACCGCGGTCGCGCGGCGCAGCGGCGGCCTTGACTTGTACGCGCCGCGCGATCCGCTGGCAAGTCTGAACGATGCGGCAAAGGTCGCATTGCTCGAAAAAATCGAGCACATGGCGCGCGCGCTCGATCCGCGCGTGACGCAGGTGATAGCGAGCCTCGCCGCCGAATACGAAGTGGTGCTGGTCGCGCGCAGCGACGGGATGAACGCCGCCGACGTGCGGCCGCTGGTGCGCTTGTCGTTGCAGGTGATCGTTGAGCAGGACGGCCGGCGCGAGCAGGGCGCTGCCGGCGGCGGCGGGCGTTTCGATTATGCCTACTTTACCGACGACGTGCTGCGCGATTATGCAAAGAGGGCGGTCGATCAAGCGCTGGTCAATCTCGAGGCGCGGCCGGCGCCGGCCGGCACCATGACGGTGGTGCTCGGCCCCGGCTGGCCTGGCGTGCTGCTGCACGAGGCGATCGGCCACGGACTCGAAGGTGATTTCAACCGCAAGGGCAGCTCGGCGTTCAGCGGCCGTATCGGCGAACGCGTCGCCGCGCCCGGCGTAACGGTGGTCGACGATGGCACGCTCGCGCAGCGGCGCGGCTCGCTCAACATCGACGACGAAGGCAATCCGACGCAGCGCACCGTGCTGATCGAGGACGGCGTGCTCAGGGGCTATATGCAGGACGCGTTGAATGCGCGGCTGATGGGCGTAGCGGTGACCGGCAACGGCCGGCGCGAATCGTTCGCGCACATTCCGATGCCGCGCATGACCAATACCTATATGTTGAACGGCGATAAAAATCCCGATGAGATCGTCGCTTCGGTCAAGCGCGGGCTCTACGCTGCCAACTTCGGCGGCGGACAGGTGGATATTACGAGTGGCAAATTCGTGTTCTCGGCGTCCGAGGCGTGGATGATCGAGGACGGCAAGCTCGCCTATCCGGTCAAGGGCGCGACGCTGATCGGCAACGGCCCCGACGTGCTGACGCGGGTTTCGATGATCGGCAACGACATGGCGCTCGATTCCGGCGTTGGTACTTGCGGCAAGGAAGGCCAGAGCGTGCCGGTCGGCGTCGGCCAGCCGACGCTGCGCATCGACGGCTTGACAGTCGGCGGCACGGCTTAGAACTTAGAAGCAACCGCAGATGAACGCAGATAAACGCGGATAAGATCAAAAAAGATACAACGATACAAAAGCTAAAAAATAATTCTGCTGGAAAGAATCTTCTGGGTTTTTATCTGTGTCCATCTGCGTTCATCTGCGGTTCCATTGATTTTTTATGCGTAAACTGACCGATATCGAACGCGACCACGCACATCGCGACAACGACGACGAACTGGCCGCATTGCCGCAGGGCGCGAAAAACTACATCACCCCTGCCGGTTACGCGCGGCTCAAGAACGAACTCCAGCAATTGCTCGACCAGGAACGGCCCGCGCTCGTCAAGGTGATCGCATGGGCGGCGTCGAATGGCGACCGCTCGGAAAACGCCGACTACATCTACGGCAAGCGGCGGCTGCGCGAAATCGACCGCCGCATCCGTTTTCTGACCAAGCGCCTCGAAATCGCCGAAGTGATCGATCCGGCGCGGACCGGCGTCGAGCAGGTATTTTTCGGTGCGACTGTTACTTACTCCGACAGCAAAGGCGTCGAGCGCACCGTCAGCATCGTCGGACAGGACGAAATCGATCCCGTGTGCGGACATATCAGCTGGATTTCGCCGGTGGCACGCGCGCTCAACAAGGCGCGCGCGGGCGATGTGGTGACGCTCAAAACACCGGCGGGAAGCGAAGAACTTGAGGTGAGAAAAATCCGCTACGTTGCGTTGCCGTCCTGATATTCAACGCGAGTAGTGTTTTGATGCCTGAGATCGTGTTGGAAATTATCAATGCGGATGGCGGCCCGCCAAAATCATTGCCAGCATCATCAGCACGGCTGCGCTGGCCAGCAAGAAACCGATGACGGAAAATATTTTGAGCAAACGCTGCTTTGCCCGTTCGTCCTGTTCGATCTCGGTCAGCAATTTCCGGGCGCGCTGGTAGGTCGCCCATAGCGTCATCTTCTGGATGTGTTCCCGCAGCGCTTCCTGTTCATGATCCTGGATGATGGGGGTTTCTGGTAGTTTCATACCTAACCTAACGTTATGTTGGGTGGCGCGCCGCGATGAGCTTTGGTGGCCTGACAGCGCTTGCGGCGCGTCCGCTCGAACTAAAGTTAGGCATTGATCCTCACGCTGTTAGCTCTCCGCGCTTCCACTTCTTCCAAAGGGCTGCTGTCATAAAGCAATCGAGCCAATTGTTTGCGACGTACTCGAGCTCGTCACCGCCGTATTTCTCAAGCAAATACTTCGGACGTTGTGGTAGTTCCCCAACGCAGAAATGGCTGTAGGTGTCGGAAAGGTTTGTCCCGAGAATTGGCTGCGTGCCACGATCGGGCGGCCAGCGAATGCTCGACGTGATCTCCCGCATGTCATCGTGCTTGCCACGTGTGCATAGCTCATCTACTGATCCGATGCCCAGTATCTTCGTAAATTCCAGAAGGTCGCAACGATTTCCGTTAAAGCTCACAATGGTGCCGGGCGACGAGACAATCTTCTTCGCCGCGGCGATCATCGGCGCTCCATAGCGATATGCGCAATATCTGTTGGTATTCACGTTCAAGATGCCGATAATACTGGCGCCCCAGTCGAACGCTAAGACTTGTCCTTGAACCATAGCGATGCTCTCAATGCCTAATTAAAGATAGATACCCAAAAAGTCTACATCCTACTGGCTCTCAGTTGGCGTTAGGCGTTCTGTAACACGGCCCATGCTTTCAAAGCGGCTTCGAACCGAATTAAATAATCGGTATAATGCCCTGATTTTTCTGAGTTTGATTTATTTATTATTATGCATCGCACCGACGACATCCGCATCAGGGAGATCAAGGAGCTCGTGGCGCCCGTTGAAGTGCGGAACGAGATCCCGGTTTCCGAGAAGACCACACAGGTCACGTACGAAACGCGGCAGGCGATCCATCGCATCCTGCACGGCGGCGATGACCGCTTGCTGGTGATCATCGGGCCGTGCTCGATTCACGATGTCGCGGCGGCGAAGGAGTACGCGGGCAAGCTGAAGCAGGAAGCCGAACGGCTGGCCGGGGATTTATTGCTGGTGATGCGCGTCTATTTCGAGAAACCGCGCACGACGATCGGCTGGAAGGGATTGATCAACGATCCCGATCTCGACGGCAGCTTCAATATCAACAAGGGGCTGCGCATCGCGCGCGGCGTGCTGCGCGACATCAACGAGATGGGCGTGCCGGCCGGCTGCGAGTTTCTCGACATGATCACGCCGCAGTACATCGCCGATCTCGTGTCGTGGGGCGCGATCGGCGCACGCACCACTGAAAGCCAGATTCACCGCGAACTCGCATCGGGCCTGTCGTGCCCGGTCGGGTTCAAGAACGGCACCGACGGCAACGTCAACATCGCGGTGGATGCGATCCGCGCCGCGCAGGTGCCGCATCATTTTCTGTCGGTGACCAAGGAAGGCCATTCGGCGATCGTCGCCACCGGCGGCAACGAGGACTGCCACGTCATTCTGCGCGGCGGCAAGCAACCGAATTACGATCCGGCGAGCGTCGCGGCGGCGGCGCAGGCGCTCGCGCAGGCCGGGCTAGCGCCACGCCTGATGATAGACCTGTCGCATGCGAACAGCAGCAAGAATCCGCAGAGCCAGCTCGAGGTCGCACGCGGCGTCGCGCAGCAGATTGCCGGCGGCGAAGAACGCATTTTCGGCGTGATGGTCGAAAGTCATTTGCGGGCAGGACGACAGGAGCTGGTGCCCGGCAAGCCGCTGGTATACGGCCAGAGCATCACCGACGGCTGCATCGGCTGGGATGACAGCCGCGTGCTGCTCGACACGCTCGCCGACGCGGCGCGTAAGCGACGCGCGGTGTTATTGGAAACCGAGGAGCAATAACGAAATGGCGGCGCCGCCGAACCCTTCGCACGAAGCATTGCTGCTGGCCGAAATGGAAGATCTCGGCCCGGGCACCGGATTCACCAGCGAAATCCAGGCCTTGGTCGGGCGCTCGCCGTTTTTCGCCGAATTCACGCGTGCGGATATCGAGCAGTTTGCCGATTACATGCGGGTCTATCGCGCCCGCCCGGGACAAACCATCATCCGCGAGGGCGATGTCGGCAACCACATGCTGCTGATGATCAGGGGCGAGGTCGAGATCCTGAAAAAAAACCTGCTCGGCGTGCAGCAGGAAATGGCATCGGTGCTGCCCGGTATGACGCTCGGCGAGATGTCGATGATCGACGGCGAGCCGCGCTTCGCGAGCTGCGTGGCGGTCAGGGAAACCGTTTTTGCCACGCTGACACGCGACAACATGGCCAAGATCATCCTCGAAAAACCGAGCCTCGGCGCCAAGGTGCTGGTCAAACTGGTCACAATGCTGTCGCAACGGCTGCGCCAGACCAGCGTCAAGCTGCTGCAACTGATGAAATGATGCGCGCGGCCTGCGCGCTATTGGCCGTTTTCTCAATCGCCGCCCACGCCGGTGCGATCACCGTGAACGACGATCGCGGCAGGACCATTATTCTCGCTGCGCCGGCACAGCGCATTGTTTCACTGGCACCGTCGCTGACCGAGTTGGTGTTTGCCGCGGGCGCCGGCGATCGGCTGGTCGGCGCCGCACGCTTCAGCGATTATCCGCCGGCAGCAAAAAACATTCCCTTGATCGGCGATGCGTCACGCATCGATCTCGAACGCGTGTTGCAACTTGCGCCCGACCTGATCGTCGGCTGGAAGAGCGGCAATCAGATGGCCGATATCGAACGCCTCGAACAGCTCGGCTTCAGGGTCTATGTCGCCGAACCGGATACGCTGACGGCAATTCCGCAGACGCTGCGCGCGATCGGCGCCCTGACCGGGACCGCGGACACCGCGCGACGCGCGGCGTTCGATTTCGAGCGCGGCATCGCGGCGCTGCGCGCCCAATATGGCGCGCGCCGGACGGTGCCGGTGTTTTACGAGATCTGGCACACGCCGCTGATGACGGTCAATGGCCGGCACATCATCAGCGACGTGATTCGTTTGTGTGGAGGCAAGAACGTTTTTGACGACGCGCCGATGCTGGTGCCGGTGGTGTCGCTCGAAAGCGTGATTACGGCACACCCTGCGGCCGTCATCGGTGGCGGCTCGGCGACGACGCCCGGCGAGTTCGCCGCGCAGTGGCGGCGTCATGCGGATTTCGCGGAACTGGCCGGCGTGCCCGCGTTATACGTGCATCCGGATTTGATCCAGCGTCAGACGCCGCGCATCCTCGACGGTGCGCGCGTGATTTGCGAACAGCTGGAAAGCATCAGAAGCAACCACAGATGAACGTGGATAAACCCGAAGGAACCGCAGATGAACACAGATAGAAAACCTGAATCTTTTCCTCAAAAACAGGACCTTTTTTTATCGCTTTAATTGTTTTTGATCTTATTCGCGTTTATCTGCGTTCATCTGCGGTTACATGAAGTTTGTGGTCAACCCCGGTTTTTGCCCTGCTGCCAGTAGACATCGTTGCCTCCGGCATGACGATTGAGCACGCGCGCGAGCACGAACAGCAGATCCGACAACCGGTTCAGGTATTGCAACACCGTGGGTGCGACCGGCTCGCTGTGAGATAGTGCGACCGCGTCGCGCTCGGCGCGCCGGCACACGGTGCGCGCGAAGTGTGCGAACCCCGCCGCGCGCGCGCCGCCGGGCAGGATGAATTCCCTGAGCGATGGCAGGTCCGCGTTGAATTCGGCAAGCGCCTGTTCGAGGCGCTTGCTGTGCGTTGCGGTCATGATGGTGTGGCCGGGCAAGCTCAGTTCGCCGCCGAGATCGAACAGGTCATGCTGCACGTTTTGCAGACAATCGCGTGCGTTCGCTGGCAGATCTTCGCTCAGCAGCAGACCGATGACGCTGTTGAGTTCGTCGATCGCGCCGATCGCCGCGATGCGCGGCGCGTTTTTCGGCGTGCGCGTGCCGTCGGCCAGCCCGGTGGTGCCGTCGTCGCCGGTGCGCGTAACGATCCTGGTCAGCCGATTAACCATTCATCAAGATTACTTTAATCTTGGGTTTTATGCCGATACTCGCACAGATCGTTGATCAGGCAGCGCGGGCAGTCGGGTTTGCGCGCCTTGCACACGTAGCGCCCGTGCAGGATCAGCCAGTGGTGCGCATCGTGCCTGAATTCCTCGGGCACGACCTTCAGTAATTTCTTTTCGACCGCCAGTACGCCCCTGCCCGGCGCGAGACCGGTGCGGTTGGCGACGCGGAAAATATGGGTATCCACCGCAATCGTCGGCTGCCCGAATGCGACATTCAGAATCACGTTGGCGGTTTTCCGGCCGACGCCGGGCAGGGCTTCGAGTTCGACGTGGGTCTGCGGCACGGCGCCGCCGTGACGTTCCAGCAGCAGTTTGCAGGTTGCAAGAATATTTTTCGCCTTGGTGTGATAGAGCCCGATGCTCCTGATGTAGCGCTCGAGACCTTTGACGCCGAGCTTCAGGATCGCCCGCGGCGTGTTGGCGGTCTTGTACAACTCCTGCGTCGCGCGATTCACGCTTTTGTCCGTCGCCTGCGCCGACAGCACGACCGCGACCAGCAGTTCGAACGGCGAGCGGTATTCGAGCTCGCTGCGCGGCGCCGGACTGGCGGCGCACAGCCGCCGGAAAATTTCAGTGCGTTTGGCGGAGTTCATGTTGACCCAGCGCGACGGCGCGGCATCCGGTTGACAACCGGGGATGGCCGGCGCATAGATATTGGCATTGATGGCGATGTTAAAGGAAAAACGGTTGCAACGCGTTATTGCGGCAGTGCTGGTCGGATTGACTGTCGCGGCATCCATTGCACCCGCGGTTGAACCGTTGACGCGCGAGCAGGCGCTGCATGCGTTGACCGCTGACGATCCGGCGGCGCGCCGCGCCGCCGCCGCGCGCCTCGGCGAGATCGGCACGATGGCCGACGTGCCGGCTCTGGTCAGGGCTTTGCGCGACAGCGACGCGCCGCTGCGCAAGGTCGCCGAGGACGCGATCGAAGCGGTGTGGGAACGCTCGGGCGACCGCATGATCGACGCGCTGTACAAACGCGGCGTCGAGCAGATGAACGGCGGCGATACCGCCGACGCGATCGCGACCTTCAGTCTCATCATCAGCAGGAAACCCGATTTCGCCGAGGGCTGGAACAAGCGGGCGACGCTGTATTACATGGCCGGCGATTATGAAAAATCGCTGCACGACTGCGACGAGATGCTCAAGCGCAATCCGCTGCATTTCGGCGCGTTGTCCGGTTACGGCATGATTTACATGCAGCGCGACGACCCGGAGCGCGCCCTCGGGTATTTCAGGCGCGCGCTTGCGATCAACCCCAACCTCGAAGACGTCGCCGGGCATATCAAGGCGCTCGAGCAACTGATCGCCGAAAAGCGTGAGCGCTATATCTGAGCCTTGGGCGGACAGAATTTCCGTTTCCGACCGGAGTTTTCTCATAAAACAATATCTGGCATAAATATTGCGCGCGTTTATACGTGACGGAGGTATTTTTTCCCAATTGAAAAACAAAAGTTATGGCATATCGTCCGCATGAAAAAACCAGCATCGGTGCCTATTTCGTCGTGATCCAACGGCGCGAAAGGTGGCTGGTGCTCGCGTTGATGTTGTTGCTTGCGGTCGGCGTCGTCGATTGTGCGACGAATTACCGCCTCAACCTGGTGACGCTTTATCTGCCGCCGCTGCTGGTCATCATCTGGTTTACCGGTCCGCTGTTCGGTCTCCTGTTGTCGCTGGTCGCGACCGCTTCCTGGGCATATGTCGATTTTGCGGGACGCTATGGCGGAGATTCGACGCTCGCCTGTTGGAATTGGGGCGCGTTGCAGGCCGGCTTTGCATTGCTGGTGACCGGCAGCTGGAAACTGCGGCGCGCGCTCGACGATGCGCATTTTCAGTCGCGCCGGGACGCGCTGACCGAACTGGTCAACAAAGCCGGATTTTATCAGGTCGTCAGCGCCGAGATGGAGGTATGCCGGCGGTATAAGCGGCCGCTGTCGATCGCCTACATCGATTGCGACAATTTCAAGACGGTCAACGACCGCTTCGGCCATCACGTCGGCGACGAACTGCTGCGCATGGTCGCGCATATCATGACGCGCAAGCTGCGCGCGTCGGACCTGGCGGGCCGGCTCGGCGGCGATGAGTTCGCGGTGATGTTGCCGGAAACCAGCACCGAAGCGTGCCGCATGGTGGTCGAGATGTTGCAGCAGCGCCTGCTGCAGGAAATGCAGCGCCACGATTGGCCGGTCACCTTCAGCATCGGCATCGCGACCTTTGTGAGCATCCCGCAGACGATCGACGACATGCTCCGGCAGGCCGACAAGCTGATGTATATGGTCAAGCACGCCGGCAAGGGCGCGATCCGGCAGGAAGTATTCAGCGCTTGACGCGCTGCGCGAGCCGCTGTCGGGCCCGCTCGAGCGCGCGCGCGACGGCTTTTTTTTCGACGCCTGCCGCCACCTTTTGTTTCAATTGCGACAGCCGTTGGCGCCGCCGTCGGGCCCGCTCCGCCAGCCGTTTTTTTTGCGCCGCGGTCAGCGGTGCGCCGCTTTCGACCATGCTGATGCAGTCGACCGGACACGGCGGCAGGCACAGTTCGCAGCCGATGCAGTCGCGTGCGATCACGGTATGCATCAACTGCGCCGCGCCGACGATGGCGTCGGTCGGGCAGACCGCAAGGCATAACGTACAGCCGATGCAGCGGTCTTCATCGATCAATGCGACCTGCGGTTTGAGCGGGCCGCGCGCGTTCATGCCGGACTACACAGGGCGTCTGCCGTCGTGCGCACCAGCGCCGGGCCGCGGTAGATGAGCCCGGTGTAAAGCTGCACCAGGTCAGCGCCGGCGCTCGCCATCGCGCGCGCGTCGGCGCCGCTCATGATGCCGCCGACGCCGATGATCGGAAAGCCGGCGCCGAGCCTGGCGCGCAGCTTGCGTACGACGTCCAGCGCCATGCCGTGCAACGGCGCGCCGCTCAATCCGCCCGCTTCGTCCGCGTGCCGGTCGCCGACGGTGGGGCGCGTCACCGTGGTGTTGGTCGCGATGACGCCGTCGATTGCGTGCCGGATCAGCGCCGCGGCGATCGCCGCGATCTGCGAATCGTCGAGGTCGGGCGCGATTTTGACCGCCAGCGGCACGTACTTGCCATACCGGTCGGCAAGCGCGCGCTGTTCGGCCTTCAATGTCGCGAGCAGGGCGTCGAGCGCGGCAGGCTGTTGCAGCCGGCGCAGGTCCGCGGTATTCGGCGATGAAATGTTGATTGCGACGTAGGCTGCAACCGGATACACCTTGCGCAGACAAACAAGATAATCGTCCACCGCGCGCTCGAGCGGCGTATCGAAATTTTTGCCGATGTTGATGCCAAGCACGCCGCGGTAGCGCGCGCGCTGCACGCGTTCAACCAGATGGTCGACGCCGGCATTGTTAAATCCCATGCGGTTGATCAGCGCCCGCAACCGCGGCAGCCGGAACAGCCGCGGCCGCGGGTTGCCGGGCTGCGGCCGCGGCGTGATGGTGCCGACTTCGAGAAAACCGAAGCCAAGCATCGCCAGCGCGTCGATGTGATCGCCGTTTTTGTCGAGGCCCGCCGCCAGTCCGACCGGGTTCGGGAACTCGATCCCCATCACCCGCCGCGGGCAATGGGCGGCGGCACCGGAACGGATGCCGAGACGCTCGCAGGCATCGAGCATACCGAGCGCAACGTCATGCGCACGCTCGGGATCCAATCCGAACAACAGCGGGCGCGCCAGGCGGTAGATCATGCCAACATTCTACCGTGACCCGGTTTGACCGGGCGTAATACCCATGCTAGAAGACGGCGATGGAAAAACGCATCGAACAAATCGTGCAGATTGCCGCGCTGGTGATGCTCGTTATCGGCTGTTTGTTCGTGTTGCGGCCGTTCGTGACCGCGCTGCTGGGCGCCGCCATCATGTGCATCGCGACCTGGCCCGCGTACCGCCACCTCGAGCGGTTGACCGGCAACCGCCGTTCACTTGCGGCGCTTGTGATGACGCTGTTGTTGACTATCGTCGTCATCCTGCCGCTCGCGCTGCTTGCGGCGACGCTTTCCGATTCGGTGGCGCCCGCGTTCGACTGGGTGCGCGCCGCGCTTGCCGGCGGTTTGCCGCCGCCGCCCGACTGGGTGCGCGCCACGCCGTTTGTCGGCAACAGTCTCGATGCGGGTTGGCGCGAGCTCGCGAGTCCGGAGAAACTCGAGGAAGCGTTGAAACGATTCGCACAGCCGGCGCAGCAGGGACTGCTTCAATTCGGCGTGATGCTCGGTGAAGGCGTGCTGCAACTGGGCCTGGTTTCGTTCATCGGATTTTTTCTGTATCGCGACGGCGAAGCGCTGCTCAAGTGGTTGCGCTCGGCGATGCGGCGGGTCAGCGGCACTCTGGCGCCCGGCTTGCTGCTGACTGTCGGCGGCACCGTCCGCGGCGTCGTTTACGGCATTCTCGGTACCGCGCTGGTGCAGGGCATATTGGCGGCGATCGGCTTCCTGATCGCGGGCGTACCTGCGCCGGCGCTGCTGGGCTTCCTGACTTTTTTGTCGTCGATGCTGCCGGTCGGGCCGCCGTTGATCTGGGGCGGTGCGGCGATCTGGCTTTTTTATCAGGACAAGGTCGGCTGGGCCGTGTTCATGGCGATCTACGGGCTGATCGTCGTCAGCGGCGTCGATAATGTGCTCAAGCCGTTGCTGATCAGCCGCGGCAGCAACCTGCCGTTCGTGCTGGTGTTTTTCGGCGTATTGGGCGGCGTGATCGCGTTCGGTTTCATCGGTCTGTTTCTCGGACCGGTACTGCTGACGGTCGGCTACGCTCTGCTGCGCGAATGGGTGCACCCGCGTTCTTCGTCTTCGTCAGTCTGACTGGGCGGCGCCTGCGTCTGGAGGGGAGGGTTGCCAGCGGCCGTCGGTCAGCCGCTGCAGCGGCTGAAAATTTATTTTGTAAGCCATCTTGCGGCTTTGCGCGATCCAATAGCCGAGGTACAAAAACGGCAGGTCGAGTTGCGCGCACAGATTGATCTGCCACAGGATATTGTAGGTGCCGAAGCTCGCACCGCGGATCGCGGGGTCGAAAAAAGTGTAGACCGATGACAGACCGTCCTGCAACTGGTCGACGATGCTGACCATGCGCAACGCGCCGTTGTCGCGAAACTCGATCAGCCGGGTATCGACGTTGCTTTGCAGCAGGAAGTGCCGGTACTGTTCGCGGCTGTCCTGATCCATGCCGCCGCCCGAATGCCGCGTGGACTGGTAGCGCAGATACAGCGCGTAGTGCTCCGGGTAGTATTTAAGATCGAGTATTTCCGGCCTCAGTTCGGCATGTAGCCTCCCGACGCGGCGTTGCGTGCGGTTCGGCCTGAATTCCTCGACCACCACGCGCACCGGCGTGCAGGCGCGGCAGCGGTCGCAGTAAGGGCGGTAGGTGAACGCGCCGCTGCGGCGAAATCCGGCCTTGACGAGCTCGCTGTAGACCGGGCCGTCGATCAGGTGGCTCGGCGTTGCGACCTGCGAGCGCGCCATACGGTCCGGCAGGTAGCTGCACGGATACGGCGCAGTCGCATAAAACTGCAACACCGACAGCGGAAAATCATTCAGTAAGGTCATGGCGCAAGTTGTCGTCGAACTGCCAGCGGCCGATTCGGTCTGGATAGTTTACCAATTCCCCGAGCCTTCGTATAAAGTTGCGCCGCGGGATTTCGCGCGCGCCGAGCGCCGCCAGATGCGCGGTCCTGACCTGGCAGTCGATCATGCCGAATTCCCAGCGTTCGAGTTGTCGTACCAGATGCGCGAGCGCGATCTTCGAGGCGTCCGGCGCGCGCGCGAACATCGATTCTCCGTAAAATACGCGGCCGAGTGCGACCCCGTACAGGCCGCCGGCGAGTTTGCCGCCGATCCAGGTTTCGACCGAATGCGCGAGGCCGCGTTTGTACAGCGCGCAATAGGCGCTGACCATTTGCTCGTTGATCCAGGTGCCGTCATGTCCGTCGCGCGGCGCGGCGCATGCCCGCATCACCGCCTCGAAATTGGCGTCAACGCGGATTTCGTAACCACGATTACGCAGGGACTTGCGCAGCGAGTGTGAGATTTTGAACTCGCGCGGCAGCAGCACCATGCGCGGGTCGGGAGACCACCACAGTACCGGTTGCCCGGCGCTGTACCACGGAAAAATGCCGCGCCGGTAGGCATCGAGCAGCCGCGGCAATTCAAGGGCACTGCTGGCGGCGAGCAGTCCGTTGGGATCGGCAAGCGCCGCGGTGACGGGTGGAAAGGGGTCGGTTCGATCCAGCCACGGAATCATGCGGCGATTGTAGCGGTCCGTCTTGAGAACATGTACGTCAAATCCACGTTAACTGCCAATTGATCTGGGTCAATGAAATTGGCGTTGAGTTCGTTAATACTGATATTATTATTACAGAAGACATTAATTTCAAAAGGAAAGATAATGAAAAATAAACTTATGGCCGCGATTTTTTCGTGTGGCATATTGGCTGCATCATCGGCATTTGCAGATGCAGGTGATTGGCTGATTCGTGTGCGCGCGATCGATATCGTTCCGAACACAAGCTCGTCGGCGGCTAACCTCGGCGCGTCAGACGAATGGACGCCTGATATCGACTTTAGCTATTTCGTAACCAAAAATATCGCACTTGAATTGCTCGCCGACATACCGCAAAAAACCACTATTACCTCTAACGGCGCCAACATTGGCAGCGTTAAAATTCTGCCCCCGACGCTGACACTGCAATATCACTTCATTCCAGACGGGACGTTTCGTCCTTATATCGGTGCCGGCATCAATTATTCGCGATTCTATGACGTCAATCTTGTGGGCGGGACGCTTGACGTCGACAACAATAGTTGGGGTGCGGCATTGCAGGCCGGTTTTGATTATGGGCTTGACAAGAATTGGTTCCTCAACCTCGACGTTAAATATATCTGGATGTCAACCAACGTAAATGTTGCGGCTACTGGCGCGCATGTAACAGACTTCGATATCAATCCGTGGGTTCTTGGTTTTGGTGTCGGCCGGAAGTTTTGATCCCGGCCGGCTTCGCAAGTCGTCCTCCTGTTCTTCCGACACGCCTGCCATTGCGCAGGCGTTTTTTTATGCGCAGTGTGCTCGATATTCGATGAAAGTGTCCGCTTTCGACTGCCGAAAGCGGACGGTTTCTCTTTAGATATTTTCACAGCATATTCCGATTTTCGGAACTGAAGCAATATCAAGCGAAAGTCGAATTTCAACAGTTGATTCCGGCTTTCGTTATTTTGCAGCTTCGGCCGCTGACACTGGCTCCGGGTTTTGCAACATCCGGACATTCCATCGCCCCGCTGTTTCCCTCCCTTGTATGGGGACGACTCCCCAGGCGGAAAATGCTACACTCCGAACCGCAAAAATTTGGCGGCACAGAAGCAATAAATGAACGAAAAAAAATACGTCAAACATCGGGGAAAACTGGTTTTCGTCGGATTCGGTTCAGTCGGGCAGGGGTGTCTGCCGCTGTTGTTGCGGCACATCGATATGCCGCGCGATCGCGTTTGCATCATTACCGGGGACGAGCGCGGCGCCGCAGAAGCCAAGCACTATGGCATCAGTTTTACCGTCAAGCCGCTGACGCGCGGAAATTATCGTGCGGTGCTCGAGCCGCTGCTGGGACGCGGCGATTTCCTGCTCAATCTTTCCGTCGATGTCGCAAGCGCCGCCCTGGTCGATCTGTGCTGTGAGAAGGGGGCGATGTATCTCGACACCTGCATCGAGCCATGGCTCGGCGGTTATACCGATCCGGCGGTTTCCCCGTCGCATCGTTCGAATTATGGACAGCGCGAAGAAGTGCTCGCGCTGCGCAAGAAATATCCGGATGGCACGCCGACGGTGATTCCGACGCATGGAGCCAACCCAGGTCTGGTCTCGCACTGGGTCAAGCAGGCATTGCTCAACATCGCCGGCGATCTTTACGGCAAGGTGGATGTGCCCGCCAGCAGGGAGCAGTGGGCGCAACTCGCGATGAAACTCAACGTGAAGACCATCCATTGCGCGGAACGCGATACCCAGGTCGCCGATCCGCGCAAGCGGCGCGGGGAGTTCGTCAATACCTGGTCGGTGGACGGCTTCATCGGCGAAGGCTCGCAGCCGTGCGAACTCGGCTGGGGCACGCACGAAAAACACTTTCCACCCGATGGCAGACGCCACGATTTCGGCTGCGATGCATCGATTTACCTGATGCGTCCGGGTGCGTCGGTGCGCGTGCGCTCGTGGACGCCCGGCGAGGGCCATTATCACGGTTTTCTCATCACGCACGGCGAGTCGATCTCGATTTCGGACTATTTCACGGTACGCAGGGGCGGCAAGGTCATCTATCGGCCGACCTGTCATTACGCCTATCACCCGTGCGATGACACGGTGCTGTCGGTGCATGAACTGGCCGGCCGCAACTGGCGGGGGCAGGAGCAGCGGCGCGTGCTGACGGAACAGGTCGTCGACGGTGTCGACGAGCTCGGCGCGCTGCTGATGGGCCATGCGAAAGGCGCCTACTGGTACGGCTCGCAGCTCTCGATCGGGGAAGCGCGCAAACTGGCGCCATTCAACAACGCGACCAGCCTGCAGGTCGCGGCCGGCGTGCTCGGCGCGGTGGTGTGGGCGATCGAAAATCCCCAAGCGGGAATCATCGATCCCGACGATCTGGATTTCAAACGCGCGCTCGAGATTGCCAACCCATACCTCGGCAAGGTGTTCGGTACCTACACGGATTGGACGCCGCTCGAGGGACGCAACCATCCGTTCCCCGAGGACATCGATACGTCTGATCCGTGGCAATTCAAGAATTTCCGTGTCGTTTGAACCCCGCTGCTACCGAACCCCGGGGCACATGCCGGGTCTAAAAATGCATTCAAAGCCGCGCTATCCAGTAGAATAGCGCGCTTAAATTACGCCGTGCAGCTTATTTTCCAGGACGATCAATCATGGCAATCCTGACCGGCAGTCTGGTCGCGATCATAACCCCGATGCATGAGGATGGTGAGCTCGATCTCGATGCTTTCCGCAAGTTGATCGACTGGCACATCGGGGAAGGCAGTAACGGCATCGTGGTGGTCGGCACCACCGGCGAATCGCCGACGGTGGACTTCGACGAGCATCATTTGCTGATCAGAACCGCGGTTGAACAGGCGCGCCGTCGTATCCCGGTCATTGCCGGCACCGGCGCCAATTCGACGCGCGAGGCGATCGAACTTGCCGCTTACGCAAAGCAGGTCGGCGCCGACATGAGTTTGTCGGTGGTGCCGTACTACAACAAGCCGGGCCAGGAAGGGCTGTACCGGCACTTCCGCGCGATCGCCGAAGCCGTCGACATCCCGCACCTTCTGTACAACGTGCCGGGGCGCACGGTCGCCGATCTGCAAAACGAAACCGTGTTGCGGCTGACCGAGATTCCCAACATCGTCGGACTCAAGGATGCGACCGGAGATCTTGCCCGCGGCAGCGAGTTGCTGCGGCGGATACCTCCGGATTTCGCCGTCTACAGCGGCGATGACGCGACCGGGCTCGCACTCACGCTGCTCGGCGCGCGCGGCGTGATCTCGGTTACCGCCAACGTCGCGCCCAAACTGATGCACGAAATGTGCGCGGCGGCGCTGGCCGGCGAGGTCGCGCGCGCGCGCCAACTCAACGATCAACTGCTCGGCCTGCATGGCAATCTGTTTGTCGAAGCCAATCCGATCCCGGTGAAATGGGCGTTGTCGCAAATGGGGTTGGTGGACACCGGCATTCGCTTGCCGTTGACGCCGCTGGCGGACGTGTATCATGAACGTGTGCGTTCCGCGTTGCGCCAGGCCGGCATCAACGTTCAGGCATCCAGAGGCAAGTAAAGGAGAAACCATTGATGAAGTTATCACGCCCCCGTTTTCCGGCCGCCGCCGTATTGGTGATGGCGGCGCTGACAACGGGTTGCAGCAGCATATCGAAGATTGAAAGCGACAAGGTCGATTACAAGTCGGCCGGCGAGTTGCCGCCGCTCGAAGTCCCGCCCGATCTGGTGCGCCCGGCTCCCGACGACCGCTTCGCCATTCCCGGCGCCGCGCCGCAAAATGCGGGCGTGGCGCCATTGGCCCCCTACGCGACAATGATCAAGGGCGATGACGGCACGGATGTGCTGGCGGTCAACGATCCGTTCGATCGCGCGTGGCGGCGGGTCGGGCTCGCGCTCGACCGCAGCGGTATCACCGTCGAGGACCGCGACCGCGAAAAGGGGATTTATCGCGTGCGTTACAACGATCCCGACGCGCAGGACAAACAATCCGGCTTTTTCTCGAAATTGTTCGGCAAAAAGAAAACGGACGCCGACCAGTACCAGATTCTGGTTAAGGAGGTCACGATGAAAAGCCGGGTCAGCGTGCTGGGCAAGGACGGCAAGGCGGAAAAATCCGAAACCGCCGGCCACCTGCTGGCCAAACTTTACGAGCAACTCAAGTAAGGGCGCCTGAAATAGCATGAAGGAAAACAGCAGCCGCCCGGTTTTCCCGTCGTTTCTTTCCATGATCTCCCGCTTTCGATGATGCGTTTCGCGTCACTGGGCAGCGGCAGCGACGGCAACGGCCTGCTGGTCGAGGCCGGCACGACATGTATTCTGGTGGATTGCGGTTTTTCCCTCGATGACGCCGTCACGCGTCTGGCGCGGCTCGAAGTGAAGGCGGCGGATCTCGACGCGATCCTGATCACGCACGAGCACGACGATCATATGGGCGGAGCCGCCCGGCTGGCGCGCAAGTTCGGTCTATCGGTGTGGCTTACCAGCGGCACATTGCAGTCAGCCGCCGGAAAATTCGCCGACGTTACCGACATCCGGTTGTTCGATTGCCGGAGATCTTTTACCGTCGGCGATATCGAGGTCACGCCGTACACCGTGCCGCACGATGCGCGCGAGCCGGCGCAGTTTGTGTTCGGTGACGGTGCAGCATGCATCGGCCTGTTGACCGACGCCGGTTCGATAACAACGCACATGCGGGAGGTGCTGGGTGGACTCGATGCGCTGGTGCTCGAATGCAATCACGACCTGGACATGCTGTGGAACGGCCCCTATCCGCAGCCGCTCAAGCAACGCATCGCCGGCAGGTTTGGCCATCTCGACAATGCTGCTGCGGCGCAGCTGGTCGCGAATGTCGATTGCAGCCGGCTGCAGCACCTGGTCGCGGCGCACCTGAGCCGGCATAACAATACGCCGGAACTTGCGATTAATGCACTGGCGAATGCTTTGGGTTGCGATCGCGACTGGATCGGTGTTGCCGATCAGAGCGATGGTTTTTCGTGGCGTCAGGTAGCCTGATCAAAGCGGCACCAGCCGGTACTGCACTGCCATGACGTGCTCTTGATCCGGTTTTAGTACTACAACGTCTTCAGCGGCATTCGCGGTTTCCACGCAAACCATGTTGAGGTAACCGTCCGGGCCGAAGTCGCCCATCTTGTTCGCCTTTTCGATCCACGGATTCCAGACCACGGTGGAACGGCTGCCGGTCGCGGTCAGCAGTATCGAACGGCTCAAGGCCGGATCGCGGATTTCGCAATAGCCATGCGTTCCCAAATAAATACGATCGGTCTCCTGGGTAAAGGTGGCCGGTCCCTGCTGTTTCTTGCGCGCGCCATCGGCCACTTTATCGATAAACTCGCAGCCATCCAGCCCGTGCAGCGTGACTTTGCGGATATCGCCGACCTGGAAATAGGTATGCAGCGCCTGACCGAGCTGGAAGGATTCGGTGCCGGTGTTGGTGGTAACCAACCGCACTTCGAGTTCCTGCCCCACCGTGATGATGTTGCGCGCACGTGACGGATGCGGCCATTGCGCGCGTGTTGTATCGTTCTGGATGATTTCGAACACCAGCCGCGTGCGCCCGTCCGGCAATGCTTTGGTCTCGATCAATTCCCAGGGCACGGTACGCGCGAAACCGTGCCCTGGAAATTTGGGTTCGGTCGCGTGCGGCCCAAACCACGGCCAGCACACCGGTACGCCGCCGCGGATGGATTTGCCCGGCGCAAACTTGGCGTGATCGCTGAGCCAGATAATGGGCTGCTGCCCGCGCGGCTGCCAGGTCATGACGTGCGCGCCCTGCAGCGCAATCGCCGCAGTGCCGAACGCGTTGGAGACGCGGGCAACAATGAAACCATCACTCAGTTCCTCGAAGCGCACAGTATCGGCAATGCCGAAACGGCGATTCAGATCATCCAACGCAGGCATGAATATCCTCCAGCCGAAAAAAATAAACATTATGCCCCATCACAAAGTGGGCAATGGGTTCCAGGCGTCCAAATAAAAAGCCGGCGCGAGGCCGGCTTTTTATGGTTGCAAATAACGGCTATTCCGTTATTTCTTTTCCGGCGCGGCGGGCGCGGCAGGAGCAGCCGCAGGTGCAGCAGGTTCGGCCGGAGCGGCAGCGGGCGCGGCGGGAGCAGCCGGGGCCGGGGCCGGAGCAGCAGCGGGTGCGGCCGGTGCGGGGGTTTCAGCAGGTTTTTCACCGCACGCGGCAAGGCCAAACACCGCGATGACAGCGACGAGAAGCGAGCGAATCATTGTTTTTCCTTTAATAAAATATGTAGTGGGGGAACGCTAATGCAGTCGGGCCCAAGCTGCGAGCCAACTACTATGCGAATTCTAGCTGGGAATTCGCTCTATTTCCAGTCACCTTCTCCATGCTAGAGACCGATAGTGGTTGCGGAAACAGCGGGCGCCGAGGCTGCCCAAATCTCGTCAAAACGCTTGATCAGCAGCCGGGTATTTGCGATGTCTCCGATACTTGCGACGCCGCGCATGTCTTCATAGTGAAAGCGGCGCACAAAATGCGTGTCATCCGCGACCGCGAAAGGATCATAGACCCGCCGCGCGGCGGGCAGTACTCGATGGATACTCAGATTGTGACTGAACTGCCTGAGCAGCCCGACCAGACGCGGACAATCCCGCATTATGTTGCCGGCATCGTGCAATACCAGGCAGAGCCGATTGGTGCGTCTGGCGAGCAACAGCCGGCGCAACAATTCCCAGCGCTTTATCGAGTTGTAATTGCGGCCGATGCCGTATTCGAAAATGCGCACGGTATGCTGTGCGGCCGTCAACAGGTCATCGAGTGCAGTATCATATTGGACCAGCCCTTCAAGCGTGCGCTCGCCGGGCATGCGATCGGGCGGTACGGTTTTCATGGCTTCAATACGAGACACGAATTTTCATCAATATTAATCCACATCACGGGCGAAGGTGGAGCAGGAGCGGAAAATGCAAATTGAGCGCGATACAGTGGTGGCGTTGCAGTATGAGCTGTTCAACTCGGAAGGCGAATTGATCGAAAAGACCAGCGCGCCGATCGAGTATCTGCACGGCGGCTACCACGGGATTTTCGAGCGTGTCGAACAGGCATTGGAGGGGCGGCGGTCCGGCGACACCTGTGATATCTACCTGCAGCCGGCCGACGCCTTTGGGGAATACGATGCCGAACTGGTGCACGTCGAAACACGTTCCAAGTTCCCCGCGGATATCGAGATCGGCGCGCGCTTCCGGGGTGTACCCGAAAACTCCCGGCATGGATTGGTTTATACGGTGACCGACATCGCCGACGACAAGGTCGTGCTCGATGGCAATCATCCGCTGGCGGGCAAGGCACTGCGCTTCAAATGTACCGTTGCAGCGGTACGTTCCGCAACTGCCGATGAAATCGCGCATGGACACGTGCACGGTCCGCACGGCCACCATCATTGAACGCTGCCCGGCGCTGCCCCGTTTAATCTTTGAGAGTTCGCTTCAGGCGGTAGATCAGCTCCAGGGCTTCCTTCGGACTCAGGGTATCGGGATCGATTGCGCGCAATTGTGCGAATAGCGGGTGCGGTTCCGGCGCCGCGCGCGCGGCGGCGAACAGATCTGGTTGCTGCGTGTTATCGGCGCGTTGCTGTTCCAGCTTCAGCAGATGTTTCTTCGCGGCATCGATCACCTGTGCCGGCACGCCGGCGAGCTGCGCAACCTGCAGGCCGTAGCTCTGGTTCGCCGGGCCTTCCTCGACGCTGTGCAGGAATACGATGTGGTCCTTATGTTCGATCGCGTCGAGATGCACGTTGGCAAGCTGCCCGAATTCCTGCGCGAAGCGCGTCAGCTCGAAATAATGTGTCGCGAACAACGTGAGGCTTTTGTTGACTTCAAGCAGTCGCCGCGCGATCGCCCACGCCAGCGCGAGGCCGTCGAAGGTCGAGGTGCCGCGTCCGATCTCGTCCATCAGCACGAGACTTGCCGGCGTCGCGTGGTGCAGGATGTAGGCGGCCTCCGTCATTTCGACCATGAACGTCGAACGTCCGCCTGCGAGATCGTCCGAGCTGCCGACGCGCGTGAAAATCTGATCGATCGGACCGATGGCCGCACGCCGCGCCGGCACGCACGACCCGCAATGTGCGAGCAGTGCGATCAACGCGACTTGGCGCATGTAAGTCGATTTGCCGCCCATGTTGGGGCCGGTCACGAGCAGCATCTGGCGTTGTGGCGACAACCGCGCGTCATTGGCGATGAAATTGTCGGTTTGCGCTTCGACCACCGGGTGCCGCCCGGCCTCGATTTCGATCAACGGCTGCTCGGCCAGCTCGGGCGCGCACCAGTCGAGCGTCTGCGCACGCTCGGCGAACGTCGTCAGCAGATCGAGTTCGGCCAGTGCCGCGGCGACGCGCTGCAGCCCCGGAATAGCGGGTGCGAGTTGTTCGAGCAACTGATCGTAAAGCAGCTTCTCGCGCGCCAGCGCGCGTTCCTGCGCCGATAATGCCTTGTCCTCGAACGCTTTCAATTCCGGCGTCACATAGCGTTCGGCGTTTTTCAGCGTCTGGCGGCGCCGATAGTCGTCGGGCACCCTGCCGGACTGCGCGTGCGTGACTTCGATGTAAAAGCCGTGCACGCGGTTATATTCGACCTTGAGGCTGGCAATCCCGGTGCGCGCCCGCTCGCGCGCTTCGAGGTCGAGCAAAAACTGTCCGCAGTTGTTCTGGATTGCGCGCAACTCGTCGAGTTCATCGTCGTAGCCATCGGCGATCACGCCACCGTCGCGTACCGCCGCCGCGGGCTCGGGCCGGATCGCGTTCGCCAGCAACATTGCAACATTTGCGAGCGGCCGCGGATCAAGCGCGAGTTGTTGCAGTTTTGCCACATCGAGTTTTTCAGTCTGCGCGCGCAGTTCTGGCAATCGCGCCAGTGTGTCGCGCAACGCCGACAGGTCGCGTGGCCGCGCGCTTTTCAGCGCGATGCGCGCGGTAATGCGTTCGACATCGGCACACTCTTCGAGCGCGCCGTGCAGCGTGCGGCGGACGTCGGCATGGTCGTCGGCAAGCAATGTAACCGCCGCGAGCCGTGCCTGGATTTGCGCGCGGTCGCGCAACGGATGATGCAGCGTGTGATGGAGCGCCCGGCTGCCCATGCTGGTCGCGCAGGTGTCGAGCAGCGACAGCAATGTCGGCGCGGGTTCGCCGCGTATCGTTGCGGAGATTTCAAGATTGCGCCGCGTCGCCGGGTCGAGAGCGACGTACGCCGCGGCGCTCTCGACCGCGAGCGAGGTAACGTGCGCGAGATCGCTGCCCTGGGTCGCGCGTGCATATTCGACCAGTGCGCCGGCGGCGCCCGTTGCCGCCGGCAGTTTATCGAGCCCGAACGCGGCAAGGTCGTGAGTCGAAAACTGGCGGCAAAGTGCGCGCGTCGCTGCCGTTGTTTCGAACTGCCACGCGGGCAGGCGCTTGAGCGCGTGGTTGGTGTTGATCGGCAGTTCGATATTTTCATTTTCCGCGAGCAGAATTTCAGCCGGCTGCAACCGCTCCAATTCGGCGCCGAGATTGGCCGGCTTGACCTCGGTGGCGCGGAACTGGCCGGCGGCGAGCGCCAGCCACGCGATGCCGACCGCGTCCTGGTGCCGGCACAAAGCGGCCAGCACGTTGTCGCGCTTGTCTTCGAGCAGCGCCGCATCGGTCAGGGTGCCCGGAGTGATGATGCGGGTGACTTGCCGTTCGACCGGCCCTTTCGCGGTATTCGGATCGCCAATCTGCTCGCAGATCGCGATCGATTCACCAAGTTTGACCAGCTTCGCGAGATATTGCTCGACTGCGTGACACGGCACGCCGGCCATTTTGATCGGCGCCCCGGCGGAGGCGCCGCGCGTGGTCAGCGTAATATCGAGCAACCGCGCCGCTTTTTCGGCGTCGCCGTAAAACAACTCGTAGAAGTCGCCCATGCGATAAAACACCAGCATGTCGGGATGCTGCGCCTTGATTTTCAGGTATTGCTGCATCATCGGCGTGTGTTGCGGAGCATTCATGATGGCAATGCCGGGGTGACGATCAGGGGCGCGGGTTGTTCTTTTTCAGATGTGATGAAATGCTCTGCAACAACTGCGTGAAAATTTTCGGATTGCCGCAGACGAGGTTGCCGCTTTCCATGTAGTTGTCGTCGCCCGCTAAATCACTGACCAATCCGCCGGCCTCGGTAATCAACAGGACGCCGGCTGCCATATCCCACGGCTTCAGCCCGAACTCCCAGAAGCCATCGAGCCGGCCGGCCGCGACATAAGAAAGATCCAGTGCCGCCGATCCGGCGCGCCGGACGCCGGCGGTATTGCGTATCATGTCGCGGAATATCCTGAGGTAGTCGTCGGCCAATGTGAATTCGCGGAACGGAAAACCGGTGCCGATCAACGATTGGTCGAGTTGCCTGCGCTTGCTGACACGGATACGGCGATCGTTCAGATAGGCGCCGCAACCGCGCGACGCGGTGAATAAATCGTTGCGCGTCGGGTCATAGACGACCCCTTGTGTGAGCACGCCTTTGTGCATGAGCCCGATCGACACCCCGTACTGCGGAAACCCGTGCAAAAAATTGGTCGTGCCGTCCAGCGGGTCGATAATCCACTGGTATTCCGACACGCCGGCCGCGCCGCTTTCCTCTGCTAGAATGGAATGGTTGGGATAGGCGCCGACTAAAATTTTGATAATCGCCTGTTCGGCTTCACGGTCCACCTCGGACACGAACTCGTTCGCGGTTTTTTGAGTGACCGTCAGAATATCGAGGTTCTGCGCCGCGCGATTGATGATGTTGCCGGCGCGGCGCGCGGCTTTCACCGCGGTGTTGAGCATCGGGTGCATGGCGGGTCGGAAATTGGCTGGAATTTGAAATGATCAGAAAAAACGTACGCGCCGCTATTTTAAGTGAATAAGCACGACCCGCTCAAAAATATTCGCGTCGTGCTGGTGCATCCCAGCCACCCCGGCAACATCGGGGCCGCCGCGCGCGCGTTGAAGACCATGGGTCTGGGCGCACTGCATCTGGTCAGGCCGCGTAAATTTCCCGATCCCGACGCGGATGCGCGCGCCGCGGGTGCGGGCGACGTGCTGTGCGACGCGCGGATACATGCGAATCTTCACGACGCGTTGCAGGGGTGCGTGCTCGCGGTCGCGACTTCGTCGCGCCACCGCGAGTTGCGTCATGATCTGATGGACATCTGCGTCGCCGCGCGTGAATTGACGGCACAGGCGGCGAACCATCCGGTGGCGGTCGTGTTCGGCAATGAGACGACTGGATTGACCGGCGAGGAGGCGGGCCTGTGCCAGATTTGGGCGCGGATTCCAGCCAATCCCCAATATCCATCGCTCAATCTCGCCGCCGCGGTGCAGGTATTCGCTTACGAATTGCGGCGCGCGTCGCTGGAACCCGCGCCATGCGCCAAACCCGAGTTTGCACCGGCGAGCTTTGAGCAGGTCGAACAGCTGTATCGACATTTTGAGAAAACCATGACACACACCGGCTTTTTTGATCCAACCAATCCGAAGCGTTTGTTGCCGCGGCTGAGGCGCCTGTTGGCGCGGGCACGACTTGAGGCCGAGGAGGTCGATATCCTGCGTGGTTTTTTGAATACCATCGATAAAATGCGTCGCTAAAGCAACCAGGACAAATAGTTGACCGATTTGGTTGGAAACATTATGCTGAACACACATTTACTTTAAAATTCAATAGTGTTTACCTGGATCAAAGAAGAGGTTTCGGTCGTTTTCAAGCGTGATCCGGCAGCGCGCAACGTCTGGGAAGTGCTCACCTGCTATCCCGGCCTGCACGCGTTGCTGGGGCACCGTTGCGCGCACCGGTTGTGGCGCATGCGGATGAAATGGGTGGCGCGATTCATCTCGTATCTCGGGCGCTGGTTGACCGGCATCGAGATTCATCCCGGAGCGTCTATCGGGCGCCGTTTTTTCATTGATCACGGGATGGGAGTCGTTATCGGTGAAACCGCCGAGATCGGCGACGACTGCACGTTGTATCACGGGGTCACGCTCGGCGGTACCTCGTGGAGCGGAGGCAAACGCCATCCGACGCTTGCCGACAGCGTGGTGGTCGGCGCTGGCGCAAAAATTCTCGGCCCGGTAATCATCGGTGCGGGAGCGCGCATCGGTTCCAATGCGGTGGTGGTGAAAGACGTACCGCCGGGCGCAACCGCGATCGGCATTCCGGCGCGCATTATCGAGCCCGGACGCGACGCGCAAGCGGGTTTTTCCGCCTATGCGGTCGGCAGCGACATGAATGACCCGATGGTCAAGGCGATCCACGAATTGATCGATCACAGCGTAAATACCGATCGGCGCATTGATCAGATTCTTGAACAGCTCAAGCGCGCCGGCATCCACTGCGAGGCGGCGGCGCAGCGCGACACTTTCGACCCGAATTATTTGAACAAGATTGTTGACTGAAATAATACAGTATTATATAGTTGACGATAGTAGTCGTATATTAAAAGTTTATTTCATATTATTTTGATTATTAATGGGAATTATTTATGAGACTGACGACGAAAGGGCGTTTCGCAGTGACGGCGATGGTCGATCTCGCGTTACATCACGGGAACGATCCGGTGACGTTGGCCGAAATCAGCGAACGCCAGAAAATTTCACTGTCGTATCTTGAGCAGTTGTTCGGCAAATTGCGGCGGCGTCTGCTGGTCGGCAGCGTGCGTGGGCCGGGTGGCGGCTACCGTCTTGCCAAGGACATGATGCAAATATCGATCGCCGACATCATCCTGGCGGTCGATGAACCGATCGACGCGACGCAGTGCGGCGGCAAGGAAAACTGTTACGACGAACAGAAATGCATCACGCATGATCTGTGGGCGAGCCTCAATGCGCACATCTTCGATTATCTGGGTGCGGTTACGCTGAAACAATTGGTCGACGAGCAGCGGGCCAGGCGCGACGGCGTCGAACAGGTGCATGACATGCGTGATAAAAATTTCAAGCGCGATCCCTCGCCCGTCTCGGCCTGAATGCCCGATGGCGCACGTTTATTTCGACCATAATGCGACCACGCCACCCGACGAGCGTGTGGTGGCGGCAATGTTGCCGTTTTTTCGCGAGCATTACGGCAACGCGTCGAGCCGGCACGAATTCGGCACGTCCGCGCGCAAGGCGGTCGAGCACGCACGCGAACAGGTCGCGGCACTGATCGGCGTCGAGCCGTCGCAGGTGGTATTCACCAGCGGCGGCACCGAAGCCAACAATTTGTTCATCAAGGGCACGGCCGGCTATTTGAGGCCGGGTCAGATCGCGGTGTCGGCGATCGAACATCCGTGCGTGGCCAAACCGGCGCAGGAATTGACGAGAACCGGCTGGAAATTGCGCAAACTCGGGGTTGACTGCGACGGCCGCCTCGATCTGGACGATGTTGATGCCGCATTCAAGGAGCGCGCCGGCATCGTCTCGGTAATGCTCGCCAACAACGAAACCGGGATAGTGCAGGACATTGCCGCGGTCGCTGAAAAAGCGCACGCAGCGGGCGCAGTGATGCATACCGACGCCGTGCAGGCACTGGGCAAGATCGCAGTCGATTTCAAAGCACTCAACGTCGATGCGTTGACCTTGTCGGCGCATAAAATTTACGGTCCCAAGGGCGTCGGCGCGCTGGTGCATGACAAGCGGACTTCGTTGCGCCCGCTGCTCGCCGGCGGCGGCCACGAACGGGGCTTGCGGTCCGGTACCGAAAACGTGCCGGCGATCGTTGGCTTTGGCGCCGCGTGCGAGCTTGCTGTCAGCCGCGTGCGTGATTTCACGTCGCGCATCGCAGAGATGCGCGACATGCTCGAACGCGGACTCGACGACAGGGGCGCGGTTCTTTTCAGCAAAAACGCGCGGCGCGTTCCGAACACGAGCTATTTCGCGTTTCCCGGCGTTGACGGTGAAACGCTGGTGATCGAACTCGACAAGGCCGGTTATGCGGTCGCCAGCGGCGCCGCGTGTTCGAGCACCAGCACCGAGCCGTCGGCGACGCTGCTGGCGATGGGCGTTGCGCCGGAAATCGCGCGCGGCGCGGTGCGCGTGAGCTTGGGTCACGGCAATACGCTCGAGCAAATCGACGCGTTCCTGCGGACACTGGACTTCGTGTTGTTGAAACTCAAGCGGTTGACCGCAATTGCCGTTTGAAGAGGGACGAAATATGACGATCAAATTGACGGAAAACGCGGCCAGACAAATCCGGCTCCAGCTGGCCAGACGCGGCAAGGGGCTTGGTTTGCGCGTCGGCGTCAAGAAGGTCGGCTGTTCCGGCTATGCCTACGCGTTCGATTATGCCGACGAAGTGCGTGATGGCGACTGCGTATTCGATTCGCACGACGCGAAAGTGGTGGTTAATGCCGGCAGCCTCGAGTTTCTTGACGGCGCGACGCTGGATTTCGTGAAAGAGGGATTGAGGCAGGCGTTCAAGCTCGACAATCCGAACGTCGATGCCGCCTGCGGCTGCGGCGAGAGTTTCAGCATGAAAGCCCCCGCCGCGAACGCCTGATTCCGTAGAGCCACCATGAGCGCGGTCATACAAAATCTTGTCAACCGGCCGTACGAGCACGGCTTCGTGACCGACATCGAGTCCGACATCGCGCCGAAAGGGCTCGGCGAAGACATCATCCGGCTGATTTCGGCGAAGAAAAACGAGCCCGAGTGGTTGCTCGAATTCCGGCTTGCCGCTTATCGCAAATGGCTGACGATGGAACGGCCGCAATGGGCCAACGTCAAATACCCGCCGATCGATTTTCAGGCCATCAGCTACTACTCTGCGCCGAAGCCGAAGAAATTGCAGAGCATCGACGAGGTCGATCCCGAGCTGCTGCGCACGTTCGAGAAACTCGGCGTGCCGATGAACGAGCGCGCGGCGCTGGCCGGCGTCGCGGTCGATGTGATTTTCGACAGCGTGTCGGTCGCGACCACTTATAAACAAAAGCTGGCCGAAGTCGGCATCATCTTCTGCTCGATGTCGGAAGCGGTGCGCGATCATCCCGAACTGGTGCGCCGCTACCTCGGCAGCGTGGTGCCGGTCGGCGACAATTATTACGCGGCGCTCAATTCCGCGGTGTTCACCGACGGTTCGTTCTGCTTTATCCCCAAAGGCGTCAAATGCCCGATGGAGCTGTCGACCTATTTCCGCATCAATACCGAACAGTCGGGCCAGTTCGAACGCACGCTGATCGTCGCCGAGGAAGGCGCGTCGGTGTCGTACCTTGAAGGCTGCACCGCGCCCAAATTCGACACCAATCAGCTGCATGCGGCGGTGGTCGAGCTGGTTGCGTTCGACGATGCGTACATCAAGTATTCGACGGTGCAGAACTGGTACGCGGGCGACGAAAACGGCATCGGCGGCATCTACAACTTCGTGACCAAGCGCGGCATGTGCAAGGGCGTCAACTCGCACATTTCGTGGACGCAGGTCGAGACCGGTTCCGCGATCACCTGGAAATATCCGAGCTGCATCCTGCAGGGCGACAATTCGGTCGGCGAGTTCTATTCGGTCGCGCTGACCAATCATCATCAGCAGGCCGACACCGGCACCAAGATGATCCACCTCGGACGCAACACCAGGAGCACCATCATCAGCAAGGGCATCTCGGCCGGCCAATCGAACAACAGTTATCGCGGTCTGGTGCGCATCACGCCCAAGGCCGACGGCGCGCGCAACTATTCGCAGTGCGACTCGATGCTGATCGGCAGCGCATGCGCGGCCAACACTTTCCCGTATATCCGCGTGCATAACCGCAGCGCGAAAGTCGAGCACGAGGCGACGACCTCGAAGATCGGCGACGATCAATTGTTCTACTTCGCGCAGCGCGGCATCGGCGCCGAAGAGGCGGTATCGATGATCATCAACGGCTTCTGCAAGGACGTATTCCAGCAGCTGCCGATGGAATTCGCGGTCGAAGCGACCCAATTGCTGGGACTCAAACTCGAAGGAAGCGTCGGATGATAAATCGCAACGCAAAAATACTGCTCGAAGTGCGCGGATTGTACGCCGCCGTCAACGGCATCGAAATCCTCAAGGGCGTTGACCTTACGGTCAAGGCCGGTGAAATACACGCGATCATGGGCGTCAACGGTTCGGGCAAGAGCACGCTCGCCAAGGCGCTGGCCGGACACCCCGCCTACGAAATCACCGGCGGCAGCGCTGTTTTCGAAGGCAGGAATCTGCTCGAACTCGAACCGGAGGCGCGCGCGCGCGCCGGATTGTTTCTCGGCTTTCAATATCCGATCGAGGTGCCGGGCGTCGCCAACAGCCAGTTTCTGCGGCTTGCCTACAACACGCTGCAGAAGGAGCGCGGCCGCGACGAGCTCGACCCGCTCGAATTCGACGATCTGGTGCGCGAAAAAATGAAACTGCTCGAGATGAATCCGGATTTTCTCGGCCGCAGCGTCAACGAGGGTTTTTCGGGCGGCGAGAAGAAGCGCAACGAAATTCTGCAAATGGCGCTGCTCGAACCCAAACTCGCGATCCTCGATGAGACCGACTCGGGACTCGACATTGACGCGCTGCGCATCGTCGCCAACGGCATCACCCGGCTCGCCACCGCGGACAACGCGACCGTGCTGGTTACGCATTATCAGCGCCTGCTCAACTATATCGTGCCCGATCACGTGCACGTGATGCAGGCCGGGCGCATCATCACGACCGGCGGCAAGGATCTCGCGCTCGAACTCGAGGCGCGCGGTTACGAATGGGTCAGTCCCGCCGCGTCTTCCGCGCGCGCCGCCGCCGGCGCGTGAGTCATGGATACCACCGTCGCCAGCAGCTATCTGGAGAGCCTGCTCGCCGGCCAGGCGCGGATGCCGGCGAGCCCGCTTGCCTGGCTCAACCGGCTGCGCGCGGAAGCGGTCGACCGCGTCGGCGCGCTGACGGTTCCGACCACGCGCGACGAGGAATGGCGTTTCACCGACCTGTCGCCGCTGACCAGGATTTCGTTTCAACCGGCGTCCAGCCGGACGCAATTGCAGCCGGCCGGGATCGAGCGTTTTGTGCTGCCGGAAGCCGCGGCGCGGCTGGTATTTGTCGACGGTGTTTATGCGCCCCATCTTTCCGCGACCGGCGCCGGCGACGGCGTAATGCTGCAGAATCTCGGGGCGGCGAACGCGCATACGACGGTGGAGCCGCACCTCGGGAGACACGCGGCGTTTCGCGACAACGTGTTCGCCGCGCTCAACACTGCGTTCCTGCACGACGGCGCGCTGGTCGCCGTGCCGCCCGGCACTGTGCTCGACCGGCCGCTGCATCTGCTGTTCATCGCGACGCAGCGCGCCGCGATTTATCCGCGCTGCCTGCTGCTTGCCGGCGCGCGCAGCGCCGTCACCGTGGTTGAGGATTACGTCGCGCTCGCGGACGACGCCTACTTCAGCAACGCGGTGACCGAAATCGTGGTCGCCGATGACGCGCGCGTCGAGCATGCGCGCGTGCAGCGCGAGGCCGCGAACGCGTTTCATATCGCCAACTGCGCGGTGTCGCTTGCGCACGCGAGCCGCTACCGCTCGGTCAGCATCGCACTCGGTGCGCGCCTGTCGCGCTATGACCTGAATGTGACACAGCACGCCGAAGGCGCCGAATGCACGGTTGACGGGCTGGCGCTGATCGGCGGCGAGCAGCTCGCCGATACCCATACCTGCATCGACCACGCGCGGCCGCACGGCGTCAGCCGCCAGCTGCACAAGTGCATCGCCGGCGGTGCGGCGCACGCGGTGTTCAACGGCAAGATTCTGGTGCGGCCGGGCGCGCAGCGGACCGACTCGGCGCAATCGAGCCGTAATCTGCTGCTGTCCGGGCACGCGCACATCGACACCAAGCCGCAGCTCGAAATTTTCGCCGACGACGTCAAGTGCGCGCACGGTGCGACCGTCGGCCAGCTCGACAACGAGGAATTGTTCTATCTGAAGAGCCGCGGCCTGCCGGAGGAGACGGCGCGCAACCTGCTGACTTATGCGTTCGGCGCGGAAATCATGGAGCGCATGCCGGTCGCGTCGCTGCGCCACCGGCTTGAACAGATGGTGCTCGCGCAAACCGCGGTGCAGCCATGAACGTACCGCACGCCGCGCTCAAGGCGGGTTCTGCGCCGGTGCTCGACGTCGAGCGCATTCGCGCCGATTTTCCGATCCTCGGGCTCCGGCTCGACGGCAAGCCGCTGGTCTATCTCGACAACGCCGCATCGGCCCAGATGCCGCAGCCGGTGATCGACCGGCTGGTGCGCTACCGGACTTCGCAGCACGCGAACATCCACCGCGCCGTGCACACCCTGTCTGAAATCGCGACGCACGAGTACGAAGAGGCGCGCCGCAAGCTTGCGCGCTTCATCAACGCGCGCGCAGACCACGAAGTGATCTTCACCAGCGGCACCACCGACGCCATCAACCTGGTCGCGCACAGCTACGGCCGCGAATTCATCGGCAAGGGTGACGAAATCATCCTGACCACGCTCGAGCATCATTCAAACATCGTGCCGTGGCAGATGCTGGCCGAGGAGAAGGGCGCGAAGATCCGCGTGGTGCCGGTCAACGACGCCGGCGAGCTGCTGCTCGACGAATACGAAAAACTGTTCAACCCGCGCACCAAGCTCGTGGCGGTCGGGCACGTGTCGAACGCGCTCGGCACGGTCAATCCGGTCAAGCCGATGATCGCGAGCGCGCACCTGCGCGGCGTGCCGGTGCTGGTGGACGGCGCGCAGGCCGCGCCGCACCTGAAAGTGGACGTGCAGGACCTCGATTGCGATTTCTATGCGTTTTCCGGGCACAAGATGTGCGGGCCGACCGGCGTCGGCATTCTCTACGGCAGGACCGCGCTGCTCGAGAAGATGCCGCCGTTCAAGGGCGGCGGCGACATGATACTGTCGGTCTCGTTCGAAAAGACGATTTACGCCGGGCTGCCCAACAAATTCGAAGCCGGCACGCCGCCGATCGCCGGCGCGATCGGACTCGGCGCCGCCGCCGATTACCTGTCGGGCATCGGCTTGGGGGCGATCGGCGCCTGGGAGCATGAACTGCTCGAATATGCGACCGCGCAGGTCGAACGCCTGCCCGGTGTGCGCATCATCGGCACCGCGGCGCGCAAGGCCGCAGTGCTGTCGTTCGTGATCGATGGCGTGCATCCCCACGACGTCGGCACGCTGCTCAACCAGCAGGGCATCGCGGTGCGCACCGGCCATCATTGCGCACAGCCGGCCATGGAGCGTTTCAGGGTACCGGCGACGTCGCGCGCATCGTTCGCGTTCTACAACACGCTGGCGGAGGCCGACGCGCTGGCCACCGGCATTCGCGAAGTGCAGAAGGTGTTTCTCTGATGGCAGACTCCAAGGCGCTCTACCAGGAAGTCATTCTCGACCACAACCGCAAGCCGCGGAACTACGGCACGCTCGACCATCCGAGCCACCAAGCCGACGGCTACAACCCGTTGTGCGGCGACCGCATCCATTTGACGCTGCAGGTCGGCAACGATCATATCGACGCGATCGCGTTCGAAGGCGAATCGTGCGCGATCTGCAAGGCGTCGGCGTCGATGATGACGGCGGCGGTCAAGGGCAGGACGCGCGCAGACGCCGAAACGCTGTTCCATGAGTTCCGCGAGATGGCGACCGGCCGGCTCGATCCCGGCGCGCCGGGGCATCATCTCGGCCGCCTGACCGTGTTCGCCGGCGTGCGCGACCTGCCGACGCGCGTCAAATGCGCGATCCTGCCGTGGCACACGCTGCACGCGGCGCTGAATTCGGTCACGACCGCGACCACCGAGGCCGACGCCGATCCGATGCACGCGCCGATCGGCAGCGCATGAGAGGTGTTTACCGCGGAGGCGCAGAGGGCGCGGAGAAAAAATGCTGAACAGAAGTTCTCGTTGATTTTCGCGGCTGCGGAGCCCATTTAAGCCAGACCATGCCCAAGATTCAGGACATTCAGAGCACGCCGAATCCGAACGCGATCAAGTTCATTCTCCGGGAACCGCTGACCTGGGGCGTCACGCGTTCGTACGAAAACGCCGGGCAGGCGAAAGACGACCCGCTGGCGTCGGCGCTGTTCGCGGTCGAGCACGTGACCAACGTGTTCTACGTCGATCATTGGCTCACCGTCACGCAGGATGGAACGGCCGACTGGGACGATTTGCTGCGCAGGCTGGCGGACCCGATCCGTCAGGCCCCGGCCGCCGATGCGCAGACCATGGCGACGGTCAAGGCGGCGACCGCCGCACTCGCCGACCTGAGCCCGGAAGATCAGGAGCGTCTCGACCGGATCAACGCGCTGCTTGATGAGCGCGTGCGCCCGTATTTGCAGGGGGACGGCGGCGATCTCCACGTGCTGGGTCTCGAAGGCAAGCGGCTGACCGTGCACTATCAGGGCGCGTGCGGCAGTTGTCCGAGTTCGCTGTCCGGCACGCTGGTCGGGATCGAGAGTCTGGTCAAATCGATCGATCCCGACCTCGAAGTCGTCGCGGTCTGATCGATTTGTCATGCCGGCGCAAGCTGCACATCCAGCAGCAAACACAGTCTATGGGTGCCGGCGTACTTTTGGAATGACGGCCTTTTCTAATCGAACAAATTCAGCACGCCGTCCAGTCCGACGAAATTGAGCGCGTAAGTCGCCTGTGCGCGCACCACCGGCTTGGCACGATAGGCGATGCTGACACCGGCTTCCGCCATGAATTTGAGATCATTGGCGCCGTCGCCGATGCCGATCACCTGTTGCGGTTTCAACCCCAAGCTGTCGCGCACGCGGATCAGTTCGTCGCGTTTGCCGTCGGCGTCGACGATTTCGCCGAGCATGCGGCCGGACAGCCGGCCGTCGCTGATTTCCAGCGTGTTCGAATATGCATAATCGAGCCCGAGCCGCGCGCGCAGGCGGTCGGTGAAAAAGGTGAAACCGCCGGAGACCAGCAGCGTCTTGATGTTCTCCTGATGCAACCTCGCGAGCAGGCGGTCGGCCCCCGGCGATAACCGCAACCGTTCTTCATAGACGCGGGTCAGCGCGTCCTCGTCGGTGCCTTCGAGCAATTCCACCCGTTGGCGCAGGCTTTCCCTGAAATCGATCTCGCCGCGCATCGCGGCGGCGGTGATGCGCGACACCTGTTCCTTCAGCCCATGGAATCCGGCAATCTCGTCGATGCACTCGATCGTGATCAGCGTCGAATCCATGTCCATCACGACCAGACCGAAATTGGCCAGCGCGCGCCCCTCCGGAACGAAGCCGTAATCGAGCTTGGCCTGCTCGCAGAACGGCGCAACCCCGGATTGCGGGCTCGCACCGGCCAGCCGGAATACGTTGGGGGTGACCGGATCGATCGCCGTCGCCCCGGTGAGCTTGGCGAGATGCTGGAGGTCGGCGGCCGCGACCCCGGCGCCCTGGATGATCAGATTCATGAATGGCGGAAAAAACCGATTATAAAGAGCCGGCTGATGTCAGAGTCCACCGGCCGTTCACCGCTCCGGTATCCCCGGCGGGCGCCATCGGTGAAACTTCCGCACTAGGCGCAGGTCTGGTGGTTGAGCAGCTTGCGCAGCCCGGGGATATCGAGAATCCGGACGTGCTTTTGCTGCACGCTGATGTAGCCGTCCTCCTGGAATTTCGAGAAAGTGCGGCTCACGGTTTCGAGCTTGAGGCCGAGGTAGGAGCCGATTTCCTCGCGCGTCATGCGCAGATGGAATTCCTGCGGCGAATAACCGCGCGCGGTGAAGCGTTGTGACATGTTGAGCAGGAACGCCGCGAGCCGCTCTTCCGCCCGCATCGTGCCGAGCAGGGTCATCAGACCGTGTTCGCGCACGATCTCGCGGCTCATCACCTTGTGGAAATTATGCTGAAGCGCGGTGACATCGCGCGCGACTTCTTCAAGTTTTCCGAATGGAATCACGCAGACCTCGCTGTCTTCCAGCGCGATCGCGTTGCAGGAGTGGCGTTCGGTGCCGATGCCGTCCATGCCGAGGATCTCGCCGGCCATCTGGAAGCCGGTGACCTGCGAGCGGCCGTCGTCGAGCAGCACGTCGGTCTTGAAAAAACCGGTGCGGATCGCGTAGATGGCCTCGAACGTGTCGCCGAAGCGGTACAGAGGACCGTGCCGCTTGATCTTGCGCCGCGTGCCGACCAATCGGTCAACGCGATCCAGTTCGGGTTCGGACAATCCGTACGGCAGACACAACTCCCGCAGACTGCATTCCGAGCAGGCGACTTTCAGGTGGCCGATGGAAATCGGAGCTGGGGTTTGAGTTTGCACGATAAAGCTGCTATTGCGTCAACCGCTTTGTTGATCCGCTATTTGATCCACGTCAATGCCGGAAACGGCCCGTTCTGCGATTCTTCCCTATCACTGGAAAGCTCCTCTATGAACGCCACCGCCCTGACACTCCGCGCCCGCAACGATCTTGTTTTCGATCCGCAGCTGATCCGGCGTTTCGACGTCAACGGTCCGCGCTATACCTCGTACCCGACCGCGGACCGCTTTATCGAGGCATTCGACGCCACCGCACTCGGCGTCTGGCTCGGCGCGCATGCGATGACCAGTATCACCTTACCGCTTTCATTATACGTTCATATTCCGTTTTGCAACACTGTTTGCGCCTACTGCGCCTGCAACAAGATCGTGACCAAGGATCACGCACGCTCGGCCGAGTACCTCAAGTACCTGGCGCAGGAAATCGGCATGCAGGCCGCGCTGCTCGAGGGTGACCACAAGGTTGCGCAACTGCACCTGGGCGGCGGCACGCCGACCTTCCTGTCGCACGAGGAAATGCGCGAATTGATCGGGACGCTGCGCCAACACTTCGAATTTGCGCCCGGCGGCGAGTATTCGATCGAGGTCGATCCGCGCAAAGTCGATTTCGCCACCGTGCAGCTGCTGGCCGAACTCGGGTTCAACCGCATGAGCGTCGGCGTGCAGGACTTCGACCCGGACGTGCAGCGCGCGGTCAATCGCGTTCAGAGCATCGAGGAGACCCGGCAAGTGATCGACGCCGCGCGCGCGACCGGCTTCAAGTCGGTCAGCGTTGATCTGATTTACGGCCTGCCCCGACAGAGCGTCGCCAGCTTCGATCGTACGCTGGAGCAGGTCGTCGCGCTCGGGCCGGACCGGCTCTCGGTCTACAACTACGCGCACCTGCCCGGCGCGTTCAAGACGCAGCGCAGCATCGTCGAAGCCGAATTGCCGTCCGCCGACACCAAGCTGCAGATTCTCGCACACGCGATCCAGCGTCTGACCGACGCCGGCTACCTCTATATCGGCATGGACCACTTCGCGCGCCCCGACGACGAGCTGGCCGTCGCGCAGCGCCAGGGCCGGCTGCACCGCAATTTCCAGGGATATTCGACCCATGCCGATTGCGACATGCTGGCGTTCGGCGTGTCGGCAATCGGCAAGATCGGGCCGTGCTACAGCCAGAATTTCCGCACTATCGACGAATATTACGACGCGCTCGACCGCAATGTGCTGCCGGTCATGCGCGGGCTCGAACTCAACAGCGATGACCTGCTGCGCCGCTCGATCATCCAGGCGCTGATGTGCCATTTTGAACTGTCGATCGAAGGCATCCAGATCGCGCACCTGATCGACTTCGGGCGCTACTTCGCGCCGGAACTCGCCGAATTGCGCAAGATGGAGGAGGCCGGGCTGGTCGAAATCGACGACCAGTGGATCACGGTGCTGCCGCGCGGACGGCTGCTGGTACGCGCGATCGCGATGGTGTTCGACCGTTATCTGCGCAGCGACCGCGAACGTGCGCGTTATTCGCGGGTCATTTAAGCGGAAGCGTTGAAAGAGCCGCTCTGCATCGCTGCTCGTCCTGCCATTTCAATGCCGATAGCGCTTCGCGGCATTGTTAACTCGGGCTTTCACCACCCGGGGTTACCTCCCCCATCGAAAGCCCGAGGAATTCATACTCCCCCTTCACGGGGGAGTTTTTTTGTACGGTGGGAAGCGGCGGATCCGGGCGCGGCTTAGTCGCCGGTTTTGTGGAAGTGCGACCGCGCCTTCTCGAAGGCTTCGCGCATCTTCGCCCAGGCGTCGTCGGCGCCGCGCACCAGTTCCACCCACGCCTCGCCGCTGGTGCCCTGGATCTGGCGCATCTTTTCCAGCGCCTCGTCGCGCTGGCGCTTGAAGGTTTCAAATTGCTTTTCGTATTCGGCGCGCATTTCGGCCTGCGCGATCCGGGCTTTCGCTTCCCACTTCGCGGCTTCGGCGTTCCACAGGTCGAGCTGGGCCTTGAGTTTTTCGACATACTCATCACGCTTCATCATGATGTTCCCCCGTCATCGTCGTTGGAATTGCGGATATTAACGCCGAAAAGGGTGGATGTCCGATTCCGTTTTTCTGACAACGTTGGATCAACCGTGAACTGGAAGAGATAAGCCAGGAATGGCGGCCTGTAGCGTACCCTCCTGTGCACAGCGTAATTAACGACAACGAAATCAGGCCACGGGCTCTATCATTGCCGGGTTGCTAGTACCCGCGCTCCATGCGGACGATCGCCTTGAGATCGGCGCGCTTCAGTTCGCCCTTCGCCGCGCGCGGGCGTTGCAGGCTCCGATGGCCGCGGCGGTCCTCGCGCGCGAATCGCTTTTCCTTCGCGGCAGAACCGTACACCTGGCCCCACTTTCCGTTCTTGAAAATGATCTGATATCCGCCGGACAATATCTGGAACGGCTTGGTTACCTTGTTGAGGTGGTCGAACCGGACCGAGCCGGCTTTGTGAAAGGCCTCGAAGTAAGCCGGATAAACAAAATCGCTCATCGGAATGCCGTTGACGCTGAAACTCAGATCCTCGACCGGATCGGCGCTTTCGTACGCATAGATGATCTTTGGGTCGGGGCCGGTCGTCATCATGTTGATTGCCGGATCGACCAGCATTTCCACCAGTTCGTGCGAAGCTGACACGCTTACCAGGTCCCCGTTTTTTAATGTGGTCTTGACGAAAACTTTGGCCAGCGGCAGTCCATCGGGCGTCAGGTCGTGGTATGCGAGGGCGCCCGGCTGGTCGGCGTTGTCGAGGAACACCATCGCCCAGGCATTTTTCACGAATCCCGTGGTTTTGATCAGCTTCGCGGGCGTGTCCCATATCGGCACCACGTATCGATCGACGTATGCCTGCATGGCCGCGATCAATTTGTCGAAATCCACACCGAGATTCTCCGTTGCCTCGTTGAAGCAGGCGATGGCGGGAATTCCTCCCTGATTGAATGCGCCGAATTTCGGTTTGGTGGTTTTCATGTGTGATTTCCTGTAAGCGTTTGATGATTGCACGTGCTGCACACGCGACCTCAAGTAATAACCAGATTCATTGACGCGGACACTGTTGTGGTTGCGGTTCGATCTTTGGGAGGCTTTGCTGTGTCCTTGCGTTACAGCACAACAACATGCGGTTCTCCCCTTGATCGGCGCGCGCCATTTTGCAGCATCTATTCAGTTATTGACGCTGTCATTATTTGCGGTATGACTTGATATTTAAAACCTGAAAATTTTAAAAATCAAATCTACCAATTTGATAGATTCCGGAATTCGACAGCGGACCCCGCAATCAGCGCCGGAATCATCACGTTGGATTTTTCAATTAATCCAACCTCTCAAACTCGGCGATAATGACTTCAAATACTGTTACCGATTCGTGACACAATATCCTGGCCATCGTTATGAGACCGTCAAAATTCAAATCCCGGTTGTTCCTCCGTTAATATTGGTCAGCCGTGAAACTTGTTTTCCAAAAGTGACTTGAGAAAATGGCATCACACAAATTGCGCGCGGCGATTTTGCTCTGGCGGGGCGGATGGCGCTGGTACGGCGCGACTCATCCATTTGGAGAAATCCTCATCGAAGCCGACGCGATCACAGTGCGGGCCCCGGTTTTCAGAATCTGCCGGCTAGCGCACGGCGTTGGCGTCGAGCTGGGTCTTGGTTGCCTTCTGGTGGGAGGACTTGTCGATCAACGCCAGTTCGTCGTCAATCACCTTGCAGTCCGCCGGCATGGACAGGTCCTTGGGGATCTCCGGCACCGGCTGAAGCTGGTCGGCGCTTTGCCAAGGAATCCTCAAATGCATGGTGTTTTTCAACGTAGAGCCACTCTTGCTCTTCTTGACAAACCACTCCGGGTCGCTGCATCAATAAAACGTCGGGCATTGCAGTTTCTTGCGCTTGGCCTCAAGTTTTTCGGCGCGCTTGGCATTGGCCGCGAGCTGGGCCTTGGTCGCTTTCGGATTGGCGGCGAATTTTCGGATCCGTGCCAGTTCGTCGTCTAATGACTTGCAGTCCAGCGGCAGCGAAAGATCCGGCACGGTGGCGGGTCCCATCATCGAGCCGCCGTTCGGCGTGTTGTGTGGATTGCTATGCGGGTCATCGCCGCTGCGGGCGATGCCCGGCAGCGCCAGCGTAGCCGTCAGCAACGCCGCAAAAAACAGGTTTTTCGGGAGCAACAAAGAGCGCAACGATTTTTCCGGTTTTAAGTCCATTTTTCCTCGGGAGGGTCGGCGCCGCCCAGCGGCGCTCCCGACATTGTATAAAAAATTAGTCTGCGTTGCCCTCGAAAAACTCTGGCCGGCAGAAAAAATAGGCGGCGGCCTGAATCGCCAGGGCGGTTCCGGGTCAGGATCCGCGCGCAATTTCGTTTTTCGCCGCGCTGTAGCTGGAGACGCAAAATGGGACGAGGTAATTGAGCAGGAGGTGCGGCCACGACAACGGGGCGCCGTTCAATACCGGACCGGCCTGATTGATCAGGTTGAGCAGCGTGCCGACGACCAGCGAAACCATGATTGCTTGCCGCCAGATGGATGGTTTCATGCAGACCGCAAAGAATTTCTTCATCTCACTTAGACATAAATTGTCAGCAGCTCAGGCTGCCTGTCGTGGGCAGGAAAGGATCGGCGTAAATATCGTTTACCGATGCTCCAGCCAGAAAAGTTTCCTGTTTAGCTCTCGATACCATTTCGGGGTTGCCACATAAATAGACGTGCCAACCAGACAAATCTGCGTGATCGGCAAGCGCGACCTCGAGCACCGTGCCGGCGGCAAATCCGGGCGGCACTTCAGCCCCCGAAATGCAGGGGACGTATTTGAAATTCGGATAGGTTTTGGTAAGCGCTTTCAGTTCCTCAATCAAATATAGCCCACCAACATTGAGGCTGCCATGATACAGGTGGATCGGCCCCCGGTGGCCCTGCGCCAATGCGTCCTGAATAATTCCGTACAGCGGAGCGAGGCCGCAGCCGGTCCCGATAAGAAGCAAGCCCAGATCCGGATAGCCCGGAACATAAAAGCACTCACCGGCCGATTCAGAGATATTTACCACATCTCCCGAACGCAACTGGTCGTGAACCCAGCCGCTTACAATGCCGCGCGGCATCTTTCTGACATGGATATGAATATTATCCTCATCGCGTTGCGGAAAGCTCGCCAGCGAATAGAAGCGTGAAGTTTTATCATCTTTGTACAGCCTGATAAATTGCCCGGGCTTGTATTGAATGGGCTGGCTGGGGTGCAACTGGACGCGGACGATCTCGGAATTCAGGCGCTCGATGCTCAGAACCTCGGCCGGATATTTTTGCAGGATCTCATCGGAATAGGCGACTTCGATATCCTCGCTGGGATAGCAGATGCACGGGAGAAAATAATTGCGGGTGACAAGCGTGGGCTTTAATCCCTTCTGAGAGACCGCCGGAACCCGGCCCTTGACGGCGCGCATCATGCAGCTTTGGCAAATGCCGGCATGGCAGGCAGAGGGTACCGACACTCCTTGGGCGGTCAGGCATTCAAGTACGGTCTTGTTCTCCCCGCACTCGTATGCCCGGCCTCCAAAGGTGATTTTCGGCATCAGATTGCGCAGACCGATTACCGGCCGAGAACGTCGTTGCGGGTGGTTTCACACAGTGCGGCGACTTCGGCGATCTTTTCAGCCGGCACCTTAAGCTCTTTAAGCGTCGCGCCCAGATTTTCCACTACGGCATCGAAATGCGAGTCGTTCAAGCCACGGGCAACCAGATGCGCGTGCCCTTTCCGCATGTCCAGCCCGGTATATTTGTTCGGGCCGCCCAAAACCATCGTCAGGAACGCTTTTTGTTTGGCCGCTTGTTTGGCCATGTCGACGTCGTTAAAGAAATGTTTGATGCGGTCATCTTTCAGTACCTTGCGGTAAAAAATATCGACTGCGGCATTTATTGCGGGTTCTCCGCCCAACTGTTCATAGAGAGAGCTCATCTTTCTTCCTTTCCTCGATAAGAAGCAGCCGACTTCGCTGCCAGGTTTTACGTTTTTGCTAATATACCCAGACTTCCATAAGATGTATTGCAAGTACATGTTATAGGGCGCGGCACGACCCCGCTTTGATCTGCATCAAACATGGCATCCAGTAGCGCCATCAAACTGTGAAATTATGCGGCTGACGCGATACACCGATTATTCCCTGCGCGTTCTTCTGTACCTCGGCTACAGGGGGGGAGAGCCGGCGACCATCAGCGACATCGCGAAGTTCTACAGGATATCCCGCAACCATCTGGTGAAGGTCGTACACCATCTCGGACAGAACGGATTCGTCCAGACCGCGCGCGGCAAGCGCGGCGGCATCAGGCTGGCGAAGGCGCCCGCGCTGATTTCCATCGGCGACGTCGTCAGAAAGACCGAGCCCGATTTCACGCTGCTCGAATGCTTCGACCCGGCGGCCGACCATTGCGCAATCACCCGGATTTGCCGCCTCAAGGGCGTGCTGTTTGATGCGCGGGCGGCATTCATGGCAGAACTCGACCGGTATACGCTGGCGGATGTCGGCGCCATCCCGCAGCCTGCCGGGGACGTGCCGGCCGCGATCAGGTTACTGCGAGATAAATCGCGAGCAGAAACCCCAGTCCGCCGAGGATGAAAGCCGACAGCACCGGAAAGCCGCCGCGATAAAGAGGCGGCACGTCAGCGGGCGGCAGGGGGGAAATGAAACGCTGGTGCTGGCTTGCGGCGAAGATCATGATCCCGGCGCCGAACAGTAGGAGGGCGATGCCGATCCCGTTGGAGAAACGCGTCAGGGGTTCCGACGACGTTGGCAGCGGCACGCGCTCCGCAACCAGCAGATTGAGGAAGAGTCCGAACCGCGCGACGACGAACCCGAAACCCATCACGGTGATGCCGGTGCGTATCCAGGCGAGGAGCGTTTGCTCGGCGGCGAAGAAGATGCGCGGGTCGGACATCTGCTAGCGACAAAAAAGTTTGACAAAGCCTGCCTTAACATCCCGAATCGCCGCAATCGGCCGGCAGGCGAGCGGTACGGCGCGGGGATTCCGTTTGTTTCATCATAGGGCGTCTATTACACTCGGGGCGTCCCACTATGGTTCCGGGCCGGCCGGTCAGCTTCCGATGACCGCATCGGTTGCCGGGAAGCAGGAATCCATTTCATGCGTTTGATGAAAACATGCGCGATCGCGCTGCTCGCGCTCGCTGCCGGCGCCGCTGCCGGCAGCGAGGACAGGGTTTGCGACCGTCAGGGCTGCATTTCAATCCAGCGTTTCTCGGACGGTGTCACCCGGCGGCTCGAAGGCAGGGTCGTCGGCTTCGTCTCCATCGTCGGCCGCGACGATCCGCGCATCGTCGCCTACGGCGCCGCGCGCACGACCGCCGATCCGCCCGCGCGCCGCATGACCGCGGACGTGCCGGTCAACGTCGCGAGTGTTTCCAAGCTGTTGACCGCCATCGCCGTGCTTCAGGTATTGAGCGCCCGCCATCTTGATATCGACGCGCCCATCGCGCCGTATCTGCCCGCCGACTGGCCCCGTGGTCCCAACGTGGACACGATCACGTTCCGCGATCTGCTGACCCACCGTTCCGGTTTCCGCAGCGATAGCAACCGCACCTCGTACGCCGATCTCGAGCAGCAGATCGCTGGCGGCGTGTTGCCGAAAGACAAACGCAGGGTGTCCTACAACAACAAGAACTTCGCGCTGTTCCGCGTGCTGCTGCCCGCGCTGAACGGCCGGCGCGATCCCGGTCCGCAGCAGCGCGAAGCGGAAACGGCGCGCGCATATATCGAATACATGCGGGAACACGTGTTCGAGCCGGTCGGCATCCATCATGCCGACTGCAAGCCGGCGCCGGACGATCCGCCGGTACTGTACTATCCGGTGCCGCCCGGCAATGCCAGTGGTGTGGAGGCCGGCGACTGGACGCTGACCTGCGGCGGCGGGGGCTGGGTGCTGACGGCCAACGATGTGTACCGCGTCATGCATTCGCTGCTGCACGACGAAAATCTGCTGACGGTTCCGCAAAAGGAACTGATGATGAAGTACTGCCTCGGGCTTGGCTGCTCGACCCGCTCGCAGCGGAACTTCCGCGGCAAGGACGGTTTCCTTTTCTATGACGGCGGGAAGGTGGCGGTGGAAAATTTCGCCGGCATCTTCAAGGACAACGTAATCGTGGTTCTGGTGATGAACTCCAACCCCGGTCCGCGCGTGACGGACATCGTTCAGGACGCGTTCATCGCGGCGCGGGTGCCGGAGCAAGGGTGGTAGATGTCACGCCCGCCGGTGCGCACATTTCGCTAAACTACGCGGCGGGCCATCCGGCACATAAAAAATACCATCCCCGGCCGGTGCAAAACAGGGGATATTCAACGGGAGGATCGATGGAAGCGCTCAAAAGCAGCAGCGACACCTTGTTCATTCTGATCGGGGCAATTCTCGTGCTGGCGATGCACGCCGGATTCGCCTTTCTCGAACTCGGCACCGTGAGGAAGAAAAATCAGGTCAACGCGCTGGTCAAGATTCTGCTCGACTTTTCGGTTTCGACGATTGCCTATTTTTTCATCGGCTACGCGATTGCCTACGGCATCCGGTTTTTCGGCAGCGCCGAAGCGCTTGCGGAAAAGAACGGATTCGAGCTGGTCAAGTTCTTCTTCCTTCTGACATTTGCCGCGGCCATACCGGCGATCATTTCCGGCGGCATCGCCGAGCGCGCCAAGTTCAATCCGCAGCTGGTCGCGACCTTCCTGCTGGTCGGCTTCGCTTACCCGTTTTTCGAGGGCATCGCCTGGAACGGCAATTGGGGCGTGCAGAGCTGGATCCAGTCTGCTGCCGGCGTACCGTTTCATGATTTTGCCGGCTCGGTCGTGGTTCATGCATTCGGCGGATGGGTTGCGCTGCCCGCGGTTATGATTCTCGGCGCGCGTCACGGGCGCTACGGGATTGACGGCCGCATGACGGCGCACCCGCCGTCCAGCATCCCGTTTCTCGCCTTGGGCGCATGGGTGCTGGCCATCGGCTGGTTCGGCTTCAACGTGATGAGCGCGCAGACGATCGACAAGATCAGCGGACTGGTCGCCGTCAATTCCCTGATGGCGATGGTCGGCGGCACCCTCGGCGCGTGGTGGCTCGGCAAGAACGACCCGGGATTCTCCTATAACGGGCCGCTGGCCGGCCTGGTTGCGATATGCGCGGGCTCGGATGTCATGCATCCGCTCGGCGCGCTGGTAACCGGCATCACCGCCGGGCTGATGTTCGTGTATGTATTCACGTTGACGCAAAACCGGTGGAAGATCGACGACGTGCTCGGCGTCTGGCCGCTGCATGGCGTATGCGGTGCGTGGGGCGGCATCGCTTGCGGGATCTTCGGGACAAAAGCGCTCGGCGGTATCGGCGGCGTTTCCCTGACTGCGCAGGCAATCGGGACCACGCTTGGCATCGTGATTGCCCTGATTGCTGGGCTGGTGATCTACCAGGGATTGAAATCCGCCGTCGGCATCCGGTTGAGCCGGGAAGAAGAATTCGACGGCGCGGATATCAGCACCCACCGCATCGGATCCACGCCGGAATCAGAAGTGTCGCGCTAGAATGATGGGGATAGCCCGGTCTGTCCCCTTATCTGCGCCCACAGAGCCTGCGCCCGGAAAATAAATCAGGGTTTCTCCGGCATGGCCGACGAGTGATGGGTGGTGATCAACCATTGCCTGCCGTCCCACTTGTAAGTGTAGGTATAGCGTGCCTTGACCTGGCTGCCGTCGCCGAACGTGAAGGTGTAAAGGCCGGTATCGATCGCGGTATTGCAGTCGATCTCGATCGTCCTCGAATCGATTTTTCCGACCGGTTTTTTCTCCAGGAAATGCTCGAAATAATCTTCCTTTTCTTCCGGCGTCAGGCGCGGCTGGTTCGACACCGTCGGCAGCAGCACTGATTTGCGCGCGTAATTGGCGACAACTTTTTTGGGGTCACCGGTTTGCAGCGATGCATTCCAGCGATCAAACAACGACGCGACTTCTTTTTCGCTGGTGGGATGACAGACTTCGGAGCGGGCAGACGCCGCAGCGGAGGCTGTGATGCCGAGCGCAATGGCCACAAAATACAATATCGATTTCATGCGTCCTCCTGAAAATAATCGGCGGCGGCCCTCCATCATTCGACGGAAGAATCAGGCCTCCGGCACGCGCTGCGGCAAAAAACTTTCACTCCCCATTCATTTTCCATTTTCAGAGTATTCTTTCTCACAAGGGCGGCTCAAACGCCGTGGTTGGTATCATTGTCCAATATTAACGGTAACGAGCCGGACTGTGAACCGCCTCGAAAGGAGATGGCGCCATGAAACAAGCACGGCAACCGGCAAAAGTAACGGTGACGGCGAACGGGCCTTACATGGTGTCCGGCGGACTGCCGCTGACCAGGCAGACTATTGAACCCAACGCGGCAGGGGAGTCAGTGGCGTGGCGCGAGGGCGAGCGCTATCCGACGAGCGATACCTATGCATTGTGCCGCTGCGGCGCTTCGAAAAACAAACCGTTTTGCGATGGCACTCACGGCAAGATCGGCTTCGACGGCACGGAAACTGCGGACCAGCGCTCCTACGTGGAGCAGGCCGAAGCGCTGGAAGGTCCCGACATGGTGCTGACCGACGCAGCCGGTCTCTGCGCTTACGCGCGATTCTGTGATCGCAACGGCGGCGTGTGGCGGCTCATCGAGCAGAGCGACGATCCCCAGGTGCGCCGCATGCTGATCGAGCAGACCGAACATTGCCCGTCCGGCCGGCTGATCGCGTGGAAGCAGGCGGCCGGCGCTCCGGCACCGCTCGAGCCCAAGCTCGAACCTTCGATCGGATTGGTGGAAGACCTAGGTCAGAAGGTCAGCGGGCCGCTCTGGCTGCGCGGCCGGATTCCGGTCGTGGCCGCCGACGGCACGCAGTACGAAATCCGCAATCGGGTAACTTTATGCCGGTGCGGCGCGTCCGGGAACAAACCGTTTTGCGACGGCTCGCACGCGTCGGTGGGTTTCAGGGACTGAACAATTGCGCCCGGCAGACCGCCATCGTCGGCCGGCTCATTCCGCCTCTTCTTTGTGGGCGGGGGAAATCATCAGCAGAAACGGGATTTCGCCGTGCTCGACGCGCAGCGATCCGGTGGCCATCACCACCTGTTGTTCGGATTTCTTGACCGCCGAGTTGAGCTCGTAGGCCAGCGGGGCCGGGTTGTCGCCGAAGCCGTCCAGGGAGTTGATAAAGGCTTCGACGATGTCGTCGGCCGGCTTGCGGAACAGGTCGGACGCGGCTTCGAACTCATAGCTCTGGTTGCCGCCGGTTTCGGCGTCCATCATGGCGGCGAGGTAGGTCGCGGTCATTATTATTCTCCCATCCTGATCTCAAAACGCGCCATTCCACCGCAGTTATATTGCGGATTGATGTCCGCCGGGTTGCACCGTGTCTGACCTGTGGACGGAATGGCGGCTGGAAGCGTTCTTATTTCAGGGCGCCTGCCTTTTTCGCAGTCTGCTTCCTGAGTTTCTTCGCCCGCTTGGCTGTGAGGGCGAGGCGCTTCTTGATGGTCTGCTTCTTGCGCCGGGTCTTCAACATGCTGGAATGACTCAATGCAACCTCCGGTCCGGTTTGAATGGGGGATTAATGTTTGCGCGATATCATTTTCAGCACGTTGAGAATCTCTTCATCCGCTTTCGCGCGCTGCAAACCCATTTCCCTGAACAGCACCAGTAGTGCGCTGGCACTCTGCGCGATCCCGGAAATCCCGTGCATTAATTGCTGCTCTTCGTTGCTGGTCATGGCCGGCACCTTTCAAGTTGGTCTGCTGTGAAACCGCACGGCGAGGGTGCTATGCAAGACATTGGTGGTCGCCCGATTTACTACTTTTGGATCCGGTCATCAGTATACGCTCAGCCGCAGGAGATTGTTCGCGGCTGCGGGAAACATCACTAACAGATCAATGTCGAGAGCACGTCGCCTTTGGCGAGAATCTGCCGGTCGGGACCACGGGTGTGATCGGTCACGGGGTCGTAGTATCCCCTGATCTTTCCATTCGAATCGCGCAATACCCTGGAACCGTCGGGCTGGATCTCGATCGAGCCGAGAACGTTGTTGTACGCGTCTTTGAGGGTTTCAGTCGCCATGAGTATTCCTTCAGTGGCATGGTTCCGGGTTTGCTATTTTGTTTTCGCCTTGGGCGCGGCCAGCAGATCGTTGGATTTGAGATTGGGAATTTCCCCGTTGAGCGGCTGCAAGTTGCAGCGATAGGTGGGGATTCCCGGCCGGAAGTACATGACGGAATTTCCCAGTGCTTTCAGCATGCCGGGGTCGGCGGCAGTGGCAAGAAAGGGTTGCGCGGTGGCGATGGCTTTCAGGACTGCCTTGTCGTATTGCGGGTAGCCGCTGCTCTGCACGACGGTGATGCTTTTCAGGTAGCCGTCCGGAAAGCTTTCCAGTTGTACCTTGATCTCGGCAGTTTGCGGGGTTTCGCACGGCACCGCGATATATTTTCCGATGTTCGCCGTCGCCGCATTCATGAATTCCTGCTGCTCGCTGCTGGCGGCATGCGCAAGCGGGCAGAGCAGGGTGAGGATTGCGAAAGCTATTCGTTTCATTTTTCTTTCCGGAAGTTTGGTTTTAGACATAGAAAGTGAGGGCTAGCTCCATTTATCCTACTTAAGCGTTTTACTGCTAATGCGTTTGACTAACCATTCCGCAAAAGACTTTCCATAGTCCATTTGTTCAGGAATTAATACCATTTCAAAGTACTGTGCATAACGCGCATTGTAAATTCCCAAGCGTTGAATTCTTGTTCTCCTATTTAATCCTTCAACGCCGCCTATTTGATATAGACAATAATATGCAAATAATTGGTCCCAATCTCTAAGGCCGGGTTTTCTGGAGCGAGAAACTTTGATTTCGATTAAACGGTCGTCAATTAAAAGATCGGCATCTGCGCCATATACTATATGGCCGGCCCGAAGAACCGGATTTAAGAAACATCGGCGCTTCGCGGAAAATAAATCAAGATCAACTACACGGAGTAATGCCAATAGTTCATCGATTGCCTTTTCATCTATTTCATATAAATCTTCCGGCACAAGCGGTTGGAAAGCTCTATAGAATCGATCGAGCTTTGCTAATGAATAGCACGCTTGCATTAGATCACGAGAAGCTATGCCGGTAGATAAATATTCGAGATATTGATACCGTGATTGTTTCAAGAGCGTTTTTACCTCACGCAGGGTTTTGTTAGGGTCGCGGTCAGTCATAGCCATCGCAACCATATTTCCTGATTGACCAACGACTGTGCCACATTGTTTATGAAGGCACCCCCCACTTTTTATTAAATCCTCAATTCGTCGCACTCCTTTTTCCGCTATCCATTCCTTATCTCGCGCTTTATCATTATGTCTTTTTATGTAAAAGCGGAGTGCATAGTCAAAGGCGGTTCCAATTAATCTCGGGTTTTCGGATAAAACCGGAACCAATGGATCGCGTCGTGGCGTGACATCTGGCGGTAAATACAGTCGTCGAATACGACGACGCACGGGGGGTTTTCTAATAAAAAAATCGACACTCATTCCGACTCAGAATGCCTGATGAACTATCTAAAATTAGTTGCTGTGGAACCTAAGGTTCTAGGAATACACTAGAGTCCATTCATTTGAGGAACGACACCACACTGGCTATAGCGGAGATAATAGCGGCTACAGCACTGACGATTGCAATCCGCTTTGTGGTGTTTGTCTCTTTGAGAGTATCTATGACAAATCGGCGGGTCAGCCATTCGTTTACTTCCTCCTCTTCATGCGCCTCGAACTGATTGGTCGCAAGCATTTCAAGGACTTTCTTTTGGCCGAATTTCTCCAAGCGCGGCCACAACTCTTTACGATCAGCGAAAAGCACTTAGGAGCACTCCAGCATTTGGGACACCCAACTAAAATTAAACATCCTAAATCCAGCTCAATCCTGCTGCCGGTTAAGCCTTGCAGATGGGCTGGTGTCATTTGTGGATGAAGCCTACCCCAATTTTCTGAAAATTTCCCGAATCGCCGCAATCCGCTCCTTGACCTCCGAAAGTGTCTTACTTCTGGAGGCATTACTATGACGAAAGGTAAAGCGCGATCAACGGCACCAGATTGAGCAGGATGATCCCCATTTTGTAGGTGGCCATTCCTGCGTAGTGTACGGCGTCAAAGGCCTCGACCGGAAGCTTGAACCAGCGCGTATGCAGCCGATACATCCAGTCATGGGCATAGACAAAGATCCCGAACCAGACCAACAGTGCCGCATAGTTGATGCCGACACACCAAAGCAGAATTTCCTTGAGTTCATGCATAGTCATGGCATTCCCTCTGTGTGAATGGTGAATGGTAAATAGTGAAAGGGGCCGGAATCAATCCTGGATTTCCCACTGTGGATTCCATACGACTTCCCAGAGATGCTGTTCAGGATCCTGAAAGTAGCCGGCGTAACCGCCCCAAAAGGTTTCCTGAGCTGGTTTTACGATAACCGCCCCGGCATTTTTTGCTTGTTCCATGACCGCATCGACCTCGGCCCTGGATGAAACGTTATGCCCAAGTGATAACTCTGTGGCACTCGGCTTACCCAAGGCGAGACTGGAATCGTGAGCGAGGCTTTTGCGCGGCCAGATGGCGAGCTTGAGGCCGGCCTGCATTTCGAAGAAAGCCACTGCACCATGCTCGAATTCCTTGCCGATGATTCCTTCGGTCCTGAACCCCAGACCGTCTCGGTAAAACCGGAGCGACCTTTCCAAGTCATCGACGCCGAGCGTGATGACAGTTACCCGTGGCTTCAAGTACGACTCCTCCAAGGGCTCAAAAAAATAGACACCCTAAAATCCAGATAAATGCTTCTTGCAGGTAGACTGTTGTCATTCGTCGATAAAGCCTATCCCAATTTGCTGAAAATTTCCCGAACTGCTGCAATCCGCTCCTTGACCTCAGGCATATCCAGCGCAATCTTGAGTCGGTCCTGTCCAGCGAGCTTGTAGTTCTTGTTCTTCTGGATCAGTTCGATAATGCGCTTGGCATCGATCGGCGGGTTGGGAACGAATTGCAGCTGGATCGCGCTGTCGGCCGCGTCGATGCGCGCGATGCCGAGCGGCTTGCCGAGCACGCGCAGGCGGTGGCTTTCGAGCAGCGTTCGCGCGGGCGGCGGTAACAGGCCGAAGCGGTCGATCAGTTCCTCGTGCATTTCAAAAAGCTGCTCGTCGGTTTCGCAATTCGCGAAGCGTTTGTAGAGTACGAGGCGTTCGTGCACGTCGTTGACGTAATCTTCCGGCAGCAGCGCCGCCGCGTGCAGGTTTATTTCGGTGGTCACGCCGAGCGGGGCGGTGAGATCGGGTTCCTTGCCCTGCTTCAGTGAACGCACTGCGGCGTCGAGCATCGCGCAATACAGATTGAAGCCGACTTCCTGCATTTCGCCCGACTGCGATTCGCCGAGCACTTCGCCGGCGCCGCGGATTTCGAGGTCGTGCATCGCGAGAAAGAAACCGGAGCCGAGTTCTTCCATCAACTGGATCGCTTCGAGCCGCTTCTTCGCGTTGCTGGTGATTTCGCCCTCGTCTGGCAGCAGCAGGTACGCATACGCCTGATGGTGCGAGCGGCCGACGCGGCCGCGCAACTGGTGCAGTTGCGCGAGGCCGAACTTGTCGGCACGGTTGATGATGATGGTGTTGGCGGTCGGCACGTCGATGCCGGTTTCGATGATAGTGCTGCACAACAGCACGTTGAAGCGCTGCTGGTAGAAATCGCGCATCGCAAGTTCCAGTTCGCGCTCGCGCATCTGGCCGTGCGCGATACGGATGCGCGCCTCGGGCAGCAGGTGCGTAAGGGTTTCTTCCATCTGCGTCATGGTGTCGATGTCGTTGTGCAGGAAATAAATCTGGCCGCCGCGCTTGAGTTCGCGCAGCGCCGCTTCGCGGATCAACCCCTTGCTGGTGCGCGCGACGAAGGTCTTGATCGCGAGCCGCCGCTGCGGCGCGGTTGCGATCACCGAAAAATCGCGCAGGCCTTCGAGCGCCATGCCGAGCGTGCGCGGGATCGGCGTCGCGGTCAGCGTCAGCACGTCCACTTCGGCGCGCAACGCCTTGAGCCGTTCCTTCTGCCGCACGCCGAAGCGGTGCTCTTCGTCGATGATGGCGAGGCCGAGGTTCCTGAACTTGATGTCGTCCGACAGCAGCTTGTGGGTGCCGATCACGATATCGATTTTGCCTGCGGCGAGCGCCTGCACCGCCGCATCGACTTCCTTGGCCGAACGGAAGCGCGACAGCTCGGCGATTTTCACCGCCGAATCGGCGAAGCGGTCGGAGAAGGTATTGAAGTGCTGTTCGGCGAGCAGCGTGGTCGGCACCAGCACCGCGACCTGCTTGCCTTCGTTGACGGCGACGAACGCCGCGCGCAGCGCGACTTCGGTCTTGCCGAAGCCGACGTCGCCGCAGATCAGCCGATCCATCGGCTTGCCCTGTTGCAGGTCATTCAACACCGCAGCGATTGCGGAGCGCTGGTCGGGCGTTTCCTCGAACGGAAAACCTTCGGCGAACGCTTCGTAATCGTGCGGTTTCAGCGTGAACGCGTGGCCGTGGCGCGCTGCGCGCTGCGCGTAGAGGTTGAGCAGCTCGGCGGCGGTGTCGCGCACCTGTCTGGCGGCTTTTTTCTTCGCCTTGTCCCACTGGCCGCTGCCGAGTTCGTGCAGCGGCGCGGATTCAGGCGGCCCGCCGCTGTAGCGGCCGATCAGGTGCAGCTGCGAGACGGGGACATACAACTTCGCGCCGCCCGCATATTCGAGCGCCAGAAATTCCGTCGTACCCTCGCCGAGATCGAGGTTCTGCAGGCCGAGATAGCGGCCGACGCCGTGTTGCTCGTGCACCACCGGATCGCCGGCCTTGATTTCCGACAGGTCGCGCAGCATGCCTTCATTGGTGGTCTTGCGCGCTTCGCGTTCGCGCCGCGGCCGCACCTGCGACGGGTAGAGTTCGTTCTCGGTGATCAGCGCGAATTTGCGCGCGCGCTCGATGAAGCCGCCGGCGAGCGGCGCGACGCCGAGCATGAGCCTGGTTTCAGCGGTGAGGAAATCGGCGAAGGTCTGGCACGGCGCGGGCCGGATGCCGTATTCCGCAAAATATTCGAGCATGGTCTCGCGGCGGCCGAGACTTTCGGCGAGCACCAGCACGCGGCCGTCGAAACCTTCCACGAACGATTGCAGCCGGTGCAGCGGGTTGTCGGCGCGGCGCTCGACCGCCAGATTCGGAAGGGCTTCCGGATCTGGCGGGTGAGGGGTGAGGAGTGAGGAGTGAGGGGTACCAATTTCGATGCGCGCGAATGGTTTCAGCATGCCGAAGAACTGGTCGGCGGGCAGGAACAAGTCGTGCGGCGGCAATACCGGCTGGCTCAGATCGCCGCGCACCATGTCGTAGCGCGCCTGGGTGTCGCGCCAGAACTGCTCGACCGCGGGCTGCACGTCGTGGTGCAGCACCACTGTCGTTTCCGGCGGCAGGTAATCGGCGAGCACCGCGGTATGTTCAAAGAACAGCGGCAGATAATATTCGATGCCGGCCGGCGCGATGCCGTTGCTGACGTCCTTGTAGAGCTTGGAACGCGACGGGTCGCCTTCGAAGCGCGCGCGGAAATTCTTGCGGAATGCGGTTTGTCCTGCTTCATCGAGCGGAAATTCGCGCGCCGGCAGCAGCCGTATTTCGTTGACTTTGTAGATGCTGCGCTGGGTGTCGGGGTCGAAGGTGCGCAGGCTTTCGATTTCGTCGTCAACCAGATCGATCCGGTACGGCAGGTGGCTGCCCATCGGAAACAGATCGATCAGCCCGCCGCGGAAACTGTATTCGCCGGGCGACACCACCTGCGTGACATGGGTATAGCCGGCGACAGTCAGTTGCCGCCGCAATTCATCGGTGGATAGTTTGCTGCCCTGCTCGAAGAAGAAGGTGCGCGCCGCCAGATATTCGACCGGCGTCAGCCGGTAGAGCGCGGTGGTGACCGGCACCACCGCGATGTCGAACGCGCGCTGCATGATCTGATGCAGCGTCGCCAGCCGTTCCGATACCAGATCGTGGTGCGGCGAGAAGCTGTCGTAGGGCAGCGTTTCCCAGTCCGGTAGCAGATGGACTTCGAGGCGCGGCGCGAAGTATTTGATTTCGTCGATCAGCCGCTGCGCGTCGAGCGCGGTCGCGGTGACTACGAGCAGCGGACGCACCTTGCCCGCGATTTCGGCGAGCGCGAGCGCGTCGGCGGAACCGTAAAACGGGCCGATATTATTACGTTGGCCCAACGGCGATGCTGCTGTGACTGACGTCATGCAAATTGCGAAAGGGCGCCATTATACAGGCGCCACGCTGTAAAAAATTGCGCCGTCTTTTTTGGAACGGCGCGCGGCATAATGCAGTAGACTTTGCAATTGGCGCGCCCGCCGCGAGGATGTTTTCCGGCGCGGCGCGATCGTGGCGAGAAAATAGATATTCCAAAGACCATAACGTGGAATCCCATCTCTTTCCTGCGCTGCCGCTGGTTTTCAGCGATACCGTGCTGTTCGGCGCGCTGGTGGTTATCGGCATGATCGCGGGCGAAATCGCCAACCGCTTGCGCCTGCCGCGCATCACCGGCTACATCCTCGCTGGGATTGCCATCGGCCCGTGGGTATCGGCGTTGGCGCTGAAACCGCTGCTTTCTGAAGAACGCATTTTTGTGGATATCGCTCTTGGTCTCGTGATGTTCGACCTCGGGCGCCGCATCGATCTCGACTGGTTCGAGCGCGACCGCTCGCTCGCCGCCGCGAGTTTCATGGAGATCGTCTGTTGCGCGAGCGCGGTGTTTCTGCTGCTGCGCTATTTCGGATTTACCCCACTCGAATCAGCGGTCGGCGCGGCGATCGGGATTTCGACTTCGCCGGCGGTGCTGCTGCTGGTCGCGCGCGACGTCCATGCCGAAGGACAGGTCACCGAACGCAGCCTGGCGCTGGTCGCGGTCAACAGCCTGATTGCGATGTTCGCAGTGACGATGCTGTTTGCCGCCGCGCATTTCGAATACCGCTCGAGCTGGACGCTGGTGGTGTTGCATCCACTATATCTGTTCTTCGGCTCGGTCGTGGTCGGCGCGGTGGCGGCGGTTGCCGCGGTCGAAATGGGACGCCTGCTCGGCAAGCGTGAGCAGGCGCAGTTCGCGCTGATGGTCGCGCTGGTGCTGATCGCAGTCGGCGTTGCGCATGCGCTCAAGCTATCGGTGCTGCTGGCGCTGCTGGTATTCGGCATCACCTCGCGGCGGCTCGACCGGAACAATCATCTGATCGAGGTGGATTGGGGCAACGCGGCGCAATTGTTTTACGTCGTATTGTTCGTGATCACCGGCGCCGGCCTGCCGCTGTCGGCATTGTCCACGGCCGGCTGGCTCGCGCTGGCCTACGTCGGCGCGCGCGCCTTCGGCAAATGGCTCGGCGTGCTCGCGGTCGCGCCGTTTTCGACGTTGCGCGTGCGCCAGAGCGCGTGGCTCGGTGCCGCGCTGCTGCCGATGTCGGGCGTTGCGATCGTGCTGATCCACGACGTCACCAGTCTGTTTCCGGAATTCGGCAAGCTGGCCGAAGTGCTACTGGCCGCGGCGCTTTATATGGAGTTGGCCGGGCCGATCGTGGTGATGCTAGCGCTGCGCAGCGCGGGCGAGACGCCACAGGAGGAAACATCGTGAGCGTGCTTGAATTCAAACCGTCGCAGCCGTTCACGTGCGGCGTCGAACTCGAATTACAGGTGCTCAATCCGCGCAGCTGGGACTTGATGCGCGGCGCCGAAGACCTGATCAACTGCCTCGAACATGTAGAACACCCAGGCGAATTCAAGCCCGAGATCACGGAGAGCATGATCGAATACAACAGCGGCGTGCACGAGCGCCACGATGCGCTGCTTGGTGAGCTGCGCGCGATGCGCGGCGCAATCGGCACCGAAGCCGGACGGCTCAACCTCGCGATCGCCGGCGGCGGCACGCACCCGTTTCATGCGTGGCATGAACGCCGTATCTATCCAGGCGAACGCTTCCAGCACTTGTCCGCGCTGTACGGCTATCTTGCCAAGCAGTTCACGGTGTTCGGCCAGCATATCCACATCGGCTGCACCTCCGGCGACGATGCGATTTACCTGACGCACCAGCTGTCGCACTATATTCCGCATTTCATCGCGCTGTCGGCGGCATCGCCGTTCGCGCAGGGCCACGACACGCTGTTCGAGACCGCGCGCCTGCACGCCGTTGCGGCATTCCCGTTGTCCGGACATCTGCCGGGAACGGTGCACAGCTGGGGCGAGTTCGAACAATATTTTTCCAGGATGGCGGGTTACGGCATCGTTGCCAGCATGAAGGATTTTTACTGGGACATCCGGCCCAAGCCCGAATACGGCACGGTCGAGATCCGCGTCGGCGACACGCCGCTCGACGTCGAGACCGCCGCCGCGCTCGCCGCCTACGCGCAGGCGCTCGCGATGTGGCTGCTCACGGTACGTCCGCATCCATTGGTGCCGGAACTCTACGACGTCTACAGCTATAACCACTTTCAGGCGTGCCGCTTCGGGTTCCACGCGAGCGTGATCGATCCGTTTACGCAGCAGGCCGCGCCGCTCGACCGTGAAATCACCGCCGCGCTCGACCGCGTGCTGCCGTACGCGCAGACGCTGGGCGCCGCCGAGCCGTTGCGGCAGTTAAGCGAGAACGCCGTGCGCAGGGAAAACGGCACGACGTGGCTGCGTGCCAAATTTGCCGAAAGCGGTTCGTTGACCGACGTCGTACGCGCGCAATCGCAGCGCTGGTTGCAAAAAAACTAACCGGTCAGGAAATGCGCGCGACGCGCAGCGGAATGCGCCGGCGGCCGAATTGTCCGTGGAATGCCTCGAACGCGCCGGCAATCGGCGTTGCGCAATGCGGACAGTGGCCGTCGGGCGTGAGATCGTAGGAAGTGATCTGATGCCAGTCGCGCACGATCAGCGCCGCGTGGCACTTCGAGCAAAACGTGGTGCTGCCGTCGGTATCGTGGACATTGCCGGTGTAGACGTAATGCAGCCCGGCATCGAGCGCGATCTGCCGCGCGCGGTGCAAGGTCGCCGCCGGCGTGGCTTGCAAATCGGTCATTTTCCAGTCGGGATGAAACGCGGTGAAATGCAGCGGCACGTCGGGACCGAGTTCTCGCATGATCCAGGCGCACATCGCAGTCACTTCCTCGACCGAGTCGTTCTTGCCGGGAATCAGCAATGTCGTGATTTCAAACCAGACGCTGGTTTCGTGCTTGAGATAAACCAGCGTGTCGAGCACCGGCTGCAGGCGCGCGCCGCACAGCTTGAAATAAAAATCATCGGTGAAAGCTTTCAAATCGACGTTGGCGGCGTCCATCTTGGCATAAAACTCGCGCCGCGCCGCATCGTGCATGTAACCGGCGGTGACCGCGACCGTGCGCACGCCGCGTTCGCGGCAGACATCGGCGACGTCCATCGCGTATTCGGCAAAGATCACCGGATCGTTGTAGGTGAACGCGATGCTCTTGCAGCCATGCGCGACCGCGGCGGCGGCAATCGCTTCCGGCGACGCCTGATCCATCAAGGTGTCCATGTCGCGCGATTTGCTGATGTCCCAGTTCTGACAGAACTTGCATGCAAGGTTGCAGCCCGCGGTGCCGAACGACAGGATGCTGGAGCCCGGATAAAAATGGTTGAGCGGCTTTTTCTCGACCGGATCGATGCAGAACCCCGACGAGCGGCCGTAGGTGGTCAACATCATTGCATCGCCGACGCGCTGGCGCACGAAACACGCGCCGCGCTGGCCTTCGTGCAGCTTGCAGTCGCGCGGACACAGGTCGCATTGAATGCGGCCATCGTCAAGGCGATGCCACCAGCGGCCTGGATGCAGTTCGGTGTCAGGCTTCATGCCATTTACTCACGGTATAGCGCGCGAGCGTGACGCGCGGACTCCAGAAATCGTGCGGTAGGCCAGCCTTCAGCTTGAGCTGGCCGAGAAAGAGGTGCGGTTCGGGCAGGTGCTCCCATACCTGCGGCAGGAACGTTGAGCGACGGCCATCGCTTTCGAAAATCACGCCATCGCTGCCGGGGCGCAGTTGCGCGAGGGCGTCGGCTTCGTCGCGGAACCTCATCAACTCGCTTCGCGACAGCACCGAGACTTCGATGCGGACGGCATCGAATTCGTCGTGCCGCAGCGGCGCGAAGCGCGGGTCGCGGAACGCCGCCGCGTGCGCATTGAATCGGACATCTTCGCTGAGCGGGCGCAGCGCTTCGAGCGTGCCGATGCAGCCGCGCAGTTCGCCGCGATTTTTGAGCGTGACGAAGCTGGCGCCGGTCACGCGCAGCCAGGGAGCGTCTTCCTGCGCCGCGAATGACAGATTCAGTTGGCGCGCGATGGCCGCGCGCGCCAGCGGCAGCAGCAGGCTGCCGGCGTCCTCCGGCAGCAGGGCGGCGTCGGCCGGCGCGGCAGCGCGGATGGCTTCAGTGCACATGCGGAGTTTCGTAGAAAGCGAACGCGCCGTAGCCGACGACGCGCCGGCGGTCGCCTGCGGTGTCGCCGGAATTGCGCAAGTCGAGCAGTTCCGGCTGCAGGCCGTGCCGGTGCGCGGCGAGCAGCAGTCCGCTGATCGGCGTGCCGCCGCATGCCTGCTCATGCGAGATGTCGGTGCGCAGGTCGAGGATCGCCTGCGCGGTTGCGCGGTCGAGTGCCTGTGCGTCCGGATAATTCAGATAATGCGAAAGGTCGGAACTGACGACGATCAGGGTTTCCGCACCGCCCCACAATGCATCGAGTACCTCGGCGACTTCCGCCGCCGTCGCGTCGCCGACCGCGAGCGGTACGAGGGTGAATTTTTCGAGGACGGTTTGCAGGAACGGGAGGTGTACTTCAAGCGAGTGTTCGGGCGCATGCGCGGCCGCGCTGACGGTGACCTGCGGCAGCGTCGCGATGCGTTCGATGGCTGCGGTATCGAGCGGAATCATGCCGAGCGGCGTCGCAAATGTCTGTGCCGCCGGCAGCGCCAGGCCGCGCACCGGGACGCGGTGCACCGGGCCGAGCAGCACGACGCGCGTGATTTGCCGGCGTGCCGGCGCCAGCCGCGCATAAATCGCCGCCGCGGTCGGCCCGGAATAAATGTAACCTGCGTGGGGCGCGATGATCGCCTTGGGCAACGGTTTGCCGCGCGCACCGTCTCGATCGGAACGCGCCAGCAACGTGCTGACCTCGTGTGCAAGGTCGGCGGGTTCGGCCGGATAGAACAGGCCCGCAACCGCGGGCGAACGCACCATATTCATAAGCGCCCAGATGTGGGGCGTACTCACTTATTTCAAGAACCATTATAGTCCTTGCGGCGCGTGGTGGCGGCGGGGCGGGCTGTTACAATCGCCGGCCTATGCCGAGACTGTTCGCACTGATTCCCGCCGCCGGCAGCGGCGTGCGCATGGGTGGCGATTTGCCCAAACAGTATCTGCCGCTGGCCGGAAAACCCCTGCTCTATCATGCGTTGAGCTGCCTGTGCCGCCATCCGGAAATCGAGCGCGTGTTCGTGGTGCTGGCGCCGGGCGACCCCTATTTTTCGAACTATGAATGGCAGCTGTTGGCGGCGAGAACCACGCCGTTATACTGCGGCGGCGAGACGCGCGCGGCGAGCGTGTTCAATGGATTGCTCGCGGCGCGCGACGAGATCGCCGCCGCCGACTGGGTGCTGGTGCACGATGCAGTGCGGCCGTGTCTCGCGCCGGCAGCGCTGGCGCGGCTGATCGATACGGTGCGCGATGAAGAAACCGGCGGCCTGCTGGCGCTGCCGGTCGTCGATACGCTGAAGCGCGGCGACGCCGATGCTTATGTCGTGCAGACCGAGGCGCGCGAACATCTGTGGCAGGCGCAGACGCCGCAGATGTTCCGCTACCGGCTGCTGCTGGAAGCATTGCGTGTGATTGATCCGGTGCTGGCGACCGACGAGGCGCGCGCGATCGAGCAGCTTGGGCTGCGGCCGAAACTGGTGATCGGCGATAATCGCAATTTCAAGGTGACTTATCCGCACGATCTGGCGCTCGCGGAATTGATTTTGAAGAGCATGCAATAAGCCGCCAAGACGCCAGGAACGCCAATATGGAACCCGATCAGGAAGTCGATGTACTCGCAAAATCGGTCATTGGCGCGGCGATTAATGTTCACCGCGAGCCCGGACCCGGTTATCAGGAAAGCATTTACGAAAACGCGCTGGCTTTCGAGCTGCGGCGAGGGGCGGTGAAATTCGAATCCCAGAAATCTTTTGCGGTTCGCTACAAGGGGCAGACAGTCGGAGAGGGGCGAATCGATTTCCTGGTTGACGGCAGGCTGGTAGTGGAGCTGAAAGCCGTCGAAAAACTGCTGCCCGTGCACAAGGCCCAGGTCATTTCCTATTTGAAGGCGACCGGTTGCCAGCTTGGCTTGTTGATCAATTTCAACGAAAATTTACTGCGAAACGGGATTCAGAGAATTGTTCTCACTTGAAAACTTGGCGCTCTTGGCGTCTTGGCGGCGCATAAAATGAGGATCGGACAGGGATTTGATGCGCATGCGCTCAAGGCGGGGCGCAAGCTGGTCATCGGCGGGGTGACGATCCCGCACGGCATGGGGCTCGAGGGACACTCGGATGCCGACGTGCTATTGCACGCGGTGTGCGACGCGCTGTTCGGCGCCGCCGCGCTGGGCGATATCGGCCGCCATTTTCCCGATGACGATCCGCGTTTCAAAGACATCGACAGCCGCCGGCTGCTGCGCGAGACGGGCGACGTGCTCGCAAAGCAGGGCTGGCGCGTGGTCAATCTCGATGCGACGATCATCGCGCAGGAGCCGCGGCTGGCGCCGCATATTCCGGCGATGATCGCCAACATCGCGGCCGACCTCGGCATTCCGCAGCATGATGTCAGCATCAAAGCCAAGACCACCGAGCGGCTCGGTTTCACCGGCCGCGGCGAAGGCATCGCCGCCGAGGCGATTGTGCTGATCGAGAAGGCCCGCTGAAACCCCCGGCGCCCACCGCGCGGTTGTTCTTTGCGTTGTGGCCGGACGCCGCCGCGCGCGACGAATTGTTCCGCGTCGCGCGGGAACTGCAGCGTTCGTGTGGCGGGCGCGCGGTGCGCCGCGACAATCTGCATCTGACGCTGGTGTTTCTCGGCGACGTCGCGCGCGAAAAAATTCCGCAACTCGCGGCCATCGCCGCGCAGCAGCGCGCAATTGCGTTCGATCTCGAGTTCGGCGCGATTCGTTACTGGCAACACAACCGCATCGTGTGGGCCGCACCGCAGGCTGTTCCGCCGCCGTTGTCCGGCTTCGTCGCGGCGCTGGAGCCGGCATTGTCCGAGGCGGGGTTTGATTTTGACCGCCGGCCGTATGTGCCGCATGTAACGCTGCTGCGCGGTGCGCGCCCGCCGGCGACGGCGATATCCATCGCGCTCGACTGGCCGGTGCGGGATTTTGCTCTGGTCGAAGCAGTACGTGACGAATCCCGCCCCGCTTATCGTGTGCTGGAACGCTGGAGCGCCGCGGCGCGAACTCAATGACCCGATGCGGTACGCTGTGTGTCCGACATGGAAAATGCGGACAGCGGGAGCGGTCCGCGAAACTGGCGCAACAAGGCGGGCATAAAATCGTCGGCGAAATCGCCGCCGCTGCGGCTGAACTCCGCATCGAGCGCGCGCCAGCTGAGATGAGGAGCGCGATGATGGACGCCGTGCAGATTGAAATTCAGCAGTAGCGCCTGCATGGGTCGCGGCACTTTCAGGTTGTTCGCTTCATGAACGCCCGCCAGCGGCGTTCCGTAGTGATAGACATTATCGGTCACCGACACCAGGAAGCCGCGTATTACCAGCGCCGCCGCAAGCATCCATGCGTAAACCCCGTAGCACCAGACGCTTGAAATCAGCAGCACCATGATTACGCCTGCATCGAGGCGTGCTTCGCGCAGCGTCTTCGGTGCGGTGAGTTTTTGCAGCAGCAGCGCGACGACATTGTCATCGCGCGCGAGCCTGCCGCCCGCCCGACGCAACCAGCGTTCCGGCAGCAGAAGCAACGGCGTGCCCAGAATTTCAGCCCAGTACAGGCCGCCGCACAACCGCAGATAGTAGGCGTATGCGAATTGCCGGTGCCGGATCCGCGCCGGATCGAACACTTCGCTGCGCTCGCGCGGGGTTCGGCTGTAGGCGTGATGCAGCAGGTGTCCCCAGCGCAGCAGCGCGAACGGCGCGCCGAAAACAATCGCCAGCAAACGGCCGAGCCATGCATTGATGCGCCGGTCGGGGTGCAGGGAACCGTGAACTGCCTCGTGAATCAGCGCCCACCACGTATTGGTGAGCAGCGCGAGGGGAACCAGCGTCAATCCCCACATGCTGTTGTACGGCAACAGCAGCAGCGGCAGCAGCACGAACTGCCACGCGCCGGCGGCGATGAAAATCAGCGCCAGTACGATGTTCTGACGGCCGGGAATATGCCGTTCCAGTGTATCGATGGGAGGCGTCGGCATGACGGAGCTCGGGGACGGATTAAGCGGAACTCTACGCCGGAAAAGCTGCGGAATGATGAAATATCCCGGGAACCGGGATCATGTTGCTCCCGGCGCTCCGGTTTTTGCCACCGGCAGTTCAACCCGTGCTTCCAGCCCGCCGCCTGGTCGCGCCAGCAGTTTGATGCTGCCATGATGCAGTCGCGCGATACGGTCGACGATCGCCAATCCCAAGCCCGAGCCGCTGGTGCTGCGCGCGGTGTCGAGGCGGGTAAACGGCTGCAGCATATGCTCGGCCGCCGCTGCGGGAATGCCGGGACCGCGGTCGAGCACCGACAGCCGTACCGTGCCGTTTTCCAGCGCGGTTTCGACTTCGACCGGCGCCCCGCCGTGACGCAATGCGTTATCGATCAGATTGGTCAGCAGGCGCTGCATCGCCAGCATTTTCAGCGGCAGCCGCGGCACATCGCCCAGCCGTACCGTGACGGTCTTGCCCTGGCGCCGGTAGCGTTCGAGCACCGAATTCACGAGCTCGTTCAGATCGGCCTCCGTCAAAGCGGTATCTTCCGCGGTCACGCGCGCGAAATCGAGAAACTGGTTGATGACGGCATCGATGTCCTCGATGTCCTGCACCATGCCTGCCCTGAGCGAGGCGTCCATCTTGTCATCGAGCATCTCGACGCCGAGCCGGATGCGCGACAGCGGCGTGCGCAGATCGTGGGAAACGCCGGCGAGCAGCAGCGCGCGGTCGGCTTCGGTGCGCTGCAAGTCACGCGCCATCTGATTGAAGGCCCGCGCGAGCGTGCTGATTTCCGATGGCCCGGTTTCGGTTATCGGTTGCGGTACGCGGCCGCGGCCGACCAGGGCCGCCGCGCGCGTAAGTTCGTGCAGCGGACGATTGACACGTGCGAGGATCAGAAATGCGCCGATCAGCGACAGCACCAGCGCCAGCACGCCCCAGCTTATCCAACGCAATTCATTATTGCGCGGCATGCGCTCGCGCGGCATGCGCAGCCAGTATTTTTGTTGGTCGATGTCGAAACTGATCCATAGACCGGGAATGCCGTTCACGGCGCCGGCGAGTTCCGTGTCGGCACCGAGACTGTCGCGTAGTTCGGCGTCGAGCGATTCCATTCCCGGCGGCGGCGGCGGAAGGGGGGCGACCGTTTCATTATCCCGCGCGGGATAAATCTGTATGCCTTCCTGTTGCGCCATGTTTCTCAGCAGGTCGAGCCGTTTGTCGGGGCTGGCGGCGACCAGCGCCGAGCGCGTGAGATTGATGATGCTGGTGATCTGGGACGCAAAACGATGGGCCATCGGCCCGCGTTCCGTCATCCGGAAAATGACACCCCATGCAAGGTGACCGGCGATCAGCAGCAGTGCGATCAGCAGGACGGTGCGCCACAGCAGACTGCGCGGGAGCAACCTCATCTGATACGTTCGTGTCGCATGATGTTACGGATTCTCATGCCGCGGCCTTGCCGTCGGGGATGAACACATAGCCGAATCCCCAGACGGTCTGGATGAAACAAGGCTTGGCGGGGTTTTCTTCGATCAGTTTGCGCAGCCTCGATACCTGCACGTCGATCGAGCGGTCGAACGCGCCGAACTCGCGGCCGCGTGCGAGTTCCATCAGCTTGTCGCGCGACAGCGGCATGCGCGGATGCTGTACCAGTGCCTTGAGCAACGCGAACTCGCCGGTAGTGATCGGAATATTTTCGCCGTTACTCTCCAGCGTGCGCGTCGCGAGATTGAAGCTGAAGACGCCGAATTTGACGGTTTGCTGATTGGAAGTCGGCGCGCCTGGCGGCTGCGGTTCCGGCGCGCGCCGCAGTACCGCCTGGATGCGCGCGACCAGTTCGCGCGGGTTGAACGGTTTAGGCAGGTAGTCATCGGCGCCGATTTCGAGGCCGACGATGCGGTCGACATCGTCACCCTTGGCGGTCAGCATGATGATCGGCATTTTTTCGCCGAGGCCGCGCAGCCGCCGGCAGATCGACAGCCCGTCCTCGCCCGGCATCATCAGGTCGAGCACCATCAGGTCGTAACGTTCGCGGGCGAGCCAGCGGTTCATGTCGTTGCCGTCGGCGACGGCGCGCACGTTGAATCCCTGTTCGGTCAGATAGCGGTTCAGCAGTTCGCGCAACCGCGCGTCGTCGTCGACGACGATGATTTTTGTCTTGGATTCGTTCATGGCGGTATCTTATCGGTTCATCGCCGGTTCTCTTGTGCTTTTGGTAAGCGTTTGTTGCACCGATTGCCTACGCAATAAATTGTTACAAAAAAACCGGTACCTGCTAACGTCTCATTTATAAAGTAAGCGTAGCATGCATCCTCACCGGTAAATAGTCGGGGGGTGGAATTCGCATATTTGACGACATCGGCGGATCGATCCATGAAGTATACGATTATCAAAGTTCTGTGCGGCGCGGTGGCTACGGTCTCGATACTGAGTGTGTCGCCGGCGCGTGCCGATCCACCCGCCGCTGATGGCGGGGGGGCGCCGCAACGCGCCGATCTTCAGCATCCTCGGCCGTTGCACGGGTTGCATGATGGCGGCAAACCGCCGGAGGCAGAACATATGGAGCGGCCGCAAGGCGGTGAGTTGTCCGAGGATGAACGCCGTGCCCTGAGGCATGACCTCGAGCGTGCCGATCGCGAGATTTACCGGAAATAAATAATTTTCAAATCCAAAGATAAATTTTCTTTCTGATTGAATAAAGGAGCAGCAAATGAAACGAATGCTATCCACTATTGTCGCCGCGATTACGCTGGCCGCCGTTTATTTCACGCCATCGATGGCGCAGGATCTGCCCGGGGCCGCGCCGGCCGATGAAGGCGGGCCGCCGCCGATGGACGGAGGCCCGATGGGGCATGGTGACGGACGCGGGTCGTGGCATGGCCATCGGTCGTGGGGGCCGCGCTGCGAGGGGGATGCCGACAAGTGCCGCGCTGAAATGCAGGCGCACATGCTGGAGCATTTCAAAGAGCTGTTCAAGAAAGCCGACACGAGTGGCAAGGGCTCTCTGAACAAGGCGGAAGTCGAAAATAGCATGCCGATGCTGGCGCGCCACTTCGACGAAATCGACAGCAACAAGGACGGCCAGATAACGCTGGAAGAATTCGAGGCCTACAACAAGAAAAAAATGGAGGAGTTCGCCAAAAAACGCGAGGAGTGCAAGGCTGATCCTGACAAGTGCCATGCGGAGATGCTCGACCGCATGAAAGAAGAGTTCAAGAAAGCCGACCTCAATGGCGACGGTGTCTTGACCATGGCTGAGGCCGAAAAGGGTGCGCCGATGATCGCCCGGCAGTTCTATGAGCTGGACGCCAACAAGGATGGTCAGGTATCGCTCAAGGAATTCGAGGATTTCCATAAGCAACAGTACGAGAAATTCAAGAAGAAACGTGCGCAGGCGCTGGATCGCCTTGACAAGCAGTTCAAGAAGGCCGATACCAACCACGACGGCATGTTGAGCATGGCGGAAGCGGAAAAGGGCATGCCGGAACTCGCCAAATGTTTTGCCGAGGTGGACACCAATCACGACGGCATGATCTCGCTCGATGAAGCCGAGGCTACCGTTCCGATGCATCCGGGCATGGATCATGAACACGGCGGCGGCGGGATGATGAAAGGCCCGCACGGACACGGCGGCGACAGGATGGGCGGCCCCATGCCAGGCGCCAAGGGTCAGCCTGCCGAGGACACCGGCATGTCCAAGTAAGCAACCATGCTCGAGCGCTTACTTTTCGGAATCGCCTTTATCACGGCATTGATTGCGGCGATGTGGATACCGATGAAGCATGCGTTTTCCCATGCAGCGGCGCCGATAGTCGACTCTCCGATGACATCCCAATCCGGCGCAGGCAGCAAGGAGTAGCGCGACAATGACAACGGCCAAGCGTGCTTTTATGCTGGCCGTTGTTTTATTTTGGACACAGACGGTTGCGTACGCAGCAGCCCCCATGGGTTTTGACGACGCGCGGCTGCTGCTTAACCGTACCAGCTTCGGCGCAGGTGTTGACGACATCGATACCTTCGCCAAGCTGACCCGTGCGCAGGCCGTCGACCGATTGCTGGTGGGAACGTCGCAGCCGCCGGTCACGCCGCCCCCGTCATGGGTCAATGATTTCGAATCGCCGCGCCGGCTCCGTGGCATGAGCGACGGGGAGCGCAAGGCATTCCAGCGCGAACAGATCAGCAAGAGCATCGAGTTGCGCGACTGGTGGATGACGGAAATGCTGGCGACGCCGTCGCCGCTGACCGAAAAGATGACGCTGTTCTGGCACAACCATTTCGTGTCGAGTCAGCAGAAGGTCAAGCTGCCGGTGCTCATGTACCGGCAGAATGTACTGCTGCGCAGGTATGCGCTCGGCAACTTCGCCGAGATGCTGCACGCGGTTGCCAGGGACCCGGCGATGCTGGTCTATCTCGACGGCGCGAAGAGCCGCAGGGAGCAGCCGAACGAGAATTTTGCGCGCGAGGTGATGGAGCTGTTCACACTCGGCGAAGGCCACTACAGCGAGCGCGACATCAAGGAGGCAGCGCGCGCGTTCACCGGCTGGAGCATCGATCCCGACAGCGGCGAGTTCGTGTTCCGTCCGCGCTGGCACGATGACGGCGTCAAGACCGTACTCGGGCACACCGGCAATTTCGACGGCGACGCGGTGCTCGATATTCTGCTCGAACAGCCGCAGACCGCGGAATTTATCGTCGCCAAAATGTGGCGCGAGTTCGTCTCGCCCGACCCCGACCCCGCGGAAGTCAAACGTATCGCGCGCCTGTTCCGCGACAGCCATTACGACATCAAGATTGCGTTGCAAGCGCTGCTGACCTCGGGCGCGTTTTACGCGCCGCAGAACCGCGCAGCGCTGATCAAGTCGCCGGTGGACCTGATCGTCGGCACGCTGCGCGAATTCCGTTTCGGGACAGCGGATGCGCTGCCGTTCGTGGTGGCTTCGCGCCAGCTTGGCCAGGACCTGTTCGCACCGCCCAATGTCAAGGGCTGGCCGGGCGGGGAAACCTGGATCAACAGCGCGACACTGCTCGCGCGCAAGCAATTGCTTGCGCGTCTGTTCCGCGGCCAGGAAATGCGCGAGCCGATGATGCGGGTGGCCGACCGCACCGGCGGCGATGCTGCGAAAGACGCGGTCAAACCGGGCGCCATGATCCGGGAACAATTGATGCGCGCGATGGCGAGCATCCATTTTGACGCCGCTCAATGGCTGGCGCCGTTTCAGCCCGGCGATCCGCGCCTGATCAAGGTGGTGCTGGCCGCCGATCCGGTCAATCTGCCGCCGAGCGGCGCGTACGGTGCCGATCTGCTGCGCCAGCTGGTGCTCGACCCGGTCTATCAACTGAAGTAGGAGGCCGTCATGCAGCGTCGCGTTTTTCTCAAAGTGCTGGCCGGCGGCGCGGCTGTCGCCGCGTTTGCCCCGCGTTTTGCGTTTGCCGCACCGGCGGCCGACTACGGCAATGTCCTGATCCTGGTCGAACTCAAGGGCGGCAACGACGGGCTCAACACGGTGGTCCCGTACAGCGACGGCGCTTATTACGACCTGCGGCCGACTATCGCGGTGCCGCGCGACCAGGTGCTGCCGCTCGATGCGCGCAGCGGCCTGCACCCGTCGCTCGAGCCGTTGATGGCGCTGTGGAAAGACCGCGAACTCGCGGTGGTGCAGGGCGTCGGCTATCCGAGCGCCAATCTGTCGCATTTCCGCTCGATCGAAATCTGGGACACCGCGTCGAACAGCGACGAGTATCTGTCCGATGGCTGGCTGACGCGCGCCTTCGCCGCCGCGCCGGTACCGCGCGCCTTCGCCGCCGACGGCATCGTTGTCGGCAGCTATGAACTCGGACCGTTCGGAGGCGGCAACACGCGCGTGCTGGCGTTGAATAATCCCGAACAGTTTTTGCGCCAATCGCAGCTGGTGCAGCCCGAGGGCACGTCCCGCAATCCCGCGCTCAAGCATATCCTCAAGGTCGAGCAGGACATCGCGCAGGCCGCGGCCAGGCTCGATGTCGACTACAGTTTTCGCACCGTGTTTCCGAACAGCCCGTTCGGCGGCGCGCTGAAAACAGCGGCCCAGGTCATTGCCGGGAAATCCGGTATTGCCGCGGTCAAGGTCACGCTCGACGGCTTCGACACCCACAGCAACCAGCAGCCGACGCAGGCGCGGCTGCTCAAGGAACTCGCCGAAGGGCTGGTCGCGATGCGCGCCGCGTTGCAGGAAATCGGCCGCTGGGACACAACGCTGATGATGACCTACGCCGAATTCGGCCGCCGTCCCAGGGAAAACCGCAGCGCCGGCACCGATCACGGTACCGCCAACGCGCATTTCGTGCTCGGCGGGCGGGTCAAGGGCGGCCTCTATGGTGCGCCGCCGGCGCTGGATCGGCTCGATGGCAACGGCAACCCGCCGTTTGCGGTCGATTTCCGCGACTTATACGCGACCGCGCTCGACCGCTGCTGGGGGGTGAATTCGGGCGTCGCGCTGAATGGGCGCTTTGCACCGCTTGATATGGTCAAGGTCTGACTACCCATCGTTGGCCGATACCTGCTTGCCCGTTTGGGCAGTAATATGCCCGTGCTGGTGGTTACACGGCGCAAATGGGCGCGACCGTACTCTGTTTTTAGCCTTAGCGGCCGGCACCCAAGCACTATCCCCGGTGCGTCCGGCTGGTCACCGCCCCTGCCGCAGGGGCGGTTTTTTTATGCCTACCGCATGGGAAGGTGCTCCGTACAGCCGTTTTTTGTCGTATCCTTCTGTTTTATCGGCCTCCCGGCCCTCGGGAAAAGGCCGGGTACTACCAAAAGACTCTAAATTCGGGAGAGGAATCATGCTTGCCACGCGAATCCGCCAAAAGGACGGTATCTTCTATTTCGCGAGCTATCCCGCGAAGGAAGTGCTCGACCGGGTCCGCTTTATCAGCCGGTTTTACGGTGAAGACGAGCAAATCGCCCCGCAAACCGTGCCCCAGCACGACGAAATCGCCCAGTTCATCGCGCGCGTCGAGCGCAGCGACGCCGCGTTCCAGCGCCAGTTGTCGCGCGCCAAGGTGCGCTCGCTCAAGAATTTCTACGAAATGGCGGTGACGCAGCCACCGATCCCGGGCACGGTGTTGCTGTTCACCGACGAAATGCTCAATTTCCGCGCGCTGCAGGGGCAGGAGGATATCGGCCAGATGCAGGAGCCGTCTTCCAAGTACCTGATCATCGACGGCCAGCACCGGCTGGCCGCGCTGAAGTTCTACCTGATGGAGCATCCGGCCGAAGCGGCGAGCATCCGCGTGCCGTGCGTGATCTTCGATGGCCGCAGCGAGGACTTCGCGGCCGAGATGTTCGTCATCATCAATTCGACGCCGACCCGCATCAACAAGAGCCACCTGGTGGACCTCTACGAGCGTGTGTCGTGGGCCGATCCCGACCGCCGCTTCGCGGCGCGGATGGTGGACAGTCTTTACAGCGAAGGCGACAGCCCGCTGCGCTACCGCATCAACCGGCTCGGCGGCCGCAGCCAGAAGGACAAATGGATATTGCAGGCCGAACTGTTCAACGAACTTTACCGTTGGACGCGCGCCGAATGGAAAAAAATCAAGCAGGCGACCAACAGTTACCGCGAGGCGGAAAAGTACTACGCCGTGATCCGCGATTTCCTGAAGTCCGCGCAGCGCGTGTGGGGCGACGCGTGGACGGGCGAGAGCTACATGGTCACCAAACCGGTTACGCTGAAGGCGATGATCCGCGTCTGCGCCGACCTCGCGCGCGAGGATGCCGATCCGGCGGACGGCCGCCAGGCGCGCTGGGAAAAACGCCTGAGCCCATGGGTTGATCTGCGGCGCGCATTCCGCACCGAAGGGTTTTACGAACGCTTCCCGGCCAAGGGCGAAGTCGAGCGCGTCGCCCGGATTCACCGCGACCTCGCGAAGGCGGCGGATATTGAAGTCAAAAGCGCGAAAGCAGGAAAGGAATGACGGCAAAACAGGTGATGTAAGGTAACCATGGGCTGGAGGCTGCTCATATACAATAGCTTGTACTTCTGGTTTTCCATGGCTCAGTTTGAAGATCCTTTCCCTCGAAACCTCCACTGAACTCTGTTCCGCCGCGCTGTGGCGTGACGGCCAGGTCGAAATACGCGAAGCACAGGCGGGGCAGCGGCATTCGGAGTTGCTGCTGCCGATGATCGATGCGCTGCTCGTCAGTCAAAATCTCAGGCTCAAAGACCTTGACGGCATTGCGTTCGGTGCCGGACCGGGATCGTTCACCGGACTGCGCATTGCATGCGGCATTGCGCAGGGACTCGCATTCGGCGCCGATATTCCGGTGTTGGGCGTGAGCACGCTGCTTGCTTTGGCGGAAGCGGCGCGCGCCGGGCGTGCGGTTTGCTGTCTCGATGCGCGGATGAACCAGATTTATCATGCCGCGTACGAGAGGCGCGGCGACGATTGGCACGCGCTGCACGAACCGGGACTATGCACGCCGCAAGACGCGCCGCTGTTGCCCGGTGAGGACTGGGTCGGGTGCGGCAGCGGCTTTGCCGTCTATCGCGCCGCTTTGGGAAAACGCTATCAAGGACAATTGGTAAAAATCATGGATACCTTGATGCCACGCGCGCGCGAGATCGCCGTGCTCGCCGCACGCGGTTTCGAACGCGGACAGGGCGTGGCGGCGGAGCAGGCGGCGCCGTTGTATGTGCGCGACAAGATCGCCTTGCGCGTGGACGAGCGTCCGCCGCGATGAGTGCGCAGCTCGACCATCTGCCGCGCTATCGCCGCATGACGGCCGGCGACCTCGACGCGGTGCTCGCCATCGAAAACCGCATTTATCCTTACCCGTGGACGCGCGGCAACTTCAATGATTCGCTGGCCGCCGGCTATCATTGTCTGGTCATGGAGGCCGGCGGCGCGATCGCCGGCTACAGCGTGGTCATGATCGGAGCCGGCGAAGCGCATCTGCTGAATCTCAGCATTGCCGCCGGCTGGCAGCGGCGCGGCCTGGGCCGCGAGCTGCTCGGCTACGTGCTTAAACTGGCGCTCGGCGAAAAAGCCGAACGCATCCTGCTTGAAGTGCGGCAGTCGAACACCGCCGCGCAGGCACTGTATGCGGGCAGTGGTTTTTCCCGCGTCGCGGTGCGCCGCGACTACTATCCGGCGCAACATGGCCGCGAGGATGCCGTGACCATGGAGCTTGCGTTGCGATGAGCGCGCGGCGCGGTGAAATCATGAAAGAGCTTGGCTTGAAGCGCTGGCGCGCCAGGTCAAAAAACATCGAACCTTTGCCGCCGCATCCGGCCGCTGCAAACACGGTTGCGGAGACGGAATCCGCGCCGGAGTTGTCGCTGGATGAACGCGCAACGCAGATCATGCGCATGGACTGGCCGCGGCTCAAGGACAGCGTTGCCGGCTGCGTCGCGTGCCCGCTGCACCAGGGCCGCAACAAGACCGTGTTCGGCGTCGGCGACGAGCACGCTTCCTGGCTGTTCGTCGGCGAAGGGCCGGGCGCGGAGGAAGACCTGAAGGGCGAGCCGTTCGTCGGCCAGGCCGGCAGGCTGCTCGACAACATGCTGGCCGCGATCCAGTTGAAGCGCGGCAAGGACGTTTACATCGCCAATATCGTCAAGTGCCGACCGCCGGGCAACCGCGCGCCGGAGCCGCTCGAAGCCGCGCAATGCGAACCCTACCTGCACCGCCAGATCGAACTGATCAAACCGAAACTGATCGTCGCGCTTGGCAAGGTCGCCGCGGTCAATCTGCTGCAGCGCGAGGCGTCGATCGCGAGCCTGCGCGGCAGGGTGCACGCCTATCGCGGCATTCCGCTGATCGTCACCTATCACCCGGCGTACCTGCTGCGCAACCTGCCCGGCAAGGCGGAAGCATGGGTGGATCTATGTTTCGCAGTTGATACAATGCATGGCTTGAAAAACACCCCGGCCGCCGCTACTTAAGCGGTGCCGCCTCTTTCCAAGGAGAATATCCATGAAGCGAATTTTTATTGCACTTGGGTTGCTGTCCATGCTGCTGCTCGGCGGCTGCGGCTACAACACGCTGCAATCGCAGGATCAACAGATCAAGGCGAGCTGGGCGGAAGTCATCAACCAGTACCAGCGCCGCGCCGATCTGGTGCCGAATCTGGTCAATACCGTCAAAGGTTTCGCTGCGCAGGAACAGACTGTGCTGCTCGGGGTGACCGAGGCGCGGGCGAAAGTCGGCAGCATCCAGGCGACGCCGGAACTGATCAACGATCCGGCCGCGTTCCAGAAATTCATCGCCGCGCAGGACGAACTGAAATCGGCGCTGTCGCGCCTGCTGGTGGTTACCGAGAACTATCCGCAACTCAAGTCGGACGCCAATTTCCGCGATCTTCAGGCGCAGCTTGAAGGTACTGAAAACCGCATCGCAGTCGCGCGCAACCGCTACATCAAGGCGGTGCAGGACTACAACACCACGGTGCGCTCGTTCCCGAGCAATCTGACCGCGATGATGTTCGGCTTCAAGGAAAAGGCGCAGTTCACGGTCGAGAACGAAGCCGAGATTGCGAAGCCGCCAAAGGTGGAATTCGCGCCGCCGCCGGCCCAGCCTGCACCCGCCGCTCCGGCCGGCAAGTAAGCGGAAATGAAACTGACGCTGCCGCGCCTGCTGTTCGCGGCGTGCGCGCTGCTGTTCGCGTGGCGCGCGCTGGCCGACGTCGCGGTGCCGCCGCTCGAACACCGCGTCACCGATCTCACCGCGACGCTGAACGCCGACCAGACGGCGGCGCTGGAGCAGACGCTCGCCGCGTTCGAAGCGAAGAAAGGCGCGCAGATCGCGGTGCTGATCGTGCCGACCACGCAGCCGGAGGAGATCGAGCAGTATTCGATCCGCGTCGTCGATCAATGGAAGCTCGGCCGCAAGGGCGTCGATGACGGCGTATTGCTGCTGGTCGCCAAGGACGACCACCGGGTGCGCATCGAGGTCGGCTACGGCCTCGAGGGCGCGCTGCCCGACGCGATCGCCAAGCGCATCGTCGAGGAAGACATCGTGCCGCGCTTCAGACAGGGCGATTTCTACGGCGGCATCGCGGCCGGCGTTGACCGCGTCACGCGCGTGATCGACGGCGAGCCGCTGCCGCCGCCGCGTGCGCAGCCGCAACCGCAACCGCAGTTCAATATCGAATCCCTGCTGCTGATCGGATTCGTTCTGGTGTTCGTCATCGGCGGCATTCTGCGCGCGATTTTCGGCCGCGTGCTCGGTTCCGGCATCATCGCGACGATTGCCGCCGCCATCGCATGGTTTCTCGCCGGCACGCTGATCGCAGCGCTGGCCGTCGGCTTCATCGCGTTCATACTTGGTTTGATCGGTGGCACGCGCGGTCTCTGGGGCGGCTACCCCGGCGGCTGGTCGTCGGGCAGCGGCGGTTTTGGCGGCGGTGGATTCAGCGGCGGGGGCGGTGGCTTTGGCGGCGGCGGCTCTTCCGGCAGCTGGTGAGATTAATGAAACGGTTACTTAAACATCTTTTCATACCCGGCTGGCTGGCGCGCCGGCCGTTCACGCCGGCCGTGCTCGGTCGCATCGAGGCCGCGATCCGCGCATCCGAGCGCACGCACCACGCCGAGCTGCGCTTCGTCGTCGAGGGCAACCTTGACCCGCGCCATGTATTGCACGGCATCAGCGCGCGCCAGCGCGCGCTCGAACTGTTCTCGCAGCTGCGGGTGTGGGACACCACGCACAACAGCGGAGTACTGATCTATGTGCAATGCGCCGACCGCGCGATCGAAATCGTCGCCGACCGTGGCATCAACGCGAAGATTGCGCAGTCCGAATGGGACGCCATCTGCCGCCGCATGGAAGAGGCGTTTCGCGCCGGGCGTTATGAAGAAGGTGTGTTGCAGGGCATCCGCGACATCGGGGCGCTGCTGGACAGGCATTTCCCCGCCTCCGGCGACAATCCCGACGAACTGCCCGACCGGCCGGTCGTGCTGTAGTTTTGTCAGTGGTGGGGGCCGGCGGGAATCCGCGGAATGTTCCCGCCGCGCACGTTGAGCTTGTGCTGCTGGATGATCAGCACCATCATGAACACCGAAAACACTCCAAGCAGCACGATCACCGCATAGACCGAGAAATCAATCCGGAGCAGCACCGCGTAGATGCCGAGCATGACGAGGATGCTCAGGTTCTCGTTGAAGTTCTGGATCGCGATCGAATGGCCGGCGCCCATCAGAATGTGGCCGCGGTGCTGCAGCAGCGCGTTCATCGGCACCACGAAAAATCCCGAGATCGCGCCGATCAGCGTCATCAACGCCATCGCCGCGTAAACGTTGCGCACGAAAGCCATGGCGATGATTGCTGCCCCCATTGCGACGCCGACCGGCAGCACCTTCAGCGAGCGGTTCAGCGGCACCAGCCGCGCCGCGGCGATCGCGCCGACGGCGATGCCCATCGCGGAGACGCCCTGCAGCTGCGTCGCCTGGCTCAGCGAATAGCCGAGCGCGGCGGCTGCCCAGCTCAGCGCGATGAATTGCAGCGCGGCGCCGACGCCCCAGAACAGGGTGGTGGTGGCGAGCGAAATCTGGCCGAGCTTGTCGGTCCACAACTGCCGCTGGCAATGCGCGAAGTCGCGGACCAGAAAGAACGGATTCTTGCGCGGCAGCCGGTGATCGATCGCGGTTTTCGGGATGTGGAGGTTGAATACCGCGGCGACCAGATAGCACACCATGATCAGCGCGATCGCGATCTCGGGCGCGGTATCGAGATGGCGGATATGGAGATGCTGGACGTCGACCGCGAGCAGCTTGTAGGCGACCTTCTCGCTGATCAGCACGCCGCCGAGGATGGTGCCGAGGATGATCGAGACGACGGTCAGTCCTTCCATCCAGCTGTTGGCGACCACCAGCCGGTAAGACGGCAGATATTCGGTGAGTATCCCGTATTTGGCCGGCGAGTAGGCCGCTGCGCCGAGACCGACCACGCCGTAGGCGAGCAGCGGGTGGATGCCGAACAGCATCATCGCGCAGCCGCCGATCTTGATCGCGTTCGAAATGAACATCACGCGGCCCTTGGGCAGTGCGTCGGAAAACGCGCCGACGAACGGCGCCAGCACCACGTATGAAATCGTGAAGAACAGCTTCAGCATCGGCGTCAGCCAGTCCGGCGAGTTCATCATCGCCAGCAGTGCGATCGCGGCGACCAGCAATGCATTGTCGGCGAGCGATGAAAAGAACTGCGCCGCCATGATGATGTAGAAACCGAACGGCATTTAGCGGAGAGCGAAAATTCTGTCGGATTCGTGGGTTGCCTGGGGCTGTTTTATACCATAGTTTGGTTGCAGCGGCGCGCGTCCGGTCTGGAACGCGCGGGTGAAACATGGTTGAATAGCGCACATAGCGGAACTCTCATCAACGAAAAGAAATAACGTGCCCCGTCCCATCCAGGCCGCGATCGATCTCGCCGCGTTGAAGCACAATCTCGCGGTGGCGCGGCGCCACGCGCCGCGCGCCGCGGTGTTTGCGGTCGTCAAGGCCGATGCCTACGGCCACGGCGTCGCGCGCGTCGCGCGCGCGCTCGCGGATGCCGAAGGCTGCGCGCTGCTCGAACTCGACGCCGCGCTGCGCCTGCGCGAAAGCGGATCGCAGCAGCGCATCCTGCTGCTCGAAGGCGCGTTCTCGGTGCGCGATCTCGAACTCGCAGCGGCGCAGCGCCTGAGCATTGTCGTCCATCACGAAGAACAGTTGCGCATGCTCGACAGCGTGCGCGCCGTGCATAAACTCGACGTCGTGGCCAAGCTCAACACCGGCATGAACCGGCTTGGTTTTGCGGCGGCCGATGCGAAGCCGGTGATCGAACGCCTGCAACAGCATCCGGCGGTCGCCGGGCTCACGTTGATGACGCATTTTGCCGATGCCGACGATCAGCGCGGCGTCGCCTGGCAGATGGAAGCGTTCGAGCGCGCAGCCAAAGGCTTCAAGCTCGAACGCACGCTCGCCAACTCGGCGGCGCTGCTGCGCTATCCCGAAACGCACGGCGACTGGATCCGTCCCGGCATCATGCTCTATGGCTGTTCGCCATTTGCCGATGTATCGGCAGACCAACTCGGACTTAAACCGGTGATGACATTAACGAGTGAGTTGATCGCGGTGCGCGAACTGCAACGCGGCGACCGCATCGGCTACGGCGGCACTTTCGAGGCACCGCGTGCGATGCGCGTCGGCATCGTCGCCTGCGGCTACGCCGACGGCTATCCGCGCCACGCACCGACCGGCACGCCGCTGTCGGTCGACGGCCAACGTACGCGCACGCTCGGCCGCGTCTCGATGGATTTGATCCATGCCGATCTGAGCGACATTCCGCAGGCGCACGTCGGCAGCGCGGTCACGCTGTGGGGCGCGGGATTGTCGGCCGACGAAGTCGCGGCCAGCGCCGGCACCGTCAGCTATGAACTGCTGTGCGCGCTGGCGCCGCGCGTGCCGGTGAGCGAAATCCCCGCGCCGTGAAAAGCGCGGGTCGCGGGCGTATCATCACGTCATCCTTGTCGATCAATTGAATCATGGCCAAAGCCAAAACCGTTTACGTATGCAGCGAGTGCGGCGGACAGGCGCTCAAGTGGCAGGGCCAGTGTCCGCACTGCACCGCGTGGAACACGCTGGTCGAAACGGTCGCCGAGGCGGCGACCGTCGGCGGCAACCGCTTCAACGCGGTTTCCGGTAGCAGCCGCCTGCAGCGCCTGAGCGAAGTCGAGGCCAGCGAAGAACACCGCCTGCCGACCGGCATCGCCGAATTCGACCGCGTGCTCGGCGGCGGGCTGGTGCCCGGCGCGGTGGTGCTGATCGGCGGCGATCCGGGCATCGGCAAATCCACCTTGCTGCTGCAGGCGCTCGCCGCGCTCGGCGATGAGCGCAAGGTGCTTTACGTGTCGGGCGAGGAATCGCCGCAGCAGATCGCGCTGCGCGCACGGCGGCTCGGGCTCGACGCCGGTGCGGTCGAACTGCTGGCTGAAATCAATCTCGAAAAAATCCAGGCCACGCTGACCGCGCAGAAACCGCAGATCGCGGTGATGGATTCGATCCAGACGCTGTATTCCGAACAACTGACCTCGGCGCCGGGCTCGGTCGCGCAGGTGCGCGAATGCGCGGCGCAATTGACGCGTGTCGCCAAAAGCACCGGCATGACGATGATCTTCGTCGGCCACGTGACCAAGGAAGGCGCTCTCGCCGGGCCGCGCGTGCTCGAACACATCGTCGACACCGTGCTCTATTTCGAGGGCGACACCCATTCGAGTTTCCGCCTGATCCGCGCGGTCAAGAACCGCTTCGGCGCGGTCAACGAGCTCGGCGTGTTCGCGATGACCGAAAAGGGCTTGAAGGGCGTCAGCAATCCGTCGGCGATATTTTTGTCGCAGCATCAGGAGCCGGTCGCCGGTTCGTGCGTGCTGGTCACGCAGGAAGGCACGCGTCCGCTGCTGATTGAAATCCAGGCGCTGGTGGACGACGCGCACGCACAGAATCCGCGCCGGCTCGGCGTCGGCCTCGAACAGAACCGGCTCGCGCTGCTGATCGCGGTGCTGCACCGGCACGCCGGCATCGCGTGCTTCGACCAGGACGTGTTCGTCAATGCGGTCGGCGGCATGAAGATCGCCGAACCCGCCGCGGACCTCGCGATCCTGATGGCGATGGTGTCGTCGTTGACCAGCCGGCCGCTGCCGAAAAAACTGGTCGTGTTCGGCGAAGTCGGTCTCGCCGGCGAAGTGCGGCCGGTGCAGCGCGGTCAGGAGCGGTTGAAGGAAGCGGCCAAGCTCGGCTTCACGCATGCGCTGATCCCGGAAGCGAACAAACCGCGGCAGCCGGTTGCCGGACTCGAAATCATCGCGGTGCGGCGTGTGGCCGAAGCGGTGGCGGCGCTGCGCGAGAAGTTTTAAGAAGCCGGGAGGATTAAAGCAATGTCTCTTAAAACCAAATTAGCGGTGCTTCAGGAAATCCTGCACCGTCATGCCGATATCTTTGGCAATCTGGCGCAACAGAATTGGTGAAATATCGCGTCCGGCATGAAACGGAACGGTAGTGCCGCGACCATCCGGGTGCCGGAATTGCTTATGAGAACCACTTTGACGAACCTCCTTGAAACCAAGCCGCTCAAGAGTGACGATAACCTCGCGCGGTTTCAGTACCGGAACACCGGGCACTTACGCAACCTCGACGGTCTGCACTCCCACAAACTGAGACTCGAGGTGAGGCGATCCGTCCTGGCTCAACAATTCAATGACTTCCTTGAGGTTGGCATTCAGTTCATCCAGCGTCGCAGCTTGGGAGTGTGCGCCGGGGAATCCCGGTATATGGCCGACGTAAAACCCGGTATCAGGACAGCGTTCGATCACTGCGGTATAGGTTTTCATAGAGTTGTGCCATTTCCGATAAGCTATGACAAATTTTAGCAGTTAAGGCCGAAAGGATAAACATGCCACGTCAACCGGTCTCGAAACCTACGGCGCCCTGCCGAAGTGGTCACGGCATTGCGCGAGTGGGTTTGAGGCCAAACTGTGGCCCATCTGCTTTGTCCAATGAGGGTAGACGTGAACAACTGAAGATAGGAGACGGTGATGACAAAAGACGAAACACGCAAAGTGCTGGCGGACGACATCAAAAATTTCCGCTCGAAAGCAAAATACTACGAATCGCTCCACTTGTTCGAGGCGGCGGGATATGCCAAAAAGCTGGCGTCGAATCTGGAACTGGCGCTGACGACGCTGCCTTCCGACAACGATCAGGAAATTGCCTGAAGTCCCCTCTCCCTCTGGCGACCGCAGGAAGTCCCTGTGGGAGAGAGGGCGGAGGGTGAGGGAGAGCAAGTTCCCTCTCCCGCCGGGAGAGGGTAAGGGTGAGGGAAAACCGGAGTGGCTGAAGGAGATCATCTATGACAAAGAAAGTGGCGATCATTCTTGCATTGGTCATGCTCGCAATCGTGGCGTGGGCGTTGTTTGCCGAGAGCAGCAACGTGTCCATCATCATCAACGGCCAGCCGGTGACCGGCCCCATGAAAGGCGCAATCGGGATAACGGGGTTGCTGGTGTCCTCGGTGGCGCTGTTCTGCCTGGCGATCGTGCTGGCGTTCGTGTTTGCCGGCATCTGGCTGTTCGTTCTCGGATGCTTTGTGCTGATCGGGCTGGTGGTGGCGTGGTTGATGTTTCCTTTTTTACTGTTTTTGCTGATTCCTCTGGCGCTGGTTTGGGGGTTCGTTGTAATCGTGCGCGGGGACAAAAAATAAAGTTTGTATTTCGCGAAGTAATCCCGATTCAAGGGCATATCCTTAAATTACGCGAGCGTAGCTCGCCGACTTCATGTTGGCGGGATAAACCCGCCAACATGAAGTCGTTCGTGTTCCGGCCAGTGCACATATAAAGAGAGATTGTCCAGATGCTTGCGAAGTTAAAACGATCCATCTATCTATTTGCTTGTATTTGTCTTTGTTTAGCTGGATTTGGCGCCTCTGCCGACAGCTACACCGCGCCCTCCGGCTATTTCCAGATCATCGGCTACAAGCTTCAGCTTGCGAATCGCAACGGCAAGACCGAAATTGCGGTTGCCGGCCGGGTCGAGGCGATAGCGGATTGTAGAGGAGCGGTGATGCTGTTCGATGTGCTGGACAAAAAAGACAACAAAGTCGGCACCTATAAAATCACGCACGGCGAGTTCTTTCGCCATGACGGCTGGGAGCTCGGTGCAGGCGTGTTCACGCCGGTCGGCGATGCAACGAAAGCGATTGCCGCCGCCGACCATGTCGCCATTCACGAGGCCGACTGCAACTGATTGGCGGCTGTTTCAGAACCGCGGATTCGCTCCCGCCGCCTTTTCCCAGATCAACAAGCTTGGCATCTTCGAAACGGCGCTTGGTGATTGCTGCGCGTTTCCGCCGTTGCGCTGGCGCCCGCGACTCAATAAACTGCCAGGCAAATAAATTCATATAGGGGAGGAGGGCATGGCGGCAGCCGGCCTCGATCACGCGATATCGCCCGAAGAGGCCGTCACGCTGGACGGCCTGCTGCGCGAGCGCGTCAAGCGCACGCCCGACGCGGTCGCCTACCGCGATTTCAATCAGCAGCACGCGAACTGGCGCGACTACAGCTGGGCGCACATTTATCATCACGTCGGGCGTTTTCAGGCTGCGCTCGAGCGCGAAGGGTTGCAGCCCGGCGACCGCGTCGCGCTGATGCTGCGCAATTCGCCCGAATGGGTTATCTACGATCAGGCCGCGCTCGGGCTCGGGCTGGTGGTGGTGCCGCTGCATATGCAGGACGGCGCCGACAACGTCGCCTACATTCTGCGCGACGCCGGCTGCAAAGTGCTGCTGGTCGGCAGTTTGAAGCACTGGCGGGCGCTGGAAAACGCCTGCGCCGGCGTCGAATCCCTGCAACGCATCGTGACGGTCGAATCGCTGCCGTTGGAGGGCGCAATGGATGCGCGGCTGCGCTCGCTCGAGCTATGGCTGCCGGACGGCGATGCGCCGACCCAGCATCGCGCGCGCGATCCGCACGCGCTGGCGACCATCATCTATACCTCGGGCACCACCGGCCGCCCGAAAGGCGTGATGCTGAGTCATCACAACATTCTTTCCAACGCTTATGCCGGACTGCAGGTGCTCGGTTTGCATCCGACCGACGAGCTGCTGTCCTTTCTGCCGATGTCGCATGCGTTCGAGCGCACCTGCGGCTATTACCTGACGATGATGATGGGCATCACCGTCGCCTACGCACGTTCGATCCAGCAGCTCGGCGAAGACCTGCGCACGGTGCGGCCGACGGCGCTGATGTCGGTGCCGCGCGTCTACGAACTCATTTACGCGGCGATCCGCGCCAAGCTCGAAGAAGGCCCGGCGTCCAAACGCAAGCTGTTCGAACTCGCGGTCAGGATCGGCTATGCGCGCTTCGAGCACGCGCAGGGCCGCGCGCCGTGGCGGGTGTCCTTTTTGTTGTGGCCGCTGTTCGACCGGCTGGTTGCGCGCCAGGTGCGCGCGCGGCTCGGCGGCCGGCTGCGCTGCGCGTTCAGCGGTGGGGCTGCGCTGCCGCCGCGCATCGCGCGTATTTTTCTCGGGCTCGGCGTGCCGATCGTTCAGGGCTACGGCCTGACCGAAACCAGCCCGATTACCTCCGTGAACCGGCGCGACAGCAACATACCCGCGAGCATCGGCCCGCCGATTCCCGGCGTCGAGGTCAAGCTCGACAGCAATGGCGCATTGCTGATCCGCGGGCCCAACATCATGCTCGGCTACTGGAACAATCCCGCCGCGACCGCCGCGGTGATCGATGCCGGCGGCTGGTTCAACTCCGGTGACATCGCGCGCATCGACGACGCGGGACACATCTATATCACCGGCCGCCTCAAGGAAATCCTCGTCATGTCGAACGGTGAGAAAATCCCGCCGTTCGATATCGAGTCCGCGATTCTGCGCGATCCGTTGTTCAGCCAGGTGATGCTGGTCGGCGAGGCCAAGCCGTATCTCGGGTTGTTCGCGGTGATCAACCGCGAGGAGTGGGACAAGGTCGCGCGCGAGAAAGGTCTTGCCGCCGATCTGTCGGCGAAATCGGCGCAGACCGAATTGCTGGCGCACATCGCGGCGCAGACGAAGGAGTTTCCCGGTTACGGGCAGGTGCGCCGCATTACGGCGACGTTCGAGCCATGGACGATCGAGAGCGGCCTGCTGACGCCGACGCTGAAACTGCGCCGCGGCCAGATCATGGAACGATATCGCAACGAATTTGAAAAAATGTACGCCGGGTTCGAAGTCTGCAAGGATGCATCCTTGTAAAAATCCCCGGAGTCGGTAATATAGCCGCAGTTTTTTAATCCAAGTCCATGGTCAGGGTGGGGGCAATAAAAATGAAAACTTGTAAAAAAGCCGTCGTTATTTCCATGTTGTCGGCGCTGATGGGGTGGGCCGGCACCGCCGCCGCTTCTTCGTTTCAGTTGATGGAGCAAAACGCGAGCGGGCTCGGCAATGCCTACGCCGGACAAGCCGCCGCGGCGGAAAATTCCAGTACTATTTTCTTCAATCCGGCCGGCATGGCTCAACTGCCGGGGACGCAGCTTTCATTCGCGGTGAGCGGCATCGGTCCCTCGATCCAATTCAGCGATTCCGGTGCGTCGCGGTCGCCGATTCCGGGGCTGATACCGCCCGGCGACAACGGTGGTGATGCCGGTGACTGGACCGTCCTGCCGGCCGGTTATCTTTCCTGGCAGCTTAATCAAAGCTGGTGGCTCGGGGTGGGTTTCACCGCGCCGTTCGGCCTCAAGACCGATTACGATGCGAATTTCATCGGCCGCTTCCAGTCGCAGACCGCCGAACTCAAGACCTACGACATCAACCCGAGCATCGCCTGGAAGATCAACGATACGGTGACGCTCGGCGCCGGCGTCAGTTATCAGCACGCTCAATTCACGCTCGACCGTTCGACGGTGACGGCGTTTGTGCCGCCCATCACCGTATTCACCGGTTCCACGCATCTCGACGCCAGCGACAGCGACTGGGGGTGGAATGTCGGCGCGATGTTCAATTTCGGTCCGGGCAGCCGCATCGGGCTCTCGTATCGTTCGTCCATCAGCCATGATTTGTCCGGCACCGCGACGATTTCGGGCGTGCCGCTTGCCGGTACCATTGCGCCGCCGGTCACGGCCAGCATCCGCTTCCCCGATACTTATTCGGTGGGCTTCGCGCATGCGTTCAACGACCAGTGGGAATTGCTCGGCGATGTCACCCTTACGCGCTGGAGCACAGTCAAGAACGTGCCGATCGTCACCACCGGAACTTCAGGGCTCGGGCCCGCCGGCACCACGCTCGATACCTTTGCCTTTCAGTTCGACGATTCTTTCCGTGTCGGTCTCGGTGTCAACGATAAACTGAGCAAGGACTTCACGCTCAAAGCCGGCATCGCGTACGACCAAACGCCGGTGGACGATCAATATCGGCTGGTGGCGCTGCCCGACAACAGCCGCATCTGGCTTGCGCTCGGCGGCAAATACGCGCTTTCGAAGCAGGCCGCGCTCGATTTCGGCTACGCGCACCTGTTCGTCAAGGACGCCTCAATCAATCAAACACGCTTATTGCAGGGCACGGTCGCCGGCACTTACAGCGAGCACGTCGACATCGTCAGCGCGCAATTGTCGTTCGCGTTCTGACGCGCAGGCGTTTAAGTTAATCAGGGCGATTACGCATTACTTAACTATGCTCAATGCCGAGCAGACTTATCAGCAGGCACTAATTAATCTGGTACAAGCACGGGCCAATCGTTATGCTGATACCGCGGCATTGTTCCAGGCCTTGGGTGGCGGCTGGTGGAATCGTTCGGAGAACAAATCTCCTTAAATCCAGACCACAGTTAAACCTTATCAATTTCGGATAAACGACGGTTCGTTGAATAACGAGGTTATTACGACCTTGCGGATGTCGGGGCTATCCGGAACCACGTAGAGTATCGGCGTAATCATCTCCTCGAATATTCCCCGCAGGCTGCGCGCGCCGGTCTTGTATTCGAAGGCGATTTCCGCAATCTGCTCGAATACCTGCTGCTCGACGGTCAGCTCGACCCCTTCATTTTTGAATATTTCCCGGAACTGGTTGTAGATGGAGTTTTTCGGCTCGGTCAGAATCCGCACCAGCATTTTCCTGCTGAGGTCCTGAAAACGGGCGATGATCGGCAGCCGGCCGGTGAATTCGGGGATCAAGCCGAATGTAAATAGATCGGTCGGTTTTACGCGCGTGTTCAGCCGGTCCAGAATGTTCTGATCGTCGTCCTTGGAAGTGGAGATGAACCCATAGCTGTGGGTCTTCGACATGATTTCCTCGAGGCCGATGAACGCGCCGCCGCAGATGAACAATATGTTGGTGGTGTCGAGATATTGCGCGCCCCCCAGTTTGACCGGCGAGCCTTCCATGATTTTGAGGAGTGCGTGCTGCACGCTTTCGCCCGAAGTGCTGCGCGGCTGGCCGTTGGCCGCCTTGAGCTTGTCGATTTCATCGATGAAGACGATCCCGTTCCGGGCCCTGCCGATATCGCCGTCGGCCTTGTCGACGAGCCGTTGCAGGATGGCTTCGATTTCTTCATTGACGTAGCGGGTCTGTGCCAGCGAAGTGGCGTCCGCGGTCACGAACGGAACACTGAGGATTCTCGACAATGTTTCGCACAGCAGGGTCTTGCCGGTGCCGGAAGAGCCGATCAGCAGGACATTGCTCTTGGCGATTTGGACGGCATCTTGTCGCGATTTCTCGATTTTTTTGTAATGGGAATAGACGGCGACCGCCAATATCTTCTTCGCGTCATCCTGACCGATCACGTACTGATCGAGATATTTGACGATGAAACTCGGCTTTATTCTTTTATCGAGCAATGCGGCATCCTGACTATTTTTATTATCCATTATTTGGAATCGCCGGTGAAGACAATAATCTTTGCCGATACACAGTTGTTGTTTCCATCTCGGCGTGCCGCAGTCCTGTTGGGGTGACTTTCACGGCGCGTTGACCGGAATCTTGATGTAACGCACGCCGTTGTTTTCGGGCGTGCCGAATTCTCCCGCGCGCAGATTGACCTGCAATGAAGGCAGCAACAGGTGCGGCGCCGGTTTGCCGCAATCGCGCCGCCCGCGCTCGGCGACGTAAGCTTCTTCTGCCACTTTTTCGTTGATCAAGATGTTTTGTTCGCGTTGTTCCCTGACCGTGCTTTCCCACGCGGGGCCGCGTCCTTCCGGCGGGTAGTCGTGGCAGGTGAATACGCGCGTGTAATCCGGCAGCGCGAGCAGGCTCCGGATCGAACGGTACAATATATGCGCGTCGCCGCCCGGAAAGTCGGTGCGCGCCGTACCATAATCCGGCATGAGCAGCGTGTCGCCGACGAACACCGCATCACCGATGTGATAGCTGACGCAGGCGGGCGTGTGCCCCGGCGTGCTTAACACCGTCGTGGTCAATGCTCCGATATTGAAGGTTTCGCTGTCGGCGAACAAGTGGTCGAATTGCGAACCATCGAGCGGCGTGTCACGTGCGGTGTTGAAGATCGGCACCCAGTGCTGCAGTACTTCGGTTGTGCGGTTGCCGATGCCGGTCTTGCCGCCAAGCTTTTTCTTGAGATAGGCGGCGGCCGTCAGATGGTCGGCATGGACATGGGTTTCGAGTATCCATTCGACGCGATAGCCCTGCGCGCGCACATATTCGATTATGTGGTCCGCCGAACGCGTGGAAACGCGGCCCCGGTCGGGATCGTAATCAAGCACTGAATCGATAATTGCGCACGCGCGGGTTGCGGGATCCGCGACCACATAACTGATGGTCGCGGTTTGCGGATCGAAGAACGATTGTATGTTCATCAGCTGTTTCCCAATTTTATGCGAATGATTTCCCGGGCGATGATGGCCGCCGCGACCGCCAGCGTCAGCCAGCCGAATGCCCGGCGCAGTTGCCGCGCGTTGCAGCGGCGATTCAGACGCGTCCCGAGCCCCATCCCGGCGAGCGTCAGCGCGAGCAGCCCGCCGAGCAGCGGCCAGTCGGTGACGAATCCCGCGCCGAGATCACCGGCAAAGCCGGTCAATGCATTGATTGCGATCACCAGCAACGAAGTGCCGATCGCGGTGTGCATCGTCAGCCCGAACAGACAGAGCAGTGCCGGTACGATCAGAAAACCGCCGCCGGCGCCGACGAATCCCGTCAACACCCCAATAAATGCGCTGGCGGCGCCGAGCAGCACAAGCCGCTGCGTGCCCTGCAGCCGCGGCGCGACCGGTCCGTTTTCGCAAGCGGCGGGATCGAGCATGAAGCGCGCGGATGCCAGCATCAGCACCGCGAGTACGGTCAGGACCACGGCATCCTTGCCGACGAGAAAACCGCCGACCGCGATCGTGGCGGGCAGCGCGGGTAACAACCAAACTCGCGTCACAAGCACTGCGAGCAGCGCCGGCAACGCGAAAATAAATGCGGCATGAAGGTCCATTTGTCCCCGGCTCCGGTAGTGCAACGCGCCGATTGCCGCCGCGATGCCGACGATCGGCAGCGAATAGCCGGTCGCCGCGACGGCCGGCACTTGAAGCAGATAGACGAGGATCGGCACCATTAAGATGGAACCGCCTGCGCCGATCAGACCAAGCGTGCCGCCCATCAGCAGCATCAGCAGGTAGCCTGTGAAATGCGAGGTCATCGGTTCCACGGCATTCTGGCCAGAACGTGCGCAAGCCCGCAAAATCCGCTAAGTCCGGCAAACAACAGTCCTGCACCGAAGAACCCGGCGACGATCAGGAAGGCCGGATGGACGAAATAACCAAGCAAGGTGCCGAGCAGCACCAGACTGCCGACGGCCACCTGCACTTGCCGGTCGAGCGGCAGGAAGAAATGCCCTGATTTTTCCACCGGCAGTCCGGCTTTTGCCCACGCCTCAATGCCGCCCTCGAGGTTATAGACGTCAAGATCGGCGGCTTCGCGCAAGAGTTTTTCGCATGCGCTATGGCCGCGTTTGCCGGCCTTGCAGTGAACGACCAGTTTCTTGCCGCCGGGATCAGGTAATGTGCTCCTGGTCAAAGCAGTAAGCGGCAGCAATGTCGCGGCGGGAATGTGCGCGGAGCGGTGCTCGGCAGGTTCGCGGACGTCGATTAATACGGCCTCCCCCTTCTCGAGCCAGCGCTTGAGTTGCATGGCATTGACAGTATGTATCATATCGCTCTCATGTATTAGAAAATACTAATATTAATAATAAAAAAATTCAGCGCTTGCAGTAAATCCCATAGAGTGTTTCCAGTACCGCTTTGGCTTTCAGGTCGGCTATCTGGTAGTAGACGGTCTGTCCGTCGCGCTCCGTTTCGACGATGCCCTCGGACTTGAGCTTGGCCAGGTGCTGCGACAGCGCCGACTGCGAAAGTCCGACCAGTTCCGCAAGGTCGCCGACGCATTGCTGCTCCTTCGTGATGTGGCACAGGATCATCAGGCGTTTCGGGTTGCCGATAGCCTTCAGCAATGCCGCCGCCCGCGCGGCGTTGCTCTTCATTTCAGCGGCGAGAGTTTTTGCGGCCATGCCGTTATTATATTAGCAAATACTAAAATATCAAGCGGCTTACGCCGCCGTGGTGATAAGGGGGCTATTTATTTGAAGTCGTTGGTGACGACGAGGCGGTAACGCGCCTTGCCGGCGCGCAGGTGCTCGAATGCGTCGTTGGGCTTCGACATCGGGAAAGTTTCGGTGACCGGCGCAATGTCATAACGGGCGCAGAAATCGAGCATGTCGGCGATCGTCGCCGGGCTGCCGAGCGGCGAGCCGGACAGCGCCTTATCGCCGCCGATCAACGTAAACGCCTTGACCGGATCAAGCGGCGACTCTTGCCGCGCGTTTGCGTTCGTTTTCCGACAGGAAGCGCTTGCGGATGCGGATGGACTTGGGCGTGATTTCGACCAGCTCATCGTCGGCGATGAACTCGACCGCCGATTCCAGCGTCACCTGGATCGGCGGGATGAGGCGCACCGCCTCGTCGGTGCCTGAGGCGCGGATGTTGGTGAGTTGCTTGCCCTTGATCGGATTCACGACGAGGTCATTGTCGCGGCTGTGAATGCCGATGATGATGCCTTCGTAGAGCGGATCGCCGGGGCTGACGAACATGCGGCCGCGCTCCTGCAGTTTCCACAGTGCGTAAGCGACGGCTTCTCCTGCTTCGGCCGAGATCAGCACGCCATTGCGGCGTTCCGCCATACCCGGTTTCATCGGGCCGTAATCGTCGAACACGTGGCTCATGATACCGGTGCCGCGCGTCATCGTCATGAAGTCGGATTGAAAACCGATCAGCCCGCGGGCGGGAATGCGGTAATCGAGCCGCACGCGGCCTTTGCCGTCGGATTGCATGTCCTGCAGGTCGCCGCGGCGCGCGCCGAGCGCTTCCATCACCGCACCCTGATTGGTTTCCTCGACGTCAACCGTCAGCATTTCGTACGGTTCCTGTTTCTCGCCATTCACTTCCTTGATCACGACGCGCGGGCGCGACACCGCGAGTTCGTAGCCTTCGCGCCGCATGTTTTCGAGCAGGATCGTGAGATGCAGCTCGCCGCGGCCCGACACTTCAAACACATCGGCATCAGCCGTTTCAACGACCTTGAGCGCGACGTTGCTCATCAATTCGCGCTGCAGGCGCTCGCGCAACTGGCGGCTGGTTACGAACTTGCCTTCGCGCCCGGCGAGCGGCGAGGTATTGACCTGGAAATTCATGGTCAGCGTCGGCTCGTCCACTTTCAGCAGCGGCAGTGCTTCCGGATGCTCGGGGTCGGCGATGGTGACGCCGATGCCGATTTCCTCGATGCCGTTGATCAGCACGATGTCGCCGGCTTCCGCCTGTTCGACCACCACGCGCTCGAGTCCCTTGAACACCTGGACCTGATTCACTTTGGCGGTGACGGGCGCAATCGCGCCGCCGTCCGGGCCGTGCAGCACGGTCACGAGCTGGCCTGACTTGATGCGGCCGCGTATCACCCGGCCGATGCCGATGCGGCCGACATAACTCGAATAATCGAGCGAGCAGATCTGGAGTTGCAGCGGCCCGTTCGGATCGTCGGCGCGCACCGGCACGTATTTGAGGATCGCGTCGAACAGCGGTTTCATGTTGTCGCTCTTTTGCGCGAGGTCGGTCGTCGCCCAGCCTTCGAGCGCCGAGGCGTAAATGATCGGGAAGTCGAGCTGGTCTTCGGTGGCGCCGAGCTTGTCGAACAGATCGAACGTGTGGTTGATGACCCAGTCCGGGCGCGCGCCGGGGCGGTCGACCTTATTGACGACGACGATCGGTTTCAGGCCGAGCGCCAGCGCCTTGCGCGTGACGAAGCGCGTTTGCGGCATCGGCCCTTCGACTGCGTCCACCAGCAACAGCACGCCGTCCACCATCGACAGCACGCGCTCGACCTCGCCGCCGAAATCGGCGTGGCCGGGAGTGTCCACGATGTTGATATGTGTACCTTGGTAGGTGACCGCGCAGTTCTTGGCGAGAATGGTGATGCCGCGTTCTTTTTCGAGGTCGTTGCTGTCCATCACGCGCTCTTCGATGTGCTGGTGCGCGGCGAACGTGCCGGACTGGCGCAGCAGCTTGTCTACCAGCGTGGTTTTGCCGTGGTCGACGTGGGCGATGATCGCGATGTTGCGGATGGCTCGCATAAGTTTAAAGGCGGTTCGAAAAAGCGCGCGAGTATAGCACAGGCGGTGCCAATCCCTTGATTTGCTAATATTTGCAGCTAAAATTAGCTAATTCCGTGTTTTTTCTGTATAGTGCGCGCACCTCGAAGCAACTTGGCTGATTTTAGTTGCAGTATTTAGTTGCAGTAATTCGAGGTGCATCTGTCCCTGACCTCCAGTCCCGATTCGGGACGTTTCGATTCAGCTTCCTTCTCACGAATAGCTGCTTCCGCCACGGTTAGCGACGATACCCGTGCGCCGGCCGCGTTTGCTTTGCTTGTCTTAAGCATTCTGCAGCAATAGTGCTTTGCCTGCGCGTTCATTCGTGTTTTATTTTGAGAAAGAAGTTGAATAATGTCGTTCCAATCTTTGAATTTGAATCCTGCGATTTTGCAGGCGCTGCAAGCCGCCGGTTATACCGAACCGACGCCCGTACAGGCGAAGGCGATACCTGAAGCGGTCGCGGGCCATGATCTGATGTGCTCGGCGCCGACCGGTACCGGCAAGACCGCGGCGTTCGTGCTGCCCGCGTTGCAGCGTCTGGCGCAACCTTCGACCAGACATGGCCGCGGCCCGCGCGTGCTGGTGCTGACACCGACGCGTGAACTGGCCGTGCAGGTGACCAGTGCCGCCGATAAATACAGCAGGTTCCTGCGCCGCCTCAGCATCGGCACGGTGCTCGGCGGCATGCCGTATCCGAAACAGCGCCGTTTGCTGGAACAGCCGCTCGACATTCTGGTGGCGACGCCGGGCCGCCTGATCGATTTCATCGAGCAGGGCAAGGTCGATTTCTCGCGCCTCGATCTGCTGGTGCTCGACGAGGCCGACCGCATGCTCGACATGGGCTTCATCAAGCCGGTCGAGCGCATCGCCGGCGCGACGCCCGCGACGCGCCAGACCCTGCTGTTCTCGGCCACGCTCGACGGCGGCATCGCCACGCTCGCGCGGCGGTTGCTGAAAAACCCGAAATTGATCGAAGTCGCGGCGCCGAAAGCGCGCCACGAAAACATCGAACAGCGTCTGCATCACGTCGACGACGGCGGCCACAAACACCGGCTGCTCGATCATCTGCTGCGGCTTGATGATGTCGATCAGGCCATCGTGTTCACCGCGACCAAACACGGCGCCGACCGCCTGGCCGACAAGCTCTACGATAACGGCCATGCGGTTGCCGCGCTGCACGGGAATATGAACCAGTCGCAGCGCAATCGTACGCTGGACAAATTGCGCCGCGGCGACGTGCGCGTGCTGGTGGCGACCGACGTCGCCGCGCGCGGCATCGACGTGGCGAGCATCACGCACGTGTTCAACTACGATCTGCCGAAGGCCGCCGAAGATTATGTGCATCGCATCGGCCGCACCGGCCGCGCCGGCGCGTCGGGCATCGCGATTTCATTTGCGGGGCCGGAGGACGGGCGTCAGCTTAAACAGATCGAGCGCTATACCGGCAATCAAATCACGCGGCACGTGATCGAGGGTCTCGAACCCAGCCTCAAACCGGTCGCGCCGAACGGCGACCGCAAGCATTACGGCAAGCAGCACAAGCCGCGTCACGGTTTTGGCAATAACGGTGGCAACGGCGGTGCGCGCCGGAACCACGGCGGTGGCCGTGCATCCGACGGCAATCGCGGACGTCAGACGCGCGATTTCGGCGGCCGCGGGCGGTAACAGCAAATAACGGATTCTCTTTCCGGGCGGGCCGATTGACAGGCCCGGGCAGCGCACCTATGCTGCCGGGACTGGCGGTTGCGGATTTTTATCTGTGATTATCCGTGGTTTCTTGGTTCCCCAGTTCCGGCGATGAACGGGGCGTGCATGAGATCGGCGTGGCGGGTCTGCGCCGCGCTGCTGCTCGTGGCGTGCGCGCTGTCCGGCGCTCAGGCGCAGGAGTTTTCCGGGCCATTCACGCAAGGGCTGTTGTGGCGCGTCGAGAAAAGCGGCGTCGCGCCGAGCCATCTGTTCGGCACCATTCATATTGATGACAAGCGCGTAACGATGCTGCCGGATCCGGTGCGCCGCAGCTTCGACGACGCGCGATCATTCACGATGGAGGTATCGCTCGACGACTCCAGTCTGCTCACGTTGGGTACGCGCATGGTGTACGACGACGGCCGCACGCTGCAGGAGGCGACCGGTCCCGAGCTGTACCGCCGGATCGTGCCGATCATGGAGCAGCACGGCGTGCCGGAAGCGCTGCTGGACGCGTTCCGGCCGTGGGCGGTGACCCTGATGCTCGAGGTACCGCAGCGGAATTCGCTCGAAGTGCTCGATCTTATGCTCTATCAGCAGGCGCAGGAGCAGGGCAAGCCGGTTTACGAGCTTGAATCCGCGGACGAGCAGATTTCCATTTTTTCGGACATGTCCGAGGCGGATCAGATCATGATGTTGCGCGATGCAGTCGATACCTATCGCGACCTTTCACAACAAACCGAAAAGCTGGTGCAGGCCTATCTGGCGCGCGATCTCGCCGAGATGTGGAAAATCAATCAGGAGTCGGCGGGCGGCGACGCCGATCTGAAAGACGCGAGCGAGCGCTTCGAGCGGAAACTGCTGGATGACCGCAACGTGCGCATGGTCGAACGCATGCAGCCGCAGTTGCAGCAGGGCGGCGCGTTTGTCGCAATCGGCGCGCTGCACCTCTACGGCGCACGCGGCGTGCTGGCGTTATTGCAGCGCGCGGGATGGAAAGTGACGCGGGTTTACTGACGCAGCGAATTGTGCGCCGCCAATGCTGCATCGAGCCGCTGTTGGGCGGCGGCGACCGCGTTTTCCAGTGCCTGGATGCGGGTGAAATAGTCGTCGGTCAGGCGGGTGCCGCCGCCGACCTTGCCGATGCGCTCGCCCGGCAGCGGCTCGCGGCCTGCTTCGAGCGCCGCTTTTGCCTGATCCAGCGCCTGCTTGGCGTTTGCAATCTCGGCGTCGGCTTCATCGGGCTGTGGCGCGGCCTGCGTTGTATCGTCACCGCCCTGTATCGGGGGCACGATATTCAGCGCCGGCAACTGGACCTGCTCCACCTTGGCTGCGCCGGGCGCCGGTTTGTCGCCGTAAATGATGCGCCCGTCCGGCATGATGGAGCGGTAGACATTCGGCTGTTGTTGTGCCGCTGCCACCAGCGCTACGGCCGACAGCACAAGCGCGCAAATGGTTTTCATGCCGTCAATCTGGAGACTAAGTGGCAGATTGTCAAGACCAATTGTTCCGGCGCCTGTTGCATAAACTAACCGGCGGGCGAAAGCGATAAAATAACATTCATGTTTCAGCCGCCGTTTGTTCACCTGCGTCTGCACAGCGAATATTCGGTGACGGACAGCGTCGTGCGTCTGAACGACGTCGTCGCGGCCGCCGCCGGCGACCACATGCCGGCGCTTGCGCTGACCGACCTCGGCAATGTGTTTGGGCTGATCAAGTTCTATGAGGCGGCGCGCAAACGCGGCATCAAACCGATCGTCGGCTGCGAGGTCTGGATCGAGAATGCGTCCGCCCGCGACCAGCCGCATCGCCTGTTGTTGCTGTGCCAGACCCGCGCCGGCTACCGCAATCTGTGCGAGCTGGTGACGCGCGCCTACCGCGAAAACCAGTACCATGGCCGTGCCGAACTCAAGCGCGAATGGTTTGACGCCGCGGCGGCGGAGGGATTGATCGCGCTGTCGGGCGCGCATCTCGGCGACGTCGGCGCCGCGCTGCTGGCGGGCAACGCCGGGCAGGCAGAGCGGCTGGCGAACGGCTGGGCGCAGGCGTTTCCTCAACGCTATTACCTCGAACTGCAGCGGTTGCCGCAGGCGCCGGACGGCGCGCAGATCGAAACCTGCGTCCAGCATACTTTGCAGCTGGCCTCCAAACTCAAGTTGCCGGTGGTCGCGACCCATCCGGTACAGTTCCTCAAGCCCGATGATTTCACCGCGCACGAAACGCGCGTCTGCATCGCCGAAGGCTACACGCTCGCCGATCAGCGCCGCCCGCGGCGCTTCAGTGCCGGGCAGTATTTCAAAAGCCAGCCCGAGATGCGGGAACTGTTCGCCGATATCCCGCAGGCGCTGGCGAACGCGGCCGAAATCGCGAAGCGCTGCAACGTCACGCTCGATCTCGGCAAACCGCAGTTGCCGGAATTTCCAGTGCCTGAAGGCATGGATCGCGAACTGTACCTCCGCCATTGCGCACAGGAAGGGCTGGGACGGAGACTCAAGCTCCTTTATCCGGATGGAGATGAAGCGGATCGACAGTGGAAAGACAGATACCAGGCCCGACTGGAGTTTGAGATCAAAGTCATCAATCAGATGGGATTCGCCGGCTACTTCCTGATCGTCGCCGATTTCATCAACTGGGCGAAATCGAACGGCGTGCCGGTCGGCCCCGGACGCGGCTCCGGCGCCGGCTCGCTGGTCGCCTACGCGCTCGGCATCACCGAACTCGATCCGTTGCGCTACGGCCTGCTGTTCGAGCGCTTCCTGAATCCCGAGCGGGTTTCGATGCCGGACTTCGACATCGACTTCTGCCAGGACGGACGCGACCGCGTGATCGACTACGTGAAACGCAAGTACGGCGCGGAGTCGGTGTCGCAGATCGTGACTTTCGGCACCATGGCGGCGAAGGGCGTGGTGCGCGACGTCGGTCGCGTGCTCGATCTCGGCTATAACTTCTGCGACCAGATCGCGAAGCTGATCCCGTTCCAGCCCGGCCAGCACATCACGCTTGCCAGGGCGCGCGAAATGGAGCCGCTGCTGCGCGAGCGCGAGCAGAACGAAGAAGAAGTGCGCGAACTGCTCGCGCTCGGCGAACAACTCGAAGGCCTGACGCGCAACGTCGGCATGCATGCGGGCGGCGTGCTGATCGCGCCCGGCAAGCTGACCGATTTCTGTCCGCTTTACATCGCCGGCGATGCGGCCGGCGCGGTATCGCAGTTCGACATGAAGGACGTCGAAGCGGTCGGTCTCGTCAAGTTCGATTTCCTCGGCCTGACCACGCTGACGATACTCGACTGGACGCTGCGCTTCATGCGCCGGCTCGATCCCGCGTCGACGCTGAAGCTCGAGGACATTCCGCTCGACGACGCGGCGACTTACAGGACCTTCGCGAACGGCGACACCACCGCGATCTTCCAGTTTGAATCGCGCGGCATGCGGGAACTGCTGAAACAGGCGCGGCCCGACCGTTTCGAGGACATCATCGCGCTGGTCGCGCTGTACCGCCCCGGACCGATGGACCTGATTCCAGAATTCGTCGAACGCAAGCACCGGCGCAAACGCGTCGAGTATCCGGATCCGCGTGTAGAAGCGGTGCTCGCCGAAACCTACGGCATCATGGTGTATCAGGAGCAGGTGATGCAGATGGCGCAGATCATCGGCGGCTACAGTCTGGGCGCCGCCGATTTGTTGCGCCGCGCGATGGGCAAGAAAAAACCGGAAGAGATGGCGCAGCAACGCGCCGTCTTCCGCGAGGGCGCCGCGAAGAACGGTCTCAAACAATCCAAGGCCGACGAACTGTTCGACCTGATGGAGAAGTTCGCGGGCTACGGCTTCAACAAGTCGCACGCCGCGGCGTACGCGCTGGTCGCCTATCAGACCGCGTACTTCAAGACCCACCATCCGGCCGCGTTCATGGCGGCCAACCTGTCGGCGGTGATGGGCGATACCGACAAGGTCAGGCAGTTTTACGAGGACGTGCGGGGCAGCGGCGTTACGGTGCTGGCGCCGGATATCAACCGCGGCGAGTACCGCTTCGTGCCGATCGATACCGGGACCATCAGCTACGGGCTGGGCGCGGTCAAGGGCACCGGCGAAGCGGCGATCACCGCGATAGTTGCGGCACGCGCCGCCGGCGGGCCGTTCAGGAGCCTGTTCGATTTCTGCGAGCGCGTCGACAAGCGATTCATCAACCGCCGCGTGGTCGAAGCGCTGGTGCGGGCGGGAGCGTTCGATGCGATCGACAATCGCCGCGCGAACCTCCTGGCCTCGGTCGGCATCGCGCTCGAGAGCGCCGAGCAGGCGAGCCGCCACGCGCAGCAGGTGAGTCTGTTCGGCACGGCGGTTGCCGAGGAGCCGTTGCGGCTGATCGAGGCCCGGGCATGGTCGGATGCCGAGCGCCTGCTGAACGAAAAACTTGCGCTTGGATTTTATCTTTCCGGCCATCCATTCAGCACTTACCACGGCGAAATCAGGCAGTTCGTCCACACCACGCTCGATCAGTTGAAGCCGTCCGGCGAGTACGGCGGGGCGCAGAGCGTGCTGATCGCGGGCATCGTCGAAAGCATCCGCAAGCTGCAAAGCGCGCGCTTGGTGGCGCTGAATCTGAGCGACGGCACGGCGACGCAGGAAGTCACCGTCTACAGCGAAGTGTTCGAGCAGCACCGCAAACTCATCGTCGAGGACCAACTGCTGGTGGTCGAGGCCAAGGTGCGCACCGTGCGCCGCGGCGACGATCCGGACGCGGTGTTTCTGCGCATCAGTGCCGAAAAGATTTACGACCTGGCTGCCGCGCGCGGCCGTTTCGCCAGGCGCATGCGTCTCGAGATGAACGGGCAGGCGAACGCCGCCAAACTGAAGGAACTGCTCGCACCGTACTGCAACGGAACCTGCCCGGTGTCAGTCGTTTACTACAATCAGGACGCGCGCTGCGAGGTCGAACTGGGCGAAGCGTGGCGCGTGAACCTCAAGGATGATCTGCTGCAGTCGCTCACCGCGTGGTTGAGCGCCGAGAACATCGAGATCGTTTATCGGGAACGATCGCTCACTTAGACTTGGACGTTTGGTAGCTGATTACTGAACCGGTCCGGTGCGGGATCGCATGCCGATGTCGAGGCCCCACTCGATCAACCCGCGCAATATGAATACGACGGCGAAGCTCAACAGAAATCCGGCCATCACGTCGGCGGGGAAATGATCTCCCAGGCTGATGCGCGACATGCCCACCCACAACGCCAGGGCCGCCAGCAGGATGCGGTAGGGCCTGGCGGCGACGGGCCAGAAGCTTGCCGCGACCAGCATGATAAAGGCCGCGTGTCCGCTCGGCAGGCTGTGATCGAATTCCGGCGCCCCGACGACGCGGACGTCGCCGTTCAAGGCGACCAGCGGCCTTGGATAATCAAGCCAGGGTTTCAGAAAGGCGATGAGCTGACTGTCGACAAGGTAGCCCACGGCAAATACCGCCAGGGCTGTCAGCCATTTAATGGCGAGGCCGGATTGTTTTCGATCGCGAAACACCGCGACCAATCCGCAAATCGCCGCCGCCGCCAGGTAAAGCGGATAGTTGCGATGGTCGCCCAGCCGGGTACCGAACAGCATGACATTGTCGATCAGCGGTCCCCGCAGATCGTTGATCGCGTGAAAAAGCCAGGCATTGAGTCCCGCCCAGTCATAGAAAACAAACTTCATGCGGGATCCCGCGTTATCCGATCCAAGCCAACGCCCAGAGGCCCGCACCCGCCGCGGCGGACAGTCCCGCGAGGACGAACAGCCAGCGCGCCCGCGTCAACACGGTGATCGAGGCCAGCGATATCGCAATCTGCAAAAACGTCATCGCCTGCGCCAGCTTGTGATGCGGGCGCAGCGCCTTATCGCTTTGTTCGTCGGCGGCATGAGAAGCGGACTCCAGCTTGTCGGCCTGCTGTTTGATCTCCGTCTTTTCCTGCGCGTATTTCTGTATCAGAGCCTCGTATTCGGCCTTCCTGCCCGGCGGAGCAAGATCGCGCGCCAACTCCATCAAATGGCCCTTCGTGCTCTTGGCCTGATAGTAATTCCACTGATCCGAGGCCTGGGATTTTTTCAGAATCGCCTCGTTTTTATAAAGCAATGCTTCGTTCTGGGTGGCGCCGCCCTGATAGCTGACGATGGCACCGAGGGTGGACAGGATCGCCGTAAAGATGGCGACGGACTGGGCAAGGCCGGGACCATGATGGGCGGCGTGCTCGACCGCGTGCTCGTGAGCGCCATGTACATGAAAACCGTTTTCTGACACGAAGCCTCCTTTTACAGAGCTGGATGAACGGGAACGGCGCATCTGCGCCAATCTTCACGCCAGACTGCGCTAATAGGAGCATAATTATAGATGGTGAACGTTATAACAAGGAGGAAGCCATGAAACTGTTGAAAGCCCATCGGTTGTTGTCATATGCGCAGTTAATCGTGTTCGCTTCCGCGGTGATGCTGCCGTTGCAGCCGGCCGCGGCGGCAAACGAGCAGCAGGAACTGGTCGCGAAAGCGGAAGCCACATTCAATCATTTCAGACATGATCCGAACATGAGATGGTTCCGCGACAATATTGGCAAGGCCAAGGCAGTATTGATCGCGCCCGAAATCGTCAAGGCCGGGTTCATTCTCGGTGGCTCCGGCGGGCGCGCGGTACTGCTGGCGCGTGACCCGAAGACCGGCGAATGGCGGGGGCCGGCGTTTTATTCGATGTTCACGCCGAGCGTCGGGCTGCAGGCGGGCATCGCGGTGTCCGAAGTGGTGACTCTGGTGATGACGGACAAGGCGCTGAACGGCCTGCTGGCGACGTCGTTGAAAATGGGGGGCGACGTCAGCATCGCCGCCGGTCCGGTCGGCGAGGGCGCGGCGGCGAACGTGGACGCCGACATGATCGCCTATGTCCGTTCCAAGGGCATCTACGGCGGCGTCAGCCTGAGCGGCACGGCAGTCAAAACCAGCGACGAATGGAACGAGGCGTTTTATAGTCAGCCGGACGTGCTGCCGCCGGACATCCTGATCCGCGGCACGGCGGTCAGCGCCGGGGGCGAAAAACTGCGCGGGATGCTGACAGCGGCTACCAGGTGATACTTCCGCTGCGGGCGGCGGAAGAGGCCGGGAGTGGCGGTTGGCTGACCGCGGCGATGATCTTCTCCGTCAATCGCCCGACAGGATGTCGAAGCGGTCGAATTCGCCGTCCGAGTCGGAAATCGCGACGTGCCTGACCTCCGCCGCAGGTGGCCCGCGGCGCGCCCATGAGATGACTTTCTCGACCGCCTCGCGCGGACCGGACAGGGTCGCCTCGACGCTGCCGTCGCCGCAGTTGCGCACCCAGCCGGTGACGCCGAGTCCGCGCGCCTTGTCGTTCATGTAATAGCGGAAGCTCACGCCCTGCACGCGGCCGGTGATTTTCAGGTGTTTGACCATGCAGTTCCCGAGATGGCTGGAAATTACACGCGTGTACCGCTTATGGATTTTTCCTGCGATGTCCGTGACGAGATCGCGGTCAGAATGCCCTGCATGATCGCGGTCGGCGTCGGCGGACAGCCGGGTACGGCGACATCGACCGGGATCACATTCGACACACGTCCGCAGCTTGCATAATTTTCACCAAAGATTCCGCCATTGCAGCCGCAGTCGCCAATCGCGACCACCAGTTTGGGATCGGGCGTGGCCTCGTAAGTCCGCCTTAATGCGATCTCCATATGGCGCGCCACCGGGCCGGTCACCAGCAGCAAGTCGGCGTGACGCGGGCTGGCGACGAACCTGATGCCGAGGCATTCAAGGTTGTAGTGAGGGCCATTGGTCGCGTGGATTTCAAGTTCGCAGCCGTTGCACGAACCGGCGTCCACATGCCGGATCGCGAGCGCGCGGCCGAAGTGCCTGAGAATGACGTCCCCCAGTTGTTGCTTGACCTGCCGCAACGCCTGATCAGGATGCGGCGCGGGTTCGGTCACGATGCCGACGTCAACGATTTGTTTGAGCAGGCGATACATGTCAGAGGTCGTGCCCGCTATAGGACAGGTTGAACGATTTGTTGATCAGCGGAAAATCCGGAACGATGTTGCCAAGCACCGCGCGCTCGAGCAGCGGCCAGTTTTGCCACGACGGATCGTGTGGATGCAGCCGGTGGATACGGTTGGCTTCCGCAGTTTCAAGGGCGATCAGCACTTCGCCGCGCCAGCTTTCGACCCAGCCGATCGCGCGTTTGCCGGGCACCGCTTGCGGTACGGTCATGCGGATCTCGCCGGGCGGCAATTGCCGCGCCAGCATTTCCACCAACCGTATCGATTCGGCGATTTCGTCGAAGCGCAGCGCGACGCGCGCGGCAACATCGCCGCGCGTGTGCGTGGCGATCGCCGGCGCGAGCTCGCGGTACGGCGCAACCGGATAATCGGCGCGCAAATCGCGGGCAATACCGCTCGCGCGCCCGGCCAGTCCGATGAGCCCCATTTTTTCGGCCAGCTGCGGCAATACCTGGCCGGTCATGATGAAACGGTCCTGGGCGCCGGCGTGTTCGTCATAGATGGCGCGCAGCGTCGATGTTTCGCTGCGGATGTTCGCCAGCTGTTCCAGCAGCCGTTGCACCTGCGGGTGCGCCAGATCGCGCGCGACGCCGCCGGGAACGATGATGTCCATCAGATAGCGGTGGTCGAACAGTTCCGCGTTGAGCCGCAGGAGGTACTCCTTCAGGCGCCAGAACTGGAAAAAGCCGAACGATAGCGCGACATCGTTGCCGAGATAGCCGAGGTCGCCCAGATGGTTGGCGATCCGTTCCAGTTCGAGCAGGATGCCGCGCAACGCGAGCGCGCGCAGCGGCGGCTCGATTGCCGCCGCACTTTCGGCCGCCATCGCGTAGGCCCACGCGTAGGCGACGGCCGCATCGCCCGAGATACGTCCGGCGAGCTTCGCGCCGTCTTCGATCGTCATCGCTTCGAAGCGTTTTTCAATGCCCTTGTGCTTGTAGCCGAGGCGTTCTTCCAATCGTAAAATTTTCTCGCCGACGATGGAGAAACGGAAATGTCCCGGCTCGATGATGCCGGCATGCACCGGGCCGACCGGGATTTCGTGCACGCCTTCGCCTTCGACCTTCACGAACGGATAGTGGTCGACAGCGGGCGGGAAACGGCTGGCGGCGGCAAAATCCTTGCGCAGGGGGAATACACCCTCCGGCCAGGCACCGTGGCGCAGCCATTTGCGCTGATCGCGCTCATCCTGTGCCGCGATGCCGAGAAGATCGTGCGTTGCACGCTGCATGCGGTTTGCGGCGGGAAAGATGTCGGCGATTCCCGGATAGCGTGGCTGTACTTGGGGGAGCAGGACAGTCAGCCACAGCAAGCCTGTGGGTAACGCGAGCGCAACATGCAATGCGTAGCCAGCCGCGCGCGTCGTCTCATCGCTGCCCCACAACGCGACCAGGCGCGCCTTCCGCGTGCGCGCCCGTTCGCATACGCCGCGCAGTTGGGCCGCTTTGATCATGGCATGAAACGCCGGCATCGCGCCGGCGAGCGGCGCCGCCGTGATACCCAGATCGTCGAACAGTCCGTTCATTTTTTACCCGATCAGTGCCGCCGCCTGCCGGTACCACTCGGCGAGATAGGGCGGAATATAGAGACCGAGCATCAAGACGATCGCAAGGTGAACAAACACCGGCACCAGCGTCGGCGAATGCGGCAGGCGCTGCGCGGTCGTTTCGCCGAACACCATCGGCTGCATGCGGCCGAACACTGCGGCGAACGCGACGCCGAGCGCAACCAGCAAAAACGGCGTTGCCCATGAATGCTCGTGCATCGCGGTGGTCAGCATCATGAATTCGCTGGTGAACACGCCGAATGGTGGCATGCCGAGGATCGCGAGGCTGCCGAGCGCCAGCCCCCAGCCGATCATCGGATTGGTATGCATCAGGCCGCGGATGCCGTCCATGTTCTGCGTACCGGTTTTCTGGGTGGCGTGGCCGACGGTGAAGAAGATTGCGCTCTTGGTCAGCGAGTGCACCGTCATGTGCAGCAGCCCGGCGAACGTTGCCACCGCGCCGCCCATGCCGAACGCGAAGGTAATGATGCCCATGTGCTCGATCGAAGAGTAGGCGAACATGCGCTTGATGTCCTTCTGGCGCGACAGGAAGAACGCCGCGACGACGACCGAGACCAGGCCGAAGCCCATCATCAGGCCGCCGGAGAAATTATGCCCGAGCGCGCCGTCGACCAGCATCTTGTTGCGCACCACGGCGTAGAGCGCGACGTTCAGCAGCAGGCCCGACAGCACGGCCGAGATCGGCGTCGGGCCCTCGGCGTGCGCGTCCGGCAGCCAGTTGTGCAGCGGCACCAGACCGACCTTGGTGCCGAAGCCGACCAGCAGAAAGATGAACGCGAGCGACAGCACCGTCGGTTCCAGTTGCCCGCGCACTTCATGCAGGTGCGTCCACAACAGCGCGGTGCCGCCGGGGCCGAGCACTTTTTCCGCGGCGAAATAGAGCAGGATGATGCCGAACAGCGCCTGTGCGAGGCCGACCGAACACAGGATGAAATATTTCCACGCCGCCTCGAGGCTCGCCGGCGTCCGGTAGAGGCTCACCAGCAGCACCGTCGACAGCGTCGCGCCTTCCATCGCGACCCACATGATGCCGACGTTGTTGGCGAGCAGGCACAGCAGCATCGTGAAGGTGAACAGCTGGTACATGCTGTGATAAAGCCGCAGCCGTGAAGCGTTGAGACGGCCGTGATGGACTTCGATCCGCATGTACGGCCGCGAAAACAGCGCCGTGGTGAACGCGACAAAAGCGGTCAGTGCGACCAGGAATACGTTGAATGGGTCGACGAAGAATTGCTCGTTGAGGGCGGTCATCGGCCCGCCGGCGACGACGCGCGCGGTCAGCAGTGCGGCGGCGATGAAAGTGGCACAGCTCATCAGCGCGTTGAGTTCCGGTGCGCGGCGCCGGTGCCCGAACAACGCCAGCATGAAAGCGCCGACGAGGGGAACGCCGAGAACGAATGCGATTTCCATGTCAATCCTGCTTCAGCTTTTCCATGTGCCGGATGTCGAGGCTGTCGAACTGGTCGCGGATATGGAAAAAGAAGATCCCGAAAATGAAAGTCCCCACCAGCACGTCGAGCGCGACGCCGAGCTCGACCACCAGCGGCATGCCGTAGGTGGCGCTGGTGGCGGCGAAGAACAGGCCGTTCTCCATCGCCAGGAAGCCGATCACCTGCGGCACCGCCTTGCGGCGCACGATCATCATCAGGAACGACAGCAGCACGCTCGCCAGGGCGATGCCGAGCGTCGAGCGCGTGACCGTGCTCGCCAGTTGCGAGATCGGGGCGCCGAGCGCGAACGCCAGAATCACCAGGCCGATGCCGACCAGCATCGTGGTCGGGATGTTGATCAGCGTCTCGATATCCCAGCGTACGTTGAGGCGGTCGATCAGCCGGTGCAGCACGCGCGGGATCAGTATCACCTTCAGCAGCACGGTCAGCAGCGCCGACCAGTAGAGATGCGCCTGGCCAGTGGACCAGGCAACGATCGTGGTGGAGACCGCGAGCGTCGCGCCCTGCCACGCGTAAAGGTGGATCAGCGACAGGATGCGCCGCTGCGACAACATCGCGAACGCGAGCAGCAGCAGGAACACCGCGAGCAGATTGACGAGTTGGCCGGACAGTGGCATCGGCGTCAGCCCTTGACCAGAAAGTGGGTGAGCATGCCGATCACCGCGAGCAGGAACGCGCCCGACAGGAACTCCGGCGCCAGGAACAAACGCAATTTTGCCAACAGCGTTTCGATCAGCGCGAGGCCGGCGCCGGCGAGCGCAAGCTTCGCGGCGAGCGCTCCGAATGCGAGCGGCAGCCCCGACCAATCACCCGCCGCCGCGATGCCCCACGGCGCGAACAGCGCGATGCCGATGGTCATGTAGGCGAACAGCTTGATCGCGGCCGCCCACTCGATCAGTGCGAGGTGGCGCGCCGAGTACTCGAGAATCATCGCCTCGTGGATCATGGTGAGCTCCAGATGCGTGGTTGGATTATCGATCGGGATGCGCGCGTTCTCGGCCAACATTACCATCACGAACGCTGCGGCGGCGAAGGCGAGGCCCGGATAAATCGCGAACTCGTGATGCGCGAGCGTGTCGACGATGGTGGTGAGCTGGGTCGAGCCGGAGATGAACGCGGCGGTGAACAGCGCCATCAGCATCGCCGGCTCGGCGAGAAAGCCGATCAGCATTTCGCGCCGAGCGCCGAGGCCGCCGAACGAAGTGCCGATGTCCATCGCCGCAAGTGCCGAGAACACGCGCGCGAGAGCGAACACGCCGACCAGCGCGATGATGTCGGCGGCGGGCGCGAACGGCAGGCCGGTCGCCAGCACCGGCACGATGCCGGCGGCGAGCCACATGCAGCCGAACAGTATATAAGGCGTGATACGGAAAATCGGCGAGGCGTCGCGCGCGATCACCGCGTCCTTGTGGAAAAGTTTCGCCAGCGTGAAGTACGGCAGCAGCAGCGACGGCGCCGAGCGGTTCTGCAGCCAGGCGCGGCACTGATCGACCCAGCCCATCAGCAGCGGCGCGGCGAGCACCACGAACACCGACTGCAGGATCTGAAAGGCGATGCCCGGCGCGTGCGTCATCGGACGAACACCAGCAGTGCGATCAGGGTGAGGAAGCTGTAGAGCAGGTAGATGCTGATGCGGCCCTGCTGCAGCAGCGCGATCTTGGTCGAGACGAATTCCGCGAGGTGCGCCACCGGCAGATACAGCCAGTACCAGTGACGGTCCTCGATTTTGAGGAAATAGCGCGGCGCCACGTCATCCGGTCCGGGCAGTTCGCGCTGCATGCGGTAGACCGGCCCGAACACATGGCGGATCGGCTGGCCGAACGCGTCCGCCGTGTCCTGCATGCGCGAGGTCTGCTCGGGAAAACCGCAATCCCACGGGTCGGCAACGCGCACGCGGCCGTGATAGAAGCGGCGTACCAGCAGGAACGCGAGCAGTGTCACGCCGACGATCACCGCGAGGAAAATGAGCGGCGAATAGCTGGCCTGCTCGGGCGCGGTCGGCACCAGCCACAGCCAGCTCGATTCCAGCGCGGCCTCCGACAGGCCGTGGCCGGTGAGCGATGCGCTGACCTGGTTCAGCATCAGCAGAAACGACGCCGGAAACAGGCCGAGCACGAAGCAGCCGGCGGCGAGCCACGCCATGCCGTAGCGTTCCCAGCCGCCGGCGTCATGGCCGCCGCCGTGCGCCGGCGTGCCGCCGTGCGTGTCGCGCGCGCGGCCGAGAAAAGCGATGCCGTAGACTTTGACAAAGCACATCGCGGTGAGCGCGCCGGCGAGCGCGAGCACCGCAGCGTAGAGCGGGATCAGATTGCGCACCGTGCCGTTCGGCAGCAGCGGCGCCTGCAGCGCGGTCTGGAAGGTGAGCCACTCGGAGACGAAACCGTTCAGCGGCGGCAGCGCCGAGATCGCGAGCGCGCCGATCAGAAAGTAGAACGCGGTCTTCGGCATCTTGCGGATCAACCCGCCCATCTCGTTCAGGTTGCGCAGTCCGGTCGCGTGCAGGATCGAACCGGCGCCGAGGAACAGCAGCCCCTTGAACACCGCATGGTTGAGCGTGTGATACAGCGCGGCGATCAGGCCGAGCGCGCCCGCCGCCGGCTGGCCGAGGCCGATGAACACCATCGAAAAACCGAGACCGAGCAGGATGATGCCGATGTTTTCGATCGAGTGATAGGCGAGCAGCCGCTTGAGGTCGTGCTGCATCAGTGCGTAGAGCACGCCGAACAGCGTGGTGCCGGCGCCGACCAGCAGAACGAGCATGCCCCATTCCCAGCGCACGCCGCCGATCAGGTCGTAGATCACGCGCACCATGCCGTAAATCGCGGTCTTGATCATGACGCCGCTCATCAGTGCCGATACCGGCGACGGTGCCGCCGGATGGGCCTCCGGCAGCCAGGCGTGCAGCGGGATCACGCCGGCCTTGGCGCCGAAACCGAAGAAGGCGAGCAGGAACGCGACGCTGGCCCAGAACGGCGGCAATTGCGCGACGCGCAACGCGGCGAAGGTATAGTCGCCGTGACCGCCGTGCAGCACGCCGAAGGATAGCAGGATCGCGAGCGCGCCGAGGTGTGCGAGTAAAAGGTAAATGAAGCCGGCCTTGCGAACCTTGGGTTGCCCGTGATCGGTAATGACGAGAAAGTACGACGACAGCGCCATCGTCTCCCACGCCACCATGAAAAAGTAGGCATCGTCGGCGAGCAGGACGAACGCCATGCTGGCGAGGAACACGTGGTACTGCAGGCAGATCAACGTCAGCCGGCCGGAGGTTTCGGTACGGAAATAGCCTGCCGCGTAAACCGAGATGCCGGCCGCGACCGCGCCGAGCAGCAGCAGAAAAAAACCGGACAGGGCATCGATGCGCAGATGAAACGGAAGACCAGGCAGTCCAAGCGGCAGCGTCATGCTCTGCGGCGGCAGCCAGATCGCCTGCAGGCCGCAGGCGGCAAGTGCAAGGCCGATCAGGGCGCCGAGCGGAAATATCAGCCGGCGCGCAACGTAAGCATTGCCGGCGGGCATGAGCGACAGCAGCGCAAGCGCGAGCCAGGCGAGAGCGGCAGCGAGCGCGCCGGAAAGCGGCGTCAACGCCGGGTGCATCTCACTCATGCCCGTAATCCATATCCGCCATTATTTCACTTTCATGCCCGGCTGCGCGCCGCTGTCGGGCGACAGCAGATAAATTCCGGGGGTCTCACCGGAAGCGGCGAGCACCATGCCTTCGGACAAGCCGAACTTCATCTTACGCGGCGCGAGATTGGCGACCACGACCACCAGCCTCCCGACCAGCGTCGCCGGATCGTACGCCGACTTGATGCCGGCGAACACGGTGCGCGTGCCGAGCGCGCCGACGTCGAGCGTGAATTTGAGCAGCTTGTCCGCGCCTTCGACGTGCTCGGCATTGACGATTTTCGCGATCCGCAAATCGATTTTCGAGAAATCGTCGATCGAAATTTTCGCATTCGCGGTTTGCGCAGCTGCGTCTGTATTTCTTCCCTCTCCCGCCGGGAGAGGGACAGAGGGTGAGGGAGATTTTTCCATAATTGTGTTCCAGAGGGTTTCCATGACTGCATCGGTTTGTTGTAGCACATCGTTGTTCCAGAAACGCAGCACGCTGATGCCGAAATTGTCGAGAGCGGCGGCCCTCGTTTCATCACGCTTTGCTTGTTCCTGATGCTGGCCGCCATCGAGTTCAATGGCGAGTTTCAATTCGTGACTGTAGAAATCGAGAATGTACTGTTTGCCATCGGCCTCGATAGGGTGTTGTCTGCGGAACTTGGCATCTGCCAATCGGTGGTCGCGGATTAATGCCCACATCAACTGCTCGGCATCGGTTTGCTTTTGTCTCAACTCGCGAGCGTAGGTGAGCAGGTCTTGCGGGACCGGGCGTTTTTTCTGTTTTCCCTCACCCTTTGTCCCTCTCCCGGAGGGAGAGGGATTGTTTTGCCCTTCTCCCGCCGGCGACCGAAGGAAGTCCCCGTGGGAGAGAAGGGGCGGGGATGAGGGAAGCAGTGTTTCCCTGTTGGCGGCGACCAGCGCTTCGATTTGTCTGGGATCGATACGTGAAAATATATGAGAAAACTTTTTCGTGGCCAGAACATCCAAATTGTTTTCCCATTGATTCATGGGCAATCCAAAGAGATCTTCGACATGCTTTGCGGTTTGTGGAAGTATTGGCGCGAGATAAATGCTGATTTGTCGAAATGCGGTAAGCGCGACGCTGCATACTTGGTGCAAGAGCACGCGCTTTGCAGAATTTGTATCCGAGAATTTTGCCAATTCCCAAGGTTTGTTGCTGTCAACGTACTGATTCACCTGGTCGGCAAGAATCATGATCTCTCGAACCGCCTTGTTGTACTCGCGGCCTTCATAATTTTGTTCTATGACTGCCCTGACGCCGCGTATATGATTGACAAGCTTAAAACCTGGGGCGTCCCATTGGTGAGTTGTTTTGCCATCGAAGAATCTGGAAATAAAACCAGAGCATCTGCTGGCAATATTTACATATTTCCCGACTAAATCGCTGTTTACTCGCGCCACGAAATCATCGAGATTTAAATCAATATCCTCCATCGTGCCATTGAGCTTCGCGGCGTAGTAGTAGCGCAGCCACTCAGGATTGAGTCCTGCCTTGATGTAACTTTCGGCGGTGATGAAAGTACCGCGCGATTTCGACATCTTTTCACCGTTGACGGTCAGAAAGCCATGTGCATTGATCTGTGTCGGCGTGCGGTAGCCGGAGTTTTCCAGCATTGCCGGCCAGAACAGTGCGTGGAAATACAGGATGTCCTTGCCGATGAAATGCGCCATTTCGGTGTCGTGGCCGGGTTTCAGGAATTCATCCTGTTCGATCTCGCGGCCCCGCTTTTTTTCTTTTTCGACGTAGTTGGCGAAACTGCCGAAGTAACCGACCGGCGCGTCGAGCCAGACGTAGAAAAATTTTTTGCCATCGGTGCCGGGAATCGGAAAACCGAAGTACGGTTCGTCGCGCGAAATATCCCAGTCGGCGAGCTTGCCTTCGCCGGGATCGCCGAGCCATTCCTTCATCTTGTTCGCAGCTTCCGGTTGCAGCACGCCGCTTTGCTGGGTGAACTCGCGCAGGAATTCTTCGCAGCGCGGATCGGACAGCTTGAAGAAATAATGTTCCGATGCGCGTCGCTCGGGCGTTGCGCCCGATACCGTTGAATACGGATTCTTCAGATCGGTCGGCGCGTAAGTCGAGCCGCAGACTTCGCACGAATCGCCGTACTGGTCCCTGGCGCCGCACTTCGGGCACTCGCCCTTGATGTAGCGGTCGGGCAGGAACATCTGCTTGACCGGATCGTAGAATTGCTCGACCGAGCGGCGCGCGATCAGTTTTGCCTTGTCGAGTTTCTTGTAGATTTCCTCGCAGAACGCGCGATTCTCGGGAGAATCGGTCGTATAGTAATTGTCGAAGCTGACATGAAACGCATCGAAATCGCGCTTGTGCTCGTGCCAGACGCGATCTATCAATTGCTTCGGCGTGACGCCGTCGGCCTCGGCGCGCAGCATGATCGGCGTGCCGTGCGTGTCGTCGGCGCCGACGTAATGCACCTCGTGCCCTTGCATGCGCTGGAAACGCACCCAGATATCGGTCTGGATGTATTCGACGAGATGGCCGATATGGATCGGGCCGTTGGCATACGGCAAGGCCGAAGTGACCAGAATCCTGCGTGTCATAAGCATGGAATTGTAACTGATAAGACCGCGCCGGCCGCGCGGGTTTGATAGTCGCAGCGCGACGATTGTTCTAGAATCCCGCCCTTACCGGAGCAACCCGAATCATGGCAATCACCGAACAGCAAATCCAGGCCGCATTACAGGAGATCACCGACCCGAACACGGGCAAGGATTACGTTGCCGGCAAGGAAGCGAAGAACATCAGGATCGAGGGCGGCGACGTGTCGCTCGACATCGTGCTCGGCTATCCGGCCAAAACGCAGCTCGCGCCGATCCGCGAGCAGGTGACGGCCAGGCTCAAGGCGCTGCCCGGCGTTGGCAAGGTCAACGTCAACGTTTCGATGGGTATCGTCTCGCACGCGGTTCAACGCAACACCAAGCTGGTGCCGGGCATCAAGAACATCATCGCGGTTGCCTCGGGCAAGGGTGGCGTCGGCAAGAGCACGGTCGCGGTCAATCTCGCGCTCGCGCTGCGGGCCGAAGGCGCGACGGTCGGCATGCTCGACGCCGACATCTACGGCCCGTCGCAGCCGATGATGCTTGGCATCCACGGCAAGCCCGGCTCGAAGGACGGCAAGTCGCTGGAGCCGATGATGGGGCACGGCGTGCAGGCGATGTCGATCGGTTTTCTGGTGGATACCGAGCAGCCGATGGTGTGGCGCGGGCCGATGGTCACGTCGGCGCTGCAGCAGCTGCTCAACGATACGCGCTGGCGCGACCTCGATTATCTGGTGATCGATCTGCCGCCGGGCACCGGCGACATCCAACTGACGCTGGCGCAGGCGGTGCCGGTGACCGGTGCGGTAATCGTGACCACGCCGCAGGACATCGCGCTGCTCGACGCGCGGCGCGGCCTCAAGATGTTCGAAAAGGTCAGCATCCCGATCCTCGGCATCGTCGAGAACATGGCGACGCACATTTGCCCGCAGTGCGGCCACGAGGAGCATATCTTCGGCGCGGGCGGCGGCGAGCGCATGGCCAAAGATTATGGCGTCGAGCTGCTCGGCTCGCTGCCGCTCGATATCAAGATCCGCGAGCAGGCCGATTCCGGCCGGCCGACCGTGGTCGCCGCGCCGGACAGCCGGGTGGCCGACGCCTATCGCGCCATCGCGCGCCGCGTCGCAGTCAGAATTGCCGAACTGCAGCAAGATCGTACGAGCGTTTTTCCCAAGATTGTGGTACAAAATACCTAGCCTATGGAACCTGTTTTTGTCAGGTGGTAATGGCGGCGCGCCGGATTCTGGCTGTTGCCGGTGCATGCGCATTGCAGGGCTGCATTGTTTCAACGGTCGTCGGTACGGCGGTCGATGTCGGCGTCGAAGTAGTCAAAGTGCCGATCAAGGCCGGCAAGGCGGTGTATGACGCCGCGACGAGCGACAAAGAAAAAAACAACCAGGACAATGGCGCGCAAGACGATAAAAATGGCACTTCCGGCGCCCCTTCGTCTGCCGCTAATGTGAGCCGTCATCCATAGAAAGTTCATCCCCGGTATGTCCATCAAGTCCGACCGCTGGATCCGCCGCATGGCGCAGCAGCACCGCATGATCGAGCCGTTCGAGCCGAACCAGATCAAAGAGGTCAACGGTCAGCGCATCGTCTCCTACGGCACTTCGAGCTACGGCTACGATATCCGCTGCTCGAACGAATTCAAGCTGTTCACCGACATCAACAGCACTATCGTCGATCCCAAGAACTTCGACCCCAAGTCGTTCGTCGACGTCAAGGGTGACTCATGCGTGATTCCGCCCAATTCGTTCGCCCTGGCACGCACCGTCGAATACTTCCGCATCCCGCGCAACGTGCTGACGATCTGCCTCGGCAAGTCCACCTATGCGCGCTGCGGCATCATCGTCAACGTCACGCCGTTCGAGCCGGAGTGGGAGGGCTATGTGACACTGGAATTCTCCAACACGACGCCGTTGCCGGCCAAGATTTACGCCAACGAAGGCGTCGCGCAGGTGATTTTCTTCGAGTCCGACCCGGACGACGTGTGCGAGACCTCGTACAAGGACCGCGGCGGCAAGTATCAGGGGCAGCAGGGCGTCACGCTGCCCAAAATTTAGCCGGACGCGCGACCGGCGGGCGGTGACGGCGGACATTTCTCCTGAAAAATTTTTGTAAAAATCCGATAAAACCTCTTGATTCCTGGAACACTAGTCCTATAATTCGCGGAAATTTGCAGTTTTTTAAAAGAGTTGTTGAGCTAAAAGGAAGTGTCGTGAAGAACGGAAATGACCGCCGCATGGCGGATATTTTTTTGTGGAACATCCCGGAAACCTAGGTCTCAAGGAGAAATTTGATGGCCGTGCGCCCTGTCGCCGTTAAGAAGCCGCAACCTCTGCCCGAAAGCGACCTCCAGCTTTTCGACACCCACCCCGAAGTACGCCTGGACTTTGCCCAAGTCCAAAATGCGCTCAAAGCAGGCTATTCCAAGCCGTTCCTGCTTGTTGACACCGGCATCGTCCGCGTCAAAGCAAGACGTTTCAAAGTCGCAATGCCGCGCGTGCATCCGCACTACGCGGTCAAGGCCAATCCCGATCCGCGCGTGCTGAAGACGCTGATCGAGGAAGGTGTCGGCTTCGAGATCGCCTCCGTTGCCGAACTGGACCTGCTGCTCGGCCTCGGCGTGCCGGCGGCCGAAATCTACTACAGCAACCCGGTCAAATCGCGCGCCTCGATCGAATATGCGGTGGCGAAAGGCGTCGAGTGGTACGTGCTGGACAGCATCGAGGAACTGCGCAAGATTCACAGCATCAAGCCCGACGCCAAGCTCTATGTGCGCATCGAAGCGCCGAACGTCGGCAGCGACTGGCCGTTGTCCGGCAAATTCGGCGTCAAGAATGACGAGGTGGACGGTATCCTCGCCGAAGCCGTCGCGCTGAAAGCCGACCTGTGCGGCGTGACCTTTCACGTCGGCTCGCAGTGCCGCAACCCGGAAAACTGGCGCGTCGGCATCCAGAGCGCGAAGCGCGTGTTCAAGAAAATGCGGCTGGCCGGCATCAAACCGCGGCTGCTCAACATCGGCGGCGGCTATCCGGTGCGCCACGTCAAGCCGATCCCGGCGATCGAAAAAATCGCCGAAATCGTCAATCACGCGATCCGCGATATTCCGCAAAGCGTGCGCATCATGGCCGAGCCGGGACGCTATCTGGTGTCCGACGCCGGCTATTTCGTGTGCCGCGTGGTCGGCACCGCGACCCGCAGCGGCAAGCGCTGGATGTACTGGGACGCTGGCGTGTTCGGCGGCATCATCGAGACCACCGAAGGCATGCGCTACGACGTGCAGACCGACCGCAAGGGGAAAATGATTCCCTGGACGGTCGCCGGCCCGACCTGCGATTCGGTCGACGTTTGCATGCGCGATGAACTGTTTCCGCAGGACATGCAGGAAGGCGATTTCATCTATATCGCGAACGCCGGCGCCTACACCACCGCCTACGCGAGCAATTTCAACGGCTTTCCGCTGCCCGACGTGCGCGTGATTTAAAAGCGACCCCGGTTTCCCTGGGAAAAAGCGGGCTCGACTGAGCCCGCTTTTTATTTGTATTTGTTTTATTGCGGATGCCGCGCGGTATTATCACGCCATGGATGATTCCTTAACGGCGCTGCGTTCGGCGCTTCCCGAGATCGTCTGGCCGGCGATTCCGCCACCTGCCGGAGCAGCCTTGCTGGCGATGCAATATCAGTTGCAGCAAAGTCAGTGGTGGCCGGCAGAACGACTGCGTGCTCAGCAATTCCGGCAGCTTGATGTGTTGTTGCGTCACGCTTATGAGACCACTAATTATTATCGCCGCCAGCTCGACGGCATCGGGTTTACTGCCGACTGCGCATTGGACGAAGCCACATTTTCGCGCGTACCGTTGTTGACGCGCGCGCAATTGCAGCAGTCGTTCGGCGATTTGTGCAGCCGGCGCGTCCCGGCCTCCAGCGGCCGCACGGCTGAAAATATGACTTCGGGTTCGACCGGCATGCCGGTGCGTTTTCTGACCACGGAATTGACGGCTTTTTACTGGCGAGTATTTACACTGCGCGATCACTTGTGGCAGCGGCGCGATTTCAGCGGCAAGCTCGCAGCGATTCGACTCAAGGTCAAGGAGGGCGAGTGGCCGGGGTGGGGGCCGTCGGTCGATACAGTGATCCGATCAGGGCCCTCGGTGACGCTGGACATCAATCGTGACGTGGATGAACAGTTGCGCTGGCTGGAACAGCAAAACCCGGTTTATTTGTTGACCTTTGCCACCAATCTCGAGGCGTTGGCGCGGCGCTCGCTCGAACGCGGCGTCCGGCTGCCCGCGCTGCGCGAAGCGCGCGCCATCTCCGAAATGCTGCCGCCTGGGGTGCGCGCGCTGGTGCGCAAGGCTTGGGATGTGCCGCTGGTGGATTTGTACTCCTCGCAGGAGGTCGGCTATATCGCGCTGCAGTGTCCGGAGCACGAGCATTACCACATACAGTCTGAAAACGTTTTGGTCGAGTTATTGCGCGACGATGATCAACCATGCGCGCCGGGCGAGATCGGCAGAGTGGTGCTGACGACTTTGCATAATTTCGCGTTGCCGCTGATCCGCTACGATATCGGTGATTATGCCGAGGCCGGCGAACCGTGTTCATGCGGCCGTGGGTTGCCCGTGATTCGGCGCATCATGGGTCGCGTGCGCAATATGCTGCGCTTGCCCGGTGGCGGCCAGCACTGGCCGTCGCTCGGCATACTATCGGTGATGCCGGGAAGTCTGATCAAACAGTATCAATGCATACAACACACGCTGGAGCGGATCGAAGTACGACTGGTTACGGCGCGCCCGTTGACAAGCGATGAAGAGGGCAATTTGCGCGCTGCGATGACCGAAAAGATCGGACATTCATTTTTGATCGATATTACCTATTGCGACCAGATCGAGCGCAGCGCCAGTGGAAAATTCGAGGAATTCCGCTGCGAGATCGCCGGCGAATAAGAAAGAGAAAAAAGTGAGATTCGGTTTGTGCATGATCGTCAAGGACGAGCAGGACACGATTGCCGGTTGCCTCGACCAGATCATCGATGCCTGCGTCGATGTCGTGGTGGTGGACACCGGCTCGACCGACCGCACGCCGCAGATTCTCAGGGAACGCTACGGTATCACGCCGCTGCAACAGCCCCTGCTGGAAGCGCAGTGCTTCAGCAAGGCGCATGCGCGCAATCTGGCATTCGAAACGGTCGGCGCGCCGTGGATACTGTGTCTGGATGCCGACGAACGGATTACCGCGCAGGGGCTCGCCTTTCTGCAGGCGTTGCCGGAAGATGCCGGGCCTGCCGGATATTTTTGCGCATGGCACACCTACAAAAACGGCACCATGATCGAGGATTACAAGCTGCCTTTGTTCCGCAAGGGGTTGCGCAGTAGCGGTTGTGCTCATGAGAATATACAGACTATGGTGCGTGTCGCCGGTCTTGACGCATTGTGGCTGGAAGGACTGGTGATTTTGCACCATCCCGACCCGCGCAAGGAGCCATTCAAAGATGATTTTTATCTCCGTCGTTTGCTATGTGCGATCGAGCGTGATCCGACTTGGTATCGTTACCATTGGTTTCTGGGCCACAAGTACTACTTTTCCGGGAATATCGAGCAGGCCGGGCATTATTTGGCCACGGCATCTGATGCGGAATCGACCCGCTTCCCGGTCGAATGTCTGAACAGCAAGATGCTGCTGGCGGAAATTCATGCGCAGCGCGGCGAGCGTGAACAAGTCGAGCGCCTAGTGATGAGCGCGCGCGGTTTCTTGGCAAAAGTCGCCGACGATTTTGAAGTGAAAGTTAACTTCCGTCTGCGGCCGTGGTTCGAGCGCGCAGAGGTATTGATTGCCGCTGGTGAAATCTCAAATATACGTGCTTATGCTTTCCCCTATTGAACGAGCAGGCTGGATAAATGAACACAGGGGCCTCATAATTTACCGGTTGCTGAAAAACGTCTGCTTGTGGCAGCGGTCACGACCGGCCGGTTTCGGGCAAGCGATTCGGCAACATGAATTACCGCAACGTGCCGGGAGCGGACTGTCGAGAATGTTCTAAAGGTCGGTAAACCAATTTATTATATAGCTTGAAAAACAATGCCGCAGCATCAAAGAATATCATTACACAAAATCCGGAATGCCTTCTGATAACTCATCAGGATTTTGTATGGGAAAAAAACTGGTCATTCCAATATCTGAAATGGAATCATATGCAGAGATGGTTTATGTGGGCGATCGCCCGCGCCCATCCAGCACAACCTCGGTCTATCTCCTCGACCCCAGCACGCTGGTCTGCTGTCATTTCGATGGGTGCAAAATTTTACTTGTCCGATTTGACATGAATAGCGGCTCGTACCGTTTTTTGCAATGTTCCGATACTACCTTCAATCAACAAAAGGTTCAGACGGATTTGCTGGCAGGAGATGGAAACGGCAATCTTGCCGTCTCAAATGGGCATAAACAAACCTGTACACTTTACCGTTACGAGAATGAACAAATTAAGTTCGTCAGGGACTTGGGTCCGAAACTTGGCGACTTTGCTCATGGCATAAAGTTTTATACGCCGGATATCGTGGCGGTAACTTCGCGAGGGGACTGCGGCGGCACCTACTTCATCGATTGCAAAACAGGCAAGATCGTATACAAACTGCCGGCTCATGGGGTAAGCGTTCAGGATGTTTGCTTTCTGTCAAAAAATCGTGCGGCCATACTTTATGCCATGGGCTCTCCCTCGTATGACCCGGGAGAAATATATCCATCACTTCTTAAAATAATAGACTTCGAGATCGGCCGGGACAACGCGCAGGTTTTGAAAGAAAAAATCTTTAATGATGCGCACATCGATTGTATTGTCTCGCACGAAAACCGGCTATATTTTACGGATCAATACAACAATAAAGTCATCGTCTGTGATCCCGAAAATCTGGATGTGCTCGACGAGATCGGCGGTTATGATTTCCCGCATGGCATCGATGTGAACTATGACATTCTTGCCGTGACAAACTATGGCAGTAACACAGTTGAATTAAGAACACTTGGTGCTTAGCCGTACCACTTGTGGTTTTTGAATCAGGAATGCGCAACGCAAGGCCGCTGCAGGGCGATAGTGCTGCTTGGCCAATCGCAGATATTGGGCAAGAAATTGCGTAGGTGAATGACCATTCCAGGTCGAGAGCGGAAATCAAGGCGCAGATGAAGCACTGGCTCGCTTCTAAAGTCACCATCGTCGTCGTTCCGCGGGAGCGTTTCAGCGTTGCCCGCCGCAGTCTGGAACATCTGATCGAGAACACTCCCGCGGGGTTTGAAATGGTTTACGTGGATGGCGGTTCGCCGCCGCCGCTGCGCCGCCATCTGCAGCAGGCGTCGCAGCGGCACCGCTTTCGCCTGCTGCGCTATGACTGTTACCTGACGCCCAATGAGGCGCGCAACATCGGTTTTGCCGAAGTGAAAACACCCTACGCAGTCTTCGTCGACAATGACGTTATCTTCACGCCGGGCTGGCTGGAAAACCTTGTCGCGTGTGCCGAAGAAACCGGCGCCTGGCTGGTCGGACCGTTGTACTGTCAGGGCGATCCGGCGCATGAAATCATCCACATGGCGGGCGGCGAAGCTTGTCTGGAAGAGAACGCCGAAGGGCGCTGGCTGTACGAAGTGCATCGCTATGTAGGGGAACCGCTGGCCCACGTCCGCCATCGACTGCGGCGCGAGCCGACGCAGGTGATCGAGTTCCACACCATGCTGGTGCAAAGTGAGGCGCTGCGGTGGCTGGGGCCGCTCGACGAGGGGCTGATGTGCACGCGCGAACATCTCGATTTGTGTATGCGCGTGACGCGCGCCGGCGGTGCGATTTATCTGGAGCCGCGTGCGGTGGTTACCAACCTGCAACCGCCGCCTGTCGCCTGGTCGGACATGCCTTTCTACTTGCTGCGCTGGAGTGACGAATGGGTACACACTACCTACCGACGTCTTACCGAGACTTGGGGTGCTGTCGACGGCGGCGATGTGGATTTGCGGCGGCGCATCCGTGTCTGGCGGCACCAAGCGTTGCCACTGCTGCGCGCTGCTGCGGCGATTCTCGGCGAATCGGTCGCCGACCGATTCGATGCGGTGCTGGATCGCTGGCTGACGGCTGCTGCGCGCCGGCGCCGACAACGGGTGCTGGCCGGTCGGGTAGCGCTGGTGCCGCGGCTGCCGCCGGCGATCTGAACACCATTTGCCCACTCGTTTGCTGACCATGTCGCCGAAACCGCCATTCATCGGGGCTGCAACGCTTGAACGGCTGCATTCGGTGGCTTCGGACACAGTGTGGCCGGCGATTCCGCCACCATCCGGCGCGCTGTCGCTCGCAGTCCAGTTTCAGCTCGAACAGTCGCAGTGGTGGCCGCCTGAAAAACTGGAAGCGGCCCAGTTCCGGCAGCTCGAATCGCTGGCGCGGTACGCTTATACCAACGTTCCGTTCCATCGCGAACGCTGGCAGCAATGCGGCTATCGTCCTGATGCAGCGCTGACGGGGGCGCAATTCGCGGCGCTGCCGTTGTTGAAACGCGGTGATTTGCAGCAGCACTTCGAGGAGTTGAAAGCGCGGGTGGTGCCAGCCGGGCATGGCGCAGTGTTCGAAGACAGAACCTCGGGTTCGACCGGAATGCCGGTGAAATTTCTGAAGACCGGGTTGACCCAGTTTTACTGGCAGGCGGGGACCCTGCGCGAACACCTCTGGCACCACCGCGATTTTTCCGGCGTGCTCGCCGTCATCCGCAGCCTTGCCAAGCCGGGCACATATGCCGGCTGGGGGCCGTCGACCGATGCAGCATTCCGCACCGGGCCGTCGCATGTGTGCGACATTGCCACCGATGTGGACAGTCAGCTGGACTGGCTGGCGGAGAAGAACCCCGATTATCTGCTGACTCTGGCCACCAACGCCAAAGCGCTTGCCCTGCGCAGTATCGAGCGCGGCATGAAACTGCCGCGGCTCAGGGAAGTGCGCGTGTTTGGCGAGACGTTGCCGCCCGATGCGCGCGAATTATGCCGCCGCGCCTGGAACGTGCCGCTGACCGACAGCTACAGTTCCAACGAGGTCGGCTACACGGCGCTGCAATGCCCAAAGTACGAACACTACCATGTGCAGGCCGAACTTAACCGGATCGAGGTGCTCGATGAACGGGACCGCCCATGCGCACCCGGCGAGGTCGGCCGCGTCGTCGTTACGCCGCTGCACAATTTCGCGCTGCCGCTGATCCGCTATGAAATCGGCGACTACGCCGAGGTCGGCGCGCCCTGTCCGTGCGGCCGCGGCCTGCCGGTGCTCAAGCGCGTGCTTGGGCGGTCGCGCAATATGCTGGTGCTGCCGGACGGCCGCCGGCACTGGCCGAGCTTTCCGTCAAAAGCCTGGTCAGGTATTGTGTCAATCCGCCAGCTTCAACTGATCCAGGACGCGCCCGATCATATCGAGGCGCGGCTGGTGCTGCCGCGCGAATTGACCGCTGTGGAATCGGAAAAACTGATCGCGGTCCTGCAGCAGTGTCTGGCTTATCCGTTTTCGATCACGTTGCGCCGGGTGGAAGCCATCGAACGCACGCCCGGCAGCAAGTACGAGGATTTTATCTGCCGGATTGATCCCGCTCAAACCAAGCCGACGACAAGTTAAGAAGCAAGGTCGAGTTCGAGCACCGTCCAGTCGCTGACTTCGTTCAGACTGAAGGAATGTTTTTTCGGGTTCTTGCCGACGATCCGGAACCCGAATTTTTCGACCAGCCAGCGGATGGTTTCCGGTCGATCGGTCTCGGTCCGCACCTGCCGCACGTGGCAGGTGCGCATTTCCTCCAATCGCGCTTGCTGCAGCAGCGTGCCGATGCCGGTGCCGCGCACTTCCGGCGCCACCGCCATGCTGGCGGTTTCCGCGCGGTGGTCGCCCAGGTCTATCCAGCTGCAAATGCCGACCACTTTGTCGTCCAGCGCTGCGACGAATGATTTCGCTACATCGATGACGGCGCGTTCCGGGTCAGGACATTCCGCGCTCGGTGGTCGCGGCGCCATGTTCCAGCATTCAAGGATGGACACGGCGGCAGCAGTATCTGCCGGTCGCATTTTCCGGACGGTGATTTTCAGGGACAATTCGTGAGCCCGATGATTTTACGGGCCTCCTGCGGCAACGCCGGCTCCCGGCCCAGAGCGCGGCCGATGGTTACGATGCGTTCGACCAGCCGCGCGTTGGTCGCCGGTTCGCGACGGTCGGCGTCCATGAATAGCGTGTCTTCGAGGCCGAGCCGGACGTGGCCGCCGCCGGCCAGGCCCATGACGTTGGCCGCCAGTTGATGGCGGCCGATGCCGCCGGCGGACCAGATGCCGCCGTGCGGAACGGCGGCGACCATGGCGGCGAAATTGGTCGGGTTCAATGTCAGCGTGCCGCCCGAACCGAAGATCAGATTGATATAGAAAGGGCGCGCCAGCACACCGGTTTCCAGCAGGTATCGCGCGGTGTCCACCATGCCGATCTCGAAGGTTTCCAGTTCGGGGACGATGTCGGCCCGCCGCATTTTTTCGGCCAGCGCGCGAATCGTTTCCGGCGCGTTGACCGAAGCCTGCTTCGGAAAATTCATCGAGCCCAGCGTCAGCGAGGCGAGGTCGGGTTTCAGCGGCCCGGCTAGTTCCAGCACTTCGGCGCGTTGTGCGAGTTCGCTGAAATTGCGCCCCGAGCACGACACGCAGATGATCAGATCGGGGCAGCGCTCGCGCACCGCGCCGATGATTTCGGCGTACACATCCTTGCGATAGGTGGGGGCACCGGCGACTCGCGCGTGAATGTGCACGATAGCGGCGCCCAAGTCCCGGCAGCGCGCGCATTCGGCGGCGATCTCGGATGCCGTTTCGGGAACGGCGCCGTTGTCCGATTTGGTCGGCACCATGCCGGTCGGCGCCAGATTGATGATGAAAGATTCGGCCATGCGTGCATGAAACCGTTGCCCGGTCATTCCTGCCAGATTTTCCTGCCGCTCTTGAGCCAGTCGTCCGCTTTGGCGTTGGCTTCCCTGAGCTGTTCCGGAGTCAGATAGGGCGCGATTCTTTTCAGATCTGATTCAGCCTCGTCGTCGCCCAGCAGCGCCGCGCGCTTGGTCAGGTAATACGCCTGTCGAACATCTTTTTCGACACCCTTGCCGTCGAAGTACATCATGCCGAGTTGCCGCTGCGCCTGGATATGGCCGCGCTGTGCGGCTTCTTTGTAACAATGCGCGGCCTGCGCGTAATCCTGCCTGACGCCTTCGCCGTTGAAGAAAAGATTGCCGAGATCGTTCTGCGCACCGGGGTCGTTCTGCGCGGCGGCGAAAGTCCACCACTTGCGCGCAGTCTCCAGATTCTTCTCGACGCCATAGCCGTGGTAGTAAATCAAGCCGAGACTGGTTTGCGCTTTTTTGTCGCCGCCTTTTGCCGCTTTTTCGTACCATTGTGCGGCCTGCGCAAAATTCTGGTTTTCGAAATAAGTGTCGGCAAGCGTGCGCATCGAAGTCTTGTCGCCGGTCTCGGCGCGCACCTTCAATTCATTGACATCGGATTGCGCAACAACGCCGCCAGCCGGCGCGGTGAGTACCATGCAGAGCAGCAGCGTTTTAATGCGTGCGGTCATAAATCGTGAACAGATAGGGATACTGGTTTTGTTCGTCCGCCGCATGCGCTTCCGAGCGCTGCAGGCGCCATGGCGCGAGATCGAACTCCGGCATTCGCGTATCGCCGGCGACTTCGGCATCGACCAGCGTCAGATAGATGCGGTCGGCGCGCGGCAGCGCCGCGGCATACAGTTGCGCGCCGCCGATCACGAAAATCTCTTCGTCGTTGCCGCATGCGGCGATTGCAGCGTCGAGCGAGTCGGCGATCAGCGCGCCGGAAGCCGCATAGTTTTTCTGGCGCGTGACGATCACCGTGGTGCGCCCCGGCAGCGGGCGGCCGATCGATTCCCAGGTCTTGCGCCCCATGATCAGATGGTGGCCCATCGTGATCTCCTTGAAGCGTTTGAGATCGCCCGCAAGCTTCCACGGGATTTTATTATCGGCGCCGATCACCCGGTTCTTCGCCATCGCGACAATGATCGAGAGACAGGATACAGGATTCGGGATGCGGGATTCAGGAGCGGCAGTGGATGAAGGCATGGCTATTCATCCTTGATGGACAGGGACTTCTTGAGCCCATTAAGCATCTTGGCGATTTCGGTGGTTTTGTCGAGTAATGTGACAGCAACTTCATCGCCGATGAATTTCAGTCGTGACGCAATACGCATATGTGTTTCAAGTTCCATCAGGGAGCCATAGGCAATGGAAAGATGCTGGAGGTAAGCACCGGTTGCTTTGCGCCCATGTCCCTCCGCAATGTTCGAAGGAACGGAAACGGCCGCACGTCTCGCTTGAGATGAAAGCCCAAAACGTTCTTCGCCAGGGAATGTAGCGGTAATTTGATAAATCTCCGTCACCAGATTCATTGCCTTTTGCCAGACGAGCAATTCACTGTAGTCCATAGGCGCTGGTTTTTCCCAAATCCTGTATCCCGTATCCTGAATCCTAGACTGCGATCGGCGCTTTGATCGCCGGATGCGGATCGTAGTTCTTGAGCGTGAAATCTTCATACTTGAAGTCGAACAGTTCCTTCACCGCCGGATTGAGCCGCATCGTCGGCAATGCGCGCGGCGCGCGCGACAGCTGCTCACGCGCCTGATCGAGATGGTTCAGATACAAATGCGTGTCGCCGAACGTATGCACGAAATCGCCGGGCTTGAGGTTGCAGACCTGCGCGACCATCATCGTCAGCAGCGCGTACGATGCGATATTGAACGGCACGCCGAGGAACAGGTCGGCGCTGCGCTGGTAAAGCTGGCACGACAGCTTGCCGTCGGCGACATAGAACTGGAAAAACGCGTGGCACGGCATCAGCGCCATCCGGTCGAGGTCGGCGACGTTCCACGCCGAGACGATAAGGCGGCGCGAATCGGGCGTTTTCCTGATTTGATCGAGCACCTGGCTGATCTGGTCGATGTGCCGCCCGTCGGCCGCCGGCCATGAGCGCCATTGATAGCCATAGACCGGGCCGAGCTCGCCGTTCGCATCCGCCCATTCGTCCCAGATCGTGACGCCGTGGTCCTTCAGGTATTTGGTGTTGGTGTCGCCGCGCAGGAACCACAACAGTTCGTGGATGATGGACTTCAGGTGCACTTTCTTGGTCGTCAGCAGCGGAAAGCCGGCGGCAAGTTCGAACCGCAGTTGCGCGCCGAAGATGGACAGCGTGCCGGTGCCGGTGCGATCGTCCTTGCGTATGCCGTGATCGAGCACACGCTGCATCAGGTAAAGGTATTGCCGCATACGGGGATTATAATTCGGCTCGGTTGAATCTCTCATATTAATGCATGGATGCGCTTACCTGGTTCGGCCTATTCGCAGTCACCGCGATGCTGGTGTGTTACGCTTTCGAGCAACGTAGCCCGTTTTTCATTCTCGGGTTTGCCGCGGCCTGCGCCTTGGGGTCGGTTTATGGTTTCCTGCAGGGAGCGTGGCCGTTCGGGGTCGTCGAAGCCATCTGGGCCATCGTCGCATTGCGGCGCTGGCGATTGAAAACTAAACCCGTTTAATTACATGCTCGCCAAACTCAATCAATCCGCTTCTCCACTGTCGGCCGTGCGACTGCGCGGTTATTCCCATGTGCTGTTCGTGTTACCGCCGAATGTTGCAGTCGGATTCCCGGCCGCCGATGTGCTGCAGGCGCTGCTCAAGCGCTGCGGCATGAAAATGGGCGAACTGAAAAAGACGCCACTGTCCGGCAATCTTGCGCATGGCGCCGCCACGTCGTGGGTCGCGCTCGACGCTGATAAAACACCGTTCGAATTGCAGACCATCGTGCGCAAGGCAATCACGCCGCTGCTGGCCGAAGGCCCGGAGAAAATTGCAATCGCGGTGATCGGCGACGCCAGGCAACGCGCGCGGGCGGCGGAGCTTGCGGTCTATGCGGCGTGGCTCAACGGCGTCGCGCTGCCCGAGCGCAAGAAAAAACCATCGCGCAAGGCATTGCGGCAGATCGACCTCTTCGGCCATCGGGCGCGCGACGGTTTCGCGCGGGAGCGTGCGCTGGCCGAAGGCAACACGCTGTGCCGCGAGTTGACGATGCTGCCGCCGAACGAGCTGACGCCGAAACACTACCGTGCGCGCATCGCGCAGCTCGCGAAACAGAACCGCTGGCAGCGCGAGGAATACGACTTCAGAAAATTGAAGAAAATGGGCGCGGGTGCATTCTGCGCGGTCGCGCAGGGCAGCTCATTTGACAAAACCGCGGACGGCGGCGATGCGGCGATCGTGCATCTCCGGTACCGCGCGCCGCAGGCGAAGCGCACGGTGGCGCTGGTCGGCAAAGGCATCTGCTTCGACACCGGCGGCCACAACCTGAAGCCGCCGCGCTATATGTATTCGATGCACGAGGACATGAACGGTTCGGCGGTCGCGCTCGGCATCCTGCTTGTGGCGACGCGTCTCAAGTTGAACGTCAATCTCGATGCGTGGCTCGCCATCGCGCAGAACCACATCAGCCCGGCCGCCTACAAGCAGAACGACGTGGTAACCGCGTTGAATGGCACGTCAATTGAAATCATTCATACCGACGCCGAAGGCCGCATGGTGCTGGCGGATACGCTGACGCTGGCTTCGAAACCGAAGCCCGACCTGATCCTCGATTTCGCGACATTGACCGGCAGCATGCATACCGCGCTCGGCGATCGCTACAGCGGCGTGTTCGCGACCTCGGATGCGCTCGCGCAGCAGGCGGTCGTGGCAGGCAAGGAATCAGGCGAGCGCGTCTGCGTGTTTCCGCAGGATGATGATTACGATGCCGCGCTCGACAGTACGGTCGCCGACGTCAAGCAATGCACGCTCGAAGGCGGTGGCGATCACATTCTCGCGACGCGCTTGCTCAAGCGTTTTACCAACGATCGGCCGTGGATCCATATGGATTTGTCGGGCAGCAGTTGCAAGGGCGGGCTCGGCGCGGTAGCGTCGGATGTAACGGGGTTCGGGGTGGGGTGGGGGATTGCACTGATTCAAGGTCGCGAATGATGTTTTCAATAATGAAAGCGGCATTGTGCGATTTGCAATTCGTTGCCTTTCACGTGGTAAACAAGCCGGTGCTCGCGCGTGATGCGCCGCGACCACCATCCGGCGAGATTTCGTTTCAGAGGTTCAGGCTTGCCGATACCGGTGAACGGGTGGCGTTCGATGTCTTCGATCAGCGCGTTGATCTTGTCCCGCAGCTTGATATCGTTCCGGCACCAGTATTGATAATCCGACCACGCTTCCGGCGCCCAGACCAGCTTCACTTGATGAGTTTCCGGGCTTTTCCTTTGCCGGCATCGAGAGTGCGGACAGCGCGCCGCAACCGCGCTGCGTTGCGCGGGCTGCTCGACAAATAGGCGGTTTCCTCGTAGGCGTTGAAGTCTTCAAGTGACATCAACACCGCGGGCTTGCCGCTTTGGCGCGTAATCAATATCGGCTGATGGTCGTCGTTGACCTTGTCCATGGTTTTGGCCAGCCGGTTGCGCGCGGCGGTGTAGGTAATGGCGTCCATTGCTCACATGTCCAGATAATTGTACATGTGCGAATCATAGCATAGCGGCTGCTGAATGTGGCGCGCGGGGCGGCGGGGAAGGAATGATTGCGGCGCAGGCGAGGCGGCGCAGGAATCGCAATACGAATCTGTCGGGCGGCGCGCGCCTCAAATCTTGTGGCGTTCGGGGCGCTCCGCAAGCGGCGCGCTCGACAGCGGCAGTTTCGCCGCGCCGGTGACCTGATCCGCGATGCGGTAATCGGCGGTCAGGCGGTCCGCCGCCACCGGCCGGAACAGACGGGCGGCGAAATCGACGTGCGCGGGGTGTTGTTTGTAGCTGTCGATCACTTTCGTGTCCACAAACCGGATCAACCAGCAATGCCGGTAGCGCGCGCTCTTGTCGGCGACGCTGCCGACGGCAACTTCGCGCACGCCCGGAATTTGCGACAGCACGCGCTGGCCTTCCGTCATCAGCGCGCGCAATTGCGCTTCGTCGAGATTAGGCGCGTTGTAGACGACCACGTGCTCGACGTTGAGCCACGGTCGGCAATGATCGAGCACTTCGTCGGCGCGTCCGGCGGCGCCCCATATTTTCAGGCAGTGTTCCACCTCGGCGGCGATCGCCGCGCGCACGCCGGAGAGCAGCGCCGTGTAACCGCGGGCATTCGATTGCGCGGCACTGCGGATGGCATTGCCGGCAGCGTCGGCGAGCGCGGTGTAGTAGTTGATCTTGGCGACGCCGGAGGCGATGAGTTTTTGGAACTGGTCATCGGACAAGCCGGTGCCGCCGTGGATCACCAACGGCCGTTTTACGGCAGCGTTGATTTCCGCGAGCCGTTCCCAGTCGAGCTTCGGTTTATCTTTCATGCGGCCGTGCACGGTGCCGATCGAAACCGCGAGACAGTCGACGCCGGTCTGTTCGACGAAGGCGCGGGCTTTGGTCGCGGTCGTGTACTGCACCGGACCGGGATGGCGTTCCGCATCCTCGCCCTCGACGCCCGGCACGTAGCCGAGTTCGCCTTCGACGCAGACGCCGCAACTGTGTGCCATGTCGACGATGTTGCGCGTCGCGGCGATGTTGTCGTCGAGGGGCAGGTCCGAAGCGTCCACCATCACGCCGTTGGCGCCGAGGCGGATCGCGTTGACCGCAGAATCGAAACTGTGACCATGGTCGAGATGGATCGCCACCGGCACCCTGGCGCGGCGCGCCGCCGCTTCGACGGCGGGCATCGCAAGTTCGAAATCGAAATGACTGAAATGCGATTCGGCGAGACTCAGGATCACCGGCGCGCGGGCGCGCTCGGCGCCGGTCATGACCGCTTCCAGAAAATCCAGCCCGACCAGATCAAAGGCGCCCACCGCGTAGCGATGAGCGTAAGCGTGATCGAGCATGTCCTTCATGTTGGTCAACGGCATCGGGTCATCCTCTTGCCTTGGTTGCGCGCGTCATTTTCAGCGGATTACGAATAAACCAACGTGATGAGTTCAAATTCCGGCAACGGTCGGGGATCAGGTCCGCGGCATCTGGCGGCCAAAATCAACACTCAACCACGTTGACCGCCAAGCCCCCGAGACTTGTTTCCTTATAGCGTTCGCTCATATCGAGCCCGGTCTTGCGCATCGTCTCAATCACTTGGTCGAGGCTTACCCGGTGAGTGCCGTCACCAAGCATGGCGAGCCGCGTTGCCTCAATCGCTTTCAGCGATCCGACCGCATTGCGCTCGATACATGGCACCTGCACCAATCCACCAACCGGATCACAGGTCAGGCCAAGATTATGCTCCATGCCGATTTCGGCGGCATTCTCGACCTGCATCGGCGTTGCACCCAGCGCTGCGGCCAATCCCGCCGCGGCCATCGAGCAGGCGACCCCGATCTCGCCCTGGCAACCCACCTCCGCGCCGGAGATCGAGGCGTTCTCCTTGAACAACGAGCCAATCGCGGCGGCCGTCAGAAAGAATTCCTCCATGCCACGCTGAGTCGGCGTGGATGTGAAGCGCTCGTAGTAGCGTAGCACCGCAGGAATGATACCGGCCGCGCCGTTGGTCGGCGCAGTCACTACCTTTCCGCCTGCCGCATTCTCCTCGTTTACCGCGAGTGCCCACAGGTTGATCCAATCGACGACGGCCAGCGGATCGGGGAGCGCGCGTCGCTCGCGATCTGTCAGCTGAGAATGGACGGATGGCGCGCGTCGCTTGACCCTAAGGCCGCCCGGAAGCTCGGGCAGATCCGACCGAATCCCGCGATCGATACACGCGGACATGGCGTCGCGAATAGCCGAAAGTCGGGCGGAAATTTCTTCGGGAGCGAGATTTGCTTCCTCATTCTCGCGCATTAGCTGCGCGATGCTCTTGCCGGTTTCCGTCGCACGCGCGAGCAGTTCCTCGCCCGAATGGAAAGGGTGCGGAACGTCCAAGCTGCTCTCGGACGCACCGCGCGTTGCCTGTTCCTCGTCGAGGACGGCCCCGCCGCCCACCGAATAATAGGAGCGCCGTCCGAGTTCTGTTCCTCGGGCATCAAAGGCCGTGAACACCATCCCATTTGAGTGGAATTCGAGCCGCTCGCGCTGAAGGAACAGCAGGTCGCGTCCTTCGTCGAAACCGATCTCACGATCTCCGCCAAGCTTGAGTTGCTTGTGCAAGCGAAATTGTGCGATCTGCGCATCTGCGGCGTCGGGATCGATATTGGCGGGCAGATGCCCCGCCAGCCCGAGGAGGATTGCCCTGTCGGTCGCATGCCCCCTTCCGGTGAGCGCGAGCGAGCCGTAAAGCCGCACCTCAATTCGCGCGACCGGAAGTTTCGAGACGCGCCGCGCGAAATCGGCCGCGGCGATCATCGGCCCCATGGTGTGTGAGCTCGACGGACCGACGCCGATCTTGAACAAATCGAATGTGCTGGTAGGCATGCGCTCGAGCCTATGACCTATAACGGCCTGATGTGACAGACGCTGTTAGTGCAAGGTTGAATGAGATGTTTTTCAATTTAAAAAGGAGTGGCCCACGGCAAGGAAGCGTTCAGTGAAGAACAGATTATAGTGAAATTGCGGGAAGTGAGAATGTTGATGGCGCCGAGCAATGCGATGTCCACCTTTATCCGAAAGTAGACATTCTTTTCGACCCCCATATTAAGAAACGGTTCATTTCCCTGATTGTTATTTTCGATCACCCAGGCATTCATAGTAGGCGGTTACCACCCATGAAATGCAACTGCCATCATCCGATGAACGATCCTTGCATTGTTCCACAGGTTTGCCAAAAGCCCGGGCGCCGGCATAACCCCAAGACTGACATTTGGTCGTCGCGAGATCATCGCCTTGATAAGTATTAGCTTTGGGCTTTTGCAGCAGCCGGTATTCATACGACAGCTTGACGGTGCCGTCAGCGCGGCTGCCGCCGCTGACCTCCCAGACTTTTTCGGTTGCGCAGCCGGCAATGGCGGTAAATGAAAATAGCAGCAGAAGTGTCGTCGGTTTTTTCATTTCGAGCATGTCTTTCATGTTTGCCAGTGGCAGAGGGTTATCCTGCAAACTATCCCATTCGTTATTTTCGGAGATTCCGATAACTATGGACGGAATGAGTTAGGATTCTAGCAGCGGCGGCTAAAAAACTGGTTTACTTTAATGAATATCCGATAACGATCGGTCAAAGCAGATAAGAAGCGAATTGTGGTGAATGTAAAAGGTCTTGGGAGGAATAGATGAAATTAACGGTACTGCACCTGAGCGATCTTCACATTAAGTCGCCGGACAACCTGGTTCTCAAGATAGGAAAAGCAATTGCGTCAACGACATATGGATTTGTCCACAATGCTGACGCATGTCTTATAGCGGTCACAGGCGATATAGCCAATGCCGGCCTAGAATCGGAATACACGCTTGCCCGTAATTTTTTTGGAGAGATCCGAGAACAAATTAAACAAGAGTCACGAAAAACAGTGGACTCAATTTTTGTCCCCGGAAACCACGATTGCAATCTAAAAATGGCAGATGGGACTCGGAGCGTATTAATTGAAAGTGTAGTAAGAGAGCCTAACATTGCGGAAGATATTAGCGTTATTAAGAACTGCGTCGCCCCGCAAAGAGATTTTTTTGCATTTAGAAATCAGTTTACCAGCTTGACTCCAATTTACGATGATGAGCTTTGGACTGAGTACGAAATTGAAATGGCTGGCGAAAAATGTCGAATTTCGGCGTTGAACGTCGCATGGATGTCTCGAAATCCGGAACCCTCGGGAACACTGGTATTTCCGATGAAGAACTATGGCAATCTAATTGCTCAACCCTGCGATCTGAGATTGAGCCTAATTCATCATCCTCTTAACTGGTACACCCAAACTTCCTATCATCCCCTTAGAAAAACGCTGAAATCATATTCCAACGCGATACTTTCAGGTCATGAACACACTCCTGAAGTGTCGAAAGTAATTGGTAGCGATAGCGATTGTTTATTGTTTGAAGCTCCCGCGTTAGAGCCGCATACCGGGGAAGAGCGTGGATTTACCATCATGCAATTTGATACTGCACGAAAAGAAGTTCTCATCGCGAGATATTCAATTACAGCGGCTCTAAAAATACGTCAAATGGGCGACAACACTATATTTATTTGGCGACGCGCCGATTATCAGGGCCCGGCAATTGAGATAAACACAAAATTCGAAAATGTTCTTCGTGATGCTGGCGGAAATTTTAACCATCCAGAAAAACCACATTTGGAATTGGACGACATTTACGTGTATCCGCATGTCAAGAAGCTCACAACACGAGGCATAGAAGAACCAGAGGCCGCGGAGCAATTTACGCGGGTGACGGAGAATTCCTACACGTTGCTCTTGGGGGAGGACAAATCAGGAAAAACGACACTTCTTAGGAGACTATTTTCCGAGCTGCACTTAAGACACAAAGTTCCTCTGCTGATAAATGCGACTAGCTTTTCGTCAGTATCGGAAGATGAATTGGCGCGACAATTACAACGATATGCAAAAGAACAATATTCTGATCATTCAATTGTTGATCAATCTCATAAAGCAGATAAAGTTGCGCTAATAGATGATATAGATAGGTTGCCAGGTGGCTCTAAGAGATTGCCGTCACTTGTTAATTTTTTCGAACAGCATTTCGGAGCAATAGTTGTTACCGCTCATACAGGATTCGAAATTACAGAGCTATTGCATACTGAGGCCTCAAACGTCTTAAAAAAATATTCCTCTTTCGAGTTACTCCGATTTGGTCATCGATTGAGAAGAGAATTGGTAAGAAAATGGTGCATGTGCGGGAATATTTCCACTAAAGAAGAATTAGATAAAAGGCTACACGTAATTGAAGATGTATTAAATTCAGTTGTGGGCAGGAATCTAGTGCCAGCATATCCGATATATTTGCTTATCTTATTGCAGAGCTACGAAAGCAATCAACAAGCTGACCTACAACACACGAGTTTTGCGCATTATTATGCCTATCTAATTAATAAGAGTCTTGCAGAAGCGGGGGTTAAGCAAACCCAGATGAATGAGATTTATAATTACCTTTCGAACTTGGCTTGGTTTTTGAGGACATCAAATATTCAACAGGCATCATTAGTTCAACTTCGGCAATTCAATACCGCTTTTTCAGAAGGGTTTACATCTGTCGATTTAACAAGCCGTCTTTCAGTCCTTTGTAAAGCAAGAATTTTGCAACAGATCAGCGATGACTATCAATTTACCTACCAATATATTTACTTTTTCTTTCTGGGGAAATATTTGGCTGACCATTTAGAGGAAGATAATATTAAAACCGCCGTACGTGAATGGTGTTCAAATCTACAAAGACGAGAAAATGCACATGCGATATTATTTTTGACGCATCATCGGAACAGCGATTGGGTGATAGAGCAAATAGCTACGGTGTTGCATAGTTGTTTTGAGCAAACTCCCGCAATGAAGATGGAGGAGGATATCGCCGCAGTAAATTCTTTGATTGCCAAGACTACTGATCTCATTATTTCTGAGACCAATGTTGAGGAAAATCAAGATAGGCTACGTGCCGAGCGTGACGAAATGGAGCGTGATGAAGAGCGGGCAGAACATAACAATGAAATTGAAAAAAAGAATATGGCATTCATCGACAAAGTAAATTTATTGCTGAGGACGGCTGATGTGTTGGGGCAAGTTCTAAAAAATAATTATGGATCTCTAAGGCGACCTCAAAAGAATAATCTCTTAAAAGAGGTTTTCAATGGACCACTCCGGTTATTGCATTCGGTATTTGAAATACTGGCTAGCGATCCTGAAGCGCTTGCTGCCGAGATTGAAGTAATTTTAAAAAACGAGTATCCGGAAATTAAACCAGATAAAGTGCGGGATGTGGCGCATAAACTCACGTTTAACCTTTTGGGGGGCATTTCGACTAGTCTTATTGTGCGCGCTGCTAATGCAATCAACATCGAATCATTACGAGAGGATATTGCAAAAGTTGTTTCTGACAGTGGCACCATCGCGTATCGTTTAATCGAAGCCGCTACGTTACTTTTAAAGCCAGGTCATGTAAATACCGATTCGATAAAGATTTTCGCAAAAGAAATTGAAGGTAACATTTTATCTTTCAGAATGCTTCAAAGCTTAGGTGCATCTCATTTATATCTTTATCACACTTCCGATATGGACAAGCAAAAGCTTTGCGATGCACTTAGTCTAAAAATGAAGAAAGCTCGCAAAGTTGATAGTCGGGGACGTCGTACTAAAGCGTTAAAATCGCCTCATTCGTCGTGACTTTCGACTCTTTTTGTGGGCCAGGTATCAGCCACGTTTCTTATCCCACACATACCGCACTGTTCGCTGCCACCGATTTTGCGATTGCGTGAGTTCGTTGGCCGCTGGTCCGCGCTGTAATTTCTTCGCTGGCAGCGGCAATGCCGGATTTCGTTTTGCCCCGCGTTTCTTCATTGTGCCTCGATTAAAGAATGACCCCGTCGTATGTTAAAATTCGACAGAATTATCGCCATAAATCATGGGGATTGGCTAGCTCATGTCAGGCAACACGCTCGGCAGATTATTTTGCGTGACGTCGTTCGGCGAAAGCCACGGGCCGGCGATCGGCTGTGTGGTGGACGGCTGTCCGCCGGGGCTCGCGTTGTCCGAGGCCGACATCCAGCTTGAGCTCGACCGCCGCAAGCCGGGCACATCGCGTTACGTGACGCAGCGCAAGGAAGGCGATGTCGTCGAAATTTTGTCCGGCGTGTTCGAAGGGAAAACCACCGGCACGCCGATCGCGCTGTTGATCCGCAACACCGACGCGCGCAGCCAGGACTACTCAAAAATAAAAGACCTGTTCCGGCCCGGCCATGCCGACTACACCTACTGGCAGAAGTACGGGATCCGCGATTACCGCGGTGGCGGGCGGCAGTCGGCGCGCGAAACCGCGGTGCGCGTCGCGGCCGGCGCGATCGCCAAGAAATGGCTCCACGAAAAATACGGCGTCGTGGTGCGCGGCTATCTGTCGCAGCTCGGCCCGATCGAAGTCGCGTTCCACGACTGGAATGCGGTCAACACAAATCCGTTCTTCGCCGCCGATGCGGGCGCGGTGAGCAAACTCGAAGAATTCATGGACCAGTTGCGCAAATCCGGCGATTCGGTCGGCGCGCGGATCACGACCGTCGCGTCCGGCGTGCCGGTGGGCTGGGGTGAGCCGGTCTATGACAAGCTCGACGCGGCGATCGCGTTCAACATGATGAGCATCAACGCGGTGAAGGGCGTCGAGATCGGCGCCGGCTTCGCGGCGGTCGCGCAGAAAGGCACCGAGCATTCGGACGAGATGACGCCGAAAGGTTTTCTGTCGAACCACGCCGGCGGCATCCTCGGCGGCATTTCGAGCGGGCAGGACATCGTCGTCAACGTTGCGATCAAGCCGACGTCGAGCATCCGCCTCGCGCGCCATACGATCGACACCAAAGGCCACGCGGCGGGCATCGAAACCCACGGCCGCCACGATCCGTGCGTCGGCATCCGCGCGACGCCGATCTGCGAAGCAATGCTCGCACTGGCGCTGATTGACCACGCGCTGCGCCACCGCGCGCAGAATGCCGACGTCAAAACCACCACGCCGCAGATTCCGGCGCAGGCGCCGCAGTCGGTGATCGACAAGCTGAAGCACGCCGCCGCGACCGAAAACCCTGATCCCGACGAAGCCTGAAAACAGGATTCAGGATTCAGGGGTTTGGGTTCGGCAGTCAAATCCGGGAGTCGGGATACAGAAGTCAGGGGCGCCGGAGGAACTAATCCGGCACGTACCTATCCACTATAATTCCCCGTTTTCGCAGAACTTATTTGGTTGTTATATGGCAGCGCAGACGCTTTACGACAAATTGTGGTCTGGCCACGTCGTCCGCGAGGACGCCGACGGCACGGCACTCTTGTACATCGATCGCCACTTGGTACATGAGGTGACGAGCCCGCAGGCGTTCGAAGGATTGCGGCTCGCGCACCGCAAGCCGTGGCGGATGGATTCGGTGGTGGCGACCGCCGACCACAACACGCCGACGCGCGGTTGGGAACGCGGTATCGACGGCATCGGCGATCCGGTGTCGAAACTGCAGATCCAGACGCTCGACGCCAACATTCGTGCGTTCGGTGCGAAAGCGTACTTTCCGTTTCTCGATAAACGCCAGGGCATTGTGCACGTGATCGGCCCCGAATCCGGCGCGACGCTGCCCGGCATGACCATCGTCTGTGGCGATTCGCATACCAGCACGCACGGCGCGCTCGGCGCGCTCGCGTTCGGCATCGGCACCTCGGAAGTCGAACACGTGCTGGCGACGCAATGCCTGGTGACGAAAAAATCGAAGAACATGCTGATCCGCGTCGAAGGCAAGCTCGGCCTCGGCGTGACGGCGAAGGACATCGCGCTCGCGATCATCGGCAAGATCGGTACCGCGGGCGGCGGCGGCTACGCGGTTGAATACGCGGGCAATGCGATCCGCGCGCTGTCGATGGAAGGCCGCATGACGATCTGCAACATGACGATCGAGGCCGGCGCGCGCGCCGGCATGATCGCGGTGGATGACACGACGCTCGCGTACGTGAAAGGCCGCACGTTCGCGCCGAAGGGCGACTTGTGGGACCAGGCGGCCGCTTACTGGCGCACGCTGAAGAGCGACGATGGTGCAAAATTCGACCGCGTGGTCGAGCTCGACGCCGCGGCGATCAAGCCGCAGGTCACGTGGGGCACGTCGCCGCAGATGGTGACGACGATCGACGGCAAGGTGCCGGATCCGAAGAACGAAAGCGATCCGGTCAAACGCGGCGGCATCGAGCGCGCGCTGTCGTACATGGGATTGGATCCGAACACGCCGATCACCGATATCAAGATCGACAAGGTGTTCATCGGCTCGTGCACCAATTCGCGCATCGAGGACTTGCGCGCGGCGGCGCAGGTCGTCAAGGGCCGCCATGTCGCGCCGACCGTGAAGCTCGCGATGGTGGTGCCGGGGTCGGGGCAGGTGAAGGCGCAGGCCGAGCGCGAAGGGCTTGATAAAGTATTTACTACGGCGGGTTTCGAATGGCGCGAGCCCGGTTGCTCGATGTGTCTCGGTATGAACGAAGATCAGTTGTCGCCGGGCGAGCGCTGCGCTTCGACCTCGAATCGCAATTTCGAGGGCCGGCAGGGGCCGGGCGGTCGCACGCATTTGGTGAGTCCGGCGATGGCTGCCGCCGCCGCGATCGCGGGGCGGTTTGTTGACGTGCGCGGATTGAATTAGGAAAGCGCGATGGAAAAATTTACAACTTTGAACGGATTGGTAGCACCGCTTGACCGCGCCAACGTGGATACCGACGCGATCATCCCGAAACAGTTTTTGAAATCGATCAAGCGTTCGGGTTTCGGGCCGAATTTGTTCGACGAGTGGCGTTATCTGGATCATGGCGAACCGGGCATGGACAACTCGAAGCGGGCGCCGAATCCAAATTTCGTGCTGAATCAGGAACGCTATCGTGGGGCGCAGATTTTGCTCGCGCGCGACAATTTCGGCTGCGGTTCGTCGCGCGAGCACGCGCCGTGGGCGCTGCTCGACTTCGGGTTCCGCACGCTGATCGCGCCGAGCTTCGCCGATATTTTCTTCAACAACTGTTTCAAGAACGGTATGCTGGCGATCGTGCTCGATGCCGGCATTGTCGATCGGCTGTTCCAGGAAACCGAGGCCACCAACGGCTACCGCTTGCGCGTTGATCTTAACGCGCAAACGGTGACGACGCCGGGCGGAGAAACGTTCCGTTTCGAGGTTGATCCGACGCGCAAGAACAATCTATTGAACGGTCTCGATGAAATCGGGCTGACGCTGCAGCACGCGGATGAAATCCGCGCCTTCGAAGAAAAACTCCACCGCGCGCAGCCGTGGCTGTTTGCATGAGGCGAAAATGAAAATCGCGGTATTGGCCGGTGACGGCATCGGTCCGGAAATCGTCGCGCAGGCAGTCAAGGTGCTCGAACGGTTGCGCCGCGACGGTTTGAAAATTGAGCTTGAACCCGCGCCGTACGGCGGCGCGGGCGTTGACGCGCACGGCGATCCGCTGCCGGAAGCGACGCTCAAGCTTGCGCAAGCGGCCGACGCGGTGTTGTGCGGCGCGGTCGGCGGCCCGCAATACGATGCATTGCCGCGCGAGCAGCGCCCGGAACAAGGCATCTTGCGCATCCGCAAGGCGCTCGGCCTGTTTGCCAATTTGCGGCCCGCATTGTTGTTCGACGAACTGGCAGATGCGTCGTCGCTTAAGCGTGACGTCGTGATCGGCCTCGATCTGATGATCGTGCGCGAACTGACCGGCGATATTTATTTCGGCGAGCCGCGTGGACGGCGCACGACCGCGGACGGCGCAAAGGAAGGCTACGACACGATGCATTATTCGGAGCCGGAAATCCGGCGCATCGCCGAGGTTGCGTTCCAGGCCGCGCTCAAGCGCAGCAAAAAGCTGTGCTCAGTGGACAAGGAGAACGTGCTTGAGACCAGCCGGCTGTGGCGCGAAGTGGTGAGCGACGTCGGCAGAAAATATCCGCAGGTTACGTTGTCGCATATGTATGTGGACAACGCGGCGATGCAGCTGGTGCGCGCGCCGAAACAGTTCGACGTGATCGTGACCGGCAACCTGTTCGGCGATATTTTGTCGGACGAAGCGGCGATGCTGACCGGCTCGATCGGCATGCTGGCATCGGCATCGCTCGATGCGAACAATAAGGGGTTATACGAGCCGGCGCACGGTTCGGCGCCGGATATCGCGGGCAAGGACATCGCGAATCCGCTGGCGACGATTCTGTCGGCGGCGATGATGCTGCGTTATACGCTGGATCAGGAGAGCGCCGCGCAGCGTGTCGAGGCGGCGGTGAAGAAAGTGCTTGCCGACGGCTATCGCACGCCCGATATTCATCAGGCCGGCGCGCGTATGGTCAGAACCAGCGAAATGGGCGACGCCATCGTGGCGGCGCTGTGAACATTGAACCACGCAGTGGCGCGGAGAAAAACAATTTTCATTTCTGCGTTTATCTGCGTTCATCTGCGGTCTAAATGGTTTTAGATTTTTGAGTGAGTAGCATGAAAAAAGTTGGATTGATCGGTTGGCGCGGCATGGTCGGCTCGGTGCTGATGGAGCGCATGCGCGCCGAATGCGATTTCGATCATATCGAGCCGCTGTTTTTTACGACCTCGCAGGCCGGCGCTCGCGCGCCGGACATCGGCCGCGACTTGCCGCCACTGAAAGATGCGAAGGACATTGCCGCGCTGAAGGCAATGGATGTGCTGCTGTCGTGTCAGGGCGGCGATTACACGAACGAGGTTTTTCCCAAGCTGCGCGCGGCGGGCTGGAACGGCTACTGGATCGACGCGGCGTCCGCGCTGCGCATGCAGGACGATGCGGTGATCATTCTCGATCCGGTCAACCTGGACGTCATCGAAGGCGCGTTGTCGCGCGGGATAAAAAATTACATCGGCGGCAACTGCACGGTGAGTCTGATGTTGATGGCGCTGCACGGTCTGCTCAAGCATGACCTCATCGAATGGATCACGGCGATGACTTATCAGGCCGCGTCCGGCGCCGGCGCGCAGCACATGCGCGAACTGGTGCAGCAGATGGGCGCGGTACATATGGCGGCGCAACCGCTGCTCGACGACCCGGCGTCCGCCATACTCGATATCGACCACGCCGTGACAAATGCCCTACGCAGTAACGGTTTTCCGGACGAACATTTCGGCCATCCGCTGGCGGGCAGTCTGCTGCCGTGGATCGACAAGGATCTCGGCAATGGTCAGAGCAGGGAAGAATGGAAGGGCGGCGCCGAAACCAACAAGATACTCGGCCGCGCCGACCGCCCGCTGCCGGTCGAGGGCGTTTGCGTGCGTGTCGGCGCGATGCGCTGCCACAGCCAGGCGCTGACCATCAAGCTGAAAAAGGACGTGCCGATAGATGAAATCGAAAGCATGATCGCCGGTGCCAACGTCTGGGTGAAGGTGATTCCGAACGAACGCGAAGTTTCGTTGCGCGAATTGACGCCGGCCGCGGTCAGCGGTACGTTGAGCGTACCAATCGGCCGCTTGCGCAGGCTGGCGCTGGAGAAAAACGGAGCGCATCTGGCTGCTTTTACGGTCGGCGATCAATTATTGTGGGGCGCCGCCGAGCCGTTGCGTCGCATGCTGCGCATCCTGATTGAAAATTAAATGTCCTTGGCACCGATGGAGATGCAGGAAACGGGAAATAGCCGAAAACGGCGGGTTTTCGGGAAAACATTAATTGCAGTTGGCTAATAGATTCATAAGGTTAGAGGCAAGATTAGCTTGCAACCCTAACTATTTGATGTTAATTTACTTGTTCGCGAAAATAAAAAAGGGCGGGTAGTGCGCAAATTCCCATATAAAACATGGTTATTGGCGGGCTTGTTGTTGCTGACGCCAGGGGCTGTCTACGCGGCGGGATTAGGTAAACTCAACGTGCTGTCGTCACTGGGACAGCCGCTGCAGGCGGAAATCGATTTGATTGCCGTGGAGAAGGATGAGCTGTCGTCGATGACGGCACGCTTGGCATCGCCCGAAGCCTATACCGAAGCCAACATTCCATACAGTTCCGCGCTGGTCGGCGTGCGCGTGAGCATCGAGAAGCGTGCCGACGGCACGCCCTATATCAGGATTTCCTCGATTCGCGCGGTCAACGATCCATTCATCGATTTCCTGATCGAACTCAATTGGGCGCAGGGAAAGCTGGTGCGCCAGTACACGGCGTTGATCGATCCGCCGGGATTTACGCTGCCGGGCGTTGCGGCGCCGCCGATGACGGTTGCGCCTCCGGCCGCCGCGCCAGCGGAAGCGAAGCCGATCGAGGCCGCGCCTGCCGCCGCGCCTGAAGTTGTTGCGCCTGCGGTTACTGCGCCGACCGCGCCGCCGGCTCCTGCCGAGGCCGGGGCGGCCAAGCCAGAAGAGGCTGCCAAAACCGAAGCAGCGAAGACTACCGGGGAAACCCGGCCCGAAGCAGCCAAAGCTGAAGCGGCGCCGGCTCCCGTGGCTAAAACCGCTCCCAGCGAATACACCGTCAAGCGTGGCGATACTCTTTACAAGATCGCGAACAGCATCAAGCCTGAAGGAGTGACCGTCGAGCAGATGCTGGTGAACCTCTATCGCGGCAATCCGGATGCGTTCGTCGGTAACATGAACCGCTTGAAGTCCGGCAAGATTCTGCATACCCAGGAACAGGAGCAGGTCGCCGAGGTTACGCAAGCCGCGGCATTGAAAGAGATAAGGATGCAGACCGCGAGCTGGAACGCTTATCGCAAGACGCTTGCGGAAGCGGCGGGCGCAACGCCGGCGCAGGAAGAAGAGAAAGCGGCGGCCAGCGGCAAAATCACGGCCAAGGTCGAGGAACAGGCCGCCGCCGGCAAAGCGCCACACGAAGTATTGAAGCTGTCGAAAGGCGAGACGGCGGGCAAGGCCGGCAAACCGGCATCACCGCAGGAGCGCGTCCACGCGCTGGAGGAAGAAGCAACCGCGCGCGAAAAAACGCTGGCCGATGCGAACGACCGCATTACCCAGCTCGAGAAGCAGATCAAGGATATGCAGCATCTGCTCGAACTCAAGGGCGTGAAGGTTCCGCCGCCGGCTGTGCCAATGCAGCCGGCACCGGTGAAAGGTGCGATGCCGGCCGAGGCGCCGAAAGCCAAACCTGCTGCGGCACCGGCCGCGGCCGCCGTGCCCGCCCAAGGTGCCACGCCCGCAACCGTTGCAGCGCCACCGCCGCCCAAACCCGCGCCCAAAAAACCCAAGGTGGTCACGCCTCCGCCGGGACTGCTGGATCGGATTCTCAGTCAACCGCTGTACTTGGCCGCAGCAGGGGGTGCGTTGGTGCTGCTGGGCGGTATCGGTTATTGGGTGACGCGGCGCCGGCAATCAGCCGATAAGGGCGGCAAGGCCGGCGCAAGAAGCGCACCGCGCCTGGATAAAACGACGGGTACGGCAATGGAAGCGGCAGCGCCCGCCGTCCCGGCGGCGATGACGCAGACGGTAACGACGCCGGCCGCCACCGCCGATGACGTCGATCCGATCCAGGAAGCCGATCTCTACCTTAACTTCGGGCGTGACACACAAGCGGAAGAGGTGCTGAAGGAAGCACTCGAAAAAAATCCGCGACACGAGGAAGCGCAACTCAAATTGCTGCAGATCTACGCCGGCCGCAAGGACAAGGCCGAATTTGAAAAGACCGCGCGCATGTTGAAAGAACTGACCGGCGGCAAGGGCGACAATTGGCTGAAGACCGTTGCGCTCGGCTACAGCATCGATCCTGCGAACGCCCTTTACGCGGAGGGCAAGTCGGCGGCGCCGGCCGCCGCCGCACCGGCCGCTGCCGTCGATCTCGATTTCGACATCGATGTCGCGTCGCACTCGCCGGCGAAGGCTGATGTCGAGCTTGAAGCCGGTCCTACCCAGACCGCGCTGTTGCAGCCGGGTGTTGCGGCGCAAGCCGAGATCGAGGACATTACGAATGACAGCGGCGCAACGGGCGGCAACAACCTCGTGACCGATATTACGTTCGAGGCGCCGATCAAGGAAGAAAGTACCAAGACTGATATCGCCTTGGAGAGCGGCGCGGCGCCCGGCAACATGATTGATTTCAGCCTGGATGCGTCGCCCATCGGCGGCGACAAGGGCTTTTCGCCCGACAAGACGATGGCCATGAACATAGGCGGCCAGGAGAAGAAAACGGGGGGCATGGATCTCGATGTCGGGGAAGCGAAGGAGGCTGCTCCACTTGCGCCCGACCTGAAGCTTGATTTTGGCGATGCCATGACTACGCCGCCGCCCGCCCTCAAGCTCGACGACATCAATTTGAATCTCGACGAAGCGGCGCCAGCCAAACCGGAAGGCGGTGGCAAGGACGAGCACTGGTTCGACGTGCAGACCAAGTTCGATCTTGCCAAGGCTTATCAGGAGATGGGCGACAAGGACGGCGCGCGTGAAATCCTGCAGGAGGTTGCCAAGGAAGGCGACGCCGGACAACAGGAAGAAGCCAGGAAACTGCTCGAATCTCTCGGCTGATTGTTTTTGACCTCAGAGATCGAACCGCGACAGTTAACGCTGCCGCGGTTTTTGTTTTTATGCGGTGCTTGATCTGGTGAACGAGGACTGGAAACTTGAGAATCGCGCTCGGCATCGAGTATGACGGCAGCGCCTTCTGCGGCTGGCAGACGCAGCCTTCCGGCTGCGCGGTGCAGGATGCGCTCGAACGCGCGCTGGCCGAAATCGCGGGCGAACCGGTGGCGACCATTTGCGCGGGGCGCACCGACGCCGGCGTGCACGCGCTGGCACAGGTGGTGCATTTCGACGCTCGCGCGGAGCGTCCGGAGTCGGCATGGGTGCGCGGCGTGAATGCATTGTTGCCGGAAGGCGTGGCGGTGCTGTGGGCGCAACCGGTCGGCGCTGAATTTCACGCGCGTTACGCGGCACGCGAGCGCTGCTACCGCTACGTGCTGCTGAATCATCCGGTGCGTCCTGCGCTCAACCGCGCGCGTGTCGGCTGGTTTCACCTGCCGCTCAATGTCGGGCGCATGCGCGCGGCTGCGCAACACCTGCTCGGCGAGCACGATTTCAGCGCGTTCCGCTCGGCCGAGTGCCAGGCTAGGTCGCCGGTACGCGAACTGCGCCGGCTCGACATCCGCAGCAGCGGCGATTACGCGGTGTTTGATCTGGCGGCGAACGCGTTTCTGCATCATATGGTGCGCAATATCGTCGGCTGCCTGGTTTACGTCGGCAAGGGTAAACATCCGCCGGAGTGGCTGGGCGAAGTGCTGGCGCGCCGCAACCGCGCGGTTGCGGCGCCGACCATCGAAGCGGCCGGGCTTTATCTGGCGGATGTCATATATGATGCGGCATGGCAATTGCCGGTGAGGGCGCGCAAGGAATGGTTTACGTGAAAATTTATTTATGAGTACCGCGGTCAAGATTTGCGGCATCACGCGTCTGCAGGATGCGCTGGCGGCGGCGCGCCTTGGCGCGCATGCGGTCGGCTTCGTGTTTTACGCCGGTAGCCCGCGCGGCATCGTGCCCGAACAGGCCGCAGCCATCGTGCAGCGTTTGCCGCCGTTTATCACCGCGGTCGGGTTGTTTGTCGACGCGGATGCGCAGACCGTGGCGCGCGTGCTTAAGCAGGCACCGCTCGGGTTGCTGCAGTTCCATGGCGAAGAGACGCCGGAATTCTGCGCCGGTTTCGGCGTTCCGTACATCAAGGCGGTGCGCGTCAGGCCGGAAGTCGATTTGATAGAATACGCGCGGCGTTACAGCGGCGCGCGCGGCCTGTTGCTCGATGCGTACGTTGAAAATGTCCACGGCGGCACCGGCGCGACATTCGATTGGGAATTGATCCCGCGCCAATTGCCGTTGCCGCTGGTACTGTCGGGTGGGCTTACCGCCGACAACGTGGCCGACGCGGTGCGGCGCGTGCAGCCGGCGGCGGTGGACGTCAGCAGCGGCGTCGAATCCGCGCCCGGCATCAAGGACGAGCGGAAAATGGCCGCATTCATTCGGAGTGTCCGCAATGCAGATGTATGACCTGCCGGACGAGCGGGGACATTTCGGCCCGTACGGCGGCGTGTTCGTCGCCGAGACGCTGATCGCGGCGCTCGACGAGCTGAAAGCCGCTTACGCGCGTTACAAGGACGATCCGGAGTTCCGCGCTGAGATCGAGTATGAGCTCAAGCACTATGTCGGGCGGCCGAGCCCGGTCTATCACGCCAGGCGCTGGTCCGCGCATTTCGGCGGCGCGCAGGTTTACCTGAAACGCGAGGACCTCAATCACACCGGTGCGCACAAGATCAACAACACCGTCGGCCAGGCGCTGCTCGCCAGGCGCATCGGCAAGCCGCGCGTGATCGCCGAGACCGGCGCTGGCCAGCATGGCGTCGCGACCGCGACCGTCGCCGCGCGCTACGGCATGGAATGCGTCGTCTATATGGGTGCCGAAGATATCCGGCGCCAGTCGGCGAACGTCTACCGCATGAAACTGCTCGGCGCGACGGTGGTGCCGGTCGAGAGCGGCTCGAAGACGCTCAAGGACGCGCTCAACGAAGCGATGCGCGACTGGGTGACCAACGTCCACAACACGTTCTATATCATCGGCACCGTCGCCGGCCCGCATCCGTACCCGATGATGGTGCGCGATTTTCAGTCGGTGATCGGCGTCGAGGCAAAATGGCAGATGCCCGAGCTTGCGGGACGCCAGCCCGATGCGCTGATCGCATGCGTCGGCGGCGGCTCGAACGCGATCGGCCTGTTTTATCCCTACATCCCGGACGAACAAGTGCGCCTGATCGGCGTCGAGGCCGCTGGCCTCGGCATCGCCAGCGGCCAGCACGCGGCGACGCTGTGCGTCGGCAGGCCCGGCGTGCTGCACGGCAACCGCACTTATCTGATGCAGGATGAAAATGGACAGATCAGCGCCACGCATTCGATTTCGGCCGGACTCGATTATCCGGGGGTCGGTCCCGAACACGCGTGGCTCAAGGACAGCGGCCGCGCCGAATACGTCGCGGTGACCGACGATGAAGCGCTGCAGGCGTTCCACGATCTGTGCCGACTCGAAGGCATCATCCCGGCGCTCGAATCGAGCCACGCGCTCGCCTACGCGGCGAAGCTCGCGCCGCAGATGAAAAAAGACCAGATACTGCTCGTCAACCTGTCCGGCAGAGGCGACAAGGACATCCATACCGTCGCCGAAAAATCCGGGATCAAACTCTGATACATATGAACCGCAGAGACGCAGAGAAATTCCAGTCCTTTATTGTTGGTAACTCCGCGCCTCACGCCTCACCCTTTACTCTTCACGGAATTGCCGATGTCGCGCATTAAAGCCACCTTCGATGCATTGAAAAAACGGGGCCGCAAAGCGCTGATCCCGTTCGCGACCGCCGGCGATCCGGATCCCGCATTGACGGTGCCGTTGCTGCACGCGTTCGTCGAAGCCGGTGCCGACATCATCGAATTGGGCGTGCCGTTCTCCGACCCGATGGCCGACGGTCCGGTGATCCAGCGCGCTTCCGAACGCGCGCTCGCGCACAAGGTCGGACTGGCCGACGTGCTGAACATGGTGCGCGAGTTCCGCAACAAAGACGCCGCAACGCCGATCGTGTTGATGGGTTATGCCAATCCGATCGAAGCGATGGGCGTCGGGCGCTTTATCGCCGCGGCGAAGGCGGCCGGCGTGGACGGCGTGATCGTCGTCGATTATCCGCCGGAAGAATGCGTACAGTTCGCCGAACTCGCAAAGAAAAACGGCATCGATCCGATTTTTCTGCTGGCGCCGACTTCGACGCCGGAGCGCGTGCGCCAAATCGCGCGCGTCGCGAGCGGATTCGTTTACTATGTCTCGCTGCGCGGCGTCACCGGCGCTGCCAACATTGATGTTGCGGACGTGGTGTCGCGCCTGTCGCATTTGAGGGCCGAGATCAAGCTGCCGATCGGCGTCGGTTTCGGCATCCGCGACGCGGAGTCGGCGCGCCATATCGCCGCGCAGGCCGACGCCGTCGTGATTGCGAGCAAACTGATTCAGGAAATGGAGCAGGCCGGACCGCAGGGTGCGATCGAGCGCGCCAAGCAGGTCCTGAAACCGATCCGGGAGGCGCTGGGATGAGCTGGTTGCGCAAACTGTTACCGCCGAAAATCAAACGCGAGGCCGGCAGCCAGAGAAAAGGCGTGCCGGAAGGCTTGTGGATCAAGTGCGGCCGGTGTGAGGCCGTGTTGTACCACGCCGATCTCGAGAAAAACCTCAGCGTCTGTCCGAAGTGCGGGTACCACAACCGCATCTCGGCGCGCGAACGGCTCGACTGGTTTCTCGACGCCGACGGCCGTTTCGAGATCGGTGCCGAAGTGGTGCCGGTGGACAGCCTCAAGTTCAAGGACAGCCGGCGCTATCTCGACCGGCTCGAAGAGGCGAACCGCGAGACCGGCGAGGACGATGCGCTGATCGTGATGCAGGGCAGCGTCAAGACCGTGCCGCTGGTTGCCATGGCGTTTGAGTTCAAGTTTCTCGGCGGCTCGATGGGGTCGGTCGTCGGCGAACGCTTCGTGCGCGGCGTGCAGGTTTGTCTCGACCAGAAACTGCCGCTGGTATGCTTCACCGCGAGCGGCGGCGCGCGCATGCAGGAGGGCCTGCTGTCGCTGATGCAGATGGCGAAAACCTGCGCCGCGCTGACCCAGTTATCGGCGGAGAAACTGCCGTTCATCTCGGTACTGACCGATCCGACGATGGGCGGCGTGTCGGCGAGTTTCGCGCTGATCGGCGACATGGTCATCGCGGAACCCGGCGCGCTGATCGGTTTCGCCGGCCCGCGCGTGATCGAGCAGACCGTACGCGAGACTCTGCCGGAAGGCTTCCAGCGTTCCGAATTTCTGCTCGAGCACGGCGCGATCGACATGATCGTCGACCGCCGCGAAATGCGCGATAAAGTCACGAACCTGATCATGCTGTTGCTCAAGCAGCCGGCGGCCGCCTGACGATTTCACCCGCTTGAAACCCGAGACGCTCGATCAGTGGCTCGAATACATCGAACGGCAGCATCCGAAAACCATCGAGCTCGGATTGCAGCGCGTCAGCGCGGTACGCGCCGCGCTCGACCTCGAACCCGCGTTTCCCGTCATCACCGTCGGCGGCACCAACGGCAAGGGCTCGTGCTGCGCACTGCTCGAGGCGATGCTGCTGGCCGCGGGCTACCGCGTCGGCTGCTATACCTCGCCGCATTTGCTGCGCTATAACGAACGCGTGCGCATCGGCGGCCGCGAGGCGGACGACGCCGCGCTGTGCCGCGCGTTCGAGCGCATCGAGGCGGCGCGCGGCGACATTCCCCTTACCTATTTTGAATTCGGTACGCTCGCCGCGCTGCTGGCGTTCCTCGATGCTGATATCGAGGCCGCGATCCTTGAAGTCGGCCTCGGCGGCCGGCTCGACGCGGTCAATGCATTCGATGCCGATTGCGCACTGGTCGCCAGCATCGATCTCGACCACGTCGAATATCTGGGCGGCACGCGCGAGGAGGTCGGTTTCGAGAAAGCCGGCATCTTCCGCGCCGGCAAACCGGCGGTGTGCGCCGACCGCGCTCCGCCGCAGACGCTGCTCGCGCACGCGGCACAGACCGGCACCGGGCTGCTGTGCATCGGCCGTGATTTCGATCATATGGCCGATGACACCCAATGGCAGTACCGGGGGCCGGGTGGCCGGCGTTTCGGCCTGCCGCTGCCGGCGTTGCGCGGCGCCTGTCAACTCGACAACGCGAGCGCGTGCATTGCCGTGCTCGACTGTTTGCGCGAGTGCCTGCCGGTGGCCGCGCAGGACATCCGCAACGGCCTGGCGCGGGTCGCGCTGCCGGCGCGCTTTCAGGTGCTGCCCGGCCGGCCGACGGTGGTGCTCGATGTCGCGCACAATCCGCAGGCGGCACGCGCGCTCGCCAAAAATCTGGATACGCTGCCGCCGGGCGGCGCGACGATCGCGGTGTGCGGTATCCTCAGGGACAAGGACATCGCCGGCATCATCGCCGCGGTCGGACCGCGCATCACGCGCTGGCACGTGGCGACGCTCGCCGGACCGCGCGGCGCGAGCGCGCAGCAACTGGCGGATGAATTGCGGCGCGCGGGCGTCGGCGTGCCCGTCGCCCAGCATGCCGATGCGGCCGCGGCATGGCGTGCCGCCTGCAAGGAGGCGGGTGAAGATGATAAAATTATCGTGTTCGGTTCGTTTTTTACCGTCGCAGCGGTGCTGCGTGAGCGCTTGAATCCGAAGCCTTCCTGAATCATGGCGAAATCGATTAGCGAAGAAGAACTGCAACTCAGAAAACGCGCGCGCCGCCGTCTGGTCGGCGCGATAGCCTTGGTGACGGTCATCGTCGTGTTCCTGCCGATGGTGCTCGACAACGAACCCAAGCCGCAGAACCATGACATCGACATCAAGATTCCCTCGCCCGATGCCGGCAATTTTATCTCCAAGATCGTGCCGACCGACCACGGCACACCGCAGCCGCAACCCCTGCCGCAGCCACCGCAACCTGAAATCGCACCGCCGGCAGCGGCGGTTCAGCCTCCCGCGCCGGGGGTGACCGCTCCTCAGCCCGCGCCGGTGGCCGCTGCCAATGACAGCGCGGCGAAGCCGGTCAAGCCGGCTGCGCCCGAATCGCCGAAGCCAGCGGAACCGGCGCCGGTGCCGACGGCGCAGAACGCACCGCAACCGGCAACCAGGCCGCCGGCCAGGAAAAGCGAGCCGGCGCCCAAGGCGGTGGAAAAAACCAAATCCGCCCCCAAATCCAAGGCCGGAGAAAAAAGTGCAGGCGGTTTTGTGATACAGATGGCCGCGTTGAGTGACGCCGCCAAGGCGAAACAGATGGAACAACAGCTGGCCGGCGCCGGCATCAAGGCTTATACCGAAAGCGTGCCGACGGTGAAAGGCAAGGTTACGCGGGTGCGCGTCGGGCCGCTCAAGACGCGCGAGGAGGCGGAAAAGATGCGCGACAAGTTGAAGGGCATGGGGCTGTCCGGCAATATTGTTCCGAAATAAAAGTAGATGACCTGGATAGATTGCGCGGTGCTTGCCATCATCGGAATTTCGGTCATCGTCAGCGTGCTGCGCGGTCTGGTGCGCGAGGTGCTCGCGCTCGCGTCCTGGGTCGTCGCGTTTTTTGCCGCGCGCTTTGTCGCGCCCGGCATCGCGCCGTGGTTCTCGAAAACGGTGCCGGACGAAATGCTGCGCCTGCTGATTGCGTATCTCGCGGTGTTCATCATGACCTTGCTGTTGATGGCGTTGTTGTCCATGCTGGTGTCGAGCCTGGTCAAGGCGGCCGGGCTCGGCGCGTTCGACCGCGTGCTCGGCGCCGGCTTCGGTTGCGTGCGCGGGATGGCGATCGTGCTGCTCGCAGCGCTGCTCGCCGGACTGACCACGCTGCCGCGCCAGCCGGCGTGGCGCAACTCGCTGTCCGGCGCGCGGCTCGCTGTTTTGGCGAACGCCGCCAAGGTCTGGTTGCCGTATGATCTGGCGGAGCATATCCATTATGACTAAGGAGCATTGACGCTCATGTGCGGCATCCTCGGCGTCGTCGCGAAGAGTCCGGTCAACCAGATGCTCTATGACGGGCTGCTGGTGCTGCAGCACCGCGGGCAGGACGCGGCCGGCATCGTCACCGCCGAGGGCGCGACCTTCCACATGCACAAGGGCGGCGGCATGGTGCGCGACGTGTTCCGCACGCGCAACATGCGCGCGCTGCTCGGCGCCTGCGGCATCGCGCACACGCGCTACCCGACCGCCGGCTCGGCGTGGTCGGCGGCCGAAGCGCAGCCGTTCTACGTCAACTCGCCGTTCGGCATCGTGCTCGGCCACAACGGCAACCTGACCAACACCGACCGGCTCAAGAGCGAGCTGTTCCGGCAGGACCTGCGCCACGTCAACACCGATTCCGATTCGGAGGTGCTGCTCAATGTGCTCGCGCACGAACTGCAGGAAGCATCGGCCAACTGCAAGCTCGATCCGGCGATCATCTTCGCCGCGGTGTCCGGCGTCTACCGGCGCTGCCGCGGCGCCTATGCGGTGGTCGCGATGATCGCGGGCTACGGCCTGCTCGCGTTCCGCGATCCGTACGGCATCCGGCCGCTGGTGTTCGGCAAGCTGGAGACCGAGCACGGCACCGAATACCTGGTCGCATCGGAATCGGTGGCACTGACTTCGCTCGGCTTCGAACTGGTGCGCGACGTCGCGCCGGGCGAAGCGATCTTCATCGACGAGGATGGGCATTTCTATTCGCGGCAATGCGTCGAGCAGACCTCGCTCAACCCGTGCCTGTTCGAGTATGTGTACCTGGCGCGTCCCGATTCGATCATCGACGGCATTTCGGTCTATGAAGCGCGGCTGCGCATGGGCGAGAGCCTCGCCGACAAAATCAAGCGCGAGTACAGGGGCCTCGACATCGATGTCGTGATTCCGATTCCCGATTCGAGCCGCCCGGCGGCGATGCAGCTGGCGAAACAGCTGAACCTGCCGTATCGCGAAGGCTTCATCAAGAACCGCTACATCGGCCGCACCTTCATCATGCCGGGGCAGACGGTGCGCGCGAAATCGGTGCGCCAGAAACTCAACGCGATCGGCATGGAATTCAGCGGCAAGAACGTGCTGCTGGTGGACGACTCGGTGGTGCGCGGCACCACCAGCCAGGAAATCGTGCAGATGGCGCGCGAATCCGGCGCGCGCAAGGTGTTCTTCGCGTCGGCCGCGCCGCCGGTGCGCTTTCCGAACGTCTACGGTATCGACATGCCGACGCGCGGCGAGCTGATCGCGAACGGCCGCTCGGAAGACGAAATCGCGCGCATGATCGGCGCCGACAAGCTGATTTACCAGGACCTCGATGCGCTGATCGAGGACGTGCGCTCGGTCAACCCGAAGGTCGCGCACTTTGAGGATTCATGTTTCAGCGGCCATTACGTCACCGGCGATGTCACGCCCGAGTATCTGGCCGGCATCGAAGTGCAGCGCCGCGAAAGCAAACGGCAGGCGCAGGCCGCCGCGAGTTCGCAGCTCGATCTCGATCTCGACCTCGAGTCGGTGGACTGATTTGACAACCGTATGCTGAAAGGGTAGTTTTGCCGTTGCGCCGATTTGATATCAGCTTGCGGGCGCCAAATAAATGCAGCTAAAGCGGACGTGAAACCCGTTCGAGCTGCACAAGCCGAACGGGTTTTTTGTTTTGGAGATTTGAAATGAGCGACAAACTTCAGTTTGAAACGCTGGCGTTGCGCGCCGGCATCGAGCGCAGCCAGTTCGGCGAGCATTCCGAGGCGATCTATCTGACGTCGAGCTTTGTGTTCAAGTCGGCGCAGCAGGCGGCCGATCGCTTCGCCGAGCGCGAACCCGGCACCATCTATTCGCGCTTCACCAATCCGACCGTCAGCTCGTTCGAGCGGCGGCTCGCCGCGCTCGAGGGCGCCGAGTGTTGCGTCGCGACCGCGTCGGGCATGTCGGCGATCCTTTCGACTGCGATGGGGCTGCTCAAGGCCGGCGACCATATCGTCGCGTCGCAAAGCATCTTCGGCACCACGGTCAACCTGTTCGACAAGATACTGCGCAAGTTCGGGCTCGACACCACGTTCGTATCGCAGACCGACCTCGCGGCGTGGCAGGCGGCGGTCAAGCCAAATACCAAATTGTTTTTTCTTGAGACGCCGTCGAACCCGCTGACCGAAGTCGCCGATATCGCGGCGATCGCGGCGATTGCGCACAAGGCCGGCGCGCTGCTCGCGGTGGACAACTGCTTCTGCTCGCCGGCACTGCAGAAGCCGTTTGAGTTCGGCGCCGACATCATCGTGCATTCCGCGACCAAGTATCTCGACGGACAGGGACGCGTGCTCGGCGGCGCGGTGCTCGGCAAGACCAGCGTGATCCGCGAAGGCGTGCACGGGTTTCTGCGCACCGCCGGGCCGACATTGTCCGCATTCAACGCGTGGGTGATCCTGAAAGGCATCGAAACCTTGAAAATCCGGATGGAAGCACAGTCGGCCAATACGCTGGCGCTTGCGCAATGGCTCGAACAGCAGCCGCAGGTCGAACGCGTTTATTATCCGTGGTTGCCGTCGCACCCGCAGCACGCGCTTGCAAAAAAGCAGCAGAGCGCTGGCGGCGCGATCGTCTCGTTCACCGTCAAGGGCGGCAAGGACGCGGCGTGGAAGGTCGTCGACTCGACGAAACTGATTTCAATCACCGCCAACCTCGGCGATACCAGGAGCACGATCACCCATCCGGCGACGACGACCCACGGCCGCATCTCGCCTGAGGCACGCGCCGCGGCGGGAATCGGCGACGGCTTGCTGAGAGTGGCGGTAGGGTTGGAGAATATTGAGGATTTGAAGGGGGATTTGACGCGCGGACTTGCTTAACGGGAGCTTCCATGTCGAACACATCCAGTCCATCGGCAATCATCGCCACCGACGCAGCGCCTCGCACGAGACCATCGATCTTGCCGGAACCGTTCGCATCGAGGATGTCCGGACGCATCAAACATCCTCTGGGCGATCCGTTCGGGCTTTCGAACTTCGGCGTCAACCTGACGCGCATCGTGCCGGGCGGAATCTCGGCTTTGCGCCATGCGCATACCAGACAGGATGAGTTCGTCTACATCCTGCAGGGACATCCCGTGTTGGTCACCGACGAAGGGGAAACGCAACTTTCTCCCGGCATGTGTGCCGGCTTCAGGGCCGGTACCGGCAACGCGCATCAACTGATCAATCGCACGAATGAAGAGGTTCTTTATCTCGAAATAGGGGATCGCAGTGCCGGGGATGCCGTTTCCTATCCTGACGATGATATGCAGGGTGCGTTTGTTGACGGCGAGTGGCGGTTTTTCCATAAAGACGGATCACCGTATGCTTAGCCAATCAGCACCTGCAATCCGCGTCCTGGCATGAAATCGCTTCCTCTACTCTGGGCGCTGGTTCTCGGCGCGATCGGTTTCGTCTGTGGCTATTTCGGGCCGATCGTTTTTTCGCCGGATGCGAACCAAGGGCCGTTGCTTGGCATCTTCATCACCGGACCGGGCGGGCTGATCGTCGGTTTCGTGCTCGGCTTGTTCGTTTCTTTTCTGCCGATCAATCGATATCTCCGCTACGCAGTGCTCGGTATCGCCTGCGTCGCGCTGGCCGGCGTGACGCTTTATCTGAGCATGCCGGCGCCCGCCTATCAGGGGCGCGTCATTGACGCGGAAATCGCCGATTGCAAACGGTCGGCCGAACTGATTGACGAGGCCATCGAGCGCTGGGAGGTCGAAATTGCGCGTTCGGGTGCGCCGCCGCGCGCCGGCTGGAAAGAGGCCGCCGAGCGGCTGGCGAAGACAGACCTCGGGGTTGTCCTGCAGATGCATATATTCCGCGAACGTCCGGTCTATGAAAATCAAAAACCGTGGAACAAGGGCACGCTCGAAACCAAACCGTGGCAATTCGAAAACGAAATGAAAAATTATTACGCGCGCGCCGCCGGCGTTTCCTGCAGCGACTATCCCAAAACAGGACGCAAGCTCTATTTCCCGGTCAGCGCGCAGGAAGCGCCGAATAACTGGCCGCCGGCGGCGTTGCCGAATTTTCTCGACATGCAGATATTGGCGCCGGTGCCGGGCCGCTATCAGTCGCTGACCGCCGATTAATTCAGGTCAATGGATTTGCAGCCGGCGGCGTCGCACCGCAGGTAGCTGCCGCGCTGGTACCAGTCGGCGAGCACCCAGCGTTCGCAATGATGTCCGTCCACGACGTGCTCGTGGCGCGCGGGGCGGTGGGTGTGGCCGTGAATCAAGCGCGGATAACCATGTGTGCGCAGCGCCGCTTCGACCGCGGCGGGCGTCACGTCCATGATTTCCTCGGTCTTGGTTTTTTTGCTGGCTTCGCTTTGTGCGCGCAGCTTGGCGATTTCCTGCTTGCGCGCGGCGAGCGGCCGCGCCAGAAACGCCTGTTGAAAGACCGGGCTCCTGACCTGTGTCCGGAATTTCTGGTACTCGACGTCGTCGGTGCACAACGTGTCGCCGTGCATCAGCAGCGTCGGCGTACCGTAGAGGTCAGTCAGTGTCGGGTCGCGCAGCAGTTTGGCGCCGCTTGCCGCGATAAATTGCCTGCCGACCAGGAAATCGCGGTTGCCGTGCATCAGGTAAAGCATGACGCCGCGGTCGGCCAGCATGCGCAACGCGGCGATCACCGACGCGTTGAACGGATCGTCGTCATCGTCGCCGGCCCAGTATTCGAACAGGTCACCGAGGATATAGAGCGCTTCAGCCCGTGCGGCGGGGCCGTCGAGAAAATCGAAGAAAACCTTGTTGATCGCCGGGCGGGTGGAGCAGAGGTGGAGATCGGAGATGAAGATGCTGTGCATTTTGGGTAATGAGTAACGGGTTATGGGGGAAAAGTACCGCCGTTTGGCGCATTACCCATTACTCATCATTGGTGTTTCTAGATCACTTCTGCTTTCTGGATCACAACATCCTCGACCGGCACGTCGCGATGCCCGGCGCGGTTGCCGGTCTTGACGCTTTTGATTTTGTCCACCACGTCCTGCCCCTCGACCACCCTGCCGAACACGCAATAGCCCCAGCCGTCCTGGCCGGGATGATTCAGGAAATTGTTGTCGGCGACGTTGATGAAGAACTGCGCGGTCGCGGAGTGCGGATCATTGGTGCGCGCCATCGCGATCGTGTACTGGTCGTTTCTGAGTTTGTTGCCGGCCTCGTTCTTGATCGGCGCGCCGGCCGGTTTCTGTTTCATGCCGGGTTCGAAACCGCCGCCCTGGATCATGAAGCCGTCGATCACGCGATGGAAGATCGTGTTGTCGTAATGGCCGCCGTTCACATAATCGATGAAGTTCTGGACGGTGAGCGGTGCCTTGTCGGCGTCGAGATCGAGGGTGATGACGCCGTGGGAAGTATGCAGTTTGACCATGTTATTGCTTCTTCGGTGTTTTGGTGGAAATGACTTTCGCGCTTTCGATCACGATCGGCGTGTTCGGCACGTCGCTGAACGGCGGCCGCGGGCCGGTGGCGACCGCGGCAATCTTGTCGACGACGTCCATGCCCTTGATGACCTTGCCGAACACCGCGTAACCAAAGCCGTCGGGACGCGGATAATCGAGCCCGGCGTTGTCGACGACGTTGATGAAGAACTGTGCGGTCGCCGAATTCGGATCGCCGGTACGTGCCATCGCGATCGTGTAACGGTCGTTTTTGAGGCCGTTGGTTGCTTCATTGATAATCGGCGCGCCCGTCGGCTTCTCGTTGAAGTCGGTATCGAAACCGCCGCCCTGAATCATGAAACCGGCGATCACGCGATGGAAAATGGTGCCGTTGTAATGGCCGCTTTTGACGTAGCCCAGGAAATTCTCGACCGTTTTCGGCGCCTTGTCAGGATAAAGCTCGAGCGTGATGGCGCCCAGACTGGTTTTAAGCTCGACCTGGGGGTTGGCGGCGAACGCGCCGGTGCTGAACAGCAGCGCCGCGAGCAGCGCCGGAAATACATGTTTCATCGATCAGTCTCCATTGGTTTATGCCGCACCTTCGTAAATGATGTGCCACGCGCCTTTTTCCCTGATCCAGTACTGGCGCTTTTTCATTTTGTTGGACAGATTGTTGCTGCTGTAATCCTGATCGAAGGTGATGACCGCGAGGTCATCGCGGTCCGGATACAGAAATACGCTGATGCGGTCGAGTCCGACCTTGATCCAGGTCTTGCCGGCGTTGACGGCGCGCTTCTGCTGCGACCATGCGGCGAGGTTCTGGCGGCCGGCCGAAAATCCCGGCGCATAGTGTTTCAGATATTTTTCCGTGTTGCGGCTTTCCCAGTCATGGCGCCAGCTTTCCACGCTTTGCAGCAGTTGTTCGCGCAGCGCGCCGGTTTCTTCCGGCTCCGCCCATTCGATGTTTTCGGTGATGATGACCGGCGTGACGCCGACGCGCAGGTTCTTGCCGATGGTCTCGAGGTCCTGATTGGTGAGCACCACGCAGCCGTCGCTGGCGCGCGGCGGGCGGCTGTAGGTGTTGATCGGCGTGCCGTGCAGCCAGATGCCGTGGCCGTCGTGTCCTTCGCGGCGGTCCCACTCGTTCGGATAATTGAGCGGATACGCGGCGACACCGTAGAAAGCGGTAAGCTTGGCGCGCGGCAGGCTGGCCGCGACCTGATAGACGCCAAGCGGGGTTCTTTTATCCCCGCTGCGCATTTTGTCGGTGCCGTTTTTGCCGCTGCTTACGTAGTAATCGGCGAGATAGTGCGGCTGGCCGCCGCGGTTTTCGAATACGTAGAGCGTGGACTGCGCGGTATCCACCACCAGCGCATAGCGCTGGTCCCGATTGAGTTGCAGCAGGTATTTGGGCACGCGGTCGGTCGGCCGCGCCAGCTGGTAGCGCGCCAGCCGCGCCAGCGCCTCTTCGCGCAGGCCCTCGATACGGTCGCGCGGCGCGTTGGGCGCCGCGCCGAATTCGCGCAGCGGCTGCGCGCGCGCCAGCAGCAGGTCGCCCTTGATCAGGTTGGCGAGCCGGAAATTCGGATAGTCGCGCAGCACTTTGTTGATTTCCCCGAGCGCGGCGTCGAGATGGTTGTCGCGGATTTCGATCAGCGTCCGGGCGAGCAGCGCATCCGGCGTTTCCCCGGAGTCGTCGGCATGGACCGGAGTCGAGCTCATGGCTGCCGTCTGGCAGGCGATAAGCATCATCAGTGCCGCCGCGGCGAGGCGCGGCATCAAGGGCATGGCAAACATCGGTTAAACGCCGCCGGCTGTTTTAATCAACTGCCGGCGCGCTCTTGTTGAATCAACCAGCGGTCGCCGTCCCTGACCAGAACGAGCGTTTTGGTGGTGGAGGACTTCAGATTGGCCGAGCGGTAGTCCTGCCTGAACGTGACGGTGACGCGGTTGCTGTCGGTGAACCTGACTTGCAGCGAGCCGACCGTGACCTCGATTTTCTTCGGCTTCGCGATGCGCGCCTTGCGCGAATTTTCCCAGTCGCGGCGCGACTGCCCGCGCGGCGTCTGGAAGCCGGATGCGTAGAAGGCGAGATAGCCGTCGACGTCGTTTTGCGACCACGCCCTGGCCCAGTTGTTGACGGTCTTGATGACTTCGCCGGAGGGATTGGCGGCGGCCGGTTTGGCCGGAATCTGCGCCGGCGCCTGCGCGAGCACCGGCTTGGCGGCGGCGCCGGTCAGCGGTTTGGCGGCGGGCTGGGTGGCCGAGAACAGTTCCTTGATCAGCGCCAGCTTGGTTTGCGCGGTGGTGTTGGTTTTATCGTATTGCAGCGCCTTGTCGTAGGCCTGTGACGCCATTTTGGCGTAGATGTCGCCGAGGTTTTCATGCGCGGTCGCGTAGCTCGGGTGGGTGCGGATCGCCATTTCGAGCGCTTCGCGCGCCTTGTCGTAATCCCCCTGCGCCGCGTAGAGCACCGCGAGGTTGTTGTACGGTTCCGGCAATTCCGGATAATCTTCGTTCAACGCCTGGAACGTCCTGACGGCGTCGGCCGGTTTGCCCTGTTCGTTCTCGATCAGTCCCTTCAGGAAACGCGCGCGCGCATTCTTGGGATCGTCCTTGAGAATGTTCCCGATATGATCGAGTGCCTGCGCGTACTGCCCCTGCTTGAACAGTTGTGACGCTTCTTGATATTCGTCGCTTTGCGCGGCGGCGAAGGGGGCCGTCGCCAGCACCGCGCACAGAACCATGCTCCGGAATGTGAAGATTTTCATGTGCTATACTTTTTTAATATCAGGATGTTACTTCAATTCTACCAAGAACCTCGACCGAATCAAACAGTTTCCAGTTGCGTCCGATGGCGCCATTGCCGGCCGCAATGCCGGGACGGGGACTGCATTGCAGGTATTTTCTGTGATTTGCCTGATCGACGGTTGCAACCGGCTGTTGCGCGATGCTCAAGCTTTATAACTCGCTGACCCGCACCAAACAGGACTTCGTGCCGCTCGTGCCCGGGCAGGCGCGGATTTACGTATGCGGCATGACGGTTTATGACTATTGCCATCTCGGGCACGCACGCGTGATGGTGGTGTTCGATATCGTTGCACGCTGGCTGCGCGCCTCCGGTCTCGACGTGACCTACGTGCGCAACATCACCGACATCGACGACAAGATCATCAAACGCGCCGCCGAAAACCACGAACCGATCGAACGGCTGACCGCGCGTTTCATCCGGGCAATGGACGAGGACGCCGCCGCGCTCGGCGTGCTGAAACCGGATTTCGAGCCGCGCGCGACGCAATACATCGCGCAGATGCAGGACATCATCCGGCTGCTCGAACAAAAAGGGCTGGCCTACGTCGCGGCCGGCGGCGACGTCAACTATTCGGTGCGCGATTTTCCCGGTTATGGAAAGCTGTCCGGCAAATCGCTTGCCGACCTGCGCGCCGGCGAACGCGTCGAGATCGATCAATCGAAACGCGATCCGCTCGATTTCGTGCTGTGGAAGCATGCGAAATCCGGCGAGCCGTCATGGCCGAGTCCGTGGGGGGCGGGGCGGCCGGGCTGGCACATCGAATGCTCGGCGATGGCGTGCGCGCTGCTCGGCAATCACTTCGACATTCACGGCGGCGGCCAGGATCTGCAGTTTCCGCATCATGAGAACGAGATCGCCCAGTCGGAGGGCGCGCATGGCAATACTTTCGTCAATTACTGGATGCACAACGGTTTCGTGCGCGTGGATGAGCAGAAAATGTCGAAGTCGCTCGGCAATTTCTTTACCGTGCGCGAGATCCTGAAAAAATACGATCCCGAAGTCGTGCGTTTTTTCATCCTGCGTGCGCACTACCGCAGCCCGCTCAATTATTCCGACGCGCACCTGGACGACGCGAAACAGGCGTTGACGCGGCTTTATACCGCGCTCAAGGACCATGCCGTTGCCGCGGCCGCAGTGGACTGGGAGCACCCGCAGGCCGCGCGTTTCCAACAGGCGATGGATGACGACTTCAATACGCCGGAAGCGGTCGCGGTGTTGTTCGACCTCGCGAACGAAGTCAATCGCAGCGGGTCGACGGCGGCGGCCACGCTGCTCAAATCACTGGCGGCGCTGCTCGGTTTGCTGCCGCGTCAACCCATCGAATTTTTGCAGACGGTACCGGCGGACGGAGAATGGACGCCGCAACGCATCGAAACCGCGATCGCGGCGCGCACTGCGGCAAAGCGGGCCAGGAATTTCGCCGAGGCCGACCGCATTCGTAAGGAATTGCTCGACGCCGGCATCGTGCTCGAAGACACCGCGCAGGGGACGGTATGGCGGCGCAGTTGATTTTTTCTTCCGTCAGGCGCTGGTTCGTGCGCGGGTGTGTTGCCGCCCTGCTTGCCGGCACCGCCGGTGCGCACGCACAGCAGGATATACCGCTGGCGAACGGCGTGTTTCTGGTTGCGAAGCCGGCGCTGGTGGATCCCCAATTCCGCGAAACCGTGGTGCTGATTACCGAACTCGAAGCGGGCGGCGGGCCGATCGGCGTGATCGTCAACCGGCCGCTCGATCTCCGGCTGAGCAAGCTGGTGCCCGACATCCGCGTTCCGAAAAAATTCGACCGCATCTACAGCGGCGGGCCGGTCGCATTGACGCAGCTTTTCTTTCTGATACGCAGCCGCGAACAGCCGGCGCACAGCATGCCGGTACTTGCCGATGTTTATCTGAGCGGCGACCGCAGCCTGCTGGAAAGCATCATGCGCGGCGATACCAGGGTTGCCGCGTTCCACGCCTATGTCGGCTACGCCGGCTGGGCGCCGGGACAGCTGCAGGTGGAAATCGCCAGCGGCGGCTGGTATGTGATGCAGGCCGACGCCGACACCGTATTCAAGACCGATCCGTCCCGCATATGGCCGGAACTGATGCGCCGCGCGGCCACCCAATACACCGGTGCCCCGAACGACGCATCGCGGCAGCCGGTTTCACTCGCGATAAGGTGATCATCGATGGATCAGTTTGCAACGCTGTTTGCCAATAACCGCGCGTGGGCCGCGGCGCGCCGGCAATCCGACCCCGGATTTTTCCGGCGGCTGTGCGCGATCCAGCGGCCGGATTATCTGTGGATCGGCTGCGCCGACAGCCGCGTGCCGGCCAATGAAATCGTCGGGCTCGATCCGGGCGAATTGTTCGTGCATCGCAACGTTGCGAACGTCGTCGCGCCCGGCGATGTCAACGCCTTATCGGTGATTCAGTACGCGATCGACACACTGCAGGTCGGCCACATCATCGTGACCGGACATTACAACTGCGGCGGCGTGCTTGCCGCGTTGAGCGACGACGGAAAGCCTCCGCTCAGCGATTGGATCGATCACGTCAGGCGTGTGCGTAATGCACACGCGGTTGAACTTGACTCGTTGCCGGACCAGGAAATCCGCTGGCGCCGGTTATGCGAGCTCAACGTCGCTGCCCAAGTGCGGACAGTATGCGCGACGCCGCTGGTGCAGTCGGCGTGGGCGCGCGGACAGAAGCTTGCTGTTCACGGCTGGATTTACGATCTGAGCGATGGTCTGCTGCGCGATTTGAATATCAGTACGAACGGGCCGGGGGTCAGGATTCAAAAAATTCCTTGACCTTGTCCATCCACGACTTCGCGCGCGGATTGTGGCGGCCGCTGTCCTTGACGTTGATGGCCTCGAGTTCCTGCAGCAATTCCTTCTGCCGCGCGGTCAGGTTGACCGGCGTTTCGATTACGACGTGACACAGCAGGTCGCCGGTGCTCGATGAGCGCACGCCGCGGATGCCCTTGCCGCGCAGCCGGAAAGTCTTGCCGCTCTGGGTCTCCGCCGGAATCTTGAGCTTGGCGTGACCGTCGAGTGTCGGGATTTCGATCTCGCCGCCGAGCGCCGCGGTCGTGAAGCTGACCGGCATTTCGCAGTGCAGGTCGTTGTGGTCGCGCTGGAATACCGGGTGCGGCTGCAGATGGATCGCCACGTACAAATCGCCGGCCGGCCCGCCGTTGACGCCGGCTTCCCCTTCGCCGGCGAGCCGGATGCGGTCGCCTTCATCGATGCCGGCCGGAATCTTGACCGACAACGTCTTGTGCTGTTTGAGACGGCCCGCGCCATGGCAGGTCGGACACGGCGATTCGACGATTTTACCGCTGCCATGGCAGCGCGGACAGGTCTGCTGCAGCGAGAAGAATCCCTGCTGCATGCGCACCTGGCCGTGGCCGCCGCAGGTCGGACAGGTCGTCGGCTGCGTGCCGGGCTTGGCGCCGCTGCCATGACAGGCCGTACACTCTTCCATGGTCGGAATGCGGATGCGCGTTTCGGCGCCGCGCGCGGCCTGTTCGAGCGAGATCTCGAGGTTGTAGCGCAGATCGGCGCCGCGATAGATGTTGGAACGCTGGCGCCCGCCGCCGAAGATATCGCTGAAGATGTCGCCGAACGCTTCGGAAAAATCGCCGAAGTGGGCGTCGCCGCGGAAACCGCCGGCACCAGCCGCAGCCGCCGACGGATCGACGCCGGCATGGCCGTACTGGTCGTAGGCGGCGCGCTTCTCAGCGTCGGACAGAATTTCGTAGGCTTGCTTCGCTTCCTTGAACTGTTCCTCGGCTTTGGGATTGTCCGGATTGCGGTCCGGATGATGTTTCATCGCGAGCTTGCGGTACGCCTTCTTGATGTCGTCTTCCGACGCATCGCGGTTGACGCCGAGCACTTCGTAGTAGTCTTTTTTGGCCATTTGTTCGTGAGGCGTAAGGTATTAGGCGAGAGGTGAACAGCAAGAAGGGGTGAGGTTTTGCGCCTCACCCCTTACGCCTGACTCTTCACCCGTCACTTTTTGTCTTTTACTTCTTCAAACTCGGCATCGACCACGTTGCCTTCATCCTGCTTGGCCTCGCCCTCGGGCCGCGCAGCGCCCGCCGCCTGCGGCTGCTGTTGTTCCTTGTACATATGCTCGGCCAGCTTGTGCGCGGCCTGTGCGAGCGCCTGGGTCTTGGCTTCGATCGCGGCCTGGTCGTCGCCCTTGAGCGCTTCCTCGGCGTCCTTCAGCGCAGCCTCGACTTTCGATTTGTCGTCGGCGCCGATCTTGTCGCCGTGTTCGGTCAAGGATTTCTTCACCGAGTGCACCAGCGCCTCGCCCTGGTTGCGGGCTTCGATCAGTTCGCGCGCCTTCTGGTCTTCCTCGGCGTGCTCTTCGGCGTCCTTCACCATGCGCTTGATTTCTTCCTCGGTCAGCCCGGAACTGGCCTGGATCTTGATCTTGTTTTCCTTGCCGGTCGCCTTGTCCTTGGCCGAAACGTGCAGGATGCCGTTGGCGTCGATGTCGAACGTGACCTCGATCTGCGGCATACCGCGCGGTGCCGACGGAATGTCGGTCAAATTGAACTGGCCGAGCGATTTGTTGGCGCGCGCCATCTCGCGCTCGCCCTGCAGCACGTGGATCGTCACCGCCGACTGGTTGTCGTCGGCGGTCGAGAACACCTGCGATGCCTTGGTCGGCACCGTGGTGTTCTTCTGGATCAGCTTGGTCATCACGCCGCCGAGCGTTTCGATGCCGAGCGACAACGGCGTCACGTCGAGCAGCAGCACGTCCTTGACTTCACCTTGCAGCACGCCGCCCTGGATCGCGGCGCCGACCGCGACCGCTTCATCGGGGTTGACGTCCTTGCGCGGATCCTGGCCGAAGAACTCCTTGACCTTGTCCTGCACCTTCGGCATGCGCGTTTGTCCGCCGACCAGGATCACGTCCGCGATGTCGGTAATCTTGACGCCGGCGTCCTTGATCGCGGTACGGCACGGCTCGATCGTTTTTTCGATCAGGTCCTCGACCAGCGCTTCGAACTTGGCGCGCGTGATCTTGATCGCGAGGTGCTTCGGTCCCGACGCGTCGGCCGTGATGTACGGCAGATTGACTTCGGTCTGCTGCGAGCTCGACAACTCGATCTTGGCTTTTTCCGCGGAATCCTTCAGGCGCTGCAGCGCGAGCATGTCTTTGCGCAGGTCGATGCCGGACTCTTTCTTGAATTCATCGCACAGATAATCCATCAGGCGCTGGTCGAAATCCTCGCCGCCGAGGAAGGTGTCGCCGTTGGTCGACAGCACCTCGAATTGTTTCTCGCCCTCGACGTCGGCGATCTCGATGATCGAAATATCGAAGGTGCCGCCACCGAGGTCATAGACCGCGATCTTGCGGTCCTTCTTTTCCTGCTTGTCGAGGCCGAACGCGAGCGCGGCCGCGGTCGGCTCGTTGATGATGCGCTTGACCTCGAGGCCGGCGATGCGGCCGGCGTCCTTGGTCGCCTGGCGCTGCGAATCGTTGAAGTAGGCGGGCACCGTGATCACCGCTTCGGTGACCGGCTCGCCGAGATAATCCTCGGCGGTCTTTTTCATCTTCATCAGCACCTGGGCCGACACTTCGGGCGGCGCGATTTTCTTGCTGCGCACCTCGACCCAGGCGTCGCCGTTGTCGGCCTTGACGATCTTGTACGGCATCAGGCCGATGTCTTTCTGGACTTCCTTTTCCTCGAAGCGGCGGCCGATCAGGCGCTTGACCGCGTAGAGTGTATTCTTGGGGTTGGTCACCGCCTGGCGCTTGGCCGATGCGCCGACCAGAACTTCGCCGTCTTCCGTATAGGCGACGATGGATGGCGTGGTGCGCGCGCCTTCCGAGTTTTCGATCACCTTCGGCTGGCCGTTTTCCATGATCGCCACGCACGAATTGGTGGTGCCCAGGTCAATTCCGATTATCTTCGCCATTGCATTCCTCGCTTAATGTCTGATTTGCCGCGGTTTGTTTGCGCCGTAGCGCCACAATATCCTTGTTCCGCAGATGGGGTTAATTCAAGAGTTTTCAACTGTTTTGGCCTTGGAAACCGCCACCAGCGCCGGCCGAATCACGCGGTCGTTGAGCAGATAGCCCTTCTGGAATACCTGCACCACGGTGTTCGGCTCGGCGTCGGACTCGACGGTATTGATCGCCTGGTGGCGGTGCGGATCGAATTTTTGTCCGGCGGGATTGATTTCGGCAAGGTTGAAGCGCTCGAACACCGCGGTCAGTTGCTTCAGCGTCAATTCGACGCCGCTTTTGAGGTTTTCAATCGTCGCATTGTTGATCGCGAGCGCGGCTTCAAGGCTGTCCTTGATTGCCAGCAGTTCGGAAGCGAAGCTCTCGATCCCGTATTTGTGGGCGTTGGCGATATCGAGCTGCGCGCGCTTGCGGATGTTGTCGGCCTCGGCTTTCGCACGCAGCCAGGCGTCGCGGTGCTCTTCGGCGGCCAGCTCGGCTTGCTTTAGCAACTCTTGCAAGGAAGGCATTTTTTCGACGCCGCTTGCGTTCGCCGCAGCAGCCTCTGGTTTATCGGCTTCGGCCGGTATCGGTTCTGATTGTTTATCTTGCATCGGAAACTCTAAAAAAACTTAACCTTTTTTATTGGGGTTCAAGCGGGGATTTCAAGGGGCATGTACTGTCCGCTTTCGAACCAAAGTGGTCATTAATTAAATTCAAATCGGTTCGGATCCTGACCGTGTTTCGATCTAGATCGCAGAAAATGAGCAAGGCGGCGCCTATCCTATGCGGCGCCTTGTATGAAGATCTAAACCTAATGAAGCCTACGGGCTCGACTTCTGCTGGTTATCGGGTGGAGCACCGGTGGCCATCGGAGGTGGATCAGCCTGAGCCGTGGGTGGTGATGATTGTGATACGGCAGTTTGAACCGGAGGTGCCGGACTATTAGTTGATTTAGCCGCTACGGATTGAGGTTGAGATCGCTGACTCCCGCCCGAAGATTCCTCCTCCTTTTCCTTCTGTGTCTGCTCTACGGTTTTTACCATCCCCATTTCAATTTTAAACAAATCTGGATAATTGTAACCCGCACCATTAGAGCCATCTATTATTGCTCCTATGCCCCCGCCGATTAAAACATTTCCCCAGACACCCAGATTCGAACTCGATTTATAAGAGGCGCCACCGGAGTCATAACCAGTCTTCGTACAATTTGCACTTATATCACCAAAGCTCTTATGCACCACGACACTTCCTGGAGTTGTGACGGTCCAACTGCCTTTATTGTTTTGAAGAGTACAGCTGGCCCCTGTAACTTGAACTCCCTTTTGATAAGTTTGAACAGATACTGATTGACTGGTTGATTCTGTAATCGATGCACAACCCTGGAGTAGTAAAAATAAGCCGGCAAATATTATAACGAATGAATGTCTCATATTAGTCCCCTTATTAGTATTAGTGATTGTTGTACTTGCTAAATACTAAACGATATCTAACCTGTTCGACACTTTTAGTGCCAAGCTGATTGAGAGATTACTGCATAAGGTTTGGCTATTCAAATAGCATACGAATAGCCAATTATTGCGTTGCAATAAACGTCTGCTTTTGGCCGTAAACGGTCATTTTAATCCGTCTGCTTTCGACCCAAAGCGGACATTCTCGCCGGATAATTTTGGCCATGCTATTTCGTTAGTTTAGGTAGCTCAAATTGGACGATAATTTCCAGCTCAGGTCATTATCGTCCATGAGCTTTTTTGCCCTGACCAGACGGCTTAAATGTCCACTCAGACCGCCGCGCGAGTTCAACGAACGCCTTCAGATAATCGACACCCGCGTCCGTCTCGCGCACCCCTAAAAATATCTGCTTCGATATGCCATGCTTGCCCAAGCGTACCGGCGTGATCGCGACCTTCTCGGCATATTCGTCAACCAACCAGAGTGGCAACGCCGCTACGCCACGGCCAGTCGCCACCATCTGCAGCATGATATCGGTGGTTTCAATTACTTTGCGTATCTTGGGTGTGCAACCAGCAGGTAACAGAAATTGGTTATAAATATCCAGCCTCTCGATCTCGACGGGATAAGTAATGAGGGTTTCATCAGAAAGTTGGTTCGGCAGGATATAGGGTTGCCCGGCCAGTCGATGCTGTCGGCCCACGACAAGCACCTGCTCATAGTCGAAGACTGGTTCGAAGCGCAATCCCCGTTTACGTAATGGATCCGGGGTAACGAGAACATCGATATCATAGCCGAACAGGGCGCCGATACCGCCGAACTGGAATTTCTGGATGACATCTACGTCCACGTCCGGCCAGCTTGTCAGAAACGGTGACACGACCTTTAGCAGCCACTGGTAACAGGGATGGCATTCGATACCTATGCGCAAGGTGCCGCGCTGTCCTCTCGCATATTGTTGCATGGTCAGTTCTGCGTGCTCCAGTTGAGGCAGCAGCCGATTAGCCAGACCCAGCAGATATTTGCCCGCCTGTGTCAGGCGCAAATTGCGCCCTTCTCTGCTCCAGACAGTAGCGCCTATCCGCTGCTCCAATTTTTTGATGGTATGGCTCAGTGCCGATTGCGTTAAGTGAAGTGCAGCCGCGGCGGCCGTAAGCGATCCCCTTTGATCCACCTCTCGGAGAATAGATAGATGAACGCGTTCAAGCATGGATTTATTCATGAATAGAAGTAATTGATTAATGAAATAATGCCACTTTTATTCATGAATGTGAATCCCTATGATGAGCGGTTTCGCATTAGGGATATTTCGCCATGGTCACTACACACAATCTCGGGTTCCCTCGCATCGGCGCGAAACGCGAACTAAAATTTGCACTGGACAGCTATTGGAAAGGCACGTTATCTCAAGATGAGCTGACGGCTTTAGGCGCTCAGTTACGTCAACGCCACTGGGAAAACCAGTCGGGCTTGGATCTCGTTCCTGTCGGGGACTTCTCGTTCTATGACCAGGTGCTAGATATGAGTTTCATGCTTGGCAATATTCCGGACCGAGTCCGCGGTCTGGAAGGAACAGTGCTCGACAATTATTTTCGCGTCGCCCGTGGTCGCTCTGCGAAGGATTCTGCCGCAACGTCAGTGCATGCCAGTGAAATGACGAAATGGTTCGACACAAATTATCACTACATCGTGCCGGAGTTCACCGCTGAAACCGAATTCTCCCTTGATGTATCCCGACTGCTGGGTCAGATCGCCGAAGCTCGTCGACTCGATGTGCTAGCGAAACCCGTCATTATTGGACCGGTGACTTATTTATGGCTGGGCAAAGCGAAGGACGATTCCGACAAGCTTGAGTTGCTGCCACGCCTATTGCCGATATATGGGGCGCTACTAAATCAATTGGCAGCGCAAGGGATCGAGTGGGTGCAGATAGACGAACCAGTCTTGGTCATGGAACTGGACGCCAAATGGCAGCAAGCGTTCGTCAAGGCGTATAACGCACTAAGGGTCGGCAAGATCAAACTGCTACTAGCGACTTATTTCGGCCAATTGCAGGACAATTGGGCTTTGACGTGCAGCCTGCCTGTTCAAGGCCTGCATATTGATGCTATCAATGCGCGTGCTGAAATAGAGCAGATCGTCCGGCAGTTGCCGGCAGATAAAGTGTTGTCGTTGGGCGTGATTAATGGCCGCAATATCTGGAAAACTGATCTGAATGCCACGCTCGACTGGTTGCAGCCGGTTCACCGGTCGTTGCAAAAACGTCTGTGGATCGCGCCATCCTGTTCCCTGCTGCACGTGCCAGTCGATCTAAACAGTGAACTGAAACTGGACCAAGAAATTCGATCATGGCTGGCCTTTGCTCTGCAAAAACTAGACGAACTACAAATCCTGGCCAAAGCATTAAATCACGGACGCTCAACTGTCCGAGAAGCGCTGGCAGCGAATAAATTGGCAATCGAAAAGCGGCGCACTTCCACTCGAGTGCACAATCCCGCGGTCAAGGCGGCGGTCGCTAAGATAAACGCCGCGATGGGCAAGCGCACAAGTACCTATGAACAACGTGCTAAAAAGCAGTCGTCAATACTGAAGCTACCAAAGTATCCGACGACGACGATCGGGTCTTTCCCACAAACGACGGAAATTCGAAAAGCCAGAAGTCAGTTTCGTCAGGGCGAACTCGACGAAGCCACCTACAAGACGTTAATGCAACGTGAGATCGCTCGCTGCATCAGTGAGCAGGAGGCTTTGGGCCTGGACGTATTCGTGCATGGTGAAGCGGAACGCAATGACATGGTGGAGTATTTCGGCGAGCAGCTCGATGGATACGTGTTCAGCCAATTCGGCTGGGTGCAGTCTTACGGTTCGCGTTGTGTGAAACCTCCTATCCTCTACGGCGATATTAGCCGTCCGAAGGCTATGACCGTGGAATGGATCAATTATGCGCAGTCACTGACAGATAAACCGATGAAAGGAATGCTGACCGGGCCGGTCACCATCCTGAACTGGTCTTTCGTCCGCGACGATCAGCCAAGGTCAGTTTCCTGCTATCAATTGGCGCTGGCGATCCGTGAAGAAGTTTTGGATCTGGAAAAGGCTGGCGTGCGAATAATCCAGATCGATGAAGCGGCCTTACGGGAGGGCTTACCGTTGCGTCGTTCACAATGGAACGAATATTTGCAGTGGGCAGTAGAATCTTTCCGGATCGCGGCAAACGGCGTGAAGGACGAAACCCAAATCCATACGCATATGTGCTATTCGGAGTTCAATGACATCATTGCTTCGATAGCCGATATGGATGCGGATGTGATCACGATCGAAACCTCACGCTCCGATATGGAATTGCTGGACGCCTTTGATAACTTTAACTATCCGAACGAAATCGGTCCGGGTGTCTATGACATACATTCGCCAAATATCCCCAGCCAGGAGCATATCGTGCAGCTGATGCACAAGGCGGAGGAACGTATTCCTGCGGAGCGCTTGTGGATTAACCCAGATTGCGGGTTAAAAACTCGCGCCTGGGAAGAAGTGATTCCAGCTTTGAAAAACATGGTCGAGGCCGCCAGAATCTTACGTGCGGCGAGCTAACAAATGCCTCATTTAGTGCATTGCACCAATCGTCCGCTTTTGGCTGCGGTTTCAACCGGTCGATGCAACACAGGCGTTAAATTGTTGGGCCGGTGTTTTGAAGCCTAACGTCTTTCGTGGACGCCCGTTTAATTGACGAGCGACCGCATTGAGTTTTGT